>ERZ826220.1-NODE-1-length-642458-cov-34.197319_pt1 | contig 642458 bp, 607 predicted proteins | sample MGYA00519927_ERZ826220 | MGnify/ENA primary metagenome ERZ826220 (study PRJEB31778, sample SAMEA3449225) | human gut metagenome | biome: human gut; feature: human-associated habitat; material: faeces | place: United Kingdom | collected 2010/2012 ... | reverse complement strand
CCAAATTTTTCGCTCACTTTGTTCGCAAAATTTGGAGCCTCGTGTTGTGATTTGACTATTAACTGAATCTAAATAACTACATTTATCAGGTGCGGTAATCACCGTTAATTTTAACATAGTCATAAGTCGACTATACTCACTCGCTAATAAACAGTCCCCCGGACTGTTTATTTTTCCAAATTTTTCGCTCACTTTGTTCGCAAAATTTGGAGCCTCGTGTTGTGATTTGACTGTTAACTGAATCTAAATAACTACATTTATCAGGTACGATAGTCACCGTTAATCTTGACATAGTCATAAGTCAAATCACAACCCCACGCGGTTGCGTTTTCGCTTCCTTGGTTGAGATTTATATCAATATATATTTCGTCACTTGCAAGTACCTTTGAAGCCTTTTCTTCGCTGAATTCAATGCCGGAACCGTTTTTGCATACTTCGACTGTTCCGTATTCACTTCTTAAATCAACATCAACTTTGTTAATATCAAAATCGGCGTCGGCATAACCTATTGCACAAAGAACGCGGCCCCAGTTTGCATCTTCACCAAACATTGCAGCTTTGAAAAGGGAAGAGCACACAACACTTTTTGCTACTGTTATTGCAGTATCTTTATCCGGTGCGCCGGTGCAAATACATTCAAGCAATTTGCTTGCACCTTCGCCGTCTTTTGCAAGCATTCTTGTAAGATTTGCCATTACTTCATAAAGTGCCTGCTTAAAGGTATCAAATGCTGTTCCTTCTTCGGTTATTTCTTTATTGCCTGCAAGTCCGTTTGCCATAAGGCTAACCATATCGTTTGTAGATGTGTCACCGTCAACCGAAAGGCAGTTATATGTAACTTTAACTATTTCGTTCAATGCTTTTTGCAGCATTTTTGCTGAAATGGCACAGTCGCTTGTAATGAAATTAAGTGTTGTTGCCATATTCGGATGAATCATACCCGAACCTTTAGCCATACCGCCGAGCGTGCATTTAACACCGCCGATTTCAAATTCAACCGCATATTCTTTTTTTATTGTGTCTGTTGTCATAATCGCGGTTGAAGCTTCTTCGTTTTTACCGTAATCAAGCTCTTTTGCAAGAATAGGAACAGCTTTAATTATTGGCTCAATAGGTAATACTTGGCCTATAACACCTGTTGAAGCTACGATAACCTGTTCTTTAGGTATTTTAAGCTCACTTGCAACAAGCTCACACATTTTATCAGCCTTTTCTACTCCGTCTGCGTTGCATGTGTTTGCATTTTTGGAATTTGCAATTACTGCAATTGCTTTATTTCCGCTTTTTTCCAAATTTGCTTTTGTTACAAGAATAGGCGCACCCTTTACTTTGTTTTGGGTGTAAACTGCCGCCGCATTGCATATTACATCACTCGTAAAAAGGCATATATCATTTTTGTGTTTTACATTTGGGTCAAAGTTTTCTACATTTGGTTTTTTTATTCCGCAGTATGTGCCGCTTGCTTTATACCCTTTTGCTGCACATATTCCGCCGTCAACATATTTCATATTTTGTTATTCTCCTATATTAAGACCTGTTTTTTCGTTAATTCCCATTGCGATATTAAGGCACTGGATTGCCGCACCTGATGCGCCCTTGCCTAAATTATCAAATCGGGATGTGATAATAATTCTTTCATCATTACCGTTAATCTCAATTTCCATATCATCACGGTTCGCAAAGTTGTTAGAGCCAATCATAGTCTCGCTGTAACCAAGTGGCCTTACTTTAACAATATCGCTTCCGTCATAATGTTCTTTAAACATCTCATATATATCTTTTTTTGTATATTTCTTATTCATTTTGCTTGTGTAAAGCGGTATATTAACAAGCATACCCTGTGGGTAATCACATATGATAGGTGTGAATATCGGCTCTTTTGCAAGGTTTGATATTGCTTTCATTTCTTTAAGGTGCTTGTGCTGCTGGCTTAATGCATAAACTCGCGGTGAGTCAAGCTCCTTATCTCTGTTTGTATCTTCATATTGTGCAATACCTTTTTTGCCTGCACCGGTATATCCGCTCATAGCAAAGCAAACAATGTCATAATCATTTGAAATGAAATTACTGTGAACAAGAGGGTACACAATCGAATTGAATCCGCTTGCATAGCAACCCGGAACTGCAATTCTGTTGCTTGTTTCAATTTTATGCCTGAATTCATTTGAAAGCTCGGCAAAACCGTAAGCCCATTCAGGCAAGGTTCTGTGCGCTGTTGAAGTGTCGATTATTTTTACTTTGTCATTTTCTACAAGCGAAACCGCTTCTATTGATGCCGCATCGGGAAGACAGAGGAAAGTAATATCACTTTCATTTATCATTTTTGCTCGCTCTTTTGCATCTTTCCTTTTTTCAGGGTCGATAAGCAAAAGCTCAATATCATCTCTGTTTTCAAATCGTTGATAAATTTTAAGTCCGGTAGTTCCGTCTTTTCCATCAATGAATATTCTTTTCATTTTTATACATTGTCTCCGCTAATTATTTTCTATTGTAATTTATTATACACAGTGATTTTGTAATGTCAATACTTTGTTATAAATATACATCAAAATGAATAAATATACGCATAAAACGCATATTTTAGACTGCCGATAAAGTGGCTAAAGCGCGCCTCGTCGAAAGAAATTCCGTGTTTGAATAAATTTTATAAAATTTATAATAAACACTCCATTCCTTTCTCCTCTCCCCAAAAAGCTCCCGCTTTTCGAGGACCCCGGAATTAAATAAATCTTTTTGCCTCCCTTGCAAAGGGTGCGGGTCTCCGGTGGAGACCTCTGCACAAAGTGCAGAAGCACCGACCGAACCGACAGGTGAGACGGTGGGTGCAACTTGTTGCACTCGGAGGGATTATAAAAAACAGCTTGGACATCGAGTCCAAGCTGTTTTTGGCGCTTTTTGTCTTTTGCTCGGGGGAGTGAATTGTGCAAAGCACAAGAGACACGAGGCTCCAAATTCATTTATGAATTTGGCAGAAACAGTACGGTGTACTGTTTCGTAGCAAGTGAGAATAAAACAGCTCCCGCTCGCAAAATACAAAATTTATCTCACTTTCTCAAAGTCTACCAGCGTGTAGAAATTTATAATTCAACTTTTTCTACACGCTGAAATATGCGCATAAAACGCATATTTTGAAAAAAATTTTATGTGGTGACAATTATTGTACTTATACTTGCAAAAATCTGCATTTCGTATAATATTGACAAATTAGCAGGTCACTCCTGCGCCACCCAAAGCCACCCGAAAAATATTCAGAAAGGAAAATTTTTATCAGTAAAGACGTTTTAATATCTTTGGTTTCGATGCTCGGAACGGTTATTGGTACATTCGGCGGTATTTTAACCTCATCAAAGCTTACATCATTTCGCCTTGAACAGCTTGAGCGAAAGGTTGATAAGCATAATAATTTTGCAAGTCGTATACCCGTTGTCGAGGAACAAATCAAGGTTATAAATCATAGAATAGATGACTTGGAAAAGGGAGGCAAAAACATATGAAATGTACACAGCAAACTATAAACAAAGCAATCAGAACTTTTATTCAAACAGCAATCGGTTACGCCGCCGTTAATATTGTTGCAATTGATTTTTCAGCGTCAAAGCAAGTGCTTAAAACTGCACTTATCGGCCTTGGAGTTTCAGCTGTATCGGCAGGAATAGCGGCAGTAATGAATTTGGAGGAAAAAAATAATGACATTTGATTCGTTTGTAAAAAGATTTATCGGCAAAGCTGTTGATTATGACGGAGTAAGCGGCGTTCAATGTGTAGACCTTGTGAAGCTGTATTTATATAATGTATTCGGTATTCGCGCAGGTGCGTGGGGAAATGCAAAGGATTACTGGCTTGATTTTAACTCACATAAAATTATGAAAGAAAATTTCACTAAAATTAAAAATACACCTGAATTTGTACCTCAAAAGGGTGATATTTTGGTTTGGAGCGGTGATATTTCAATTAAAAATAATTACGGCCATATTGCCATTGCCACAGGTGAGGGCGATACACATACTTTCTATTCTTATGACAGCAATTGGAATAAAAAAGAAATGCAAAAGGTGAAACATACTTATTTTGCACTTTACGGGGTGTTGCGTCCTAAAAATATAAAGGCGCTTTTTGCCGCACCCGATGTTTCACTCGGTGATTATTCTTTAACCAATGTGCGCGGTATTTATAATTTTGCCGGGGCAAAATCAGGAAGAAAAAAGGTTAAGGAAATAACAAGAAACGCAAAAAAATCCGCAACCTCACAAAAGGCGGATGATAATGCTTATTTAAAGGCGGGTACTGCTGTTTCCGTGCTTGAAACCAAGTTGATTTCAACAGGTAATTTGTGGGCGCGTATCCCAAGCGGATGGATATGTATTTGGGAACACGATAAAGATAAGCTTTTTATTAAGTGATGACATTAAAAATCAGAGTGCGACTTAAATTGCACTCTGATTTTTTTAGGAAAATATTAAATAAGTCTTGACATTGTGACCAACATACTATATAATACATTTCGCAATGGCCCGGTAGTTCAGTTGGTTAGAACGCTAGCCTGTCACGCTAGAGGTCGACGGTTCGAGCCCGTTCCGGGTCGCCATTTTTGCTGATATGGCTCAGGTGGTAGAGCACATCCTTGGTAAGGATGAGGTCACCGGTTCAAGTCCGGTTATCAGCTCCAAGGACAGAGATGCTTACCACCTCTGTCTTTTTTTATTTATAGGTAAGCGTAAAACTTGAACCGGTGACACGAGGCTCCAAATTCTGCGAACAAAGAGAGCAAAGAATTTGGAAAAAAACAGTCCGGGGGACTGTTTTGCAGCGAGTGGGTTCTTTTCAAGTCCGGTTATCAGCTCCAAGGACAGAGATGCTTACCACCTCTGTCTTTTTTTATTTATAGGTAAGCGTAAAACTTGAACCGGTGACACGAGGCTCCAAATTCTGCGAACAAAGAGAGCAAAGAATTTGGAAAAAAACAGTCCGGGGGACTGTTTTGCAGCGAGTGGGTTCTTTTCAAGTCCGGTTATCAGCTGCGTCGAAAGAAACTTCGTGTTTGAATGAATTTTTTGCAAAATTCATAAAAAACACTGCGTTCCTTTCTCCTTTCCCCAAAAAGCTACGCTTTTCGGGGGCCCTGATGAGAGATGTTTACCGCCTCTGTCTTTTTTTATATCCAAAATCTTGAGACTCGCCGAGTCTCTTTTTTATTTTAATTTGTGGTGTTGTTATGTTAAAAGATTTACATATTCATATTGAAAGAGGACCTTACACTTTAGAATGGATTGAAAAGTTCATTTCAAAAGCTCAGCAAATGGAACTTGATGAAATTTGCCTGCTTGAACATTCGATTAGATTTAAAGATTTTCATCCCACTTTTAAAGAAGCAAGAAATTATAATAATTACCAAAGAAGGTGGTTTGACGAAAAAGCCAAAACTGCACATACGCTTGATGAATTCAAAGAACTTGCAAGCAAAGTGCGTTTAAAAAACTACCCCGTAAAGGTTAGCTTCGGGCTTGAAGTTTGCTGGTTTGAGCAACATTCAAATTTAATAAGCAAACTCGTAAGCGACGGCTTTTTTGATTATCTTTTAGGCTCAGTTCATTGGGTTGATAATTGGACTTTTAACCAGCGAAAGTATCAGTGGCTCGGGCGTGATACAGATGAAATTTATACTCGCTATTTTGAACTTGAAAACTCACTTGTTCAAAGTGATATATTTGATATTATAGCACATCCCGATTTAATAACCTGCCACAATATTTATCCTTCCTTTGATTTGTGTGATCAGTATGACGGATTGTGCAAAAATATAAAAAAACATAATATGTGCCTTGAAATGAATACATCAAAAGGATTGGGAGTTAATAAAGAATTTCTTGACTTTGCGGTTAAAAACAGCGTTAAATTTTCAACCGGTTCTGATGCACACAGGGTTGAAGATGTCGGCAGAAAAATAAAGGAAGCAGATATGCTTATATCCCGTAGCTTGAAGTAATGGGGTCTTTAAAAAGCGGAATAATCGGCGGCGCAAAGGTGAACAAAATAAATATTGTACCGCAAACAGCAAACAATATAATTGAAATGATATTTGCGCTTACGCTTTGCAATTTATCACTTTTAATAACGGTATAATCTACTGCAAATGCGCAAAATACGCCGATAAAAAATGATGCAATGTTTAATAAATCAATATTTTTTCCGATTATCCCTGTGTAAGTATAGAAAAATGAAAGTGTTATTCCCATTCCTACAAACACACCGATAAATTTTGCTGGGAAAATATTTTTTGATTTATGCATTATAAAATATTGAGCGACCGTCCATATTAAATAAGGAAAGAAAATCAATTTTAAATGTTCCCACGGACTTTCGTTAATGGGGCAAAATAAGCCAACAACAGTATTGTTACCGCTCCATTCAAAAACGAAATGTGCAAGCGTACCTATAACGCTTACAAACACAAAACCAATAATGTCAAGCTTTAATAATGTTTTACTCATTTTATCACCTATAATATTGTATGTGGTAAATTGCTCTATTATAAATTGAAATATTTGCTTGACATTTTGTTTAACTTATGATAAAGTATAACACGCACGAGATGTGCATAAAACTTGACAGGTTCAACCCGTCAACTTGCAGAAGTACTCAAGTTGGTGACGAGGCGCCCCTGCTAAGGGCGTAGGTCGGGTAACCGGCGCGAGAGTTCGAGTCTCTCCTTCTGCGCCAAAAAAGAGGTATCGTTTTCGATGCCTCTTTTTTGATGCAAAGAACAGAGAGTCGAACAAGGCAATTTCTTTTTCCTCTCCACAAAAAGTTGACACTTTTTGTGGGAACTTTTGATTTTTCACCATGGTGTGAACAAAACTGATGATAAAACGCTCTACAGCTCGGTAACATCTTGAAAGTTGAAAAAACATAATGTAAAATAGTATTGCATTCGATGAGAAATAAAAGAGTATTTTGAGGTAGGGAAATCCCGAATAAAAGACAGATTGATTTTTCAATCTGTCTTTTGTTTTGCTTAAATATTTCGCTTGAAATGACTATATATTATATAGTATAATAAAAAACGGTGATGTTTTATGAAACAGTTTTTAGAAGTAGGAAAATTAAATAATACACACGGTATCAAAGGTGAGTTGAAAATGCAACTTTGGTGTGATGATATTGAATTTTTGAAACAGTTTAAAACTTTGTATTTTGATGATAAGGGGCAAAACAGTGTTGAAATTACGTCTGTAAGATCTCAAAAAAATCTTGCAATAATAAAGCTTAAAGGTATTGATTCAATCGAGCAGGCGGAAACCGTAAAAGGTAAAATTCTTTATTGTAACCGTGACGATGCTTCTATTGATGAAGATGCTAATTATATTGCAGACCTTATCGGCTGTTATGTGGTGGATATAGATACCGAAGAAGAGTACGGAAAGGTTGTTGATGTGCTTAACTACGGTTCGTGTGATATTTATGATACAGAATCTTGGGGAAAGCATACTCTTATCCCTGCAACACCCGATATAGTTAAGGAAATAAATACGGAATATCAGGTTATTAAGATTAAGGCAATGAAAGGGCTTTTTGATGAGAATTGATATAATGACGCTTTTTCCCGATATGTGCAATGCTGTTTTGAGCGAATCAATAATAGGCAGAGCGCGCCAAGGAGGAAAAGTTGAAATAAATTGTGTTGATATTAGGAACTATACGCTTGATAAGCACAGGCGTGTTGACGATAAACCGTATGGCGGCGGAATGGGAATGATAATGGCACCGCAGCCTATTTTTGATTGCTATAAAGCAATAAGTGAAAATATAGGCGAAAAGCCGCATTTGATATATCTTACGCCACAGGGCAAAACGCTTACTCAACAAAGAGTAAAGGAACTTTCAAAGCTTGATAATTTTGTGCTTTTGTGCGGGCATTATGAGGGTATTGATGAAAGAGTTATTGAAGAACTTGAACCTGAAGAAATTTCAGTCGGAGATTATGTGTTAACCGGCGGTGAACTTCCTGCTTTGATTGTGGCTGATTCGGTAGCAAGAATGTTGCCGGGCGTTTTAAGTGATGATGAATGCTTTGAAGAAGAAAGCCATTTTAATTCACTTCTTGAATATCCGCAGTATACACATCCGTCAAGCTGGAACGGCAGGGAAGTGCCGGATGTACTTCTATCAGGTCATCATGCAAAGGTTGATGAATGGCGCAGGCATAAATCACTTGAGCGTACATATAGGCGCAGGCCCGATATGCTTGAAAATGCCGAACTTGATAAAAAAGACAGAGAATTTTTGTCGAAACTTGAAAAAGAATAAAAAAATATGTGAAATATGCACAAATACCACTGAAAATTTTTATTTGAAATTAACAAGTCAAACGAAGTTACGGTATTATTGTTGACCGAATTTAATTTGGTGGTATAATAGTAATAAGAAAACAAAAACACTTATATTAACCACAATATATTGTACATTTAATGAGAGGTTTTAATTATGTTCGTTAAAGATGTTAAGGTAGAAAACCAGGTTGGTCTTCATGCTCGTCCAGCAACTTTCTTTATTCAAAAGGCAAACGAGTTCAAATCATCAATTTGGGTAGAAAAAGAAGAAAGAAGAGTTAATGCAAAGAGCCTTTTAGGCGTTCTTTCACTTGGTATTATGGGCGGAACTGATATTCGTATCATTGCCGATGGTTCAGATGAAGAAGCTGCTGTTGAAGGTCTTGTTTCTCTTGTAAAGTCAGGATTTACAGAATAGTAGACTGTCGATAAAGCGGCTAAACCGCGCCTCTTCGAAAAGCTCATAATTTTCGGGGACTTCGGAATTAAATAAACCTTTTTGCCTCCCTTGCAAAGGGAGGTGGGTGCAACTTGTTGCACTCGGAGGGATTGTGAAAAATGGCAAGGACATTGAGTCCTTGCCATTTTTGGCGCTTTTCGTTTTTTGTGAGTGGGCAGTACCTATGTACAGCTCCACTCACAAGAAAACGAAATTTATCTCACTTTCTCGAAGTCTGTCTTCGTATAGAATTTTGTGTGCAAAAACAGCATTGCTTCGGCAATGCCTTTATTTTTTAGTATAAATATGTTATACTTATGAAAACTTATTAGGCAGGTGATTTAATGACTGAAAAGCAATTGCGCAAAAAAGCTATGGCATTGCCGCTTCATCCCGGTGTATATATAATGAAAAATAAAGATAAAAAAATCATATATATCGGCAAGGCAAAAAAACTTAAAAACCGCGTTTCTCAATACTTTGGCAGTCATTCCAATCATTCGCTTAAAGTCATCAGAATGGTTGAAAATGTTGATGATTTTGATTACATTCTTTGCGACAGTGAGTTTGAAGCACTTGTACTTGAATGTTCTCTTATTAAACAGCACCAGCCTAAATATAATATTTTGCTTAAAGATGATAAGGGCTATAATTATATCAAAATTACTAAAGAACAATATCCTAAAATCAGGGAATGTAAGCAAATGGCAGATGACAACTCGCAGTATATCGGCCCATATACTTCTAATTTTTCTGTTAAGCAGGCGGTTGATGAAACTTTGCGTATTTTTAAACTTCCGCGCTGTAATAAAAAATTTCCGAAAGATTATAAAAAAAGCCGCCCGTGTTTAAATGGATTTATGGGGATTTGCAGTGCACCTTGTGCAGGTAAAATATCGCTTGAAGAATACAGAAAAAATATTGACGAAGCAATCGCATTTCTTAAAGGCGGAAGTGTAAAAGCCGTGAAAGAAATGGAAGCAAAAATGCTTGAATATTCCGAAAATCTTCAATTTGAAGAAGCTGCAAAGCTTAGGGACAGAATAAAAGCTATTAAAAATCTTGAAGAAAAGCAAAAAGTGGTTTCAATCAATGTACCTGAAGAGGATGTTTTTGCACTTGTAAACGGTAAGAAAAAAGCTTGCTTTGAAGTTATAAGATTTGAACACGGAAAACTTACGGATACGGAATTTTGGCTTATTGATTCTGTTGATGATTTGCCGCAGGCAAGATTTGAACTTATCGAACGATATTATTCAATGCGTGACAGGGTTGCGTCTCGCATTGCGATTGACGGTGAAGTTGAAGATGAAGAACTTTTAAAAGAATTTCTTGAAAACAAAAAGCAGAAAAAAGTTGAATTCATTCATCCGCAAAAGGGCGAGCATTTGTCAATTGTGAATATGTGTATATCAAATGCAAATGAGCATTTGGCACAGCAGCAGGGTAGACTCGGCAGGGAAATTGCAACTCTTGAAGAACTTAAAAATCTTCTCGGACTTGATAAAATGCCTGAATATATTGAATCTTATGATATTTCGCATACTTTTGGTGCGGATAATGTGGCAGGTATGGTTGTTTTTCATAACGGCAGACCGATGAAAAGTGCTTATAAAAGATTTGCTATTAAAGGTTTTGACGGGCAGAATGATGTCGGCTCAATGCAGGAGGTTTTAACGCGCAGGTTTAATCATTATTATAACGATGAAGACGGAAGTACATTTAAAATTTTGCCTGATTTGATTTTGCTTGACGGCGGTGAACCGCAGGTTAGGGCAGTATTGCCCGTTGTTGCATCAATGGGACTTAATGTACCGGTTTTCGGTATGGTTAAGGACAGCAAGCATAGAACGCGCGCTATTGAAGTGGGTAATGGCGAGATAGAAATAAATTCCCACCGCCGGGTATTTACCCTTGTATCTAATATTCAGGAGGAAGTACACCGTTTCGCTATTTCTTATCATCATAATAAACATAAAAAAAGCACGCTTTCAACCTCTCTTACAAAAATTAACGGTATAGGCGATGCAAAAGCAAAAGCTTTGATGAAATATTTTAAAACAATTTCTGCAATTAAAGAAGCACGGGTTGAACAGCTTAGGCAGGTTGACGGTATTTCTGAAAAAAACGCTCAAGAAATTTACAATTTTTATCATAAATTGTAAAAATAATTTTAATTGACTTGACTATTATTTTTGTAATTTGTATAATGATAAGTGATTTATCAAAAAGATTGTAACTTTTTTATTTGAAATTAAGAGGAATCTGATTTATGATGCGAGTAATTACGGGCATTGCGCGCGGCAGAAAGCTTGAAACTTTGCTGGGCGAAGATGTCACAAGGCCTACAACAGAATCGGTCAAAGAAGCTGTTTTTTCTATGATTCAGTTTGAAATTGAAGATAAAAATGTTCTTGATTTGTTTGCAGGTTCGGGCCAGCTCGGTATCGAAGCACTTTCAAGGGGAGCTAAAAAATGCACCTTTGTTGAAAATAACAAGCAGGCTTATAATGTTATTGAAAATAATATTAAGCACTGTAAGCTTGAGCAGAGCGCGAGAATAGTTATGAGTGACGCTTGTGCATTTCTTTCAAGAAGGGATAGTTTTGATATAGCGTTTCTTGATCCGCCTTATAAGCAGGGAATCATTGAAAGGTGCTTGCCTCTTCTTTTTCCTATGATGAGTGATGACGGTATAGTAATATGCGAAACTTCGCGTGATGAAGACTTGCCTGATGAACTTAACGGATTTTATGCTGATAGAGTCAGAATTTATGGTAAAACTAAAATTACCCTTTATAGAAGGGGGAATTAAAATAAGATGAAAATTGCTATTTGCCCCGGCAGTTTTGACCCGGTAACTTTGGGCCATAAAGATGTTATTGAGCGGGCTTCGCAGCTTTTTGATAAAGTTATCGTTTTGGTGCTTAATAACAGCTCTAAAAAGCCTATGTTCACACTTGATGAGCGTATGGAATTTATAAAACGATGTGTTGATAAGGAAAATGTTGAAATTGATACATACTCCGGCCTTTTGGTTGATTATGCAAGGCAACATAATGTTAATGCCATAATTAAAGGGCTTCGTGCTGTGTCTGATTTTGATTATGAATTTCAGCTTGCACTTATCAATAAAAGCCTTTATCCAAAAATTGAAACACTGTTTATTCCTGCAAAGGGCGAAAATATGTTTTTGTCCTCAAGTATGGTTAAAGAGGTATGCTCACTCGGTGGTGATATATCATCGTTTGTGCCGCAAGAAATATTAAAAGATATTTACGAAAGATGTAAAGGAGATATTAAAAATGACTAATACAGATATTTTACTTGAAGATTTGGAAGATGTACTCGATGACGCAACATCAATTCCATTGAGCAAAAAGTATGCAGTTGATGTAGACAAAATTAAGACCATTATTGAAGATATTCGTCTTAACACTCCGCAGGAAACAAAGCAGGCTAAAGCTATTGTTGATTCAAGAAACAATATTCTTGAAGAAGCAAAGAAAGAAGCTGCCGATATTATTGCTAAAGCACAGGAGGAAGCAAGGGAACTTGTTGCCCGTGACCAAATCACTCAAACTGCTCAGGCAGAAGCTGCCGATATTATTGCCAAGGCTAAAGAACAGGGCGATTCTTATATTGCAGACGCTCAAAACCAGGCTTCAGATATTCTCGGTAACGCTACAAACCAGGCAAACGAAATGGTTACAACAGCACAGAATAAATCAAGAGAAATGCTTACAGCAGTTAATAATTATGCTGATGATACACTTCTTGCTATTGATGATTCACTTTATAAGGCACTCAGTGATGTTCGCAGAATTCGCCAAGGTATTGAGAATACACAAAACAAAAATAAGTAATTTTAAATCATATTGGGCGGCTTATGGCCGCCTTAAACTGTAAAAAAACCTGCTTCAGCGAAAGCCGAAGCAGGTTTTTTTACAATCTAAACCACCGGCTTAGCCGGTAGCTATTATTATGCATTTTCGTTATTTCTTTTTTCAACTATGTGTTCGTGTACTTTGTCTGCAAGTTCACCGTGAAGATTGAATTTTTTGGTGAAAACAATAAGTGAAATAAAAATCAAAATCGGAGGAATTGCAAAGCAAATAATTCCTATTCCGGCTTTTGTGCTTTCGTTAATAGCTTTTGTGGTACTTGTAATTTGCTTGTTATATCCCATTATTGCCAATCCGCCGAAAAGAACTATTGTTTGAATGGTGTAAGCCATTTTCTGCAAAAATCCTTTCATAGAAAAGGTGATTGATTCGTTTCTTTCTCCGTTTTTATATTCGCCGTAGTCAACAATATCTGCAAGAAAAATTGTTTGACCTACAAACATTGCCGCTATACCCGTTGATGAAACGATATATGCAATATCAAGTGCTATGGTTATTTTAAGAATAGGCCCGAAAACATACATCATAATGTATCCTATTATAGTGGCGATAAGTGAAATTTGATAAATTTTCTTTTTATTCATCCATTTTGAAAGTATAGGAATTACAGCAAGACCTAAAACTGAGCCGACAGCACCGATAGTTTGGAAAAGGCTCTGTGCTTTTGGCTCACCAAGTACATCTGAAAAATAGTACACCGCTGTGCCTGATGTTAAGTACCAACCGGCATTTGAAAGCATTGCAACTATCATAAATACAACAAGTTGGTCATTGTGTGCAATAACGGAAAAAATCTTTTTAAATGAAAACTTGGCTTTTTTACCGTATACTACATTTTTTTCCTTGGTTGAAAGTACGCATATGGTTGAAAAAAGTACAAGCATTATTCCGCATATTCCTGCCCAGCGTGAAAAACCTGTTGCACTGTAACCTTTATCCGTTGTCATTCCGGTTGAAAGCATAGGCAAAATAATAGGTGTTGCCACCGTAATTATGCCTTGGCCCAAACCGCTAAAAGTTCTTGCAACGGTTGAAACAAGGTTTCTGTCTTTAGGGTCTGATGTGAAAGAAGGTACCATACTCCAATACGGAATATCAGCCATTGTATTCGTCATACCCCAAAGTATGTACATAACACCTATGTAAATATATAGCTTCGTTCCGCTCATTCCAAAGTTTGTGAAAAGTAAAAAGAGTACAACTGCGTTGCATATAGCACCGATAAGTATCCAAGGTCTGTATTTACCGTGTTTTGTTCTTGTGTTGTCAACTATTGTACCCATCATAGGGTCGTTAATTCCGTCCCATATTCTTGCAATAGGAGTGAGAAGAAGCAAAAACGCTTCTTTAAGCCCAAGCACGCTTGATAAATAATAGCTTAAAAATGAATAAAACATTCCGTAGCTTAAATCAAGTCCTACCGCACCTACACCAAAGCAGATTTTTTCTCTCCACGAGGTTTTGTATTCCTGCATATTCTGTCCTCCGATATTCAATATAAAGGTATTATATCATATAATTATATATTTGTACAACAACAATTCTTTTTATTTTGTTGCAAATTTATTTTGCCGATGATATTATATAAAATGTAATATTTAGTCTTATTTGGAGGTTTTGTATGAAAAAGATTTTTAGTTTGCTTTTGTCATTTGTAATGCTTATAAGTATTGTTTCACTTGTTGATTTTTCTACTTTTGCCGCAAGTAAGCTTCCAGCTACGTCAATAACTTCTTTGAGTGCGAAAGATAACGGATTTACAGTTAAGTGGAAGAAAAAGACAAAAATCACGGGTTATCAAATTCAGTATTCAACAAGCAGTAAATTTAGCATGAAAAACACTAAAACAGTTAAAATCAAAAAAGCGAAAACAACCTCTAAGAAAATAACCGATTTAAAATCATCAAAAAAATATTATGTACGGATAAGAACATACAAAATAGTTAAGAAAAAGAAATCGTATTCAAGTTGGTCTAAAAAGAAAAATGTAACTACCAAGAATTGTGAGCATTGTACAAACAATAATAATCATAGTACAAGTTGTGGAAATGCTGGGATATGGGTTGCAAGCAAAAATGAATTTAAAACTTATTATGAAAATTATTGTGAAAAATGGAATAGCAAATGGGTTAATGATGAAATAAGTAGTGGGGAATATTATCAAAATTGTCCTTATGGATATGAATGTTGGTCTTGTAGTTATTGTGGAAAGTGGACAGGAAATTTTAAATATAGATAATAAGAATAGGAGAAAACCAATGAAAAAAATCTTTTCGATAGTAATAGTAGTATTACTGTTAGTTATATCGCTGGCATTTACAACTACAGTTTTTGCTACAAATATTCCGTCAACAACAATTACATCAGTAAAAACAAAAAGGGAAGCATTTACGATTAAATGGAAGAAAAAAACAAATATTGCAGGATACCAAATTCAGTATTCTACTAACAGTAAATTTAAAAAGGGAAATAAAACAATCAAGATAAAAAAAGCCAAAACTGTATCGAAAAAAATAACAGGATTAAAACCTTCAAAAAAATATTATGTTCGGATAAGAACATATAAAATAGTTAATAAGAAAACATACTATTCAAGTTGGTCTAAAAAGAAAAATGTAACTACTAAGAATTGTGAGCATTGTACGAATAATAGCAATCATAGTATAAAATGTGGCAATATAGGTATGTGGTTTGGTAGTAGGCGTGAAGTAGATACTTATTTTTCTTCTGTATGCAATACATGGGGAACAAAGTACAAGAACGAGGAAATAACTTGGGAGGAATATACTAAAAATTGTCCACAAGGATATGAGTGTTGGTCTTGCAGTTATTGTGGAAAATGGACAGGCAATTTTGTATATTAAAAACATTGGAGTACAAAGATGAAAAGAAAAAAATTATTTTCAATACTTAGTGTTGTTATAGTGATGATTTTAATATTTTGCAATACAACAACAATTTTTGCAGGAGTAAAAATACGGACACCGAGTACATCAGGAATAACTCGAAGTGAAAATTGCATAAAGATAAAATGGAAAAAAGTAAATGGCATAAATGGGTATCAGATTCAATATTCTACAAATAAAGAATTTAAAAAAGCAAAAAAAATAACTATTAAATCTAAAACAACAACATCTAAAACTATTAAAAATATAGGAAATTCTAAAAAATATTATATAAGAATCAGAAGCTATAAAAAAAATAAGGGGAAAAATATATATTCTAATTGGAGTAAAAACAAAGTAATAAAACCTATAATGAAACATTGTACAAACAATAACAATCATAGCATAAAATGCGGTAATATGGGAAGATGGTTTAATAGTAAAGATGAAGTTGATGCATACTGGGATAAAGTTGATATTAGCTATTTTGAACAATACCAAAATGGTATAATTACATTTGAGGAGTATCATAAGAAATCTCCGTATGGCTACGAATGTTGGTCTTGTAGTTATTGTGGCAAGTGGACAGGTAATTTTAAATATAATTAAAATTATGACTTGACATAATATAGATAATTAGTTAATATAGTATTTGTAAAAGTGAAAAGAAGTTAAGGAAACTTGGCTTCTTTTTTGTATGTAAGAAAGAAGCAAAAAACAACTCAGAATAAGGTTGAAAAGCTTAAGGCAAAGAAAAAATATTATGTTCGTATTCGTACATATAAAACAGTAAACGGTAAAAAAGTTTATTCTTCTTGGTCAAAGGTGAAGAGCGTTAAGACGAAATAAAATCACGCAGGGGCGATTGATAATCGCCCCTGCGTTGTTAAATTTTAGATAGTATAAATGAATAAGACTACTTTGGGCGAACATTGTTCGCCTCTTTTTTATGATTAAAAAGTTACAAAAGTGTTACAAATATTAAAATTCGGTATCGTGTTAATTTGCACTTGACAATACCACTGTACCCTTATATAATGTAATCAATGGTGATAATTCCACTTAAATCCCATAGATTTCAAGTAAATCCCATTAAGATTACATCAAAATTCACGAAAGGAGCAGAAGTTATGCGTTTGTTTGTAGGTACTTTAGACGGTTATAAACTTGATTCTAAAGGCAGACTTTCTGTTCCGACTAAGTGGAGAGAACGCCTTGGAAAAGAGTTTTATATGGTAGCTGTTACCGTAAGGGGTTGTAAATGCCTTACTCTTTATCCTGTTGAACATTTTGAATCAACATATGATGCAATGCAGCAGGGTACTGAAAATCAGAAATATGATGCCACTACAAGCTTTCTTGATAATGCAGAAGAGGGCGTACTTGATGCCCAGGGCAGATTTACCGTCAACCAAAGACTTAAGGAAGCTTCTGCTCTTACAAATGAGTCAACAGTTGTATTTAAAGGTAAAGGTGCTGTAATTGAAATTTGGAATACCGACGAGTATGAAAAAATTTATAACACTTATGACCATACACAAGGTATTTATGACTTGATGGATAAAGTCAAGGGGAATGAGCAGTAATGGAATTTGTTCACAAAAGTGTGCTTTTTGATGAAGCAATAAAGGCACTTGATTTAAACAAAAATAAAATTATAGTTGACGGCACGGCAGGCGGCGGAGGTCACAGCGGTGAAATTGCAAAAACCGCTAAAAGAGTTATTTCAATAGACCAAGACCCCGACGCAATAGAAGTTCTTAACGAAAGACTCGGAAATAAAGAAAATGTAACTATCGTTCACGATAATTATTCAAATATAAAAAACATTGTTTCAAATCTTAATATTGATAAAATTGACGGCCTGCTTCTTGATTTAGGAGTAAGTTCGTTTCAGCTCGATACTGCCGAGAGGGGATTTTCTTTTCATAAAGATGCCCCGCTTGATATGAGAATGAGTAAAAGCGGACTCAGTGCATATGATGTTGTAAATAATTACGATGAAAAAGAACTTGCGGATATTATTTACAGATACGGAGAAGAAAAATTTTCACGAAGAATCGCGGCAAATATAGTTAAATCAAGAGAGAAAAAGCCTATTGAAACAACTTTTGAGCTTGTAGATATAATTAAGGCATCAATGCCGCAAAGGGCGATGAGGGATTCACACCCTGCAAGAAAAACATTTCAGGCTATAAGAATCGAAGTTAATGCGGAACTTGATGTGCTTAAATCAACACTTGAAGACGCATTTGAAATTCTTGCACCGGGCGGCAGAATTGCTGTAATTACTTTCCATTCATTAGAAGATAGAATTGTAAAAGAGCAGTTTTCAAAATGGTGTCAAGGTTGCACCTGTCCAAAGGAATTCCCGGTTTGTGTATGCGGAAATAAGCCGAAAGGCAAAAGTTTTAAATCAATTTCTCCGTCTAAAGAAGAACTTGATGAAAACCCGAGAGCAAGGTCATCACGACTTAGAATTTTTGAGAAATTTTAATTTGAATATATAGGACTATAAAAAACGAGGAGGAGTAAAAAATGACTAATACAGGCGATTTCAGGCGCTATTCATACAGCACGGAAGCCGCATATGCCGTGCAGGCGTTTAACTATCAGCGTACGTCGGCAGCTCCGTCTTATGTTCCTACGCCAAAAAAGGATTTTAAGGTTAGAGAAAGAAGCCAAAGAAAAAGCAAAGCCCAACTTCTTCACGAGCAGAAATTGAGCTTAAAAAAAGCTTTGCAAATTTCAGTGGTGGCGGCTTTGTGCCTTACTATGCTTTTTGCAGTGCTTTATACTAATGCCAAAACTAACGAATTAACACACGAAATTTCAGATTTGCAAAAAAATCTTTCTGTTTCACAAAGTGAAAATACACGCCTTAACAGTGAGCTTGACAGCCTTGTGTCAATGAATATGATTGACCAATATGCTGTCGAGAAACTTGGTATGACTAAAATGAAATCCAATCAAATTAAGTATATTGATGTTTCACAATATAAGCAGAAGCGTATGGCTGCGGCACAGGCAATTTTGAATCAAAAGCAGGCGCAATCCAAGGCTGAAAAAAAGACTGCCGCCAAGTAATAATATATATTATTACAGCGTAAATCTATTATGAGAGTTAAGAATATTTACTTAACTCTCATATGTTATTATTAAATAAGATAACAATTGCGAGGGAGATGATTAAAAGTGAATACATCAAAGAGAATGCTGAAAAGAATTTTGATAATGTCGTTGGTAATCATCTTTCTTATGACAACAACAGCGGTGCGAGTTTTTTATTTAACAATCGTCAGGGGCGAAGAACTTGCACAAAAAGCTGAATCGCAGCAGCTTAAGGATACAGAGATTTCCGCAATGCGCGGAACGATATACGACGCTAACGGAAATGTTCTTGCACAGTCGGCTTCGGTATGGAATGTGTTTATCGACCCGCTGAATATTAAAGACGATGAGGAAAGGCAACTTATCACAAATGAATTTGCCACTCTTTTCAAATATGACGACGAAGCAAAAAAAGAATTTTACGAAAAAACAACTCATCAAAATCATTATGAGTTAGTTGAAAAAAAAGTCGAAAATAACATAAAAGAGAAACTTTCAAAATTCGTGTCGAAAAATGAACTCGGTGATTGCATAGGAACGGAGCAAACCACCAAAAGATATTACCCTTACGGTTCGCTTGCTTCAAGTGTTATCGGTTTTACCGGTTCTGATGACCAAGGCCTTTCCGGAATAGAAGCTTACTATGACGAAGATTTAACCGGAACAAACGGAAGAATCATTACAGCAAAGGACGCTGTTTCAAACAACATTGCAAACGATTATGAAACAAGTATTGCGGCTTCTGACGGTAATTCGGTTGTCCTTACACTTGATCAAACAATTCAGTATTACCTTGAAAAAGGTTTGAAAGAAACTATGAATGAATATCAGGCAAAGGGTGCTTACGGTGTTGTAATGAACTGTAACACAGGTGCGGTGCTTGCGATGTCATCAATGCCTGATTATGATTGCAATAACCCTTATAAGCTTACATACAGCAAAAATAAAAAAGCTATTAAAAAACTTACCGATAAAACGGCTAAGCAGGAAGCTGAAAGTGCTGCGGTTCAAAATCAGTGGAGAAACTTTACGGTATCGGATACTTATGTTCCGGGTTCTGTTTTCAAAACTTTTGTCGCATCTGCCGCTTTGGAGGAAAATGTTGTAAATTTAAACACAACATATACTTGCACAGGTGCAATCCAAGTTGATAAGTATCGTATGAAATGCCACTATCATCCCGGCCACGGAACAGAAACGCTTACACAGGGACTTGAAAATTCGTGTAACCCGTTTTTTATCACAATAGGTCAAAAATTAGGCGTTCATAACTACTTCAAGTATTTTGACGCTTTTGGTTTCACACAGAAAACAAATATAGACCTTCCGGGTGAAGCTTCACCGCAGTATTACAAGGAAGACCAATACGGTATAGTTGAACTTTCATCTGCATCATTCGGTCAAACAAACTCTCTTACTCCTATTCAGGTATGTACCGGCCTTTGCGCTATTGCTAACGGCGGTAAGCTTCTTCAGCCTTACCTTGTTTCAAGTATTGTTGATTCAAACGGAAAAACTGTCAAAAAAACTCAAACTAAAGAGATTAGACAGGTAATCAGTTCCGATACATCCAAAAAAATGCGTGCTATGATGAAATCTGTTGTAGATAACGGTACAGGTAAAAACGGTTATGTGGCAGGTTACAGTGTTGGCGGTAAAACGGGTACATCCACTAAGCTTGGTGAATCAAAAGAGGGCGAGGGTGATAAGTACATTGTTTCATTCGCGGCTATTGCTCCGAGTGATGACCCTGAAATTGCAATGCTTATTATTGTTGATGAACCTAATCAGGATTTAGGCGGTGGCGCTCTTTGTGCACCGATTGCGGCTCAAGTTACACAGGAAGCTATGAATGTTCTCGGTATCGAGCCGAAATATGATGAAAAAGAAATGAAAGACCTTTCTAAAGAAACACCTAATGTTGTAGGAGAAAGCCTTGACGATGCAAAAGCTGCTCTTAAGGAAAACAACCTCAACTATGTTGTAATAGGTGATGAGTCAACTGTAACAAGGCAATGCCCGTCAGGCGCAGATGCAATCCCTAACGGCGGTACAGTTTATCTTTATACAGATGAAAGCGAAAAGGAAACTGTAAATGTTCCTGATTTTACAGGTCTTACGGTTACGGAAGCTAAAGACCTTGCTTCAAGCAGTTCTTTAAATATTCAAATTGCCGGTAACAGTATGTCGAGCGGTACGGTAGTTGCTTACCGCCAGAGCGAAGAAAAGCAGGCAAAACTTGAAAAAGGCACAGTTGTTACGGTGACTTTCAAAAATACACAATCAGTTTTAGACTAAAATCAATTTTGATTAAAGATATGGGGTTTTAAAATGAGGCTTAAAGATTTATTAAAGGGAATCAATGTTCAAAATGAATTTGATGATGTTGAAGTTTTGGATGTTACACAGGATTCGCGTCTTGTAAAAGAGGGCTCGCTGTTTATATGTATTAAAGGTGCGGCATTTGACGGCCATTCAGTTGCAAAAGAAATGCTTGATAAAGGTGCTGCTGCGGTAGTAGTTGAACACGATCTCGGAATTGATAAGCAAATTATTGTTGAAAATTCAAGGGCTGTGTATTCACCGATATGTGCAAATTTCTTCGGCAACCCGGCTGATAAATTAAAACTTATAGGCTTAACCGGTACAAACGGTAAAACAACTACAACTTTTCTTATAAAGCAAATTCTTGAAAATGTAGGCAAAAAAGTTGGCCTTATAGGAACGGTTCAAAATATGGTGGGTGATGAAATTTATCCTGCAAAATATACAACTCCTGACCCATATGAACTTCAAAAGCTTTTTTCACTTATGGTAAAAGCAGGCTGTGAATATTGTGTTATGGAAGTTTCGTCGCAGGCTCTTGCTCAAGGCAGAGTTAATGGACTTCGTTTTGCACTCGGTGCTTTTACAAATCTTACACAAGACCATCTTGATTATCATAAAACTTGGGAAAACTATTTTGCTTCAAAAAGAATACTTTTTGAAAATTGCGATATTGCAGTTACCAATGCTGATGATGAACACGGCTTGAAAATAATTGACGGGCTTGAATTTGATAAAGTAGTAACTTATGCTGTCAATACAAATGATGCAACATATACCGCCAAAAATGTTAAGTTTAAATCAAGCGGCGTTGAATACGAAATAGTATCTAATGATTCTATCGGCAGATGTATTTGCCCGATTCCTGGTAGATTTTCGGTTTATAATTCACTTTGTGCCACAACTTGTGCGCTCGCTCTCGGTATTGATTTTGATGATGTGCTTTCAGCTGTATCAAAATCGCAGGGTGTAAAGGGCAGAATTGAAGTTGTGCCAAGCAATAGGGATTTTACAATCATTATTGACTATGCCCATTCACCTGACGGACTTGAAAATATTATTACTTCCCTTAAAGAAATTGCAAAAGGCAGGGTAGTTACACTTTTCGGATGCGGCGGTGACAGGGATAAAACAAAAAGGCCTAAAATGGGCAAAATTGCCGCTGAACTTTCTGATTATTGCATTGTAACATCAGATAATCCTCGCAGTGAAAATCCAAGCGCAATTATTGATGATATTCTTGTTGGTATGAAAAATATAAAAACTCCTTATAAAGTTATTGAAAACAGGCACGAAGCTATTGAATATGCAATAACTCACGCAAAGAAAGATGATATTATTCTTCTTGCAGGTAAGGGACATGAAACTTATCAAATCCTGCCAACAGGAACAATTCATTTTGATGAAAGAGAAGTAATTGCCGAAGTACTCGGTAAAATGAATTAAATTATGGAAACTTTAACTTTAAAAGAAATTGCAAATGCACTCGGCACTCAAACAAAGTTTGATACGCAGGTTAATGCTGTTTGCATAGATACAAGAAAAATTACAAAAGGTTGCCTTTTTATTTGCATTAAAGGTGAACGATTTGATGCCCACCAATTTGCAAATGAAGCCTTAAATTTGGGCGCGGCGGCTGTTATGATTAGTGAAGATATTGAAGTGGCAGGGCCTTATGTAAAGGTTGATGATACTGCAAAAGCACTTCTGTCACTTTCTGGATATTATCGTTCAAAATTTGATATTCCCGTTGTGGCACTTACCGGCTCGGTAGGCAAAACTACTACAAAGGAATTTACTCACCTTGTAGTTAATTCGCAGTTTAATGCCATTAAAACACAGGGCAATTTGAATAATGAAATAGGACTTCCGCAAATGCTGTTTCAAATTGACAGCAGTACCGAAGCGGCGGTAATTGAAATGGGTATGAACCATTTTGGCGAAATTCATCGCCTTGTTACAGCAACAAAGCCAACAATTGCGATGATAACAAATATCGGTGTATCGCATATTGAAAATCTCGGTTCAAGGCAGGGCATACTCAAATCAAAGCTTGAAATTCTTGACGGACTTAAAGCAGGTTCACCTTTTATTATAAATTGTGATAACGATATGCTTAAAACGATACTTGATAATGATGAAATTATGCAAAAGTATAATGTAATCACATTCGGTATTGAAAGCGACGCTCAATTTAAGGCGGTTGATATTAAGGAAGAAAACGGTTCAACTTCTTTTGATGTTAAATACTCAACTTCAAAAATCATTGATGAAACCGATGGGCCGACAGTTCAGTTTTCTTTGTCTTCACAGCATATATCAATTCCTACAATAGGTATTCATAATGTTTATAATGCACTTGCGGCTTTCACAGTCGGCATAACTCTCGGTATTGATTCCAAAAAGGCGGCCGGAGCTCTTGCAAATTATGTACCGGCAGGAATGAGGCAGAAAAGCGTAAATGTCGGCGGTATAATTTCTATTGAAGATTGCTATAACGCAAGCCCCGATTCAATGAACGCGGCAATTAAAACACTTGCTAATGTAAATGCAAATAAAAGAATTGCTGTTTTGGGTGATATGCTTGAACTCGGTGATTTTTCAAAAAAAGCACACGAAGATGTCGGCAAAATGGTTGCCGATAATAATATAGATTACCTTTTGGCTTACGGTAATGACGCAAAGTACATCGTTGACGGTGCTAAGCAAAACGGTATGAAAAATGCCTTTTATTTTGATAATAAAGATGAACTTTCAAACAAACTTTTCGAGCTTGCACACAAGGGTGACGCAGTTATATTTAAAGCGTCAAGAGGTATGAAGCTTGAGGATGTAATAAATAATGTGTACAACAGGTGGGAAAAATAAATGAACAGTACAATTGCTTTAATAATCAGTGTAATAATAGCTTTCGGTGTAACCGCAGGCCTTGGATTTGTAATAATTCCGTGGCTTCGCAAATTAAAATTTGGGCAAACAATTCTTGATATAGGCCCAAGCTGGCATAAATCAAAGCAGGGTACACCTAATATGGGCGGAATTATGTTTATTATCGGCATAGTTCTTTCATTTGGAATTACTGCTTTAATCTATTATCTTTCAGGCGGAGAACTTGAAAGCGATTATTCTTCAATTATGAATGGTCGTGAATTGGTTCTTCTTTTCGGTGGGCTTATCTTAGCTCTCGGCTGCGGCCTTGTAGGCTTTATTGATGATTTCACTAAAATTAAGCTTAAAAGAAATGAGGGCCTTTCACCAAAGCAAAAAACACTCGGTCAACTTATTGTTACTTTAGGATATATCACTACTCTTTGGGTATCACATAATACAAGCTGGTATATTCCTTTTATCGGTACAGTAAATTTTGAAAAAAATATATTTACGGCAATTGTATTTTGGATTTTATCTCTGTTTATTATATATGGTTGTGTCAATTCGGTTAATCTTACAGACGGTATTGACGGACTTTGCTCAAGTGTAACAACTACCGTTGCAATTGCGTTTATTGTTATAAGCTATATTCAAGGTTTTGCAGGCCTTAATATTTTTGCAGGCGCACTTTTGGGCGGAGTTCTCGGTTTCCTTTGCTGGAATTGGAATCCTGCTAAAACCTTTATGGGTGATACAGGTTCGCTGTTCCTCGGCGGAATGGTTGTAGCTCTCGGTTATCTTTGCAAATGCCCGATTATTCTTCTTCCAATCGGTATAGTTTATGTTTGTGAAACTATGAGTGATATTATCCAAATAGGATATTTTAAAATCACACACGGTAAGCGCATATTCAAAATGGCACCTATTCATCACCATTTTGAAATGTGCGGCTGGAAAGAAAAGAAAATCTGCGTTGTATTCTCAACAGTAAATGCAATCGGCTGTGCAATCGGCGTGCTTCTTCTTTACTTCGGCAATTTTGCAAAATGATTTTATTTTAAATTTTAATTGAAAGGAGTGTTCTTGTGCCAAAAAATGATAACGAGCAATTAGTTGTTAAGCCAAGCAAATGGAAAAATTTTAAAGATACCTATTTTCTTGTCGGCAGTATTGATATTCCGTTTTTGGGGTTAACAATAGCACTTTTAACAATCGGTTTAATAATGCTCTTTTCAGCGTCATATCCGTATGCGTATTATTATAAGGACAGTTCATATTACTATTTTATTCGCCAGCTTATTTTTGCAGTTGGCGGCCTTGTGGGAATGTTTTTCTTTTCAAAACTTAACTATAAGGTACTGAAAGCTTTATACAAAGTCATATTTTTTGTAACAATAGGTTTTTTGGTAGTTGTATTATTCTATCATACTGATTTTGGTGATTTTAAACGCTGGATACCAATCGGATCGTTTACTTTTCAACCGTCTGACCTTGCTAAATTCACTATTATATTAAGTCTTTCGGTTTATATAAATGACCATTACAGAAAAATGAATTCACTTAAATACGGTATTGCAATTCCGGTTGGAATTATATTGATTTTCTGTGGCCTTATTTATCTTGAACATCATTTGTCTTGCACAATTCTTATGTTTTTAATTGGTGCTACTTTAATGTTTGCCGGTGGCACAAATTGGAAATTATTTGCATTTGGACTTGCAATAATCGCACTTGTCGGCTTTCTTGTTGTAAGCTTTCCTAATCTTATTGAAAACTATGCAGGCGCGCGTATTGAAGCTTGGCTTGATAAGGATTTTGATCCTACGGGTGCAAGGTGGCAAACAAATAATTCGCTTTACGCAATCGGCTCAGGCGGATTTTTCGGAACAGGCTTGGGCAATTCAAAGCAAAAATATCTTTATGTTTCAGAACCGCAAAATGACTTCATTTTTTCAATTGTGTGTGAAGAACTCGGATTTTTCGGTGCGGCTGTAATAATACTTCTTTTCGCGGCACTCGTAGTCAGAGGTTTGATAATAGCATCAAGGTGTAAGGATAAGTTCGGCTCACTTCTTGTAATCGGTGTTGTAGCACAAATCGGTTTGCAGGTTGTGTTTAATATACTTGTAATTACAGACACACTTCCTAACACAGGTATTGCACTTCCGTTTTTCTCATACGGCGGTACAGCTATATTTATGCTGCTGCTTGAAATCGGAGTGGTGCTGTCGGTATCGCGAAAAACAAATCAACAAAAGGTATAGGTAAATCAAATGAAAATATTATTTGCAACAGGCGGCACAGCCGGCCATATCAACCCGGCACTTGCTGTTGCCTCATATATCAGAGAAAAATATCCTGAAAGTGAAATTATGTTTGTCGGCACGGCAGACCATATGGAATCACGCCTTGTGCCAAACGCAGGTTTCGATTTTAAAACTATTAAAATTTCAGGTTTTCGCCGTTCATTTGCACCAAAGGCAATTTTGCATAATATTAAAACTGTTTGCCAGCTTATAACATCAAACGGCGAAAGCAAAAAAATTATCAAGCAGTTTAAGCCTGATGTCGTTGTAGGATTTGGCGGATATGTTTCAGGACCGGTGCTTCAAACAGCGGTTGATATGCACATTCCTACTTGTATTCACGAGCAAAATGCTTATCCGGGTATTACAAATAAAACTCTTGCCAAAGAGGTTGATAAAGTAATGCTTACGGTTGAAGATGCAAAAAAGCATCTTGAAGCAAAAAACGAAGTAATCGTAACAGGTCTTCCTGTTCGTGGCGAACTTCTTAATGCACGAAAAGATTTATCACGAAAGAAGCTCGGTATTCCTAATAATAAATATCTTGTTCTTTCATTCGGCGGTTCACTCGGCGCAAAGCCTCTCAATGACGCCATGTATGATATTCTTCTTGAAAGTGCCGAAAATGATACTTATTATCATATTCATTCAGTCGGTACTAATGGCAGTGAATTTCTTGATAAATTTAAAGAACAGGGTTTTACCGAGGGTGAAAAAGGTTTAATTAAAGGCAATGTTGAAGTTAGGCAGTATATTGATGATATGGATACCTGTATGTCTGCCTGTGACCTTGTAATCGGCAGAGCAGGCGCATCAAGCCTTTCTGAAATCGAGGCTATGGGTAAGGCTTCAATCTTAATTCCGTCACCGTATGTGGCAGAAAATCATCAATTTCATAACGCTATGGCACTTGTTAACAGAGGAGCCGGCTCGATTATTGAAGAAAAAGATTTAACTTCGCAGTCACTTAAAGAAGCAATTGATTCAATGCTTTCAAACCCTGCCAAGCTTATTCAAATTGAAGAAAATGCCAAAAATATGGCTATTACCGACGCAAGAGAAAGAATTGCAGATATTATTATTTCACTTGCCAAATAGGTAAATAACAAAATAATCACTTTTGCATAGTATAGCGTGCAGAGGTGATTAAATGGAATATTTCAAAATTAACGGCGGCAAAAAGTTATTTGGAGAAATATCGGTTCACGGAGCCAAAAATTCTGCTTTACCAATTCTTGCATCAACACTTCTAATTAAAGGTGAGAGTGTTATACATAATTGCCCCGATTTAAGCGATGTAAAAGTTACACTTGATATTCTTGCATCCATTGGTTGTAAAGTTAATAAAGAAAATGATACTGTAATAATTGATGCAACAAATGTTACAGGCAGCGAAATCAGTGAAAATACAATGCGTACAATGCGTTCATCTATAATATTTTTGAGTGCATTATTATCGAGGCAAAAATGCGCTTCGATTTATTATCCCGGTGGTTGCGAAATAGGAACAAGACCTATTGACCTGCATTTAAAAGCACTTAATGATTTAGGAGCGAATGTCAGCGTTAATGGTTCATCCATCAGTGCTTGTGCCGATTTTATAATCGGTACTAAAATTATACTTCCTTTTCCAAGTGTTGGTGCAACAGAAAATATTATTATTGCATCAGCCATATCAAAAGGTAAAACGGTGATAGTCAACCCTGCAAGAGAACCTGAAATAAGCGACCTTGCTGATTTTTTAAATCATTGCGGTGCTAAAATTTACGGTGCAGGAGAATCAACAATAGTTATTGACGGTGTAAGTAAGCTTCATCCTTGTGAACATACAATTATTCCGGATAGAATACTTGCATCAACTTATATGTCACTCGGTGCGGTATGTTCGGACGAATTAACTGTTAAAAATATCAGACAAAGTCATTTATCTCCGATTTTTCCTGTTTTTACAGAAATGGGATGTAAATTATATTTAAGCGATAATTCGCTTACTCTTGCTGCACCTAAAAGGTTAAAACGGGTAAGAAGTATTAAAACAATGCCATATCCCGGATTTCCTACTGATTCGCAATCTCCCATTGCAGTTGCACTTGCACTCGCCAAGGGAACATCTATATTGCAGGAAACTATATTTGAAAATCGGTTCAGATATGTCAGTGAATTAAACAGATTCGGTACAGATATTGAAATTAAAGACAATATTGCTGTTATTAACGGTGTTGATAAACTTCATCCTGCAAATGTTCACGCCACAGATTTGCGTGGCGGCGCGGCACTTGTGGTAGCGGCACTTTGTGCAGACGGTGAAAGTAATATATATTGTATAGAACATATTGACAGAGGTTATGAAAATCTTGAAAAAGCACTTTCATCAATAGGTGCGAATATTAAGAGGAGTAAAAATGAAGGAACAACAGAAAAAAAAACAGGCGAAACGAAAAGCATCCAAAAGAAGCAAACCGAATTCTAAAATAGACAGCGAATTTTTAGACCTTGGTATTGAGCCACCAAAAATTTATCGTGAGTCACAAAAGCGTATTACGCAGGCGCAGGAAAAGAAATCACGCCAAAGCAGTGATTTATATTCAATGACACGCTTGGAACGCAGGCAGAGAGAAAGCAATAAACGAAAAAAGAAAAACAAAGCACGAAAAGTGATGGGCTGGATAGGTGCTGTACTTATAATTATTGCAATAGGCACAGTTTTATGCTTAACGGTATTTTTCCAAATAAATACAATATCCGCTTCGGGTAGCAAAATATATTCATCAGATAAAATATTATCACAGTGTATTATTCAAAAGGGTAAAAACCTTTTTACCGTAAATACGGATGAAGCCGCTTTGAGAATTGAAGAAAATCTGCCTTATGTTTATAAAGCGGAAATTAAGCGCAAACTTCCTGATACTATTGAAATTAAAGTGACAGACGCAAAGGTAGCATATTCGCTTTTGTGTGAAGATAATACTTACATTCTTCTTGATAATAATTTTAAAGTCCTAGAAAAAGGCGCGCAAATGGCAACGGGAATTATTATCAATAAAACAGATGTAAAATCTGCGAAGCCCGGCCATAAAATTCAATTTAAAAACAGTGATGTAGGCACTTGTCTTGAACGAATGGCAAATTGTATTAAAGAAAACAATTTTACTGAAATCACATCAATTTACAGTAAAAATATAAGCGATAATTATGTTGTTTATGATAATAGAATTACTTTTAAACTCGGTAACAGTAAAGATTTAGATACAAAGATAACGAAGGGCTTGGCGGCTTGCGATAAGCTTAACAGTTCCAGTCCTAACGCAACAGGTACAATGACTGTTTCAACTGACAAGTCAATTTACTTTACAGAGGAATAGCTGTGAAGTAAATCACTTTACAGATAATGTGACAATTGTCGGAATTTGTGCATACCTGACAAATAAAATAAAATTCGATTGCAAAACATTGTCAAAAAGTTTGAGAATAATTCAAAAAAAGTATTGCAATTTGGTTACAATCTTGTTACAATATCATATGTAACGAAAACCTGTATAGGGGTATATAGACTGAAAAATAAAATTAAGGAGAATCATGCAATGGGACGTTATGAAATTGATACAGATGACTCAAAAGTAGTACAAATTAAAGTAGTAGGTGTCGGCGGCGGCGGTGGAAACGCTGTTAACCGTATGGTACACTGTAATATTCAGGATGTTGAATTTGTAGCCGTTAACTCTGATAAGCCGGCACTTGCAAAGTCAACAGCAACACATAAAATCCTTATTGGTGAAAAGGCTACAAAGGGTATGGGCGCAGGTGCAAGACCTGAAGTTGGTACTCGTGCAGCTGAAGAGAGCAGGGAAGCTCTTACAGATATTCTCACAGGTGCTGAAATGGTATTCATCACTGCCGGTATGGGCGGCGGAACAGGTACAGGTGCAGCTCCTGTTGTAGCTAAAATTGCTAAAGACCTCGGTATTCTTACTGTTGCAGTTGTTACAACTCCTTTCGCTTTTGAAGGTAACAGAAGAATGAAGCAGGCACAGGAAGGTATCAAGGAGCTTGCACAGTATGTAGACTCAATTATGGTAATTCCTAATGAAAACTTAAAATATGTAACAGAAGAAAAAATTACTCTTCTTAACGCATTTGAAATTGCCAATGATGTTCTTCGCCAGGGTGTTCAGTCAGTATCAGACCTTGTTAACGCAACAGGCCTTGTAAACTGTGACTTTGCCGATGTAACTGAAATTATGAAGGATTCCGGCTATGCACATATGGGTGTCGGTCGTGCTAAAGGTAAGGATAAGGCTGAACTTGCAGCTCAGCAGGCTATTTCTTCTCCTCTTCTTAACACTTCGATTGACGGCGCTCGCGGTATCCTTATCAATATTACTGCTTCAACTGATATTGGTCTTGAAGAAATTGATGCAGCATCATCAATCGTAAGTGCTGCTGTTCATCCTGATTGTGAAATCATTTGGGGTGCTAATTTTGATGAAGAACTTGAAGATGAAATGATTATTACTGTTATTGCTACACGCTTCGGCGATGAAGGCCCTGGCGCACCGATTAAGTCAACAACAGCTAATAAGGAAGTAGCTCCTCCTCAGCCGGTTGCTCCTGCATTTACAGCTCCTGCTCCGGCAGCATCATCATCAACTTCTCCTGTTTCTACATTTAATGATAATGACGATGATGCTTTCACCGACATTGTCAACTTCTTTAAAAAGTAATAAACTTTAAATGAAAAGTGCGTCTTTTTAGGACGCACTTTTTTTGTTTGTTATAATATTAACAATATGTATATTATAATCGACTCGTGTTTATTAAGTGGAAAACTTTTCCTGTCAAGTAATTTGCTTTACATTTTTAACATTTTCCACAATGTTTTTAACATTTTTTGTTGTTGTACGCTCGACTTTTCCACATTCTTAACAGCGTTTTCCACAGCGTTTTTAACAATTTGTATTTGTAAAGTTTATTGCCATTACATTTAAAAAAGCGGCTAAATATACAAATTATGTATATTTAGCCGCTTTTAGACTGTCGATAAAGTTGCTAAAGCGCGCCTCGTCTAAAGAAATTAAATTAACCTTTTGCCTCCCTTGTAAAGGGTGCGGGTCTCCGGTGGAGACCTCTGCACAAAGTGCAGAAGCACCGACCGAACCTACAGGGGAGACGGTGGGCGCAACTTGTTGCACTCGGTGGGATTGAAAAAAGAGCTTGGACATTGAGTCCAAGCTCTTTTTGGCGCTTTTTGTTTTTTGTTCGGGGGAGTGAATTGTGCGAAGCACAAGAGACACGAGGCTCCAAATTCATTTATGAATTTGGCAGAAACAGTACGGTGTACTGTTTCGTAGCAAGTGAGAATAAAACAGCTCCCGCTCACAAAAGACAAAATTTACCTAACTTTCTCGAAATCTATCTGCGTTGTTTACCATTCACTTTTTGTGTATGACCTGATAATGTTAGTTATTAAATTATCTCTTAAAAATCCTTTGCCTTTACCACCGTTGTATTGGTCTTGAATTTTTCCGGCTCTGATAGTTATTGCATCTGTTTTATCGGTGATTTTATCAATCGGCGGTATTTTGCCGAAATCGTAATTATCATCAACTATGTCAATAACATTATCTGCAAGGTTTGTAAATTCTTCCTTTTCAGCGGATGTCATTGCAAATATAACCAATTTGTTATTGTTAGGGAAGCGTAATCGCTTTTTGTTTTTCACATTAAGTGAATATAAGTACATTCTTGCTTTTTTTACAAGGTTACCCTCAGGATGATGCAAGTGGGTGAATTCATAGCCGAATGCTGTTTCATCATCTGTATGCGCTGTTTGCCCAAGTCCGTACATATCCCATTTGCTGTATGGCGCTGTCATTGATTTAAAATTGATGTCATAATCTTTTCTGTCAATTTTAAATGTTCCAACAATGTCTTCTTCACTTACTGCACCTGCGAGTATGTAAATTTGGTTATACTTACCGTCAAGATTTATGCTTTGACCCCTGCAAGCTACTGCGTCATATTTAGGCTTCTTGTTCTTTCTGTTACCGTGCGGAATGTAAAATTCAATTCCGTTGACTTTTATGTTTCTGTCAATCAAATCAATTGGAAGTGAATATCCGCCGCCTTGTAATATGATATGCTTCATATTATCATAATTTGTGAAAGCCTTAACATTGTAATTAAGCCTCATTGGCGAATATGTATTATTGTTTTCACATTCTTCTGATTTTGCAAATTTGATTTTTAAAGTTATTGTTTCAAATGGCTTTAAAGTAACACGAATAACTTTACCGTTAACTTCTGCGTGATTTCTTATAAATTCTTCGCTTGTATTAACTTCGTCAACCTTTTCAAATTCACGGTAAACACTCAATGCTGCATTTTTTTGCTCAATTGCGGTTGCATTGTTAAGCCTTACTATTAAAGCGTTTTCGTCATCTTCGCTCATTTTCACAGCTCTTATAACAATGTTATCGTGTGTTATTTTTAATAAGCTTGCAAGCTGTGAGAATTCGCCCTTGCTTTCACTTTTCTTCACTTCGCAAGTGATAAGCTTTCTTGCAAAGTTCATTGATTCTTTGTTAGTTCCGTTTTCAATATCACCCTTATGGCCATAAATACCAAAGCTGAAGCAGTTTCTTCCAAGATCTTGCAAATCCTGCCTCGTTTCTTTTGTAAATGCACCTAAAGGTGAGTGAATACAAGTGAGGCGCAATGTGTTGTTGTCAGGCTTATCCCAACCGTGCTTGCAATCTGTAAGTATACTTACACCGAATTCGCCGCTCGTATCGGTAATGTCTGCCCATTTTTGAGCAGGTACTTCATAAAGCTTTTCGTTGTTGTTTTCTCTTTCTGTATATCCTACTCCGGAATCATACTTCGCAGTGTAATTTGATGCAGAAAGCGGAAATACAGCTTTTAAAAGCGTTCTTCTTGTTCTCCATTCAATTTCGTTGTCTACTCTGATAACTTTGCTGTCAGGGTAGAGTGAAACTGTTTGAATTATTGTTGAATATTCGGCTTCTCTTGTAATTTTAATTGCAATTCTTGCAGGCCCGTTTTCAACTGTTTCAAATGTAGGCGTGTTTGCATAGCAGTAAGGTTGTTTGTCAATATCTTCTTTCCTCAGTTCCCAAGACGGGTATGCAAGCGAACCTGTATCGTGAAGTAATGCAAGCTTAATCGGTGCTTTTATAAGCTGCTTGTTAAGCTCTTTATCAAACAGATATGCAAGGTCGCCGTTTTTGTTGAAAATAACTTTATATTTACTGTTTTCAAGCCTGTGTTCGCTGACTTCAAGGTCATTTTTTATTTTGCATTCTTCGTCGCTCGGTACTACCGCATAAATGTGTACTGCATATGACGGTACATCTGCAAAAAATATAATTTCAAAATTCTTGCCTGTTTTTTTGACGATTTGGCTTGGCACTTCCTGTTTCTGCTTATCAATTACCTTAACAAAAGGAGTGTTTACATTTAATTTGATTTTTGCTTCAACACTCTCTTTTCTTCTGTATTGTGTAGGGTTTGATACAGAAATTGCAACTGCATTTTCAGGTATCCAAGAAGTATCCATATTTCTTGAAAGCGCCTGAATGGAAGATGCTAATTCACCCTTAAATTGAGCTATTGATGAATAATAGTCATCCCACGCGTCATTGTACACTTCCATCAAGGATGTGCCGGTAATATCATCGTGAAATTGATGTTTAATCGAGCGTTTCCAGGCTTTGTTAAGATTTTCTTTAGGATATTCGTAACAGCCGCAAAGTTCGGCGAATGAGCAGACAAATTCTGCACTGTGCGCTATTTGCTCACTTTGATAATCTAATCTTTTGCTTTGCGTTCTTGAAGTGTAACATCCGGCACCGTGATTTGTCATAAGTAAATCACCCTTATACCTTGGGATAAATACACCGTTTGAACCGTTATTGTATTTTTTAAGCTGTGTGAATACCTTATCGCTTCGCGCACTTTTTACTTTGAATAGCTTGTTTTCTTCTTTAGCATTTGCCTTTACGCTTTCGCAAACACTTTTAACACTTTCTTCAGTCGGTGAGCCACCCCAGTCACCTGTTCCGTAAAGGTGATTTACCCAAGGAAGCTTCATATTGGTTTCCATATAAGCTTTGCTTATTCCGTCAATAACGCTTAAATCGGCACGCACATCACCGCTGAGTTTATATCTGTAACTTTTAGCGTTTAATGATGCACCGATTTCGTTTCCGTCAGCACCTACCCACATACCGATGTCAAACGGTATGCCGTATGCACTGCCCCAAGAAAGTTTTTGTGTACTGAAACCTAAAAGGCCCGCGTCATTTATGATTTGCGGTAATTGCGCACCAAAACCGAAACAATCAGGTAAAAATATATCCTTGCTTTTTATACCAAATTTTTCATAAAAATAGTTATTACCGAGAAGTATGTTTCTGGTAATAGCTTCCGGTGAAGGAATGTTAACATCACCATTTTCATATTCGGAGCCGGCAGGATTCCACTTATTTATTCTTACATATCTTTTGATTTCTTTAAATGCTTTTGGATAATATTCTTCAATAAGTTCATATCTGTAAGCACCCTCAAAATTAAACAGATAGTTAGGATATTTTTCAATAAGGTCAAAGTTTTTGCTTAATGTGTCCGGAATGAATTTTTCAACCGTGTCTGCAAGAGTCCATCTCCAAACTGTATCGAGATGAGATGTTGCAACCATATAAGCTGTTTTCGTCTGCATAATTATACCTGCTTACTTTTCAATAATTTCATATGTAAATTCGTACTTTTCCTGAAGAGCCTTAACTTTATCTTCATTGTCTTCAATAAAAGTTTCGCTGTAAACGCTTTTTCCGTCTACCGAATAATCTTTAACAATTTGGTTGAGTGCTTCCCACGCTTCAGCCTCCTGTGCGTAACCGTCCTCAAATCTGATTAGGAATTCTCTGTGTTTAGGTAAAATAACTTTCATTTTCTATAACTCCTTAATTATAATATGCTATTGTATTATATTATTTTTAGGAAAATATTTCAAGCCTTATTTAAATCTTTAATAACAAGTTTAGCTTTTTCGTAAAGTAAGTTGTCGGCATTTTTTATCGCGTCTTCTTTGCTTATGTTTTTTTCGACTAAACTGTACATTTTATCTCCGAGTTTTACATTTTCAATATCTCCGCTCATAACAATACATTTTTTGTCGTATTTCTTGCAAAGTTCACTTATTTTGAATACCAATTTTCCCATTAAAGTTTGCTTGTCCGTTTTTCCCTCGCCGGTGATTACAATATCACTTGCTTTGATTTTTTCTTCCAAATCCGCTGCTTCACTCAATATATCAAATCCGCTTTTGATTTTTCCGCCGTATACAGAATAAAGAGCACCGCATATTCCGCCGGCACTTCCGCCGCCCTTTACATTTCTGATGTCACGCGGTAAAAAAGCGTTAATCATTTTCAGCCCGTCATCAAGCTCTTTTACCTGCTTGTCATTAGCTCCTTTTTGCTTTGCAAATACATACGCCGCACCGTTTTTGCCAAAAAATACATTTTCTACATCGCAGGCAAATGTAAAGTTGATATCCTTTACAATATTTGTGAATCCTACACCGTAAATATTATTCAAATCTTTGCCGGCAGGGAAGTCGATTTCATCACCGTCTATATCGCGGAATACTGCACCGAGTGCGGCCAGTGCACCGGCACCTGCGTCGCAGCATCCGCTTCCGCCTAATCCGAGTATAATATTCTTAAAACCCTTTGATACAGCGAACTTTATCAGTTCTCCCGTACCATATGATGTGGCGTTCATTACATCTTTTTTCTTTTGCAGGCCGCTTGCTGTGGCTGTTTCGATAATTGCGGTGTCACCGTAAGTGTATATATGCCCCTTAACCTTTTTTAAATATATGTCACTGCAATATGTGTAAAGTATATTGCCATTACAAAAATTACATAAGCATTCGCCAAATCCTTCACCGCCGTCGGCAAACGGCAGGCAGGTTATGTTGTGCTTTTGAATGCTGTCAATTCCTGCTTTTATATTTTCACACACTTCTTTTGATGATAAGCTTCCTTTAAAGCTGTCAGGAACGATTAAAATGTTCATTCAGTATACCCCTCAATGCTTTTTCAAATTTCTCGTCTTGTTCTTTTGTTCTTTTTGCCGGGCCTTTTAAATGCTTGCCTGCTCTTCTTGCTTTTTTTGCAATGTGGCGTGATGTTAAAAGCGTGTCTATGTTGTAATCGTTTATAATCAAACCGTTTTGGTTAATTATGATTGCACCTTTTGCAAGTGCCATTGCTGATAATCCGTAGTCTTGCGTTATCACAATATCTCCGGCTGCGCATTTGTTTACCAGTGCAAAGTCGGCACTGTCATTTCCTTTTCCTACTGTAATTATCGTTACGCTTTCAATATTAAATTGATGGCTTGTATCGCAAAAAATAATGCTTTCAATGCCAAATTCGTTTCCTATTTCTATTGCCGATTTTGTAACCGGGCAACCGTCTGCATCAATTAAAATTTTCATATTTTAATAATACCATAATTGTATTAACTTATCAAATATGATATTATTTGAGTGGTGATATATATGAAACTTATTATTATTCGTCACGGTGATCCTGATTATGAGCATGACTCATTAACTCAAAAGGGTGTACGCGAAGCGCAGTTGCTGAGTGACCGTATTTCACAACTTGATGTTAAGGCTTTCTATTGCTCGCCGCTCGGCAGAGCGCAGGATACAGCGTCTTACACTCTTAATAAAATGAACCGCACTGCTGAAACTTTGCCGTGGCTTTGCGAATTTGAGGGTAAAATCGTGTCAGGCTTAAAGCTTGTTTCCTGCTGGGACAGATTACCGAGCGTTTGGACTAAATATCCGGAGCATTATGATTATGATAATTGGTATAAGTCTAAAATTATGCGTTACGGTACAGTTGAACGCAAATATAAAAATGTGTGCGAGGGCATTGATGAATTGTTAAAAAAGCACGGTTATGAGCATAACGGCAGGGTATATAAGGTTAATAATTCCAATCACGATACCATTGTTCTTTTTTGCCATTTTGGTGTTGAATGTGTGCTGCTGTCACATATTTTTTCTTGCTCTCCTATGGTGCTTTGGCACAATTTTGTTGCACTTCCGACTTCTGTTACCACTTTGATTACCGAGGAAAGAGAAAGGGGTATTGCATCTTTTCGCTGCCAGCAGTTTGGTGATATAAGCCATCTTTATAAGGGCGGGGAGGAACCTGCGTTTGCGGCACGCTTTTGTGAATGTTTTGATGATGATACAAGGCACTGATTTATTATAAATGAATTTTTATACCTATTTTGTAAAATATAATATTGTAAAATAAAAAAAATTATTGTATTATATATTTTGTAAGAGTTCCACAAAAATATCTAACAAAGGATGAATATTATATGGAAAATAACAAAGCAATTAAACAATTTGGCTTTAAAGACAAAATAGGCTATATGTTTGGTGATTTCGGTAATGATTTAACATTTCTGCTTTCTTCAAGTTTTCTTTTAAAATTTTATACCGATGTAATGGATGTTGATGCATATGTAGTCGGTATAATTATGATGATTGCCCGTTTTGTAGATGCTTTTACAGATGTGGCAATGGGCAGAATTTGCGATAAAAGCAAAATGACTCCTGCCGGTAAATTTAAACCTTGGATAAGAAGAATGTGCGGCCCTGTTGCAATCGTTTCTTTTTTGATGTACCAAAGTTCACTTTCAGGTTTGCCAAAACCTGCTAAAATTGCATATCTTTTTATAACATATATTCTTTGGGGTTCTGTTTTTTATACTTCAATCAATATTCCTTACGGTTCAATGGCTTCTGCCATTTCCGGAAATCCTGATGACAGGCAGTCATTATCCACTTTCAGAACAATGGGCGGCGTACTCGCCGGTGCTATTATTATGGCTGTTGTTCCTCTTATTATTTATAATAAGGAAAACGGCAATGAAGTTATAAGCGGTGCTAAATTTACACTTGTTGCAGGCATTTGCTCCGTATTAGCAATCATTTGCTATCTTCTTTGCTATCATTTGACTACCGAGCGTGTAAGGCCTGAAATTTCACAGGAGCAATTAAAAAAGAATAATATCGGCAAAATGCTTTCAAATGCATTTAAAAACCGCGCTTTAATTTCTATTATTGTAGCAACAATTTTTATGCTTATTTCTCAGCTTACCATTCAGCAAATGGCGAACTATGTATTTCCGAATTATTACGGTAATGCTAAAATTCAGAGCCTTTCGGTTGTAATGATGGGCGGGGGCATGATAATTGCGGCGGTTATTGCCAAACCTCTTGCAAAAAAGTTCGGCAAAGCAGAAATAAGCGTTGCTTCAAATATGGTTGCCGGTATAGTATGCTTTTTGCTTTATTTTATCAGGCCTCAAAATGTTTGGGTGTATGTTGCATTGCAATTTTTATGTTGGTTCGGTTTAGGCATTTTCTCTATGGTTGTGTGGGCGCTTATTACAGATGTTATTGATTATTCGGAAATTAAAAACGGTATCCGCGAAGACGGTTCTGTTTACGCCCTCTATTCTTTTGCAAGGAAACTCGGTCAAGCTCTTACATCAGGGTTATCGGGTGCACTTCTTTCAATGATTGGTTATAAAAAATCAACAGCATTTGATAAAAATGTTGTTGAGGGTATTTTTGATATTTCAACTCTTCTTCCGGCAATCAGCTTCATCTTGCTTGCACTGATACTTTGGTTTTGGTATCCGCTTAAGAAAAAGCTTGTTGATGAAAATGTTGAATTTTTAAGGCAAAAGCATAATAAATAAAATACTGCAAAATAAAAGACGATGCACCGCATCGTCTTTATTTTTTTATTTTTTATTTTTATTCCGGTTTACTTATTCTTTTAATTGCTTCAAAGCTTTCGCTTGAAATAATGTGTTCAATTCTGCAAGCGTCTTCAACAGCGTTTTTTTCATCTACTCCTATGCTCATAAGCCATTTTGATATTGTAGTGTGCCTTTCATATATTTTTTCGGCGATTTGCCTGCCGGAATCAAGCAATGTAATGTAACCTGACGGGTCAACTTCTATGTATCCGTTTTCCCTAAGGTTTTTCATTGCAACGCTGACACTTGGTTTTGAAAAGCCTAATTCATTTGCTATGTCTATTGAGCGAACTGCTCCGTTTCTGTTTTTTAATACTAAAATTGTTTCAAGGTAGTTCTCTGCTGATTCTTGGATTTTCATATTGCACCTTCGCCTTATTACATAATATACAATTTATTATAACATTAAGCTGTATTTTTTTCAAGTTTTATAAAAAGTTAAAATTTTTTCTTGACAAATCAGTTAGGCGGTGCTAACATATAAACGGTTAGAGAACACTAACAATCGTTAGCAGAACCTAACACAAACATATTTTATGTGTAAAGGATGTGTATATTATGATGCCTATTACTTTAGCAGACGCAGGTGAGGAATTTACCATTCAGCGTATTGCAGGCAAACCGGAAATTAAAGCCCATTTGGCTGACCTTGGTTTTGTTGTTGGCGGAAATGTTACGGTTATATCATCATATTCAGGTAATGTGATTGTTAATGTTAAAGGTGCCAGAATTGCTATCAGTGAGGGAATGGCACAAAAGATTTTTGTTTAATTTTAATTTTAAATAGATATTAAGGAGGAAACAGGATGAACACTTTAAGGCAAGTCAAGGTTGGGCAAACCTGTATCGTTAAGCGTGTGCACGGTGAAGGTGCATTAAGGCGCAGAATTATGGATATGGGTATTACCAAGGGCGTTGAAATTTATGTGAGAAAAGTTGCACCGCTCGGAGACCCGATTGAAATTACTGTAAGAGATTATGAACTTTCAGTTCGTAAAGGTGACGCTGAACTTATTGAGGTAGAATAAGGCTTATTTTTTAGCACCCGAGTTAGTTGAAACTAATAAAAATTAGAAAGAACTAACATAATGAATAATGTTTTAGTATGAAAGGATATACATAAATATGAGTATTAAAATTGCTCTTGCCGGTAACCCGAACTGTGGTAAAACCACTTTGTTCAATGCACTTACCGGTTCTAACCAATATGTCGGCAACTGGCCGGGCGTTACGGTTGAGAAAAAAGAAGGTAAACTTAAAAAGCACAATGATGTAGTTATCACTGACCTTCCGGGTATTTACTCACTTTCTCCATACACACTTGAAGAAGTAGTTGCCCGTAACTATCTTATTGATGAAAAACCTGATGTTGTTCTTAACATCATTGACGGAACAAACCTTGAAAGAAACCTTTATTTAACAACTCAGGTCGTTGAACTCGGTATTCCGGTTGTTGTTGCTGTTAATATGATGGATATCGTTAAAAAGAATGGCGATAAAATCAATATTAAAGAACTTTCCAGACAGCTCGCTTGCCCGGTAGTTGAAATTTCAGCTTTAAAGGGTACAGGTGTTATGGAAGCAGCCGAAGCAGCTATTGAAGCAGCAGGCGGCCCTGCAACAATTCCTCAGCACGAATTTTCAGGTGCTGTCGAGCATGCAATCGCTCATATTGAAGAAGCTGCTCTTAATAATATGCCTGAAAATCAGCAACGCTGGTATGCCATCAAAATTTTTGAAAGCGATGATAAGGTACTTGAAAAGCTTGACATTTCAGATGCAACTCTTGCTCATATTCAAAAGGATATTGAAGCTGCAGAAAATGAAATGGACGATGATGCTGAAAGCATTATTACAAATGAAAGATACCTTTACATTTCTTCAATTATTAAAGCTGTATATAAAAAAGCTCATAAAGGTAAGCTTTCAACTTCAGATAAAATTGATAAAATTATTACAAACAGAATTTTAGGTCTTCCTATTTTCGCACTTATTATGTGGGGCGTGTATTTTATCTCGATGCAGTGGATAGGTGATATGGGAACTAGCTGGGTAAACGATGTTCTCTTCGGCGAATGGGTACCGGGACTTCTTGAAAAATTCCTTGAACCACATCTTGCTCCTTGGCTCTTCGGTCTTATCAATGACGGTATCGTAGCCGGTGTCGGTGCAGTTCTTGGTTTCGTTCCTCAAATGCTTGTTCTCTTCTTCCTTCTTGCAATTCTTGAAGGTTGCGGTTATATGAGCCGTGTAGCATTCGTAATGGATAGAATTTTCCGTCACTTCGGTCTTTCAGGTAAGTCATTCATTCCTATGCTTATCGGTACAGGCTGCGGTGTTCCTGCTGTAATGGCTTCTCGTACAATTGAAAATGAGCGTGACCGTCGTATGACAATTATGACTACCACATTCATTCCTTGCGGTGCTAAGCTTCCAATCATCGGCCTTATTGCCGGTGCTTGCTTCGGCGGAGCTGGCTGGGTTGCAACATCAGCTTACTTCGTTGGTGTTGCCGCAATCATTGTTTCAGGTATTATGCTTAAGAAAACAAAGAAATTTGCCGGTGACCCTGCTCCATTCGTAATGGAACTTCCTGCTTACCATATTCCTACTCTCGGCACAGTTCTTCGTTCAACTTGGGAGCGTGGCTGGTCATTTATCAAAAAAGCAGGTACAATTATTACACTTGCAACAATCCTTATTTGGTTCCTCCAGGGCTTCGGCGTAGAAAACGGTGCCTTCGGTATGGTTGAGGATATGGATAACTCAATCCTCGCTAAGTTTGGTAATTTGTTTGCATGGCTCTTCATCCCACTTGGCTGGGGTGGTTGGAAACCGGCTGTTGCAGCTGTTACAGGTCTTATTGCTAAGGAGAATGTTGTTTCAACATTCGGTGTTCTTTATCACTTCGCAGGCGAACTTGCTGAAAATGGTGATGAAATCTGGGTTAACTTTGGTAAAGACCTTGCAAGTCTCAGTGGCGGTCATGCTGCTCTTGCAGGTTATTCATACCTTATCTTCAATCTTCTTTGCGCTCCTTGCTTCGCAGCAATCGGTGCTATCAAGAGAGAGATGAACAATGCTAAATGGACTTGGTTTGCAATCGGCTATCAGTGTGGTTTTGCTTATATCATTTCACTTATTGTATATCAAATCGGTCTTGTATTTGCCGGCGACATCAATGTTATTGGCTTTATTGCTGCTCTTGTTTGCCTTGCAGGTCTTCTCTATATGCTTTTCAGAAAGAATAAGTATGATGATAACAGACTTACAATCAATACTAAAACTTCAAAGAAAGATAAAGTTAAAGCATAATTTAATTTAAAGAAAGGAAGTATTTGTATGCTTGCGTTTTTAAAAGCAAATATTTATAATATTATTGTTATTGCGGTTATTTTGCTTGTTGTTTTCTTAATCATACGAAAGATAGTGAAAGATAAAAAGGCAGGCAAGAGTGCGGTTTGCGGCGGCGATTGCAGTAAGTGCCATTCAAATTGCAGTCACAAAGGCTGACCTTTAAATTAGTATAGAATTATCCGTCTGTATCTGTTATAATGATGCAGACGGATTTTTATTTTTAGGAGCTCTTTATGATTAAAACAGTTTTATTTGATTTGGATGATACCATTCTTGATTTTAATATGAGCGAAAAAATCGCCCTTATTAAAACATTTGAAAGTTTCGGCTATGATGTAACAGGCGAAATGATTTTAAAATACAGCCAATATAATATTTCACAGTGGAAAAGGCTTGAACTTGGCGAAATATCACGAGAAGAGGTTAAAGTTAACAGATTCAAACTCCTTTTTGATGATTTGGGCTTGGATTTATCACCTAAAAAAACAACTTTGGTTTATGAAGAAAATCTTGCAAAAGGCCACTACTTTGTTAAAGGGGCAGAAGAAATGCTTAATTCTATTTATAAAGATTATGATTTATACCTTGTTTCAAACGGGACTAAAAAAGTGCAAGAGGGAAGAATGAGTACCGCAAATATTTCCCATTGCTTTAAAGATATATTTATATCGGAAGTGGTAGGGTATGAAAAGCCTAATGTGGAATTTTTTAATTATGTTTTTTCAAAAATAAAGGATTTTAACAGGGATGAAACCGTTATTATAGGTGATAGCCTTACATCTGATATTTTAGGCGGAAAAAATGCAAAAATAAAAACCGTTTGGTTTAATCCAAACGGTAAAAAATGCGAAGATATTGTGCCTGATTATCAAATTTCAAGTTTAAACGAAGTAAAGTCGCTTTTAAATTCAATTTAATTATTTAATCTTTTTTCAAGCTCCTTGGTGCTTAAACAGTTAGCACTTTTAAGGAGCTTTTTGTATCTATCCATATTATATTGTGAGTGTTCCGTTTCCTTGCTCCAAAGATGCATTACCCAACTTTCTTCACCAAAGTATGTAACAATCAATACACCTATTACTGCCATTTTGATTTTTGATAAAACATCATAATCGTAAACAGCCAGAAGAAAGTATTTGAATAAAAAATACATTGCTATTTGCTCATTGTATATTTCATTTGATATTTTATTTTCTTTTCCTGCTTTTACTTTTTCTACCCATTCTTGATTTATTACTTCGGGGTTATCAAATACTTCAAAAAAGTCAATATCATCATTTCCCTCGTCATATGTGTCCAAATCTTTTTGTATTTCTTTTCCGTAGTCTAAAAGTTCAAGCAGTCTGTCTTTAATATGCTTGTCCCTGTTTTGAATGATTGAATATGCTTGCTTTCTTGCTTTAACCAAATAGTAATATGTTTGCGCGTCAATTTCGTTAAGCTGCGGTAATCTGTCGTTTACTTCATCAACAAATGTCATTTTTTCTTTAAGGTTAAATATCATATCACTTGCCACCGGGCAGGAAAACGAAATACCCATTTCTTCAGTACCGCCGAAATCGTTAATAAATCTCGGAAATGTTCTGCAAGTGTATGGCGTATGCTCACCGCCTATTGCAATGTGCATATCGCATAAATTTTGTTTGTTTAAAAACGGACAACGCTTTTTTTCTGCTAATTTAAAAATTGTGTTGCCGAATTCATCTTTAGAAAGTACACTGTCTATTCTTTCTCTTATTTCACCCGATATTGTTTTGTAATATTTAAGTGATTTTTCATCTGCGTCCACTTCCCAGCCTTGGCAGCAAGAGTCCGGGCAGGCACTGGCAATACATTTAAAATCTTTATAAAAACTTGGTGTTCTTAATATCATATTTATCCCTCGACACTGAATTTATATATTTATTTTATCACGGAAATTAAAAAACGCAATATAATTTTATTGCATACTTTTGTTATTGATGATAATATAAAAGTATACTGTAATTGTTGGGTGATTTTTAATGACGAAATTTCTTATAAATATGATAAAAAGTAAATATGATGTTTCGGCTTCTCTCGGCCGTGAAAAAGTCGGCACAATGAGTGGCTGGTGCGGAATAATTTGCAATGCTTTTCTGTGCATTGTTAAATTTATTATCGGTACTGTGTCCGGTTCTGTATCAATTACGGCAGATGCGTTTAATAATTTGTCTGACGCAGGCTCAAATGTTGTTACTATCGCCGGGGCTAAACTTGCAAATAAGCCTGTGGATAAGGAACATCCTTTCGGTCACGGCAGGCTTGAATATATATCCGCTTTGATTGTATCGTTCATTATTCTTTTAATGGGGGTTGAACTCGGTAAATCTTCTGTTATTAAAATATTTAAGCCTGAAGAAGTAAGCTTTAGTATAGTTTCATTTTTTGTTTTGCTTCTTGCAATTTGCGTTAAGCTTTGGATGGCTTATTTTAATAATAAGCTTTATAAATTAACGAATAATATAAATCTTAAAGCTGTTTGCCAAGACAGTCTTAATGACTGCATTGCAACTTCGGCTACAATTATTTCACTTGTAATATCTCATTTTACGGGCTTTTACCGTATTGACGGAATTGTGGGTATTTTTGTTGCTGCTGCGATTATTATGTCCGGTGTCGGAATTCTAAAAGATGTAATGGGACCGCTTCTCGGTCAGCCGCCGTCTGCCGAACTTGTAAAAAGTATTGAAGATTTAATTTTGAGTGAGTCTGAAATAGTCGGCGTTCATGATTTAATAGTGCATGATTATGGGCCGGGCAGAATTATTGCTTCCGCCCATGCAGAAGTACCGTCAAATGAAGATATAGTTCATATCCACGATGTTATAGATAATGTTGAAAAGAAAATACAAAAAGAACTTAATATTGTAATTTGTATTCACCTTGACCCGATTGATATTGATAATGAAGAAGTAAATAAATATAAGTCAATTGCTCAAAAAATAATTAAAAGTTATAACAGTGAATATTCATTTCATGATTTTAGGCTTGTAAACGGTGAAACTCATAAAAATCTGATTTTTGATCTTGTGATTCCTTTTGATAAAAATAACGATACTACAAAAATATTGAATGATATTATGGCTCTGTTTAAAGAATATGATGAAAAAATAAATGTAGTTATTACTATTGAACACTCGTTTATTTAAAGTTTATAATTATTTTATAATTTTGTTGACGGATTATATATTAACTGTTATAATAGACTTAATAATTTAAGGGGGATTTTTATAATGAATGTTCTTATTTTCGGCGGTACAGGCCTTTTGGGTTCTGCTGCTGCTCAAATTTTTATTGACCGTGGTCATAAGGTTAAAACTATTGCTTTGCCTCCGCTTCCTGAAGGTGCACCTATTCCTAAGGAAATGGATATTGAATTCGGTAACTTCCTTGAACTTACTGATGAAGAACTTGAAAAAGCTATGACAGGTATGGATGCTTTCGTCTACGCGGCAGGTGTTGATGAAAGAGTTGAATTCCCTCATCCTGTTTATGATGCATACAAAAAGTATAATATCAACCCAACCGACCGTTTCTTGAAAATGGCTAAAAAGTGCGGCGTTAAAAGATGCGTTGTTCTTGGCTCATATTTTGCTTGGCTTGCAAAGGAAAGACCTGATATGCAGCTTTGCGATAAGCACCCTTATATCCGTTCTCGTGTTGAGCAGGAAGAGGTTGCTTTTAAATATGCTGATGATGATATGGGTGTTGCAGTTCTTGAACTTCCGTATATCTTCGGTACTCAGCCGGGCAGACGCCCTGTTTGGGTTATCCTTATTGAACAGCTTCAAAGATTTGAAAAAATGCCTTTCACTATGTATCCAAAGGGAGGCACTGCAATGCTTACAGTTCGCCAGGTTGGTGAAGCTATTGTAGGTGCTGCTGAACAGGTTAAGGGTGCAAGAGCTTACGGTATTTCTTGCTATAACTTGACTTGGAGAGAATTCCTTAAAATCGTTTACAGAGCTATGGATGGTATTCCTGATCGTAAAATTGTTGACTGCCCTAAGGTATTTTTCCAAATGTTCGGCCATGTAATGCGCAAGGATTATGCTTCCCGTAATGTTGAAGCCGGTATTGACCCGGTAGGCCTTGCAGATATTATGGGTATGGATCTCTTTATTCCAACCGATGATACTAAAGAGCTCGGCTGTACTCCTGATGATATTGAAGCTGCAATATTCGATTCAATTAAGCTTTCAAAGGATTCATTTGAAGGCAAGGCAAAGCTTCTTGAAATGAAGGGCGAGTAATTTAATATTACATATTATAAAAGGCGGCTTTTGCCGCCTTTTTCATTTATCTTTAGGTCGGCAGATAAGTGCTACTGTAAGTCCGCTGAGCATTGCAACGGTAATTCCGACTGCACACGCTTGAAGTCCGCCTGCCACTACACCCATAAAACCGTCTTTTTGTATGGCTTCCTTTACACCTTTTGCAAGGGAAGCACCAAAACCTGTTAGCGGAACTGTTGCGCCGGCACCGGCAAAATCAATTAAATGTTGATATATTCCGAGTCCGCCGAGCAGTACGCCGATACATACGAATAAAACAAGAATTTTTGCAGGAGTCAGCTTTGTTAAATCTATAAGTAATTGACCTATAACACAGATTAAACCGCCAACTATAAATGCTTTTAAAAACATCATTTTTATATCACCATATATAATTTTTGCCATTTTGATATAAATATTCATTTGCATTTTAAATTTTGCAAAAAATAAGGAAATTTGCGAAATTTAATATAGCTTATGTTATTGATATGACTTGACAAGTGTGATATAATGACAATTGAGAGAGGAAAGATATTTTAGGAGGGTTTATACTATGGCAATGACATATGATTCAGTTGTTCAGGCAACAAGAAAGAAATTTTTAAACACGGATGTTTCTTCAGTTCAGGGAACTCTTGCTTTTCAAATCAATCTTATCGGTAAAGTTGAGGGAATTTTCTATATTGAAATTAAAGATGGTCAGGTTCATGTTGAGCCTTATGAATACTATGACAGAAATGCAATTCTTACCGTAAATGCAACTAACTTTACCAAGCTTATTAACGGCAAGCTTGACCCTGTAATTGCTTTTACAACCGGCAAGCTTAAAGTTGACGGTGATGTTAATGCAGCACTTGAACTTATTAAGTTTATAAAATAAAATTAAAAAGGACTGTATTGAAATCAGTCCTTTTTTTATTGAATTTATAGTAGGTGATTTTATGTTTAAAGAAATCAAAGCAAGTGATATTAAAGAAAATATTTGCGATTTGCTAAAAAACAACTGGGGGCTTGTTACAGCAGGCAACAGCGATAAGTTTAATACTATGACTGTTTCTTGGGGCAGTATGGGTGAACTTTGGGGGAAAGACAGTGTGACTGTATATATTCGCCCGCAAAGATATACGGAAGAATTTATGAATTCTAATGACCATTTTACCCTTAGCTTTTACCCGCTTGATAAAAAGCAGGCTATTCACGGAATTTGCGGTTCAAAGAGCGGCAGAGATGTTGATAAGGTTAAGGAATGTAATCTTACACCTAATTTTGATGAAAATGCTCCGTATTTTGAAGAAGCACAGCTTGTGCTTGTTTGCAAAAAAATGGCAAAAAGCAAGTTCGACCCAAAAGATTTTACAGATGCTTCAATTGACGGCAGATGGTATCCTGAAAAAGATTATCATTATATTTATTTTGCAGAGATAGAAAAAGTCTTGATTTCTGAATAATTATGTAGTATAATACTTTCACAAAAGGTAGGGGTTATTCCTTATTTCATAGTGTAGCGTACGGGCCCTGTGCAACGGGATGCTACGAACCTTGTCAGGCGGGGAACCGAGCAGCAATAAGTGGATTATTCTGTGTGCCGCAGACAAGTCTGTGCGTTACATTATGAAATAAGCGGTCTCTGCCTTTTAATTATATTAGTTAAGTGTAGGAGTGATGAAGATGTATCAGGTATTGTACAGAAAATACAGACCTAAAGTTTTTGCTGATGTATATGGGCAGGAGCATGTAACTTCTACGCTTAAAAATGAGATTAAGGAAAACAGAATTGCTCACGCTTATCTTTTTACAGGTTCGCGCGGTACAGGTAAAACAACTTGTGCAAAAATTTTGGCAAAGGCTGTTAATTGCGAAAACAGTGTTGACGGTGAGCCTTGTAATGAATGTGAGGTTTGCAAAGGGCTTGACAGCGGTACTATTTATGATGTTGTTGAAATAGACGCCGCTTCAAATAACGGCGTAGATAATATCCGTGATTTAAGAGAAGAAGCTAATTATACACCGAGCAGGGGTAAATACAGAGTTTATATTATAGACGAGGTTCATATGCTTTCTACCGGTGCATTTAATGCTCTTCTTAAAACTCTTGAGGAACCGCCGGCTCATGTAATATTTATTCTTGCCACTACCGAGGTGCATAAGCTTCCGGCAACAATTTTGTCACGCTGTCAAAGATTTGATTTTAAGCGTATTCAGCCGGAAACTATGTCAGTCAGGTTGAAGCAGGTTGCCAAGCTTGAGGGTATGGAACTTGATGATGATGCGGCAATTCTTATTGCCCGTATTGCAGACGGTGCATTGCGTGACGGACTTTCTATTCTTGACCAATGCGCAGGCAGAAGCAAAAAAATTGATTCTGCCCTTGTAAGTGAAGTTGCAGGTTTGGCAGGCCGTGAAGCTTTGTATAAACTGACGGATTGCATTTGCACTCAAAACAGCTCATCTGCTATGACTGTTATATCCGAACTTTATCAAAACAGTTATGATATGGAAAGGCTTTGCGTTGAGATGATAAATCATCTTCGCAATTTCCTTATTGTTAAAACAGTTAAAGACAGCAGAGGCTTGATTATTTGCACAGATGATGAGTATAATTCCATCATATTATCGGCAGAAAATTTTACACTTGAAAATGTAATTTTTGCTCTTGATTTGTTTCAGGATGCTTTAACTAAAATTAAAACAGGGGCAAATGCAAGGGTTGAGCTTGAAATGGCATTTGTTAAGCTTTGTGAGCCGAAACTTGATGTAAATATTGATTCCCTTGTTGATAGAATTTCAAAGCTTGAGCGTGCAGTTAACCGTGGTGTTAATGTTTCGCAACAACCGGCGGCTGTTGAAGGCGCAAAGCCTGTTGTTGCAGAAAACAAGCAGGAGGTTAAGGCTGAAAAAGCTGTTGAAGAAATTAAAAACGATACTGTGCCGCTGATAACATCTTCTAAACCAAGTATTGAACCAAAAGCTTCGCAAGGTAAAAAAGAAACTGCGGTTAATAAGCCGCAGCAAACTGTAAATACAGATGATTCCAATACCCAATATGAATTTGAGCATTGGGGTGATTTTATGGATGTTATTCATAAGCAAAATATAGCCTTGTTCGGTGTACTTGCGGGTTCACGCGGGTATATAAGAGGGGAGTATTTCTTAATTGACAGTCCGAACCCGACAATCATTCAGTTTTTGAAAACTCCTACTTATTCTAAAGCAATTAAGCAGGCACTTTATGATGTTACAGGGCAAAGCTTTAAACTCGGTATTTTTAAAAAGAAAGCAACAGACGCACCTAAAAGAGATTTGCTTGAAGATTTAATTCATCAGGCAGAGGATAATATCAAAATAAATTTTGAATAAAATATAGGAGAATTAACTATGAAAGCAAGACTTCCTCAGGGAATGGGCGGCGGTCCGCAAAATATGCAAAATATGCTCCGCCAGGCTCAAAAAATGCAAGAAAATCTTGAAAACAAAAAGGCAGAACTTGAAGAAAAAGAATATGTTGTAACCTCAGGCGGCGGTATGGTTGAAATTACCGCAAAAGGTGACCATACTATTAAAGCTATCGGTATCAACCCTGAAGTTGTTGACCCGGAAGATGTAGAAATGCTTGAAGATATGCTTGTTGCCGCTCTTAATGAAACTATGCGTCAAATAGATGAAGAATCAGAGCGTGAACTTGAAAAGGTAACCGGCGGTCTTAATATTCCGGGACTTTAAGTTTAAACTTTATAATAACATTATATTTCTAATTACAGAGGTAATAAAATGGGCTTTGACCTTGCACCACTTCAAAATTTAATAGACCAATTTGAGCGTATGCAGGGTATAGGGCATAAAACTGCTCAGCGTATGGCATTTTATGTTCTCGGCCTTTCTGATGAACAGGCGCGCGAATTTGCACAAGCCATAACCGATGCACATACAAAGATTAAGCAGTGTAAAGTTTGCTGTAATCTTGCAGATGATGACTTATGCCCTATTTGTAAAAGCAAGACAAGGGATAAATCCACTATTTGTGTAGTGCAAGACCCTCGTGATGTTGTTGCAATTGAAAGAACACATGAATATAACGGTACATACCATGTTTTGCACGGTGCTATTTCACCTATGGATAATATCGGGCCTGATCAAATTCGTATTAAAGAGCTTGTGGCAAGGCTTGGCAGTGAAGAAGTGGAAGAAGTTATTATGGCAACAAACCCAACTGTTGAGGGTGAGGCAACAGCTATGTATATCAGCAGGCTGCTTAAACCTATGGGTATTACTGTCAGCCGATTGGCTTACGGTGTTCCTGTCGGTGCTGATCTTGAATATGCAGATGAAGTTACACTTTCTCGCGCACTTGAGGGAAGAAGTTTAATATAAATTAAGGAGTGGTAGACTTGGATAAAAATCAAAAGCAAATAATTGCAAATAATAAAAAAGCCTATCACGATTATTTTGTGCTTGAAACTTATGAAGCCGGTATAGAGCTTTTCGGAACAGAAATTAAATCTATTAGAAACGGCAAAGTTAATCTTAAAGATAGCTTTTGTTCGGTTGATGACGGTGAAATGTTTGTTATCGGTATGCATATTTCCCCTTATGAGCAGGGAAATCGCTTTAATCGTGACCCAATGCGTAAAAAAAGACTTCTTCTTCATAAAAAAGAAATTATGAAACTTTTCGGTGAAAGTCAGCAGCAGGGGCTTTCAATAGTTCCGCTGAAATTATATATTTTCAAGGGCAGGGCCAAGCTTGAAATCGGGCTTTGCAAAGGTAAAAAGCTTTATGATAAGCGTGCAGTTCAGGCAAAGAAGGATTCTGACCGTACCATTGAGCGTGCTATGAAAGGCAATTATTGATGAAAATCACTTGCAGTCAATGCGGCAAAACATTTGAACTTACTCAAAATGAGATGAATTTTTATAATTCTAAAGGGCTTGATTTACCAAAACGGTGTAAATCCTGCCGTGATAAAAACAGTGGAAAATATATTGTGGCTTATACTCAAAAGAAGCCTGAAAATTTAGTTTTTTCAGTTCTCTTCTTTGCGCTCGGCGTTGCAATTTCATATTTCACTTTTAAGATGAAAACACTTTCGGGTATTGTGCCTGTGGCAATCATTGTCTGTTCGTTTCTATTTTCTTTTGCTTTATTAGTTAATGTACAAAAGCGTAAAACAATAGATGTTTCGTTTAATGAAAAATATCAATATAAATTTTATGATGCTCAAAATTTTCTCAAGCATTATTATAAGCATAAAAACGATGTCGGTGTAACAAGCTTGGAAAGTTATTTGAAACTTGCAAATAAAGTTATAACAGATAAAAAATCAGTGCATAAAACCATTTCAAATGGCGATATAATATATTATAATAAGCAAACTCAATATTTTGTTGTTCTTTCAAAGGCAGGCTATATTCGCAGTTTGTATAAATCATCATATAATCATTATTTAAAGCAATAATATGGGGATGAAAGGATTTCGACAGGGTTGGTGAGCCTTGATCAGCGAGTAGAGGAGTTGCACCTCTTTAAAAGTAACACTTTAAAATTAACTGACAATAATAAATCAGTAGCTCTTGCTGCGTAATTAGCAGCTTGCGTTCTCCCAAAGAATGCCACGACTTTGGATAGAGCGTCGACTTAGTGGCGAACATGAACGAAAGTATTCCTCGTCTTTCGTCAGGTATTAGAGGATACCGTAGCATATAGGCCGTTTACCGCCGATATGTGAGGGGATAACCCAAAAGGTAAAATACACTCGTAGAGCCCTTGGTAAGCCGATTTTGGACGCGGTTTCGATTACCGCCATCTCCACCAAATATTAAAACCCTACATAGTACCTAACTATGTGGGGTTTTACTTATGTTTGCGTACTACTCACTACTATATACTGTACCACGGTTGGTAACAAGTTGGTAGCAGGTTGGTAACAAATATTCTATGTATGAATTGTGTTTACTGCATCAATTTTTGTCTTTAAATAAATATGAGTGTAAACTCTTTCTGTAAACGATTGAGCTGATTTGTGTCCGACTATCTCTTTTATAACACTTTCATTTACATTATGTATTGTCATTTGAGTAATGCAGGTGTGCCGTGCCTCGTGCGTAGTGTGTTTCATCGATAATGAAGTTAATACACTTTGCTGTTGTTTTCTGTACCAACTGTCAGCAAGTCTGCCACCATATTCGGCTGTTATAACCCATTGACTTTGTGATTTATCGCAAAAGTATTTGAAAAAAGGAACAATGACATTTGCAATAGGTACTATTCTAATACCTGAATCAGTTTTACTTTTAACTACATCAAAATACTGCTCATCAAGATGTAAATTTTCTTTTTTGAGGTAAAGTAATTCATTGCATCTTACACCGGTATAAATGTATATCAAAATCAGTTTTACAATGTCATCATCTGTATGTTTCCAAAGTGTATCAATTTCTTCATCAGAATACGGTATTCTTGCACCTTTTGTCTTTGCCGGAGAACCTACATCAAGCATTTTAGCTTTGTTCTGCGATACTATTTCCTGTACCATACTGTATTGATATAATTTGCTTGCGAGGTTTTTCATATCTCTGTTAGAAGTATATCCGCTTTCGTTATCATCAATACAATTTTGCATATCGCATATTTTTAGTGTGGCGAACACTTTATTGTGTATGATTTCATATTTTTTGTATGCCGCTTTATAACATTTTTGAGCACTTTTTGACAGCTTATTGAATTCTTTTGTTTCTATCCATTTATTATATATATCCGAAAAAGTTAATTTCCTACTTGCAATATCATAAGGCTCTCTGTTATAGTCGGAGAGAGCCGCCACGGCATTAGCTTTTGACGAGTAGTATCCTAATACCTTTCTTATCGGAAAACCGTTTTCATCTCGTCCTACGGTTATTCTAACCATATATGGTTTACGGCGATTACCTTTTAGTTTGGTGATACTGCCATATCCGTTTGCGTTTTTCAATTTTGTATCCCTTTCTTTTTTTGAAAAAGGGTATAAAAATACCCTACTTGAAATAACAAGCAGAGTGTGATATACTACTATTTACGAGGTAGTTTTGTGTATATTGCACTTTGCTATCGCCCCTATGACCTTTGGCGAGGTTGTAGGGGCCTTTTTTATTTAATTGTTTTTAATAGACATCAAATGAAACGATTTCAGGTGATTCATTTGTGCCTGTTACTTTAAATTCACAGTCAACTTCTTGTGATGCGTTATAAGCATTTGTAATTGTTGCTGTACATTTTATTTTCCAAGTGTCTTTATTTTTACCACTTACTGCATATCCGTACATACCTGACATATAGTGCAATTTAAAGCCGTAAGGATATTGCTTTTTTCCGTATTCTTCCGCAGCTTGACAAGCTTCTATGTGTCCTAATTTGTTTTCAAGAGCGCTTGCTTCTTCTTGTACTTGCTTTTGGGAAGAAACATTTTCTTTCGTATTTATGAATAGTGTCACGGTTTTATCATCTTTATTGATGTCTTTGTACCGGGTAATAACCCATTTCTTCATTTGCTTTTTATCGTTAGAAAGCGTTTCTTCTACATAAGATGTATAATCGTTGTTGTCTTTTCCGTTGTCATAATAATATTTTGCCGTATATCCTAACTCATCAACTTTTGTCATAGCATCCGACAAAGGTTGATTTACAAGTGCCTCAATTTGAGTTTTAGCTTTTGCACTTTCGCTGTTCCCTGCATTTGAGCCTACTATGCCGATTACAGCACAGATAATAACAAATATTATTATTGTAACTAAGCAACCGTGTTTTTTCTTTTTAGGCTTAACAGGTTGCTGAACAGGTGTTTGTGGTGTTTCTGTTATTGTCGGTGCTACAGTTGGCTGAATAGGAGGAGTTGGTTTTGGAGTGCTTTGGGGTAAATTGGCGAAATAATCAACTATTTTGTTTGCAGTAGAATTATTAAATTGATTTATTTCAAGTGTTACATATTTGGTAGATTGTCCGTCTTTACTCTTATATGTAAAAACTAAATATGGTGTTGTTTTATCAGTATTTGCTTTGTCGCTTAGCAATGCTCCAAGTTCATTAAAAGCAGTCGCTTCGGATGCGTTTCCTGCTTCATATTGATTTAATATTTCACCATTAGTTTTTATACATACATTCATTAGGTTACTGAATGGTAAATTGTATTCATTGCCGTTTGCTTTGAACACTATTCGGTCATTGCACCAATACGCATTTACAATATCACCGTCGCCTAAAGGTAAACCGTTTATATGGGTGAAAGCACCTTCTATTAAATATCTAAAATTAACATCATTTGTACCCATAATTTTTCCTCCTCGATTTATATTAGTTCAATAAACTTGTAAAGCCTACAGCCTTACCTAATATTCTAATGTTATTCATATCCTCCTTTGTATATACAAAAGGGGGATATTTTGTATTTTCAGGCTGAAGTACAACCTTATCTTCATATATGTAAACCCTTTTGAGCGTAGCCTCGTTGTCAATCAGAACGGCAGCTATTTCGCCATTATCAACTTGACTTTGCTGCTTGATATAGACTATATCGCCGTCATTGATTCGAGCATTAATCATACTGTCACCTTTACATATCAATGTAAAATCACATTTAATGCTATCAGGAATATCATCGTATGCCTCAATGTTTTCCTCGGCAAGAATAGGCTCGCCACAAGCGATAGTGCCTAAGCGTGGGCGCTTATATGTTTTTGGAATAGGATTTATTCCATTGATAGAAAATATATCTATTGTATTATCATAGGTATCACCGTCCATAAGATATGATGGCTTAACACCTAAAGCTTGCGCTATTGCTTGTATTTTGTCCCCGGTAATATTTCTTTCGCCCTTTTCAATTTTGTTAATTGTAGAACGACTTGTATATCCACATTTTAATGCCAATTCTTCTTGTGACATTTCTTTTTCAATTCTTAATCTTTTTATACGGTCATACATTGTTTCGGACATTCAATCACTTCCTTTGTCATCAATATAGCACAATGTTGACTAAATGTCAATAAATTTGAAAAAAATTCAAAAAAACTGTTGACTTGAAGTCAACTATGTGCTATATTGAGTATGTTGACAGACAGCCAACAAAAAGATTGGAGGTGTATATTGATGGTCAATGTTAATATGTTGAAAGCGAAAATTATTGAAAAAAACATTGAAAAAAAGAAGATTGCTGAATGTCTGGGCATTTCGCCGACTTCTCTTAATTATAAGATTAATGGTAAAACTGAATTTAAGGGAAGTGAAATACAACTTTTGAGTAAAATTTTAGGCATTGAAAACGAAAAAGATGCTTATTTTTTTAATTAGAAAGTTGACAAACAGCCAACAACAAGGATTTGAGGTGATTAGATGTTACGAGGTGCGTTATGGACGAAGAAATTAAATGCTGTAAATATTGCATTCATTTTAACAGAGCGGTAAACCATTGCAATGAAAACAACATTGATATTAAGCATCCGTATTTTAATTGGTGCTTTAATTACGAATCTGTTAAATGAAAAAAGCCGACTGCATAAAAACACAGCCGGCAAGGTGTGATACACCCTTAGCAAATTGATTGTATCACACTTGAAAATAAAAATCAAGGAGTGATTAAGTATGTCAAAGTACAAAAACACAGAAACAATGAAAATAGCAGAGGCGGCAAAGCTGATGCATAAAAACCCATGCTTTATTCGACAGGGCATTATTGACGGACGATTAGAATTCGGTCGTGCTGTTTGCAGTAATGGCAGATGGAATTTCTATATCAACAGAAATAAATTTTTTGAAGTTACAGGTATTCAGCCTGTCGAGGAGGACGAAGATGGAAAGATGTAATTATTGTCCACTGCGTAACCACTGCTTAACGCAGAAAAAGGAAACCGATACCTGTGACGACATGATAAGGCGATACAATGCAAGCTTGTTATTATCACCACAATATGTTGAGAGGAGCGCATTTTGATGAATAAAAATAAAAGAATATTTTTCGGCATTGTTGGCAGTGCTTTATATATGCTTGGTTTTATCGTTGATGATACTGATATTTTAGTTCAGTTAATAACAACTGTTTTAATGCTTTGTGGCTTTATTATGATTATCATTGCATTTCTTTTGCTCGCAACCGACCTTGAAGAAAAAGAAGCTAAACAAGAGTATACAGAGCCGTTTATTGATGAATACAGCGAATTTGATAACTGTATATTTGATGATAGACAAAGTGGTTGGTATGCGTGTTTAAGCATTGCAGAGGGTACATATGAAAAAAACTACAAATCGTGAGGAATGGCTCAAAGAACGCAAAAAGGGAATAGGTGCAAGCGAGGCAAGCTGTATCATCGGCGTAAATCCTTGGAAAACGAATGTTGAACTTTGGCAAGAAAAAACAGGAAAGCGAGAGCCTGAGGATATAGGCGATAAAGATTGCGTTATGTATGGCAAAAAAGCCGAAGAACTTGTAAGAGGGCTGTTTGAGCTTGATTATCCGGGTTATAAGGTTGAATATGACGAATTTGGAATGATTGCTAATAGACCAAATGAGCCATGGATTTTTGCAACCTTAGACGGTCACATTATCGGAGGTAATAAGAACGGCGTACTTGAAATTAAAACAACTACCATTCAGCAGTCAAGCCAATGGGAGCATTGGAACGGACAAGTACCTGACTATTACTACACGCAAATTTTGCATCAATTTCTTGCAACAGGATACGATTTCGCAATATTACGAGCTGATATTCGTTATTACAAAGGTACAGAGTTACGCCATACTGTGAGAGATTACTATTTTGAGCGTGACAATGAGCAGATTAAGGCAGATATGGAATATCTGTTACATAAAGAAAAAGAGTTTTGGAATTGCGTTCAAACTCGAAAATCACCAAATTTAATATTGCCTGATATATGAAAGGAAAACATTATGGAATTTAATTTATCTACTGACATTAAGCAATCAATACCAAATGCGATTGTTTTCAATTTTGAGGAGTTAAAGGCTGAACTTTCCGAAAAAATCAAGCCTTATGAAACTCTTGCGGTAACCGAGGATGATTTAAAGTCTGCAAAGAGCGACAGGGCGACACTAAATAAGCTCAAAAAGGCTCTAAACGATAAAAAGGTTGAGGTGAAAAAAGAGTACATCTCACCGCTTGAAAACTTTGAAAAACAAGTCAAAGAGCTTGTTGAAATTATCGACAAAGGCGTAAATAACATTGATACGCAGGTCAAGGACTTTGAAAAGAAAGAGGTTGATGAAAAGCTAAAAGAAATTGCAAGCTTTTATGTTGAAGAATTTCCTGACTATTACGAGGTACTCAAACTTGAAAAAGTTATACCAAATAAATGGCAAAACAAGACCTGTAAGCTTGAAACAATCAAACAGGAAATAAGAGATAAGGTGTTTAAGTTTGAGAATGACATCAAGGTTATTAAGGCAATGAAACTTGAATGCGAGGAGCAAATGCTTGATGCCTATGTTGAAACACTTGATATGTCGGCGGCTCTTCAAAAGAAACACGAATTTGAAGAAAGGCTAAATGCGCTTAAGCTAATGAAAAACAGTGAGCCGGCAAAGGAAGAAATAGCTTCGACGGCTGAAACGGTGCAGGAACAGCTTCCTCAACCACCAAAACAAGCAGTTAATCAGCAGGCAACTAAAACTATTGATGTTCGTTTTTATGACACTACCGAGGAATTTCGCAAGGCTATGAAAGCACTCACAACACAATATAACATCAGATACGGCAATGTGCCGAAAGGAGAATAATAATAATGGCAAATTCACTTGTTAAGACTAAGAAAAAGTTTAGCGTAGCTATTCAGGAAGATAAATATAAGGCACTTATCAACAATACTCTCGGCAACCCTAAAAAGGCAGAAAGGTTTATTGCGGCAATCTCTTCGGCTGTTGCAATTAACCCTGCATTACAGGAATGTGATGCTAATTCAATTATCACAGCTGCTTTGCTTGGCGAAACACTTAACCTTTCACCAAGTCCTCAGCTCGGTCAATATTATCTTGTTCCCTACGACACAAAGAACGGTAAAATTGCGCAGTTTCAGCTCGGATATAAAGGCTATATTCAGCTTGCCATTCGTTCGGGCTATTATGAAAGGCTTAATGTAGTTGAAATCAAAGAGGGCGAACTCATGTCCTACAACCCTCTTGATGAAGAAATTAAAGTGTCACTTATAACTGACGAGGAAGAGAGGGAAAATACCCCTACAATCGGCTACTACGCAATGTTTCGCTATCATAACGGCTTTATCAAGTCAATGTATTGGAGCAGAAACAAAATGGAGGCTTTTGCTCTTAAATATTCTAAGGGTTATCGCAAAAAGTCAGGCTATACTTTTTGGGAAAAAGACTTTGATGCCATGGCGAGAAAGACTATGCTTCGTCAGCTTATAAGTAAGTGGGGCATTATGAGCATTGAAATGCAAAAGGCACTTGACAGCGATATGGCTGTTGTTAATGAGGACGGTACAGTTGATTATATCGACAGCGACTACGAAGAAGATAATTCTTCACCAAGCAATGTTGAAAATACAACAGTTGTTGAAAGCAATGCCGATATTGAGAACGACCCACTCGCATAGGTGACATTATGGATGAGGCAGTCGGATATGTCACCGATATTGTTGAAAATGAAAGCTTTAGCTTGATTGTTCCGTTTGAAAAGACCTACTTACTCGACAAAAGACAAATAACCGAATGTTCTGTCCGTATTGACGACGGACGGAGCATATCGGCATTACAGCGTAAACATATTTATGCAACCTTTAACGATATAGCAAAGTACACAGGATATACACCTGATGAAACAAAGCAGGTTATGAAATATTCATATATTGCTTTAACCGGGCAAAAAGAATTTTCACTCTCTGATTGCTCAATGACGGTTGCGAGAGATTTTCTTGAATATCTTATCGAATTTTGCATTGAAGAGGGAATACCGACTAAAGACAACTTAATTGAGCGAAGTCCTGATATATCAAGGTATATTTACTGCTGCCTTGCAAATAAGACTTGCTGTATTACAGGCGAAAAAGCAAAGGTGCAACTTCATCATGTGGATGCAGTAGGTATGGGCAGAAACAGAAAAGATATTATTCATCTCGGTATGCGTGTAATGCCGTTAAGGTGGGACTTACACGCCGAGGCCCATAGGATAGGGCAAAAGTCTTTTGATGAAAAATATAAGGTTTTTGGCATCAAGCTTGATGAATATTTATGTAAGATTTGGAAGGTGAAATACAAATGATTAACTCCGTTGTCCTTATGGGCAGATTAACATACGAACCTGAATTGAAATCAAGTCAAAGCGGCATTTCTGTTATTCGTTTCCAAATGGCTGTTGACAGAAATTATCAGCCACAGGGACAAGACAGACAGGCTGATTTTATTGATGTGGTTGCTTGGCGACAGACGGCTGAATTTGTCAGCAGATATTTTCATAAAGGCTCAATGATTGCTGTTGAGGGCACTATACAAACAAATAATTTTACTGACCGTGACGGTAATAAGAGAAAATCCGTAGAGGTTGTTGCAAATAAAGTTTCTTTCTGCGGCTCAAAGGCTGAAAATCAAGGTACAAATCCTGCGTTTTCACAGCCGGCACCGAGCTACTCAACAGCTGATAATTCAGATTTTGAAGAAATCGTTGATGATGACGACGATTTACCGTTTTGAGAGGTGAAACTATGAGCAGAATAGCAAAGCAAAAAAACAGAATTATTGGTTATATTGAAGAATACGGAAGCATAACGGTCAAAGAGGCTCAGGAACACCTCGGAATAGGCGACCCACGCAAGCGTATAAGCGAATTGAGAGAAAAAGGCTATCCTATATCGGATGAATGGGAAAACGGCATAAATCGCTTTGGAGAGCATTGTAGGTATAAGCGTTATTACATGAAAGAAAGTTGATGTTATGGAGGGTTGGATTAAATTATATCGTAAGTTGGCTGATTGGGAATGGTATGACAATCCTGTTGTTTTTAAAGTTTTTATCGACCTGTTATTAAATGCAAATCATCAAGATAACTGTTGGCACGGACAGGTTATAAAAAGAGGCTCTCTCGTTACTTCTGTTGCATCAATAGCAAGTAGAAACGGCCTGTCTACACAGCAAGTTAGAACGGCTTTAAAACATTTAGAAAAAACAGGCGAAATCAACAAACAATCAACAAACAAAAACACATTGATAATAGTGCTTAATTACACGGTTTATCAAGACTTTACAAGCGTTAGTGATACTCAATCTAACAATCAACTAACAAACAGTCAACAAACAAATAACAAACAAATAACAACAAACAAGAATGTAATAATGAAAGAATGTAATAATGATATATTTACTAACTTACTTACTTGTGATAAATCGAGCTTTGATTGGTCGCAATATGACGAAGAAGAAATGACCGAATATTATCCCGGTACAGCATTAACAATAGCTGAATACGATAAACTATACTCGCTTATCAGCCCTTGTGCACTTAATGAGTATTGCAAGAAGATAGAACGATACTCCAAATGTAAAGAACCGTTTAAAACGATTTTGCAATGGGCGATTAAGGACGGCAATGTCAAAGACCCGGAAATTTTTAAATGAAAGGAAAAAGTAAATGAACAGAATTCAATTTTTTATTGACGGTGAGCCTAAAGGAAAGGCTCGACCGAGAGTTACAAAAACTCATACATATACACCTCAGTCAACGGCTGAATACGAAAAGCTTGTTGCTTTAAGTTATCAAAATGAAGCCAAAGGCAAAACGTTCGGTGATAAGCCGATTTATCTTGATATAAATGCCTTTTTCAGTATTCCAAAAAGGACAAGCAGAAAAAATCGTGAACTGATGGTAAAAAATAAAATCTATCCGACAAAAAAGCCTGATGCTGACAACATTATAAAAATTATCGCTGATGCTTTAAATGGTGTTGCCTATAACGATGATAAGCAAATAGTTATGTGCAGCTGTGGAAAATACTACACAGATGGCGAGCCGTTTGTATGCGTTTACATTCAGGAAATTTAAAGAAAGGTAAAAGCGATGTGGTGTCGGCTCTTTTATGAATGTGGTTTTTATATGTAGTAGAGGAATACCTCGAGCAACTATTTTTTCCGTTAATACTGATATCTTAAAATTCCAAATTATTTTTTATACGTAAAAAAGTCAATGTGTGTAGTAGGCGTTGACTTTCCACCTCTACATATAAGACCGACACACATCGGGCAATTATTATGAATTATCAAGAATTTATTGCATCTAAGCAGTTAAAGGCTGTAAATGCAGGATTTGATATAAATATTGATGAACTTAACAGCAATATGTTTGAGTGGCAAAAAATGCTTGTTAAGTGGGGGTTAAAGAAAGGTAAATGTGCTTTCTTTGAGGATTGCGGACTTGGTAAGACTATTCAACAGCTTGTATGGGCTGACGAAACAAGAAAGTACAGTAATAAACCCTCACTTATTCTTGCACCGCTTGCGGTTGCTGAACAAACAAAACTGCAAGGTGAGAAATTCGGCGTTGAAGTAAATATATGCGAATTTCAAGCCGATATAAAAAATACCGCAGTCAATATTACGAATTATGAAAAATTACATAATTTTGATTGCAAATCATTCGGCAGCGTTGCGCTTGACGAAAGTTCAATATTAAAGAATAGCATCGGAAAAGTGAGAACACAGTTAATTGATGAGTTTAAATATACACCGTTTCGCTCCTGTTGGTCTGCAACGCCTGCACCTAATGACTATATGGAACTTGGCAATCACAGCGAGTTTTTAGGCATTATGGGATATTTTGAAATGCTTGCAACATTCTTTGTTCACGATGGCGGCGATACTTCAAAATGGCGACTTAAAGGTCATGCTGTCGAGAAGTTTTGGGATTGGATAGCATCGTGGGCGGCAGTAGTGCCAAATCCTAATGTATTAGGTTTTTATGACGAAAGGTATTCTTTGCCGCAGCTTATTGTGCATCAAGTAACCGTTGATGCCGAAATTGAGGATGACGGCGGACAAATGCTCTTATTTCCGTCAACCACGCAGACATTACAGCAGAGAAGTCAAGCAAGAAAAGACAGCCTAAATGAAAGAGTTAAGGCGGCTTGCGAGCTTGCTAATTCAACCGATGAACAGGTACTTGTATGGTGTGATTATAACGCCGAAAGCGAGTTATTAAAGAAAAATATCAACGGAGCTGTTGAGGTTAAAGGCTCTGACAGCGATAAGCATAAGGTTGATGCAATGCTCGGTTTTGCAAACGGTGATATTCGTGTTCTTGTTTCTAAGCCGTCTATATGCGGTTACGGTATGAATTGGCAAAACTGTAATAAAGAAATATTCGTAGGCTTATCAGATAGCTTTGAAAAGTATTATCAGGCAATTCGTAGGTGTTGGCGCTTCGGTCAAACAAAGCCTGTTGATGCTTATTTGATAGCAAGTAAAGCTGAGGGTGCGGTTAAAGATAATATTGAGCGTAAACAAATGCAAGCGACTAAGTTTATGAATGAACTGTCGGAGAGGACAAAAGATATTTTAATAGCAGAAATTAACAATGCAACAAAAATGACAGAAAGCTATATAGCAACAGAAAGGATGAGTGTTCCGCAATGGATGATAAGTGCATAAAACAATATGTTGATGACAGAATGGCGCTTTATAACGGTGACAGCGCCGTAGTTTTAAAAGGTGTTCCGAGCAATTCCGTACATTTTATGATATATTCACCGCCGTTTGCAAGCCTTTACACTTACAGCAACAGCGAAAGAGATTTAGGCAACTGCAAAGACTTGGAAGAGTTTTACACTCAGTTTAAGTTTATTGTTGATGAGTTATACAGAATACTTATGCCGGGAAGAATTATGGCAGTACATTGTATGCAACTTCCGACAACAAAAGGCAGAGACGGTTTTATCGGACTTCAAGATTTTAGGGGTGATTTAATTAGACTGTTTCAAAAAGCAGGTTTTTATTATCATTCCGAGGTTAATATTTGGAAAGACCCTGTTGTGCAAATGCAGAGAACAAAGGCACTTGGGTTGTTACATAAGCAAATCAAAAAGGACAGTGCGATGAGCAGGCAAGGTTTATCTGAATACTTGGTGGTGATGCGTAAGCCCGGTGATAACCCTGAGCCTATTTCACATACAAATGATACATTCCCTGTGAGTGAATGGCAGAAATACGCAAGTCCTGTTTGGATGGATATAAACCCATCAGACACACTTCAATCAAAATCATGCCGTGATGATAAAGACGAAAAACATATATGCCCCCTGCAATTATCAGTAATTCGCAGAGCTATTGACCTTTGGAGTAATCCTAATGAAACAGTTTTAACACCGTTTCTTGGCATAGGCTCGGAGGCTTATGTGGCTCTTGAAAAAGGCAGAAGAGCAATAGGTGTTGAACTGAAAACTACTTGGTTTGAACAAGCTGTAAGAAATTGCAAAGGTGCTGTTACTGAATCAACGCAGATTTCTTTTGAGGGTTAAGAATATGAGAATTGTAGTTATTATTCTTGCTGTATTTATAATCGTATTAGGGTGTATGTGTTGGAAATTACTCCAAGATAACGCATCGCTTACAATTATGAACTTGATACACCAAGAAACGGAAAAGGAACTAAAAGAAAGGTTGAAAGATAATGAGACAACTAAACTTCCTTGACGAATTGATTATTGACAACTTTGCAGGCGGCGGTGGTGCTTCCTGCGGAATTGAACTCGCAACAGGGCGACCTGTTGACATAGCTATTAACCACGACCCGGACGCCATTGCAATGCACAAAGCAAATCACCCATACACTCGTCATTATCAGGAAAGTGTATGGGATATTAACCCAAAGGAAATATGCCAGGGCCATAAGGTAGGACTTGCTTGGTTTTCGCCTGACTGCAAGCATTTCAGCAAGGCGAAAGGCGGTAAGCCTGTAGATAAGAATATAAGAGGGCTTGCGTGGATTGTGCTCAAATGGGCAGGAACGGTAAGACCGAGGGTGATTATTCTTGAAAATGTTGAGGAGTTTCAAACTTGGGGTCCTGTTCGCAAGGGCAAGCCTGTTAAGTCTAAGCAGGGACAAACCTTTGAGCGTTGGAAAAGTCAGCTTGCGGCGCTCGGATATGAAATTGAGCATAGGGAGTTGAGAGCCTGCGACTACGGTGCGCCGACTATAAGAAAGCGTTTCTTCCTTGTTGCAAGATGTGACGGTGAGCCTATATTTTTTCCTCATCCTACACACGGCGACCCAGACAGCAAAGAAGTTAAGAGTGGAAAGCTAAAGCCGTGGAAAACCGCTGCCGATTGTATTGATTTTTCTCTGCCTGCTCAAAGCATTTTTGAGCGCAAAAAGCCGCTTGTAACGAATACTTTAAGGCGAATTGCAAGAGGTCTTGACAAATTTGTTATTAAGGAAGAAAAGCCATTTATCATTCCTATCGGCTACGGCGAGCGAAAAGGTCAAAAGCCACGATTACAGGATATAGACAAGCCGCTTACAACGATAGTAAGCAGCTGCAAGCAATATCTTGTATCGCCTTATCTTGAACAAATTAATCATAGTGGAAAAGAAACAAGAGGGCAAAAACTCAATAAGCAACTTCCGACAATCACATCAAAACACGGCTTTGCTTATATTTCGCCTGCACTTATTCAATATCACAGTGAAACGGCTAAATCAGAAGTAAGAGGTCAACAACTCAATCAACCTATTTATACAATCGACGGCTCACCGAGATATGCTCTTTTTACACCGTATCTTTCTAAATACTTTGGCGGTGTTGTCGGCAGCAAAATTGATAAACCATTACCAACCGTTACGGCAATAGACCATAATTCGCTGACTATGCCATATTTAACTCAGTATTACGGCGGTGCAGACCACGCTAACAGCGTTTTAAATCCTTTGCAAACAGTAACTGTTAAGCCTCGGCATTTTTTATGCGAAAGCTATTTGACTATACTCCGCAAAAATATGGACTGTAAAGCTATTAATGAGCCGCTTCCCACCATAACAGCTCACGCAAATCACTTTGCAAAGACGGATGTTTATTTGAGAGAATACGATAGTAAAAACCTCGGACATTGGAATGAGATAAGAGAGTTGCTCAACGCCTACACAGATTGGAATATATCGGCTAATCAGGTGCTTATATTCTGCATTAACGGAGTTGAGTATTTTATATCTGATATCGGACTGAGAATGCTGCAGCCTAAAGAATTATACAAGGCGCAGGGGTTTCCGGATGATTATATCATTGATAAGGATTGCAACGGCAAGGAATATAACAAGACAAAGCAAGTAGCAAGGTGCGGTAACGCAGTACCGCCGCCGTTTTCAAAAGCGCTTGTTATGGCAAATTGTAAATGGCTGTGTGATAAATCTTGCAACAATATGAAAGAATTTAACGCAGTAGCAGCAGGGTGAGGTGATGATATGAGCGAATTACAAACAAAAATAAACACGGCAAAAGAACGCTTAAAAGCGTTTGAGCCTGCTGATGAGCCGTATTATTTGTGTTACAGCGGTGGTAAAGACAGCGACTGCATTCGTATTCTTGCTGACCTTGCAGGAGTAAAACATGATATAGTACATAACCTTACAACCGTTGACGCACCTGAAACAGTCAGATATATCAAGTCAATACCGAATGTTCAAGTTGTCACTCCTCAATACTCAATGTGGCAGTTGATTGAGAAAAAGAAAATACCGCCTACAAGGCTTATTCGTTATTGCTGTGACGAGTTAAAAGAAAAAGGCGGCAAAGGACGAATTAAGGTTACAGGCGTTCGTTGGGCTGAGAGTAATAATCGCAACAACAATCAAAGTCTTGTTACGATTGTTGGAAAGCCAAAGGCAACAATCGCTCTTGCAGAAGAATTACAAGCGGAATATGAGCAAACCCCCAAAGGCGGATTAATACTCAACACCGATAATGATGAAAGTCGCCGAATGGTTGAACAATGCTACAGAACAACCTCAACACTTGTCAATCCTATCATTGATTGGACTGACGAGGATGTGTGGGAATTTCTCAATCACTACGGTTGCAAATCAAATCCATTATATCAATGTGGCAATAAGCGTATTGGTTGTATCGGTTGCCCTATGCAAGGTGGAGCGGGAATGAAATCGGATTTCACTCGTTATCCAAAGTACCGTGATAATTATTTGAGAGCATTCAGGCGAATGCTTAAGGCAAGAGAGACAGCAGGGCTTGATAATAACAGTTGGAATAGCCCTGAAGATGTAATGATGTGGTGGGTCGGCGATAACCCATTGCAAATGAGCTTTGAAACACCTGAATATCTGAAATGAGGTGATGAAAAATGACTTGTAAAGACTGTATAAGCTATGAAGCTTGCAAATTTAATAATAAAAATTTACCTGAAGAATATGACCCTATTGAATGGCAATGTGACAATTTCAAAGATAAATCACTCATTGTTGAGTTGCCTTATCCTTTAAAAACAAAGGTGTTTGTTATAAGGTCACAATCAAGCGATAAAAACAATTTATACATATTTGAAGACTATATAACAGGATATATTTATGGAAAATATGGCTTACTTATGACTTTCGATTATCATTTGTCAGAAGATAATTTTGAAAGAGTTTTTACCGATAAATTAAAAGCAGAAGAAAAGTTAAAGGAGTTAAACAATGGAACAACCTAAAAATCAGTATTGCAGATATTGTGCAAACGCTCTTGATTATAACGGTGAGTGTACCGATTTCATTTGTACGGCAAAAGCACCCTGCGGAGATGACGGAGCAGGTAGGTTTTACAAAGCTGTTAAAGCAAAAAGACCTAACAAATGCAAACATTTTGAATTTTTGAACGCAGATATATTTAGGCAAGATGAAAACGGAAATTTTGCAGAGTATAAGCCGAGAACAGTAGTTAAAAGTGATTATGAACAAATGAAAATAGGAGTTGAACGGAAATGACTGAATTTGAGTTTGAAACACACAGAGTAGATATGCTTTATAAAAGTCCGATACAGATTGTTCAAGAACAAATATCGTCGATTGAAAGTCAATTACAATATGAAACACTTAAAGTTGTTCATAAGTATGGAATTTATGTTGATAAAGACGAGTTAATCAAAGCATTAAAATACGATAGACAGCAGTATGATAAGGGCTTTGAGGACGGTGTGAATAAATGCAAACAGGAGTTACTTGAAATATTAAGAGAAAATGATTGCTATATTTCTACTGCTGTTATAAACAAATTACTAACGATAGGGAAGTGAATGAAAAATGGATAAAGTATTAGCAAGATATTTTGTAAAATTGATTGCGGAAAATTTGCAATTTTCGTTTAATGGAATGGGTATTCCAAGTTATAGTTGTGAATGGTTAGAAAATCAGTTAATACAAGGAAATTTTGATAAAGTTGAAGAATTTATTAAATTAAGGTATGCGGAGCAAAACAAGAAAAGAATAAAGAAAAAGCATAAGCATAAGTTTAGGGCTATGACTAATGCGGAGTTTTGCGATAAGTGGAGGAAAAATCATTTATTTTGCAAAAGTATCGTCAGAGGCGGTTACTGCTGTCCTATTAGTCCGACTGGTAATTGTTTCCGAGAGAGTTTTTTGAACAAGCCCTACATAATAAACGGCAAATACATATTGATTGAGGTGGCAGAATGAGCAACAAAACAATGTATGAAAAAGAGAAAGAAATTACTGACAAAATAGATGTAAAAGAAGCAATAAAAATGTTTCAAAATCTTATATTTGCAGAAAATTACAAAATCGCAGAAAACCATTGTAGAAAACTTGCAATAGAAGCACTTGAAAAACAGATACCGAAAAAGCCGGATAAAATTAAAGAATACAATCCAAACGATTATTACTGTACTGTTTGCAAGTATTATCTTGGTTATGCTTGTTTACAGCCTAAATTTTGTCCTAACTGCGGACAGGCAATAGATTGGAGTGATAACAATGCATGAGTTTAAAAAGCTAACAGCTAAAAATGTAGGCGATGAAAATTATTATTCAATTCATTACTTTGATGAAACTGACGGTGAAATTCATATAGGATTTTCTTCAAGTAGTCTTGATGTTATTAGTGATTTTTTAAAAGAGTTTTTCATTAAAAACAATGACGACACAGAACGACACGCTCATTGGATATATGATGAATATGGCGAAACCTGTAGTTGTTCAAATTGTGACGAAGTTTTTAGTGTGAATCCTCACGAAAAAAACAGAAGTAATTATTGTTGCTTCTGTGGTGCGAAAATGGACGAGGTGGTAAGCGATGACACTTAAAGAGCTTGAAGAGTATTCGGTTATAGCTAATCAAATACAATCGTTTCGCCATGAGTATATACCCTCATTCATTAAAGGCGTTGATACAACTAAGAGCAATGTTCAAAGCTTTAATATAGCCGACAGCACAGCCGATACAGCGTTTGAAATGCTTGAAATCAATCAGTTTATTAAAGACGAGTATAAACGGCTGTGTGAAAAGCTGAAAGCTCTGAACGATTACATAAACAGTATTGATAACGAGGTGGTAAAGGCTATTGTTATTCAACATTGTTGTTTTGGCAAAAGCTATGACGAAACTGCTAAAATTCTTAATTATTCAAAATCTACTATTTACGAAAGACTGAAAAAATATTTTGGAAAATAGCAAAATCCGAACAAAAAGAATAGAATTGAACGATAGCTTTGTGATATTATATACTTATAAAATTATATAAATCCCCTTGAAGCAGTGAGTTGAAATATACTCACTGCTTATTTTTATGCGAGTGATTAAATGGGAAAGGATGAAAATGTAAGGACACTTTGCTATAAGTGTAAGCAAAATTATGAAAGTGCAGGCTATAAGCTGAAAAGCATTAAGACAAAATGTAAAACAAGTTGTGATTATTGTGGACGGCTTGGCTTTGATTATAAAATAAGCGAAAGGAGTAAGCTTTATGGCAAAAGGTAAATATGAATATTGGCTGACTGATGAGGGCTTGCTCCAAATCGGTGGATGGGCAAAAAGCGGTTTGACTGATGAACAAATCGCTCATAATATGGGAATTTGCAGAGATACTTTGATACAATGGAAAAAGAAATTCCCCGACATTTCCTACACCTTAAAAGTTAATAAGGAAGTTGCCGATATTCAAGTTGAAAATGCTTTGTTTAAAAAGGCATTAGGTTATAAGGCAGTTGATATTATATATGAGCAAGTGAAAAATGCTGATACAGGCGAGTATGAGCTTATGCCGGTAAAGAAAACCGAACGAGATGTACCACCTGATACAACCGCCCAAATCTTTTGGCTTAAAAACCGTAAGCCTGATGTTTGGAGTGACAGAAAGGATGTTACTTTAAACGGAAAAGTTAATACCGTTGCAGAAATGACGGATGAAGAACTTGAAAAAAAGATTGCAAGCATTGAGAAAGAACTTGGCATTACAAATGAATAATACAGAAAAGTTAAATTCACTTGAAGAACTTTTAAAGCTCAAAAATGAGCTTAAAATACGAAATGCAAGAAAATCATTCTTTGCATATTGCAATCAAAAAGCAAGTGACTTTTATAAGCCTAATCGCTTATTTCTTGTTGACTTCTGCAATCAACTTCAAGATTTTTATAATTCCGATGATGAGGTGTTTATAGTTAATATGCCGCCTCGTCACGGCAAGTCAAGAACGATTGGTTGTTTTGTTGAGTGGGTGCTCGGTCAAAATCAAAGCGAAAAAATAATGACAGGCTCATATAACGAAACGCTTTCAACAAACTTTTCTAAAAACGTAAGAGATACGATAGCTGAGGAAAAAGGCGATGACACAAAAATCGTATATTCCGATATATTTCCTAATGTGAAAATCAAAAAAGGCGACGGTGCTATGAATATGTGGTCGCTTGAAAACGGATATAACAACTATCTTGCGACTTCGCCGACAGGTACAGCGACAGGCTTCGGCGCATCAATTATGATTATAGATGACTTAATTAAATCATCTATGGAAGCATATAACGCAGATGTGCTTGAAAAACATTGGCAATGGTTTACTAATACAATGCTTTCAAGACTTGAAGAACACGGCAAAATCATTATTGTAATGACAAGGTGGCACAGTCTTGACCTTGCAGGCAGAGCCTTAGAACATTACCAAAATATCGGTGTTAAGGTAAGACATATATCATATAAGGCAAAACAGGATGACGGCACAATGCTTTGTCCTGAGGTGCTGTCGCTTAAATCATATGAAAACAAGATAAAAGCAATGGGTGCTGACATTGCATCAGCTAACTATCAGCAAGAGCCTATCGATATTAAAGGCAGATTATACAGTAACTTTAAAACTTACGATAAACTGCCACTTGACGGCACAGGCAAGCCATTATTTACGGATATACGAAACTATACCGATACAGCTGATGAGGGCAGCGACTACTTATGTAGTATATGTTACGGTGTCTACAATAAAGAAGCATATATCCTTGATATTTTATATACCAAGGACGGTATGGAAATAACCGAGCCTGCAACGGCAAAAATACTTATTGATAATAAGGTTAGAAATGCCGATATCGAAAGTAATAACGGCGGCAGAGGCTTTGCTCGAAGTGTTAAGCGAATAATTGATGAAAAGTATCATAGTAATTACTGTAATATCCGACCTTTTCATCAGTCGCAAAATAAAAATGCGAGAATATTATCAAACAGCACTTGGGTAATGGAACATATTTACTTTCCGGCTAATTGGAAAGACAGATTTCCTGATTTTTACGATTCAATGGTAAGGTATCAACGAGAGGGTAAAAACGCTCACGATGATGCACAGGATGCTATAACAGGTGTTGCAGAAAAATGCAATGCAAAAAGTAATTTTAGTTTTGATTAAAGAGCAGAGGATAATGCCTTTGCTCTTTTTGTTTGGGGTGATAAAAACATATGTTATTTAATTTCATAGCAAATGAAGATGCTTACGATAGACTGATTAGAGAGAATGCAACAGAGCAGTTGACCGATAAACAGTTTATTGAAAGAGAAATACGCAGATTTAAAATATCAATCAAGCGCCACGAAATGTATTGCGGGGAAAATTATTACAAAGGCAAGCAAGATATTTTGCGTAGGAAAAGAACGGCGATAGGTGATGGCGGAAAGCTTGAAAGTGTGGATAATCTGCCTAATAATCGAATAGTTGATAATCAGTATCAAAAAATGGTAGACCAAAAGAATAATTTTCTCTTAGGCAATCCTATTACTGTTCAAGGCGACAATGAGGAATATATAAAACTTTTGCAACAGCAGTATTTTAATGCAAAGTTTTGCAGAACGCTTATAAACTGTGGCAAGGATTTAATTAACTGTGGTATCGGTTGGCTTTTCCCTTGCCATAATCAACTTGGCGAGCTTTATTTTAAGCGCATTAAGCCGTATGAGCTTATACCCGGTTGGAAAGATGCCGAGCATACCGAGCTTGACTATATGATACATATTTATCCTGTTGTGGTTTATGAGAAAAATTCAAGCGAGGATAAGGTTATTGAAAGGGTTGAGGTATGCGATGAGGGCGGTATAACATACTTTGAATTGACGGACGGTGGCAATCTAATACCTGTTGCACCTTTTCATTCAAATTACTTTGCCATGACCGACTGTGACGGCGTAACAACCGAATATAATTGGCTGAAAATACCTTTTATACCGTTTAAGTTTAATGCTGAGGAAATACCGCTGATAAGAAGAACTAAATCATTGCAGGATGCGATTAATACTATTGAATCTAACTTTCAAAATGCAATGGAAGAAGATGTAAGAAATACTATCCTTGTTCTTGTTAATTATGACGGAACAGACCTCGGCGAATTTAGGCGTAACCTTGCAACCTACGGCGCTGTTAAGGTTAATACTGCTGACGGTGGCGGTGGTGATGTTCGTACACTTCAAATTGAAGTGAAAGCCGAAAACTATAAAGCAATCTTGGATATACTCAAAAAAGCCTTAATTGAGAATGCTATGGGCTATGATGCTAAGGACGATAGGCTCGGCGGTAATGCTAACGAACTTAACATTCAGTCAATGTATTCGGATATTGACCTTGATGCTAACGGTACTGAAATTCAGCTACAAGCTGCTTTAGAGGAAATGCTTTGGTTTATAAATGCACATTTATATAATACTAATGTAGGCGATTTCAGCAATGAAACCGTCGATTTTATTTTTAACAGAAATGTGATGATTAACGAAAGTATTATTATTGAGAATTGTCAGAAGTCACAGGGCGTTATTTCGGACGAAACAATTATTGCTAAGCATCCGTGGGTGGATGACCCTCAAAAAGAGCTTGAACGCATTGAAGAGGAAAAGCAAAAGAACATTGAGCAGTATAGCAATGCCTTTAATAACAATCAAGATGACAACACAAATGATAATAGCGACGGTGATGAATAATGCCGAAGAAAAACCGAGAGTATTGGCAAGAAAGATACGAGCAGCTTGAAAAGTCGGCGCATTTGTATTCATTAAGTACATACGCTCAAATTGAGCCTGCATTCACACAGGCGCAAATGGAAATACAAAAGGATATTGATGCTTGGTACGGTAGAATTGCCGTTAATAACAATGTAACATTGCAAGAGGCTAAGAAGCTTTTAACGGCTGATGAATTGGCAGAGTTCAAGTGGGATGTAAACGAATACATTAAATACGGCAAAGAAAACGCTATAAATCATCAATGGGTTAAACAGCTTGAAAATGCTTCGGCTAAGTATCATATCAACAAGCTTGAAGCCTTAAAAATACGAACACAGCAAGCTGTTGAAAAGGCATTTGGCAATGAACTTGATGCCGTAGACGGTATGGCAAGAAAAGTTTATTCAAATTCGTATTATCATTCGATATTTGAAATGCAAAAAGGCTTTAATATGGGCAGAGAGATAGCCACTATTGACGAAAAGGCACTTGAAAAGATTATAACTAAGCCTTGGGCAGCTGACGGTAAAAACTTTTCAGACAGAATATGGCAGTCAAAGGCTCAGCTTGTCAATGAGTTACATAATCAGCTTACAAGGACTGTCCTACTCGGCAATAAGCCCGATTCAGCCATTAAGGCAATATCCGATAAGTTTAATGTATCAAAAAGTCAGGCAGCTAATCTTGTGATGACTGAGCAGACATATTTTCATTCTTTGGCGACATACGATTCGTTTAAAAGTATGGGCATTGAACAGTATGAATTTCTTGCAACACTTGATAAGAGAACTACGCAGATGTGTCGCTCAATGGACGGTAAGCATTTCCCTATGAGTGAATATATGCCGGGTGCAACAGCGCCACCACTTCATCCAAGGTGCAGGAGCGTAACCGTGCCGTACTTTGATGACGAATACTCCGACCTTTTCAATAACGGCTCAATGAGAGCCGCAAGGAACGAGGACGACAAAACTTACTATGTTCCTGCTGATATGAACTACAGAGAGTGGGAGAATTTATTTGTTGACAAAACTAAGAAGAATACTATAATAGAGGTAGGTGCAAAATCTCCATATAGTAATGAATTATTAAAATATAATGCGCAAGCACTATATAAAGTATTACTTAAAGATAAGTCAAATAAGATTAATGAGTGTTTGTCTAATGCTTGTAAAAATGTTGCCGAAGCAGGATATTTAGATGGAAACGAACATCTTATATTAATTGATTTGAAAACAGGTGATATAGCATATACAGAATTAGGGCAACCAATGGAAGTTGGTGGAGATGGCTTTTGGGATTTTGTGAAAAATAATAAAGGCAGTTATGCATTTGTTCATAACCATAATTCACCTGCTAATTTTAGTGAGACAGATTTACTAACTTTATCAGCTGATAATTGTATAAATATGTTTGTTATTTCAAGATATGATGGAACAATATCTGTTATTGAAAGCAATGGAATTATTAGACCTACACCTTTCTTTGATACATTATATTCCAAAGAATTAGATGAAATTAATTTAAAGGTAAGGAGAGGCGAATATACACCAGGGGAAAGAACATATTATAGAGAAACACTTATAGTTGAAAATGCAATACGAGATTTCACGAAAGGATTGATTGAATTTGAATAATGCGTCTAATTGGGCATCATTGGAAATGAAAAAAAATCCTTGGTGGCGAGATGATATGTCACCTGAGGAATATGATGCAGAACGAGAGTATTATGTGAAAAATTTTGATAATCTTGTTGTAAATGGATTATATAAACCGTTGTGGCAACAAAAAAATTAAAGCACTTTACATTTTTGTAAGGTGCTATTTTTATGCCCAAAATCAGTAATCGGAAGCTGACACTTAATTGTGTCGGCTTCTTTTTATATTGACCTGTCGGAAGTCGAGAAAAGCCGAAAATTCAAAATTCTGATGGTGAAAGAAACACCGAGAACAAACTGAAAGGAAGATTGATTATGAAAAGACAGTTTTTGGAAGAAATGGGACTTACCAAAGAGCAAGTTGACAAGATACTTGACGAAAACAGTCAAGATATCGGCAAGGCAAAAGGTGAAGTTACCAAAATTCAAGCAGACCTCGATACAGCAAAAAAGGAAGTTGAAAATCTAACTTCACAGCTTGGTGACCGAGATAATCAGCTTAAAGACCTTAAAAATTCAACAGATGATGTTGAGGGGCTTAAAACAAAGATTGCACAGCTTGAAGATGAGAACAAGAATGCGGCAGAGGCTCATAAAACCGAGATTAAGCAGTTGAAAATCAACTCGGCTGTTGAAGCGGCTCTTGTTTCGGCGAAAGCAAAGAATGCTAAGGCTGTTATGCCGTTTCTTAATCTTGATGATGCAGAGTTATCGGATGACGGCACGGTTAAAGGTCTTAAAGAGCAAATCTCAAAGCTTATTAAGAGCGATGATACAAAATTCTTGTTTGCAGATTCAAAAACACAAATCAAAGGTGCTCAAATCGGCGAATCAGGCGACGATGACGGTGAGCATAAGGTAGACACCTCCAAAATGACATATACGGAAATGTGTGCTTACCTTGAACAACATCCTGATGCAAAAATTTAATTGTGAAAGGAATTATTAAAAATGGCAAAATTTGATTCAAAATCATTTAACCCACAGGCATTTGGCAAGTATGTAGACCGTGTGCCAAACCCAAAGAAAAAGGAGCTTGCAAAGTCAGGCGCTATCGGCTCAAACGAACAGGCAAGAGAGGCTTTGTCAAGTCAGACAGGCTCGCTTTATTGCAGAGTACCATATTACGGTACTATTTCAGGCAAAACCTCACAGAATAACACAGGCGCAACTGATATTGTGTCAAGCAATACCACTACATTCGAGCAGGGCTTCATTGTTGCTTCAAGAATGGACGGTTGGACAGAAAGAAGCTTCAGCAAGAATATTACAGCCGGTGTTGACTTTATGAACAATGTCGCTGAACAGATTGCTGATTATAAGCTTGATGTTAAGCAGGATATCATTCTTGCAATCTTGAAAGGCATTTACAGTATGAGTACATCAGGCTCAACAGTTGCAGCAAAGGCTGCTAAAACCTTTATCGACAAACATACATATGATATTACTGCTAATGAGGGTGAGGATGCCTATGTAGGTGCTAAAACTCTTAATTCGGCTATGCAGAAAGCTTGTGGCGACAATAAGGATATTTTCAAGCTTGTAATTATGGACAGTACCATTGCTACAAATCTTGAAAACTTGCAACTTCTTAAATATTTTACTTATACAGATAAGGACGGCCTTACAAGAGAACTTGCCCTCGGCAGTTGGAACGGCAGAGCGGTACTCGTTGATGACGGTATGCCTACCGAGGATATTCCTGCTGTTAAGGCTGATGAAAGCAAAGGTATTAAGGCTGTTGAAGCTTATACTAAGCATACCTCTTATGTTCTTGGTTTAGGCTCAATTATTTGTGATGATATCGGCGATTCAGTTCCTTATGAAATGAGCCGTGACCCTAAAACAAACGGCGGTCAGGATACACTCTATACCCGTGACCGTTATATTTGTGGTGTTGACGGTATTTCATTTGAAAAGCCTGCATCTCTTACAGCTTCGGCATCTAACGATGACCTTTCTAACGGTGCAAATTGGTGCATTATTAACGACGGCACTGAGGCTATTGCTGATAAGGCAATCGCTATTACAAGAATTATCTCAAAGGGATAAGAGGGGGTTGTTAAATGACAACCGAGGTATCCGATACAATTCGTTCATTTATTAAGGCTATATCAGCCGTTCTTAACGATTCAGCCTTTGACGATGAGCTTATATTGCTTATCTTAAAAAGGCTTGAAACGTTGGGATACAAGCTTACTGTAAACGATAATAATGTGTGGCTTATTGCTTTTTCAATTAATGAGGTAGTAAGCCACATTAAAAATTTCTGTAATATCTCAGCAATTCCTAAAGAACTCAATCATATTGTCATTGAAAGAGTGGCAGGTAAGGTTTTGTATAACCAAAAGTCAACAGGACAGTCGGACGATTTACCTATTGATTTGGAAACAGCGGTAAAATCCGTTCAAACAGGCGATACAAACGTTACCTTTGCCATAGGTGAGGGTTCTATGACTGATGAACAGCGCTTTGATGCGATTGTTTCTTCTTTACTTAATACAGGTGAGGGTGAATTGATATGCTTTCGCAAAATCAAATGGTAAGAAAAGCTATTGAAAGTACATATATTGGCAAATGCACGGTGATTGAGCATAATAAGACTGTTAATGCTAATCATACAACTTCATTTAATGATGAAATTGTATATAAAGATGTGCCTTGTCGATTGTCTTTTAAAACGGCAAATCCTACGGCTCAAAGCGATTCGGTTAATGCTGTTGCGCAGATAATTAAGCTGTTTTTGCCGCCTGATTATTCTATTTCTCCCGGCTCAAAGATTGTTGTCACTCAAAACGGTGTTGCTACTGAATACAAAAACACAGGGCAACCGTTTATATATGATTCGCACCAAGAAATTGAACTTGAATTATTTAAGGAGTGGGCATAATGAGCTGTGATACAAAAGGCTTTGAAGAACTTATGAGAAATCTTGAAAACGAGCAAAATCGTATTGATGATTTTTGTAAAGATTGTTCAATAAGAATCGTATCGGAAATATTCAAAAAAGCAGCTGAACGAAGCCCTGTTGATACAGGTACTTTGAGAAGAGGCTTTACTATAACCGATAACCTTGAAATGTCAAAAATCGGCGATACTTTTAAGACAAGAGTTACTAATAATACTTCGTATGCCGATTATGTTGAATTCGGACACAGAATAAAGAACAGCGACAAGTTTGTTGACGGCTTTAAAATGTTGAGTACAGCAGAGGACGAGGTAAGAAACGTTATACCGACCTACCTTGAAAGAAGAATGAAAAAAGAGTTTGGAGATTTGTTTACTAATGGCTGATTTATTAATTAATGGCGTATGCAATGCTTTATATAACGAGTTCGGCGATGATTACGAATACTATATTGATGAAATTAAGCAGGGTTTAAATAAATCCTGCTTTTTCATTAGTTATGTTCGCAACGCTCAAAACAGATTTATAAATAATCGTTTGCGCTCTGAAAATCGTATATCAATTCAGTTTATACCAATTGATGATGTGAGCGCCGACAAGCGTAGCGAGATATCCAACAGGCTTTATACCTGTTTGGATTGTATTGATGACGGAGAGGATAAGTTTTTCGGTAAGGATATGCAATGCGAGCCACTTAGCGACAATATGTTCAATTTTCAGGTAAGCTATAACTTCTTTAAAAAGGTAGTCGGTGATAATGTAGACAAAATGAATGAGTTGAAATTAAATCAAAGGTGATTAAATGAAAAAAACAGAAACAAAATACACAAAAGAGCAGTTGATTAACTCGGATGCTTTTTCAAGTAATCGAGATTTGTTGACTGCTCTTCTTATTGACGGTGAAATATATACCGTTAAAGAAACTCACGAATTAATCAAAAAGTATTTGAAAGGAAAGGTGAAATAATATGGCTTTTGGCGGCGGTGCTTTTACAGCACAAAACAAGACTTTGCCGGGTGCATATATTAACTTTGTATCAGCGGCTAATGCATCATCTGCTTTATCAGACAGAGGAATTGCAACAATTGCATTGCCTCTTAATTGGGGTGCGGATGATAAGGTGTTTACGGTGACAGCTTCGGATTTTAAAAAGAACAGCAATACGATTTTCGGCTATTCTTTTGATGCCGACGAGCTTAAGCCTGTGCGTGAAATCTTTAAGAACGCTATAACACTTCATTGCTTCCGCTTAAATGGTGGTGGCAAGCAAGCTGAATGTACCTTTGCAAAAGCAAAATACACAGGCACAAGAGGAAACGATATTGCTATTGTGATTGAGAAGAATGTTGACGAGCAAAGCAAATTTGATGTTAAAACAGTTTTTGATAATAAGACTGTTGATGTTCAAACTGTAGCTAAGGCAAGTGAACTTGTTGATAATGATTTTGTTACATTCATTTCATCAGCTAATCTTATCGTGTCAGCTAAAACTGCACTTACAGGTGGTACTAACGGTACAGCAGACGGTGAATCACACCAAAAATACCTTGATAAAATTGAAAGGTATTCATTTAACGCAATGGGTGTTGCAACTGAGGACGACAGCACAAAAGAGCTTTACATAAGCTTTTGTAAGCGACTTCGTGATGAGGTAGGCAAGAAATTTCAGCTTGTTGTTTATAACAAGAAAGCTGATTATGAGGGTGTTGACAACCTTAAAAATGATGTTACAGACGGTGCTACAAAGGCAGACCTTGTTTATTGGGTAACAGGCCTTATTGCAGGTGTTGCAGTCAATAAATCTTGCACTAATACTAAATATGACGGCGAATATACCGTTAATGTTGATTATACGCAGGCACAGCTTGAACAGGCTATCAAAGACGGCGAGTTCACGCTTCAGCAGAGCGATGATAATATTTGTGTATTATCTGACATAAACTCTCTTGTTACAACTACCGATACAAAGGGTGACGACTTTAAATCTAATCAGACGATTCGAGTTCTCGACCAAATAGCAAATGATATTGCTGTTATGTTCAACACAAGATATCTTGGTATTATTCCTAATGACCGAGGCGGCAGAAATTCGCTTTGGAAAGATATTGTTAAGCATCACAAGGAATTAGAGCAAATCAGGGCGATTGAGGACTTTAACAGCGATACAGTTATCGTTGAGCAGGGTGACACAAAGAAATCTGTTGTAGTGACAGAAGCGGTTACACCTGTAAACGCTATGGAACAGCTCTATATGACTGTTACAGTACAGTAAAAAGGGAGGTATAAGATACAATGACTAAAAGTATTATGAATGCAAAAGATACCGTATCTGCGAAACTTGCAGAGTGTTATGTTACTGTCGACGGAAACAGATACAATTTTATGCAGGCAATTAAGCTTGAGGCTAAGGTTGAAAAGACCAAAACCGAAGTACCTATATTGGGTAAAACAGGTAAGGGTAATAAGTCTACAGGTTGGAAAGGCTCAGGCTCTGCAACATTCCATTATAACACTTCGATTTTCCGTGAACTTCTCGAAAGATATAAGAGAACAGGCGAAGATGTTTATTTCGATATTGAGGTTACCAACGAGGACCCGACTTCAAGCGTAGGCTTACAGACCGTAAACCTTATCAATTGTAATATTGACGGCGGCATCCTTGCAAAATTTGATGCCGACGGTGAATACCTTGACGAGGATATGGACTTTACTTTTGAGGATTTTGAAATTCCTAACAAATTCAACAAGCTTGCAGGAATGTAAGCAAAATAATTATAGGGGGCTGATTATTCAGTCCCTTACTTTTTTAAAAACGAAAGGATAAATAACTATGTCAAAATTCAGTAGATTTCTTAAAGAAAATAAAGCAGTAAGGGAAAATGTTAAGTATATCCCTACGAAGTCATTTACCGATGAAAACGGCAATCCGATTGAATGGACTATTAAACCGCTTACCACTAAAGAAGCTGAGGCTATGAGAGACAAGTACACAAAGGATGTACCTATTTTGGGCAAGCCTAATCAGTTTAAACAACAGCTTGATGTTGCTAAATATAATGCTTCTCTTATTGCAAAATCGGTTGTTGAGCCGAATCTTAATGATGCTGAGTTACAGGACAGCTACGGCGTAAAGACACCTGAGGCTCTTATTGTTGAGATGATTGATAACCCCGGCGAATATTCACAGTTCCTTGTTTTCGTGACAGAACTCAACGGCTTTACTGACATTAACGATGATGTCGAAAAGGCAAAAAACTAATTCAAGAGGACGGAGATGCGGCTTATGCGCACTACGCCCTCCAAAAATTACGAATATTGCCCTCGATTTTTGCAAATTTACCGCAAAAAGAAAGAGCCTTTATTATAGCTTCTATTGATTTAAGAGTAGAGGCTGAGGACAAGGCTCGAAAAGATTTAAAATGAAAGGACTGATAAAATGGCAACTATAGCAACAACATTAACTATTGCTGACAGAATGACAGCACCGTTGCGTAATATCACTTCTGCTTTGCAGTGCACTGTCGATGCCTTGCATTCAGTCAATACGGCTACGGTTAAGGGCTTTGATACTACTGCAGTTGATAAGGCACAGAGAGCGATTAATATGTGTAATAATGAAATTAACAAGATTAATTCTACCGTAACTACAGCAGGAAATTCAGTTCAGCGTTCAACAGCTAAAATGAGTAATGGCTTTAATACTGCTAAATTATCGGTGTCAAAACTTCTCTCTGTTATAGGTGGACTAAGTGTTGTTCAAAAAATGAGCAATGTTGTAACAGGTCAATTAGACAGCGCATTTAAGCGTATGGATACTATGACTAATTATAACAGGACAATGACTGCCATTACAGGTAGTGCTCAAATGGCAAAAGTATCATTAAACGGAATAAAAGATTCTGTAACAGGAACTGCGTATGGTCTTGATACTGCTGCGAGTGCTGTTCAAAACTTCGTTACAAGGGGTATGAATATCGGCAATGCTACAAGTGAGGTTACTAAGTGGCTTGATGCTGTTTCATTTTATGGACCCGGAACTAACGAGGCTTTAGGTACTGTGACAGATGCTCTTGGTAAGATGATGTCGAAAGGCACAGTTGAAATGGAACAGCTAAATCGTTTGACTGATGTAGGTATTAACGCTGTCGGTATTTATGCTCAGGCTACAGGTCGAAGTGCGAGTGATGTTCAAAATGATTTGAGTAAAGGTACTATCAGTTCGCAAAACTTTATTACGACCGTTTCTACGGCATTTGAAGAGGGTACTAACGGCGTATTAAAGATAGCAGGCTCGGCAAAAGGTGCAGCCACAACTTGGAGTGCTACATTTGACAATGCGAAAGCGGCGATTACAAGAGGACTTCAAAATTTTATAACCGAAGTAAATACGGCTGTTGAAAGCGTATTTGGTAAGGACCTTAAAACTATTGTTGCCGATTTTGGTAAAACTACAGAAACGACACTTGGTAATTTGGGAACTTTAGCAGGTAATATTGTTACCATGGTCGGTCCTGCTTTTCAATCTTTCGATAGTTTCACAGAAAAAATCAGCGGAAGTATGGGAACAATCATTCCTTTATTTGCGGCAGGACTAACCATATTCGGATTATATAAAGGTGCAATTGCCGCAATAAATGGTTTGACTGCAATTCATTCGGCGGTAACAACTATCCAAGCATCTGTTCAAGCATGGCATAATAAAGAAGCTCAGGAAAATATAAAGAAAATGATTAAATGTGCAGGCGCAACAACTGTTGATACAGCAGCAAAAACTACTAATGCGGCGGCAACGGAAGCAGCTGCCGGGGCACAGTTTAGTCTAAATACGGCTATGCTTGCCTGTCCTGCCCTTATTGTGGTAGGGGCTTTATTGGCGATAATTGCGGTGATTACAGCTCTTGTGGCAAGCTTTAACGGCTTTAAAACTGAAACTACAACAGGCTTGCAGAATTTAGCAGGTTCGGTCTTTGTCGTCGGTGCAGGTATTTACAATTTCATTATAGGAATTATAAATGGAATCATTCAAATATTATATACGCTTTTTGTTAAGCCTGTAGAGGATGTTATGAATTGGGTTTATAACATTTTTACAGGTGGTTTTAACAATATAACGGATGCTTTTACTAATCTGTTGGCAAAAATGCTTGGCGGTTTAGTAAGCTTTGCGCAGGCATTTACGAGGATTTGGGACGATATTACAGGTCAAAATGTTACTGCTAAGCTTGATTCTGCAAAATCATACTTAGATAAAGTAGGCACAAACGAATACTATACTAAGAAATTTGATTTTGCGCCTAAGGGTATCAATCGCAAAACTTATAAAAATGCTTACGGCAAAGGTGTAGCATTTGCAAATAAAATGACCTCTAAACTTGTTGTAGATACAAACAACAACGATTTGAACGATATGCTCAACAAAATATCAAATTCAACTGCTTCCACCGCTAACAGCGCATCAAGTATAAGCGATTCGGTTGCTACTACAAGCGAAAATATTGAATACTTAAAGGATATGGCGGAGGAACAGATTATAAATCGCTATACTAACTCTGTTAATGTCGAAATGATTAATCATAACAATATTAACAACGACCTTGATATTGACGATGTGACAGAGCATTTGAGAAGTACGATTGAGCAAGGGCTTAACTCTAACGCAGGGGGTAATCATTAATGTATTTAATGCAAATCGATGAATTTGTTTTTCCGATTACACCAAGCAAAATAATTCAAACAATGAAAAGCAATAATGAAACTGTCACTCTTATTAATGAGGGTGAGGTTTCTTACTGCAAATCGCCGAGTTTAAGAGAGTTTAATATAAGTGACCTTATATTGCCACGATACAATTATCCTTTTGCGGCTGTGGGTAAATCAGGCACACCTGAGGCTTATGTTGAACAGCTTAGGGCTTACCAAACGGCTAAAAAGGTTGTCACTTTTACAATCACAAGAAAATCGCCTAATAGTGTTACTGACAGTAATTATGAAAGCAAAAGCTATAAGGTTACTGTTGAAAATATCGAGGTAACCGAGGATGCTAAGGAGCTTGGTACTGATGTATCAATAAATTTGACACTCAAAGAGTATAAAACTTGGGGCGCTAAAAGATTAACGGCAAAGCCGCCTAAAACTGTTAAAACAAAAAAGAACGATACACTATCAAGTATTGCAAAAAAGTATTTCGGCGATACGGCAAAATGGAAAACGATTTACAGCCTTAATAAAAAGACGGTAAAAAATTCCAAAAAGAAGCTATTGAAAAAGCTGAAAACCGATAAGGACAGAAAAAAAGCGAAATTGCTTCCCGGTCAAACGCTTAAGCTCAAAAAGACAACCAAGAAGAAAAGGAGATAATCTATTATGGCGAATACAGGACTATTCGGACAGACAATGAATTTTGATACCTTTGTTTCTACATTTCTTGGCAAAGCAACTGATTATGACAGGGCTTACGGCGTTCAATGTGTCGATTTGATTTTGCTGTATATCGAAAAATGTGTCACAGGTAAAAGCGCAGGCTTTAAAGGAAATGCTAAAGAGTGGTGGCTTAACCGTAAGTCGTCAACGTGGTTAAAAAACAATTTTGTTTTTATTACACCGACTTATAAAAAGAATAATGAGGTACAAAAGGGTGATATAGGAGTTAAAACGTCAGGTGGTGGCGGAAACGGTCATATCTTTATTATTGCAGGTGGCAATTCAAACGGTCGTTTCACTTATTACGACCAAAATGGAACAGGCAAGCACGATAAAATGTCTATCCGTATGGGTATTCCGTATAACAAGAATACTATTAACGGTATTCTTCGCCCAAAAAATCAAAGCAAATTAGGCAATTCGATACCTAATATAAAGTCTGATAAGAATGGTAGTTCTACGAGCAATGGAAACATAACAGGCGGCGGTACTGCTGCAAGCAGCGGCACGAAAAATAATCAAAGCTCAACAACAAAAGATACTTCGGCAGAAGAAATTAAGTATTTGAAAAAAATACTGAAAAATAAAACCAAAGTATCAACGGCAGTTAAGAACGTTACCATTACTGATACTAATAAGCAAAACCGTACATATGTTCAAACCGTTTGGCGGCATTTTACTACTACCAAAGGCTCATATATTGATAGGTATGTTCCTGTTAAAGAGGGCGCTAAAATTACTTGGGAAAGAAAAGGCACACCGGGGCAATTTGATTTTGAGGTTGTTTATGACGATAACCACAAATATAACATTCAAGAGGGCGACTGTATTATTGTTTCTCTTTGCAAAAGTGACGGAACTGACCCGAAAACAATGTTTGTAGGATATGTTTTTACAAAGAAAATCTCAAAAGACCGCATTTACAGCTATGTTGCTTATGACCAACTGCGTTATCTGAAAAATAAGGACTTCCTTATATACAAAAAGAAAACGGCATCGCAGGTCATTAAAACGGTGGCTAAGCGAATGAATTTGAAATACGGCTCAATAGCAGATACAAAATATAAAATGTCAGCTATAGAAGAAGGTTCGGAATGCTTCGATATTATTCAGGATGCGCTCGATAACACTATGCTTGAAAAAAGTCAAATATATGTTCTTTATGATAATTGCGGTAAACTGACATTGAAAAATATAAGCAATATGAAAAGGAATAGTTGCGTGGTTGATGTTGAAACAGCGCAGGATTATTCACTTGAAACCTCAATTGACAGTAATACATACAATCGAGTGAAAATTGTTTATGAAAAAACAAACAAAGATGATAAGAAAACAACCTATCATACTATTGTTTGTCAATCATCAAAAAGTATCAATCAATGGGGTGTACTTCAGCTTTACGAAAAGGTGGATAATATCAAGGTTGCAAAACTAAAGGCACAGGCATATATGAAAATGTATAACGCTAAAACAAAAAGCCTTACCGTTAAAGATGTAATCGGCGATAGAAACGTAAGGGCAGGCTCAATGGTGCCTGTTATTATGAATTTGCCTAACTGTAAGATAAGCAGTTATTTGCTTGTTGAAAAGGTAACGCATAAATTTGAAAACGGAAAGCATACAATGGACCTTATTCTTTCAGGAGGTGGCTTTAATGGCAAGTAACTCTAATCTTGTTCAATTAATGAAAAGGGCGGCGATAGAGGCTGTGGATGCTTCTAAGCCCTGCATTATTAAGCTTGGCAGGGTTAAAAATGTCAGCCCTTTAAAAATATCGCTCGGTCAGAAAATAACAGTTGATGAGAGCTTTTTATATGTGACAAAAACAGCACGAGATAATATTAAGAAAACAGAAACGAGAGTAGTTTTACTCCGTCAGCAGGGCGGCGGTAAATATCTTGTTTTGGATGTTTTAGATTAGGAGGCAAAAAATGGCATTTTCAAATGATGATTACATTTATGACGATGATATTATTGACGAATCGGCAGATGACGAGATTGATGAGGAAGTCGATATTTCATCTTATCCTAATCGCACATTCAAAATGAATACAGCCGCTAAACGTTTTAGCGGAATGATTGACGAAGAAGATAGCGAAAGCGCTATAAGACAAGTCGTTTCTTGTATTTTGAATACGCAAAGATATAATGATGAAGCCTTTAGCAGTAACTACGGTTTTGAGTATCAAGATTTAATAGGTCAAGATAAAGACTATGTTTGTGCTGTTTTGCCGAGCAGAATTAAAGAAGCTTTAACAATGGACGACCGTATTGAGGACGTTACAGATTTTGATATTTCTGTAAAAAAGAAAAATGTTTTTGCAAAGTTCACAGTAGTAACGGCTGATGAAGATATTGAAATTGAAACGGAGGTGAATATAAATGTATGAAAATCAAACTTTTAATACAATTATGCAAAGAATGCTAAATAATGTATCTGATGATATCGACAAACGAGAGGGTTCTATTATTTATACTGCCCTTGCTCCGCTTGCATTGGAACTTGAAACATATTACGAGGCACTTGACGAGGTATTAACCGAAACATTTGCCGACACAGCATCCTATTATTATTTAACCAAAAGAGCCGCCGAAAGAAATATATATCCGATTGAAGCGACACCGTCAACTTTGCGAATGATGGCAGACCCACCAACTGCCGAGATTGAGGTGGGGGATAGATTTACTTCGGAAGATTATGAGCTTACTTTTGAAGTAATAAGCGGTGATGATATTACAGGCGCTTATGATATTGTTTGTCTTACAGAGGGAATTATAGGAAATCTCGAAAGCGGAACGCTTATACCTGTTGATGAAATTAACGGTCTTGAAAGTGCAAAAATTCAAGGAGCAGTTCTTTATGATGATAAGGGTAATAAAATCCTTGATGACAATGGCAATGAAACTTATAAAAGTGCTGTTATCGTTCCCGGAGTTGACGAGGAAGATGTTGAAGCTTTTAGGGTAAGGTATTTTAGTTCTTTGCACAGTAAAGCCTTTGGCGGCAATCGTGAGGACTATATCAATAAGATTAAAGAAAACAGTCAAGTAGGCGCTTGCAAGGTTATGCGTTCGAGTATAACGGAGTATGTTCCTAATGAGGAGGTTAATCAATGGATTGCCGATGCGGCGGTTGATAGTTCGTTGTCATCCTATGTGAAAAATTGGCTTTCTGCCGTATCATCAGCAATTAAAAATAAAACGTTGTCATCAGGTGGAACAGTTGAAGTGTATATTCTTGACAATAATCTAAATGAACCGAGCGAGGAACTTATTAAAGAATTGAAAACCACCTTAGACCCGACTGACGGCGGTGGTGATGGCATAGTTCCGATAGGACATTGTGTAAACGTTCAGAGTGCAAAGCTTGTTAATGTTGATTTTGATATTACCGTTTCATTGAAGCAGGGCTATTCGGTTGATGATGTCAAAGCATCTGTTAAAGAGGTTGTTAATAGCGCCTTAGCTGATTATAAGAGTGAGTGGGAAACAAGCGATAATACGGAACTTACCTCAATTCAGTTTTTAACTGCTATATATAACGAGTGCAGTAATTATATTACAAATGTTTCCTGCACTTTGAATAACGGTCAAAGCGTTACTTTAGATGAAATAAGTGTTGCCACTCTCGGAATACTTAAAATAAATGATGAGGTGATTTCATAATGGCAACAGATAATGAAACCAAAACCTTATTAGAATATTTGCCGCCGTTTTTGCGTGAATATTATGAATTCAAGCAGCTTTGCAAATCGGGCGATATTGAGGTTTCGAGTATTGACAAAGCGGTTGATTGGAATTTTGATTCAGCATTTATTTCGGATTGCGATGCAACCGTATTGTCCAAATATGAGCGGCTTTTGGGAATTATTCCTACTTCGAGCCAAAGTATTGAAAATCGAAGAAGCAAAGTGCTGTTGCAATGGAATACAGTGGCAAGTATGACCTTGCCGCAATTTATTTCAAAGCTTCAAGAATACTGCGGCAAAGATAATTTTACTGTTGACAACAGCAGAGAGCAATTTTATCAGCTTGCTATATGGCTCAATATTCATAAAGTCGATATTCCGCTTATTAAAGATTTTATCGATACGTGGTTGCCTATGAATGTGAATTACACGCTGAACGGTAAAACTGAAATCGAAGAAAGTTTAAAAATCGGTTTTCTTACAAAAATCGAGGAACGAAATCAAATAAGCGTTGAAGAGTACAACGATGACACAATTGTGTATTGTGCCGATGATGAAAATAACATAATTCTCGATGATGACGGAAATATACTGATTCTCGATGAATAGAAAGGAAAAATAAATGTTTACTGCATTTAAACTTACTAATAACGGTAAGGCGCTGCATATCGGAGCGGTTAATGGTAACAGCATTAAATTTACAAAGGTTGCTTTTGGTAACGGTGTTGAGAAAACTAATTATTTAGAAGCTACCGAGTTAAGCAATGTTGTTACAAGTGTACCGTTTACCTCTTATGATAATACAAAGCAAAATATCTTAAATCTTAAATGGGAGCTTGGCACCTCTAAAATTCCTAAAAGCTTTGATTGGTGCGAATACGGTCTTTATGCGGAGGACAAGGACGGCAATGAGGTCCTTTATGCCTATGCTTATGATAATGCACCTGCAAGGCTTGAAAAAATGGAACAAGGTGTTATTGCGCTTTACGTAGGATATGTTACCGTTACCATAACCGATACCGACGATATAACCGTTGCTGTAGGCGATTATGATACTGTTACGGTTAATCAATTCAAGGAACATACTGAAAATTACGAAAATCCTCATAATGTTACCGCTCAACAAATAGGGCTTGATAATGTTGAAAATGTATCGCCGAGTGATGCTATCCCCGAATTTGCGGAAGCAAGTCGATTTTTAAATATTAATTCGGGTGAAACTTCAAGTGTGCTTTGGGGAAAAGTGAAAAAAGCGATATCAACGCTTTCAAACCATTTGCTTAATAAAAACAACCCTCATAATGTGATATGGCGGCATATTTTCAGTTCGAGCAATGAAGTGTTGCCTGTTGAATACGGCGGCACAGGAGCAAACTCTCTTTCTTCAATAGGTATTGAGCCTCTTCAAGATTATAAATCACAAGTTACTTTCGGTGCTGTATTTTATAATTTTTACAATTGTCAATTTTACAGAAAAAACGGAATAGTTACAGTTACGGTTACTTGTCAAATTAATAAGGACGTAAACGGCGATGCGCAAGCAGGGGATGCAATATTGACGTTGCCTGTCGGTATGCGACCTGCAAATCAGCTATCAGTTATTGGTATTGCAAGTAACAAGGAAATATTTACTGTGGCGATAAATCCTGACGGTCAGGCGATTTTTTATTCGTTTGGCTCTCTTTCTATTCCGCAGGCTACGCATATTCGCTTTTCAGCTACTTATCCTGCTGTATATTAAGGAGGTACTATATGGGATTAAGAAAATTTAAAGATATAGTTAAATCAATCGGAGCGCCTAACAAGGATGATACCTTGTTGGGCGTTTTTAATGGCAAAACAGCTCAGAAGAGCATTGAGGATATCCTCAAAGTCTCCGATTACACTTTACTAAAAAACCAACCTATCACAATTCTAAGCCAAGATTTCAAGGTCAGTGACCTTAAGGAAAGCAGTTTATATTTTGTCAACAACAATGGCATTAGTTGCAAAAAAGAGGACGGAAGCTTGCTTGAAAATTTGTACGCAGGCATTCTTATTCTTACCGGTACCGGCGGCGAAGCCCAAGTTTTCGATTCGTATAATACTTATTACGTTCAAGATTTGAGCACTGGAGATTGGTTTAACGACGATTGCAACCATATCACCACCCAAGAAACTAAAGATATGCTTAGCGATTTAGGTATTTACTCCGTAAGTTATACAAGCCCGTCAACTAAAAAAACAACTACCGAATTGTTATCGCTTTTTGCAAGAAACGCTCTTCTTAAAACAATGACTCTCGACAGTACAGGACTCGGAAATACCATAAAAGTAAGCGGCAAATACAACATATATGCTAACGGAATTTTCCGCTTAGGTTATCCGAGAGCTGTGGCAGACTTTACACCTCTTGAAATCAAGGTAAACAAAGGAGACACCATTTACCTAAAATTCAGCAAAACAGAAACAGACTGCTTATGCGACATCGTTTATATCGGTGATATTGGTAAGAATATCCCTGATGACTACGATTACAAATATAGTTCTATTGACATATGGTCGGGTCAGTTAGGATTCGCAATCGGCGCTACTGAGTACGATTCGACCTTGTGGGATATGGTAGTAGGCGCTCAGGGTACTGCTTTCGATATTAATCATTATTTAGCTAATTTCCCCTGCGCAAAATCCGGCGGCCTTGTATATTCGACTAAAGAAGAATTCGGACGTCCCGAACTCAAAGCTGTTACGCTCGGCGACGGACTAAAGTTCGAAAATGGCGTATTGTCTCTTGATATTGAGAACGGCGATAACTTAAAATACGGCACTTCGACAACAGCCGAGGCAAATGAGGTGACTGCTAATGAGTGATAAAGTGATTATTATAAGTAAATCTAAGCTTGATGCTCTTGCTGATACTATTAAATCTAAATCAGGGGTAACAGATAATCTGACTTTAGATGAATTGGTGCAAAAGGTAAAAGATATTCAAATTGGTGACAATGGGAACGACGTCGCAACAATAAAACTTCCTTACCTTACGGCAAATTCTAATAATTCATATTTTGAACTGCCACAAAGTATAATCGATATCCGAGGTATTGAAATTAAATACAGATTTACCGACAGACCGAGCGGTGAGTCTTGGGTTTGTGGAAATTGGAAAAATAATACAAATACCTTTTTGTTGGGCTACTACAATTCAATGTTGCAGTTTTCTGTATCATCTACAGCTCAAATAAGGATACCATTTGATACTGATTGGCACGTTGCTAAAATCGAAAATAATAGATTATTTATAGATGAAACTCAATCTGAAAATGAAATAACGTGGAGTAATTTGAGTGCGTTAGGTAATTTGAATATCTTTCGTTCACCTCATACAGGCGGTTGTTTATATAAGGATATATCATATGTGAAAATTACAGATGTAAGCGGAAAAACACAGACATATTATCCGTATATTATTGAAAATTCTGTCGCATTTGTAAGTGAAGAAAATAGAGTTACAAGTAGTGGAAGTTTTACTTATTCATTTTCAAATGACTATTACGAAAGTCATAAACTATTTTGGGCTTTAGATACTATTGGTTTTGGAAAAAGTAAACCCAAAGCATTTGCCGGTAACAATAGATTATACTATTTACCACGTTTTATGAATAGTAAATGCCTTGAAATAATTGATTGGAGTGGAGCTTTTTCAGAATGTACTAATTTAACGGAAGCAAATATAAACACAAGTAATGGTACAAATTTCAGTAGTATTTTTTATAATTGTTCTAAATTAATCAATGTAATAAATACAGGTGATTTTTCAAAAGGCTTAGATTTTACTAATGCATTTAGGAATACAAGAGTGACAGATGATGTGGTTCAAAAATTTAGTTTTGACAGTATAACAAACGGCTTTGGAATGTTTGGATATGGTACAAAAATCACTCAATTACCGAAGTTTAATCACGAAACTATCACTGATATGGGTGAAATGTTCTGGTCGTGCTCTTTATCAGATTTAGGTACTGAGGATTTAAACTTTCCTAATGTTACAAATGCAGCGTGGGTTTTTGGTGAAACACAAATTACTAAAGTGCCTAATTTAAGTTTTCCTAAGGCTACAAGTGCTCAGGGTCTTTTCCAAAATTGCTCAAAATTAACTGCCATATTAGGACTTAATATTCCTAAAATCACATATATAAATAAGATGTTTCAAGGCTGCTCAAACCTTGAGAACATTCCTGTATTAGACCTTTCTTATGCACTGAATATAAATTATCTGTTTCAAGGTTGCTCCAAGATAAAAGCAGTAAAATTAGTAAATGTTCCCGATAGAAATTTTTATGATGGTACTGTATATGTTTTCAATAACTGTACTTCATTAGAAAGAATTGAAAGGACTAACAATCCACTTTGTCGTGGAAATTGTGATAATTTTGCGAGCGGTTGCACTTCTTTAATTGAGTTTGACCAAGATACTTCTAAAGTCACAAGCTTTTATCACATGTTTGACGGCGATACTTCTTTGGAAACAATAAAAACAATAGACGGCACTGCAAGTCAAGGTTTTGCAAGCACTTTTCTAAATTGTTCTGCATTAAAAAATATTGAAATCACTCCAAGCACTATAAAATGTAACATTTCTTTTGGTGATTCACCACTATTGACAGATGCATCAATCCAAAACATTATAGATGGCTTGGCAACAGTTACAAGCCAACAAACATTAACATTACACACAGATGTTAAGTCAAAATTGACGGACGAACAGAAAAATGCTATAGCTTCCAAGAATTGGGAACTTGAGATAAAGAGGTGATGATATGACAGATACAATAGCAGTAGCGCTTGTAAGCTTGGTGGGAACACTTATCGGTACATTCGGCGGAATTATTACCGCTTCAAAGCTTACAAATTATCGAATTGAACAGCTTGAAAGGAAAGTGGATAAGCATAATAATTTCGCCGAGAGAATTCCGCTTATTCAAAACGACATTAAGGTTGCGAATCACAGAATTGACGACCTTGAAGAATTATGCAAAGAACATTTTGTGAAGTAAAGGAGTAAAAGAAAAATGAAAACATTATGTATATCATTAATCGTTATTGCATTACTTATTTTAGCCGTGCAAATTATTACAGAAATCATCAAATCCGTATTTAAGGATAAGGAAAATATCGTTTATAATTTGATTGTATTCGGTGTGTCCTTATTTTTAACCCTTGTTACAGTCATTGCGGCAAGCCAAATCGTGCCGTTCAAACTCGTTTGGTACATAATTGTCGGCGCTGTCGTCGGCTCGTTCTTTATTGCTTACGGCGCTATGTACGGATATGATAAGCTTTTTAAAAGAGTGTTTGAATCGGTAAAAAATGCAATTAAATCATTTATGGAAATTGAGGAAGAGGTTAAGAACAATGAAAAGAAATAAAGCTATAATGTCCGTGATAATGTCGTTGCTTTTGATTACATCAATCTTTTGCGGTTGTAATAACTCAAATATCGAAAGCACAACAAAACCGACAGAAACGACTACCGTTGAGCAAACAACCGAACCCGAAGTTACTATTTCTGCTGATGTTAAGAAAGAAGCAGAGAAAACTAAGGACGAAGTTGAAAACGGCGAGGATATCGGCACTGATGAGCCTATTATCGCAAAACCTAAATCCGAAAGCACTGTTGTTGATGAAAGCTTGATTGAGCAGGACGCTGTTATTGAACAAGAAAATATATCCTATGACGGCACAAACACCGGCAAAGGTAAAGCACTTCTTGGTGCTTGCACCGGTCTTACATATTATAATCAAGCTGACAGCCGTTGGGCGAAAAAACCTTATACAAGCTCAAAAAACAAAACGCAAACGATTAAATCAAGTGGTTGTGGTCCGACCTCTGCGGCAATAGTTGTAAGCTCTTCAAAAGGTGCTATTTTGCCTGCAACAATGGCAAAGCTTTTTGTTGATAACGGCTATCGCACAAAATCAAACGGAACTGCGTGGTCGGCTTGGTCTTTTGTTGCCGACTATTTTAATTTTAAGAAATATGCGACGACCTCTAATATTGATAAAGCCTTAAACTATTTGAAAAAGGATAAGAACAAGGACGGCGTATCTGATTACTTTATCGTCGCATCCTGCAATTATGGCTTATTTACAACCTCAGGACATTACATTGTGCTTGTTGGCTACAACGGCGGTACTATTTCCATTTATGACCCTTATTCTTATGTCGGTAAGTTCAACACACCGAGCAGAAGCGCAGCAGGCGCTAAGCTTAGCGGCAATACCGTTTTTGTGAGTGAGAAAAATTTTAAAAAATATGGCAACACCGTTAATTATTGGGTGTTCTCGAATGACTATGTAAAGAAAACCTCAACGAAAAAGAAGAATGTTACTAAGTATGTAGCTACTCAATCGCAGTCACTTAATGTCAGAGCAAAAGCTAATAAATCATCAAAAGTATTAACTCAACTTAAAAAAGGCACAAAGGTTACTGTTACCAAAGTCAGTGGCTCTTGGTCTTATATCACTGCTCCGACAAAAGGTTGGGTAAGCACAGCTTATCTTTCATCGACCAAGGTTGTTGCTGATAAACCGAAAAAGGTAACATATAAAACAACCGTCGGCAAGCACTACCGATTAAAAGGCAAAACATATTTGTATAAAAACAAAAAACTTACAGGAATTAAATTTGAGTATCTGCCAAAAACTGAAATAATCGTTCAAAAGCATATCAGCGCAACCGTTGACATGGTTAAGGTTGTTAAGACCGGCAGAGTAGCTTATGCTAAGATTAATTCGTATAAATAAATTATTGACAAAGCATAATATAATTGATATTATAATGTTACGTAGTCCGATGCCAAAAACTACGTATCTCATTAGAAACGCCCTCGGTTACTCAGCCGAGGGCGTTTTTGTTTATATTATGAATTTTAAAAGATATTAAAAAATAAACAGTCGATATTATATCGTTGGTAACTAATTGGTAACATTTCTATTTGTTTTCATTGTAAATAAACAAAACTCCCACATACTCCACCAAAAATTAAGAGTACCCTTGTGGTACTCTTATATTTTTGCTGTGGAATGTAATCGAAACAGCCGTTAAGAAAACAGTCCGGTGGACTGTTTTTAGGCGCGGCGTGTCGGCGAGTGCAGAAGCGAGCCGAGCGATTACCGCCATCTCCACCAAATAAAAACCAATCACTTTTGTGATTGGCTTTTTGTTATTGTATAATCAGTTATATTATATTGTTGCGTTATAATGGATTTTTGCCGATTTTAAAAGTTTATTTAAAGTATAGCCTGTAACAGTCCGGCTGTAAGCAACTTTTTCATTAGCACTGTCAATAAAATAAATCTTTTTCCAATCGTTTTTTGAACCGCTGTAATAAACATTTTTTATTTTGCAATTTTTAAAATTACAGAAATCCATTCTTTTGGTGTTTTTTGTGATTTTAAGATTTTTTAAATTTTTACATTTGGTAAATGAATCTGAAATCAATCGATTAACTGTTTTTGGAATGGTGTATGATTTATTAGATTTAGCACAAGGATATGCATATAATACGGTTTTGTTTTTGTTAAACAGAACTCCGTCTTTTGCAGAGAACTTCTTGTTGCTTTTTGAAACGGTGAATTTTTCTATTGAATTTGCGTATAAAAAAACATTAACAGGTGTTTCCCAAGAAAAGCCAAATGATTTAAGTGACGCCGGTATAACTATTTCTTTAAGATTATCAGCGTGATAAAACGATTTGCTGCGCAATGCGGTAATCGTATTCGGAATAGTATATTTTTGACTTTTTTTATTAGCAGGATATGCGAATAAAACATCCATTTTCTTGTCAAATAAAACGCCGGATTTTGTTTTGTAATTTTTATTTTCGCTTGAAACAATAATATTTTCAAGATTTTTGCAGCTTGAAAATGCACCGTCGTATAAATATTCCAAACTTGCAGGAAGATAAACGGTTTTGAGTGATTTTCCGATAAATGAGTCAACACTTGTTATTCCTTCAGATATTGTCAATGTTTCTGTTTCTGAAATTCCGTTATCATCAAAAGCAGAACTGCTTAATTTTGATATTTCTTCACCGTTAATTGTTGCCGGAATAACAAGTTCTTTTTTGCCGGATATAATAAAATCCACGGTTATTTTGCCAAAATCGTCTTTTGCCGCGTCAAGATTATGATGATAATAAATATAGCAGTTTTCGCTTATGTATTTGTGTGTTTCCGGCATACCGTTTCTTTTTCTGCATTCGGCGCAAATGCCGTTGTCGGCAAATGCAACACTGCCTATGCTAAAAACAGAACAGGCGATTAAAATTGCCAAAAATAAACTGATTATTTTTTTCATATCAATACTCCTCTTAATAATTATTTTTATTATCTTATACTTATGATAATAGATGTTTCTGGTCGATTTAGTTATTATAATAGCTGTATTTAATGATACATTCACTTCCTACTGTGAAAGTGGTTTTAAGCCTATATTTATTTAATATGTTAATATTTCGTTTTTCTGACATTGATAATGATGTGCCTGTTTTGCTGTTTGTCCAAGTTTCTACGGTTTCGTATCTGTTAGTTTTTTGTTTTTTGTAATTCCATTTTTATTTTTAATAACATTGGTGATACTGTTGTGATTTTTGCAATACAAGTCGACTTAATTCCACTTACTGATAGATTTGTATATTCAGAATTGGCGTTCATATAGCACTGCTCGATAATTTTAGAATCATCGGCATTTGCCACCATTGTGAATGATGTTGTGGTAATTATAAATGCCAAAAGCGCTGCAATGATTTTTTCGAATTTTTGCATCTTTACACCTCCTTTCAAATATAATATCAATACAAAATGCCAAATTGTGAAAAAAAGATGGAAGTTTTTTTAAAAAACTTCCATCTTTTTAAAATTATTTAATTTACTCCATTGAATATGCAATTGCCAATAATTCTTCTTCGGTTAAATTTCCTGTAACTTCATACATATATTGACCGTTATTCCAAACAACACCTAAAGTTTTATCGGTATCATATATTATATAATCTATATTGTTTTTTGTTAATGTTTTTATAGCATGCTTTTCTGTGTTGAAACTGTAATCTCCGTCAGTTTTAAACTTCGAGCAACTTAAAAACAGGTCTTTATTTTGATAATCGTAAGAAAAGCAGGCAACACTTTCAAATTTCTCTGTTTGCTCAAATCCTGTAGGTATGTAATTTATCACCAAATCTTTAACTTTTTTTGCTTTCTCAATTCCTTTTACTTCATAGGTTGAATGCGTAGAAAAATGTTGTACAACATATTCCCTGGTGACCGGTATTGCAAAGGATGTAATTGCTACAGTCATTGCAATTATTATTGCAGCTATTATTATGAATTTGATAGTTTTTCGAGTGTATTTGCGTTTGTGAATTTTATTTTTGCGCATTTTGTTTATCAAATTTGCCATATAACGATTATACTTTTTTGTATGACTGTAATCCGCAAGTTCTTCCATTGTGTCGGTTATCCATTGCTCTTGGTGAATAGCACATGCATCAACTAAGTTATTCATTTAATATACCTCCAATTGAAGCTTTAATTTGTGCTTCGCAAACTGCAATTTTTTGCGGACATTGGAATCGCTTAAACCAAACATATCTGCAAGCTCGTGACTTTTATATCCATATATGTATGTTAGATGTAAAAGATTTTGACTTTCATCATTTAGAGTGTCGATAGCCAGTTTCAATTCAACAGTTTCAAATTGATTAAAGTATTCATCACTTATACTGCCGATGGCTTCATCGAGGGGCAACAGAATTGTTTTGTTGTTTTTGTTGAATTTATTGATGGCAAAGCCTGCCGTAATAGTTGCCAGATAGTTTCTGGTGCTGACAGAATTTATATCACCGACTTTTTCAAAATTGATTGCGATATACAGCCAAGAATCCTGCAATACATCTTCTGCCATATCAATGTCATGTAATTTAGACATTGCAACATTCATCATTAACTTATCATACATATAATATAATTGCTCAAATTTTGATTTGTCGTTTTCATCGTCAATTAACGACATATATAAAAATAACATATTGATTCCTCTACACCAAAAACAAATTATTAAATAGGGCAGTTCATTATATCATATATTTTTAAAAAATGCCATATAAATGCTGTTTTATCATTTTTCAATAACGGCTTTATAATTGGTGCATAAAAGTTGAATGTTTTAAGTTACACTTGACTAACCGAAACATTTAATGTTAATACGATTTTACAATTAAAAACCTGCTCAGCTTGTGGTCAGTTTGCTCATAATTTTAATTATTTTGCAAATAAAGCAGGTATTCAAAGTTATTCGGTAAGCGGCCATTATGCTAACAACCCTGTTGATGGTCATCAAGCGGAATGGCACACCATCGCCTTGAAGTAGACGGTAAAGATGCCTTTAACACGCTTATTTTGATTTTATATCTGCCTCCTTTAATTTATTTTGCCTTTTGCTTTTGTGTTTGTCTTCGTATTGTATGTTTGCTTTTATGATGCTGCATTACTATTCATCTCTTAATAATTGAAATTGATTTTTTTACAAAAGCCTATAAAACCTATTGACAAAGTAGGAAATAATGATATAATGATACCAAGATACCATTATTTTTGAAGTAAGGTGATTTAATTGAAACAGCTTTTATGCTTTGGCGATTCTAACACTTGGGGTTTAATTCCGAAAACAAATGAAAGATATTCCTGGGGCGTACGATGGACCAGTATTTTGCAGGAAAAATTGTATGATAAAGATGTTCGTGTTTTAGAAGAGGGGCTTTGCGGCAGAACTACTGTTTTTGATGATGCATACCGCAAAAACCGAAACGGTTTAAAGTCACTGCCTGAAATTTTAGAAACAAGTTATCCTATTGATGCAGCGGTAATAATGCTTGGAACTAATGATTGCAAAGCGTATTATAAATCAAATTCATACAATATCGCCAAGGGACTTGGGTTGTGTGTTGATGAACTGCTAAAGTATATTTCGCCTGAAAAAGTTCTTATTGTATCACCAATCTTCCTCGGCGATGCAGTTTGGAAAGAGGAATTTGACCCTGAGTTTGATGCTCATTCGGTAGATATAGCAAAAGGCCTTTTCAACGAATATAAAAAAGTTGCCGAAACCAAAGGTACAAATATAATCTCTGCTTCCGATTTTGCGAGGCCGAGCAATGTTGACCAAGAGCATTTAACTAAAGAGGGACATCAACTTCTCGCCCATGCAATCTACAATGCGGTTATCACTTCAAATATTGTATGAATTTGATTTTGATGTTATTCAATTTCGATTTTAAAGCAAATAGGGTAGTTATCGCTAAATCGGCTGTTTGCTTTAACTGTTAATTTAGTATCGCTTCTTTCAAATTCAAGCTTTTCGCCGGTTGAAAGAAGTGTAATGTTTTTAATTATGAAATCAGGCCCGTTTTTCTTTTTAAGTGTTTTTATTACAGCGTCATTACCGTTAGGACGCATTTGAAATGCGTAAATATACCCGTTTTTATATGTAAAGCGAAAGTCTTTATTTGTAAATTTCTTTTCATTTGAATCTTGGAAAAATCCTGCTTTGTTATTAACCTTTCCTTCGCCAAAGGTTTTCCAAAATGTTGTGTTGTAAATTCCTTCACCATTTAGTTTAAGCCAAGTGCCTAATTGTTTCAGTACAGCAGTTTCTTCATCTGTAATTGTACCGTCGGCTTTTGGGCCTACATTCAAAAGTAACATTCCGTTTTTACTTACAATGTCTATCAAATCAGTAATAATGTGCCTTGCTGATTTGAATTCATTGTTTTTTGTATATCCCCACGAGCGTTTGCCTATTGCAGTATCAGTTTGCCAAGGAATAGGGGATATATCTGTTAAAGCGCCGCGCTCAACATCAAATGTAGCAACAGTAGGTGCAAACGCTTCGTGCTTATAGTTAACAGTAACTTCTTTGCCCCATTCGTCTGCACGATTGTAGTAATATGCACACAGCTTTTTTAAATACGGTTTAAATGAGTGATTGTGTATCCACCAATCAAAATAAAGGTCAGCCGGCTGATATTTATCTATAAGTTCGCAGGTTCGCACAAGCCAATCTTCAAGCCATTCTTTGCTTGCACCGATTGAATATGTGTTTGCAGTTGTTTTATGAAGTGTATTACCGTCAAATTCAGGGCAATGCACAGCAGGTCCGTAAAAATCTTGATATTTTTCATCATTTACATCACTGTCAATCGTTTTTCCCATATTCATAAAAAAGTAATGTTCAGCCCTGTGGCTTGATGCACAAAAAGTTAAACCCTGTTTTTCGCAGGCACTTTTTATTTCGCCTATAACATCTCGGCACGGCCCCATTTTTGTGGCATTCCAGCGGTTAAATTGCGTATCATACATTGCAAATCCGTCGTGATGTTCACAAACGGGCATTACAAATTTTGCACCGCTTTCTTTAAAAAGAGCCAGCCATTTATCTGCATTGAATTTTTCACCTTTAAACATAGGTATAAAATCTTTGTAACCGAATTTATTTTGAGGCCCGTAATTTTTTCTGTGATATAAATATTCTTTGCATTTTTTATCGTACATTGAACGCGAATACCACTCGTTGCCATAAGCCGGTACACTGTATATTCCCCAGTGAATAAATATTCCAAGCTTGCCTTTATAATACCAGTCGGGAGTTTTGTGGTTCGCAAGCGATTGCCAATTATCTTTGTATTTTCCTTTTTCAATTACATCTTCGATTTGATTTAAGTATTCTTCTTTAGTCATTTTTTTCTCCATAATAACCGTATTCACAAAATACCGGAGCTTACAATATGTAAGTTCCGGTATTTTGGATTGAGTGTTATTTTTCTGCTTTCAAAATACTGTCAAGCTGTTTTTCATCATCAAGCATTGAAAATTTTTTGCCAGTGTATTTTGCATTGCCTTTGCTTTAATCTTAATTACTTATTTATTTTTTCTTTTCTCGGCTTCCTCTTCTTCTAATTTGCGGTAAGCGACTTTGCCTACCAAGGTTTTAGGAAGTGAATCTCTGAATTCGATTTCTTTAGGCACACCGTAACGCGAAATATTTTTCTTGCAGTATTCAAGTATTTCTTCTTTAATTTTATCACTTGGTTCAGCGCCTTGGCGCAATACAACAAAAGCTTTTACAACATGCATTTTGTACGGGTCAGGTATGCCGATTGCACATGAAAGAAGTACATCGGGATGAGCATCAATCGCATTTTCAACTTGAGATGGATAAACATTGATACCTGATACAATAATAAGCCTTTTCATTCTCTGCTTATAATAAACAAAACCGTCTTCATCCATAGTGCCGAGGTCACCGGTGTGAAGCCATACATTTCCGTCTTTGTGTGTACGAAGTGTTGATGCGGTTTCTTCTGCGTTATTAAGGTAACCTTTCATAACGGTAGGGCCTGTAATGCAAATTTCACCTTCTTCACCATATGGAAGTTCAGTATCGTTTTGCGGATTAACTATTGAATAGTATGTATCTGAAAGCGGAATACCTATACTACCCTCACGGTATGTATCAAACGGAGTGAGGCAAGATGCGGTTACACATTCTGTTGTACCGTATCCCTCACGAACTTGGATTGTAGCATTATGCTCTTTAAGGAATTTATCAACTTTCTTCTTAAGCTCAACTGAAAGAGAGTCGCCGCCGCAGAACATTCCGCGCAGGAATGAAAGGTCAAAATCAAATCCCTCACTGCGAAGCAATGCTTCATAAAGGGTAGGAACACCTACAATGACATTAGGTTTGTATTTTTTTACATCCCTTGCGTAAGTTTTAATAGTGAACTGCGGGATTACTATGCAGGTTCCGCCTGCTTGAAGTGCTGTGTGTATTCCTACACCTAAGCCGAAACCGTGGAATAAAGGCATAACGGAAAACATTCGAAGCCCATCCATTGAAAAGCCGGCATTTGCAGCAACTTGAGCACCTAAAGCGTTCATATTCATATTTGTAAGCTCAATGCCTTTTGATGTACCGGTTGTGCCGCCGCTGAAAAGAATAACTGCGGTATCATCCATTTTAGGCATATTGTTTGTGAGTGCCGGTGCTTTTTTAGCACCTTTTATAAAGTCGCTCCAATCAATTATATTTTTATTATCTTTTGGAAGCGGAGCCGGCTTTTTCTTAACTGTAAGAGGGTAGAGCATATTAAGCGGAAAAGGAAGCTCATCCTTAATATGTGCAACTATTACCTTAACAGGATGTTTAACATCTTTTAATGCACGAATAACCTTTTCATAAAATAAATCAATTACCAAAATAGCTTTTGAATTGGTTGTGTTAATGTAAAATGCTATTTCACCTTCTGCTGAAAGCGGGTGAATCATTGCCGGAATTGCGCCGATACGGTTGAGTGAATAAAATGTATCAATACCCTGCGGCGTGTTTGGCATACATACTGTTACACAGTCGCCTTCGCAAATTCCGATGTTTCTGTAAGCCTTGCCCAGTGTTTCAATCTTTTCAAAAAAAGTTTTATATGTTGTTTTCTTTCCTTGAAATTCATATGCAACGGAATTTATTTTGTTGAGTTGATTTACATTATCCTTTATGGCTTCATACATTGAGCCTTGCGGATAAACAAGATGTTCAGGAATGTCACCAAAATATTTAAGCCATGGAGCTTTTGGAGTTTGAGGCATAACATTTCTCCTTTGTTTCATTTTTTGCTTATTATACAACTATAAAATATTGATTTCTATACTTTTTTATTTATTTAATGAATATTTAATAAATAGAAGTGAAATAATTAACAAAAACGCAATGTAAGCACATCAACTTACATTGCGTTTTTAGTCAATCTTTTTGTAAAAGCATTCTGTCGTTATCAAAATCTTTCATTTCTCTTTCACGATAAAGCTTTAACAAGTCTGATACGTTCATTTCTTTTCTTGTTTCACTGTCAAGGTCAATTATGATTTCGCCTGAATCCATCATTATTGTTCTTGTGCCGGTAACAAGTGCTTGCGACATGTTATGAGTAATCATCATAGTTGTAATATTGTTCTCTTTCACGATATTATTGGTGATTTTCATAACTTTGTCAGCTGTAACAGGGTCAAGTGCCGCTGTGTGTTCATCAAGTAAAAGAAGTTTTGGTGTAACAATTGTACACATTAAAAGTGTAACAACCTGCCTTTGCCCGCCGGAAAGAAGACCGATTTTAGTTTTCATTCTGTCTTCAAGTCCCATATCAAATCGTGCAAGATGCTCTTGAAAATATTCTCTTTTCTTTTTCCCGATAGCTTGTGAAAAGAAACTTGAACCTGCACGCGAATATGCAAGAGCAAGGTTTTCTTCAATAGTCATATTAGGTGCAGTGCCTTTCATCGGGTCTTGAAAAACTCTGCCTACAAGTCTTGCCCTTTTATGTTCAGGCATAAATGAAATATCTTTTCCGTCAAGTATGATGCTTCCGCTGTCCTGTTCAAAAGTACCGCATATCATATTGAACAGTGTGGATTTTCCTGCTCCGTTTGAACCTACTATTGTAACAAATTCACCGTCATTAAGTGTGAGGTTAATGTTGTTTAAAGCTTTATGCTCATTTACCGTATCTTTAGCAAATGTTTTGGAGACATTTTTAATTTCAAGCATTTTTTCTTGCCTCCTTTTTACTTTTTGCATTTTCAAACTTATGCTTAATTTCAGGTACTACCAATGTAATGGCAACAATAATAGCACAAGTAAGCTTCATAAGATTTTCACTGTTTTTGCCAAAGAGTGATACATCTATAACAAATGCCACAATTATTTTGTAAATTACAGAGCCGACAACAGCGCTTGTTAAACCGAGAGCAACATTTCTTTTACCGAAAATTGCTTCACCGATTATTACTGCCGCAAGTCCGTAAATAAGTGTTCCGTTAGAAAAGCTTTGGTCACTGAGTCCCAAATAATGTGAAATCAGCGCACCTGAAAGAGCAATAAGTCCGTTTGCAAGTGCCAAACCGAATATGAGCGAAAAATCAACATTGATTGATGATGCCCTTACCATATCGGGATTATCACCCGTAGCTCTTATGCAAAGGCCAAGATGAGTTCTGAAAAATAAGATAAGAAGTATTAAAACCAAAATACAAACAACCGCACCTATAATAAGACCTGCAATTTTTTTATCAGCACCGCTGATACCGACTGATTTGAAAAATTTGGTGAAAGCCGAATTATCGTTAAAGTTGAGGTTGGATGAACCCCTAACCATCAAATTTATTGAGTAAAGGCCGCTCATTGTTATAATACCTGCCAAAACAGGATGAACTTTTAGCTTGGTTTGCAAAAGGCCTGTAACAATTCCGGCAAGCACACCGGCAAAAAATGCCGCAATAAAACTTGTAATACTTAAACCTTTGCTTGCCACAATTGCGGCAACTGCCGAGCCAAAGCCGAATGAACCCTCGGTTGTAAGGTCAGGTATGTCTAAAATTCTGAGTGAAATGTATATGCCGAGTGCGAGCAGACCGTAAAGAAAACCCTCCTCGACAGCTGTAATATAAACCTGCATAATGTGTCCTTAATAGTTTGTAATGATTATTATTCGTTAACTAATTGAATTTCATAGCCGATTGTGTCTTTATCAGGTGTGTTTACACCAAGCATATCGGCTGTGCCGCAGTTAAATGTGCAGTAGTCGATTCCTACAACTTCGGCAGGGATTTCTTCAATTTTAGTGCCTTTCATATATTCAATGCACTTATCTGCTGTTTTTGCGCCTATTCCCTTATCGTCAATTGCAAGGGTAGCAAGGCAGCCACTGTTAACTGTTGTAGCTGATGAGCAGTAAGTAGGTATTTTAGCTTCGTTGCATACCTGTGCAAGTGCAGATACACCGTCTTGTACAATTGCATCATTAGGTACAAATATTACATCACAGCCTTTTTTGATAAGTGTTTCCGTTGATGCTTTTACATCTGCCGATGTTTCAACTGTTGCACTTTCGTATTTAACACCTTTTTCATCAAGATACTTTTGTGCTGATTCAACTGTGTTTACAGCATTGATTTGTGATGTTGAATAAATAAAGCCCCATTTTTTTACATCAGGTGTAATTTTATATCCCATATCAATAATATCTGAAACAGGGATAGCGTTTGATGTGCCTGTTGCATTTTTGTCAGGTGCAGCCATATCGGTAATTACTTTAGCCTCAACCGGTGCGCTGACTGCACAGAAGAAGCAAGGTGTGTCAGAAGCTAAGTTTACAAGTGTTTGTGTGCAAGCTGTGCCGATTGTGAAAATAGCATCATAACTTCCGTCATCCATAGAGTTGATTATAGTTGTAAGGGTGGTTGAATCTCCCTGTGCGTCTTTATAATCAAATTCTGCATTTTCATATCCGTTTTTCTTCATTTCTTCAATGATTCCGTCTTTCATATCAACAAATGCACCGTTTGCACCTGTTTGAACTACAATTCCGAATTTTGCGGTTTTAGAATCTTCTTTACTGCCGCTGTCCGATTTTGAACATCCGGCAAAGCAAGCTGCTGCAACAGCAATTGCAAAAATAACAGCTAAAACCTTTTTGATTGTTTTTTTCATAATGTTACCTCTTTCTTATTAGTTGTTTTTGTTATATTCTTCAAGCTTTTTAAAAGCTTTTAATACCATTTCCTCGGTGATTTTGTAAGGGTTGTGGTCAATATCTTTCATAGCGCACACCATTGGTACAAGCTTATCCAAATCACTTTCGCTCATTTCAATATCTTTTAAGCAGGTTGGAAGTGAAATTGAACGGTTGAAATCAAACATTGTTTTAAACATTTCTTCATTTTCGTCAACAAGCAATAAAATAAGTATTCCGAAGCCGACAACTTCACCGTGCAAATGATTTTCTTCAATGTGCGGATAAGATGTAAGCGCATAAAATACAGCGTGTGCAAGCCCTGTGTTATAGTCGATTATATGCTCCGCTGTTAATAATATTGATGCAATGCCGGTTGTGACAACTATGTCTAATACAACTTGCTCAACTTCAAAGCTTGCTGTGCCTGATTTAAAATCTTCAAGTGCTTTCTTCCCGTATTTAAGCAGGGGAGTCAAACACATTTGCGATGTTGTAACGCCGAGTGCGTGGTAATGCACCAAATCTTCACCTCGGCTGCTCATCTCGGCTTCAAAATACTTTGCATATGTATCGCCGATACCTGCCCACATAAACCTTGCAGGTGATTTTGCAATAACAGGTGTGTAAATAAAGCAATGCCTTGGCGGAGCCGTAAAGAAAAACGGCTCTTTAAAACTTCCGTCATCATTATACATTATTGAAACTGCGGTTGTGCCGGCACAGTTTGATGCAATGGTAGGAAAAGTAAAAATATTTTTGCCGGTTTTAAAAGCAAGTGCTTTTGCAGTGTCAAGCGCTTTTCCGCCGCCTATGCCAAAAATAATATCTGCTTTTTTAACAAGCTCGTTTTCTTCCAGCTTTTTCACATTTTCATATGTGGCGTCACCGCCGTACCATAAAAAGTCAAGTATCTCCAACTCACTGCCGCAGCAGGCTTCAATTATCAAATCTTTAACCTTGCTTATCGCAGTTTTACCGCCGATGCATATTGCTTTTTTGCCGAAAGGCAGGCAGATTTCACATATTTTGTCATATACATTATCGCCGATTGAATAACTCGGTAAAGATATAGAATAGTTTTTCAAAATATCTACTTCCTATAAGTAAAAGATAAATAATTATAACATTATATAATCTTAATGTCAATTATACCAAAAGCTGTCTTGTATTTATTTTTAATTTCCTCTAAAAATAATATGGAAATTTAGGAGGGGATAGCTTGAAAAACAAATTAACTTCGCTTTTAATGTGTATTATTTTTGCTTCCTGCATTTTCTTTTCATACGGTTTTACAATATGCAGTGTGTGCGTGATTAACGAAAATAAAAATGTACTTAAAAGCTATTATTCCACTTCTGATATAACAACAGCGCTTTCCCGCGCACTTGATTATACTAAAAATAATGCAAATAAATATAATTTTTTAACCATAAGAATTTCAAAAGGTGTTTATAATGTAAAAAAGACATTACACCTTTCAAGCTATACTGCAATTGATTTGAATAAATCGTTTATAAAAAATGCTAATTACGAACGCGGTAATATTTTTAAATCCCCTGAAGATAAGGAGTATCCAAAATATTCTTCACTTACCCGGTGTATAATCAAAAACGGAACTCTTGACGGTAATTTTAACCGTAATAAATCGTGCATTTTACGCCTTTGTCATTCAAATAATGTTAAAATCGAAAATGTAACTTTTCTCAATAATTATTATTCCCACCACGCTGAACTTGCGTCTTGCCAAAATGTAACTTTTTACAATTGTGTTTTTAACGGTCAGCTCTCAAATCTGAATGTCAATTCCTCGGAAGCTGTTCAAATTGATATTCTTGACCGTGTTCATTTTTTCGGCTTTACTTCTTATGATAATACTATGAACGATAATATAACCATTGAAAACTGCGTTTTTAAAAATGTATATAGGGGAGTGGGAACGCATAATTATTTTAAAAATCTTTATCAAACCAATATAAAAATTTTAAATTGCACCTTTGAAAATATAACCGATTGCGCCATATCAGCCGTTAATTTTAAAAATATTGAAGTTAAAGGTAATAAATTTCTAAATTGTAAATATTCTGCTTTTTATCGTGATAACGGTAAATAACTCTTGTCTAATCACTTTTTTTGTTATATACTAAATAGCGTTAGAAGGTGATTTAATGCCGATTTCGGTTATGCTTAAACCGGCATCAAGTAATTGTAATCTTGCTTGTGAATATTGTTTTTATCATTCTCTTTCTTCAAAAAGGGATGATTTCTCAAAAGGGTTTATGAGTGAAAATACAGCCCGAAAAGTTATTGACAGCGCACTTGATTTTGCGAAAGGTACAGATGTATTTTTTACATTTCAGGGCGGTGAGCCGCTTTTGTGTTCACTTGATTTTTATGAAAATTTTGTTTCATACGCAAAAAGCGTGAATAAAAAAGGCAGTAATATTCATTATTGCCTGCAGACTAACGGTACGCTTATCACTGATGAATATGCCGCTTTTTTTAAAAATAATAATTTTCTAATCGGTGTTTCGCTTGACGGTGATTTTGAGCTAAATAAATATCGTATTTATCCTAACGGTAAAAATTCGTTTGATGATATTTTAAAAGGCATTGAAATATTAAAAAAGCATAATGTTACTTTTAATGTTCTTTCGGTTTTAACCAAAAATACAGCTTTGAATTTCAGAAAAGCTTATAGATTTTTTAAATCAAATGATTTAAAGTATATTCAGTTTATAGTAGGTCTTAAACCCTTTGGTGATGAAAGTGATAATGATATGTATATGAGTAGTGATGATTATGCATTCTTTTTAACTAAAGGTTTTAATATTTACTATAATGATTATCTGCGCGGAGATTTTGTTTCTGTTCGCACATTTGATAATTACATATCTCTTGCAAACGGTAATAATGCCGAGCAGTGCGGTATGAACGGCTTTTGCTCCAATCAATTTGTTGTTGAAGGGGACGGAAGTGTTTACCCTTGTGATTTTTACTGCACTGATGAATGGTATCTTGATAATATAAATACATTATCATTTAGTGAAATGTATCGAAGCCCTAAATGTGTTGAGTTTATAAAAAGCTCATTCAAACTCAATGAAAAATGTAAGGATTGCAAATATTTTTATTTGTGCCGCGGCGGCGGATGCAAGCGCAACCGTGAAAGCAGTGATTATTGCGATGCATATAAGCAATTCTTTTTACAAAGTGAAGATAAACTTAAACAATTAAAAAAGTAGGTGTACTTTAATGAAAAAAACCATATCTCTTATTTTGTGTGCAGCTTTGTTTTGTTCGATTTTTGCTGCTTGCAGTAATGCAGATTCTTCTAATAAAACAGACGAGTCTGTTGAAGCCGATAATGTTCAAATAAAAATTACGACAGATGCACATTATGCTTCACTGGACGAATCATCAATAAAAGCATATGAAAAGCTTTGTAATACGGTTCTTAATTACGAAAGTGAAGTTAAATATAATGTTTCATTAACGGATGATGTTAACAGGCTTTTTTATACTTCGTTCCCGCAGTACATTCTTGTTGACGGAATTGATTTTCTTGATGATAATTCCGGCGTTAAAATCACTTATGCAAACGATAAGGAAACTCAAACTGCCAAACTTAAAGAATTTAATAATGAAATTTCAAAAATTATGATTAAGTGTGGCTTCGGCAAAGTCAGCAAAAATGAATATTTACTTAATGTTTATTCATATATTACCAAGAATTTTACAGTCGATAATTCGGTTACTACCGTATTTGATACCGTTTTGCAAAAGAAGGGTATGAATTCAACTTTAAGCGGCCTTTTTGAATATTTGCTTCTTCAAAATGATATTAAAGCTTCACATCTTATTAACCTTGAAACTAATTCAATAGCTAAAATGATTTCAATGGCTGAATTTAACGGGCAAAAATATTTCTTTGATGTTACATCTGAAATTGAAGATAATTCCGGCAAGGCATTAAAATATTTTGCAATGAATACCGCCAGGGCGCAGATGGGTAATGGATTTATGTTTACCGATAATTCATCTGCCGATGTTATTGAAGATGATACTTATTCAAAACTTGCTTCTTCCACATCTTATCAAATTAAATCATCAAAAGTTATTGCCGAAATAAAAGGCAATGATACATTTGAATTCAATTTGGACTAAATTCACTTTTTATACTACAATTTGATATATTCGATAAAAAGGATACAAGAAATTGTATCTTTTTTGTTGTAATTGCAATAATAATATGTTATCATAATGTTTATGATTTAACTAAGGGGGATAAGTATGGCAGAAAATGCTTCACTCAAACAAAAAGTGACGACTCTTCTTGACAATGTGAAATACTATTGGAAAGAGCCGCCAAAGGGCAGGTATATGTCCTTTAAAGAAATCGGTGCCTATGCTTTCGGCGGAATTGGTGCATATCTTATCGTGTGCATGAGTATTCCTTGTATTTTAGGTGCTACAAACGTGTTCCTTTCAGGAACTATCGGTATAGGTCTTACCGATATGTATATTATGTATGTTATCGGTGTATTGGCAGGTATTCCTTTAACGGGTGTTCGTGCTAACATAGTTGATAATACGCGTAATAAAGCCGGTAAATATAGGCCTTACTTGCTTAGAATGGGTATTCCTTGCGCTGTAATTTTTGTTGCAATGGTTTGGTTCCCGTATGATAAGCTTCATCTTCTTGTAGGTGACGGTCAAATCTTTGGCAAAAATGCTGAATATGTTGCAAAGTGCGCAGTAGTTCTTTTGTTTAACCTTGCACTTCAGTTTTTCTATTATTTCTTCTATGATGCTTATGAAAATCTCATTCATGTTCTTTCTCCTAACTCGCAGGAAAGAGCAGATGTAGCATCAATTAAGAGTATTATTTATTCTTTCGGTCCAACTGTTTACAATATTATTATTCCTGCAATTGCTGCAATTATCGGAACTAACCAAACGGATATTAAGGTTTATAGAATTGCTTTTCCTGTAATCGGTGTAATCGGTACACTTCTTGTATTTGTTGTTTATGCTAACACACAAGAAAAAATTATTCAGGCAAAGACTCACGTTGTGCAAATTAAGTTTAGTGACGCTTTCCGCGAAGTAGCAAAAAATAAGTATTTCTGGATTATTTCTCTTGCAACTTGGATCGGTTTCCTTGAAACTGCGTATGCTAACATTCTTTATTGGCTTTGTAACTATGGCGGTGCTTGCTCACAGGGTACATATGTAATTATTACTACTGTTTATGGTAACGCTTCGCTTTGGGGTATGCTTCTTGCTCCTTTCTGCATCAGAAAATGGGGTAAGAAAAATGTTCAAATAGTTACAAATCTTTTCAATATAATATTTATTTTATGTATGTATCCTTTCTTCCTCGGCACTGCCGGAGCAGACGGTAATATTAAAAATTATGTAATTTGGGCAGTAATGGCATGTTTGTATCTTAATGCTGTTGTAGGTGCGTTTGCTCATATTCTCAACCCTTCAATTCAGGCAGATATTCGTGATTATCAGCAATATAAAACCGGTGAGCGTATTGACGGTATGTTTGCAGCAGTTGCTACAATCGGCGGTATTATCACTCTTATTACAGCAGGTGTATTGCCGGCTCTTCAAGAAAAATACGGTATGACAGCTAAAATTGCAGAAAAAGTAACAAGTGATACCGGTTTGATGTCAAGGGTTCTTCCGGGTGCTAAGCAAACACTTTCCCAAATGCTTACAGACCAACTTGCAAACGGTCAAAATAACTTTGTTAATCCATCATCCGCACTTTATGATGTTAATAATATTTTGCTTCCGCTTCTTCGTGTTTTGGTTATTGTTGCCGCTGTCGGTGCTACACTTAATGTTATTCCTTTCTTCTTCTATGATTTGTCAGAAAGAAAGCAAAAATCATATGTTCGCGTTCTTAAAGTTCGTGCCGTGTTTGAAGACTATGGCAACAATGCTATGAAGGACAAGGATATTGTAGAAATGATTGACCTTGTTAATAACGCTAAAGAAATGGCAGTTGCAACACCTAAAAAACTTGATAAATCAAGTTATAAGGGCATTTCTGATAAAAATGCTCGTAAAGAAGCAAAAAAGGCTTATAAAGCAGATGTAGATTTTAATGAGGAAATTGAAATTTCAAAGTTTGTTGTAGATGAACTTAATAAGTTTGATACAGAGCTTGGTAAGAAGAAAGTTGAAGTATACCAAAATGTACTTGATGCCGGACTTGATGGAATTAAAAATGCATCCCTTGCCGAAGCTAAGAGTGAACTTAAATCAGCTAAGGCTTTGCCGAAATCTAACCTTGAAGAAAAAGAAGAAAGAAAATTCTTTATCGAACTTGCTCGTTCAAAGGTATCTGCTGTTAAGGCATATAATAAATACTTCGGTTCTGTTAACGAACTTCGTGAACTTGATTTCGCTGTAATTGATGATTACTTTGCACAAGAAGACAGCCTTGACGATAAAATCGCCGAACTTGCTAAGCTTAGCCATGTAGCTAAGAAAGATAAGGATGCTGACGAAGTTAAAAGACTTAAAGCAGAAATTAAAAAGTATTCTGATGAGCGTAAAGAAGTTCGTAATCTTTCTAAGGCTGAAATGGATAAGCACGCTCAGTTTAACCGCGCTGCTAAACCTTATGTTGATGCTAAAAAAGTTCTCACTCAATACGAAAACTTCCAGCACCTTGATGAAATTGCTGCTCAATATGATGAAGCTAAAGCAAGAGCTGAAGCTGAAGAAAAGGCTAAGGAACTTGAAAATGAGCGTAAGCGTAAGGAACTTGAAGCTGAACTTGCAAAGCGTAAAGCTGCAAGAAAAAAGAAATAAAATAATTTTTACCTTTTAAGGCTCCCTTGTAAAGGGAACTGTCAACGAAGTTGACTGAGGGATTTAAATGCATCGGACTTTTGTTCGGTGCATTTTTTATGTGCTTATTTATTGCGCAAAAATAAAATAGACACCGATGATTTTTCAAAATCACTCAGTGTCTATTTTTTTATGCTTGTATCTTCGCTTAATCCTGCAATGTAATCTATTGAAACATCGTAAAATTTAGCTAATTTTATTATCAATTCAAAAGGCGGCTCTCGCTTGCCTTGCTCGTAATTTGTATAGGTAGTTTTGTGCATTTTAAGCAGCTTTACAAGCTCTTCCTGCGTTAAGTCTGCATCTTCTCGCAAATCTCGAAGCCTTGGATAATATCCCATATCATCACCCCTTACCTATATTATTACATATCATATGTAATCTCGTTGACATAATACAACAAGTGATGTATTATAAATTTGAAATACATCGTATGATGTAATTATATTTGATGAATGGAATGTTGCTATTCCATTTATTATTATAAAACATTTTATAAATAAACGAGGTAAAGAACAAATGAAAAAAGTTATTAGTTTATTTTTGTCCCTTGCAATGCTTTTGAGTATTGTATCGGTAGTTGATTTTTCAGCTTATGCTGATGTTCAAACAGGCAGTTGTGGCGATAATGTAACATATTCACTTGATACCGAAACAGGTGTGCTTACAATAAGCGGCAATGGTAATATGAAAAACTATAATGATTATGATTATGATTATGATAATTATGGAAATAATCCATTTTACTATAAAAGATCCAATATTAAAACGGTAATCATTAAAAATGGTGTGACAAGTATTGGCGATTATACATTTTATTATTGCAGAAGTTTAACAAATGTAACAATCCCTGATAGTGTAACAAGTATTGGTTATTCTGCATTTGAAAATTGCACAAGTTTAACATCAATAGAAGTTTCGTATGATAATGAAAATTACTCTTCAGTTAACGGAGTTTTGTTTAATAAAGATAAGACAGAATTGATTAAATATCCGGCCGGCAAACCAAATGATACTTATGAAATACCAAACAGTGTAACAAGCATTGGTGAGGAAGCATTTCGTGATTGCACAAGTTTAACAAGTGTAACAATACCAAGCAGTGTAACAAGTATTGGTCGTTATGCATTTTATTATTGCACAAGTTTAACAAGTGTAACAATTGGAAACAGTGTAACAAGTATTGGTGATTTGGCATTTTACAATTGCACAAGTTTAACAAATATAACAATACCAAATAGTGTAACAAGCATTGGTTGGAGTGCATTTTACAATTGCACAAGTTTAACAAATATAACAATACCAAATAGTGTAACAAGCATTGGTTGGAGTGCATTTTATAATTGTACAAGTTTAACAAGTGTAACAATACCTGATAGTGTAACAAGTATTGGTGATGGTGCATTTGAAGGTTGCTCAAGTTTAACAAGTGTAACAATTGGAAACAGTGTAACAAGTATTAGTGGTTCTGCATTTGAAAATTGTAAAAGTTTAACAAGCGTAACAATACCTAACAATGTAACAAATATTGGTAATAGTGCATTTGAAGATTGTAAAAGTTTAACAAGCATAACAATTCCTAACAGTGTGACAAATATTGGTGATTATGCATTTGAAGATTGCTATTTCACATCTGAAAATTTTGTCAATAATTCTGATGTTGAACTTGATGATTCTTCAAAACCGACAATTGTTAATACAGACGCAGGTGGCTTTTGCATAAAAGATAATGAACTTGTTAATATGCGCCCCGCTTATGCAATTGGTGAAGTGACAATACCAAATAGTGTAATAAGTTTTGGTTATTCGGCATTTGATAGTTGCGAGAGCTTAATAAGTGTAACAATACCTAATAGTGTAACACGCATTGATGATCGGACATTTTCTTCTTGCACAAGTTTAACATCAATTGAAGTTTCAGGTAATAATAAAAACTATTCTTCGATTGACGGAGTTTTGTTTAATAAAGATAAGTCATGGTTGATTACATATCCTGCCGGTAAAGCAGATAGTGAATATGCAATACCAAATAGTGTAACAAGTATTGGTGATTCTGCATTTGAAAATTGCACAAGTTTGACAAGTGTTACAATACCCGACAGTGTAACAAGTATTGGTAGTGGTGCATTTGAAAATTGCACAAGTTTAAAATCAATTGAAGTTTCAGAGAATAATAAAAATTATGCTTCAATTGACGGAGTTTTGTTTAATAAAGATAAGTCGGAGTTGGTTACTTATCCGGCCGGTAAAACAGATAGTGAATATGTAATACCTAACAGTGTAACAAGTATTGGTTATTCTGCATTTGAAAATTGCACAAGTTTGACAAGTGTTACAATACCTGGCAGTGTAACAAGTATTGATTATTCTGCATTTGAAAATTGCACAAGTTTAACAAGCGTAACAATACCAAACGACGTAACAAGTATTGGTTATGGCGTATTTCAAGGTTGCACAAGTTTAACAAGTGTAACAATACCAAACAGCGTAACAAGTATTGATTCTTCTGCATTTTCCAGTTGCACAAGTTTAATAGGCATAACAATACCAAATAGCGTAACAAGTATTGGTTATGGCGTATTTCAAGATTGCACAAGTTTATCAAGCGTAACAATACCAAATAGCGTAACAAGTATTGGTGATTCTGCATTTTATAATACAGCATATTATAATGATGAATCAAATTGGGATAATGGTGTATTGTATATATCAGATTGTTTAATTGATACAAATTATAATTTTGATTCAACAACTGATTACGTAATTAAAGACGGTACAAGAATTATAGCCGATTCTGCATTTTCAAATTGTGACAACTTAATAAGCGTAACAATTCCAGATAGTGTAACTAGCATTGGTGATTCTGCATTTGAAAATTGCACAAATTTAGCAAGCATTACAATCGGAAATGGTGTAACAAGCATAGGTCGTTCTGCATTTTATAATACAGCATATTATAATGATGAATCAAATTGGAATAATGGTGTATTATATATATCGGATTGTCTAATAGGCATAAATGGTGATTTTGATTCAACAACTGATTACATAATTAAAGATGGTACAAGATTTATAGCCGATTCTGTATTTTCAAATTGCGACAATTTAATAAGCGTAACAATACCAAATAGTGTTAAAAGTTTAGGTGACGACGCTTTGCGTCGTGTTAAAAAAGTTATTTACAATGGCACAGATAAAGAATTTTTCGAAATAGAAAATATAGAAAATAACAAGAATGTAATTGTAGCCAAATATTATGACTTGCTCAACGATTTAATTTCGGAAATTGAAGTGCCATATAAGCAGTCAGAATATCTAAAGATAACTGATGATTATTTATATAACACCATAAAAGATAGAATCAATAATAATCAAGAAGCAATTAGCAAGAAAATTTCAATAAAAAACGGCGAGTTTTATATAAACGGAATGGATATAGGTGAATTGGAAGTTCAATATGTCTATTTTCCACAGCATTATGATGATTTGAACGGAAATATAGAAAGTCTTCATAAAGTATATTGCTATATATATGATGAAAGTTCGGGGTCATCATATTTGGATGTGAAAGTTAAATTCATCAATGATTCCGATTATAACAAAGCAGATGAAAAGTATGTTTCTGATTTTATTAAAACACTTAATATAGCAAAACCACAGTGTTATGAGGTGGATTACGAAGAATATAAAACTGGTAAAGCAGGCAGCTGGAAATATTACGATTCTGTTGCGTCTGAATATTACAACAAACTAATTAACGACAGTTCAATAAAATTTGTGGCCGGTTCTGGTGCGGGTGAATGTATCGGCTTTTTAAATCCGTGTTTTTGCGAAGCCGGTGTAGATTTAGCGGTGTTTAAAAATGATGTTCTTTATGGCACATATTACCCTATAACTAATTATAAAGACGGTGTAAACATAACCGACGAAAAAATAATACCAGTAATGACGCTTCCTTCCGATTTACCTGATAATCAAGTTGAAAATTATATTCTTCAAAAGCTTAAAAATGATTGGGAAAATGAATCATATACAATATTAAGCGTTAAAAAAGGTGCAGTTGTTAATGGCTCACAATTAAAAGACGGTTATGTGATTAAAATTGCCCCTGGTTACTATGAGGGAGATTATGGTATAATAATAGCTCGAAAGCAAAACAACTCAACATCTGATGAAAAGCCAACACCTGTACCAACACCAAGTCCAGCCCATCAAGTCACACAATCAACAGCTCATAATGATACAGCTACGACTTTGCAAGCAAAAAACACTGTATCAAAGCCGAAATCAACTAATACTAAAAAGATTAAAGCGGCAAAGAAAGCAATTTTAGTTACTTGGAAAAAGGTCAGCGGTGTAAAAGGTTATCAAGTTCAAGTTGCAACTGACAAGAAGTTTAAGAAAAATAAAAAGACTGTAAATATCAAGAAGCAAAAAACAACTAAAACTACCATTAAAAAGCTTAAGGCAAAGAAAAAGTATTATGTAAGAGTTCGTACATATAAAATAGTGAACGGTAAAAAGGTATATTCTTCTTGGTCAAAGGTTAAGAGTGTTAAAACTAAATAAGTCAAAAAACTGCGGAGATTTAATTCTTCGCAGTTTTTTGACTCCTTGTGGGGCTTGCTAATTTCATATTTGAATATGCCGAACTTAAGGCTGATTATTTCAATCAAGGTTTTGAATCAATCTTAAACGATTCACTTTTAGGTTTAACGGTGGTTACAATAGGCTTGGTTATATGGATTATAATATTGCTTGTCAAAGACCCTAACGGTGTATTTGAAAAGAAGTTTATAAAAAAATAAAGTAAGAAAAAACGGACTGCATTAGCAGTCCGTTTTTGTTTTTGATGCTTGAATTATTTATAAAATAATGCGTTAGTTTGTGCTTTTGAAAATCTGTAAACACTCATTTCAATTCCGAGTGCCAGGTAAATACACAACGATGATGAACCGCCTGCCGAAAAAAGCGGCAGTGTAATACCGATACTCGGTAAAATTGAAAGCTCCATTCCTATATTAACAAACATTTGCGCAAACAGCATAACCGATATGCCGCTGCACATTAAATAACCTACATTATCTCTTGCTTTAAGACCTGTTGTCATAACCCTTATAATCAGCACTGCAAGAATAACAATTACTGCAAGTGCGCCGATATATCCGAGTTCCTCACCAGCAACGGTTAAAATCATATCACTTTCGTTTACCGGCACAGAACCGCTTTGAGTCATACTTCCGTTAAGATAACCTTCGCCAAGCCAGCCGCCGCTGCCAAGTGCAATTTTACCGTTAGTTTGCTGATAGAGAACATCTTTATATTGCTCAGGGTAAAACAGCGCAGTGATTCTTTCCCTTTGTACACCGTTTATAATGTTTAATTTCCAAGCCGCAGTAAAGCCGACTATTATTGCGCAAATGCCGGCAATAAAGTAGCCTATATTTACTTTTGCAAAGAATAACATTCCAATGAACATAACCAGGAATATGAGTGCTGAACCGGCGTCACCGGTTAAAAGTACAAGCCCGATAGGAATCATACCGTGAATTACAAGCGGCACAATTGTTTTAAGCCTGTTAATATTATCCTTAACCATATCGAGATGATATGAAAAAGATATAATAAATCCGACTTTTAAAAGCTCCGATGTTTGAAAATAGAATACACCAAGGTCAAGCCAGCTTTTAGCATCAGGCCTGTCAGGGTTAACGGCTTTACCGAAAAGCAGTGTTACCACCATAAGCCCTATACATCCCGCCGCTATTATAGGCCACAACTTTGATATAATTTCATAGTCGATATTGCAAACAATAAGAGCAAAAATAATGCCGCCCAATGTGGAAATCAACATACTTTTTACGCCGCTTGCAATAATAGCACCGTCTTTTAATGTGGAATATGTTGCACTGTAAACAAGAGCAAGTCCGTAGCAAGAGCCGATTAGGGCAGTGATAAGTGTTACAAAATCAAGCCCGCTGAAAAATCCGACTCTGTTTTTTTTCAATTTTTTCTCCAATCTGTATTGAATTTTGTATATATTATATTAAAGTATATTAGAAAGATAATGTCAAGTGAAAAATTGTGTTTTTTGTGTTAAATTTGTTATTGGAATATTTATTGTTATATGTTATAATATATCGCAAGTTAAGAATAAATGGAGAAATATTTATGTTAAGTGATATTGAAATTGCACAAAACGCTAAAATGAAAGACATTAGCGAAATTGCATCAATGCTTGGTATTGATGCAAAAGGAATTGAGCCTTACGGTCACTATAAAGCTAAAATATCAAATGAAACTATCGAAAACTTAAAAGATAAAGAAGACGGCAAGCTTGTTTTGGTAACTGCTGTTAATCCAACCCCTGCGGGAGAGGGTAAGACTACTGTTTCAATCGGCCTTGCACAAGCACTCAATAGGCTTGGCAAAAAAGCAATTGCCGCCCTTCGTGAGCCGTCACTCGGCCCTGTTTTCGGAATTAAAGGCGGTGCGGCAGGCGGCGGATATTCGCAGGTTGTACCTATGGAGGATATAAATCTTCATTTTACCGGCGATATGCACGCTATTACAAGCGCAAATAACCTTATGTGTGCCATTCTTGACAATCATATTCAGCAGGGTAATGTGCTTGGTATTGACCAACGCAGAATTCTTGTTAAAAGATGCCTTGATATGAATGACCGCGCACTTCGTAATATTGTTTGTTCACTCGGCGGTAAGCTTAACGGTATCCCGCGTGAAGACCATTTTGTAATCACCGTTGCAAGTGAAGTTATGGCGATTCTTTGCCTTGCAAATGATATTTTTGATTTAAAACAAAGGCTTGGCAAAATTCTTGTTGCTTACACTTATGACGGTCAGCCTGTTTATTGTAAGGATATTAAAGCAAACGGTGCTATGACTGTTTTGCTTAAAGATGCCATTAAGCCTAACCTTGTTCAAACTCTTGAAAATACACCTGCTATTATGCACGGCGGGCCGTTTGCAAATATTGCACACGGTTGCAACTCCGTAAGGGCTACAAAAACCGCACTTAAACTCGGTGATTATTGCATTACCGAAGCCGGTTTCGGTTCGGATTTGGGTGCAGAAAAGTTTTTTGATATTAAATGCCGCTTTGCCGGTTTAAAGCCTGCCTGCGTTGTTCTTGTTTCAACCGTAAGGTCAATGAAATATAACGGCGGCGTGCCGAAAGATGAACTTAAAGAGGAAAATTTGGAAGCACTTAAAAAGGGTAGTGAAAACCTTGCGGCACATATTGATAATCTTCATAAATTCGGTGTGCCGGTTGTAGTGGCTATCAATCATTTCTATGCAGATACAGATGCAGAAATTGAATTTGTTGAAAAATTCTGCAAAGAAAAAGGCGCCGATTTTGCAGTTACAAAGTGCTTTACCGAGGGCGGTGCAGGCAGTGAGGAACTTGCAAAAAAAGTGATGTCCGCTTGCGATAAGGAAAATAATTTCCGTTTTCTTTATGATATTGATACCCCAATCTATGAAAAAATTGATACTATTGCCAGGGAAATATATGGCGCAGACGGTGTTGAATACACCAAGGAAGCTAAAAAGAGTATTGATGAATTTATTAAACTCGGCTGTGATAATATGCCTGTATGTATGGCTAAAACGCAGTACAGCCTTTCGGATAATCCTGCTCTTTTGGGCAGGCCTCACGGTTTCAAAATCACCGTTTCTTCTGCATCACTTTCAAACGGTGCAGGTTTCCTTGTGTGCCAAACAGGTTCGGTTATGACTATGCCGGGGCTTTCAAAATCACCGGCTGCGTATAAAATTGATATTGATGAAAACGGTAATACTGTCGGTCTTTTTTAAGGTGAAAGTATGAAAGAGTATAAAACTAAAAGTTATGAAGAAACAGTTGAGCTTGGTAAAAAAGTTGCCAAAAGCTTGCCTAAAGGCTCGCTTGTTGCATTTTTAGGCGGGCTTGGAATGGGTAAAACCGCTTTTACAACAGGTTTTGCAAAAGGACTCGGCATTGATGTTGATGTTTCTTCACCGACTTTTGCTATTTGCAATACTTATATTGGTGATGAAAATACGCTTTACCATTTTGATATGTATCGTGTTGACGGTTGGGATGACCTTTATTCTACCGGATTTTTCGATTTCCTTGAAACAGATGCATATATGGCAATTGAGTGGAGCGAAAATGTTTACGGCGCATTGCCTGATGATACTTTGATGATTGAAATTGAACGCCTTGGCGAAAATGAAAGACTTTTTAAAATGTATAAAAAATCAGAGGAAGAATAATGATTTTATCAGTTGATTCTTCGGCTGTTACTGCTTCTGTTGCATTAACCGACGGAGATAAAGTTATTAAAAGTGAATTTGTAAATGCCGGCCTTACACACAGCGAAACGCTTTTACCTATGATTAAAAGGGTAATGGGGGAACATACGGTTGATGAACTCGAAGCGATTGCAGTTACGGCAGGCCCCGGTTCTTTTACCGGAGTCAGAATAGGTGTTGCAACCGTTAAAGGTTTGGCATTTGAAAAAAATATTCCCTGTATCAGCGTTTCAACTTTAGAGGCAATTGCCTGCAATTTTATTAAAGAAGATGCAATTGTTTGCGCTGTAATGGACGCGAGAAGAATGCAGTTTTATAACGCTGTGTTTGAAATTAAAAACGGTACAGTGAAAAGACTTTGTAAAGACAGGGCAATTTCTATTGATGATTTAAGAAAAGACCTTGCCAAGTACAGTAAAGTTATTATTGCAGGTGACGGAGCAAAGCTTTGTTTTGATAATTTGAATTTGGATAATGCTGTTTTGTCACCTGATGATAAAATGTATCAATGCGCTCAAGGTGTAGCTTGTGCCGCAAATAGTAAAGAAAAAATTTCAGCCGCGGCTCTTATGCCGATTTATTTAAGGCTCAGCCAGGCTGAAAGAGAATTAAAACTTAAAAAGGAAAGATAAGGAGAATAATATGATAGCATTAGGAAGTGACCATGCAGGTTTTTCACTTAAAGAGGAAATCAAAAAGCATCTTGATGAAACGGGAGTAGATTACATTGATGTAGGCTGCTACTCACCTGAAAGATTTGATTATGCAATTTCTGCGCAAAAAGCTTGCGATAAGGTAGTGGCAGGCGAATGTTCATCTGCAATTCTTTGCTGTGGTACAGGTGTCGGCATTTCAATGGCGGCAAATAAGGTTAAGGGTATTCGTGCTTGCTGCTGTACTGATTATTTCAGCGCAAAGTATACAAGGCTTCACAATGACGCAAATGTTCTTTGTATGGGCGAAAGAGTTATAGGAGCAGGCCTTGCAATTGAACTCGTTGATGTTTTCCTTAATACAGAATTTGAAGGCGGAAGACATCAAACCCGCGTTGATCAAATTATGGCAATTGAAAAGGGCGAAAAGCTTTATTGATATGATATTTTAAATATAGTCAGTAAAACAAAAAACCTGTTGATTTTATCAACAGGTTTTTTGTTTTTATATGTATTTTTAGTTGTTTTCTTCTTTACTGAGCTTTTGGCCCATAAGCACACCCATTACAGATGCCATCATAAGACCTCTTGTCCATCCTGAACTGTCACCAAGGCAATGAAGACCTTTAATGTTGGTGTTAAGGTTCTCATCCATTTTAACTTTGTTAGAATAGAATTTGAGTTCAGGGCTGTAAAGAAGTGTTTCGGTTGATGCAAATCCCGGTACAACAATATCAAGCATTTTGATAAATTCAATAATGTTCGTCATCGCACGGTACGGCATAGCTGCAGTAATATCACCTGCGACTGCGTCTTTAAGTGTCGGCTTAACATTGCTTTTTGTAAGTTCATACTGCCATGTTCTTTTACCGTCAAGAATATCACCGAAACGCTGAACCATAATGTGACCTGCACCAAGCATGTTTGTAAGTTCACCGACTTTTTGCGCATATTCAATTGGCTGGTTAAACGGTTCTGTAAAATTATGGCTTACAAGAATAGCAAGGTTTGTGTTTTCACTCTTCTTATCCTTAAAGCTGTGTCCGTTAACAACAGCAAGGTCGTTATCATAGTTTTCCTGTGCTACAAAGCCGCCCGGATTTTGGCAGAATGTACGAACCTTGTTTTTCCACGGTCTTGGATAACCGATAAGTTTTGATTCATAAAGTGCTTCGTTAACTTTTTCCATAACTTCGTTTCTGCACTCAACTCTTACACCGATGTCAACAGTACCCGGCTTGTGAGCAATGTTATGCTCGATACAAAGCTTGTCAAGCCAATCAGCACCGCGCCTGCCTGTTGCAATAACTATTTCAGGTGCGTTAATAATTACATCTTGGCCCTTGTCATCAATAATTACACCTTTGCAAACACTGTCTTCAATAATGATGTTTTTACATTCTGTTGAAAACATCATATCTACTCCGTTATCTGCAAGGAAGTTTTGAATTTTAAGGTAAAGTTCCTGTGCCTTTTCAGTACCTAAATGGCGGATAGGGCAGTCAACAAGTTTTAAGCCTGCCTTAATGGCATTTTTTCTGATTTCTTTGATTGCGTCGCCTGTGTTAATACCCTCAATTTTAGTGTCAGCACCGAATTCAAGATAAATTTTATCTGTATAGTTGATAAGTTCCTGTGCAAAGTCTTCGCCGATAAGCATTGGCAAATCGCCGCCTACTTCATAGCTTAAGCTTAACTTACCGTCAGAAAAAGCACCTGCACCCGAAAAGCCTGTTGTAATAGCACAGCTTGGCTTACAGTTTACACAGTGGCCTACTTCTGCTTTAGGGCAATGGCGCTTTTCAACCGGCTTGCCCTTTTCAATTAAAAGCATTTTTTTCTTTGTACCACGCTTGATGAGTTCAAGGGCTGTAAAAATACCTGCCGGGCCTGAACCTACAATTATCAAATCGTAACTCATTTATGTACTCCTTTTTTGCAAAAAAATAAAGTCGAACCGCAATAGCTCGACTTCAAAACTTTTTCTTGTTTATTATCTATTGCACATTATATTAGCATATTAGCATATATTTGTCAATAGTTGTTACATTAGTTGTTGCATTTTAGGTTTAATAATTCTTGCATATATAAATATAATCTGTTATACTTTATAAGTAAAAATATATTTTATGGGGAATTTGATGGAACAGACGCAATCTATTAAAGAAATACTTGATACATACGGTAAATATACCGGCTTAACTATGGGTACTTCAATGGAACCGCTTATTCACGAGCAGCAGGATAACATAATTGTTGTCAAGAATAAAGGCAGGCTTAAAAAATATGATGTGGCTGTTTATGTTACACCGCAGGGTAAGTATATTATGCACCGTGTTGTAAAAGTGTGTGATGATCACTATGTTATAGTCGGGGACAATTTGCTGAAAAAAGAATATGTTACCGATGATATGATTTGCGGTGTTCTTGTCGGATTTTATAAAAAAGGTAAAAAATATATTGATTGTACTTCATCAAAAAAATATATGATATATTCTAAAATATGGGTTGCCCTTTTGCCGATTCGTCCTGCAATTCTTCTTTTTCCAAGGGGAGTTAATTGGATAAAAAGGCATATTTTTAAAAAGGGGTGATATTCATTATGGTAAATAAAAAAATCGGCAAGAACGATACAAATGTTATTAAATGGATGTTCACCGTTTGTAAAAAGCAATTTCCGATGATGATTTTGCTTGTTGTTTTAAATGCGATATACGGTATATCTTCGGTCTTTTTTGCAAAGTTTTCCAAAAGCATTATTGACGGTGCAACGCAGGCAAAGGATTTTAATATAGTAATTAAATTTGCACTTTGTATGCTTTTTCTTGTTGCATTTCAAATGATACTTAATATAACTAAAAACAGCCTTTCCGAGCGTTGCAGTGCAAGGCTTGAAATGATACTCAAAAAATATATTCTCGATTTAGTTATAAAAAAAGATTATCAATGTGTTACATCATATCACACTGGTGATTTGCAAAACCGTATGTTTAATGATGTGACGCTTGTCGCAAATGGGTTTACAACGATTATTCCCGAGTCAGCATATTTCGGTGCAAAACTTTTAAGCTCATTGATTTATTTAATTGTTATAGATAAAATTTTTGCACTTATTTTTGTAATTGGCGGGTTCACTATATTTTTTGTTACCCGAATTTTGAGAAAAACACTTAAAAAATTACATAAAAAAGTGCAGGAAACAGAGGGTAAAACCCGCTCGTTTATTCAGGAAATATTAACTAATCTGCTTGTAATCAAAGCTTTTGCGGTGGATGAAAAAGTTAATGAAACAACAGATGAGCTTCAAAATGATAATTTTAAAGCAAGGATGACTAAACGCAATTTTTCAATTTGTGCAAATGTAGGGCTTGGTTCTATATTCAGTATAGGCACAGTATTTGCAATTGCTTTTGGCGCATACGGCATTTTGTTTAAAGCTATGACATACGGTACGGTTACTGCGATAATTCAGCTTGTTAATCAGGTGCAGTCACCTTTTGTTTCACTTTCGGGTATTATGCCAAAATATTATAATACCATTGCGTCAGCCGAAAGGCTTATGGAACTTGATGATTTGCCTGATGAAAAAGAAATAAATAAAAATGAAATTGATAAGGACGCCGTATATCGTGCATTAAAATCAATTGAATTTGAAAATATCACATTTAGTTTTGACAGGGATTTAATTCTTGATAATACATCATTAAGCATAAATAAGGGCGATTTTGTGGCGATTATGGGTATATCCGGAATCGGCAAAAGTACACTTTTAAAACTTCTTTTAGGTGTGTTTAATGTAAATTCGGGTTCAATTTATCTTAACACCGATAATTCAAAAATATTTATTGATAAAAATACACGCAAGCTGTTTTCATATGTGCCGCAGGGCAATATGCTCATTTCCGGTACAATTAAAGATAATATCACTTTTATTAACCCGAGTGCGACTGATGATGAAATCGCAAAAGCAATTGAAATAAGCTGTGCAAAGCAGTTTATTGATGAATTGCCTTTAGGTATTGAAACAGTAATAGGCGAAAAGGGAATGGGCCTTTCCGAAGGGCAGATTCAGCGCCTTGCAATCGCAAGAAGCTTGCTTGCAAACTCACCTGTTCTTCTGCTGGATGAAGCTACATCAGCCCTTGATGAGCAGACGGAAAAGCAGTTTTTAACTAATTTAAAAACTCTTGATAATATTACTTGTTTTATTGTTTCGCATAAAAAAGCCGCGCTTGATATATGCAATAAATCCATTAAAATTAAAAACGGTAAAATTATAAGTGAGGGATAATATGTTAATTACAAAATGGGGTAAAGCACTTGATAAAAATCATCCGCTTTGTGAATATCCGCGCCCACAATTTGTTCGTGACAGTTATATAAGCCTTAACGGAATGTGGAAATGTGCATTTTATAATAAGCCCGATTGTGAGGACGAAAAGTTCAGATACGATATTTGCGTTCCTTTTTCACCCGAAGCATATCTTTCCGGTGTACATAGAACTTTAGAACCGGGCGAATACCTTATTTATAAAAGAAATTTTGTTATTCCGAAAGGCTTTAATAAAGGCAGAGTGTTTATAAACTTTGGCGCAGTTGACCAAATTGCCACCGTTTTTATTAACGGTAACAATGTCGCAACTCACAAGGGCGGATATACTTCGTTTAAATTTGAAATAACAGATTATGTTACCGACGGTGAAAATGAAATCAAAGTATCTTGCCTTGATTTTAGTGATGTTAATGCATTTTCACGCGGTAAGCAGAAAACAAAGCGAGGAGGCATTTGGTATACTTGCCAAAGCGGAATATGGCAAAGCGTATGGCTTGAATCAACACCGAAAAAATATCTTGAAAAAGTTAAAATAACACCGAATTATGATGAATCAAGCGTTTCGTTTAAATATTTTGGATGTGATGATGTTGAAGTTTCGATATATGACGGTGATAGCCTTATAGCTAAAACAAAGGATACAACCGTTTCAATACCTGATTTTAAATCGTGGTCACCCGAATCACCTTTTTTATATGATGTGGTTTTTTCGGCTTGCGGTGAAGAAATTAAATCATATTTCGGTATGCGCAAATTTTCTGTCGGCAATGACGAAAAAGGTGTTAAAAGATTGTTTTTAAACAATAAGCCTTATTTTCATAACGGTGTGCTTGACCAAGGATATTATCCTGACGGGCTTTTGACTCCGCCTGCAAATGACGCTATGAAATTTGATGTTGAATATGTTAAATCAGCCGGCTTTAATATGATTAGAAAGCATATTAAAGTTGAACCTCTTTTATGGTATCATTATTGTGATGTAAACGGTATAATTGTTTGGCAGGATATGATAAACGGCGGAGGAAAATACGGACTTGAAATATCCGTAATACCGTTTTTGAATATTACGCTTAATGATAATAACTATTCTACTTTTAAGCGAACTGATAAAGAGGGTAGGTTACTTTATTATCAAGAGCTTGAAGAAATTGTAGATTCACTGTATAATTGCCCTTGCATTGCACTTTGGACTTTGTTTAATGAAGGTTGGGGGCAATTTGACAGCGCAAAAGCATATGATTTGATTAAATCACTTGATGATACCCGAATTGTTGATTCTTCATCGGGTTGGCATGATATGGGTAAAAGTGATGTTATTTCAAAACATATTTATTTCACACCGATTAAAGTTAAAAGCGGTGATAAGCCGTATGTTCTTTCAGAATTCGGCGGACTCGGATTTAAAATTAAAGGGCATACATTTAATGATAAAATGTTTGGATATAAAGTCTTTTTCAGCTTCAATTCTTTAACCAAAGCATATAAAAGGCTTTTTGAAAAAACTATCATTCCTCAAATTAAAGACGGTTTGAGTGCCACCGTATACACTCAAATTACCGATGTTGAGGATGAATTAAACGGACTTTTAACATATGACCGTGAAATTCAAAAGGTAGATTTTGATACATTAAAAAAGATTAACGAAAGGGTTAAATTAAATGATTAAAGCAACTATTAAAACAAATAAAGGCGATATGAAATTCAATCTTTTAAGCGATGCTGCACCAAAAGCAGTTGAAAATTTTGTTACTCACGCTAAAAACGGATATTATGACGGCCTTATTTTTCACCGTGTAATTAAGGACTTTATGATTCAGGGCGGTGACCCGACAGGCACAGGCTGCGGCGGTGAATCAATTTGGGGCAAGCCTTTTGAAGATGAATTTTCAATTGACGCAAGAAATTATTACGGTTCACTTTCAATGGCTAACAGCGGTCCTAATACTAACGGCTCGCAATTCTTTATCGTTCAGGCAAAGGAAGTGCCGAGTTCTCTTCTTGAGCAAATGGAAGAGCTTAAAGATAAGGGCTATCCACAGGAAGTTATTGATAAATATAAAGAAGTAGGCGGTACCCCTTGGCTTGATTTTCACCACACGGTATTCGGTGAAATTACAGACGGAACAGATGTGCTTGAAGATATAGCGGCAACCCGTACCGGTATGGGTGATAAGCCTGTTTATGATGTTGTTATTGAAACAATTGAAATAGAAGAGTGATTTTGACAAATTAACCCCTTCTCATTGGTTATAATAATCAGTGAGAGGGGGTATTTTTTGGTTATATATGTTGATGTACTGTTTGTTGTAAACTTTTTTATTACATATTTGTTGCTTTTTGCAACTTCTTTTTTAGCTAAATCTGAAATGAAGCAGTATAGGGCAATTATCGCTTCGCTTGCCGGTGGGTTATATTCGCTTGTAATTATTTGCGATAAACTTAATTTTCTTATATCCACTCTCGGTAAAATTGCTGTTTCAATATTGATTGTTTTTATAGCATTCGGGTTTAAACGCTTTACTGTTTTTTTAAAAAACTTTTTTGTTTTCTATTTTTCGAATCTTATATTTTTAGGTGTGATTTACGCTGTTTATATGTATTTTTCGCCTAATGGCGTAACTGTTAAAAATTCAAGCGTGTATTTCAATATTACTGCAACCCAGCTTGTTTTAAGTGCATTTGGCGCATACATTGTGACTTTTATTATTATTAAAATAACAAATCGCACGCTTGCTAAAGGTGAAATATACAGTTTGAGTATTTTTACGGATGATAAGGAATATAAGCTTTTTGCTTTTGCCGACAGCGGTAATAAACTTAAAGAACCTTTTTCGGATTATCCCGTGATTATTGTGGATAAATCAAAAATACCCGAAAAGTGTGAAAGGCTGATACCCTGCCAAACTGTTTCAGGCGAAGGAATGTTAAAAGCTTTTAAGCCGGATAAAGTGATAATATCAAGTTCAAAAAATAAAATTGAACTGACTAAAGTTTATGTTGCTTTTTCCGAGGTGAAGTCTAAAAGCTTTTCTGCCATCTTGTCTAATGAACTTATAAATATTTAAAGGTGATTATATGTTAAAATTTTTTAAAAAACTGTTTTTAAGGCTGTTTAAAAAGCAAAAGTGTTTTTATATCAACGGGCCTGAAACACTGCCGCCTCCTTTAACTAAAGAGGAAGAGCAGAAAATTATGAACGAACTTCAAAACGGAATTGAAGATAACCGTGAACTTCTCATTATTCATAATCTGCGCCTGGTAGTATACATAGCTAAAAAATTTGAAAATAAAACCACTTCAACCGAAGACCTTGTTTCTATTGGCACAATCGGATTGATGAAAGCGGTTAAAACTTTTAATCCGGAAAAAAACATTAAGCTTGCCACTTATGCTTCACGCTGTATTGAAAATGAAATTTTAATGCATTTAAGAAAAGTAAATAATATGAAAAGTGAAATGTCGTTTGATGAACCGCTTTCAATAGATTGGGACGGAAATGAACTTACCTTGCGTGATGTATTAGGCACGGACCCGAATGATGTTTTTGAAGAAATTGAATATGATGATGAAAAAAGGCTTTTGCGCCAAACGGTAGACGCATTGCCTGAAAAAGAAAAGAATTTAATGGTTCTTCGTTTCGGCCTTGGCGGTGGCGAATGCCTTACTCAAAAACAGCTTGCAGATAAAATGGGCATTTCGCAGTCATATATCAGCCGGCTTGAGAAGAGAATACTTGAAAAAATAAAAAATGAATTAAATCGCCTGTCGGCATAAATACCAAATATTCCTTTTTCGCATAAGATAAAATGTAAAATAATTATTATGTGAAAGAGGAATTTGTTTATGTCTTTATATATAAAAGTCGGCTCTATTACAAATGCCCAACGCTCGCAAAGGGCGTTAAGGCAAAGCGGATATAAATCTATAATTAAGAAAATCGAAAATCCGTCAAAAGAAGACGGGTGCGGATATATTGTAGTTGTCAACGCATACACGGAAGAACCTATTTTTATCTTGCAAAAAGAGGGAATACAGATTAGAGGTGTTGACAGAAAATGATATACCTTGATAACAGTGCCACAACTAATCCAAAACCTCAAGTTGTTAAAAACGCTGTTTCAAAAGCGATGAATTATTATAGCTTTAACAGCGGCAGGGGCGGGTATAAAGAATCAGTCAATACTTCAAATATGATTTTTACCGTGCGTGAAAAAATTGCAGATATGTTTTCGTTTTTGCCTCAAAATATTGCATTTGTGCCAAATTGCACCTTTGCTTTGAACTATGCAATAAAAGGCTTAGCTAAACCGGGTGACCATTTTATAATATCTAATCTTGAACATAATGCAGTTGTACGCCCTATCTATTCACTTTATGAAAAAGGTATTATTTCTTATGATGCAGCAAAATTTTCTTATGATAAGGAAGAAATAATAAATAATTTTAAAAGTTTAATTAAGGCTAATACTAAAGCAATTGTTTGTATGCACGCTTCAAATGTATTCGGCTGTGTTTTTCCGATAAAGGAGATAGGAAAGCTTGCACACGATAACGGTATTATTTTTATAGTTGACGCGGCGCAAAGTGCCGGCGTTTTGGATATAGATGCAGATAGAGATAATATTGATATTTTGTGCACACCAGGGCATAAGGGGTTGTATGCACCGATGGGAAGCGGTTTTATTGCAGTGGGTGACGGTATCACGCTTGATACAATTATTGAGGGCGGCACAGGCTCAATGTCAATGATACTTTCACAGCCGAAAGATTTGCCTGACAGATTGGAATCAGGCACGCTTAATAATGTTGCAATTTGCGGCCTTGCAGCAGGAATTGATTTTGTTAATAGTAAAAAGATTGATAATATTTATAATCACGAAAAGTCTTTGATGAATATGGTTTATAAAGAAATGTCAAAAAATGAAAATGTTACTCTTTATACTCCCGATTTTAAAGATGCTTTTTCAGCACCGATATTGTCTTTTAATTTTAAGGATTATCCGTCAGAAAAAACTGCATCGCTTTTAGCACAAAAAAATATCGCCACAAGGGCAGGATTTCATTGTTCCAAGCTTGCACACGAAGCGTTTAATACAAATGAGCGCGGAACGGTGCGCATAAGCCCGAGCGTATTTACAAATTTTTCTGAATGTGAAATATTTATTAACACTTTAAAAAAACTTTAAAAAACTCAAATATTCACTTTATTTATCAGCAATCGTGTGATAAAATAAATAATAGTAAATAATAATTAAGGAAGTTAATTATATGTTAGAGAAAATAAGTGATACATTTAATAAAATTTTAAGTGTATTTTCAACATTTGGCATATCGGATGCGCTTGATATTATTCTGGTTGCGATAATAATATATATTTGCGTGCGCATTATTAGGGAAAGCAGGGCAATGCAGCTTGCTAAGGGCTTTATTTTTATTGCTATTATTTATGGTATTGTTACCCTGCTTGATATGGAAGCGTCAAGTTTTATATTTAAAGCGATATTTTCTAATATTTTGATAATTCTTGTAATTCTTTTCGGCCCTGAAATTCGTAATATTCTTGAGCAAGTCGGTAAAGGTGCAACATCAAAAAGCCTTAAATCGCTTATTCACCCGGGTGTTGCTGTGGATATTGCCGAAATTTCCGATTGTATAGAAGTAGTATGTAAAGCCTGTGCAAATATGAGCGATCAAAAAGTAGGCGCTCTCATTTGCTTTGAAAATGAAACACTTCTTGGAAATGTAATTAAATCAGGTACAATTCTTCAGGCAAAAGCCTCAAGGGAACTTGTTGAAAACATTTTTTATCCAAAATCACCGCTTCACGACGGAGCAATGGTTATCCGTGACGGTAAAATTTATGCAGCAGGTTGTATTTTGCCGCTCACTAAAAAGCTTGTATCATCTTCGCTCGGTACAAGGCATAGGGCAGGTATCGGGCTTACAGAGGAAAGCGACGCTTTGGTTGTAATTGTAAGTGAAGAAACAGGTGCTATTTCCGTGGCAAAGGGCGGAATTTTGCAAAAAGATGTTTCATACGGTGACTTGAGAGATATTCTAACTACTCAGTTTATTCCGTCAGGCTCCTCCGATGATGATAAAATTATCAATAAGCTTGTAAGGAGGATAAAGAAATAATGGCAAACACAGATAATAAAAACAACAAAAAATTCTCTTTAAGAAAGCTTATTTATAATGATAAATATTTGATTGTATTTTCAATTATTACAGCTGTTATTGTATGGATTTCAACTTCAATGAGCCTTTCACCAGAAACTACCAAAACCATTACTGTTCCCGTTAATGTTGATTTCAGCAATACTGCAGCAGACCAGCTTGGTATCAAGTGTTATGGGGATACTAAAATTGATGTTGATGTAACTGTTAATTGCAAAAAATATCTTGCAAGGGATATTTCAGCAGATGACCTTAAAGTTCAGCTTCAAACAAATGCTGTAACATCTAAAGGAAATTATGAAGTGCCTATAACCGTTTCATCTGTAAACGAAAATGCCGATTTCAATATTTCATCATATTATCCTACCGTGTATAAAGCTTACTTTGATGTAGAGGATGAAAAAACACTTGATATTGATTTGACTTATACCAACGATGATTTTGTTGCGGACGGTTATGTTATGGGCGAAACTTTGCTCAGTGAAAAAGTTGCAAAGGTAAAAGGGCCTAAATCATATGTATCGAAAGTTAAAAAACTTGTTGCAAATGTGGATATAGAAAATAAGCTTAAATCCACACAGTCTATTGATATTACCGCTGTGCCTGTTGATGCCAACGGCAATGCGGTTGATTATGTATCGGTTGATACCGATTCCAAAAACCTTACTGTTACGATTCCTGTTTTAAAAGAAATGACATTGAATGTAACAAGTTCATTTACCGGCAAGCCGTACGGTGTTGATGAAAGCAAATTTGATGTATCATACAGTGTTAATAAAGTATCTTCCGCAGTTCTTGAAGATTCGGGAATTAAAGATGCAAATATAGGTAATATTGATTTTTCACAACTTAATGTCGGCAAAAATACTATTAAGTTTGATGTTACAACACTTGACGGAATAGTAATTCTTGATGATGTTAAGGAAATCACCGTTACCGTAAATGTGCCAAGCACCTATAAAACTAAAAGGATTGCGGTTAATAAAGATTCTGTAACTGTTACGAATGTACCTGACGGTTACAAAGCTAATGTTATTTCTGTGAATTCAAAGGAAGTAACTGTTATAGGCTCAAAGTCTAATCTGAATAATGATAAAATCGGTGTCGGAATGGTGGTTGATTTATCATCATATAAAAGTGATGATATTTCTTTAGGCAGGGATTACTATGATATAACACCAAATATTGAAAATTCATCAGGCTGTTGGGTTTACGGTGATTATAAAGCTCAAATTGAACTTGTTAAGAAATAGAATATATTATTTGAAAGGGCGCTTTTTACAGCGCCCTTTTGTTATGTTTGCGTTAAATTATTTTAAGTTTATGTTAAATAAGCGATAAGAAGCTTTTACTGAATTTTTACTCATTTTTTACCGAACCTTGATTATATTTTAATTGTGGTGTTATACAATTAAGCCAACGAATTAAGAAAGGAGCGATAATATGAGCGAAAAACTTAAAACTGCATTGTCATCGGTATTAGCTGTGTCTCTTGTAGTATCAGTAATGACCGCTTCGGGATTTGCTTGCCTTGCAAGTGTTAATAACGATGATGATTATTCAAATGTACAATATACATATATTGAACAATGATTGCTGCAAGCAGTTGTAAATTGCTTACAGCATTTCGCTTATTTGAAGGTTAAATTATGAAAAATAATATTATATATACAGATGAAACTTTAGCTGTTGACAGCAAAAATACTTTTAAAGATAAGATAATCAAATTTGTCAATAAACACGCAGAAATATGGAAATTTATTAAATTTACTTTTACCGGTGCATCAACTTCGGTGCTGGAACTTGCTGTATTTTGGGTTTTGCAATATGTTGTTTTTAAATCTCTTAATGAAGTTCCCGTTACCGATAACGCTGTTCTTTCTTTTTTGGGAATTGAATATAAGGGATATATGTATTCATATTTCATTTCGGCAGTAATAGGCTATGCCGCAGCTTATATTATGAACAGAAAGCTGACTTTTAAAGCTGATGCTAATCCTATTCTTTCGACAGTTTTATATACCATTATGGTTATATGCACAATTACTTTTAATACTTGGTTTGGTTCTTTTTTGGGAACTCTTATTAAAAACAGCGGGCACGACAGCGTATTTATTGTATTGCTTACCAAACTTATTGTTATGACTGTTCCTACTCTTTGGACTTATCCGCTTAACCGCTTTGTTATTCACAGAAAGAAAAAAGCTTGATTTTGTATATTATTGTTTATTATAATTAAATAAAAAGCAAAGAAAGAGATAAGTATGAAATACAAACTTTTAGCCTGTGACCTTGACGGTACACTTCTTGATGATAATTCAAATGTTTCGGCAGAAAACTTAAATGCAATTGATGAAATGGTAAAATTAGGAGTTGAATTTGCGATTTGCACCGGCAGAACATACGATGAAATTCCTAAAGCGTTGCTTGATAATAAAAGTATCAGATATATTATTTATTCCGACGGTTCTGTAATTTTAGATAAAAATAAGAAGAAAAATATATTTGAGCATTATATTGATGAAATTACTAATAAAAAACTTTTTGAACTTTTATCAAATTATGATACTATGATTGAATTTTTTGATTTCGGAACACCCAAAACAGAAAAATCAAAACTGAATTTAAAATCATATGATTATTATAAGATAGATAAATATTATATTGAAACTATTGAAAATACAAGATTGGGTATTGATTCACTAAAAAACGAACTTCCAAATTTGAATCATACAGAACTTATAAATGTGTTTTTCAGTGATTTAGACGAAAGAAAAAAATGTTATGATAAATTGAATTCATTTGAAACAATAAATTTCACCACTTCTATGGATAATAATATTGAAATTATGGCAAAAGGTGTTTCAAAGGGTGACGCATTGTTTAATTTGTGCAAACTGATCGGCGTTTCAAAAAATGAAACTATTGCAGTGGGTGACAGCTTAAATGATTTAACTATGTTTGAATTTGCTTCTTTGCCGATAGCTTCCGGTAATGCAAGCAAAAAAATTAAAGAAATAACTAAAAATGTTGCTTGCTCAAATAACGAGCCGATTGTTAAGTACATATTAGAAAACTTTATTAAATAAGAGGATAGAAATGGAAGGAAAAATACATTTTTTAAATACAGGTCATTCGGACTGTATCATTCTTGAAAGCTGCGGAAAAATTGCAATGATTGATTCGGCGGAAGATACAGACTTTCCGAAAGATAAGCCACACCTTAATTTAAAAGGATATGAAGATGTTGTAGTAAAATATCTATTTGATAATTTCAGTGATTCAAACCATAAGGTGAATATTGATTTTGTATTGGGTACGCACTGCCATTCTGACCATATAGGCGGTTTTGATACTGTAATAAATAATCCTGATATAAATGTTAAAACCGCATATTTAAAACCGTATAGAGAAGAAAATATTTGCCGGTATGAACGCGTCAGTTGGGATAATTTGGAAGTGTATAACCAAATGCTTTGTGCAATAAAAAATAATAATGTAGAGCTTGTGGAAAGCTTTGATGAAAAAACCGTTACCCTCGGTAATTTTGAAATTGAGTTTTTTAACGGAAAATATAAGTCACATAAAATCAAGTTCGGCGAAAATGTAAACAGTGTCGGTACGCTTGTAAAAATTGGTAACAGCAAAGTATTTCTTGCAGGTGATATAAATTATAAAGCAGGGGATGAAAAGCAAATAGCCGATAAAATCGGCAAAGTAGACTTGCTTAAAGTAGGACATCACGGTTATTTTTATTCTACTTCGTTTTATTTAGTAAAAAAGTTGATGCCTGATATTGCAGTGTTTTGCAATGAGATGAAAGGTGTATATCCTGATGTTAAGTATAAGCTTAAAAACATTTCAAAATCCAAGCTTTATGCAACAGTTGATTCAAACGGAATTATAGCTTGGCTCAACGGTGATGATATAGTTATCAAAGAAAATATTATGTAGCCCAACCTCCGTGTAATGCTACTATTACACGCTATTACACAAAAAGTCTTGAGTTTAACTTTTGTTTTACTCAAGGCTTTTGTTTTATTGACTTTTTTTATATATAAATGTATTATTAAAGTATAATCAGTTGATTTTTAATCAATATATTTTTGGAGGTAATAATTATGAGCAAATATGACGGAACTAAAACACAAAAAAATCTTGAAGCTGCTTTTGCAGGTGAATCCGAAGCAAGAAATAAGTATACTTATTTTGCATCTGTCGCTAAAAAAGAGGGATTTGAGCAGATTTCGGATTTGTTTTTAAAAACTGCAAATAATGAAAAAGAACATGCAAAAATGTGGTTTAAGGAAATGGAGGGTATTTCAGATACCGCAACAAATCTTAAGGCGGCTGCCGACGGTGAAAATTACGAGTGGACTGATATGTACGCCGAATTTGCAAAAACGGCTGAAGAAGAGGGCTTTCCTGAATTAGCGGCAAAGTTCAAACTTGTTGCCGCAGTTGAAAAACATCACGAGGAAAGATACAGAAAACTTCTTGAAAATGTTGAAACAATGAAAGTATTTGAAAAAAGTGAGGTTAAAATTTGGGAATGTCGCAATTGCGGCCATATTGTAGTCGGCACAAAAGCACCTGAGGTTTGCCCGACCTGTAATCACCCACAGAGCTTTTTTGAAATAAGCGCTGAAAATTATTGATATTAAGTATAATGATTAAGGGAGAAGCTTTGTAATAAAGCTTCTCCCTTTTTACTTTTTATCAAATACACTTGACAAAATAAATCTAATGATTTTTAATAAAATTAAAACTTTTTATCACAAAAATGAAATTATAAGGGATTATGTATATATGATAGGACTTTTTTTAAATCTGCTTGATACACAAACTGAAAAAGACAAATTTCAACTGCTTTATAATACATATTGTGACCTATTATATTGGATAGCACTCAAAAGAACAAACCGTGTTGAAGATGCAGAAGAGTGCGTGCAGGAAACCTTTTTATATATAGCAAAGCATTTTGATAAAATAGGCGAAATAAATTCAAAGAAAACAAAAATTTATTTATCCACAATTGTAACAGGATTTGCGATAGACATTTATAATGATTCTCAAAAAGCAGAATTTATTGAGATTGAAAATGATAATGAAACAGCAGATTTAAAATATTATGAAAGCTTTGGGAAAATTGAGCTTTTAGCAATTATTGACGATGTATTGGATGAAGAAAACAGAGTGTTCTTTCATTTGAAATATGTGTACAACTATAAAAGTAAAGAAATAGCAGAGATTTATAATGTTAAAGATTCCTATGTGCGAAAAAGGTTAGAATACGCAAGAAATAAATTAAGAAAAATATTAGAGGAAAGGAAATGATAAAATGTCGGAATTTGAAGAAGCACTGTGGCTTTCGGCTGAAAATTGGGCTGACTCTTTTTCTACCGACTTGCCAAAGCATAAGTTTAGTAAAAAGCACAACAAAGTAATAAATGATATAATTTATGGTAAGCAAGATAAGAAGATTAAACTGTCAAAAGGTACAATTAAGGTTTTGCTTATTGCTGCTGTTTTGCTTGCAATTGCGACAACAACATTTGCCATTCCTCAAAGCAGAGAATATATTGTCGATAAATTTTCTAACCATTCGGAATATAATGTGGTTGATAAGAAAAAATCCAAAAGAGTAAAATCTTTAAATGTAAAATACATTCCTGCCAGATTTGAAAAAGGTGATGATTATGAGTTTGTAGTCCAATATGAAAAAGGTGACAGAAATTTTGTTGTTGAAAAATTCGAATTATCAGGAAGCGTAGGATTTGATACGGAACATTACGAACCTGAAAATATCAAGATTAACGGTATTGATGCTGTATATTATAGGTCAAATAATAATGTAAAAGGAATAATTTTTAATGATGGAAATTACATTTACATAATAGAAGGAAATATAGGAAAAGACGAACTTGTGAAAATTGCACAAAATGTAGAATGACGATTTGTGAAAAGAGCCGAAACTTCGGCTCTTTTTTATTTTTTTATCACAAAATGGAATTTTTTAGGGATTATGTATAATGAGGGGATAATTAGAGAGGAGGTGTGTATTGTGACTAAACAAAAAAACAGACTCAAACAATTTATTCTGATTCTTTTATCATTTTTAATGATATTTAGTAATGTGTTTGTAGCTAATGCGACTGTTAATTACGATAATGAAGTTGCTCCTTTATATGTAAACATTTCGAGTCATCTTGAAAAAATCGAAATATCAGGAATTAAAGCTGAATGTAAAGCAAAATTATATGCTAATAAGTCTGTCCCTTTAAAAATCAAAATGGAGTTGCAGAAAGAAAAGTCGAAAGGCTACGAAACTGTTGAAACATGGACAAGCAGTAAGACAGGAACAGTTTTAGCTATGTCTGAATCAAGAAATATCAATGTTTTGTGTAACTACAGATTAAAAGTTACATTTACAGCAGGCAAGGAAACTGAAGTTGTTTATAAGTACCAATAGTGTTTATTAAAACAATTGTGTTTTAATAAAGGAGAAAAAATGAAAATAACAAATAAAATAATTTCTTTATTAGTAGTATAACTATAATTGTATCTAGTGGAACAATTACTGCTTTTGCTAATGAAATGAATATTTTAGAAAGGGTATGATTTAGTTAATAACTAATCATATAAAATAACTATGAAAAAATTTAACGGTAAAAAGTTATTGAAGAATTTTGTTATAGCATTATTGGGGGCAATTATAGGATATTTATTATATTATAGTGTCATAATGGAAGCTATACCGTTGTTTATTGAAAGTTCAGGTATTAAATATACTGTCGTAAGTATTTTGGCCCTTGTTATACTCGTAGCAGGATGTATAGTTGCTTTGAACTTAATCATCAATAAAAGAGTAAATAAGTACTTGTTTTTTACTATGTGTGTTACTTACTTTGCAATATTATTTGTTGCACTATTTTTACGATCTTCAATTGAACGAGTATTTATATTTAATCCCTTAACCGGTTTAATAGATACTTTTTCGAACTGGGAAATGGCAATTCAGAGCATAATGAATCTTGCTATATTTATCCCAATGGGGTATTTTGTGCGAAAGCTAAAATACAGCAACCTTTTTATCTTTTCAATTGTAATTTCTTTGGCAATTGAGCTTATTCAGGTTGCAACAATGCGCGGATTTTTTGATGTTTTCGATATTTTACTTTATTTTATCGGGATTCATATAGGGTATTTTATATTTAAAAAATGGCAGATAGTTGTGGAATAGACATTCTTATATTGATTGCAAATATTTTTATTGTTGAGTATAAAATCTCAGAATTGAAATCATCCTGAAATACTTTTTGTCTGCGCAGCAGGAAATTCAAATCTCAATTTAGATAATCAAAGCCTTTTTCCATGTAGTTATGATTTAGATAACATAATTACTGTTATGGCTGTGGATAACAAAGGTTTGCCATATAATTCAAGCGGTTATGGTGAAAACGGTGTTGACATTGCTGCACCAGGTGTTAATGTTAAAACAACTTTGCCTGATGACGAGGAAACATTGATAAGTGGCACATCAGTTGCAAGTGCGTATGTATCAGGAACTGCTGCACTACTTCTTTCTCAAAATCCTAAACTCACACCGGTTGATATAAAAGAAATACTAATAGAAAACTCCCATAAAATAAACGATTTAAAGTCAAAATGTAAATCAAAAGGTATTATTGATGTCAGTGCTAGTTTTCAGGCTGGTATGAAATATAAGGAGGATGATAAGTGATTATTAGCGTTATATTGATTTTTGTGTTCTTGTTAATTTTAGCTGACTTATTCTTTTTGAATTACTTATGGATGAATTTTAATAACGAATTGTTTAATATATTTAATGTTTTATTGTTTGCATTATTTTTAGTATTTATAGTTTTAGCTATTATCAAATTATATAAACTGATTTCTGAAAAAAATATTAAAGTGTTTTTATTTGGATTGGTAATCATATTACTTATCGGTATAGGTTCATTTTTAACTGCAAATACAAAAGAGCAAGAAGTAGTTGGATTGACAAGTATAAGTGCAAAGGAAAAAGACGAAAAAGGTAATTACTATATAGTTTTAAACAATTTAGAATTGAAGAAATTTGTCAGAATTAAGTGTGATAAAGAAATATTTGACAATATCGAAACTAACCGTGATAAACTATATACTATTACTTATAGGTTTGGTTATTTCAACAATGATTACGGGAATTTAGGTAATATAGAGGAATACAAAATATAAAATAAATTGTAAAAATGCACAAAAATTGTATTGATATGATGAATTTTTTATTGTATAATAGGTACGTTACTAATTCGAAGGGAGCGTTTTTGTGTATGAGATACCCACAAATCGTTAAAAAAATGTCACTTGAACAAAAGGCAGCTTTTGTTTCAGGTTATGACTATTGGCATCTTGAGGAAGCACCTGAGCTTGGACTTCCTAAAATTATGATTACTGACGGACCTCACGGTTTGCGTAAAGCTAAAGGTAAGGATTATGTTCCTGCCGAGGGTGAGGAAAAGAAAGGCGGAATAGGCCTTGGAAATTCAGTTCCTGCAACTTGTTTTCCGCCGGCTGCTACTTCATCTTGCTCTTGGGATGAAGACCTTTTAAAGCAAGAGGGCGAAGCAATGGGCCAGGAATGTTTGAAAGAAAAAGTTTCAACTATTTTAGGCCCTGGTACTAATATTAAGCGTGCACCTGTTTGCGGTCGTAACTTTGAATATTTCAGTGAAGACCCATATCTTGCAGGTAAATGCTCTGCAAGTGTTATCAACGGTGTTCAGTCAAAGGGTGTAGGTACATCACTTAAACACTTTGCTTGTAACTCACAGGAAGCGTTTCGTATGGTTCTTAACGAAGTAATTGATGAAAGAACAATGCGTGAAATTTATCTTCCTGCATTTGAAATTGCAGTTAAGGAATCACAGCCTTGGACTGTAATGAATTCATATAACAGAATTAACGGTATTTATGCGTCACAAAATAAACATCTTCAGCAGGATATTCTCCGTGACGAATGGGGATTTGAAGGCTTGATTGTTACTGACTGGGGTGCTTCTGTTGACAGAATTCCAGGCCTTGAAAACGGTACTGACCTTGAAATGCCAAGTTCAGGAAAACTTAACCAAAATAGAATTGTAGCAGCAGTTAAGAACGGCGAACTTGATGAGGCAGTGCTTGATGAAAGAGTTGACAATGTAGTTAATCTTATTATGAAATCAAAGCCGGCTCTTGAAAATGAACATACATTTGACCCGAAAGCTCATCACGCAATCGCACAGAAAGTTGCAGAGGGCTCTATGGTTCTTCTTAAAAATGATGATAAAATTCTTCCTCTTAAAAAAGGACAGAAGGTTGCAGTTATAGGTGAAATGGCAAAAGCTCCTCGTTTCCAGGGCGCCGGTTCATCTGTTATCAATCCTACAATGCTTTCAAATGCATATGATGAACTTGAGAAGCTTGGTGTTGACCTTACATATGCACAGGGTTATTACAAGTCTGCTCCTACTAAAAAGGATAAGAACAGATTAAGTGATGCCGAACTTACAAAACAAGCTGTTGAAGTTGCTAAAAATGCTGATGTTGCAGTTGTATTTGTCGGCCTTACCGAAGATTTTGAAGGTGAAGGTTATGACAGAGAAACCATCAATATGCCGGCTAACCACAACGCTCTTGTTTCTGCTGTTGCTAATGCAAATCCTAATACAGTAGTTGTTCTTGCAGGCGGTTCTGTTGTTCTTATGCCATGGCTTAATGAGGTTAAAGGTCTTCTTAATTCAGGCCTTGGCGGTCAGGCTGGCGGTATTGCTGTTGCAAATATCCTTACCGGTGCTGTTAACCCATCAGGTAAAACCTCTGAAACATATCCAACTTCATTTGAAGTTAATCCTACTTTCGGTAATTATCCGGGTGGCCCTGTAACTTCAGAACATAAGGAATCCGTATTTATTGGTTACAGATATTACGATTCAGCTAATCTTGATGTTGTGTTCCCATTCGGTTACGGTCTTTCATACACAACATTTGAATACAGCGATATTAAACTTTCTGCTGATAAGATTAAGGATACAGATACAGTAACAGTATCTTTCAAAATTAAAAATACAGGTGATGTAGACGGCGCAGAAATTGCACAGGTTTATGTAGCTGATAAGGAATCTACAATTTATCGTCCTGTAAAGGAACTTCGTGCATTTAAGAAAGTATTTCTTAAAGCAGGCGAAGAAAAGGAAGTTTCACTTGAACTTTCAAAGAGAGCTTTCGCATTCTATAATGTTAATATCAATGATTGGTTTGTTGAAACAGGCGATTTTGAAATCATCGTAGCTGCATCAAGCCGTGACCCTAAGCTTACTGCTGAAATCAATGTTGAATCAACAGTAGATGCTCAAGTTCCTGATTACAGGCAGACAGCTCCTAATTATTATAACAATGTTGCTAACATTACCCGCGATGATTTTGCTGCTGTTTACGGTGAACTTCCAAATCCTGAAATTGATACAAATAAGAAGATTGACCTTTATTGCTGCCTTAATGATGCACGCCATACAAAATGGGGCGGTAAGCTTTGCAATATGATTACAAAGATTATGAGCGGTATGGGTTCAGATGCAAACGGTGACGGTAAAATGCTTGCAGCTATGGCTACTCAAATTCCGATTCGTAACTTTATAGCTATGAGTATGGGCGTATTCTCGCCAAAGATGGCTGACGGTCTTCTTATGATGCTCAATGATGATGAATCAAGCTTTGTTGGTTTTAGTAAGATTTTCTGGAGACTTGGCGGCGCACTTACAAGACTTCCGGCACTCCTTAAATCTATTTAATGATTACAAATTAAACTACAAATTAAACAGCACTTTGCTTTTAGCAAAGTGCTGTTTTTATTTACCTGATTCTTTTTTTATTTCCCTAAAGCTTTTGCCATAGTATTTTTTTAAAAGTCTTTGCGTTTGTCTGTCACACAAGCCTATCATTTGCGAAAGCTTGGTAAGAGTAATATCGTTTTCATACAAAAAAGCCTGCTCTATTATTGCAAATCGTTTGTCATTTAAGTTTTCTTTGTTTGTAAATTCTTGAAAATCTTTTGGTAAAAGCAATCTTGTAATTTGCGTTAAAATAATTATCATCAATCCTGAAATTACACTTTCGTAATCAGGATTTTTATTTTTCCACTCATTTAAAAGCATTTTTGCAAATTGGTTGTCAACATTTTCAAGATAGCAAAAATTATGCTGTGTAAAAATACTTGAAAATACATTTTTGCTTTTATCGTTTTTAACTTGTATCAAAATAAATACATCTTCAATAGGGTTTTTCTCATCATAATTTTGGCTGTGCCTAATATTCGGCCCTGTAATGAAAAAATCGTTTTTCTTCAGTTCAATTTTATTGCCATCGGCTATAAGTGTGCCTTTTCCTTCGGTTACAAAATGTAGTTCATAGCAGCCCTTTGCGTGAGCGTGCATCGGTATTTTTTCGCCGAGTTTGCCGCCACCCAAATCTGTTATTGTAAATTGTATTTTGTTCCAAATAAAATCCATTTATATCACCTTGCACATTATAGCATAATACGACATTTAGGTAAAGATGATGTCGTGTTATTTTTATACCTGTATGTTATAATTTTTACGAGGTGAGCTTATGAATAAATATGTAAAAAAAGCACTTTGTGTGTTATTAACGGGAACTTTTGCTTTTTCGGCGGCATCTTGTTCAGCGGATAAAGTCAGCGAAGGTGATATTAAATCTCTTTTTAAAGATACTTCTAAAATTTCGTTTTCATATGATTATACCGAGCTTAAAGATTCCAAAAAAAATAAAACTAAATCTTGGAGGCAGGGTATGGTATCCGGAAACGGACTTCAAGGGTTTATTACAAGCGGCAGTCCGTACAGCGATACATTTATTTTTCAAAATATGCATTTTATAATGCCTAATGAAAATCAGCGTACTTGCCCGCAAACTTATGATGAACTTGAAACTGTAAAGCAAAGTATTGTCAAAGGTGAAGATATTACGGATAATGCAAGCTATGATGATGTATACCGTTATCACCCGGGCGGCCAATTAAGGCTTGATTTTGACAAGGAAAGCAGTAAAAAATATGTTCGCTATACAGATTATGAAACATCACAGGTCGGTGTTGATTTTACGGATAAAAACGGTACTTGGAAGCGTACATCATTCACTTCGATGGCAGATGATGTTGTGATTACAAAGCTTAATAAATCATCTTCAGGCAGTAAACTTAATTTTACTTTATCATTTGATGACCTTTCAACTCTTGCAAACTTCGGCGACAGCGACGAAGCTAATATGAAGTATAAAAAGTTAACTGATGATAATGCAAACTTCCTTGCGCTTGTTTCGCACTATCCCGATTATGAAAAAAGCGAACTGAAAAACGGTGGATATGCAACAGTAACTTATGTAATCACTTCAGGCGGAAGCAAAGAAAAAGTTTCAATAGATAAAAAAACAGACGAAACGCAGTTTTCGGGTGAAAATGCAGGCATTAAAATTAGCAATGCTGACAGTGTATATCTTCTTACTGTAAGTGACAGAACTTACGATATGGGAAAGATTGATGATTTTGAAAAGCAAAATGATTTCAAACTTGTTGATGATTGCAAAGCAAAGCTTGAAAGCGTTGCTGAAAAATATGCAGGAAATAATAATTTTGATTATTATAAAGCGTTAAATAATCATTTGAAAATTTATCAGCCTCAATTTGACAGCGTTACACTTTCGTTGGGTGATGATAGTTTTGATTCAAACGAAACACTTTTAAAAGCGCAAAAGGGTAAAAAGAAAATAAATTCTGCCCTTGCCCAGCGTACATATTATGCCGGCAGATATGCATATCTTTGCTGTTCGGGCTATTCTACAAGCCGACTTTACGGTATGTGGACAGGTGAATTTAACACCGGATGGGGCAGTAAATATACAATGGATGCAAATGTTAATTTGCAAACATCTTCAATGAATACGAGTAATATGTCACGCAGTCCTATCGGCTATGCATATTTCATTTTGCGTCAACTTCCTGATTGGGAAGAAAATGCATATGCAACTCACGGGTTTAAAGACGCTATTCAGGCACCGGTTAATACTGACGGTGATAAAGCTGTAATCACCGAAACCTGCTATCCTTATCCTTTCAGGTATTGGAACGCCGGCACATCTTGGATGATTAACCCGCTTTATGAAACTCTTCTTTCATATGGTAATATCAATATTCCTTTAAGTGATGAATTTGACCTTGAAAAACTTAAATCGGTTCTCTCTGTTACTGAAAAAGACTTAACAGAAAGCCAAATTAAAGAAATTAAAAAGCGTGGATATTTAAGGCTTGAAGAAGATATTTTATATCCGCTTTTGGTGAAAAGTGCAAATTATTGGAGTCAGCTGATGAGTCCTGAATATTACACCGCAAAAGATGGTTCTATTCATTATGAAAAGGGCAAAACATCATTAAATGACGGTGAAACATATTGCATTTTGCCAAGCTATTCGCCTGAAAATAACCCATCAAATTATAACAGTCCATCGGATGCTAACTGTGCTATTGATATTTCTGCCTGCCGTGATAATCTTAATATGCTTATTAAAGTTATGGGTGATGTTGATAAAAGTGCAGATACATCTAAATGGCAGGAACTTGAAAAAAATCTTCCACCATATCTTTATGATGAAACAGGCGCTCTTAAAGAATGGGCAACAACTTCATTTGATGAAAATAATGAACACCGCCATTTAAGTCACCTTTACGGTGTATGGCCGCTTTTTGAAACGCAGGGAAATGAAAAACTGTCGAAAGCCTGCGAGCAGGCAATCGCAAATAGACAGAGTGAAAATGAAGCGTCACACGCACTTGTTCACCGCAGTCTTATTGCTTCAAGGTTAAAAGATTCAGATTCTTTAACCGATGCCCTTGTTAAACTTATGAACCATAAAATCAGGTATGATTCACTAATGACTAACCACGATTATGACCAAGGCAGTTGCTATTGTACTGATTTTGCGATAGGCTATCTCGGTATTATAAATGAAGCACTTGTTTATTCACATAATGATGATATTGAATTTCTTCCGGCACTTCCGAATTCAGGTTTTGAAAACGGAACGCTTAAAGGAATTAAAACCCGTAATCGCGCTACCGTAACTGAACTTAAGTGGGCAGACGCCGGTAAAACAATAAGTGCAACTGTTACTTCGGATATTGACCAAAAGCTTAATATTAAAGCAGGCGGTAAATCGCAAACAGTTGAATTTAAAGCAGGGGAAAGTAAAACATTCAAATTTTAATTAGTTAAAAGGATATAGCTTCGGCTATATCCTTTTAGACTGTCGATAAAGTGGCTAAAGCGCGCCGAATAAAATAAGCAAACCTTTTTTTGCCTCCCTTGCAAAGGGAGGTGGGTGCAACTTGTTGCACTCGGAGGGATTGAAAAATAGCTTGGACATCGAGTCCAAGCTATTTTTGGCGCTTTCCGTCTTTTGCTCGGGGGCAGTACCATTGTACAGCTCCCACTCGCAAAATACGAAATTTATCTTACTTTCTCAAAGTCTATCAGCGTGTATTTTAAAATTTTTATTTGACAATTGCTTTTATTAGTAGTATTATAATAGCGAAGTTAGGCAAAGCTAACTAATTTTATCGTTCAAAAGTTAGTTAACACTAACTGTGATAAATAGAATAGGAGAAACAATATGGCATTTGTAGAAATAAACAACATAAAAAAACACTTTGGTTACGGCGAAAACAAAATTGAAGTGCTCAAAGGCATAAATCTTGAAATTGAAAAAGGTGAAATGTGCGTGCTTCTCGGCCCGAGCGGTTCGGGTAAATCAACCCTTTTGAATATCATCGGTGCTATTGAATATGCTGATGACGGGTACATAGCAATCAGCGGTGAAAAAACAAAGCTGATGAATGAAAAGCAGCTTACTATGTATCGCAGAAAGCATCTTGGATATGTATTTCAAATGTATAATTTGATACCGAATTTAACAGTTAGGGAAAATATTGAAGTGGGCGCATATTTAAGTGATAATCCGCTTGATATTGATGAACTTATGGCAACACTCGGCATTGCTGACCAAGCAAATAAATTGCCGGCACAGCTTTCAGGCGGCCAGCAGCAAAGAACTTCTATCGGAAGAGCAATAGTTAAAAATCCGGATATTCTTCTTTGTGATGAACCTACGGGCGCACTTGATTACAACACGTCAAAGGAAATATTAAAACTTCTTGAAGACATAAATCAAAAGTACGGTAATACGGTTATTATGGTTACGCATAACGATGCTATTAAAAATATGGCGGATAGAGTTTTCACTCTTCACGACGGTGAAATTCGCAAAAATTATGTAAACGAAAACAAAGTGACTGCAAAAGACCTTGAATGGTAAGGAGTATAAAAATGCAAAATCCTTTGAATAAAAGATTTAAGCGCGATTTAAAATTCGATGCAGGCAAATATATCGCAATATTTCTATTTATTGTGTTTTTTATAGGTGCTGCATCAGGTTTTTTAGTTGCCGATAATTCAGTTTTGGCAATGTTTGATGATGTTGCAACAAAATATAATATTGAAGACGGACATATTTCTTTCAATGTTCAGCCTGATAAAAGTATGCTCTCTGAAATTGAAAAGCAAAATGATTTAAAGCTGTTTGAATTAAATTATAAGGAAGAAGATATAAATAACATCGGCAAAACTTTGCGTATATATAAGCAAAGGCAAGAAGTAAATACCGTATGCCTTATGAGCGGTGAAATGCCAAGCGCAAAAAATCAGATTGCTCTTGACAGAACTTTTGCCAAAAATAACAATATAAATGTGGGCGATAAAGTTTTAATAAGAGGTAAAAAATACCTTGTTTGCGGTATGGTTGCACTTCCTGATTACAGTGCTTTATTCAAAAGTAATGCCGATATGATGTTCGATGCAGTCGGCTTTGGTGTTGCAATAATGACTGATGGCGGATACAATACAGTAAGTTCTGCACACGAAACAGTAAATTACGCTTGGAAATATAATAAAGCCACAATTGATGAAAGTGACGAAAATACAAAAAGCGAAAGTTTAATGAAATCACTTGAAAAGATAATTAAAAAATATGATGAACCGATAGTTCAAAATCAAGTGGACGCACTTTACGATGATGCAAAGCCATATATAAAAAGGCTTAAAAGTGAATTTGAAATTGCTGAAAAGGAGTTAGAATCAAAGTATTTTACCGCTATAAGAAATGCAGGTATAGGCAATGATTCAAAAATGGCAAAGGAACTCGGAATTACAACTAAGCAATATACTAATTTAAAAAATGTTTTGGAAGACGCTGAAAAAAATCAAGATGATTGGGATGTTGATTCCTTTGATACAGCACCTAAAATAAATCTTGATGATTATAAAACCGATAATTCATCAACCGATTTTGATGATGCGTTAAATGAAATATACAAAATAGTTGACGCTGTGAGCGATGCGAAATTATATAATTGTACGCAGATTTATAAAGATTTATCAGCTGTTAAAAAGATTGTAAATAACTTTGAAATAAATGACAGTAATATAATTACTATTAAGGATTACAGTGCAAAATATACTAATAAATCTATTATATATGCGCAGGAAGACGGTGGCTCAGATAAAGCAAGTGTAATGCTTATGATTTATTTGATTATGATAGTTGTAGCATTCCTGTTTTCTGTTACTACATCAAATACCATTACAAAGGAAGCTAATGCAATAGGCACACTTCGTGCAATGGGATATTCGAAAGCGCAGCTTATCAGGCATTATATGTTTTTGCCTACTGTTGTAACAATTATAGGTGCAATTGTAGGCAATGTTTTGGGATATACCGCATTTCAAAAAGCTTTTGTGGGTGTGTATTATTCAAATTATTCTTTAACAACTTATAAAACCTTATGGAATATGCAGGCGTTTTTGGAAACCACAATAGTACCGTTTGTTCTTACACTTATAATCAATTTCTTGGTGCTTTCAAAGAAACTTAAAATCAGTCCGCTTAATTTTATTCGCGGTCAATTAAAACAAAGCGGTCAAAAGAATATTATAAAATTGCCGAAGAAAATGCCTTTCTTTTCAAAATTCAGGCTTCGTATTTTGTTTCAAAACATTCCGTCATATCTTACAATGTTTTTTGGTATTATCCTTGCCGGCACACTGGTAGTATTCGGCTCAATGTTCGCCCCATTGCTTGATGACTATTCAAATGTTGTTAAGCAAAGCCAAATATCTAAATATCAGTATATAATGATAAATGAAAAAGATACTGAAAATACCAAAGCAGAAAAGTTCTGCCTGACTTCACTTCAAACAACTGATAAAAAGTTTATGAATGATGATGTAAGCGTTTACGGCGTTTCTAATCGAAGTGAATTTATCACTTCTTCAATACCGACAGGTGAAGTGCTTGTGTCAAGCGCAATGGCTGATAAGTTTGGAATTTCAAGCGGAGATGAAGTAACGCTTAAAGAAGAGTATAAGGATAAAACATATACATTTAAGGTTTCAGGTACATATAAGTACGACGCCGGAATAACTGTGTTTATGAATAGGGCAGATTATTTAAAAACATTTAATGAAAGCAGTGATTATTTTACCGGCTATTTCAGCAATGAAAAATTAAATGATTTAGACCCGGATGATATTGCAACCGTTATCACCGAAAAAGATTTAACTAAAGTAGTTACTCAAATGCAGGTTTCTATGAGCGAATTTGTTAAGGTGTTTAAAGGCCTTGGCGTATTGATATTCCTGCTTATTATGTATATTTTAACAAAGCAGATTATTGAGAAAAACAGCAAATCTGTTTCTATGACGAAGATTTTAGGATTTTCTGATATAGAAATAGGAAAGCTGTATATAGTCATAACTTCTATTGTAGTTGTGCTGTCACTTGCATTATCAATACCGATTATATCATTGCTTCTTCGCTGGTGCTTTAAGTCATATCTGTATACTCAAATGACGGGGTATATTCCTTATATAATTTCAAATGATTGTTATATTACAATGTTTGTTTTAGGTGTAATAAGTTATGCCCTTGTATCAATTATGATGCTTATTAAAATTAAAAAGACACCGCTTGGTGAAGCTCTTAAAAATCAAACATTATAATATCAAAGTCATAGCAATTGCTTCTTTAATTGGAGCTTTTGCTATGGCGTTTTTATATGTTTGTATCTTTTTGTAAAAATCATCATAAAATATTAAAAAAACACTTGACAATTGAATAGTTGTTCAACTATAATACAAATAGAACAGTTGAGTAATTGTTCAACTGTAATGATGATTAACCGAAAGGATATGATAATATGAAAAAGACTTATGGTATTGAAGTGGATTGCGCAAACTGTGCAGCAAAGATGGAGGATATGGCAAATAAAACTACCGGCGTTGCAAATGCAACAGTTTCTTTTATGACTCAAAAAATGAAAGTCGAGTTTGAAGACGGAGCAGATGAAAAGACTGTTATGAAGCAGGTGCTTAAAAATTGCCGTAAAGTTGAAGATGATTGTGATATTTTCTTTTAAATGTGGGGTGGTAATATGAGTAAAAAGCAGAAAAAGGTTCTTATAAGAATAATAATTTCTTCCGTTTTGCTTGTGGCTTTGATGATAACATCAAAATTGGTTCAACTTAATAAATGGGTGGAATTTGTACTCTTTCTCGCTCCATATTTAATTATCGGCTATGATATTTTGAAAAAGGCAATTAAAGGTATTGCAAAAGGCCAGGTTTTTGATGAAAATTTCCTTATGGCTGTTGCAACTATTGGCGCGGTTGCACTCGGTGATTTTGCCGAAGGTGCAGCAGTAATGCTCTTTTACCAAATCGGCGAACTTTTTCAAAGTGTTGCGGTGGGCAAGAGCAGAAGAAATATAACATCACTTATGGATATTCGCCCTGATTATGCAAATGTCGAAGTTGATTGTAAGCTTGAAAAGGTTGACCCTGACGATGTCAAAATCGGAACGGATATTATAGTTAACCCGGGTGAAAAAGTGCCTATTGACGGTGTAGTAGTAAGCGGTGAATCAACGCTGAACACAAGCGCATTAACAGGCGAAAGCGTGCCGCGTTCGGTTAAAAGCGGTGATGAAATAATCAGCGGCTGCATTAACCTTACAGGTGTATTAAGAATTAAAACATCAAAAGAATTTGGAGATTCAACTGTTTCTAAAATACTTGACCTTGTTGAAAATTCAAGTATGAAAAAATCAAAGAGTGAAAACTTTATCACTAAATTTGCAAGATATTATACTCCTGCTGTTTGCGGCGGTGCCCTTGTTCTTGCTGTTTTACCGCCGATTGTCAGAATGATTATGGGTGAAAGTGCAATGTGGGGTGATTGGATTACCCGTGCGCTTACTTTCCTTGTAATCAGTTGCCCGTGTGCGCTTGTAATCTCTATTCCTTTGAGCTTTTTTGCAGGTATCGGCTGTGCGTCTGCCAATGGTGTACTTGTAAAAGGTTCAAATTACCTTGAAGCCCTTTCGGATACACAGTATATTGTTTTTGATAAAACAGGTACACTTACTAAAGGTGTGTTTGAAGTAACGGGGATTTATCCTGCAAACGGATTTGACGAAAGCACAATTGTAGGCCTTGCGTCATATGCTGAAAGTGCGTCAAACCACCCTATAAGTATCAGCCTTAAAAAGTATTTTGGCAAAGAAATTAAGCGCGACAGCGTATCTGATATTGAAGAAATTGCCGGTCACGGTGTATCTGCTGTTGTTAACGGACATAAAGTTTATGCCGGTAATATTAAACTTATGCATAAAGAAAATATTGCAGTTGACGCTGAACATAACGATGGAACTGTGGTTTATGTTTCCTGTGACGGCGTATATGCCGGTTGCATTGTAATATCCGATGTGGTTAAGGATAATTCAAAAAAAGCTATTTCAAACCTTAAAAAGAGCGGTATTGATAAAACTGTTATGCTTACAGGCGATTCAAAAGAAACAGCTAAAAGAGTTGCCGAAAATCTCGGCCTTGATGAATACCACGCAGAACTTCTTCCTGCCGATAAAGTTGAATGGGTTGAAAAATTGCTTGGTGAAAAATCACCTAAAAAGAAGCTTGCTTTTGTAGGCGACGGTATAAACGATGCTCCGGTATTATCCCGTGCAGATATTGGTATTGCTATGGGCGCACTCGGTTCTGATGCGGCTATTGAAGCGGCTGATATTGTTTTAATGGATGATGACCCGTCAAAAATAGCTCTTGCACGCAAAATTTCTGTTCATACACTAAAAATTGTAAAAGAAAATATTTGGTTTGCGCTTATAGTTAAGGCTGTTTGCCTTGTTTTAGGTGCGCTTGGTATAGCAAATATGTGGATAGCAATTTTTGCCGATGTGGGTGTAATGGTTCTTGCGGTATTAAATGCAATCCGTGCATTGAAACTAAAGTGAATTACTAAATGTAATAAAGCTCCTCTTTAAATGTTAAAAAGAAATGGGAATTTCAATTCTGAATTTAATGCAAGGTATTTCCGTAATAAAAAGATTCACGAAAAATGACACTTCACATTTGTGAAGTGCCATTTTTTTATAGTTATTAAATTATTTAACTTTAACTTTTAAAGTTTTTGAATAGCTGCCATAGAACTTTTCGCCCTGTGACTGATTTTGATATGCACGAATTCGTACATAATATGTTTTCTTTCTTTTAAGCTTTGAAATTTTTTTAGACTTTGCTTTGTTACCTTTTGTTGTAACGGTTTTTGTTGTCTTTTTAGTAAACTTTTTTGAAGTAGAATACTGAATTTCATAGCCTGAAACATTCTTGATGTTGTTTTTCCAGCTTACAGTAATTTGCTTTTTCTTTTTACTTTTTACTGAAGAAAGAGTTGCTTTTGGCTTTGAAAGGCCTGAAATTACATAGCTTTCGCTTGCGCTTACTGCAGGATTTGAATTAAGAGTTACGGTTAAGTTGTAGCTACCGTTACTCTTTGGATAAATAACGCTGTTTTTGATTTTAGCAATATTTGAATTGCTGCTTATATAACTTACCTGGTCATTGCTTAAAGTAATACCGTTAGGGTTAATACCTTTGTCAAAATAAGCGTATGTTGTAAGCGGAGCAAAATTCTTACCGTATACAATTTCTTGCTGAACTCTTAATGTGATATTGCTTGTAAGTGTGTTGACACTTGCTTTTACATTTGCGTCAGTAAAGTTTTTATACGGTGTGCTTTGGCTGTTTGTACCGTAAATTACATACATTGAAGTAATGCCGTTTAATGTGAATAAGCCTACGCCGATACTGTTAACATACTGGCCGACAGGATGTGAAGCATAAGACTGAATTGTTGTTTTGATTGTATTGTAATCAGGAGTTCCTGAAAAATAATAAATTGCTGATATTACAGCGTTTGAAAGATATGATGAAACCAAATCACCGTTTGGTAAGTATTTATCGTCTGAATCAAAGTAAACGAATACATCTTTTGCTCTCTGCTTTGCTTGTTCACAAAGCGTATTATCAAGCTGAATTGCAGTTTTGCCGGATGCAGTTCTGCATTCATTGATTGCGTTTGCGGTATCATCAATAAGGCTGTTGTTTTCAATACCGTCTAATAAAACGGTTGCACAATTTGATGAATCTGCGGCAAAAACACTAGTTGCAAAGGAAAGGGAAGTTATGCACATAATTATTGCAAGTGCAAGCGATAATATTTTTTTCATAATTTTACCTCTTTCATTAAATCAGTAAATAAAAAGGTGAGAATTTCCCACCTTTTTATTTGTTATTTTATTTCTTTTCAAGTTCAATTTGCTTTGATACTGTATCGGCATTAAATGCTTTTTCAGGGTCAAAGTCTTTTTCAGGGAAGATAAGGTTAAGAACGATACCTGCAATTGAAGCAACAGCAAGTGCTGTAAGAGTGATATTGTGGCCGCCTACTGTAAATGTAATGCCGTCTGTAAGGCCGAGTGCTACTACAAGGATAACAGCTGCAATAATTGTATTTCTTGCTTTTGAAAAGTCAACCTTTGCTTCAACAACATTTCTTACACCGATAGCAGAAATCATACCGTAAAGAACGAATGAAATGCCGCCTACTACTGCGCCCGGAATTGACTCAATAATTGCCGCAAATTTAGGGCAGAATGAGAATGCCATTGCAAAGTATGCTGCAATTCTTACTACTCTTGGGTCATATACTTTTGAAAGGGCAAGTACACCTGTGTTTTCACCGTATGTAGTGTTGGCAGGAGCACCGAAGAGAGAAGCAAGAGTTGTTGCAAGGCCGTCACCTAAAAGAGTTCTGTGAAGTCCAGGATCCTGAATATAGTTTTTCTTACAAGTAGCAGAGATAGCTGAAATATCACCGATATGCTCCATCATTGTTGCAATTGAAATAGGAACAAGTGCGATGATTGCAGAGATTGCTTTGCCGCTGTCATGAACACCGCCGAATACGGTTGATGACCATTCGATTGGGAAACCAATCCAAGCAGCTTCTTTAACACCTGTGAAGTCAATAGCAAAGCTTTCAACTCCGCCGATGTTACCTACTACAACTGCTGTGAGATATGCACCGATTATACCAAGAAGAATAGGTATAATCTTAATCATACCTTTACCGAAAATGTTGAATACAATTACGAGTACAAGTGCCACTACTGCAAGCCACCAGTTATTTTTGCAATTGTTTACTGCTGACGGTGCAAGTCCCAAGCCGATTGCTATAATAATCGGGCCTGTTACAACAGGAGGGAAAAGCTTCATAATTTTGTTGATTCCCACAGCTTTAATCAAAGCGGCAAGAATAAGGTAAATAAGACCTGCACACGCTACGCCGAGGCAAGCATAAGGCAACATTTCTTTATTAGGTGTTCCGTCTTTAGCCATTGGTGCTACTGCTGCATAACCACCTAAAAATGCGAATGATGAGCCGAGGAATGCCGGTACTTTAAACTTGGTAAGACAGTGGAACAAAAGAGTACCTAAACCTGCAAAAAGAAGAGTAGTGGAAATACTCAAACCTGTAAGAAGAGGTACTGTAACAGTTGCGCCGAACATAGCAAACATATGCTGGAAACCGAGTACAACCATTTTTGGTGTGCCAAGCTGTCTTGCATCATAGATGCCGTCTTTGCCGACTTTTGGTTTGTTAGACATTTTTCAAGTCCTCCTAAAAATATTAAATTTTGTAATGATATAGAAAATAGCTTTAAACTTAAAACTATTTAGTACCGAAAATTCTGTCACCTGCGTCACCAAGGCCCGGAATGATATATGCATCGTCATTAAGTTTTTCATCAAGCGAAGCACAGTAAATATCAACATCAGGGTGGGCTTTTTTAAGAGCTTCAAGTCCTTCAGGTGCTGCGATAATGCACATAAATACAATCTTTCTTGGGCTTCTTAATTTAATTTGACTGATAGCGTCAATTGCAGAACCGCCTGTTGCAAGCATTGGGTCTACAACATAAACATCTCTTTTGTCAATATCCTTTGGTAATTTGCAATAATACTCAACAGGTGTATGTGTTGTTTCATCTCTGTATAAACCGATATGTCCGATTCTCGCAGCAGGAACAAGGCTTACACATCCGTCAACCATTCCTAAACCTGCACGAAGAATAGGTACAAATGCAAGCTTTCTGCCGGCAATATGATTGCACTTTGCAATTCCGCAAGGTGTTTTAACTTCAACCTGCTCTGTCGGTAAATCTCTTGTTGCTTCAAATGTCATAAGCATTGCAATTTCGTTAACAAGTTCACGAAAGTCTTTTGTGCTTGTTTTTTCATCACGAAGAATGCTGAGTTTATGCTGGATAAGCGGATGGTCAAAAATGACTACTTTTCTTTCCATAAATATATCCTCCAAAATCTTTTTGCCCAAATTTTATCATATTATGTCTAAATAAACAACAAAGGTTACACAGTTGTAATTATTTTTTGTAAAGAAGATGTCAAATACTGTCATTACCGTGCAAAGTATTGCGTTTTTGCAAAGAATATATTATAATATTTTAAATATGGAATATTATATCCAAAAGAGATAGGTTTGATATATATGGATAAGTTTAAATTAGTTAGTAAGTATAAGCCGACCGGTGATCAACCGCAGGCTATTGATTCACTTGTAAAGGGTGTGCTTGCCGGTGATAAAGAGCAAACACTGATGGGCGTAACAGGCTCCGGTAAAACCTTTACTATGGCTAATATTATTGAAAAAGTTAATCGCCCGACTCTTGTGCTTGCACATAATAAAACACTTGCGGCTCAGCTTTGCAGTGAGTTCAGAGAATTTTTTCCTGAAAATGCAGTTGAATATTTTGTTTCGTATTATGATTACTATCAGCCTGAAGCTTATGTTCCTACGACTGATACTTATATTGAAAAGGATTCATCCATTAACGATGAAATAGACAAGCTTCGCCATTCGGCTACTTCCGCCTTGTTTGAAAGGCGAGATGTTATTATCGTAGCTTCGGTGTCGTGTATTTATTCAATAGGTGACCCGATTGATTATAAAAGTATGGTTATTTCGCTTCGTGCCGGTATGGATTACGGGCGTGATAAGCTTATTGAAAAACTTGTTTCAATTCAATATGAAAGAAACGATATTAACTTTGTCAGAAATAAATTCAGGGTTAGGGGAGATACTGTTGAAATTTTCCCTGCCGGTTCTAACGGTACAGCAATCAGAGTTGAATTTTTCGGCGATGAAATAGACAGAATTTGTGAAATTCAGCCGCTTACGGGAAAGGTTGAGGGCATACTTTCGCATGTTGCAATTTATCCGGCTTCGCACTATGTTGTCGGCCCTGAGAAAATGAATAAAGCAATAGATAAAATATATAATGAAATGGTTGAACGCGTAAGTGAATTTGAAGCCAAAGGCAAACTTCTTGAAGCACAGCGAATTAAAGAGCGAACAATGAATGATATTGAAATGCTTAGGGAAACAGGCTTTTGCAAGGGAATTGAAAACTATTCTGCCGTAATGAGCGGCAGAAAACCCGGTGAAGCTCCGTTTACACTTATTGATTATATGCCTGATGATTTTCTTCTTTTTTGTGATGAAAGCCATGTAATGCTTCCGCAAGTCAGAGGTATGTATGCAGGTGACAGAGCAAGAAAAGAAAGTCTTGTGGAATATGGTTTTAGACTTCCGAGTGCGCTTGATAACCGCCCTCTTATGTTTGATGAGTTTTATAAAAAGATAAATCAGGTTATTTTCACTTCCGCTACACCCGGTTCGTTTGAAAGGGAACACAGCGCACAAATTGTTGAACAGGTTATTCGTCCTACCGGTTTGCTTGACCCTATTATTACCGTTAAACCGACGGAAGACCAAATGGATGACCTTTTATCAGAAATAAATACTCGTGCCGCCGTTAAAGAAAGGGTGCTTGTTACTACCCTTACCAAAGCTATGGCGGAGGATTTGACGCAGTATCTTGAAGGTTTTGGTGTAAAAGTAAGATATATGCACCACGATATTGATACTATTGAAAGAATGGAAATTATCCGTGACCTTCGTTTAGGTGAATTTGATGTGCTTGTAGGTATTAACCTTTTGCGTGAAGGGCTTGATATACCTGAAGTATCACTTGTTGCAATTCTTGATGCTGATAAAGAAGGATTTTTAAGAAGCGAAACATCACTTGTGCAAACTATTGGCAGAGCGGCAAGAAATGAACACGGAGAAGTTATTATGTATGCCGACAGTGTAACTCCGTCTATGGAAAGAGCAATTACCGAAACACTTCGCCGGCGTGAAATTCAGGAAAAATATAATACCGAACACGGAATTACACCTAAAACAATTAAAAAAGATGTTCATCAAATTATTGAAATTACATCTAAAGAAAAGCTTGAAGGCAAGAAAAAGCACCTTTCAAAGAAAGAACGCCAGCTGATGATTGCCGAACTGACAAAAGAAATGAAAGAAGCGGCAAAGTTGCTTGAATTTGAACATGCCGCATATCTTCGTGACCAAATTGCCGAACTTGAAGGCAAAAAATAAACGAAAGGAATGTGACAATGAATAAAAACATAGTGATTAAAGGCGCAAGAGAGCATAATTTAAAAAATATTGATTTGACTATACCAAGGGATAAGCTTATTGTTTTTACAGGACTTTCGGGTTCGGGTAAATCAAGCCTTGCTTTTGATACTATCTATGCCGAAGGGCAGCGCAGGTATGTTGAGTCGCTGTCATCATATGCAAGGCAGTTTCTCGGCCAAATGGAAAAGCCTGATGTAGACTATATAGACGGTCTATCACCTGCAATTTCAATTGACCAAAAAACCACAAGCCGAAATCCGCGCTCAACCGTCGGCACCGTAACTGAAATTTATGATTATTTAAGGCTTTTATATGCTCGTATCGGTACTCCGCATTGTACCAAATGCGGCAGGGAGATTACACAGCAAACAGTTGACCAAATTGTTGACAGAGTTATGGAGCTTGAAGAAAAAACGCGTATTCAAATTATGGCTCCTATTGTTAAAGGGCGCAAGGGTGAATTTGTAAAAGAAATTGATTCTATTCGTAAATCAGGATTTGTGCGTGCAAGAATTGACGGTTCTGTATATGATTTAAGCGAAGAAATTAAACTTGAAAAGAATAAAAAGCATAATATTGATGTTATAGTTGACAGACTTGTAATAAATAGCGATATTAAATCAAGATTGACTGATTCAATTGAAACAGCAACTCACCTTGCCGAAGGTAATGTTTTAATTGATATTGTAGGTGACAGGGAAGAACTTTTTTCACTTAACTATGCCTGCCCGGAGCACGGTGCCGTGATTGAAGAAATGAGTCCGAGGATGTTTTCGTTTAACAATCCTTTCGGTGCTTGTAAAAAATGCGGTGGTTTGGGTTCATACAGAGAGATTGACCCTGATTTAGTAATTCCTAATAAAAAGCTTTCTATCAACCAAGGCGCAGTAAAAGCTTCCGGTTGGAATATTAAAGACGGTACAATTGCAAAAATGTACTATGAAGGACTTGCAAAGGAATACGGTTTTTCGCTTGATGTGCCTGTTGATATGATACCTAAAGACGGACTTCGCGCCATTCTTTACGGTACAGGCGGTAAAAAGCTTAAAATGAAACGCGTTACTTCATACGGTACAGGCGATTATCAAACAGATTTTGAGGGCGTTATACCTAACCTTAAGCGCAGGTATGAAAGCACGAACAGCGAATGGGCAAGAGGCGATATTGAAGCTGTTATGACAACTTGCGTCTGCCCTGATTGTAAGGGTGCAAGGCTTACACCTGAAATTATGAGCGTTACTGTCGGCGGAAAGAATATATACGAATTTTGTTCAATGCCGATTTCAGAGGAACTTGAATTTATAAATAATCTTGAACTTACCTCCCGCCAGCAGATGATAGGTAAACTTGTTGTAAATGAAATAAAGCAAAGGCTTAATTTCCTTAACAGTGTAGGGCTTGATTATCTTTCGCTTTCACGCGAGGCAGCTACTCTTTCCGGCGGTGAGGCACAGCGTATCCGCCTTGCTACGCAAATAGGTTCTTCACTTATGGGTGTACTTTATATTCTTGATGAACCGTCAATCGGTCTTCATCAAAGAGATAATGATAAGCTGTTAGGTACGCTTAAAAGTCTGCGTGATTTGGGTAACACGCTTATTGTGGTTGAGCATGATGAGGATACCATGCGAAATGCCGATTTTATTGTTGATATAGGCCCCGGAGCAGGTGTTAACGGCGGTGAACTCATTGCAGCAGGCAGTGTGGATGATATTATTAACTGCGACAAGTCAATTACAGGTATGTATTTAAGCGGAAAGCGCAAAATACCCGTTCCTGAAAAGCGCAGAGCAGGTAACGGTAAAAAGCTAACTGTTTTCGGCGCGCAGGAAAACAATCTGAAAAATATAGATGTTGAATTTCCGCTTGGTAAATTCATTGCGGTTACAGGTGTTTCAGGTTCGGGTAAATCAAGCCTTGTGAATGAAATTTTATATAAATATTTGGCGAATACCTTAAACGGTGCAAAGAAAAGACCCGGCAAATTTGATAAGATAACAGGTGCAGATAACCTTGATAAAGTTATAAATATCGACCAGTCACCAATCGGAAGAACACCGCGTTCCAACCCTGCAACATATACGGGTGTGTTTAATGATATTAGGGAACTTTATGCACAGACTGCCGACGCAAAACAAAAAGGATATAAGGCTAACCGTTTTTCATTTAATGTTAAAGGCGGCAGATGTGAAGCGTGTGAGGGTGATGGTATTGTTAAAATAGAAATGCACTTTCTTGCCGATGTATATGTACCTTGTGAAGTTTGCGGCGGTAAAAGATATAACAGAGAAACGCTTGAAGTTAAATTTAAGGGCAAATCAATTTTTGATGTACTTGAGATGACTGTTGATGAGGGCGCAAAATTCTTTGAAGCACAGCCTAAAATATACCGCAAGCTTAAAACACTTCAGGATGTTGGCTTGGGATATATCAAAATAGGTCAAAGTGCCACTACTTTATCAGGCGGTGAAGCGCAGAGAGTTAAGCTTGCTACCGAACTTTCAAAAAGAAGTACAGGCAAAACCATTTATATTCTCGATGAGCCTACAACAGGGCTTCATACTGCCGATGTTCACAGATTAACTACTGTTCTTGATATGCTTGTTAATTCAGGCAATACCGTAGTTGTGATTGAGCATAATTTGGATATAATCAAAACTGCCGATTATATTATTGATTTAGGGCCTGAGGGCGGTAAAGGCGGCGGCACAATTGTAGCCACAGGTACACCTGAAGAAATTGCCGCTTGTGAAAAATCATACACAGGGCAATATCTTAAACCGCTATTAGACAATAAATAAACATCTTTTAAGTATTTATAAGGGGGGAATATTTATGAGAAATCATCTAGTTACATCTAAACAACCGTTGTTGAATATTGACGGAACTTTGCGTGAGCCGGGGTGGAGCAAGAGCCTTGTGCAGACTTATAGCAGAAAAGATATTAAAAAGAGGATTACCCGTATTAAAGAATGGGATTATTATTCTGTTATATCAAATAAAAACAATATTGCTGTTTGCTTTACTGTTTCTGACCTTGGATATATTGAACTTGACAGCGTAAGCTTTCTTGATTTTTCTGTACCGAGGGAGCATACGCAGGGAAACATTCTGCCGTTTCCGTTAGGCAGGCTTCATATGCCGAGTGATTCATCGTTTGGTGATGTGAAAACATATAATTCAAAACTCGGAATTGAATTTTTAGTTCGTGACGGTAAGCGTGTTATCCGCTGCGATTTTCCGGAATTTGACGGCGGTAAGGGCTTAAAAGCAAATATCACGCTTGAAAGTTTGAATGATGATACTATGGTAATTGCAACTCCGTTTAAAACGGATAAAAAAGCATTTTACTATAATCAAAAAATAAATTGTATGAGAGTGTCGGGCAAGGTTTTATATGGTGGAAAACTGTATGAATTTTCACCTGAAACAGATTTCGGCGCACTTGACTGGGGCAGAGGGGTTTGGACCTATGACAATGTTTGGTATTGGGGTTCAGGCTCGGGTGATATTGGTGGTCATCGCTTTGGCTTTAATATCGGTTACGGTTTCGGTGACACATCTGCCGCAAGCGAAAATGTTATTTTTTATGACGGTGTGGCACATAAAATTGATGATGTTAAGTTTAATATCAGTGATAATTTTATTGATCCGTGGACTTTTACATCGTCAGACGGCAGATTTGAAATGAAGTTTGAGCCGATTATTGACCGCAGTGATTATACAAGCGTGCTTGATTTGATTGTGACTAATCAGCACCAAGTATTTGGCAAAATGACCGGTAAGGCGGTTCTTGATGACGGTACCGTTATCAGAATTAAAGATTTTCTCTGTTTTGCCGAAAAAGTACATAATAAGTATTAACAATCATTAAAAGAAAGGAAAAAATTATGACACATACTTTAAAAAAGACTTTATCAATCGTTATTTCACTTTTACTTATAATATCAACTTTTGCAATGGCGGATTTTTCTGCTTTTGCCAAAAGTAATGATTTTGAATATTATCCGGGCGATAATAACGGAATTATGGTGGCTTCGTACAAAGGCAATAAAGCAAAGCTCACAATTCCTAAAAAAATCGGAAATAAAAAAGTAACGGTATTGTCAGGTATTAACAACAATAAGGTTAAAGAAATTACAATAGGCGAAAATATTATTCATATTGAAGATTTTGCTTTTATGGATGCAAAAGAGTTAGAAAAGATTACCGTAAATAAAAATAATAAAAATTATTCTTCAAAAAACGGTATTCTTTATGATAAAAAAGGCACGAAGCTTATTGCTTATCCGTCAGCAAAAGTTGGCAAGAAATTTACTGCTCCCAAAAAAGTGAAGTCAATTGGTAATAATGCTTTTATCAACAATAAATATCTTGAAAGCGTAAATATAAGCACAGCGAAAAATGTAGGTGCAGGTATTTTCTTTAACTGTAAAAAACTTAAATCCGTTAAGCTTCCTTTAACATTGACTAAGCTTTCAAGCTATAATTTCGTTAATTATCCTAATGGATTTTTCGGTAATTGCAAGTCGCTTAAATCTTACACAATCCCTAAAAATATTAAAACACTTGGGAATATGTGCTTTGCAGGTTCGGGTTTGAAAGAAATAACAATTCCGAAAACAGTCAAAAAGGTCGGAAAAGGTATGTTTTTCAATTGCAAAAAGCTTACAAAGGTTACAATAAATGCCAATATTAAAGAACTTAAAGATTATGCCAATTTACCGGGTGCTTATGATGAAAAGTATTATGGCTTTTTCGAAAATTGCACAAAACTTACAAGTGTAAAAGCACCGTCGGTTCAAAAAGCCGACAGCAGAACTTATATTGGTACACCGCTTGAAATGTATCTTTAATTTTATTAACAGTCGCCGATTTGCTCGGCGGCTGTTATTTTTTTGTTACAAATCACGATAATTATGTTTGGCTTTTTAAACCTAATGTCATATTTATGTAAATAATTTTAAAAAAGCTGTTTATTTTATTGTTACTTTCTGTTATAATATTATAAATTTATTTTATAAGGAGGAGTGCATATGCCGAAATTTAAGGGTTTTAAAGTAATAGTTATGTTATGCCTTGTAGCTTTTTTGTTTTGCGGTTGTAATAATTTTCGTCTTTCCTCCTCAATTGATGATTTGATTTCACCAATTTCTCCGAGCGGGGATAATGCCGGTGTTCAAAGTGCGGTTGATGAATTCTGCAAAGGTGGTTATTCAATCAAAATTCCGGCAACGGGTAAATATACAACATCTTTTATTTTGAAAGATATTGATGGGGATAAAATCAGCGAAGCCGTTGCGTTTTACGAACCTTCTAATAAAATCGGCACTATCTCAATGGCTATAATTAAAAAGAGCGGAGATAAATGGAGTGTTGTATCAAATATTGAAGGCACTGCAACAGATGTTAACTGTGTTGATTTTTGCGATTTTAACAATGACGGTAAAATGGAAATTATCGTTTGCTGGAGCGTTGTATCAAAACTTACAGGTACCTCAATAAATGTTTATTCGCAAAATGAAAATAACGGTGCATATTCACTTCAAGCTGTATCAAAAGCAATTACAGGCAGTGATTTTATTTGTGTTGATGTTAACGATGACGGTGTAAAGGACCTCCTTGTTTTTGCAACGGGAACTTCGAGTGAAAATCCGAGGGCGGAACTTTATTCGTTTGAAACAGGGAAAAGGGAGCTTATCGGCGAAACCAGGCTTGACAGTACAATTACTTCATATGAAAGTATAAAATACGCAAAAACTGACGAGGGAACCTCTGTTTATGCTGACGCCCTTTGTGGTGACGGTTCATCAATGGTGACGGAATTTATTTATTGGTCTGATTATTATAATTCCATTATTTCTCCTTTTTACAGCTATTCTACCGGCAGAACTAAATCAACTGTTCGTTCAAGTCTTACAACTTGCAGGGATATTGACGGCGACGGAGTTATTGAAATTCCGAAAGATGCTTCTAATAAAAAGCAAGCGTCGGAAATTACAACTCAAAATTGGGTTAGTTACGGTAATACCGTGCTGTCCCACAAGTGCTATTCACTTGCTTGCAAGCGTGACGGTTATATTCTTGTAGTCGGTGATGATGATTTTTCAAAAATCAAAGCAAGTTATGACAGTGAAAAGAGAAAGCTTGAATTAACTAATAAAAAGAATAATAAAAAGGCGATTGAAATAATAACCCTTATAAATTCAAGTTACAGCGAAAATGACCCTAAATATGAGGATTATTCATTAGTTATGAAAAATAGCGGATTTGTTTATCTTGCCAAGGCAGACAGCTCATCCGGTATAGATATAAACATTAAAAAGTTAAGAGATATGATTAAAGTATACTGATTTAGGAGGTATATGTATGAAAAAGGTACTCGTTGCAGAAGATGAGGAATCCATCAGAGAGTTTATAGTTATCAACTTGACTCGTAGCGGCTACAATGTTGAGCAGGCTGAAAATGGTGCTGTTGCACTTGAAAAATTTTCACAGGATGAAAATGGCTTTGATGTTGCGATTCTTGATATTATGATGCCTGAACTCGACGGACTTTCCGTATGCAAAGAGCTTCGCAAGCGTTCAAGTGACTTGGGTATTATTATGCTTAGCGCAAAAACGCAGGAAATGGATAAAGTTACAGGCCTTATGTACGGTGCGGATGATTATGTAACTAAACCGTTTTCACCGAGTGAACTTATGGCAAGGGTTGACGCTGTATACAGAAGAGTTGAAATGACAAGAGGTTTCAGAAAGAATGATACTACCGGTGACAGTATTGTTCTTGATGAGTTTGAACTCAATTTGCGCAATCGTACACTTTCCAAAAACGGTGAAATGATTGAACTCACACAAGTTGAATTCCAAATCATTGAATATTTCTTTAAAAATCCTAATGCTGCACTTTCAAGAACAGACATTTTAAAAACTGTTTGGGGTGCTAACTATTTCGGTGATGAAAAAATAGTTGATGTTAATATCAGGCGTTTAAGGATGAAAATTGAGGATAACCCATCAAGTCCTACAAGGCTTGTGACTATTTGGGGGCTCGGTTATAAGTGGATAACCGATAACCAGTAATTTATTTTGTATTTAATCGGCAGGAATTTAAGTGATGAAAAAAATATCTAAAGAAAAATTGCATTTGCCAAAAATTGAGGGCATAACACTGAGGTGGCTTATAAACATCATCGGTGTTATTGTGGTATTCTTTATTATTGTTTTTATAATTTCAGCCTTTGCAATAAAAAATACTTATTATTCTAATGTGGAAAGTATACTTAATTCAGGTGCGTCATCAACTGCCGTAAGCTATTTCAGTGCAAATTTGGATGTCGGTAATACACTTGAGCAATCTGCCACAGAGTATATAGACAGTTACAGCTATAAAGAAAAAACAACAACTTGGATAATTGATAATGACGGAAAAGTTGTTGTATCATCAAGCGGCTTTGCAATTGAAAAGCAAGAAATGCCTGATTATGAAGAAGCTTTGGCAAGCGATAGTAATAAATCCAAATATATAGGCAAAATAAGTAATGGTGAAAAGGTTATGGCCGTTTGCAGAATTATTAAGGATTCAAACGGCGATAATGTCGGTGCTATCCGTGTTTTATCATCTCTTGAGCAGATTGACAGGCAGGTGGCAACTTTAACATTTCTTGTTTTTATTGGGCTTGTTATTGTTTTTGCACTTATCATATTTTCTAACCTTTTCTTTATCCGTTCTATTATTTTTCCGGTTCAGGAAATTACGGAAACTACAAAAAAAATATCTCAGGGCGATTATTCAGTTCGTATTGAAAAAAAATATGATGATGAAATCGGTAATCTTTGTGACTCTATAAATACTATGGCAGAAGAAATATCTACCACAGATAAAATGAAAAACGACTTCATTTCTACTATATCTCACGAACTTCGTACACCCCTTACATCTATTAAAGGCTGGGGCGAAACTCTTATGCTCAGCACAGATGATACTGTGGATGAACTTACACGAAAAGGCTTGCAGGTAATTGTTAAAGAAGCAGGCAGGCTTGAAGGTTTCGTTGAGGAACTTCTTGACTTTTCACGCCTTCAAAGCGGCAGAATGAATTTGCGCCTTGCTAAAACTGATCTGTTTGCAGAGCTTGATGAAACAGTATTTACTTTCCGTGAAAGAGCGCTTCGTGAGGGAATTGAGGTTAAATACAGCATCCCCGAAGTGCCGGCTGTTGCCAATGCAGATGCAAACAGGCTTAAACAAGTATTTATGAATATTCTTGATAACGCGCTTAAATATTCACGCGCACCGAGTAAGATATTTGTTAAAGCTGAGTTTACAAAGCTTGAAAATGAAAATTTTGTTAAAATCGCAATTGCAGACCAAGGTTGCGGAATAAGTAAAGAAGATTTACCTCATGTTAAAGAAAAATTTTATAAAGCAAATGTTTCTGTCAGAGGCTCGGGTATCGGGCTTGCGGTTACTAATGAAATAGTAAATCTTCATCACGGTAAACTTGAAATCGACAGTAAAGAAGGTAAGGGTACTTTGGTTACTATTTATCTTCCTGTTGAAAACAGTCCGTCAAAAAATGAGCTTAATGATATGAAGCAAAATGCTACTCAGGCGGATGCCGAAATAAATGAAGGCGTTGAAATCAATAAAAATTGAAAGGCAAATCAGTATGGAAGAAAAAAGGATACATAAAACTTCAGTAGGCGGCCAAGCCCTTATTGAAGGTGTTATGATGCAAGGCCCACGCGGTATAGCAACAGCGGTGCGTAAAACCGACGGCGATATTGTTGTAAAGCATCACGAATTTTCTCATATTAGGGATAAGCATAAGTTTTTTGGCTTACCTATTATCAGAGGTATGGTTAATTTTGTTGAATCAATGATATTGGGCTATAAAATGCTTATGTATTCAGCCGAAGCTTCAGGTATGGAAGACCTTGAAGATGTTGAAATGAATAAATTTGAAAAGTGGCTTACAGATAAACTCGGCGATAAGTTTATGAATATTATAATGGGCATTGCCACGGTACTGGGTTTTGCTCTTGCTTTTGTTATTTTTTTCTATCTTCCTGTACTTGCTTTCAGTAAATTAAACAGTGCTTGCTCAAATGCATTAACACCTTGGCAAGGCACAATTGAGGGTGTAATGAAAATATTGATTTTTGTGATTTATATTGCAATTGTCAGCCAAATGAAAGATATTAAGCGTACTTTTATGTATCACGGCGCAGAGCATAAGTCTATTGCCTGTTATGAAGCCGGTAAGGAACTTACGGTTGATAATGTTCGCAATTGCTGTCGTTTTCACCCTCGCTGCGGTACATCATTTATATTTGTAATGCTTATTTTCAGCATTATTTTCAGTACAATACTTTCTAAAATATTTCCTGCCATTGCGCAAATCAGGGTGCTTTGGATGTTTCTTAAACTTGCATTTATCCCACTTATTATGGGCGTTGGGTATGAATTTATAAAATATGCCGGCAGGCATGATAATTTGCTTGTTAAAATTTTGAGCGCACCGGGTTTGTGGATGCAGCGCCTTACTACCAAAGAACCGAGTGATGATATTATTGAAGTTGGTATTGAATCGCTCAAAGCGGTAATAACAGAAAATCCCGAGGATGATGAAATTAAATGACGCTTAAAGAAGCATATAGCTACGCAGTAGCTTTTTTAGAGCGAAACGGTATTGACGAAAGTGATTTTAAAGCACTTTGCATTGTTTGCTCAATTCTTGGAATAAAAAACAGCGATTACGAAGCTCATAAAGATGATTTTGTTCAAAACAAAAAGCTTGCAGATATGCTTTGGAAACTTAAATCGGGGCAACCTTTGCAGTATGTAATCGGCAAATGGGATTTTTATGAAAGCGAATTTTATGTCGGTGAAGGTGTACTCATTCCAAGGCCTGAAACAGAAGAACTTGTTGAAAAAGCAATTGATTATATAAAAACTCTGGGTAAGTGTGTTGTTTATGACCTTTGCAGCGGCAGTGGATGTATAGGCATCAGCATTGCAAAAAAATGCAGTAATGCGTTTGTTTATTTAATTGAAAAAAGTGATGACGCACTTTTCTATCTCAAAAAAAATGCCGATAAAATTAAAAATGTAAAAGTTTTGCAAGGCGATATATGCAATATTAAAGAGTTTGACTTTTTAGAAAATGCAGATGTCATTATTTCAAATCCACCGTATATCAGGCAAGATGAACTTGCGAATCTTCAATCTGAAGTTAAAAATGAACCCATAATGGCACTTGACGGCGGAAAAGACGGACTTGACTTTTATCGTGTAATCAACGATAATTGGTATTCTAAGCTGAATGATAAAGGTAAGCTCTTTCTTGAAATCGGAAATGAGCAGGGTGAGTCAATTTTCAATGTTCTTTATGAATTTGAAAATATAAGTGTAATTAAAGATTTATACGGTAACGACCGTATCGTTTCAGCTGATAAAAAATAACTATTATTTATTAAGGATGATTATATGTTTTCCATTCTTTCATATTTAAGAACAGGTAATTATATAGAAGCAATTATTGCGATATTATCGCGTTGCTTTGTTGTATTTTGCTGTTTGCCTATTCATGAACTTGCACACGGTTTAATGGCTGATAAGCTTGGCGACCATACTGCGCGTAATCAGGGCAGATTAACATTTAATCCGTTTGCACATCTTAATCCAATCGGTACTATAATGATTTTTCTTTTTGGTATCGGTTACGCAAATCCTGTTCCGATTAACCCTAATAATTTTAAAAATCCGAAAAAGGGTATGGCGTTAACTGCACTTGCAGGCCCTGTTTCAAATATTTTAATGAGCTTTATTTCGCTCTTTTTCTATTATGGTATTGTATATACAGTTGGATTAGGTAATACGGTCTTATATGCTATTGCATATTTCTTTTATTTTTCTGCCAGTGTAAATGTTACCCTTGCAGTATTTAATTTAATCCCTATTCCGCCGCTTGACGGTTCAAGGGTGCTTCTTGCAGTTTTGCCGGATGATAAATATTTTAAATATATGCAATATGAAAGATATATTATGATTGGGCTTATGATTGCTCTTTTTACAGGTGTATTAGATACTCCTATTTCTTTGCTTTCAAATGCTCTTATGAATATAGTCGGTATTATACCTAAATTATTGTTTGCTCTTTTAGCGAGGTAATAATGGAACAGCTAAGTTATAAAATTGATGTATTTGAAGGCCCTATGGACTTGCTTTTACATCTAATATCAAAGCACAAATTGAATATTAACGATATACCGATTGTTCAACTTGTAAATCAGTATCTTGATTATGTCAGGCAGATGCAGGAACAGGACTTTGATATTGCCGGTGAATTTCTTGAAATGGCGGCAAGATTGATATATATTAAAACAGTTTCACTTTTGCCAAGGCACGAAGAAGCCGAAATTCTTAAAAAAGAACTTACAGGCGAACTTATTGAATATCAGGATTGCAAAATAATGGCGGGTAAGCTTGCCAAGCAGACAGACGGATTTAACAGATTTGTTCGCCAGCCTGAAGAGGGGCATATCAATTATGATTATGAGCGTTTTCACGAGGGCGAAGAGCTGCTTAATGCTTATATAAATGCCGCCGGGCGCGGAAGACGCAAGTTGCCGCCTCCGCTTGATTCGTTTAAAGTTATTGTTGCTAAAAAGTTTGTTGCGGTTGCATCTAAAGTCGGAACTGTTATGAAAAAACTTTTCGGCGGAAAAAAGATTAAATTTTTAAGTCTTTTTGCCGATGCACAGACCAAGAGCGATATGGTTGCCACATTTCTTGCGGTGCTTGAACTTGCGAAAACCAAGAAAATTACAATTGAGGGTGAAATGGATAATCCTTTAGTACAAATGACTGGCGAGGTGAATGATATTGAGCAGTAATAATATTATGGCATCACTTGAAGCGATGCTTTTTGCTGCGGGCGATCCTGTTGAACCGGGAAAACTCGCAGAAGTACTTGATGTAGATGTTGAAAATGTAATAAAAATGCTCGGTCACCTTGAAGCGATGTATGATGAAAATAACCGAGGTTTAAGGCTTATTCGTGTTGACGGAAAATATCAGCTTTGTACAAGGGAAGAGTACGCAGATGAGGTTAGGGGTCTACTTGAAATAAAAAAGAATACTCCTTTAAGCCAAGCTGCTTTTGAGGTGCTTGCTATTGTGGCTTATAATAAAACCGTAACACGCTCGTTTATTGAGCAAATCCGCGGTGTTGATTGTTCAGGTCCTGTTTCAAATCTTATTCAAAAAGGTTTGATTGAAGAAAAGGGAAGGCTTGACTTGCCTGGTAGACCTCTTGTTTATGGTACTACCGATAGATTTTTGCGTTGCTTTTCTTTAAACAGCCTTGATGATTTACCTGATTTACCTGAGGAAGAAAAAAAGGATGATTCGCAAACTTCACTTTTTGAAGATGATAATGATGAAACATCTGATATACCCGAAGCTGAAATTTTGGAAGAGGGGGACGAAGAATAATGAAAGTATTTTTAATTATTGTTGCTGTGCTGGCAGTGATAATTATTGCTATTTTGTCCCTGTCGGCAACTATTACTTTAGTTTATGATAAAGGTTGGCACACTAAAGTGCAAATTCTTTTTATTGAAAAAGATATTGTCCTTTCAAAAATACTTTCTTTTATACTCTTTCCTGAAAAAAAGGCAGAGCAGGTAGCAAAAGAAAGTGACGAGAAAAAGAAAAGTAAGAAAGACAGCAAAAGCAAAAAGAAAGAAAGCACACCTGAAAAAGTGGCAGAAGCTGCTGTTGAAGCGGAGGAAAGGTCACTTGAAACCGAGGAGCAGGCAAAGGAAAATGAAACGGCTGCCACCCCGCAGGAAAAGCCTGCAAAAGCGAATCCTATCAAAAATTTGTGGGATACCCAGGGCATTGTAGGTATGCTCGATTTATTTGCAAATCTTGTAGAAACCGCAAATAATGCCGTTTTAACTTTATTTAGGGGTTTACATATTTACTCACTTTATGTTATGATATTAGTAGGCGGCGGTGATGCAGACCTTATAGCGCGTGCATACGGTACGCTTTGCAAGTATTACTATCCGCTTAAAGGTATTATTTTAAATGGTATGAAGGTTGATAATTATGATGATTATATTCAACCTGATTTTATAGCGGACAGGACTGAATTTGAATTTCAGCTTATTGCTAGTATAAATGTAAAGCTTATTTTAAAAGTCGGTATAAAAGCCGGTATAATATTTATAAGAAATCTAATAAAAAATAAAAAATCTATTAAAGGGGATAAATGATTATGAAGGAAACTCCGGTAAACAAAATAATGGAAAACACTCTTGAAAAAATGCGCCAAATGGTTGATGTTTCAACTATTATCGGCGAGCCTATGGTAACAGGTTCAACTACTCTTATTCCTGTTTCCAAGGTTTCATATGGATTTACTTCTGGCGGCACAGACCTTCCGTCAAAGCAGAATCAAGAGCTTTTCGGCGGTGGTGGCGGTGGTGGTATCACCATTACTCCTGTTGCATTCATTGTTATTGAAAACGGCAAGTGCAGAATGATGCAGATTAACAATTACACTTCATCTGCTGACCGTGCAATTGCTATGATTCCTGAACTTGTTGATAAAGTTACAGAGCTTCTTAAGCCTGAAAATAAGGAAGAAACAGCACAGGAAAATAACGCCGAATAATTTTGTTATTATCCCAATCACCTGCATATATTTTATGTGGGTGATTGTTTTGTTAAAGAAAATTACTGCGTTTTTATTTGTACTCCTTTTTGCATTTCCCAATGTTGCATACAGTTCCTCTTTTTCTGCTTCAAGCGTTTGTGTTATGGATATGACAACCCGCCAAATGCTATATGAAAATAATATTTATGAGCATAGAAGTGTGGCTTCTACAACTAAAATTATGACTTGTTTTTTGGCTTGCAAAAGTGGTAACCTTGATAAAACTATTAAAATTACTTCTCAAATGCTTGATGAATGTGAGGGCACAATGCTGTATTTGAAAGCAGGGGATACTGTCACGCTTTATGATTTATGTGTAGGTATGATGCTTGCATCGGGCAATGATTGTGCAAATGCCGTTGCGTTTACTTTGAGTGGCAGTTTGAAAGCATTTGCCGATTTGATGAACAGCACCGCAAGCAAGTTGGGTATGAATAATACGCATTTTATCACTCCGTCAGGATTAGATGAGGATAAACCTTATTCGTGTGCTTATGATATGGCACTGCTTTCGGCAAATGCTATGGAAAACGAATTTTTTTCTGAAATTGTTTCAATGCAGAGTGCCAAAGTTACAGTAAGCGGTGAGAAAAAGACTATTTATAATCACAATAAGCTTTTAGGTTATAATCTAAAAGACGGTGAATTTGTCGGCATTAAAACCGGTTTTACGGAAAATGCGGGCAGATGCCTTGTAAGTGCTAAAAAATATAAAGGTAATACAATAATTTGCGTAACTTTAAATTGTCCTGATGATTGGGATGCTCATACTTATTTCACGGAAATTTGTGAGCAGAAATATAATGCAGTCAGTATATCAAATGTGATTTCTATTGATACTGTCGGCAGTGAAAAAGCGTATGTTAAATGCACATATAATAAAAAACGCTACCTTTTAGGCAGCGTTAAGGTTTTAGAATATTACTTTCCATTTGTTTATGCACCTGTTAAAAAGGGGGATAAGCTCGGTGAAGTGATAGTTTATTATAATAATAAAATATTGGAAAGACTGCCGATAGAGGCAGACGAGGATGTAAAAGAATATGGCAAACAACAATCTGGTACGCCTTCAAAAGTTTATGGCTGAATGTGGCGTGGCTTCAAGGCGAAAGAGTGAAGAACTTATTGAAATGGGTAAGGTTAAGGTTAACGGCCATGTTGCCCATATCGGTGATAAAATCAATCCTAAAAAAGATATTGTTGCAGTTAAGGGTAAAAGAATTACCAAGGAAGAGCGTATGTACTATATTATGCTCAATAAACCGCGAGGATATGTTACTACTGTTTCAGATGAACTCGGCAGAAAAACCGTAATGGATTTGGTAGATTGTGAAGCAAGGGTTTATCCGGTAGGCAGACTTGATAAAGACAGTGAGGGACTTCTTATTCTCACTAATGACGGTTCGTTTGCTAATGCGCTCACACATCCAAAGCATAATTATGCAAAGGTTTATCGTGTAACAGTTAAACCAAGCGTTAATGATGAGATGCTTGAAAAAATGAGAAACGGAATTGAAATCGACGGTAGAAAAACCGCCCCTTGTGATATAAATGTTATTACTGAAGAAGATGGCAGAGTAGTTCTTGAATTTATTCTTCGTGAGGGGAGAAATCGCCAAATAAGAAAGATGTGTGAAGCAGTCGGATTGCAGGTTGCAAGGCTTAAAAGAATTTCAATCGGTCCTGTAAAGCTCGGTATGCTTCAAACCGGTAAAACACGCCGCCTTACTGATAACGAGGTACATAAACTTCTTCGTTCTTCAAACCCTGCAACTCAGGAAGATAATAATTAAATCAAAAAAGCTGTCGGAGTTTTAATTCCGACAGCTTTTTGTATATTTACATTAGTCTTGACCGTTAAGTATTGCGAAGTTTTCTTTATTGCACTTATAAAGATTTTTGAATACCTTAAAGTTCTTTTCATATACATCTTTATTTGCTTTATTTGGATGATATGTAGTTTTTACAGGAATAAGTTTTTTTACATCCTTCATTGAAGGTACAAGTCCCATTCCGACAGCAATACAAGCTGCTGCACCAACTGCACCGATGTTTTGTGGTGATTCGACAACTACAACATCCTTTTGAAGAATATCGGCAAGGATTTGGCAGGTTGTTTCACCAAGAGCGCCGCCACCGCAGAAACGCACTGCTTCGGAAGTCTTAACTTTAAGGCCTTGTCTTTCATACATCCACTTCATATGAAAACAAATTCCTTCAACTACTGCACGAATAAGCTCTGTTTTACCTGTTTCAAGCCTGATGTTGAAGAACATACCTGCTGCATTTGGGTCTTCAAACGGGCATCTGTTACCGTGAAGCCAAGGGGTGAAGATTACACCGTTAGAACCGGCAGGGATTGTATCAATAACTTCTTCAAGGTAGTCATACATATTAAATTCAACCTGTTCAAAGCTATCGGCAGCGTTACCGTACTTTTTAAGAAATACGCCGATTTCATCAAGTGCAAGGTGGTCTTTAACCCAGCCAACGCATTTGTTAGATGTTTCAAGCTCTGCAAAGTAATTGAATGTTGCAGGGTCAGCACCTACGATAGCAGCAATCATAGCGCCTGTATCAACAGTCTGCTTTTCAACTACTGTTCCTACCCAGCCTGATGTACCTGAATAAATATGAGTGTCGCCTACTTCGGTAGCACCTGCACCTACACCGATAAGTGAAGCATCACCGCCACCGCCGTATACAGCTGTTCCCGGTGCAAGGCCGAGTTCCTTTGCAGCTTCTTCTGTTACTTCGCCGACTTTTTCTGTACTCTTTTTAATCGGCGCAAGGTGTTCCATTTTAACACCAACCATATCGCATACAGGCTTGCACCAGCCCTCGTGGCCTTTTCTTGTATCATAAAGAAGAGTACCGAATGCTGAATCCTGAGTCATAACAAATTCGCCGCTTGCACGAAGAATAAGATATTCTTTAATATCGAGCCATTTATAAATCTTTTTAAAGTTTTCAGGTTCGTGTGCCTCAACCCATCTGTATTTCCAAATAGGATCTTTTACAGATGATGAAACCGCACCTGTATATTTGAGATATTTGAGAAGCTTTGTAATTTCAGCACCTGCAATTTGGACACCGTGAGCCATACCTTTTTTAAGTTCTTCTCTTGCACGCTGGTCCATATAAGTCATAGGACGCCTGATGCAATTGCCATCCTTGTCAACAAGTACAAGACCCTGCATCGCAGAGCAAAAGCTGATTCCTTCAACTTGTTCTTTTTTTATGGCAGGCATTTTGTCAAATACTGTTCTTGTGGTAGAACACATTGCACTCCACCATTCATCTACATCCTGCTCAGCACCGCCCTTAACGCCTGTTTCATCATCTACATAAAGGTTGTAGCCGGCTGTTGCAGATGCCAAAATTCTCATTGAATCTTCAATTTCAATAAGGCAGGTTTTAATGCCTGTTGTGCCGATGTCGTATGTAATTACATATTTTTTCATACCTTATATCCTCCGTGTTTTGCTTTTGGCAAAATAATTATGCTTTAAAAAGAATGATGTATAATACTACCTATTATACAGTACACCGTGTTCACTTTCAAGAACAAATGCTGAATTTTTACTGTTGCTTTTTCTTTCCATAGGTGAATGCAGATTCAATAAAGCTTAACAGTTGGCTGATAACCTGCTCATCATCCATTTTGTTTACATCAATGCCCGTGTATATTTCAAATCTTTTTCTGTAATAATCACAGGTATATGAAAATTGAAGGGAAGTTAACAGATTATCAAGATAAAATGCGAAAAGTTTAGGGTCAAGGTCAGCCCTGACATCACCTTTTTCAAGCGCTTGTGTTATACTCGTAATATATTTTCTACTTGTGCTTTCCTCAATCGCTGTTGCAAGGGTGACTACCATTTCCCCGTTTTTCAGTGCAGTTACTTCGTTATAAAGTTTAATGTAGTTAGCATATTTCTTTGAATGAAAGCAGGTTGCACGAATTACTTTTTCAGCTTTTACAAGCAATTTATCATCACTTGCCATAATATCGTCAAGCGTATCATCAAGTATTTTCATACCCCTTTGCAAGCAGGTGATAAATAAATCTTCTTTAGTTGAAAAATATTTATACATAAGCCCGATGCTTATTCCGCATTTTTTGGCAATTACATTTATATTTGCTTTTTCATAGCCTTTTGATGAAAATTCTTCAATTCCTGTTTCAAGTATAAGTTCCTGTCGTTCTTCACTTGCTCTTTCAAAAGCTTCTTTGTAGTGATTTTCTAACATTTTTATAAATTTTGTAGTGTTGCACAAAATTGAATATTTCTCTTTGTGCAAGCTCTACAAATCTCCCTCTCAAAACCTATTTAATACAAATGTATATTACCATTTTGCACTGCCTTTTGCAAGAAATAAAGCGATTTTTTTATATTTTGTGATTTGACAAATCGTAAAAAAGTGATATACTTAAAGTGTAAATTTTAGTGAGTAGCGGCTCACACCTTATAGCGTGAGTAACCGCTCACATCAAAATGCAATGATTTCTAAGGAGGAATACCAAAATGGATACAAGATTCGCAATTACAGAGTATCCTGATGCAGCAGCTATCACAGCTCAGCTTGATGCGCTCATCAAAAAGCCAATTTATTCAATCAATCGTGCAGCTCTTAAGAGGTATGAAGAAGAATACTTTGAGAAGAAGTGCGCAAAATCAAAGGAAATGATTACAGAAGCAAAGAATGTTATCCCTGGTGGTGTACAGCACAACCTTGCATTCAACTATCCTTTCCCAATCGTTATGACTAAAGCTAAGGGCAACAGGCTCTATGATATTGACGGTAACGAATATTTCGACTTCCTTCAGGCAGGCGGTCCTACAATTATCGGTTCAAACGATGATGTTGTAAAAGAAAAGGTTAAGGAGCTTCTTGATGATTGCGGTCCTTCAACCGGTTTGTTCCATCCTTATGAATACAAGCTTGCTAAGAAGATTAGTGAATGCTTCCCATCAGTTGAAATGTTCCGTATGCTTGGTTCAGGTACTGAATCTTGTATGTGTGCTGTTCGTGTAGCTCGTCTTGCAACAGGTCATAAAAATATCATTAAAATGGGCGGAGCTTACCACGGTTGGTCTGACCAGCTTGCGTGGGGTATGCGTGTTCCTGGTACCCTTAATCTCCAGTCACACGGTGTTCCTTTGTTTGTATTTAAGCATACACAGGAATTCTTCCCTAATGACCTTAAAGACCTTGAAAAGAAACTTATCATCAATAAGTTCCGTGGCGGTACAGCTGCTGTATTTATTGAACCATGCGGTCCTGAATCAGCTACCCGTCCTGTTGATAAGGACTTCCCTAAGGGTGTTCAGGCTCTTTGCCGTAAGTATGGCGCTCTTCTTGTTTGCGATGAAGTTGTAACAGGCTTCCGTATCGGCCTTTCAGGCGCACAGGGTTATTATGGTATTGACCCTGATATTACAATCTTCGGTAAGATTATTGCAGGCGGTTATCCTGGTGCCGGCGGTATCGGCGGTCACAGAGAAGTTATGAAGTATCTTGGCGCAGGTCTTGATAAGGCTGAAGGTAAGAAGATTCATAAGGCTATGTGCGGCGGTACAATGGCTGCTACTCCTATTTCTTGCTGTGCAGGTTATACAGTAATTTGCGAAATTGAAAAGAGGAATGCTTGCCAGGTTGCAGGCCAGATGGCTGACAGACTTGTTAAGGGTATTAACGAGTCAATTAAGAAGTATGACCTTCCGTTTGTTTGCTACAATGTTGGTTCTATCTGCCAGCTTCATACAGTTGCTACAATGCACTTCAGAATTAACTGGAAGAAGCCTTGGACTATTCCATCAGTACTTAAGGAAACAGGTATCCGTCAGACTGAAATGCAGTATATGGGTGCTGCCTATATGGCTGAAGGCCTTGTAACTCTTGCAGGTTCTCGTCTTTACACTTCAAGTGCTTATACTGAAGAAGATATAGATGAATGTATCAAGAGATTTGATAAGGTTCTTTCTCAGTGCGAAAAAATTGATTACTAATCAATAATTTAAGGGAGCAGGTTAATACTGCTCCCTTTATGTGCATTTATATATTTTAAAATTTAAGGAGAAAACTTATGGCTTACGATGTTGAAGAAGCTAAGAAATTAGTCGTTGAAGCAGGTAAAAAGCTTCTTGAAACAGGTCTTATTGCTCGTACTTGGGGTAATGTATCTGCAAGAATCAGTGATACACAATTTGTAATTACACCATCAGGTCGTGCATATGATACACTTACACCTGAAGAAGTAGTTGTTGTTAATATTGATGACTGCTCACACGAAGGCGATATTAAACCATCTTCTGAAAAGGGGATTCATGCAGATGCTTATAAGCATCATCCGCTTGTTAATTTTGTTATTCATACTCACCAAAAGGCTGCTACTATTGTTAGCATTACAGGTATGGAAATCAGAAATGTATATAATGAATTTAAGCCGGTTCTCGGCGATTATGTACCTGTTGCCGATTATGCTATGTCAACAACAAATCCACTTCGTAAAAATGTTGAAAAATGTATGATGATGAATCCGAGCTGCCGTGCATTTATGCTTATGCATCACGGTACACTTTGCCTTGGTGATAGCTTTGACCAGGCATTTGAAGTGGCTGATACACTTGAAAAGTGCTGCGAAAAGGTTATTAAGGATAACTATCTTCGTCATTCTTGGGAAAAGACTTATTCTGTTGATAATAAGCTTAATTATTTCCTCGAAAAAGAAGATGCCGGTAAAATGCCTGAAGCAATTTGTGACCTCGGTTCTTCTGTAAGAAATGGTGGCATTTTCACACTTACTTATGATGGCGGCAAAAAAGTTGATGTTGATATGACAACAGGACTTGCTGTTAACGGTGTTGCACCTAAATGTGCTAAAATTCACAGAGCAATTTATGAAGCTGAAAACTGCACAATGATTAAGCATGTTGCAAATCCTTATGAAGTTGCAGTATCTTGCCTTGATGAAACAATGTATCCTATGATTGATGACTTTGCTCAAATCGTTGGTGTTGATGTTAAATGTGTTCCTTGGATTGACGGAGATACAGATGAATGTGCTGCCGAAATCGGTAAGGCAATCAGTGGCAGAAATGCAGTTCTTATTCAGGGCAACGGTGCTATTGTTACAGGTAACAGTGACGGTGATATGCAGGCTCTTGATATTATTATGGAAAAGGGTTGCGAAGCGCAGGTTGATGTTTCAATTTTCAATCGCCCTCACTTTGTTCCTAAAGCAGAATGCTTCCTTATGAGAACAGTTTACCTTGCTAAATATTCAAAGCAGATAAATAAGTAATTATATAAAAATAAAAGGCACAAACCGTGAGGTTTGTGCCTTTTAGATTGTCGATAAAGTGGCTAAAACGCGCCTATTAAAATAAATAAACCCTTTTTGCCTCCTTTGCAAAGGGAGGTGGGTGCAACTTGTTGCACTCGGAGGGATTGAAAAATAGCTTGTACATCGAGTCCAAGCTATTTTTGGCGCTTTTTGTCTTTTGTTCGGGAGCAGTACCATCGTACAGCACCCACTCACAAAATACAAAATTTATCTCACTTTCTCAAAATCTACCAGCGTGTCATTAAACCATTTCTTCCGGAAGAAAAACTTCATCAAATTTTTCTTCGGTTAAAAATCCTAATTTTACGCATGCTTCTTTTAAAGAAATATTGTTTTTATATGCATACTTTGCAGTTTTGGCTGAATTTTCATATCCTATATATGGATTTAATGCGGTTACGAGCATAAGAGAGTTGTGAAGATTTGAGTTCATTTTTTCTTTGTTTGCTTTAATTCCGCTTACGCAGTTTTTGTTAAAGCTAATCATTACTTCACTCAATAATCTTACGGATTGCATAAAATTATAAATGGTTACAGGCATAAATACATTAAGTTCAAAATTGCCTTGGCTTGCGGCAAAGCCGATAGCGGCATCATTACCCATTACTTGAACTGCTACCATTGTTACAGCTTCACATTGGGTTGGGTTAACTTTTCCCGGCATTATTGATGAGCCCGGTTCGTTTTCAGGTATTGTAATTTCACCAAGACCTAAACGCGGACCGCTTGCAAGCCATCTTATGTCATTTGCAATTTTCATAAGGTCACACGCAAGTGCTTTGAGTGCACCGTGTGCAAATACTATTTCATCTTTTGATGTTAATGCGTGATATTTATTTGGTGCTGTTACAAATTCTTTGCCTGTAATTTGTGATACAGCTTTTGCAACTTCTTCGTCAAATCCTTTAGGAGCATTAAGCCCTGTTCCTACCGCTGTACCGCCGAGTGCTAATTCTTTGAGCTCTTTTACAGCAATTTCAATAAGCTTTTTATCCTTTTCAAGTGAACTTCTCCAGCCGCTTATTTCCTGGGAAAAGGTGATAGGTGTTGCATCTTGCAAATGTGTTCTTCCGCTTTTTACTATGCCTTCATTTTCTCTTTCGAGTTTTTTGAAAGTTTCAACTAATGTTTCAATTGCCGGAATAACCTTGTCTTCAAGTCCTATTACACTTGCAATGCTCATTGCTGTCGGAAATGTATCGTTTGAACTTTGGCTCATATTTATATCGTCGTTTGGATGAAGTATTTTTTTGCCTGCAATTTCGTTGCCTCTGTTAGCAATTACTTCATTTGCATTCATATTTGATTGTGTACCTGAACCTGTCTGCCAAACAACAAGTGGGAAATGGTCGCTCAATTTTCCGCTGATAACTTCATCGCAAGCTTTTGAAATTGCATCTAATTTTTCATCAGTCATTTTTTCCGGCTTTAATTTGTTATTTGCAATAGCTGATGCTTTTTTTAATATGCCAAATGCGTGGATAATTTCTTGCGGCATTGTTTCTATTCCTACGCCTATTTCAAAATTTTGGTGGCTTCTCTGTGTTTGCGCACCCCAATATTTATCATTAGGCACTTTCACTTCGCCCATTGAATCATGCTCAATACGATAATCCATATATGTATACCTCCAGTTTGTTTTATACTAATATACATCAATTACTTTCTACTTTCAAGAAATATTCATTTTTTGTATATTTACTTATTTATTAACTTATGATAAAATTGTATTATCAAATAACGAAAGGAAAATGTAATATGAACATTTGGCATAATATCTCTCCAAAAAGAATTAAAAAAGATAGATTTTACGCTGTTATCGAAATTTCAAAGGGCGGCAAAAATAAATATGAATTAGATAAAGAAACAGGTATGCTTAAGCTTGACCGTGTCCTTTTCACTTCAACTCATTATCCGGCAAACTACGGTTTTATTCCTCGCACATATGCCAGTGATAATGACCCGCTCGATGTTCTTGTACTTTGCAGTGAGCAAATTCAACCAATGACCATTGTCGAATGCGTACCTATCGGTGTTCTTATTATGGAAGACAGCGGTGCTAAAGATGAAAAAATAATTGCTGTTCCGGTAAATGACCCTAATTATAATTGCTATACCGATATTGACCAGCTCCCGTCTCACAGATTTGATGAAATTAAGCACTTCTTTGAAGTATATAAGAGCCTTGAACATGAAAAAACAACTTCCGTTACAGAAGTTAAACCAAAAGAGGTAGCAGAAGAAATAATTCAAAACTGTATTGACAGTTATATTAAGAATTTTCAAATGTAATATTTCTATAAAGCAACCGATAACTGCATTGGTGTGTAGTTCTCGGTTGTTTTTTTATTTTTAATTGTTAAATAATTAACAAAAAATAAGTACTTTAATTGTGTATATTGACAAATTTTAGTCAAACACCGAAAAATATTATACAAATCGTTGTTTTTATACAATAAAAAGTGTATACTTGTTTGAGTTATATATCATTATACTTTTATAGAAGAGGTAAGCTATGAAAGATTTAAAACATTTAATTTATTTTGAAAATTTATTGCAGGAAGCCAATAATGACCTTGTTCAGCAAGCAAGGAAGGACGGTAAAAAGGCGATTGCTTATACTTGCTATCATATTCCTGAGGTTCTGCTTAATCTTGATAACTGCTTTTCCGTCAGGCTTCGCGCGCCGAGAACAGGCTCAATGGATATAGCTACTTATTATTTAAGTTCGTATTTATGCGGTTATTCAAAAGCTTTGCTTGAGCGTGCAATTGAGGGCGGATATAATTTTCTTTCTGCGCTTATCGGCTCTGAATCCTGCTCTGAAATGAATAGAACTTATGAGCATTTTAAATTATTGAATCTTGTTGAAAATGATAAGTTTTTTGTGAGTATCGCAGATATTCCTTTTAAAATAGAACCTCATACAATCAAGCATTATACCAATCAAATGCAAATCAAGGTTCTTGATAAACTTCACGAAGTTTACGGTATTGATATTAGTGACGATGCTATCAGAAAGGCTGTTGAAGAGCATAACGAAGTTTGCAGACTTATTACTGAAATAGGTGAATACAGAAAAGAAGAAAATCCGAGAATTACAGGATATGAGTTTCATGTAATAAATTTGGTTACATATTGTTGCCCTAAATATTTAATTATTGATAAGCTTCGTGAAACTGCCGAAGAACTTAAAACAAGAGTTCCTGATGAAAAGAAAAATTACAGAGCTAAGGTTGTGGTAGTCGGTTCTGAAATGGATGACCCGGATTTTACAAAGCTTATTGAAGAATCAGGTGCACTTGTTGTTGCTGACAGATATTGTTTCGGCTCACTTCCGGGAAGAGAAGTAATTGAACTTAAAGATGACGGGACTCCGCTTCTTGGGCAAATAGTTCTTCATTATATGAAAACTTGCCAATGCCCGCGTTATATGAGCCAAGAAAAAGTTCACGGAAGAAAAGAATATGTCAGAGATTTGGTAAATATGTATCACGCGGACGGTGTTATTTATGAGCAAATCAAGTTCTGTGAATATTGGGGATATGAGCGTGCGCTTGCATCACATATTATGACTAATGAATACGGTATACCGTCCGTAACTGTTGACAGGCAGTATACTGCAAGTGCTTCAGGCCAGCTCAGAACGAGAGTTCAGGCTTTTGTTGAAAGCCTTGAAATTAAAAAAATCCAAAAGGATAAGGAGGGAAAGTAATTGCCTAATCAACCTAAAAATCTTGGTAAACTTCATAAAGATAAAACCGGTATCTTAAAGCATAGGGAATGGCGTGGCTTAAAAGATACTATGTATGACTATTACCGCTGGCTCATAACTTGGAAAGATATGATTGTTATGGTGCTTAAAGCTCCTGTTTCAACTGTAAAGGGACTTTGGAGTTATAGATGGATGTGCAGCTATCTTACTGTTCCTGCTTGGATTGATAGGCATACAGAGGGCTTGAGGGGCGCACAGCTTCGTATTACCCAGCTTCATTTTAATGCTATGGTTAAGCATGCATGTGATATGATTCATATGCTTTTCAAGCACGATAAGCATTTTCATCCTAATGATAAGTTTTCTGATAAAGTTGTTTGTATGGATGAATTGTTTTCATTTGAAATTATGGCAGGTTTTCCTAATTTGTATGGTGTTCCTGTTCAAACTATGCCGATTTTTCTTTCTTCAATGGTAGACCAGCATATTACTCCGCCTTATCTTGATGCAACTGAAAGTTATGGCGTCCCTGCCGATGTTTGCCCGCTTCCGTCTGCTGAAGCAGGTGTTGCAATTTGTGATGATTATCCGATGTTCGGTAAAATCTTTCTTTCCTGTAATATGCCGTGTGACGGTTCAACTATGAATTCATCTTTCCTTGAAAGAAGATTTAATATGCCTACTCATGTTGTTAATGTTCCGCTTAGATATACAGAGGAAGCAACGCAGGAATACGCTGTTGACGAAGTAAAATCGTGTATCAAATTTATTGAAGAGCAAATGGGTGAAAAATTTGATTGGAATTCATATTTTGAAGCTATGAAAGTGTATAATCAGCAGCTTGAATATGAACTTCAAAAATGGGATGTTAATAAAACACCTTATCCGCAAATGACAGGCGCAACATTCTGGCTTTACCGTCTATTCTATTTCCACCTTTCAGGCGGATTTGATAAGCGTTTCTTAAAAACAGATAAAAAAGTTAATAAGATTATGATGAAAGCTTATGAGAAAAAGACACCTTGTTCAAAAGAAATGCGCCATAGAGCTATTGTATGGTCTTGCCCTGCAAACTACTATACTTCACTTGCAAACTGGCTTGAAAATTGCTGGGGTGTAAATGTTGTTATGGATATGGAAACTATGATTTCATACATAATGTACGATACCGAAGATAAGGAAAAATCACTTGAAACTTACGCTAAAACTCTTCAAAGAACTACTATGCGTAAGCATACAAAGGGCGGCTACCAAAATGTAGTTGATGAACTTTGGCGAATTTGTGAAGAGTTTAATGCCGATACGGTTATTATGTATGACCAAATTTCTTGTAAGGGTATGGATGGCCTTAACGGCATTTTTGATGACCAGGCAAGAGAAAGAAATATTAACTTTATTTGGGTTGCACAGGACCTTATGGACCCTCGTACAATTTCAAGAAGAGATATGCGCGAGCAAATCAATAAGTATATGACTACCGTTCTTCAGGAAGAACCGGTTGACCCTACACTTGTTGATTTTGATGATACATTAGCTTGGTAAGGAGTGATTTTTTATGAAATATTTTGGTGGATGCGATGTAGGTTCAACCTATGCAAAATGTGTAATTCTTGATGAAAACGGAAAAATGGTGGCAGACGCTACCGTTAGAAGTAAAATTAACCCTGTTCAAAGTGCCGAGCTTGCACTCGGTGAAGCAATCGGCAAAGTTGACGGTATTAACTCGGCAGAGGATTTATCGTATCTTATCGGTACAGGATATGGCAGAAATAAAGTACCTTTTGCAGATGAAAATATATCGGAAATCAGCTGTCATGCTATGGGTGTTCATGTAACTAACCCGGCAGTAAAAGCTATTATTGATATTGGCGGCCAGGATGTTAAGGGCATTGCTATTGATACCGACGGTACAGTTAAAAACTTTGCTATGAATGATAAATGCGCTGCCGGTACAGGTCGATTTTTTGAAGCTATGGCAAATGCTTTTGAAATGTCTTTGCCTGATTTCTGTAAACTTTCACTCCAGGCTAAAAATACTATTCCTATCACTGCCCAGTGTACCGTATTTGCCGAAAGTGAAGTTATATCACTTGTAGGTGAGGGCAAGCCTATGGATGAAATTGCTGCCGGTATTCAGCTTGCAGTTGCAAAGCGTTGCTTTGTTATGGCTAAAAAATCCGGTGCAACAGATTCAATTACTCTTACAGGCGGTTGCGCTAAAAATGAGGGACTTAAAAAAGCTATTGAAAAGGTGCTTAAAATTAAGGTTGTTGACCTTTCAATTGACCCTCAGCTTATGGGTGCGCTCGGTGCTTCCGAATATGCAAGACAGAAAGGACTCGCACAATAATGAAAGTTTTATTGATAATTCTTATTGTAATACTTGCTCTTTTTGCTCTTACTTTTACCATCTACTTCTTCAATCTTGATATGAAACTTATCAGGATTGTGTATGACAAAATGGGCAAGCACTATGATAATCTTGATAAAAAAGATAAAAGATTGTAATAATGGGAAGTGTATTTATGAAAAAACTATTTCGTTCTAAAAATGAAAAACTCATTTCCGGTGTTTGCGGCGGCATTGCAACTTATTTTAATGTTGACCCTACTGTTGTAAGGTTTATATGGGTTGTTGTTTCGCTTATATCTGCAAGCATTCCGGGTGTACTGATTTATATTATTTGTACATTCATTATTCCGGAAGAACCGGATGCTTTTGATACCACCGGTCAGTATAAAGAATAAAATAAATATAGGTCATAGCAACGAATTTTTGACAAATGCTTCATTGCGTTGTAGTTCAACACCGACTCCTGAACCAACTCCAACCCCGGAACCTACTCCAACACATAACTCGGCACCACAGCCGTCAACTCAACCTATACAGGAATCAACACAACAAGCTGCACAGCAGACTACTCAAAATGATACAACTACATAATAGTCTAAAGCAAGGATGCATCAGTATCCTTGCTTTTTTGAATTAAATTAGGTATAATAGATTTATGTCAAGTTTAAATGAGGTGACATTATGGCTGAAATTGAAAATTGCAGTTGCAATATAACAGATAAAGAAATTATTGAAAGTATAAATGAATCAATGTTAAGTGCTTCACAGATTGATAAAATATCAACGCTTTTTAAAGTGCTGGGTGACCCTACAAGAACCAAAATTGTGCTTGCGCTTGATAACAGGGAAGTTTGTGTCTGCACTTTGGCAGACTCATTAGGAATGACAAAATCGGCTGTATCGCATCAATTAGCTATACTTAAAGCAAATAATATTGTTAAATCCCGCCGTGACGGAAAGCAGGTTTATTACAGCTTTGATGATGAGCATATAACCGATATTATTGAAATTGCACAGGCACATATTAAGCATCAACACGATTAAAATCAGGCTGTCGTTTGGCAGTCTTATTTTATATGTATAGTTCTTTTATGGTTTTTATTTCAATTATTTCACCATTATTATTTTTATATGCAAGGTCAATTGTGCTTATTTTTAGTCCGTTTTTATTGAAAGTTGAAAAAAGAACAAGTATATTATCGTTTTCGTATAGTTCTTCAGTATCAATAAGTTCTAACATATAACCAATCCTTTTAATAGTTTGGTTTAATTATAACTTCTTTTTATTAAAATGATTGTCGAATTATGTTGTAAATACAAATTTTTAGGAGTTTACCATGAATAAAAAGTTTTTAAATATTCTTTTGATATTGATTGTTTCGATTTCAGTTTTAAGCGGATGTTCTGCCGGTGAAAATAATTTCTTTAATGATCTTGATATTACCGCCCAGTCAGCAAGTGATTATGTAAATTATGATTTATCTAATATTCCTGATTATGACGGTAAGGCTTATGTTGAATTAAACGGCAATGTGCCTGAATTTTCGGAAAGTGAGAAAACTTATTCTGAGTCTTTTGAAGAATACGGAAAGCTTGATTCATTAGGAAGATGCACATATGCAGTTTCCTGTATAGGCAAAGATTTAATGCCTACCGAAAAGCGCGGTTCGATAGGCTCTGTAAAACCAAGCGGATGGCATATATCTAAATATGATTTTGTAGACGGAAAGTATCTTTATAACAGATGCCATTTAATCGGTTATCAGTTGACAGCCGAAAATGCAAACGAAAGAAATTTGATAACCGGTACAAGATACCTGAATGTCGAGGGTATGCTGCCTTTTGAAAACGATGTGGCAGATTATATAGAAATAACTAATAATCATGTATATTATAAAGTTACGCCGATTTTTGAAGGAAATAATCTTGTTGCAAACGGAGTTCAAATGCAGGCATATTCAGTGGAAGATAATGGGCAGGGTATAAGTTTTAATGTTTACTGCTATAATGTTCAGCCCGGGGTAGCAATTGATTATGCAACGGGCGATAATCAGGCGGTGGCTTCATCTTCTATTACATCAACTTCATCTGATGTAGCAGATAAAAAAACATATATAGTTAATACCAAAACTAAAAAATTTCATAATCCCGATTGCGACGGTGTAAAGAAAATGAGTTCATCAAATAAGAAAAAATATAAAGGAACTCGTGACAGCTTGATTTCAAACGGCTACTCACCGTGTCAAAAATGTAATCCGTAATAATTATAAAAAGTCTTTAAACTGTATCTATATTTAGTTTAAAGGCTTTTTGCTTTACACCATAATTTGTGTCAATAGCAAACCGTTAAATTTAATAAAAAATATTATTCATTTTACCCTTGACATATTTGCTTGTCTTTAGTATAATACCACTTGCTGTAAAGATTAAATACTTTACATACACTTTGAAAGGAGAGATACTTCGTGGCAAAAAATCTTGAAATTCCGTTTTTGTTGGATTTCTATGGCGAAATGCTTACTCAAAAGCAGCATGATTGCCTTGTTTATTATTATGAAGAAGATCTCTCACTTTCCGAAATTGCAGAAAACGAGGGTATAAGCCGCCAAGGTGTCCGCGATTCAATCAAGAGGGCGGAGGCACAGCTTTTTGATATGGAAGAAAGGTTGGGCCTTGCAAAACGCTTTAATGAGATGAAAAAGGGAATTGACGAAATCGTTGAATGTGCTGATAACATCAACGAATATAACCTCAATCATACACTTTCTATGGAAGTTAATGATAATGTTGCAAGAATTAAAACACTCGCTTCTTTTCTTAAAGAAGGATAATATTTACTAGGAGTTGATTTCTTGGCATTCGAAGGCTTAAGTGAACGACTTGAAAATTCGTTTAAAAAATTGCGTGCCAAGGGCAAATTGACCGAATCAGATGTTAAAGAAGCAATGCGTGAAGTTCGCCTTGCACTTCTTGAAGCTGATGTTAACTACAAAGTATCTAAAGAGTTTACCTCTAAAGTAACAGAAAGAGCCATAGGCGCCGATGTTATGGAGTCGCTTACTCCGGGTCAAATGGTTATTAAAATAGTTAACGAAGAGCTTACCGAACTTATGGGCGGTAACGAATCAAGGCTTGCTATTGCTAATCATCCGCCTACAATCGTTATGATGTGCGGTTTGCAAGGTAGCGGTAAAACAACTCATTCGGCAAAACTTGCTCTTAAATTAAAAAAAGAAGGCCACAGGCCACTTCTTGTTGCATGCGATGTTTATCGTCCGGCAGCTATTAAACAACTTCAGGTTGTTGGTGAGCAAGTCGGAGTACCTGTGTTTGAAATGGGAACTGAAAATCCTGTTCACATTGCGGAGGAAGCTGTAAAATTTGCAAAAGACCATGGTAATGACTATGTATTTCTTGATACCGCAGGCCGCTTGCATGTTGATGAACAGCTTATGGAAGAACTTCAAAACATTCGTTCAACCGTTCATCCGCACGAAATATTGCTTGTAATTGATGCAATGACAGGTCAAGATGCTGTTAATGTAGCTAAAAGTTTTAATGAAACACTTGGAATAGACGGTGTTATTCTTACTAAGCTTGACGGTGATACCCGCGGCGGTGCGGCATTATCGGTAAGGGCTGTTACAGGTAAACCGATTAAATTTATCGGTACAGGTGAAAAGCTTGATAATCTTGAAACTTTCCACCCATCTCGTATGGCTTCCCGTATTTTAGGTATGGGCGATGTGCTTTCGTTTATTGAAAGGGCAGAGCAAAGCCTTGATGAGAAAAAGGCTGCTGAACTTGAAAAGAAGCTTGCTAAGAATAAGTTTGACCTTAATGACCTTCTTGATCAATTTTCACAAATTGAAAGAATGGGAAGTCTTAAAGATACAATTAAAATGATTCCCGGCATAGGCAACAAAATCAAGGATGAAGATATTGATGAAAAAGCGTTTGACCGCTTTAGAGCAATTATTTATTCGATGACTATGCAGGAACGCGAACATCCTGATATTATCAATCCGTCAAGAAAACGCAGAATTGCAAAAGGCTGCGGAATGCAGGTTGAGGATGTCAACAGACTTCTGGCTCAGTTTAAGCAAATGCAAAAAATGGTTAAGCAAATCGGCGGTAATAAAGGGCCGAAAATGAGCAAAAAAATGCGTCGTATGATGCAGGCAAATCCCGAAATGGCCGAAAAAATGATGGGCAAAATGGGTGGCTCAAATAATCCTTTTGGATTTTAATTAGTTAAACTACCAAACTTCAGTTTGGAAATAAAAAATAATAAATATATTTACTTTTGGAGGTAATTTAAAATGGCAGTAAAAATCAGACTTCGTCGTATGGGCGCAAAGAAAGCTCCTTTCTATCGTGTAGTAGTTGCAGATTCAAGATACCCTCGTGATGGTCGTTTCATCGAAGAAATCGGCACATATAACACAATGGTTGATCCTGCTGAAATCAAAATTGATGCAGAAAAGGCTAAGAAGTGGATTGCTAACGGTGCACAGCCAACTGACACTGTAAAGAGCATTCTTAAAAAAGAAGGCATCCTTTAATCTTTGATTATTAAAAGCAAAGATTTATACAGGAGGTGTTTTCTTTGAAAGATTTGTTAATTTCTATCACAAAAGGATTAGTTGAAAATCCTGATGCAATTTCTGTTGATGTTAGCGAACCTGACGAAGAGGGCGTGATCGTATATCATCTTCATGTATCTGAAGACGATATGGGCAGAGTAATAGGAAAGCAGGGCAGAATTGCCAAGGCTATCCGCGTTGTTATGCGTGCAGCAGCAACAAGAAATGATGCGAAAATTTCCGTAGAAATAGACTAATCATTGTAATAAAAAAGAGCTCGATTATCGAGCTCTTTTTTTGTATCTATTATATTTATTCGTTTGCAAAAATTGAATTTATCAGGTTTTCGTACACTTCGCCGGGGTGTGTTTGAAATTTTTCTTTAACAACCTGTGCTTGTGCTTCAGACGGGAAGTATAGGCTAAGAACCATAAAGTCACAATCTTTATCGCTGACATGAAGCGTAACTTTATATCGGTTGCCGTCTTTTTCAACAGTTGCTTTATTTTCTTTTTTATATAATTCAAGCCTTGCTGTTTTGGCGGCAAGTTCTACTGCTTTTTCACGGATTGTTATTGGCAAATCATTTTCAAGCATTTCAACATTAAATGCGCATTTTTCAGTAATAGATAGGTGACCGTCTTCATTTTCCACAAGATTATTTGTTTTAATCATTTTGGATATTGCACTTGAAATTTCAAAATAATTTGCTATTTTACCTTCAACAAGAGCGTCTACTACATTTTTAGCTGTAAGCTTTTCCTTGCTTCTTGCTATGATGTAACAAGCAAGAATGGCAATTGATGAGCTTGAGCGAAGCCCGCCATCTTCAATTCCGGCTGTGAATGCATCAAATTGTAATGCAGGGTTATATTCTTTTTCCAAGCGTTTCACCATCCTTTAAAATTACGATTTATATATTAACACATTTTTATTAAACTTGCAATGAAATAATAAATGTGTTATAAATATCTTTAGCAGATAATTATTTGGTTAAAATAATATTATCTCAAATAGATGTGAAAAGGAGTTATAATATGGAAATCACAAAAGAAACTATTATTGGTGATGTACTTGACGCTTATCCTGATACAGCACCTCTCTTTTTAGAAATTGGTATGCATTGCCTTGGCTGCCCGGCTTCAAGGGGCGAATCAATTGCTGATGCCTGCGCAGTTCATGGAACAGACGCTGACGAGCTTGTTGAAAAGCTTAATGCACAGGTAGGTTGATGCAAAATTTATCTAAAAGACTAAAAGCAGTGGCGAGCCTTGTAAAAAAAGGCTCGTCTGTTGCTGATGTTGGAACGGACCACGGTTATATACCGGTTTATCTGATTGAGAATGATATTGTATCATCTGCAATTGCAATGGATATAAATGAAAAACCGCTTGCATCCTGCCAAGCTTTAGTTAAAAGCAAGGGACTTGAAAATAAAATTCAAACTCGCTTATCAAACGGGCTTGAAAATTTAAAGCGCGGCGAATGCGATACCGTTATAATTGCAGGTATGGGTGCCGAACTTATCGTTGATATTTTATCGCGCTGCGATTTTAAAAATGAACTGCATTTAATATTGCAGCCTATGACTCATCCTGAAATTGCACGAAAATATCTTTATGATAACGGATTTGAAATTTTTAATGATTTTATTGTTAAAGACGGTAAGCATTTTTATAGTGCATTTGATGCAAAATATACAGGCACAAAGACCCCCAAAACTCAAAAAGATTATTATTTCGGTAATATTTCGGATTTCTCACATAAAGAATACTTTTTACATCTTCTTAATTATCTTAAAAATAAATCAAAATCAGGCATTGATTTGTCTGAAGTTATATCAGCTGTGGAGGCAATCTTATGACCAAGGTCAAGGATATATATAATTACATAAATACTATTGCTCCTTATGATGAAATGGAGCAGTGGGATAATTCAGGCTTTATTTTAGGCGATGAAAACAGGAGTGTTTCAAGGGTTGTTATGGCACTTGATGCAACTAAAAGCGTTGCTGCGTTTGCTAAAAGTGTGGAGGCAGACTTACTTTTAACACATCATCCTATTATTTTTAATCCCATAAAAAAGATTTTGAAAGGCTCTGCCGTTTATGAACTTATAAATAATGATATTGAGGTTATGTGTGCGCATACATCATTTGATAAAGCAAAAGGCGGTATTAACGACAATCTTGCTTCTTTGCTAAATCTTAAAAATACCGTAACGCTTGAAAACGGATATGTAGTAGTAGGTGAACTTGAACAAGAAATGAGCATTGACGATTTTGCGGTTTTAGTTGCCGAAACTCTTGATTGCCACGGACTCAGATATACCGATACTGATAAAATGATAAGGAAAGTTGCTGTCGGCGGGGGAGCCTGCGGTGATTTTATGGCTGATGCCATGCGAAATTCAGACTGCTTTGTTACAAGCGACTTGAAGTACCACGAAATGCTTGATGCGGCAGAAGAAAATTTTGCTGTAATTAACGCCGGCCATTTTGAAACGGAAAATTTACCGTTTCTTATGCTAAAAGAAAAATTGGAAAAGGAATTTGATGAGGTCGAATTTATAGAAGCACCTGTTTCAAATCCTATATTGGAAATATAATTATGGCACTTGACGGAATATTTTTATATCATTTAAAAAACGAAATAGCAGATTTTGCAATAGACAGCAGAGTTGATAAAATTCATCAGCCGTCTAAAGATGAAATAGTAATAAACCTGCGCTCAAGGCAGGGCAGTAAAAAGCTTTTACTATCCTGTAATGCAGATTCGGCACGAATTCATTTTACAGAATTTCCGCCGGAAAACCCGTCAAAGCCGCCTATGTTTTGCTTGCTTTTACGCAAAAGGTTAACAGGTGCGTGGGTGACCGGGATTGAGCAGGATAATCTTGAAAGAATTTTGAAAATAAGATTTTCCGGTACTGATGAACTCGGAGATAAAACGGATTATTCACTTATTATTGAAATAATGGGTAAATATTCTAATATAATTTTTATTGATAAGTCAGGCAAAATTATTGATTCAATGAAACGAGTTGATGAAAATAAATCTCATATCAGAGAAATTTTGCCGGGAGTGACCTATACTGCTCCGCCAAAGCAAGATAAATTAAATATCTTTACCGATGATTTAGAAGTGATAAGAGAAAAAATTGCAAACAGTAAAAAGGGTATGTATAAGGCGGTTATGGAAACCATTAAGGGCGTTTCACCGGTGATTTGCCGTGAATTTGAGTATGGATTAACCCTTGATGAATTTAAAAAGCAGGCTCAAAATCCGACACCTACTGTTATTTTTACCGATTCACCCAAGGATTTTGCTTTTATGGATATAAAGCAATACGATAATCTTGCACAAATAAGAAAATATGATACTTTTTCTGATCTACTTGATTATTTTTATTATGAACGCGTGCGATTGATGCGAATTAAAGCAAGAAGTGCCGATCTTTTTAAAATTTTGACAACGCTTCAGGAAAGGGCGGTAAGAAAAGCAGTAAACAGAAGCCAAGAGCTTGAAGAATGTAAAGATAAAGAAACATATAAACTTTTCGGCGACCTTATTTCTGCTAATCAATACAGGCTTGAAAAAGGTATGCCATACTATGATTTGGAAAATTATTATGATGAAAATAAAATAGTACGCATTCCGGCAGATGTTATGCTTACACCGTCGCAAAATTCACAGAAGTATTATAAAGAATACAGAAAAAAACAAGTTGCCGAAAGTAAACTTAATGATTTTATTGATGAAGCAAACGCGGAGGCTGAATATTTTGAAAGCGTAATTGATTCACTTTCAAGGGCGGAAACCGACAGCGAAATTACTGCTATTAAAGCAGAACTTGCATCGCAAGGATATATTAAAAAAGTCAACGATAAGAAAAAAGAGCAAAAAGCACTAAAGCCTATGCATTTTAAAACACGCGACGGTTTTGATGTTTATGTGGGCAGAAACAATGTTATGAATGATAAACTGACTATGAAAACAGCCAAGAATTATGATACTTGGTTTCATGTTCAGTCTTCGGCGGGAAGCCATGTTATTTGTGAAACTTCAGGTATGCAAATAAGCGATGATGCCATTCACGATTGTGCCGTTATTGCCGCTTATTACAGTAAAGCAAGAGAGTCGTCAAATGTGGCTGTTGATTATACTTTGGTAAAAAATATACGCAAGCCAAATGGAGCAAAACCGGGCTTTGTAATATATGACACATATAATACAGAATTTGCAACCCCGACTATTGAAGAAGTGGAGAAATTAAAAAATGAGTAATACTGCCATAATATTGGCTGCCGGTAACGGTACACGAATGAAAGCTGATAAAAGCAAACTTCTTCTTGAAATTAACGGTATGACTGTGATTGAAAGAACAGTAAAGACTTTTTCAAAAATCAGTGATATTGATGATATTATTGTAGTTGTTCGTGAAAGTGATATTCCTTTATATGAAAAAGTTCTTTCCGGTTATGATATATCATATTGTATCGGCGGTTCAACAAGGCAGGAAAGTGTTTCAAATGCAGTTGAAACCATTGATTCTTGCGATATGATTATTATTCACGACGGTGCAAGGCCGCTTGTAACAGAAAAAGAGATTCTTAATACTTTACGCTCGGCAGAGAAATACGGTGCCGCCGCTACGGGCGTACCTGTTAAAGATACAATTAAGGTTATTGATAATAATAACAAAATTGTTGATACACCTAAGCGTTCAAGCCTTATCGCAATTCAAACTCCGCAAATTTTTACTTTTAATAAATATGTTGAAGCAATGAATTGTGCAAAAACGCAGGGTAAGGATTTTACGGACGATTGCAAACTTTTAGAAAATATAAATGAGGATGTATATGTTGTAATCGGTGATTATTCTAATATTAAAATAACCACTCCGGATGATATTCCTTTAGCTGAATCAATATTAAAATTGAGAGGTGAAAAATGATGAGAATAGGCCATGGATATGATGTTCACAAGCTTGTTGCCGGCAGAAAATGCATAATCGGCGGTGTTGATATTCCGAGTGATTTGGGACTTTTGGGCCATAGTGATGCCGATGTATTGCTTCACGCAATTTCTGATTCAATTTTAGGAGCAGCTGCAATGGGCGATATAGGCCACCTGTTTCCAGATACTGATGATAAATGGAAAGGTGCAGACAGTTTAAAGCTTTTGGAAGAAGTTGTAAGGCAGGTAAATGCTAAAGGCTATAAAATAGTAAATATTGATTCTACTATATTGGCACAAGTGCCTAAAATGGCACCGTATATTTACTCAATGCGTGAAAATATTGCAAATGCTTGTAATATTGATGTTGACTTAGTATCGGTAAAAGCAACAACTGAAGAGGGATTGGGCTTTACAGGTGCGAAAGAGGGCATAGCCGCTCACGCAGTATGTTTAATTGAAAATGCTTAATTTAAAAGATGTTTGGTTTTATACTAAGCATTTTTTTATGATGAAAACGATTGCTGAAAATTAAAGGTCAAAAAAAGTCAAAAAATTTTTAAAAATACTATTGACTTTTCCTGACCTTTGTGCTATTATCACGATAGAAGGTCAAAGAAAGTCAAAGACAAACACGGATTAGTGAGATTAAAAAGCGTGTAAAATGTTTTGATGATGACCTGAAAATCTAAGGAAGTGATTGGAAAATGAAACTGAGTGACGCGATAGCCGATATGATTCTTAATATGTTTGATGATGACACACCGACAATCCAAATTCAGCGTAATGATTTGGCTGCACAGCTCGGTTGTGTTCCAAGTCAGATAAATTATGTGATTACATCACGATTTACACCCGAGCAGGGTTATAGAATAGAATCAAGGCGTGGCGGCGGAGGCTATATAATGATTACACGAGCTGCCACAAAGGAAAATGCAATTATGTCACTTGTAAATTCAATCGGAAAATCGATTGATGAAAAGAGTGCAAAAGCAAACATTTACAATTTGCATTATCAGGGATTGATAAGTGACAAAGCCGGAAGAATTATGATGTCGGTTGTGTCTGACAATAATTTTAAAGGTATTGAAAATGAAACTAAAAATCAAATCAGAGCAAACTTGCTCAAACAAATGCTTATAGCATCAGTTGATTAGGAGGTATTTATTATGCGTTGTCAACATTGTAATCAAAATGAAGCTACTACTTTTATTAAGAAAAATATAAACGGTCATAAAGAAGAAATGCATCTTTGCAGTGAATGTGCAAAGGAACTTGGAGTTATGGATGAATTTCGTATGCCGAGTATGAGCGAAATGTTCGGCGATTCATTCCTCGGCAACTTCCTTGGTGCAGGGGTTGCGGCTATGAATTCACTTGCCGGTGTAGATAGGTGCCAAACCTGCGGCTCATCATTTAATGATATTGTTCAAAGCGGCAGAATGGGATGTGCAGATTGCTATGATAAATTTGAAGATAAGCTTGAACCTTCATTAAGGAAAATTCACGGTAAAACAAAACATATCGGCAAATTCGTATCATACAGCGAAGAAAATGAGAAAAGCGAAGATACAGGCGATAAGAAAGAACAAGCGAATGAAAAAAGCGAGCTTGAATCTTTACAGGAGCAAATGAAAGCCGCAATTAACGAACAAAGATTTGAAGATGCGGCAGTTATTCGTGATAAAATCAAGGAAATTCAGGAGGGTAAAAATGAGTAAGTGGTACACAGCTCAGGGAAATAACAGTGATGTTGTTGTTTCATCTAAAATAAGGCTCGCAAGAAATCTTGCTGATGCTCCTTTCCCTTCAAGAATGAGCAATGAAGTAAGAAAAATGGTTTGCAAAAAGATTTTTGCATCTATAAAAAATTCTCCGCTTGCCGGTGAATTTGATTTAACCGAACTTCAAAGTATGAATGATTTGAAAAAAGTATCAATGGCGGAGCAGGGAATTATAAGTCCTGAATTCGCCAAGCAAAACGGTTTTGGCTCTGTTATAGTATCAAAGGATGAATCAGTGTCAATAATGCTTTGTGAGGAAGACCATATCAGGCTTTCAGCTGTATCAAGCGGTCAAAGCCTTGAAGAAGCATACAAAAAAGCAGATGAACTTGATGATATTCTAATAAACAATCTCAAAATTGCATTTAGCGAAAAATTAGGATTCTTAACTTCAAACCCTATGAATTTGGGAACGGGTCTTAAAGCTTCCTTTATTCTTCACTTGCCTGCAATATCTGCAAAAGGTATGATTTTATCTTTAACCAATATGGTTTCAAAACTCGGATTTGATGTTAAACCGGTATATTCCGATAACAGCGATTTTTATGAGCTGTCTAACAGAATTACTCTCGGCATCACCGAAAAAAGTGCTATTGATAATTTAAACAGCATTTGTGAGCAAATCGTTAAGCAGGAAAGGGCATACAGAGAAGAGCTTATTAAGTATGAAGATTTTGAAGATAAAATCTTTAGAGCTATGGGTACACTCAAAATGGCAAGAAAGCTTACTGCCAAAGAATTTTACAGCCTTATTTCACTTGTAAGGCTGGGAATATCGATGGGTAGCTTTGATGAAAAATACGAAACAGTTTCAAGACTTCTTCACGATGTGGGAACAGCCACGATAATGAGTGAAAGTGACGAGGGATTAACTGTTGACGATACGGAAAAAATTCGTGCGCAATATGTAAGAGAAAGCTTAGCTTAAGAGCTTTACTTCTTAAGTGGCTTTCAGCTTCTAAAGGAGGAATTACTATGTACAAGTTTAGCTATTTTACTCAAAGAGCTAATGAGGCTTTAAACTTTGCTATTAAATCAGCAGAAGAGTTTGGCCACAATTATGTAGGAAGCGAGCATATTTTGCTCGGTCTTTTGAAAACAGACGGCGGCATTGCACTTAATACTCTTGAAGAAAAGGGCATTACTGCCGAAGATGTAGAAAATTTAATTAAAGAATATATCGGTCAGGGAATGCAAACAAAATTAACCCCTGATGATTTTACCCCGAGAACAAAAAGAGTTCTTGATGTTGCATTTCAATATGCAAGAAGTATGAGAAGAAGTTTTGTTGATACCGAACATCTTCTTATGGCGGTTCTTCAGGAGGGTGATTCATATGCCGTTAAATTTATAAATTCTTTCGGCATTGATGAACGCCAACTTTTTGAAGAACTTGTAAATGTATCCGGCAGAGAAAGTGCCGATGAAAAATATTCGCAAAGAAAAGGTAAAAACAGTAAGTCAAAAACACCTACTTTGGATGAGTTCGGCAGAGATTTAACCGCTCTTGCAAAAGATGGTAAGATTGACCCGGTAATCGGCAGGGAAAAGGAAATTGAAAGGGTAATTCAAATTCTTTCAAGAAGAACAAAAAACAACCCTTGCTTAATCGGTGAGCCTGGTGTAGGTAAAACTGCTATTGCAGAGGGACTTGCATTAAAAATCGTTAAAGGCGAAGTGCCTGAATTACTTAATGACAAGAAGATTGTTGCCCTTGATTTAACTTCGATGGTTGCCGGAACAAAGTATCGTGGCGATTTTGAAGAAAGAATTAAAAAAGCAATGGACGAAGTAAAAAATGCAAAAGATATTATTCTTTTCATTGATGAAGTTCATACCCTTATGGGTGCAGGTGCTGCTGAGGGTGCAACCGATGCGGCTAATATCTTAAAACCGTCGCTTGCCCGTGGTGAAATTCAAGTTATCGGTGCTACTACGATAGATGAATACCGTAAAAATATTGAAAAAGATGCCGCACTTGAAAGGCGTTTTCAGCCTGTAACAGTCGGTGAACCTACCGAAGAAGAAACTGTTCAAATTTTGAAAGGTTTGCGCGATAAATATGAAGCACACCATAAGGTAAAAATAAGTGATGAAGCAATTGATGACGCAGTTAAAATGTCATCAAGATATATTGCGGATAGATTTTTACCTGATAAAGCAATTGACCTTATAGATGAAGCGGCTTCAAGAGTAAGACTTAAAGCTTACACTGCGCCTGATAATATTAAGGCAATGGAAAAAGAAGTTAAGTCCATTGAAGAAGAGAAAAGCTCGGCAGTGCGCTCACAGGATTTTGAGCAGGCTGCAAAGCTTCGTGATAAGCAAAATAATCTTAAAAAGCTTCTTGATGAGGAAACAGAAAAGTGGAAAAATCTTTCTTCGCACCAAGTAAAAGAAGTAGGCAGTGAAGATATTGCCGAAGTTGTATCTTCGTGGACGGGTATTCCTGCTACTCAAATTACAAAGGAAGAATCAGAAAAGCTGTTACATCTTGAAGATGAACTGCATAAACGAATTGTAGGCCAAGATAAAGCAGTATCTGCAATTTCACGCGCAATCAGGCGTGGCAGAGCGGGACTTAAAAATCCGAAAAGACCGATCGGTTCGTTCATTTTCCTCGGCCCTACCGGTGTAGGTAAAACCGAACTCAGCAAAGCACTTGCCGAAACTATGTTTGGCGATGAAGATGCGATTATAAGACTTGATATGAGTGAGTATATGGAAAAGCACACCGTGTCTAAGCTTATCGGTTCGCCTCCGGGATATGTCGGCTTTGATGAAGGCGGTCAGCTTACTGAAAAAATAAGAAGAAAACCTTACTCGGTTGTTCTTTTTGATGAAATCGAAAAGGCTCATCCTGATGTTTTTAATATGCTTCTTCAAATTCTTGAAGACGGTGTTTTGACCGATTCACAAGGCAGAAAAGTAAGCTTCAAAAATGCTGTAATTATTATGACTTCAAATGTTGGAGCGTCAAAAATTACAGACCCTAAACTTGCTCTTGGCTTTGATAATAATGAAAATGCAGATGAAAATGTAGATATTGAAAAGCTCGTGATGGCTGATTTGAGAGCTACATTTAAACCTGAATTCCTTAACCGTGTTGATGATATAGTTGTCTTTAAACAACTTGAAAAAGACGATATTAAAGAAATTGCCCGCCGTATGCTTAAATCTCTTGATAAAAGATGTGAGGACATTGGTATTACCCTTGATGTAACAGATAAAGCTATTGATGCTATTGCGGAAAAAGGCTTTGATAAGGTGTACGGTGCAAGACCTTTGAGGCGTGCAATTCAAACAAAAATTGAGGATAAACTTTCAGAACTTATTCTTGAAAATAAGGTTAAAGGAAAATGCAAAGTCGATTACGAAAATGATGAATTCACTTTTGTAAATGAGTAAAAAATAAAAGCATTGGCGTAGCAGAAATGCTATACCAATGCTTTTATAGGCTTAAAATTAACCTATTGCTTCAAAGCGGCCATTAGGATTATCTTTGCTGTATTCTTTATTTGGTGAATACTTGTACCAAATAACAGTTGAGTTTTGCATAATTACTCCGATGTCATTGCTTTTATCTCCATTAACATCGGCTATTTTGAGTTCCTGTTCACCAGCGCCGATTTGGTAATTTGGACATGCAAGTGTGCCTATTCTTTCGCCGTTTTCGGTATTGTATACAGCGTATCCGCTTAAATCGTCAAGCGTTGATATACAAATGCTTGTCTCTTCGTTTAATTGATAATCCTGCGAATAGGTTTTCTGCTCTCTCCAGTTGGTGTTGACGAGGGCAGGCGATTCATAATCTTTTCCGTTATCTGCACAAAAGGATATTGTTAAGACAATAAATACTGTCAAAACTCCTGTTCCGATAACTGAAAGAATATGCCAAAGCTTTGAATTTTTACTTTTTGCTAAAATAACCCCAAGAAAAATTATTACAACACCTGCAATAATTCCACCAATAAATACACCCATTTTTATTACTCCTTTAAAATATAAAAACATTATATATAATTTCTTCATTTTTTGCAAGATTAAATTAAAAAGTGATTTATTGCAGTGCGTATTCATAAAAATATATAAGTAATAATAAAAGAAATTTTAAAATATTTGTTAACGCTATTGACAAATGGAAAATAATTGCTAAAATAGTAATTGTTAGCACTCAGGGTGATAGAGTGCTAAATGATTTTTTGAAATAATTTCAGAGGTGATAAATATGACAATCAAACCACTTGCTGACAGAGTACTTTTAAAATCTGTTGAAGCAGAGGAAACAACAAAGAGCGGTATCATTCTTGCCGCTTCGGCACAGGAAAAGCCTGAAATGAGTGAAGTCGTTGCAGTAGGCCCGGGAACAGATGAAAACCCTATGACCGTTAAAGCAGGCGATAAAGTTATTATCAGCAAATATTCAGGAACACAGGTAAAAATTGATGGTGTTGAATATACTATTACATCAATCAAAGATGTTCTTGCAGTTGTAGAGTAATCGGAGGGATTTATTATGGCTAAAGATATAATTTATGGCGAAGATGCAAGAAAAGCACTTCAGGCAGGTATAGATAAGCTTGCAAATACTGTTAAAATTACACTTGGTCCTAAAGGACGCAATGTTGTTCTTGACAAAAAATACGGTGCACCGCTTATTACTAATGACGGTGTAACAATTGCCAAAGAAATTGAACTTGATGACCCATTTGAAAATATGGGTGCTCAACTTGTTAAGGAAGTTTCATCAAAAACTAATGATGATGCCGGTGACGGTACAACAACTGCTACACTTCTTGCACAGGCTCTTGTACGCGAAGGAATGAAAAATGTTGCTGCCGGTGCAAATCCAATGGCAGTTAAAAACGGTATTAAAGCTGCTGTTGACGCTACCGTTGAAGCTGTAAAGGCTAACAGCGAGCAGGTTAAAGGTTCAGATGATATTGCAAGGGTAGCTACTGTATCTGCTGCAGATGAATATGTAGGTTCGCTTATTGCTGATGCTATGGAAAAAGTATCTGCTGACGGCGTCATCACAATTGAAGAATCCAAGACTGCCGAAACTGTTTGTGAAGTAGTTGAAGGTATGCAGTTTGACCGTGGCTATATTTCACCTTATATGGTTACCGATACAGATAAAATGGAGGCTGTAATTGATGATGCAATGCTTCTTATTACAGATAAGAAGATTTCATCTGTTCAGGATATTCTTCCGCTTCTTGAATCTGTTCTTAAGAGCGGTCAAAAGCTTGTTATCATTGCTGAGGATGTTGAGGGCGAAGCTCTTCAAACTATCCTTCTTAATAAGCTTAGAGGTACATTTACCTGTGTATGCGTAAAAGCACCTGGATTTGGTGACAGAAGAAAAGATATGCTTCAGGATATTGCCACTCTTACAGGCGGTCAGGTAATCACTTCAGACCTCGGCCTTGAACTTAAAGATGCTACAATGGCAATGCTTGGAAAAGCTCGTCAGGTAAAGGTTACAAAGGAAAATACAATCATTGTTGACGGTGCAGGCGACAGTGAAGAAATCAAAAACAGAGTTAACCAAATTAAAACAGCTATTGATAATTCAACCTCTGATTTCGACAGGGAAAAGCTTCATGAACGCCTTGCTAAACTTGCAGGCGGCGTGGCAGTTATTAAAGTAGGTGCTGCTACCGAAACAGAAATGAAGGAAAAGAAGCTTCGTATCGAAGATGCTCTTGCAGCTACTAAAGCAGCTGTTGAAGAGGGTATAGTAGCCGGCGGCGGTGTTGCTCTTATTAACGCAATTCCTGCTGTTGAAAAGCTTCTTGACAGCGATGACGCTGATTTTAAGACCGGTGTTCAAATCGTTCTTAAAGCACTTGAAGAGCCGGTTCGCCAGATTGCAAAAAATGCCGGTGAAGAAGGTTCGGTTATAGTTGATAAAATTAAGAGTTCGGATAAAATCGGATATGGCCTTAACTTTGCAACTAATGAGTATTGCGATATGATCGAAGCAGGTATTGTTGACCCGGCTAAAGTTACTCGTTCGGCTATTCAAAATGCTTCTTCTGTTGCTGCTATGGTTCTTACTACCGAATCACTTGTTACCGATATTAAAGACCCACAGGCTGACGCAGCACAGGCGGCAGCTCTTGCAGCAGCTCAAGGCGGCGGAATGTACTAATATAATTTTTAAGGATATTTGACAAATTTAGAATATGCTCTTATAATTAGAGCATATTCTTTTTGTTATATGAAGGTTTAAAAATGAAATTTAAGAAGATTTTATCAATATTTTTATCTGCTGTTTTAGTTGTAATTACACTTTCTTTTTCAACTTGCAGTTCTTTCGCTGCTGTTATGACTACGCAGGAAGAAGTAACTAATGTTAATAATTATGATACTTTGATGACTTATCCTGAATTTAATTCTAAAGTTACTGACGGTGCATATCTTTGCCCGGGCCTTATGTCAAGCGTATCATATGATAAGCAGATTAAGCGTATTACAGCAACGCAGTCAATGTGTCCGCAGGCAATTTGCAAAGTTAACCAATATACTCTTATCACTGCATATGACAGCTCTGTTTATGATAACTCTTCTATATGCAGATCTGTAATATATGTGCTTGATAATAATGATGTACTTGTAAAAACACTTATTTTACCTGATTCATACCATGTCGGCGGCATTGCATATGACAGTTCTAACGGTTTAATTCTTATTACCAAAGCTTCTAAATCTGCTGTTGGTGTTATATCTCTTGATGATTTTAATAAATATATGCGCTTTTCAAGCAATTTTGTAAGTGTTCATTATACTATTGATGAAAACGATTCAAATAATTTTATTATTTCTGCATCAAGTGTAACTTATAAAAACGGATATGTTTATCTTGCAACTTTTGGTGCAGGTTCCGATAGCTTTGCTTATTGCTATACCCCTGTGTATGACAGAGCGAATAATACTTATACGCTTATCTATAATTACAAGTTTTCGCTTCCAAGCTATACTCAAGGATTTTCTATATCGAATTATAAGGGTAAGCTTAGGCTTTTTGCTTCTGTATCCTATGGCAGAAATGAAACAAAAGGTGTTTATTGCTCATATCTTTACACATATGTATTTGATGAATCAAACGGTAATAAAACACTTGATAATATTTTGGCTTGCCCGCCTATGCTTGAACTTACATATGCGCAGGGCGGTAAACTTTATTGTCTCTTTGAATCTGCAGCATATGAGTATAGGGATGTTTCAAGAAAGCCGCTTTCCTGCATTGTTCCGCTTAAAATGAGTTTGCTTTGTGATGAAAAGAAAGGTAGCTTTGTTAACATAAAAGTATCAAATGTTGCAAATGGTAAAAAAGTAAGCGTCAATTGTAATATTCCAAACAGCAAAATTTATTACAGTGCATCTATGCCTTATTACAGTAAAAGTAAAATTACATCTTGTTATGCTTATAACAAAGCGTATTTAAAGCAAAGATCAGGCACGGTATATGCCGTTGCGGTTGTTGATGGGCGAATAGTTGCTTCGGATGCAGTTTATGTTTCAGTATCAAAGGCTTCGTCACCATCAAAGCTTAAAGTTAAATCAACTTCAAAAAATTCGGCTTTGATAAGTTGGAAGGCAGCTTCCGGTGCAACTTCATATGAAATTTACAGAAGTACAAGCAAATCAAAGAAGTATAAAAAGGTTGCAACCGTTTCTTCATCTAAAAAATCTTATAAAAATAAAAAACTTAAGCGAAATAAAAAGTATTATTATAAAGTTCGCGCAGTAAGAAAAGGATATGTAAATTCTAAATATTCAAATATTGTTTCAGCTAAAACGAAAAAGTGATAATTGTTTAAATTAACCAAAAAAGACAAGGTATTTTTTACCTTGTCTTTTCTTTTATACACTTGTATGTTTTTGAACTATATGTTATTATAAGAAGGTGAAATTATACAAATTATTAAATTTGACATAAATTGGAGGTTATTATGCCTAAAAATAATAAATTGGGATGTTCTTATTCAACACAGCTTAAACTTGCAAAGTCACTTAAAGATTTAATGTCAAACCAACCGTTTGAAAAATTATCTGTATCAGATATTACTAATAATTGTGATTTGCACAGGCAAACTTTCTATTATCATTTTGATGATAAATATGAACTTCTTGATTGGATTGTGTATAAAGAACTTATTGAACCGCTTGTCGAAGGTTTTACTTTTGATAATATGTATGACCGCTTTATGAAACTTTTTACTACTATGGTTGATGAAAAGAAGTTTTATCTTAATGCACTTAAAATTGATGTTAATGATATGTCGAAATATATAAATCGCCTTGCTTATGATCAATTTATGGTGGTTATCAACTGTATTGAGAAAAATTCAGGTTTAAAATCAGGCCATGAAGAAAATTTGATGCTTGCTGAATTTTTGGGATACGGTTTAGTCGGTATCGTTTTTGGTTGGGCACAAAGAGGAATGAAAGACTCGCCTGAAATTATGACAAAGCGACTTGAAAGAATCATCAATAACTTAAAACATATTGCTATTGAAAACAGGCGTTAATTATAATATCTGTTTAATGTATTTTTAATATTTGTGTGCAATTATCTTATTATAAGGGTGTTAATTCCAAATCAATAAATGGATAAAGCAAACCCCTGCTTCAAATGTGGTGAAGCAGGGGTTTATTTAATATGTTTTTCTTTTGCCTTTTTTATGTTTTATAGGCTTTTGATTTATTGTGTTTTTTAGTTCTTTTTGTGCCGCTTTTTTCAAACTGTCGGCATCGTGAATTATTGTTTTATCATAGCAATGGCTGAGTGCTTGGGTTAAACCTAAAAGAATAAATATATTTATAATTTGTTTAGGTGAATTAAATATATAGTCTGTTAAACCGAAAAGCAAGTACATCATCATTGATGTAAAAATGCAAAATACAAGTGTGAATTTTTTGCCGTTATTAGCGTTTATTTCAAGTAATTTGCCAAATGCGCATACTAAAACGGTGAATAATAATGCTAAGCCGATAACACCGAGTTCCACCCAAGTTTCAAGTACGAAGTTATGACCGTGCGGTTTATCAAGATGATAGGTGTTTAATAGTATTTGACCTGTTCTTTCAATTCCGAAGCCCGTGCCGATAATAAATGGTAAAGCATGGTGGAATATATAATCGAGCAAGCTTCCCCAAATTTTTAAATGGGCGGCTGATGATTTTACAGCTTCGCTTCCTGCACCTCTTGCTTTAAATATAATACCATATCTTGTTAATAAAGACGGAATAATTACAAGTACGGTAGGTACAAATATTTCAAGAAGCGGCTTTTTGTGCTGCTTAAATAATACTACGAACATAAACAGCCATCCGACAATTGCAATAACACATCCGCCGCGTGTTAATGTTGCACTTATGCCGCCGCTGATAAGCACATTCATCATAAAATATAAAATCTTATGTTTTTTACCTTTTGTGTTTAAGAAAAGATATATTGATATTGGATATACAATCATTAAATAGGTCGCCAAAAGATTTGGGTTTGAAAAAAATCCGCTTGCTCTTGAATCCCACCAAAGTGTTGTATCAATATCAAATGGCAGCCAAGTGTAAACAGCCTTGTCAAGCGGTTTGTAAAAAGGTGTTACAAATACCTGCGATTTTTTTATGTAATCATACTTGAATAATGTGTATGAGCATATTTGCAGTATTGCAACAAAACCGTTTATTGCGCCTGAAAGGGACATTGCAGCTAAAATTCTGTCGATTTTCTTTCGTGTTCTTACAAGGTTATTTATCATAACCTGAATTAAAAACAATCCCCACCATAAGCCTGCTGTGGCTAAAGTTGAAAACTTTGTTGTTGACCAAAGGGTACTTACTAATGAGTATCCCATAAAAGCTATCATAAGCTTGCCGAGTGTTCCGACTTTTGCTTTCTTGCCTTCGTGTGACCATTGTACTTTGAATACTATAAAGCCTATAAAAAGTATAAACGGACTTACATATTCCGGCAATATTGGAAACAAAAATATAGTTGCAAGGAGCCAGCACCAACCGGGATTGGTTTTATACTGCTCCCTCAAACTGATTAACTTTTCTTTCATAATTACGAATCCTCAATATTTTTATTAAATAATTACAGAATAAAATATTTATATTTAGTATGATTTTAAAAATAGTGCAAAACACAAATTATAATATACACTACTTACTTTAAATTTGCAAGTATAATAATTATCTATAAAAAATTTAAGAATGTTTTTCAAACATTTAACAATGTGATAATATAAAATTTATTTAATATTCTTAATATAATATTGCAATATATAGTTTTGTATTGTATAATTAGCAAGTATATAATTATTATATTACTGCACTTTGGCAGTAATTACAGGAGTGAAATTATGGACGATAAAGACTTAAATAAAGAAAATGAAGAAAAGGTGACTGAAGTTTCTGGCGAAACAGTTGATGATACCCTTGAAGAACAAGATGGTATCAAGTACGAAACCAATGATGATTGGGAATTTGATGCCAATGCACCAACTCTTGATGATAACATTGTTTTTGAAAATCAAGAATATTCAATTTCTTTTGCTGACGAAAAGCCTTCATCTAACGCTGTAAGCCAAATAAACAATTTTGATGATAATTCAAATCAAATTGTTATAAATAAAGAGCCGCTTAAATTTGTACCTCTTGCTATTTTTTTGGCAGCGGTAATTGCAGTTGTTGCTGTTTTCGGTGTAAGGTATTATACAATACCTAACGGTAAAGAGGGTAAGTATATGAACCCGGCATCTGTTGTGGCAACTGTTGATGACCAAAAAATAAGCATTGGTATGTTTGATTATTATTATGCAAGCATAGTAAGCTATTATGAGCAGTATGCGTCATATGGCTATTATAATCTTGATACCACAAAGGATTATTCAAAGCAGTATACTACCGATGATGACGGCAATAAAATTTCTTGGCAAAAGTTTTTTGAAACCGAAGCGTTAAAAGAAGTAGAGCAAATCGCAACTTATTATTCAAAGGCAGTTAAAGACGGAGTTACAATCACATCTGCACAGAAAAAAACTATTGATTCGCAAATTCAAAAATTGAAAGATTCTGCATCGCAAAATGATGTCAGCCTTGACCAATATATTAAAGCAAACTTCGGCTCGTATTGTTCGGAAGATACAATCAAGCTTATGCTTGAACAGTATTATGTAAGTGCTAACTATAAAGGTAAATATAAAAGCGAAACTAAAGTTACGAATGATGAAGTAGATAAGTATTATAATGAGCATAAGAATGATTATAAGAAAATCGAGTTCTACTATATCGCTTCGGAATATGATTCAACAGACGATGCTTCTAAAAAATCTTCAATTAAAAAAGCTGAAAAAATAATGGCTAAAATGAAAGATAAGAAGTCGGTTATTGCCCTTGTTCCGGATGTTTATAAATCATATATCGAATCGGAAGCTCAATCATCAATGGAGAAGGATTCATCACTCAGCGAAGCAAAGGCTAAAGAGGAAGCAACAAAAGCTTATGAAAACAATGTTGTTGCAACGGTTTCAGGCAGTGATGCACCGTTTGATGATGAAATGAACGATTGGCTGTTTTCTGACAGCACCAAGGTTGGCTCAAAGAAATACTATATTGATGAAGAAGCAGGATATATTTATATTGTATTAAAAACATCAAATGCAAGCATTGAGGATGATGAAACTTACACCGTAAGGCATATTCTTGTTACACCTGAAAGTGACAATGATTCTTTATCTTCTTCAAACGAAACAAAATATACCGACGCACAGTGGGAAAAAGCAAAGAAAAAAGCTGATTCAATCGTTGAAAAGTTCAATAAAACAGATAAAAGCGAATATGCTTTTGCTAAACTTGCAGAGCAGTACAGCACAGATACAGCATCAACTTCTTCAGGCTCAAGCGATTCATTCGGCGGCCTTTATGAATCGGTAGCTCTTGGCCAAATGGTTTCTGATTTTGAAAAGTGGTCTACCGATGATTCACGCAAGTACGGTGATACCGGTATTGTTAAAAGTGATTACGGTTACCATATTATGTTCTTTATAAATGATTGCCCTGAATATGAATCGAAAATCATTGCTCAAATCAAGTCGGACAGATTATCGGAAATGGTTGAAAAATCTAAAATCAAAGTTCACGAAAACGCAGTTAAAAAAGCAGTAGATAAAGAAAAAGCTGCTAAAGAAATTGCAAATACAGCTTCGACTTCAAATAAATCATCAAGTTCTGCTGCTGATACACAAAGCAGTAAATAAAATGATTTTTGTATGATGTTTACAGCAATTTGCATATAATTTAGGAAAAAATAAAATAATTCTTGTAATATTCACAAAAATAGTGTAAAATATTTTGTGAATTAAATTTGATTGAAATAGGTAGGACGAAAAAATGGCAAAAAAACAATTAGAAGATGATTTGTTAACAGGCGGCAGTGTAAGTGCTGATGATAAGTCAGCTAAAAAAGCCGCTAAAGCAAAAAAATCTGCTGAAAAGAAAGCTGCTAAGGCTGCAAAAGTTCGTGAAAAGAACGAAGCTAAAAGAACAGAATTGAAAAAAGAGATTGATGCTCTTAAAGCTAAAAAGGCTGAAAGTACAGATGAAAAGGAAGTTGAAAAACTTTCTGCCGAGATTAAAAAGCTCAGTGATAAGTATTCTGAAATCGGTTCAAACGCTAACGGTCTTGCACCGAAAACAGTTAAAATCATCAAATCTGTAATTTGCGTTGTTATCGTTGTAGCACTTCTTGTTACATATGTAGCAACCGGTGCGGTAAGAAAGGGCTTTATTGCTTCGTTAAGCATCCCGGCTCAAACATTTACAGGTATGACTGTTACTAACGGTACTGAAAAGGCTAAAATCAAAGTTGCTACTTACAACTATTATTTTGCTATGACTTATAATAGTATGAGAAATCGACAAGAACAGTATACACAGTACGGTCTTGACCCGGCTGATTATAAGCTTGATGTTGATTTTGATAAGAAGCTTTCAAAGCAAACTACTAAAAATGATGATAACGAAACTGTAACTTGGGCAGAGTATATGCAAGAAGAAGCAATTGAGTCAATTGAGTCAACTTATACTTATTACCTTGCAGCTAAAGCTGATAATGACGGAAAAGACCCTGAAATTACAGCAGACCAAAAGAAAGAGCTTAAAGAAACTCTTGACCAATACAGAGAATCAGCACATAAGTATGGCTATACATTAAGCGGTTATCTTGTAAAAGCAATGGGTAAGGGTGTAACTGAAAGCTTGTTTAAGCAGGAAGCTACAAGAAGCTATATTGCCGATAACTATAAGGATGGACTCAGCAATAAGTCAAGTGAAAAGGAATATTCAACTAAAGATTTAGAAAATTATAAGAAAGAGCATAAGGATGACCTTCTTGCTGTTGATGTAAGACTTTTTGAATGTTCAAGCGAAGATGATGCAAAAGCATTTAAGAAAGCGCTTGCTTCTGATGCATCTAACTTTACAGAACTTTGCCAAAAGTATGCTTCTGATAAGTTTGATAAAACTGCATATGAAGACGCCGGCTATTCAACCGAATACGGCGTAACTAAAGATAACCTTAAGAATAAGGGTTATGCTATTGCAACTGCTGATGATAAAGATAAGAATAAATATCCAGGCCTTGATTGGCTTTACAGCTCAAAAAGAAAAGCAGGCGATTCATACCAGTACAGCACAACTGTTGTATATGTTCTTTCTCCTGCCTCAATTCAGGATAGAAAAACTGTAAATGTTCGCCACATTCTTGTAGCACCTGAAACAAATGATAAGAATACTAAGGCTAAGGATGCAACTGATGCGCAGTGGGCAGCAGCTTACAAGAAAGCTACCAAAATTCTTGATGAATTCAATGCCGGTGATAAGAAAGAAAAGAGCTTTTCAAAGCTTGCTAAAGAAAATTCAACCGATACAGGCTCTAAAGATAACGGCGGACTTTATGAAAATGTAGTACCGGGCCAAATGGTTAACTCATTCTCAGCTTGGTGTTTTGATTCATCAAGAAAAGCGGGAGATACCGCAATTGTTAAGTCAGATTTCGGTTATCATATTATGTACTTTGTTGGTACAGGTAAACTTACTGCTTGGCAGTACGCAGCTAAAACTGCACTTGCTTCGGCTGACAGCACAAGCGCAACTGAAAAACTCGAAAAAGATTATACAATCAAAGTAAATTGGTTTGGTTCTCGTTATTTCGAGAAAGATGTCGATATCGACAACTAATGTAAAATAATAAAGAGGTTGTATATTCAACCTCTTTATTTTGCTTTTATTTAAGGGGAACACTATGGTAAAAAATTCCGATGTGCAAAAACTTAAAGATGAAATTTCTCGTCTTATGGCTGCACTTGAAGATGTAAATTTTGAATGTCAAAGATTGGAAATTGTTAATTCAAATCTTGATTTTCAACTCAAATCCGTAAGTAGGGAATTAAAACAAAATATTTCAATTCTTGAAGCGCTTGAAGAAGAAAACAAGGAATTAAAAAAGCAGTTGAATGATAAGTAATTATTCAATTTCGTTTTTAATGTCGTTTAATATCTTTTTTTCAATTCTTGATACATAGCTTCTGCTTATATTAAGCCTTTGTGCAACTTCCCGTTGCGTCAAAGGCTTTTTGTTATTTAACCCGTAGCGAAGTATTATTATTTCTTTTTCTCTGCCGTCTTCCATATTTTGTATTATTTTAGATACTTTTTCCCAACGCACTTTAGTTTCTAAATCCTCAGCTAAATCCACCGGTGAACTTATTGTGTCTTCAATAGTTAAAGGGTTGCCGTCTTTATCAATTTCAAGTGCATCTCCCAAATAAATATCATTAGCTTGCTTTTTTGCAGAGCGAAAATGCATAAGTATTTCATTTTCAATGCAACGCGAAGCATATGTTGCAAGTCTTACGCATTTATCGCTGTCAAATGAGTCAATTGCCTTAATTAACCCTATTGTTCCGATACTGATTAAATCCTCATTATCATTTGTTTTTGAATAGTATTTTTTTACTATGTGGCTTACAAGCCTCAAATTTCTTTCAATCAGTATGGCTCGAGCATTTTTATCTCCGTTTTTCATTCTTTCAAGCATTTTTTGCTCTTCTTTCGGGGAAAGAGGTTTTGGGAAGCTTGAAGTGTTTTGAATGTGAAGTATAAAATAGATTAAATTTGCGCTTATTGCTGATAGTAAAGCAGATAACATTTTCATCACCACTATATTATATGCTTCGTATCCTTGTACATTTTACTGATATTATCTATTTTATATTGACTTATAATATTTTAAATGTTAAAGTGTCATTAGAATAAATACAGAGGCATTTGTTATGAAAAGTGATTTGATAAACGGAAAACCGGTGAAAAGTATTATACTGTTTGCTCTTCCTATTATGCTAAGCTCAATGTTGCAGTATAATTATAATTTGGTTGATAATATTATAGTCGGCAGATTTGTTGGTACCGACGCACTTGCCGCAGTTGGTAATGTTGGTTCGATAAACGGGTTCATAATCGGCACTTCGCTCGGTTTAACTTCCGGTTTTACTATTTCCGTTGCACAGGCATATGGTGCAAGAAAGTTTGATAAAATGAATAAATATGCCGGTAACAGTATTACTTTGGCTTTTGTTATCGGTATGGTTATTATGATAGTGGCACATTTTTTATCTCGCCCGCTTCTTAAAGCTATTGATACGCCTGATGATATTATTGATATGTCTGCGCAATATATTGATGTGCTTTATTATGCAGTACCTATACAAATGTCATTAAATAATTTCAATGCTCTTTCGCGTGCTGTGGGTGATAGCAAAAGACCGTTATATTTTTTGATTGTAAGTGTTATTGTGAATCTTTTGCTTGATATATTATTTGTAGGTGCTTTTAAATGGGGAGTTATCGGTGCTGCTTGGGCTACTGCGATTTCTGAACTCGTTGCGGCTGTTTTATCGGCAATAAGTGTTTTAAAGTATACAGAAGAATATAATATTGATAAGACTGCATTAAAAATTGACGGTAAAGCATCTTGGACACAGATAAAAATAGGTATTCCCATTTCATTGCAATTCAGTATAACTTCTATCGGTTCAATGGTTCTTCAAACAGCAGTTAACGGTTTTGGTTCAAGCGTAATTGCAGGCTTTACTGCCGCCGGCAGAGTGGAGCAGCTTACCAATATTCCAATGTCCGGTTTGGGTGTCGGTAATATGACTTTTGTATCACAAAATTACGGTGCCGGCAAGTATGAAAGAATAATTAAAAGTGTTAAGCGTATATTTATACTTGATGTTATTGTATCTTTGGCTTGCAGTGCAATTCTTGTCTCAATAGGTCCGTTTATCGTTAAGTTATTTATGAAAGAATATAACGCACAAATTATGGATGCGGCAATGCACTACCTATGGGCAATAGCCGAATGTTACAGCCTTGTAGCAGTTTTGTTTGTATTTAGGAATACACTTCAAGGCCTCGGTTTTACATACGCTAATATGATTGCAGGTGCAGGCGAATTGTTTGGCAGGCTTGCAGTAGCACTTGTTTTCACTCCGCTTATCGGCTTTAATGCAATATGCTATGCCGGTCCTGTTGCTTGGTTGCTAGCCGATATTCCGCTTGTTATTATTTATCTTAATAAGAAAAAGAATTTTAAAAAGTTGATTGATAATCAAAAACAAATAAGTAAGGAGTAAACGAAAATGATGTATTATATTGTTTTGCCGTTTGGTGTTGTTTTGTCGCTCGTTTTTTGCTGGAAAAGGCGACTTGGGTACAGTGTAAATAATTTGATTTTTAAATCAGTTTCAAGTTTGTGCTACTTGCTTACTGCGGTTTTTGCCTTGATTTCAAATCCGCAGGCGCATACTTATGGCTCACTTGTAATTATGGGCGGTGCATTAGGTCTTGTAGGTGATATACTTCTTGATTTAAAAGGAATATATAAGAGTGAAGAAAAAGTTTATTTAAAAGGCGGATTTATATTCTTTTTAATTGGTCATATTTTTTATTTCTGTGCAATAATATATTCAATAAAAATGAAGTGGTGGCTTGTTTTAATTGCCGCTGTTGTTTCAGCTGTAATCGGAATATTAACTGTTCTTTTAGCTAATGTTATGAAAGTTCATTATGGCGCTTACAGGCGTATTGTGGCTATTTATGTTGCATTTTTGGCTATGACTTCTATAATATCCGTAATTGCAGTTTTTGCAACCCATTTTCAAAAGGCTTATGTTATTATGGCAATTGGCTCAATACTTTTCTTGCTGTCTGATGCAGTTCTTTCAAACACCTTTTTCGGTCGTGGTAAGGATAAACCGTTTCATCTATTTATAAATCACTTTTTGTACTACGCCGGTCAATATTTAATTGCAGCTTCGGTTGTGTTTGCATAAAAAAAATGACTTGTTCATATTGAACAAGTCATTTTTTTATTATTTGTTATTTCTCAATTCTTGCAAAAGTTCAATGCATTTATCAAGTCTTTCATCACTTTTTTGAATTCCGTTTTTATTTATGTTGTCACAAATCATATTATCAATCATATCTTCAACTCTTGAAAGGGAAGCTATATATTCTGTCTTTTCCGGATTTCGTTCATCTCTGTTTTCAACAACTTGGTTTTTAGAAAATAATCTTGAACCTTTGTTTGTTTTAACGGTGTTAACAATTGCACCGTTTTTTTCAATCATAATTGAATCAATGCTTTCTGATGAACGGTACGATACTCTTTTAAGTTTGTTAAATATGTATGTTGCATCAAATAAGCTCGTAAAAGTAAGTTTTTCAATGCCGGTTGCTCTGTTTATATATAATGTGATTTTTTGATTTGTGTGATTTATGATTTCTTCATTTACTTTTTTCAAAAACTGCGTTTCGGCTGTTGAAAGTTCGTCAAAAGTAAATGTGTAAAGTAAATTCATATCATTATCAAATACTAATGCGTTTTCGCGAATCGCTAAATTGTACTTTTTTCCGCAGTATTCAAATGATATTAAGCCGCCATTATGATTGCTCATATCGTCAATTGAGTATGGAGCCTTGATGTTCCTGCTGTTATTAAGTAATTTTCTGAGTTTTCCCGGCATATGTATCCCTCTTTTCTATACAAAAACTATTATATATTGTTATTAACATAAATGCAACAAAATTGTGGGCATTTGTCGATTTTTGCCAATAAGATTGTTTTAATATAACTGATATGTTATAATATTTATGGTGATTATTATGAATTTATGGTTTTATATGTTATTTATTGATTTGCTTTTGCCGATAATTATGTTTATGAGCAGCTTTATTTTTGTAGCCGGCGGTCCGAAAAATATAAATAATATTTTTGGATACAGAACAGGTTGGTCAATGATTAACAAAGATACTTGGACTTTTGCGCACGAATTTTGCGGCAAGCTTTGGATGAAATTCGGCGGGATATTTATTTTGGCTTCAGGTATAATTATGCTTTGCCTGATTAAAACCGACCAGCGTGTATTTGTATCGGTGGCATTTGCGATATTTTTTGCTGAATTTGTTACTTTGTTTGTTACAATCGGTAAAACTGAAAAGGCCTTATCAGACACTTTTGACAGAAAAGGAAACAGAAAAAAGTAATTTTATTTTTATGTATAAATTGTTTGCAAAATATCAATAATATCCTATTGACAAGGTAGGAAATTAGTGTTATTATTTCCTATTGAAAAGGTAGGAATATTGATTTTTTGTTTTTACCTTTGATATTTTACATTTTTTCTGTCATCCACAGCAGATTTATATTGTGGTTAGAAAGGCGATATTATGACGGTTTATGCAGATAATGCGGCAACTACCCAAATGAGTGAAAATGTGCTTAAAGCAATGATGCCGCTTCTTACAGATATTTATGGTAATCCATCATCTCTTCACTCAATCGGCCAAGTTGCTAAAGAGTATTTGGAAAACGCGAGGGAAACTGTTGCTGATTGTATCGGCGCTGACCCTAAAGAGATATATTTCACTTCAGGTGGAAGTGAAGCTGATAACCAGGCAATTCGTTCTGCAGCATATATTGGTGCAAGAAAGGGTAAGAAACATATTATTTCAAGTAAGTTTGAACATCACGCTGTTCTTCACACACTTGATGCCTTGAAAAAAGAGGGCTTTACCGTAACTCTTCTTGATGTGTACTCAAACGGTGTAGTAAAACCTGAAGATGTTGAAAATGCAATTACAGATGAAACCTGCCTTGTTACAATTATGACTGCTAATAATGAAATCGGCACGATTCAGCCAATCGCTGAAATCGGTAAGATTTGCAAGGAAAAGGGAGTGCTGTTTCATACAGACGCTGTTCAGGCAGTAGGTCATATTCCTGTAAATGTTAAGGATATGAATGTTGATATGCTTTCTGTATCGGCTCATAAATTCCACGGTCCTAAAGGTGTAGGTTTCCTTTATGCGCGTAAAGGCATTCTTCTTACTAATATTATTTACGGTGGCGCACAGGAACGCAGTAAAAGAGCAGGCACTGAAAATATGGCTTCAATTGTAGGTATGGCAACGGCTATTAAGGAAGCAACAGACCATCTTGAAGAAAACGCAGCTAAAGTTACAGCTATGAGAAACAGACTAATTGACGGTCTTAAGGGTATTGAAAGAAGCAGAATTAACGGTGACCTTGAACATCATCTTCCGGGTACATTAAATATGTGCTTTGAAGGCATTGAGGGTGAAAGCTTATTGCTTTTACTTGATGCAAAGGGTATTTGTGCATCAAGCGGTTCTGCTTGCACAAGTGGCAGTCTTGACCCTTCGCATGTTCTTCTTTCGATAGGTGTGCCGGTTGAAATTGCTCACGGTTCATTAAGGCTTTCAATCAGTGAATATAACACTATGGAACAAATGGACCACATTGTTGAATCGGTTCCGGGGGTAGTTGATTACCTTCGTTCTATATCTCCCGTTTGGGAAAGAATCAAAAAGGAGGAAAATAAATAATGGCTCTCTATTCAGAAAAAGTAATGGACCACTTTACAAATCCGCGAAATGTTGGTAAAATTGAAGATGCTGACGGTGTAGGTGAAGTTGGTAACGCTAAGTGCGGCGATATAATGAAAATGTATATTAAGGTAAGTGATGACGGAATTATTGAAGATGTTAAGTTTAACACTTTCGGTTGCGCGTCTGCTATTGCTTCAAGTTCTATGGCTACTGAAATGATTAAAGGCCAGCCTATTGATAAAGCATTGGAGCTTACTAATAAAGCAGTTGTTGAAGCACTTGACGGTTTGCCTCCTGTAAAAATTCATTGCTCAGTATTAGCAGAAGAAGCAGTTAAGGCTGCTGTAAAAGATTATTATGATAAAAAAGGCATAGAATACGACCACGCAAAGTTTGCAAGCGTTGACTGTGCAGAGTGCGGAGTACACAACTAATATGATTACTGATATTCAGCAAGAGATAATTAAATTAAAAAAAGAAAAGGATATTTGCATCCTTGCACATTGCTATCAATCACCGGAGATATTGGAAGTTGCCGACTTTGTCGGTGACTCCTTTGCTCTTTCTGTTGAAGCTTCAAAAGTTAGTAACAAAATCGTTATTATGTGCGGTGTTCGCTTTATGGCTGAAACTGTTAAGATATTATCACCGGATAAAACTGTTTATTTGGCAAACCCCGATGCCGGATGCCCTATGGCAGAAATGATGGATAAGGATGTAATTTCACTTGTGAAAGAGCAGTATCCTGATTATACGGTTGTAGCATATATTAACACCACAAGTGAGCTTAAAACTATTTGTGATGTATGTGTTACATCTTCATCTGCTTTAAAAATCTGCAAGCAAATAGAAAATGATAATATTCTTTTTATACCTGATTGCAATCTAGGCAATTGGATTTCAAAGCAACTTCCTGAAAAGAATTTTAAGCTTTTAAGCGGTGGTTGCCCAACTCACGCAAGAATGGGTAAACGCGATGTTGAAAAAGCAAAGAAAGCTCATCCTAATGCACTTTTTCTTGTTCACCCTGAATGTGTACCTGATGTAGTTAAACATGCCGATTATGTGGGTTCTACAACCGGTATTATGAATTTTGCCAAGGAAAGTGATGCAAAGGAATTTATTATCGGCACTGAAAACAGTATAGTTACCCATCTTCAAATGTCTTGCCCGGATAAAATGTTTTATCCTTTATCTAAAGATTGCGTTTGCCATAATATGAAGGCAACCACACTTGTTGATGTACTTAATTGCTGTAAGGGTACTTTTGGTGAAGAAATTACTCTTGATGAAGAAACATATATCGGTGCAAAAAGATGTATTGATGAAATGATAAGGCTTGGTTAAATGAGTAAAAAATGTATTATCGCAATGAGCGGTGGCGTTGATTCCAGCGTTGCCGCTTTTTTAATGAAAGAAAACGGATATGAATGCATCGGCGCTACAATGAAACTCTATGATAATGAAGATATTGGTATCAATAGGGAAAAGACTTGTTGTTCGCTTGATGATATTGAAGATGCCAGAGCGGTTGCAAGGCGTCTTTCAATGCCATATTATGTGTTCAATTTTAAAGATGAATTTGAAGAAAAAGTAATAAATAAGTTTATAAAAACATACGAAAACGGCGGTACACCTAATCCTTGTATTGATTGTAACAGGTATCTTAAGTTTGAAAAGCTTTTTCAGCGTATGTATGAGCTCGGGTTCGACTATGTGGTTACGGGCCATTATGCAATTGTTGAGGAAAAAGACGGCTGGTTTTATTTAAAAAAGGGTAAGGATGATACTAAAGACCAAAGTTATGTACTATATTCACTTACTCAAAGTCAACTTTCACATATAAAGTTCCCGTTGGGCAAATATTCAAAGGTTGAAATTCGTAAAATTGCCGAAGAACAGAGATTTTTGAATGCCCGTAAGCGTGACAGTCAGGATATTTGCTTTGTTCCTGACGGCGACTATGCTAAATTTATTGAAAATTATTTAGGCAAAACATATCCGGACGGTGATTTTGTTGATATTAACGGTAATGTTATCGGCAGGCACCACGGAATTATCAGGTATACAAACGGGCAGAGAAAAGGGCTTGGAATTGCTTTTGGTAAGCCTATGTATGTTGCAGATAAAAATATTGAAAAAAATACTGTTACTTTGTGTACAAACGATGAGCTTTTTTCAAGTGAAGTTAATGCTGTTGATTTTAACGCCCTTGTTCCTAATCTTTCGAGTGAATTTAAATGCAAGGCGCGTGTAAGATATAATATGAAAGAGCAGGGCGCAACCGCTTATGTTAACGGTGATAAGCTTAAAGTGGTTTTTGATGAGCCGCAAAGGGCAATTACCAAAGGCCAAGCAGTAGTTTTGTATGATGATGATATTGTTATCGGCGGGGGAACTATTGTATGAATGGGGAAAACACTTGCTATAAGCAATCCGTAACCGCAGTTGTTATTCGCGCCGGAAAAGTTTTGCTTGCAAGGCATACATATGGTGCCGTTAAAAATATGCTTATTGTTCCCGGAGGATATTTAAACAAAGGCGAAACACCTGAACACGCAGTTAAAAGAGAATATTTGGAAGAAACAGGCGTTTTGATAAATCCAAAGGATATTATAGCTGTCAGATTTAATCTTAAAGATTGGTATGTGGCTTTTTCAGCCGATTATGTCAGCGGGCAGGAACATTCGGATAACGATGAAAACAGTGAAGTCGTTTGGCTTGATGTGGATGTTGCCCTTAAAAGAAATGATGTACCGCAACTTACCAAGAAGCTTATAGAAGCTGCATTAAATGAAAATAAAGCATTCAAAAAAGTAGATTTCGTCAGCAGAGAAAATCATGGCACTTATTCACTTTATACTAAATGAATATACAATATATTGGTATAAAATTAAAACAACAACTATATTTGTAAACACTTGACTTGTTGATTTTTTTACTAAAATAATGATGAAACTATGAAAAATAACTTCAAAAAGCTTCAATGTTTACAATTTGTTCATAAAATACCACCATTTCTGTATATTTTTTTGTTGAAATTTAATATCTTTAATGGTATACTACTAGTAGACTTATAAGGGGGTAACTGCCTTGACTAAAGAAGAAAAACAAGCAAAGAAACTTGCCAAAAATGAGGCAAAAATTGAAAAGAAAGAAGCTAAAGCCGAAAAGGCAAATGCTAAATATAAAGCAAAGGCTGAAAAGAAACACGCTAAGGCTTACGCAAGCTTTGTAAAAGATACTGAAAAGAAAAATGCAAAGCTCCAGGCTAAAGCTCAAAAGGACGGAAAGGAATTTATTCCTATCGCAATTCCTGATGCTGATGAATTCCAATCAAAGAAGGAAATCAAGGCAGCAAAAGCAACTACTAAAGCATATGGCAAATATGTTAAAAAGTTAGAGAAAAAGAACTCAAAAGCTGAAAAGAAATGTGCGAAAAAGGGTAAGCCTTTTGTTCCGGTTCAAATTCCTACTGAAGAAGAATTTGCCAATTCATCAACAGGCAGCCAGAATAAAGCCGGAAAGATTATTCTTATGATAATCCTTCTTCTCCTCATTTGGTTCTTAATTTATTTCATTATTATGTACATAAATACAGCTTATGTTTCACCTGTTGTTGAAGAAACAACTGTTGCTGAAGAATCAAAGGCTCCGGCTGTATATGACCTTTATTCAAATCCACACGAAATCACAACAACTCCTGATTATACTGTTGATGAAGCTAAGCGTTTACTTAAGCAAACAATTCACGATAATTGGAAGCAAATCGGTTATAGTTCGGATGTATCATCTAGTGCTATTTCATTTAATAACAGTGTTAAAACTGTAAACGGTGCTGATTGCTATATGTTTACCTGCTCCGGTAAGCAGTACGCAGTTGCTGTTAAGCTTTCTGCTGTATATGTTGTAAATAACGGCGAGTATACACCGCTTTCATTTGCTAATACTGAAATCTTATTTGACTAAAAGTTTTTAGGCTGTTGCAATTTTGCAACAGCCTTTTTGTATAATAAAATAGCCAAGCTTTAAAAGCTTGGCTATTTTAAATTATATTTATCAAAATTCTACTTTTTGTGGAGCACCGCCGTTTTCTCTTGATTCATCTGCAAGATAAACAGCGAGGTGGCCTGCAACGCTGTCAAAAATTGATGTGCAGGCAAGGCTTGGCTTTTCACCTTGGATGAATTTTACAAAGTCTTCTGCAAGCTTTTCATCTCCGCCGCCGTGGCCGCCGTATGCACCAACCATATCACCGTTAACATTAAGGTCAACTTCTTCAATTTGGCATTCGCCGTTGTGTGCATCAGGTGATGGGTCAATTGTTGAAACATAGAATTTTGATTCTTCAAAATTACCGTAAATTTCACCTTTTGTGCCGATAATATGAATTCTTCTCATCGGTTCGGATGAACCGCCAACCATATTATGTGTACCTGTTGCACCGTTTGCAAAATTGATAAGTACAGATTGATGGTCAACAACATTGTTATCGCATTTATACATACATCTTGCATATGGGCTGTCACTTTTCATAAGTGCAATTTTATCATCAATAGTTGGGTTTTCAATATCTTCAAGTGCATCCCAAACATAAAATGCCCATCTGTCAGGATGGTCTATGTATAATCTCTTTGTAGAATAAACACAAGTGTCAACAAGTGGGCAGTCTTTCATACAAATTGTGCCTGCGCCTTTCGGTGCATTTTCAGGTTTGAATTGATATTTACTGCCAAAAGAGGAAATTTGGGTTGGTTTAGTGTCACTCATCATCCACATAATAATATCAAGGTCGTGGCAACATTTTGCAAGAAGCATTGATGTGTGGCATTTATCTGAATTTGCCCATTTGCCCCTTACATATGATGTTGAAAGGTGATGATATGAAACATGCTCATTTGTTTGAATATTGATAATGTCACCAATATCACCGTTAACAATTCTTTTTTTAATTCCGTAATAAAAAGGAGTATATCTAAGTACATGGCAAATCATAACTTTAGAATTGTTTTTCTTTGCACAGTCAACAAGCTCTCTCATTTCTTCTTCATTTACGGCAAATGGTTTTTCAAGAAGCATATCATATCCTGCATTTAAAAGCGGAATAGATGTTTCAATGTGCTGTTCATCCATTGTACCGTTGATAATTGTGTCGGCAAGCTTACCTTTTTTTGCAAGCTCTTGCGCATTTTCAAAGCACATATCTTCTGAAAAGCCGAATTTTTCCATACAGTGCTTTCTTCTTACAGGGTTTGGGTCTGCAACGCCGACTATTTTTAATAACTCCGGATTAGTAAGTGCAAGCTTGCTGTAAACCATAGCTCTGTGGCCGGCACCTACAATTATTGCAGTAACAGGTGATTTGTTCATTTTTAATTACCTCCACTAACTTGTTTTTATTTAATATACACCTTAATTTACTTTATGTAAAGTGTAAAAATAATTTTTTTAATTTGTTGACTTTATTATATTAAGTATTATAATATATAAATTAGTAATAATTATAAGGTGGTAAGGTTTGAAATCATTATTAGTTTATTTGAAAAATTATGTTAAAGAGTCTGTGTTTGCACCTCTTTTTAAATTGCTCGAAGCTTCATTTGAACTTGTTGTTCCGCTTGTTATTGCAGCAATTATTGATAAGGGTATTGCAAATAACAATACTTCGTATATATTAGGTAGATGCGGTATACTCGTTCTTCTTGCGATTGTGGGTATGGTGGCTGCAATCACAGCTCAATATTTTGCCGCAAAAGCTGCAACAGGATTTGGCAGGGAACTTCGTTCTGCGTTGTATCAAAAAATACAAACGCTTTCGTTTAATGAGCTTGATAACCTTGGTACATCATCGCTTATTACCCGTATGACTAATGATGCAAATACTGTTCAAAATGGTGTTAATCTTGTTTTAAGGCTGTTTCTGCGTTCTCCGTTTATAGTTTTCGGCGCTATGGTAATGGCATTTTTTATTGATGTTAAATGCGCACTTGTTTTTCTTGTGGCAATTGTTCTTTTATCAATCGTTATTTTTTCAATAATGGCTTATACTACACTGGGTTATAAAAAGGTTCAGTCAAACCTTGACGGTGTAACACTTATTACCAGGGAAAATTTTGAAGGTGCGCGTGTAATTCGTGCTTTCACAGGTGAAAATAACGAAATTGCTGAATTTAACAGGCGCAATTCTGCACTTTCAAATATGCAAAAAAGTGTCGGCAGAATATCTGCTTTGCTTAATCCGGTAACATATGTAATTATAAATATAGCTATCGTTATTCTTGTCTATTCCGGCGGTGTTAAAGTTAATATCGGCGATTTAACACAGGGGCAAGTTGTTGCACTTTATAACTATATGAGCCAAATACTTGTTGAACTTATAAAACTTGCAAATTTGCTTGTTACTATTACAAAAGCCCTTGCTTCAGCAGACAGAATTAAGAATGTATTTGAGCAAAAATCAACACTTGAACATAATTTTAATGATAAAAAATCGAATTCTTATATTGAATTTGATAATGTATCACTTAAATATCGCAATGCCGGTGATATGTCACTTATAGATATTAGCTTTAAAGCTGATAAGGGTGATGTTATCGGTATTATCGGCAGTACCGGTTCGGGTAAGTCAAGCCTTGTATCACTCGTTCCGCATTTTTATGATGCCACAAAAGGTACTGTTTATGTTAATGGAAACGATGTTAAATCGTTAAATGATGATGAATTAAGAAACAAAATCGGTTTTGTTCAGCAAAAGGCAGTTCTTTTTAAAGGCACTGTTCGCGATAATATGAAATGGGGCAAAAAAGATGCTACTGATTCCGAAATTATCGAATCACTTAAGCTTGCACAGGTTTATGATACTATTGTTGAAAAAGGCGGCCTTGATTTCTTTATTGCACAGGGAGGTGCAAACCTTTCAGGCGGACAAAAACAGCGCTTATCCGTTGCCCGTGCGCTTGTAAGAAAGCCTGAAATTTTAGTTCTTGACGATTCATCATCGGCGCTTGATTTTGCAACCGAAGCACGACTTCGCGAAGCTATTTATTCGCTTGATTATAACCCGACTGTATTCATTGTTTCACAAAGAGCATCATCGGTAATGAGTGCTGATAAAATTATTGTTCTTGATGATGGAAAATGTGTAGGTATGGGTACACACAGCGAACTTCTTAATTCCTGTGAGGTATATAAAGAAATTTATGTATCTCAATTCGGAAAGGAGGAAGCATAATGGCTGATAAGAAAACTAAAAACAAAAGCGTACTTAAAAAAGTTTTTTCATATATCGGTAAATATAAGTATTATTTGATTTTATCTATGCTTTTTGCCGCCGTTACAGTCGGCCTTACTCTTTATGCTCCTATCTTGGTGGGCCACGCAATTGATTGCATAGTAGGTAAAGATAATGTTGATTTTGATTTAATGAAATCAATTCTTATCAAAGTTGCGATTATAGTTATAGCTACTGCGATTATCCAATGGCTGATGAATGTTTGCAATAACAAAATAACATATAATGTATCACGCGATTTGCGTAAAAAGGCATTTGAAAAAATTGAAGTTCTTCCTTTTTCATATATTGATACTCATTCAAAGGGTGATATAGTCAGCCGAGTAATTACTGATGTTGACCAGCTTTCAGACGGACTTTTAATGGGATTCACTCAATTTTTTACAGGTGTTATCACGATTATAGGCACGCTCGCATTTATGCTTAGCGTAAATGTGTTTATAACAATAGTTGTAGTAATTGTTACACCTCTCTCGTTTTTTATTGCCAGATTTATTGCTAAAAAGACATTTAATATGTTTTCTCTTCAAACTAAAACCCGTGGTGAGCAAACAGCTTTTATTGATGAAATGATTTCAAACCAAAAAGTTGCCGATGCTTATTCAATGGATGATGAAAACAAAAAACGTTTTGATGAAATAAATGATGATTTGGCGAAATATTCGCTTAAGGCTACTTTCTTTTCATCAATTACAAACCCTGCAACAAGATTTGTAAACAGTATTGTTTATGCCGCTGTTGCATTATTTGGTGCTATAATGGCTGTTAAGGGTAATATAACAGTTGGTATTCTTTCTTGCTTTTTATCATATGCTAATCAGTATACAAAGCCTTTTAATGAAATAAGTTCGGTTGTTACAGAACTTCAAAATGCAATGGCTTGCGCCTGTCGTGTGTTTGAACTTATTGAAGAAACACCTCAAATACCTGACAGCACCGACGCAAAAGAACTTTCAAATGTTAAGGGCGATATTGACATTAGCAATTTGTATTTTTCATATAATCCTGAAAAAGAACTTCTTAAAGATGTAAATGTATCTGTTACTTCCGGCAAAACTGTTGCTATTGTTGGCCCTACCGGTTGCGGAAAAACAACACTTATAAATCTTTTAATGCGCTTTTATGACCCAAATTCAGGTTCTGTATCAGTTGACGGAGTAAATACTCAAAATATTACCCGTCAGTCACTCAGGCAGAATTTTGGTATGGTTCTTCAGGATACTTGGCTTAAAAGCGGCTCAATTGCTGATAATATTCGCTTGGGCAAACCTGATGCAACATACGAAGAAATAGTAGAAGCCGCTAAAAAAGCTCACGCTCACTCATTTATCAAGCGTTTGCCTGACGGCTATAATACCAAAATAGGCGAGGACGGCGGTTCACTTTCACAGGGGCAAAAGCAGCTTCTTTGTATTACGCGTTTAATGCTATGTCCGCCGCCTATGCTTATTCTTGATGAAGCTACATCATCAATTGATACAAGAACTGAAATCAGAATTCAAAAGGCATTTAATACGCTTATGAAGGACAGAACTACTTTCATAGTAGCACATCGCCTTTCAACTATTCAAAATGCGGACTTGATTCTGGTTATGAATAACGGTAATATAATTGAGCAGGGAACTCACGATTCCCTATATGCACAAAAAGGTTTTTATTATAATTTGTATAATTCACAGTTTCCAAAAACTTGATGTTTGAGGAGGATAATTTATGAAAATTACTATCATCGGTGCAGGTAAACTCGGTGTTATGCTTGCAAAAACGCTGACAGCTGAAAATCACGATATAACTGTTATTGACATTAACGAAGATAAAGTTGAAAAGCTTGCTGAAATGCTTGATGTTCAAGGTGTCGGTGGCAGCGCAACACATTATAATGTGTTAGAAGAAGCTGATATGAAGAATTGTGACTTGCTTATTTGTACAACTCCTTCTGATGAAAAAAATATTTTGTCCTGCCTTATTGCAAGAAAAATGGGCGCAAAGCATACAATAGCCCGTGTAAGAAATCCTGAGTATTCGGCACAAATGAATTTTATGCGTGATGAACTCGGCATTTCGATGATGATAAATCCCGATTTTGCGGCAGCTCTTGAAATATTTCGCATTTTGCAATTTCCGTCAGCTTCTACCGTTGAGTCGTTTTCTCACGGCAGAATACATATGGCAGGTTTGAAAGTTTCTGAATCAAGCCTTTTGGCTAATCGCAAAATAAGTGAAATTCCAAATAAATTTATTAACTCTTTCATTATTTGTGCGGTTTGCCGCGGGGATGATGTATTTATTCCAAACGGTGATTTTATTATTTTACCCGGTGATATTCTTCACATTACCGGCTCTCATCACGATTTGGGAAAAATAGTTAAGGAACTTATAGCTAAAAAATCAACTAATATAAAAAGCGTAATGCTTATAGGCGGTTCAAGAATTTCAATTTATCTTTGCAATATGCTTACAGCTTCAGGCAAAGATGTAGTCGTAATTGAAAAAAATAAGAATAATTGCGATAAGCTTTATGAACATTGCCCTAAAGCTACAATAATAAACGGTGACGCCGGTGATTATGAACTTCTTGCGGAAGAGGGTATTGATAAGGTCGATGCAGTTGTTACTTTAACTGATACCGATGAAGTCAATTTCCTTGTTTCAATGTATAGTGAAAGTATTGGCGTTCCTAAAAATATCACAAAAATTAACAATCAAAATTTAAGCCGAATGCTTACAAAAATGGGTATGGAATCATATGTTAATATTTCTGAAATAACAAGTGATATTATTACCCAATATGTAAGAGCAAGGTCAAGTGTAAGTTCATCAAATATGAAAACACTTTACAAGCTTGTAGACGGTAAAATTGAAGCTATTGAATTTGCGGCCGGCGGGGATATTAAGTTTTTAAATAAGCCTATTTCAACTCTTAAAATTAAAAAAGATATTTTGATAGCGGCAATACAGCGTAAAAATAAAACTATATTCCCGACAGGCTCTGATGTTATCAAAGAAAACGACAGAGTTATTATTGTTTCAAAAGATACAAAAATATATAGTTTAAACGATATTTTATCGTAAGGAGCAGTGTATGAATTACAGGTCTGTTTTTTATGTTCTTGGTAAAATTATGAATATTTTAGGCCTTTTGATGCTTTTGCCGCTTTTTGTTTCGGTCTATTATAATTTGCAGGGTTTTCAAGAGGCTGATTATATATCTTTCGTTATTCCCGTTGCACTGTTGCTTTTCCTTGGCCAATTATTAAAGCTTTTTAAGCCACAATCGGTTAAAATTTATGCACGCGAAGGTTTGGTTATATGCGGCTTGGGTTGGTTACTTGTGTCACTGTTTGGCTCACTTCCGTTTATTATAAGCGGCGCAATTCCTAATTTTGTTAATGCTTTTTTTGAAACCACATCAGGTTTTACCACCACCGGTGCAACTGTATTAAATGAAATTGAATCTTTGCCTAAATCAATTCTTTTTTGGCGCAGTTTTACTCACTGGATTGGCGGAATGGGTATACTTTCATTTCTTATTGCAATTGTTCCTAAATCAAACAGCAATTCAATGTATGTTATGAAAGCTGAAGTTCCGGGCCCAATGGCAGGTAAAGTTACACCTAAAATATCTGAAAGTGCAAGGTCACTTTATATAATTTATTCTGTTATGACTGTTATTCAAATTTTGATTTTGTTTTTCGGAACAAGGATAACAGGCAAAAACTTAAGACTTTTTGACAGTGTTGTCACTTCATTTGCAACTGCCGGTACAGGAGGTTTCAGCGTACTTAATGATTCAATTTTAGGGTATCACAACAAGTTTGTAGAATGGGTATGCGTAATTTTTATGTTCCTTTTCGGTGTTAACTTTAATTTGTATTTCTTTTTGCTTACTAAAAAATATAAGGAAGCTTTTAAAGATGAAGAATTTAGAACATATGTAATTATTAACCTTACATTTATAATTTTAATTACTCTTAATATTATGGGTTCATATTCTAATTTTTTTGATGCAATTCGTGATTCTTTTTTTGCTGTTAACACTTGTATGAGTACAACGGGATTCGGTACAGCCGATTTTGATATGTGGCCTTCATTTTCTAAAATATTGCTTTTGGTTGCTATGTGTATCGGTTGCTGTGCCGGTTCAACAGGCGGAGGTATCAAAGTCTCAAGAATTGTACTTTACACCAAGCAAATTTTCCGTGATTTAAGGCTTTCAACCCGCCCTAATACAGTAATCAAAGTTAGGATGAATAAAAGAGTAGTTGATGCAAAAGTTCTTCGTGGTGTTGATGTTTATTTAATCATTTATGTTGCTTTTCTGATAATTTCAACCTTATTTTTATCAATGTTTGAAAATTGCAGTATAACAACTTGTTTTTCAGGTGTTGTTGCTTGCTTTAATAATATAGGCCCGGGGCTTGAGGCACTCGGCCCAACTAAAAATTTTGAATTTTTAAGTTTACCGTCTAAAATAGTTTTAATTATTGATATGCTTGCAGGCAGGCTTGAACTTTTCCCGATAATAGTTCTTTTTTCACCGGTTACTTGGAAAAAGGCAAAATAATAAATGATATAACCACTGACTTGTTCGTTTATTTATTGAATAAGTCAGTGGTTATTTTTTTATAATATTATCAGTTTTTTAGTTATTTTTGAAAGGTTTTCTCTTCCTCTTGGTGAAATATAAAGCAAATCTTCAATTCTTATTCCAAATTTATTCGGTATGTAAATTCCGGGTTCAATTGATGTTACATTGCCTATTTCATAAGTGTCTTTGCTTCTTGGGGATGCGTTATATCCCTCGTGTATGTCAAGTCCTACTCCGTGTCCTAAGCTATGCCTGAAATATTTTGCCATATCTTTTTTATCTAAAACATCATAAGCTTTTTGGTACACATCTGCACATTTTTGCCCTGCGCTTAATGCTTTTATTCCTTCAAGCTGTGCTTTTAAAACAAGCTCGTACGCTTCTTCCATTTCATCGGTTGCATGGTCTATTGCAATTGTTCTTGTCATATCCGAATGGTAACCCATATATGTTGCACCGAAATCAAAAAGGACAAAGTCACCTGCTTGCACTTTTCTGTCACTCGGTGTACCGTGTGGCATTGATGTGTGTGTACCGGTGAGGAGAATTGTATCAAAGCTGACTTTTTCAGAGCCGTTTTTTGCCATTATGTAATCAAATAAAGATGCAAGTTCTTTTTCTGTTTTTCCTGCTTTAACTTCATTTAATAACTCTAAAAATGATTTTTCGGCAATATTATTTGCTTCTTTCATAAGTTCAATTTCAAAAGGCTCTTTTTTATTTCTCAAAAGCATCAATTCGTGGTTTAGTTCAACAAATTCACATCCGCTGAATTTTTGCGTATATGTTTTATATTGAATAAGTGAAATTGTCTCATTTTCATATAAAAGCTTTTTTATGTTTTCTTTTTCAATTATTTCTTTTGCGGTATCACTGAATGATGTTTTTATTTCAATAACTTTAACACCTGTTTTTTGTGCATTTATTTGCGCAATTTCCGTGTAGCGTGAATCAACAATGTGATAAGCACTTGCCCCTTTTGTAACGATAATTACACCCTCACTCGGCGAAAATGAACATATATAATGCATATTGCTTTCGTTTAACAGGATTATTGCATCGCATTTTTTATCATTTACTAATTTAGCAACTTTTTCAATATTTATATACATTTTATTACCTACTTTCTTACTCATTTATGATAATCTCATTTTTGTTTAAAGTCAATATTTATAGTGATTATTGACAAAGTTAAATTGATGTGTTATCGTTTTAATATATTTAATAATTTGCGTATTTAGGAGAATTTTATGGAAAAATACTTGATTAACCCTAATCATAAAGTGAGCAAAATCAACAAGGATATTTATGGCCATTTTTCAGAACATCTCGGCAGATGTATTTATGAGGGTATTTTCGTCGGCAAGGATTCTAAAATTCCTAATGTGAACGGAATGAGAATTGATGTTGTAAATGCGCTTAAAGATATGGGCATACCTGTTTTAAGATGGCCGGGCGGTTGCTTTGCAGATGAATACCATTGGAAAGACGGCATAGGTGATTTATCTAACCGTAAAAAAATGGTTAATACTCATTGGGGCGGTGTTGTTGAAGATAATTCATTCGGTACGCACGAATATTTTGAACTTTGCCGCCAGCTTGGTTGTGATACTTACATTAACGGTAATGTGGGTTCCGGCACAGTTGAAGAAATGAACGAATGGGTTGAATATATGACTTTTGACGGGGTATCGCCAATGGCTGAACTTCGCAAGAAAAACGGTCAGGAAAAACCTTGGAAAATTAAATATTTCGGTGTAGGAAACGAATCTTGGGGTTGCGGCGGAAATATGGACCCTGAATATTATGGCTGCTTATATAAGAGATATAATACATATGTGCGTGATTATGACAGTGCAAATAAAATAAAGCGCATTGCCTGTGGCCCTAATGTTGATGATTATCACTGGACAAGAGAGGTAATGGATAAAGTAAAGCATCATGCACAGGGTATATCACTGCATTATTATACTATTCCCGGGGATACTTGGGAACATAAAGGTTCAGCTACTCAATTTGATACTAAAGAATATTATAAAACTATTGCAAAAGCATATAGAATTGAAGAACTTATCAATAATCATATTGCTGTTATGAATTCAATTAACCCACAGCAGTGGGTACAGCTTATTGTTGATGAATGGGGTACTTGGTATGATGTTGAACCCGGAACTAATCCTGGATTTCTTTATCAGCAAAATACTATGCGTGACGCTATGGTTGCCGCATTAACGCTTAATATTTTTAATAAGCACAGCGACAGAATTATGATGGCAAATATAGCTCAAACCGTCAATGTACTTCAGGCAATGATTTTGACCGATGCCGAAAAAATGGTGTTAACACCTACATATTATGTATTTAAAATGTTTAAAGAACATCAAAATAATATGCTTCTCGGCTCGTTCATTACATCTGATACTATTGAATCTAAAGAAGCAAAAAGATCCTGTCCTATGCTTATAGAATCGGCTTCAATAGATGAAAACGGTGCAATTTATTCTACAATTGCAAATGTGTCAGATAAAAAGCCAGCTAAAATTAAATGCCAAATTGCCGACAGAAAGATTAAAAGCATTAAAGCGGAAATTCTTTGCGGTGATATACATGATAAAAACGATTTTGAAAATGCCGATAATGTTAAAATTGAAGAATTTACTGATTTCAGGCAGCTAAAAGACGGATTCACAGCTACACTTCCTGCTTGCAGTGTTGTTAAATTTATAATTGAATAATGAAAAAATGTAAACGCTGCCTGCTTCTTGAAGCCGGTGAAAAAGCTTCATACAAAACTGTATCCGATTATATAGATAATCTTGATAATTCATTAAAGGTTGATGAAAAGCAGTATAAATTAAGACTTGAAAAGTGCAAAAACTGTGATTATCTGATTTCCGGTATGTGCCTTAAGTGCGGCTGCTATGTTGAAATTCGAGCCTTGCTTAAAGATAAACATTGTGCCTGTTATGATAATAGATTATGGTGATAAGGTTAGGAAAATAAATGGGAAATAATTTGTCAAATTTTAATTTTGGCCTTGCTCTGTCAGACCACAAAAATAAAGACAGATTTACAAATAAATATTACGAAAATTCATTAGATGAAAATTATCCGATTAAGAATTTTAATGAGGTATCGGTAAATTCATCTAATCCAAATTTGAGCAGAAACGGGCATAGGCAGAGAATGAGGAGAACATATCTCCTCGGCGGAATGGAAAATGCACCTGACCACAATTTGCTTGAATTATTTTTATCAATAATCATTCCTCAAAAAGATGTAAAACAGCTTGCGTATGATTTGATTAACCGTTTCGGTTCGCTTGAAGGTGTGCTTAATGCCGATGCTAACCAGCTTATGAATGTCAGCGGTATCGGTGAGTCTGCTGCGGTCGGTATCAAAATGGTTGTGGAGTTAAACAAAAGAGTAATTACAAACAGAAATAAAAATGTTACCGACCTTAACTGTTCCGGCGAAGCGATTGCTTATTGTGCTAATCTTTTGAAGTATGAGAAAACCGAAAAATTATATATGATTTCGCTCAATAATGACGGTTCTATAATAAATCTTCATTTGATAGGTGAGGGTAATGCCAACACCGCTCCGTCAAATACCCGCGAAATTCTTGAATCTGCAATTATTGATAAAGCATCGGGTGTGCTGTTTACTCATAATCATCCCGGTGGTTCAAGTAAAGCTTCGGATGCAGATTTGAACTTTTCTGTTTCGATTGATAAACTTCTTCAAAGTGTTGATATTAACTTTATTGACCATATTATAATAGGTAATGATGAACCTTTTTCACTGCGTATGAGTTTTATGAACGATGAATGGTAGTTCAGACTGTCGATAAAGCGGCTAAAGCGCGCCTCGTCTAAAGAAATTCCGTGTTTGAATAAATTTTACAAAATTTATAATAAACACTCCATTCATTTCTCCTCTCCCCAAAAAGCTCACGCTTTTCGAGGACCCCGAAATTAAATTAACCTTTTTGCCTCCCTTGCAAAGGGAGATGGGTGCAACTCGTTGCACTCGGAGGGATTATAAAAAATGGCTTGGACATCGAGTCCAAGCCATTTTCGGCGCTTTTTGTCTTTTGTTCGGGGGCAGTACCATCGTACAGCTCCCACTCACAAAATACAAAATTTAATCTCACTTTCTCGAAGTCTGTCAGGGTGTAGAAATTTATAATTTGATATTTTCTACACCCTAAACTCCGCTCTTTTGAACGGAGTTGTTTATTTTTACACATATTGGTAATAATAACTGTATGAACAGTTATAAATATTTGAATAAGTTTAAAAATACAATGTTAGTTGCACTTGCGTTATCATCGGTAATAGCTTTGATTTCTCAAGGTTTAGTATACATTGGAGAAAAATTTAATAATGCTTCTTTTTTTGATAATATTTCAAATACTCTTATTAGCTTTATTCCGCTGTGCTTTTCATTTTTTATTACATTTTATTTAAGTGACGGCAGAAAAACTTATAAAGCTTTTTTTGTCCTTTTTTGCACATTTTTGTTTTATTCTGTTTTTACGCAGTCACAAAGTTTTGTTTTTTCATTGCTGATTTCACTTCTTGCATATTATTGCTTTAAAAATTTGAATTTAATAACAGGTTCTTTATTGATTCTTTTATGTTCAGTCATATTTGCTGTGCTTTTTACTTACCTTTATGATTATTATAAAAATTTAATTATGGTAATTTCAACATTTATATCAAATAAAGGTAATTTATCCTCGGCACTTTTCGGCCTGATAAACACCGTTCTTTCGGCATTTGATGTATCAAGTTTTAGTGATATGTTTTATTACAAAAGCTTCGGTTCAAGCACGGTGATTGGAACTAATGTTATCAGCGGTGCGATAAATTTGTTTAAAAATGATATTTCATCAAATAGTGTTAATATGTATTTATCGGGCCATTCTTATTTGATTTTTCTTTTATCAGGTGCTTTTTCATTTTTAAATACCAAACTTAAAGGTTTTGAAAAGTTTGTTTTTATTATTGTGTTTGCTTCAATGTTTCTTTGCGGCAATGTAAATTATTTTCTTTTTTATGTATTTATTGAAAGCCCGTATATGTTTTTTAGCATTTGCGTTATGGCGTCGCTATGTTATTTTTCAGCGGCAATAATTCAAATATCTTCCGGGTTTATATACGGCGGCGGAATATTTGAGGTACTTTTAAACAGTGATAAATATGTTTATTTAATTACAGGTTCGATAGTTTTTGTTGCAATCGGTTATTTTGTTTCAAAGTATTTTTATGAAAAATACGGTGTAAGTTCGTGTTTTAATATTTATATTCCGAAAAGGCTTAGAAAAACGGTGTCTTCACTCGGAGGTGTGCAAAATATTATCAGAATATCAAATGATTTGATTGAAGTAAGAAATCCTAAACTTATAAATGAAATTGATTTGAAATGTGAAGTTAAAGAAAATCAAATTAAAATTGATTTGAATAAAATTTCCGACTTGAAAGAATATTTGGGTTAAGTTATAATATTTTCGGTGATATTATGACTGTCAGAGAAATGCTGTTTGAAAATCAAGATGTTAAATACGGCGATTTTCATTCAAAACTCATTCCCGGTATTGATAGGGGCGAGATTATTGGTGTTAGGCTTCCTGTTATCAGGAAAATAGCTAAAAAAGCTGCACTTGATGATTTAGATATAAATACTTTTTATTATGAAGAAAAAATGATAAATGGTATGGTTATTGAATATAATAAGAAGCTTTCACTTGATGAGCGATTTGCGCTTCTTGATGATTTTGTACCTTTAATTGATAATTGGGCAATATGTGATTGTTGCTGTGCAACTTATAAATTCACATTAAAAAATCTAAACGAAGTATTTAATTATATTTTGAAGTATAAAGACGGCAGCGAATACGAAGTTAGATTTATGTGTGTTATGATGCTTGATTATTTCCTGAAAAATGAATTTATCGAAGAGGTATTAAGCACTCTTTTATCACTTAATCGTGATGAATATTATATCAATATGGCAGTGGCTTGGGCGCTTGCTACTGCTTATGTAAATTTTAAAGATAAAGTTAATCCTGTTTTGGAAAATAAAGTGTTGCCTGCCTGGGTTCATAATAAAACAATTCAAAAAATATGTGAATCATACAGAATATGCGATGATGATAAAAAATATTTAAAAACTCTTAAAATAAAATAGTGAAAAACGACGGTGTTTTTCACTATTTTATTTTATTTTATAAAGTATTGACATAATAATATTCTGTGACTATAATACAGTTGGTTTTGAAATATATTTGAAAGGCAAGCGATTTTTTTGCAAAAAAGTTTAGCGAAAAATAATAAAAATACTTTGTTGATGACGCAAGGCAATATTTGGAAGCTTCTTATTACTTTTTCAATTCCGCTTATTATCGGCAATTTGCTTCAGCAGATGTATAATACCGCCGATTCAATTATAGTAGGCAATTTTGTGGGAAGTAACGGGTTGGCTGCCGTCGGCTCCGGCACTGCGCTGATAAATTTAATTATTGCTTTTGCACAGGGTGCTTCCGTAGGCGCAGGCGTAGTTGTTTCGCAATACATAGGTGCTGATAAAAAAGATAAAATCAAAATTTCTGTTCATACTTCAATTTGTATTTCAATAATACTCGGATTGATTTTGTCTTTACTTGGAATTTTTGCTTCACCGTCTTTGCTTATTATGATGAAAACACCTAAAGTGGTATTAAAATCATCTATCCTTTATCTTCAAATTTACTGCGGTGGTTTAATATTCAATGTTATATATAATATGGCTACCGGAATATTAAACGCAGCCGGAAATTCAAAAAAACCGCTGGTTTATCTTGCAATAGCCTCATTTACAAATATTATACTTGATTTATTATTTATTAAAATATTTAAACTTGGTGTAATGGGTGCTGCAATAGCAACCGATATAAGCCAGGCAATTTCCTGTATATTGGCAATAGGCTATTTGCTGAAAGTAAAATCAGATTATAAACTTTACATAAAAGATTTAAAAATCAATAAAGAAACAGCTGTAAAAATTATAAAAATCGGATTGCCGACTGCTATTCAAAATATGGTTATTTCTTTTTCCAATGTGCTTGTACAATCAAGCGTTAACGCTTACGGTGCAACTGCAATGGCAGGGTATGCGGCTTATCTTAAAATTGACGGATTTAACATTCTGCCTGTTTTAAGTATCAGTATGGCTGTTACCACATTCACAGGTCAAAATGTTGGCGCAAACAGACTTGATAGGGTTAAAAAAGGTATGTATTCATCACTAATAATGGTACTTGTTTACACAGTATTTATAGGTGCGGTTTTACTTATTTTTTCACATCAAGTTTTAGGCTTGTTTACTCACAGTGCTCAAGTTATTATGTATGGTCAATTAGCCATGAAATATTTTTGCCCGTATTATTTCCTTTTGGGTATACTTAATGTTCTTGCAGGAACCGTAAGGGGTGCAGGCAAGGGAATTCCACCGATGATTATTCTTCTTTTTTCAATGTGTATTTTCCGTATATTATGGATTAAAATTGCATTGCCGTTTTATTCATCAATTGACGGAGTATTTATTCTTTATCCTATTTCTTGGCTTGTTGGCGCAATTTTAATGATTTTGTATACAAAATTCGGCAAGTGGTTGCCTCATAAGCAGATGGAGAAAAAAGAAAATAGTTAATCCTATTGACTTTAATAATTGGTATGATATAATATCTTCACGAAAATAAGTGTGGATTTTTCCTGACTTACGTCATCTTTTCGCCATGCAGTCTTTTTTGACTGTGTGGCTTATTTTATGCCTAAATAAAGGAGGATTTTATGAAAAAAGATACTTTTATGAAGGAAAAGCCTGTTTTTCCTCTTATTATATCTATGGCACTGCCTATGATAATTTCAATGTGTGTTAATTCGCTTTATAATATTGTAGATAGCTATTTTGTAGCGAAAATCAGTGAAGACGCAATGACTTCGCTTTCGCTTGTATTTCCTGTTCAAAATTTTATTAACGCTGTTGCTATCGGTTTCGGTGTAGGTATAAATGCTGTAATTGCTTTTTATCTTGGCGCAGGGGATAAAGAAAAAGCTGATAGTGCAGCAACTCAAGGTTTTCTTCTTTCGATTATTCACGGTGTTGTATTGACTGCCACCTGCATTTTTGTTATGAAACCTTTTCTTTTAGCATTTACAAAAGACGGAAATGTTATTTCCCTTGGTGTTCAGTATTGTAATATTGTTTTTCTTTTTACAGTGATTAACAGCCTTAATCTCTTTTTTGAAAAGCTTTTTCAGGCAGAGGGAAATATGAAAATTACAATGATAGGGTTAATGGTAGGGTGCATCACAAATATTATCCTTGACCCGGTTATGATTTTTGGACTTGCATTTTTTCCGAAAATGGGAATTAGAGGTGCGGCTTTGGCAACTGCACTTGGACAATGTGTTACTTTTTTGATATATATAATTTACTATTTTGCTAAACCGGGCAGTGTAAGAGTGAATAAAAAATACTTTAAGTTAACATCATATATTGTTAAAAAGCTTTATTCTATTGGTATTCCTGCGATTTTAAATTTGGCACTTCCGTCAATACTTATTTCTTCGTTAAATGCCATATTGGCAACTTTTTCGCAGGTATATGTATTGGTACTCGGTGTATATTATAAACTTCAAACATTTCTTTATTTAACCGCCAACGGTATAATTCAGGGAATGAGGCCTATTATTGCTTATAATTACGGTGCAGGTGAATATAAAAGAGTACGCAAAATTTATAACTATGTCCTTATTATGATTGCGATTATTATGGCAGTAGGTATGGTTATTTGCTTAACTGTTCCGTCAAATATAATTTCAATGTTCACATCTAACAGCGAAACTGTAAAGCTTGGTGCAACTGCTTTAAAAATTATAAGTGCAGGTTTTGTATTTTCTGCTGTGTCTGTAACCTCTTGCGGTGCTCTTGAAGGACTTAGTAAGGGCTTTCCGTCACTCGTAATTTCGCTTTGCAGATATATAGTTATAATTATTCCGTCAGCATTTGTTTTAAGCAAATTTTTCGGTGCAATCGGCGTTTGGCACGCATTTTGGGTTGCTGAATTATTAACTGCAATTATATCAATATTTGTTTATAAAAAGTCTGTTAAATTTAATAAGAATTAAAGAAAGCACCTAAAGGTTATAAATTTCCCTTAGGTGCTGTTTTTAAAATATTAAGTTTATAATAATGCATAAAATTGAGCCGGCCAAAAGCGGTGTGATTATTGAAAGTAGCGTGTATTTTATGCTTCTTGTTTCTTTGATTATGGTGAAAAGTGTTGTTGCACACGGAAAATGAAACATACTGAAAATGCAGGCACATATTGCTGTTTTCACAGTCCATCCGTTAGTAATCAATATTTCTTTTAAGCTTTCAATTGATGAATAGTCGCTTATTACCGATGTTGATAAATATGCCATCAATGCTATCGGCAGTACAATTTCATTTGCAGGAAGCCCGATTATAAACGCCATCAGCATTACACCGTCAAGACCGATTAAATTACCGATAGGTTCGAGCTTATTACTTATAATAATAAGCAGGGAAGAACTGTCAATTTGTATATTCGCAAGCGCCCATATCATTAAACCGGCGGGCAGTGCAACAACCACTGCTCTGAAAAGGACTAACAATATTTTTTCTCTTACAGTTGTTAAAATTACATTTTTAAAATCAGGCACCCGATATTTAGGCAGTTCAAAAACAAGCGAACTGCTTTTCCCTTTTAATACAGTCAGGCTGAGAATTTTAGAGCATATCATTGTGCCGAATACCGAAATCACGAGAAAGAGTAAAAGCACTAAACTTGCATAAAATGAATTTTTAGCAAGAAATATAGATATTATTGCTATTAAAAAAGGAAATCTGCCGTTGCAAGGGGTTAGGGAATTGGTAATGATTGCAATTGAACGCTCACGCGGTGAATCAATTATTCTTGCTCCGGTAACGCCGACTGCATTGCACCCAAGTCCCATACAGGTGGTTAAAGCCTGCTTGCCGCACGCGTTGCATTTTTCAAAAGGTCTGTCAAGGTTAAATGCAAATCTCGGCAGTATTCCCCAATCTTCCAATATTGCAAAAAGCGGAAAAAATATCGCCATAGGCGGAAGCATAACCGCCACAACCCATAATAATACTTTGAGCATTCCGTCAATAAGCAGGCTGATTATTATCGGTGAAATGCCGAACTCTCTCATTTTGTCTGACAAAAATTCTTCAAAGTTAAAAAATGCAGATGAAAGTGTTTCGCTCGGGTAATTTGAGCCTTTTATAGTTATCCATAATATTATGCCGAACATTATCAACATTATAGGTATGGATGTATATTTTCCGAGTATTATTTTATCTATAAATTCATCTCGCTTTTCTTTTTTAGACGGAGCTTGCGTTACTGCTTTATTTGTTACAAATTCGGCTTTGTACGCAAGGTTTTCAATATCTATTTTGTTTAAATCATATTCTTTTTTTGAGTAGTAATCTTCGCTGTTGGTGGATATTAAATGTATTTCTTCCAGTAGTTCGTTTATACCTTTTCCACTTCTTGCAGTTGCTTTAATTACAGGTACACCAAGCAAATTGCTTAAAATATTTTTATCTATTTCTATGTTTCTTTTTTTCGCTTCATCGCATAAATTGAGCATTACTACTACTTTGTTTGTTATTTCTAATATTTGATAAAACAGCATTAAGTTTCGTTGCAGTAATGTGGAGTCGATTACAATTACAACACAATCGTACTTTTCTTTAAGCAGATATTCGCCTGCAACTCGTTCTTCTTCGCTTGACGGTATTAAGCTGTATGTACCCGGCAAATCTATTAACCTGTAATTGTTGTATTTATAATAGAAATTACCGTCTGCCGAGTCTACTGTTTTACCTGTCCAGTTGCCTGTGTGCTGGTGCATTCCTGTTAATTCGTTAAATACTGTGCTTTTTCCTACATTGGGATTACCCATCAGCAATACTTTTTTCTCTTTCATATTTGTGCCACCTCAATTTTTTGGGCATCTTTTTTTCTTATGGCAAGCTTGCTTGAACATATTTGGTATGCAATAGGGGAACGGCTTATTCCAATATTTTTACATTCAATCTTTTGCCCTTTTGATATTCCGAGTTCGCTTAATCTGTGTTTTAATGAGCAGTTTTCACTTATAGTTACAATTTTGCATATTTCATTTTCTTTCATTTGCGATAGAAGCATATATTTTCACACCTTTCGTGTACTTTTTGCTATGATTATTCTATGCCTGGTGGCAGAATTTGTTAAATTGTCGATTTCTATTGAAATTATTATTTAAGCGTGATAAAATACTATGTGTAATTTATTTTAAATAAGGGGTATTTTTTATGGGAAATCAATTTATTATGCCGGGCCGGGTGTTTTATGGCGAAAATGCACTTGCAAATGCAAGCGATGTAATTGCCTCTCTCGGTAAAAAAGCACTTGTTGTTACCGACCCTATGATGATGAAGCTCGGTACTGCTAAAATGGTTACCGATATACTTGATGAAAAAGGAATTCACTATGCAATTTATTCAAATATTACAGGTGAACCTACTGATAAAATGATTGAAGCCGGACTTGATGTTTATAATGACCAAGGCTGTGATTTTCTTATTGCGGTAGGCGGCGGTTCACCGATTGATTCAATGAAGGCTATTGCTGCTGTATCAACAAGCGGCGGTTCTATTGATGATTATCTTGGAAAAGTAATTACAGTTCCTACTCCGCCTATGGTTGCTATTCCTACTACATCAGGTACAGGTTCTGAAGCAACACAGTTTACAATAATTACTAACACTGAAAAGGATATTAAAATGCTTCTTAAAGGTGCAGTGCTTATGCCGGATATTTCTATTGATGACCCTGCATTTACGCTCACAGCACCTAAAAGTGTCACTGCTGCAACAGGACTTGACGCACTTTGCCACGCAAGTGAAGCATATACCTCGCGCAAGTCACAGCCACTTACTGATGAATTTGCAATTTCTGCAATAAAAAAGATATTCAAGTATCTCCCGATTTGCTATAATGACGGCAGTAATGTTGAAGCAAGGGCACAAATGTCACTTGCAGCATTTGAAGCAGGTGTAGCGTTTAATAATGCCTCCGTAACAGTTATTCACGGTATGAGTAGGCCTATCGGCGCACTTTTCCATGTACCGCACGGCATCAGCAATGCAATGCTTCTTTCAGCTTGCTTTAGCTATGTTTATGACGGTGCATATGGCAGATTTGCTGATATGGCACGCGAAATCGGCGTTGCAGATGAAAAAGACGATGATAAATCGGCAGCTGAGAAGTTTATTGCCGCTTGCAATGAACTTTGCAAGATTTGTGAAATTCCGAGCCTTGAAGAATATGGAATTAACAAGGATGATTTCTTCGCTAATATGGATAAAATGGCAGAGGACGCTATGGCTTCCGGCTCACCGTCAAACACTATTAAGGAACTTAATAAAGAAGATTTATTAAACATTTACAAAGAGCTTTGGAAATAAAGGAGAGAATATGAAAAAGATTATAAAAATATTCAGCACAATATTAGCTGTTATTATGGTACTTTCATCAACTTCAGTCGCGTTTGCTTATACACAAACTTATAGCAAGTATGATGATAAAACATATACTCATAACACAAGATTTGATGCCTTGCCTAAAGTTATTGGCATTGATGTATCAGAGCATAATAAAACTATCGACTTTAATAAGGTTAAGGCTGACGGTATTGATTTTGTTTATGTAAGGGTGGGTTATACAGGATATACTAAATCAAAGCTTTCACTCAATTTAGACCCTTATTATCAAACAAATATTGCAAATGCGCTTGCTGCCGGGCTTCAGGTTGGTGTTTATTGGTATTCGCAGGCAGTTAATGAATCAGAAGCTTCGCAGGAAGCAAATATGCTTCTTAACGCAATTGCAGGCTATAATGTTACATTGCCTGTTGTAGACGATTATGAATTTGCAGGTGTTGGTGACAATGGCAGGCTTGACAGTGCAAATCTTTCAAAAGACCAAATGACTGCTAATTCACTTGCATTTTTAAATACTGTTGCTCAAAGGGGATATGTACCTTGCCTTTATGCAAATAAGTCCTTCTTGGAAAACAGGGTAAATGCTTCGCAAATTGCACAAATTGCAAAGATATGGCTTGCTCATTACAATACAGTTACAGGCTATGCCGGCGATTATGAATATTGGCAGTTTACTTCAAGCGGTAAAGTTGACGGCATTTCAGGCAGAGTTGATATGAATGTTTGGTATCAAGGTGCTATGCCTAATATTTCAGCCCAACCACCTGTGCCAAATGCTTCCCCTAAAAAAGTTACCGGTGTTAAGCTTAAGAAAAGAACAAATACTACTTTGACTTTCACTTGGAATAAGCAAGTTTCGGCAACATATTATAATATTTATAAGTATGACTTTAATGCCGATAAATATGTTTATTTAGGTTCTACTCAAGGTAATGTTAATTCTTATTACATTTCAGGTATTCCTGAAGGTTCATATAACAAATTTAAAGTTTCAGCTGTTGCTCTTGGCGTTGAAGGGGCAAAAAGTGCTGTATATAAAGAAGTAAACACACCTAAAAAGGTGAAAATAAAACTTGCCAAGAGTAAAAAGAAAAAGAAAATTACTTATAAGTGGAAGAAAGTAAAATGCACAGGTTATCAATATCAGTGGTCTACAAGCAAAAAATTTAAAAAGAATTATTTGACTAAAACAACTAAAAATACATCAGTTACTATTAAGACATCAAAAAGTAAGAAAACTTATTATGTTCGCGTAAGGGCATATGTTAAACATCCAAACGGTACTAAGTATTACGGTAAATGGTCAACTGTTAAAAAAGTAAAAGTTAAATAAATTGAAAAGGCACATCAAGATAAACTCTTGATGTGCCTTTTTTTATTAAAGCTCCTTTAAAAATCTTATTTGCTCTTTTTCATTGTTGTAACCGAGTTTGCGATAGAATTCGTGTGCTTCTTTTCTTGAATATCCCGAGTTGACTCTGATTTTATTTATTCCGATTGATAATGCCCAATTTTCAACCGCTTTAATAAGTTTAGTGCCTATTTTATGCTTTCTGTATTCTTTTGATACAGCCAAGCCTAAAAAATTAACAAGTTCATCAAAATAGAGCGTTTTGTATACTTGGGCGTGCAAATAGCCGACTGCTTTTCCGTCATAATCCGCAACAAATACTCTCTCGTTTTTTAAATCAAGTTCTTCTAATCTTGTTTTTACTAATTCTTCATTGCAATTGTAACCTAAATCGTCACAAGATATTTTGCAAATATCCTTATAGTCATCAACTTTTGCAAGCCGAATAGTCAATTTACTGTCGTCATATATAACAGGTTCGCTTTCTGTTAGCGGTACATATATTTCATAATATCTTTCTTTTCTTCGTTTTGCACGGTCTGTTGCCAAATGTAATACTTCAATAATATATTCCTTTTTTATGCTGTATTTTGATTCTTTTAACCAAGAGTTAAATATTAAATCGTGCATCTTTTTTAATTCGTCACCGGCATAATTGCCCTTTTCCGATGTAAACACAGCATATTTACCGCAGGGAATTTTAACCATTTCAAGGTTTTCTTTTGCTATATCTTTCTTTTTTCTCGCAATCGAATATTTGCCATTATCAAAAATACCGTACCATAATCCGTCATATCCGTCACAAATTCTTTCAGGATAGTCTTCATAATCTTCAGACCAAATTTCTTTTTCCTGCTCAAATCTGTCGCAGGCTTGGCAACATAAATCTTTTGAGATTCCGTATACAGTAGTTTCATTCAAATCTATAATTTTGAATTTGATTTTTGTTGCACCTTTTACATTTATTTCAAATATTGCAGGCGGAAAAATATTTACTTCGCAATCTTTATTTCGTGCTTGCGTAGGTGTTACACCGTGTTGGTTATAAAAAGCTTTGCAAAAGGAATCATAGCTGTTAAAATTATATTTGAAAGCAATATCGGTTATTGTATCACTGCTGTTTTGTAAATCGTAAACAGCAAGCGATAATCTTCTTTTTCTGACATAATCTTTAATAGTTGTGCCAAGCATAGAAACAAAAAATCTATTGATTGAATCATTGCTTTGATTTGTTATTTTTGCAAGTTCATCAATTTCAATATCTTTGCAAATGTTGTTTTCAATATAATCGCAAGCCTCGTTAAGTTCATTTAAAATGTTCATATTTATCACCTCGTTTATCATTATATCAGGTTAATATTAAACCCGCACTGAATATTCTGTGCGGGTTTTTCAGTATCAAATTATTTATCTGAATATAACTTTTCGTGAAGTTTTTCTACTTCACCTTTAGTTAATTTGTAGCAAAATTTCATTAAAATGAACATTAGTATAAGCAAAACAGCCGGAATAATAGTAGCCGCGTCATAAAGTTTTGAAAGTACAGCTTCATCCTGAAAGGCCTGTGTGCCTTTATATCCTATTACACCTAAAATAGCCGATGCACCGGAGCCGGCTGCTGTTTGGCCGAGTTTTCTCACAAATGAGTATACACTGTAAGCTGTGCCTTCTTCGCGCCTGCCTGAAAGAAGTTCCTGATAATCGGTTACATCCATTACAAGCGCCCATACTTCAAGTACAAGGAATGTTTGGCCGGCACCGGAAAAGAAAACTAAAATTAAGAAAATATATGGGTTTTCGCTGAGTGCTGAAAATCTTAATGTTACCATTAGAATATTAACAATTGCTGCAAAAAGCAAACCTGCCGCGCAAATTTCTTTTTTACCATATTTTCTGATAAGCTTATTCATAAACGGTAAAAATAAAGCCATCGGCAGATATGTGCATACCGTTACCAAGCTGTAAAGACCCGGCTTATCAAAGTATGTTTTGAAAAGATAGTTATAAATTGTTTGCGTATACATTTGGAAGCCTATAAGTAGCATTGAAATTAGGCAAAGTACAATAAAAGGCTTGTTTTTAAACATAATTTTTATTGTTTTAAATAAGCTGTAATCACTTGCTTTTTGTGTAGGCGGTAATTGAATTCTTTCTGTTGTTAATTTGTAGTGGGTGATTATAATTATTACTGAAAGCACGGCGAGTGCGCCGACTGCAATTGAAAGTTTTGTTCCGTTTAACACTTTTGCTGTGCTTCCGTCAGCTCCCATTACTGTGCTGTAAACTACAAGCGGTAAAAGTATTTGAGCAGGAAGCCCGCCGATACCTGCACCTACCGAGCGCCACATTGAAAGGGAAGAACGCTCAACTTCATCATCGGTAATTACAGATGCAAGCGAACCGTAAGGAATGTTAATTCCTGTATACATCATTCCGTAGAAAATATATGTAATGTAAGCGTAAATTAAATACTGATTATCAGACAGACCCGGTATTTTGTAAAACATTAAGAATGCTCCGATTGCTAACGGAAATGACGCCCAAAGTATGTAAGGCCTGAATCTACCGTATTTTGTAGGTTTTCTCGAATCAATAAATGCACCCCAAATCGGGTCGTTAATTGCATCCCATATCCTTGCAACAAACATTAAAACAGCAATTTTGCTGGCGGATATGCCCAATACATCTGTATAAAACATATTTAAAAATGATGATACCAAGCCGAATGTCATTATTCCGCCCATATCACCTAAAGCATAGCCTAATTTATCTTTTACTTTTATACCGTGCGTTTCCATAATTTTCCCCTTAAAAATAAACAAAATATAATTATTCTATAATAATATTATTATACAAAACACACAAAAGTATGTCAATTGCCAATTTCTTGCATTAGTTTTCTTAACATAATAAGTTTTTTGTGTCAAATATTACTTTTAGTTTTAGCTTTTAGCTTTTTAAGTGTAGGTAATACCAGGAATATTGTGAGGATAAATGATAATATATCGGCAACGGGTTGTGCAAGTGCTATACCTGTTTGTGCAAATAAGCGAGGAAGTATTATAATCGCCGGTATATAAAATATACCTTGCCTTGCAAGAGCTAATACAGTTGCTTTGCCTGATATTCGCAGGGATTGCATAAGCATATTTGAAGCAGTGCAAAAGCCGGTAACCGCCATTGCGAAACTTTGATACCTGAGTGCTTGTGTGCCGACCTTTATAACATCAACATCTTTTCTGAATATTGCAATAAGCTGCGGGGCAAAAATATAACCTATAATTGATAAAACAATGATAATTACAGTTGTAATTTTTGCAAGGAATTTATATCCGTTATAAACTCTGTCATATTTTTTTGCGCCGAAGTTAAAACTGCAAACAGGTTGATAGCCTTGCCCGTAACCGATTACAACTGCCATACCTATAAACATAACTCTGTTATAAACACTCATCCCTGCTATTACAGCGTCACCAAAAGGCGCACACGCAAAGTTCATAGCGATATTTGCAATTGTACTGATTCCTTGTCTTGACAGGGAAGGCATACCGTTTTTAAATATTGTAAAATATATATCTTTTTTAGGTTTAAATCTTTTTATTGATATTCTTATATTATCATTTTTAAAAGTTCCGAAATATAAAATAAAAAAGCTGATAGTTTGGCTTATTATTGTGGCAAGTGCCGCACCTGCAACCTCTAATTTGAATGTAAATATAAACAGCGGGTCAAGTGCTATATTTATAATACTGCCGGTAATTATGCCTATCATTGAATATAACGCACTGCCTTGATACCTTAAATGGTTATTCAGTACAAATGAGCCGAGAATAAACGGCGAGCCGATTAAAATATATCTTAAATATGTTGACGCATAAGCTTTTGTACTTTCTGTCGCACCGAGCATTAACGCAATCGGAGTTGAAAAGAATAAACCGATAATTGCAAGCAGTATACCTACCGCTATTGCTGTAAATAAAGCTACATTTGCATAAATTTGCGCCTCTTCTTTTTTCTTTTCACCAAGAAGTGTACTTATCATTATCCCGCTTCCGTTTCCGAGAAAAAAGCCTATTGCCTGAAGCAAAGTCATAATCGAAAATACAATACCTATTGAAGCGACACTTTGCGTATTGATTTTGCCTACAAAAAAGCTGTCAGCCGTATTGTAAAGTGCTGATACAAGCATTGACAGAATAGTAGGTATAGCAAGTGAAGATATTAACTGTTTAATCGGTGCATTAGCAAGCTTGTCATATTTATCTTTGTATTTCTTTTTAGCCATTTTTTCACTCTTTTATTCTTATATATACACTCATTTCATTTTCACCTCTGTTGCAGGATTTATAATAGGGGATAAAGGTGATGTTTTCTTTTTCATAAGTGCTTTCTTTGTAATTAAAATATAATTTTTCGTCTTCTTTTTCTCTGTATCCGCTTGCCGTGATTGTTAAATCACTGTTTACTTTCATTTTACTGTTTTTGGAAATTGAAAGTAATTGCAGGTCTTTTCCGTTGTCTGCTTCTTCTATGCAGTAAACTATCGCACCGCGTGTCACAGCCGCTTTTCCAATGTTTTCCCTGACTGAATTTGAACATTTTATTATTTTTGGCTCTATATTAAAGCTTATTGATACGCTTGCGCTTTCATTAACATCAATGTAGGCATAACCGTCAATAATATTATAATCCCTGTTCAGTTCAAAATTATCGCACCAATCGGGAATACGAAGTGCAAGTTTAAACGGTTTGTAAGCTTTAATATTGAAATCAATTTTACCGTTTTTAATATAATTTGAGTTTATTTTTATTTCGGCCTTGTCACTTTTTATTTCTCCGCCTATATACTGATGCACATATATGTTTTCATCATTTTCGCTGAAGCAATAATCGCCTAATGATGAAAGCAATCTTGCCAAATTTGGCGGGCAGCAAGCACAGCCAAACCATTTTTGCCTTGTTGGCTTTATATGATATTTTCTGCTGTCTTGGTGTGATGCTTTCGGCAATACTTCAAGTGCGTTAACATAAAAAAACGATTTTCCGTCTTCGCTCATTGAATGTAAAACAGTGTTATAAAGTGCACGCTCAATAACATTTGCATATTTTGAATTTGGTTTGATTTCAAGCATTCTCTTTGCAAAAAATATTAAGCCGATTGACGCACAAGTTTCGTTATATGCTAAATCATTAGGTAAGTCATATTCAAAGCTGAACGCTTCTCCGTCAACTGTTGAACCGATACCGCCGGTAATATACATTTTTCTTTCTTCAATGTCTTTCCAAATTTTTTCACAGGCTGATAAAAGCTTATCATTTTCTGTTTCTTTTGCTACATCAGCCATACCTGAATATAAATATACACCCCTTACAGCGTGGCCGACTGCTTCGCTTTGCTCAATAGGCGGTATATGCGCTTGGTTGTAAGTGTAATCAATACTGTCATTTTCACGCCTATATCCGCGTTCTTTATCAAAGTAATAAGGTTTTGTGCCTCGTTGTAATATAAAAAATTCGGCTGTATCTAAATACTTTTTATTATGTGTAAGTTTGTAAAGTTTAATCAGTGCAAGCTCTGCAATTTCGTGGCCTGGGTAACCTTTAAGTCCGCTTTCATTAAATGTTTCACATATCAAATCAGCAAATTTTATGGCACAGTTTAAAAGCTTGTTTTTGCCTGTGGAATTGTAATATGCTACACCTGCTTCGCATAAATGACCAAAGCAGTACAGTTCATGCCTGTCTTTCAAATTAGTAAATATCTTGCTTCTGTCATTTATAATATACAGTGTGTCAAGATAACCGTTTTCCATCTGTGCCAAGCTTATTAAATCAATTATTTCATCACATTCATTTTCAAGCTTGCTGTCTTTAGTATTTGATAGGGAATAGGCAACTGCTTCTATCCACTTATACACATCGGAATCTTGAAAGCACCAACCTAAAAATGAATTATTGTTGCACTCACTTTCTTTATATTCCCATTTATCAACAGGGTATACTTTAACATTTTCACCTTTGTCGATTTGCTGTATAACTTTGCCTGCTTTTTTAAAATTTTCAATGCAATGGCTTTTTGGTGCGTTTTCTATTTCATCGTTCAACGCTTTTAACTGATAAGGAATCATTTCTTGCCTTACAAGTTCAATATAATTATTCCAAAAATCATCATCAATATTATTTTTTATAAATTTATTAAATTTATTTTTATCCATAATTTACTCCAAAAAAATGCACTTAAGCATAACGCTTAAGTGCATTTTATCATAAATATATTATGTTTTTCAAGGATTATGCAACATATTCGGCGGTGTTTGAATAGATTTTTGCCATATCTAATCCCTCATATTCTCTAAATGATTCTTCTACTCTCTGTAAGTGCCTTTTTTGAAATTCCATTTCTTTCTTTTTTCTTTTCGATTGCTTTTCATCAATGTAATAAAATACACCGCCTACAAAAACTAAAATAATTACATCAATCGCAAGAAACAATTTCATTTCATTTGCTGTGAGTGTACCGAAAAGATTAAATGAAATTGATGTAATTCCAAATCCCGATAAGAGTGTAACAGTTGTAATTAAGATACTTTTAAATAATTTTTTTAATGTTTTTTTCATTGTGAAAAACCTCCTTGTTTTGATTACATCTTCATTTTACCACGAAAGATTTATTATTCAATAATCAAGGAAGTCATAGTACTTAATATAGGACTATTAAAACAAGCGTTCTAAAAAATATTGACTGTTATTCGATAGCGTTTTTTAATATTTCTCCGGCATTTTCAAGCTTGCTTGTAGGTATACCCGATGGTGATAAAACTATTGTAATATACCCGTTTTCGTATTTTTCGATAAAAAGTGAAATATTGTTTTTCTCAAAAATTTTTATGTCTTTATTAAATTTTACCGTCATTATAATTTGTAAAGTGTTTTCACTGATTTTTATATCAGCTTTTGGAAATTTGTTTTTTAAAATTGAATAAAAATCTTTTGTTTTGCTTGAATATAAACGCCTTATTTTTCTTGTTTGCGAATTTATGTGGCCGTCACGAATGTATTGGCAAAGGGCTATTTGTTCTGTTTTACTTGCAGTTTGAGCGAATTTGAACTTGTTTTGATTATAAATTTCTGTGAGTTCGTCATTCAATATCATAAAACTGATTCGTATTCCCGGTAAAAGCAAAGCTGAAAACGAACCTATGTAAATTACATTACCGTGGCCTAGTGTAAAAAGGGCGGGGGTAGGCTTTACATTGTACATAAAGTCATTTTCATAATCATCCTCAATTACTACTGATTTATGCTCAAATGAGTATTCTACAAGCTCCAAGCGCCTTTTCGTTTTCATTACATCGCCCCAGCGAGTCATATGTGATGGGGATACATAAATTATATCGGCATTCTTATCCCTTGTATGCACATCAAAACCACTGCTTTCAAAAATTCCTATTCCCTGAATAAAGCTTTTATCAGGAAACGATACTGTTTTATCATTATCAAACAAGAATGCAAGAATATTGAGTAAAACACCGACGCCTGCACCGATAACAATTCTGTCCGGTGATGCAATTACATTTCTTTTTTCCCTGATGTATTTTGATATTGCACATCTTAAATCATACTCACCTTGTGTTTGGCTGTAAGTGAGCAGTCGCTCCTTTTGTCTGAGTGCATTTTTTATATATTTCTGCCAAAGTGATACATCAAAGCATTCCGGGTCAGCGCATTCACCGTCAAAATTATATTCAATATTTGTTTCATTTTCTGTTTCATTTTTGATTTTGTTTTGGCTTTTAATATATGACACAAAATAACCGCTTTTTTCTTTAGATACAATGTATCCGTCTGCACAAAGCTCAAAATATGCATTTTGCACCGTTGTGGTTGATACCGAGTAAATTAAAGCTGCTTTTCTTACTGACGGTATTTTATCACCGTGCGCAAGCTGGCCTGTTATGATTTGTTCTTTTAAATCGTTATATAATCTGCTGTATTTCTTCATTTAACTGTACCTTATAATCGTGGCAAAAGTGTGTATTTATTTAATTACAGTTGTATTGTATAATAAAAATAAGAATATTGCAAGAAATTAGGTGATTTTTTGAAAAAATGTGCTGTTATAAATGATTTATCGGGTTTTGGCAAATGTTCATTAACCGCATCAATTCCTATAATGTCAGCTATGGGAGTTGAAGTGCATCCGCTTTTAACTGCTGTATTATCTAATCAAACTGCTTATGACAGTTTTAAATCCGTATCTTTAACACACACAATGCGCCCTTTTATTGATGAATGGAAAAAGCTTGGTGCAAAATTTGACGGTATATTAACCGGCTTTGTAACGGACAAGGAGCAGCTTAATATTATATCTGAATTTATTGATGATTTTAAAACAAATGATGCACTTGTAGTCGTTGACCCTGTTATGGCTGATAACGGCGCACTTTATGACGGATATGATATTCAAATGTGTGATGTAATAAGGGATTTTTGTTTTAGGGCAGATGTTATTACACCTAATACTACCGAACTTGCCATATTAGCCGACAAGAAGTGTGAAAATGTATTTAATGAAGCTTGGGTTAATGACTATCAAAATATTGAAATAAGCCTTAATGCACTTTATAAGCAGGGCCTTAAAAAGATAGTTGTTACCGGTTTCAAGGAAGATGATTTGATTTCTAATATAGTATTTGATAACGGTATTATTTCCAAAGTATCATGCCAAAAAATCGGAGGCTATTTCAGCGGAACAGGTGATGTTTTTGCATCTGTTTTAACAGGCTCATTATTAAACGGAAATTCGCTTGTGGATTCTTGCAAAAAAGCGGGCGATTTTATATCAAATACAATTAAAGTTACCAATGTTGCCGACGGTAACGACGGTATATCATTTGAAAAAACATTAAGGGAGTTAATTAGTTATGAAAAATAAAAAGGTTTTAAATATGGTATACGCGGCGGTATTTGCCGCAATGATTTTTGCACTTACAAGATTTGTTCAAATTCCGGTTCCGGGCGGTGCAGGCTACCTTCATTTTGGTGACGCTATGATTTACATAGTTGCTTCAACATTAGGCGGCCCATGGGCGCTTCTTGCTTCTGCCGTAGGTGCGGCACTTGCAGATTTATCATCAGGATATGCTATTTACGCACCGGTAAGTATAATAGTTAAAGTTCTAATTGCGTTACCTTTTGTACTTGTAAATAAAAAGAGCGAAAAGATATTGACACCACTTACAATTTGCCTTACAATACCAAGTGGTATAATTACAGTCGGCGGATATTTTGTAGGCGATTTGATTATCAATAAAGCTTACGCTGTGGCTGATATACCTATGAATATTGTGCAGGCAGTTGGCAGTGCAATTATTTTTGCAATCATTGCACTTGCGTTTGATACTGCAAAGCTAAAAAAGAAATTGTTTAGAAATTAAAGAGAGTGATTATATGGCTGATATAGTTTACACATTAGATGGTGATGTTTATCTCAATATTACCAATAAATGCCCGTGTAATTGTGCATTTTGCATTCGTACAAAATCTGATGCATATGGGGACTCTGAAGAACTTTGGTTTGATACAGAGCCGACTTTTGAAGAAATAAAAAATGCAATTGACACTTATGATTTTCATAATGTAAATAAGGCGGTATTTTGCGGCTATGGCGAACCTACCAATGCTTATGATAACTTAATTAAATCGGCTAAATATTTGAAAGAAATTAACCCTAATATAAACTTAAGGCTTAACACTAACGGGCTTTCTGATTTAATTAACGGCAAACCGACTGCAAAAGAACTTTCAAGTGTATTTGATTATATTTCAGTATCACTTAACGAGCCTGATAGTGAAAAATATGATAAAATTACACGAAATTGCTTTAAGGGCAAGGCATTTGATGCAATGATCAAATTTACTAAAGAATGTGTTACATACTGTCCTAAAGTAAGAATGACTGTTGTTGATGTTATTTCAAAAGAAGATATTGAAAAATCACGAAAGGTTTGTGAATCAACAGGCGCTGAATTTAAGGTTCGCTCTTTTGCAAAGGGCAGATAGAAGTTTAAATTGTAAATTTTGTCGAATTGTGTTATGTTAACAAATTGTTCATATTGGGTTGATTAACTGTTAAAAATATTATTGTATTATCTCATTTGATAAGTTAATAAGTAATAGTGGAAAGCAGCTTTTGGGGTCAGAGTTTCTCCTCATTCAATTCATAAAATACTTTTTTCATTTCTCTGTCTGCTTTTAAAAATACTCCATCCACAATTATGGCAAGGCAATGTCCCCACAGCATTGCCTTGTTTTTTTATATGATTTCATAGAAAAAGAGCAAGTGATTTACACCTGCTCTTTTTTGATTATTTAGTTTTTACAGATTTACTCTTTGACCAGCTTGAATAAACCTTTACTGTTTTTCCGTTAAACTTAACATTTTTGTAAGTTCTGATTCTTACATAATATGTCTTTTTACCTTTAAGGTTTTTAATGGCTGTTGAAGTCTTTTTCTGCTTTGATACAAGCACTTTTTTAGAAGTTTTTTTAGTGAATTTCTTTGATGTGCTGTATTCAATTTGATAGCCTTTAATCGATTTTACTTTCTTCCATTTAACAGTAATTGATTTTTTACCCTTTTTAAGAGAACTTATATTAGCTTTTTTGTATTTTTTGTTTACATAGTCACCGCTTACTTTAGTTGCACCTGATGGTGCAGATGATTTTTTGTTAATGGTAAAATTAACTGTAAGTTTGCCGGTGTAACTGCCTTTACCTGTAATTGTTATAGTCGCAATACCAGGCAAGGTGTTATTTGCATAGGCAAGTGTGTAATCGGTGTTTGCAACCAAATCTTTTCCGAGACTTACTCTGAAAGCAGGGAAGTTAGCTACGGTGATTGCTTTTCCTGTTTGTGTAATCGGACTTAAACCTGTTACTGTAGCTTTTGAAATGTCACCTACAATTTTGAATGTTAATTCTTTGCTTCCTTTGAAATTGCCAATACCTGTTATTGTTGCTTTTCCGGTTCCCGGGAAGTTGTTATTACTGTATGTTACTGTGAAGTCAACGCCATTAGTAAGTTGCCTGTTTGCATAAGTAATTGTAGGCACAGGAGTTACGCTGGCACCTACATAGCTTTGGTTAGGTATTGCGTTTATTTTTGCTTTTGTTATATCAAGCGTACTTATTGTGAAAGATTGCATCGCGGTTCCTGTATAGTTATTTATACCGGTTACAATTACACTTGCCGTACCTGCATTTACATTGTTTTGATAAGTAACTGTGTAATCCTTATTCTTTGCAAGATTTACATTTCTGTCTTTATCTTTTACAGTTACATTCGGCTTTTGCTCATTTGCATTATATGTTACATTTGCAACTGTTATGCCTGCATTTTCAATGTTTTTAGGTAGGATGTTAAAATAAACTGTTTTAGTACCTTGATAATAGTTGTTTTTACCTGTAATTGTTACAGTAGCTTTGCCTACATTAGTATTATTAGTATATTTTACTGAATAGTCATCTTTCCTAAGTTCAATATCATCAAAGTATACGCTTATCGTAGGCGCTTGCGCTTTGCCATTATATACAACATCTTTAACTTGAACATTTGCGTTTTCAATATTGTTTGTTACAGTTAAATTGATTGTTTTCGTTTTAACTGCTGTGGAAATGTCATTCTTAACAGCAAGAGCGTAAATATTGATTGAAGCAACACCGTTACTGATTGTGTTGACTGTAAATGATGCATTTCTGTTGTCCGCACCAGGTACAAACGATACAGTGGCAACATTTTTGTTGGTTGATTCAATGTAAATATGGTCATTATTAGTAGATACATAAGGCTCTAATTGAATTGTATCGCTGAATGAAGTGCCGCAAGGCTGTAATTTACTTGTTCCGGTAGTGGTTTTAATATTAGTTGTCTTTGTATTATTGTTAATTATAATACTGCTTTTAACAACATCTGCATCGTCAATTGACATGCCTGCCATAAGGGCATAAGCTGTAAATTTTAAAATATCATTGTTTTTTGAATTGGTTTGAACTGTTAAGATGTTGTTATCAAATTTTGATGTGTTTGTAATATATCCTGCTCTCTTTGCTTCTTCAATTGTCATAAGGGCAGAGTTGTTTGCAACAATTCGCCATTCAATGACATCGTTTGCTTTTTCGCCACTTATACTTAATGCGGTATATTCAATATTGATTGTTTCACCGGAATAAATCGAATAAGTATTTTTCTGTGTTTCGCTCTTTAATAAAGTTGTGTTTCCAACCGCAGTTGGCTTTATTGTTAATGCAGATGTCCTAATAGCCGGAACAATTTTTACCGGAATTGTCATTTCTTTAGCTGTAATTGATGAAACAGCTTTGATATATACATTGTCAGAGCAATCTTTAATCGCTTCAATTATTCCGTTTTCAATTTTTAAATAATCGGTATCATTTGTGTAAATTTTAATATCTTCTTCGGCATTAGAAGGATTTTTGGTTGCAGATATTTTGAATTTGTGGCCAACAGTAAGGGTAGGTGTAATTTTACTGTCAAAACCATCAATATTGATACTAATTGATTTAACAGCCTGTTTAACTGTTACATTGCAAGAAGCAGTTTTGTCAACAGTATTTCCTCTTGAAGCGTGGGCTGTGATTGTAACAGTACCTGCGTTTTTAGCCGTTACCGTGCCTTTATCCTTGTCGACAACAGCAATAGAGGTGTCAGAAGATTCATAATATACATTATCCGTATAGTTTTGAGCCGGATTTGTTTCAAGCTCGCCTGAAAGTTCAATTTGATTATTTTTTTCGGTATAAATTGTGTAATCAGATTGCTTAAAGTTGATAGATGTAATAGGATTAGCCTGCTGAACAGGAATTTTTACGACATGGCTTACCGTTCTCGGAATACCGCTGTTTTCCATTGAAACAGCCTCGGCTAATAAATATTTTGTGCTTGAATCATTGCCTTTTGGAATAATTGTGCAACCTAATTTATTATCGTCAAGAATAATTGTTGAAAGTGTGTCAACTTCTGTCAGCGATGAATCATTATATAAAGTGTATTTGATTTCATCATTTGAATTGGTTGGCTTTATTGTTGAACCGATTTTAATTATGTCTCCTTCAACAACTGACGGAATAGATTGATTATCGGAATATGCCTTGTTGTCATAAATAACATTGAAACTATCAAGAGGTATACATTTCTTAAGTGTTATATTTTTTACTGTACCGACAGCACTTGTTCCGCTGAATGTTATGCTTGATATTAAGTCGGCTCTTTTTGAAACGGTGAAAGTATAAGTTCCATCACTGTCATTTGATGTATAAGAAACATGCTTTGTCAAATTTTTATCTGCCGGGTCACTGACTGCGACATCAATTGAATCATCATTGTCATTTGGTTTAACAGTAGGCTTAAGAGTAGCTGATTCTTCTTGGTCAATATATAATGTTGATGAATTATTATCATACGACGAATTATTCGTGCCGCTTGCATCTTCAACAAATTCAACATCAATTTTTGAATATGGAATTTTAACCGTAAAACTTTGTGCACAGGTATAACTTGAGTCTTTAGTTGTGGCTGTAACTGCAATAACCGGGCGTGTCGAATTATCAACAGACGGTAATGTTACTGTTGCATTTTGCGAAAGGGTATAAGTACCGTCGCTTTCTTCATTTAACTTTACTGCCGGAGTGGCTGCAACTTTAACAGTATAGTTTGTAACATTTGTGCAAGTTGCTTTCCAATCGAAACCTCCGCTTGACTTAATTTCGTTAGCTGTATTTTTATCTAAACCTTTGATTTGAGCGGTTGCTGTTTTTTGTGTGCCTGCATAAATTTGACCGCCGATTGTGAGCTTGCAATTATTATCATCTGCAAATGCAGAGACTAATCCTGTTGAAAGCATTAGTAAAGATAATAATATCGCAATTGATTTTTTTAATATTTTTTTCATATCCTAATTCCTCCGATATTTTGTGCTACAAAAAACACAAATATATTTTAATTATATACCTTGTTAATTATTTGTTCAATTATAATTATTAACGAAAAATCAGCCCTTGTTTTGTTCAATATTTACAACTACTATTTCGGGATGATTAAATAATCTGAGCGGAAATTCCGAATTGCCTAATCCTCTGCTTACTATAAGTTTAGGCCTTTCACCAAAGGTTCCGCGTGCATATTTGGGCAAAACACCTTGCCCCGGCGAAAATAACGGCCCAATAAAAGGCATTATCCATTGTCCGCCGTGTGCGTGTCCTGATAATTGCAAGTCAAAATCGTATTGAGAATAGTTTAATTCTTTAATTCCTTCAAAATTTTCCGGGAAATGACTTAAAACTAATTTGAATTTATCACTTTTTTCAAGTTCTTTAAAATATTTGCTCATATCTTTATATATGAATGTACCGTTTTTTCTTGCTTTGTAATCGCTGAAATCGGCTTGGTTTTCATCAAGCCCCAATATTGTGCAGTAATCGTTTTCAATACATTCATTTAACAGCACATTAAAACCGGCAGCTTGAAGTTCTTTCATCAATTCGTTAAAATTATCAAGTCGCCTTTCGTGATTTCCTGTTATATAATAAACTGGTGCAATTTTTATTAACTGCCTTGCATATTCCAGCATTTTATCCTTGTTTTTGCAATGGTCATTAACATAATCACCGGTAATGCATATTATTTGCGGCTTTTCTTTTTGAGTTCTTTCCAAAACTTTTTTAAAAGGTTTGGAATGGAAATCAGATAAATGCACTATTTTAAAATTTTTTGTTGCATCTTTACTTTTAATGTTGTAATATGAAACATCTATTTTGTTGTTTTCATAATAGCAAAATCCAAAAAAGAGAGCAAAAAGTATTAAAATTGCTAAAAATATCATAAAAATCACCAAATATATAATATAATTTATTTTCTTTTAAGTCAATGTTTAAAATTTGTTATCAAATTAAAAGGAATTTTAAGTTATAATGCGTATATAATATTGAAAGGGTGAGAATTTTGGATGCTTCTATTCGTATTTTAGCACAGGAAAATGAAAAGAAGATTTTGTGTGACAGGGCTTGCCTGTCTGTAAATTCACGGGGCAGGGCTGTGCCTGAAGATGAATGTAATGTGAGGACATGCTTTCAGCGTGACAGGGATAGAATTATTCATTGCCAAGCTTTTCGTCGCCTTAAGCATAAAACCCAGGTCTTTTTAGCACCGAGCGGTGACCATTACAGAACAAGACTTACCCATACGCTTGAAGTGGCACAGATTGCACGCACCATTGCAAGAGCATTAAGCCTTAATGAAGATTTAACCGAAGCTGTTGCTCTCGGCCATGATTTAGGGCATACACCTTTCGGCCATGCAGGCGAGCGCGCACTTAATCAGCTTTGCGAAAATGGTTTTCGCCACTACGAACAGAGTGTTCGTGTAGTTGAAAGAATAGAAAAAAACGGTAAAGGTTTAAATCTTACTGATGAAGTTAAAAACGGAATTCTGTGCCATACTAAAGGTGAAGAAGCGTATACGCTTGAAGGGCAAATAATTAAAATTGCCGATAAAATTGCATATATTAACCATGATATTGATGATGCAGAAAGAGCAGGTGTACTTGCCGAGGAGGATATTCCCCTCAGCTTAAGAATGCAGCTTGGTATGACTAAATCAGAGCGTATTAACAACATGGTTATTGATGTAATTAACAATAGTAAAGATAAAATAAGAATGAGTGAAAGCTGCTATACTTCATTTATGGATTTGCACAATTTTATGTTTACCGCTGTTTATACAAATCCTGTTTGCAAGGGCGAAGAAAAGAAAGCAGTAAATATGCTTATTAACATTTATAATTATTATACCGGGCATATTGATGAAATGCCGGAAGAATACATAAAAATTGCTCAATCTGACGGTGAGGAGCGTGCTGTGTGCGACTATATAGCCGGGATGAGCGATACATACGCATTAAAAATATTTAATAAGCTTTTTGTACCGATGTTTTGGTATGACTGATGATGAAACGAAAGGAGTTGAAATAATATGCCGCTTAATGAAAATTTTTTGCAGGAATTAAAATATAAAACGGATATTGAAGATATTATTTCAACTTATGTTACGCTTAGAAAAAGAGGTAATACATCAGTAGGCTTATGCCCATTTCATAATGAAAAGACACCGTCATTTACTGTATATAACGATACGCAATCATTTTATTGCTTTGGTTGCGGTGCCGGCGGTGATGCAATCGGATTTATAAAAAAAATTGAAAATCTTGATTATATTGACGCTGTCAAAATGCTTGCCGAAAGGGCAGGTATGCAAATGCCGCAAGACGGGTTTGATGACAGTTTATCAAAAAAGCGAAGGCGAATTTTGGAGATAAACAGAGAAACTGCAAAATTTTATCATTCATATATGATGTCACCCGAAGGAAAAGTAGGCTATGATTACTTCATTAACCGTGGATTATCGCCTAAAACTATTACTAAATTCGGACTCGGGTATGCACCGGATAATTGGGATTCACTTTTGAAGCATTTAAGATCACTTGGATTCAGCTATGGTGAAATGCTTGATGCCGGTGTTATCAAAGAATCTAAAAGCAACAGATTTTTTGATTTCTTCAGAAACAGGGTGATTACACCTGTTATAAATGTCAGGGGAAATGTAATTGCTTTCGGCGGCAGGGTTCTTGATGACAGCAAACCAAAATACCTTAATTCATCCGATACCCTTGTTTATAAAAAAACAAATGAACTTTTTGCATTAAACCTTGCGAAAGACAGTGGAAGCGACACACTTATTTTGTGTGAGGGTTATATGGATGTAATATCTATGCACCAAGCAGGCTTCACCAATGCGGTTGCAGGCTGCGGAACGGCGCTTACTAATGAGCAGGTTCGTTTGATAAGCAGGTATGCAAACCAGGTTATTTTGGGATATGATGCTGATGAGGCAGGCCAAAAAGCAGTACATAAAGCGGTTACTTTGTTTAAAAATACCGATGTTAAAATTAAAATTCCGCGATTCACGGGCGGCAAAGACCCTGACGAAATAATAAAGAAAATGGGCAGAGATAAGTTTAAAGGTATGCTTGAAGGGGCGTCTAACGATACTGAATTTGCTTTACTTGAAATAAAAGAAAGATATGACCTTGAAACAACACAGGGCAAAATTGATTTTGTGGGAGACGCTTTAAAAGTTATTGCGACGCTTCAACCTATTGAGCAGGATTTATATCTGACAAGAATTTCAACCGAATTAGGCATTGAAAAATCAAGTTTAAAAATTCAGCTTCAAGGCATAGTTAAGCGAAAAGCAACCAGAGATAAGAAAAATCATTTTAAAACAATTGTTAATGATTATACTAGAAATGTTACAAGGCAGACTTATGACACGGGTATTTCAATCAAACAATCAAAAGCTGAAAACAGACTTTTGAGTTTGCTTATGGTATATCCCGATTGTGTAAAATTGCTTAACGATTTTGATTCATCCCGCCTTTCAAGCGGATTTGTAAAAAAAGCATATGATGTTATTCTTGAAAAAATACGCGACGGTTCTGATTTGGATTTAATGACTTTCGGTGATGTATTTACTGAAGATGAATATTCCAAGCTTTCGCGAATTATAAATGATGATACAGAAAGCAATGATTCCAAAAAGGAATTTTCGGATTGTATCAAAATCATAAATCAGGAATACGAAAATAAAAATTCCTCGTCACCGTCAGATATGAGTGATGACGAGTTTAGAAATTTGTTTAGTAAAATAGACAAATGATATAATAATTAGGAATACATAAAGCGGAGGATATTTATTTATGAAGGAAATCAATCTTACACCGGCTCAACCATCGAGCGAGGAAAAGAAAAATATTGCATTTAAAAAGCTTATTGATAAAGGTAAGCAATCAGGTCATCTTTCAACTCAGGATATTGATACAATTATTGTTGAACTTGACCTTGATGTTGATGAACTTGAAAAACTCAATGAACTTATTGATTCAGCAAATATCAGCATTATTGATGACTTTTCGGCAGAAGCTCTTGACGGAATCAGCCTTGAAGTTGATTTGCCAAAAGAAACCGATGCGGCTGAAACCGTTGCGGTTAATGATAATGCGGCAATGGATGACCCTGTAAAAGTATATCTTAAAGAAATCGGACGAGTTCCTCTTCTTACTCCGGAAGAAGAAATTGAACTTGCTATCAGAATTTCAGAAGATGACCAGGAAGCTAAAAAGCGCCTTGCCGAAGCTAATCTTCGTCTTGTAGTAAGTATTGCAAAAAGATATGTTGGCAGAGGAATGCAGTTTCTTGACCTTATTCAAGAGGGTAATCTCGGCCTTATCAAAGCTGTTGATAAGTTTGATTATACAAAAGGCTTCAAATTTTCTACCTATGCTACTTGGTGGATTAGGCAAGCTATTACAAGGGCAATTGCTGACCAGGCAAGAACTATAAGAATTCCTGTTCATATGGTAGAAACAATCAATAAAGTTAAAAAGGCAAACAGCCAGCTTCTTCATCAAAACGGAAGAGAGGCGACACCTGATGAAATTGCAGAATATCTTGAAATGCCTGTTGATAAAGTCAGAGAAATCTTGAGAGTTGCACAAGAGCCTGTATCACTTGAAACTCCTATCGGTGAAGAGGAAGATTCACATCTCGGTGACTTTATTCCTGATGATGATGCACTTGCACCTGCAGATGCAGCGTCTATGAGCCTTCTTAAAGAGCAGCTTGCAGATGTACTCAAAACTCTTACTCCGAGGGAAGCAAAGGTTCTTTCACTTCGTTTCGGCCTTGATGACGGAAATCCGAAAACTCTTGAAGAAGTGGGCAAAGTATTTAATGTTACAAGAGAAAGAATCAGACAGATTGAAGCTAAAGCTCTCAGAAAGCTTCGTCACCCAAGCAGAAGTAAAAAATTAAAGGACTTTTTAGATTAGTTATGACAGAAGAAAAGATTGACAGAATAAATGCGCTTGCGCATAAACAGCAGGCTGTCGGCCTTACTGAAGAAGAAAAGGAAGAACAGGCAAAGCTTAGGCAGGAGTATATTGCTTCTGTCAGAGCAAGCCTTGTAGGCCAGCTTGATAATACATATATTGTTGACGAAAAAGGAAACAAGAAAAAGGTTAAAAAGAAGTAATGGGCAAACTTATAATTATTGAGGGCCTTGACGGTTGCGGAAAATCAACCCAAACAGCCCTTCTTGAAAAATATTTTGAAGATAATTCGGTAAACTTCAAAAAAATTAAACTTCCGGATTATGACAGCAAGTCAAGCACACTTGTAAAAATGTATCTTGGCGGTGAATTCGGAAAAAATGCCGATGATGTTAATGCATATGCGGCAGGTGCTTTTTATGCTGTTGATAGATTTGCTTCATACAAGCTTGATTGGGGTAAGGATTATGAAAACGGTGCTTTAATTCTTGCGGACAGATATGCAACATCAAATTCCATATATCAAATGGAAAAAATTGACGAAGATAAATGGGACGAATACCTTGATTGGTCAGCCGATTTTGAATATAACAAAATCGGAATTCCGAAGCCTGATTTAGTCATTTTCCTTGATATGCCGGTTGATGTATCGCAAAAGCTGATGACTTCTCGTTATAATGGTGATGAGGGCAAAAAAGATGTACACGAAGCAAATGTCGATTTCCTTAATAATTGCAGAAAATCAGCTTTATATACAGCTAAAAAGCAGGGATGGGCGGTTGTGCCTTGCTCTGACGGTATAAATCCATTACCGATTAAGGAAATACACAATACCATTCTTGATTTTGTGAAAAAGGAATTAAAGGAAAAATAAAATGTTAGAGTTTAAAACACCTGAAATTGATGATAAAGCTTGGGTTGATGAATGTTTTAAATATTTAAAAACAATGAATTGCGATTATACATTCGGCAATATATTTGTTTGGAGTACCGAGTATTCAACTAAAATTTCCAGGTTTAAAGACTTTTTTATATGCAGTTGGGGAAGAGGAAAAGAAACCAATTTTGGTGTGCCGATTGGTACCGGCGATTTTAAAGAAGCGGTTGGCGCGGTTATTGAGTATGCAAAAGCAAATGATATTGAACCTCGCTTTTACGGTGTAACTCAAGCCTATATTGATATGCTCAATGACGCGTTTCCAAACAGTTTTGATTTTATTTACGATGAGGGATACGGCGATTATATATACGAAGTTTCTAAAATGGCAGAACTTCACGGTAAAAAATATCACGGTAAGCGTAATCACATAACTAACTTTAAGAAAAACAACCCTAATTGGTTATTTGAAATCATAAATAATGACAATATAAATGATTGTATAAATCTTCACGCCAAGTGGATTGAAACCCATATTGATGACAGTGATATATCGTTTGAATTTGAAGCGGTATTAAAAGCATTTGAAAACTATGACAAATTAGGTTTTGTTGGCGGTATTATCAGAATAGATAATGAGGCTGTTGCCTATACTTTCGGTGAGCCGATAAGTGATGAAACCTTTGTAACACACTTTGAAAAAGCACCGCCTGAAATTCAGGGTGCATATCCTATAATAAATCAGGAATTTACTAAAAACTGCTTAATGAATTATAAGTATGTTAACAGGGAAGAAGATTTAGGCCTTGAAGGTTTAAGAAAAGCAAAGCAGTCATATTTTCCTGAAATATTTTTGAAAAAATGTATAGCGGTATACAAGGGCTGATTATATGATTAAATTTTTTGATGACAGCAATAAAATCATTCCGCTTTGGCAGGAAGCTTTTGGTGACAGTAAGGAAGACATACTCTTCTTTTTGAAAAATTGCAAGAAAAAAACGGCTCTCGGATTTTTTGATGACGGTGAATTATGCTCAATGCTCTTTCTTGTCGATTGCAAGCTTTCAGGTGAAAAGTGCAAATATATTTATGCCGCTTGCACTTATAAAAATCAGCGCGGTAAAGGGTATATGTCAAACTTATTAGAATACTGCCAAGAAAATTATGATTTGCTTTCACTGATACCTGCCGATAATTCGCTTGTGAGATTTTATAATAAGTGCGCGTTTACTTATCGTGAAGATATTGTGAATATTTATTTTGATGAAAGTGAAGATATTGAAGAATATCTTTTCGACGGTTGTAATCTTGTAAAACCTTTTTTATCGGTTTACAGAAAAACGGAGGAAGAGTAATGGTTTATTTATTTTTAGCAAACGGTTTTGAAACTATCGAAGCACTTGCTGTTGTGGATATGCTCAGGCGTGCTAAAATTGATGTTAAAACAGTCGGCGTAACAGGTAAAATTGTGACTTCTTCACATAATATTGATGTTACGGCTGATATTGAAATTGATGAATTTGATGTAAAAGATGCTGATGCGGTAGTTTTACCGGGCGGCATGCCGGGAACTCTAAACCTTGAAGCTGATAAAACAGTGCAAGGTGCTATTGACTACTGCGTTGAAAATAAAAAATATATTTGCGCAATCTGTGCGGCACCGTCAATTCTCGGCCATAAAGGTCTTTTAAAGGGAAAAGAAGCAATTTGTTTCCCGGGTTTTGAAAATGATTTGACAGGTGCAATTTTATCAGATAAATATGTTGTAACCGACGGTTTAATTATTACTGCAAGAGGTGCGGGCGTTGCAGTAGATTTCGGCCTTGAAATCGTAAAAGCTTTAAAAGGTGAGGAAACTGCCGAGAATGTAAGGAAAACAATTCAATGCAGGTAAAAAACGAACTTAGAAAAAAATATAAAGAAATTCGTAAAAATGTTGAAAACAGGAATGAAAAAAACACATTGATTAACGATTTTCTTTGCAATTCAGATTGCTTTAAAAATTGTGATACCGTTCTTTTTTACGCCGCATTGAGCGATGAAGTTAATTTGGATTTTTCAATCAAGTTTGCAATTGATAATAATAAAAAAGTTGCACTTCCTGTTTGTATTGACAATAATGGTAAAATGCAATATTATTACATAGACTCTTTAAATGATATTGAAATTGCTTCTTTCGGTGTCAGAGAGCCGGATGTGAATAAATGCAAAGAAGTTGATGATTTCAGCAACTCAATTTGTATTGTTCCTGCAATAGCGTATGATAAATTCGGTTACCGCTTGGGTTATGGCAAGGGATATTATGATCGATTTTTATCTGCCTATCACGGAATATGCCTTGGCGTGCAATATGATGAACTTGTATGCGATAAATTATTTATTGATAAATACGATGTTCCCGTCGATTATATAATTACTCAAAATGGTGTCTTTTCTACCAAGTTAGGAGGAAAAAATGGATAATGATGAATTTAAGCTTAATGAAACAGGCATAAACCCTGTTGATACTGCAAGCGAAAATAACGATGTCTATTTTACCAATGTTAAAGCTGAAAAAAACAATGAGCAAAGCAAAATTCAGAAAACAGCAAAGGCAGGCAGTACAGTAAAAAAGCGCGTGCCTATAAAGAAAAGTCAAAGTCTTACTTCAACATATATTTTCTTTATTGTAGTTATTGCTCTTTCTATGCTCATATCTATTTATGCGGTTTTTTGTATGAACGATGTTTTTGGCATTACTAAAACAACATCTACTGTAACCGTAAGCCTTGATAAATCGGTTGATAATATAGATGATGCTATTGATATTCTTGCAGATAATGGCTTAATTAAATGTAAGAATTTTTGCAAATTATTTGCTAAATACAGAGAAAAAAATGTAGGCCCAAATATTAAAAACGGATATTACAGCAAAGATTTTAAATATGATGCGGGTATTTACTACCTTAACGGTAAAATGGGCGTAGAGGGTATGCTTGTTGCTTTTCAAGGTAATAATGAAACTGCCGAAACGGTCAGCTTGATGTTCCCTGAAGGTACAACTGTTCCTGAAATAGTTCAAAAATTGGCTGATAACGAAGTGTGTGATAAATCTGCACTTCTTTCTGTAATTCAGTCTGCTGATTTTTCATATTCACTTGTAAACGGGCTTAAGTCAAGTGAAGAAGTTCCGTACAGGCTTGAAGGTTATCTTTTTCCTGATACCTATGAGTTCTATATCGGCGAAACCGCTAATTCCGTTATTAAGAAATTCCTTGCAAACGGAGATACAAAAATAAAAGAAAAGTACAGAGATCGTGCTAAAGAACTTGGCTATTCAATGAATGATATTATGATAATTGCTTCAATTATTCAGTGTGAGGCAGGCAACACCGAGCAAATGAAAACTATTTCTGCTGTAATTCATAATCGTTTGAAAGACCAAGCTAATTTTCCGCTTTTGGGTGTTGATTCGACAAACGATTATATTACTAATAAAGTAGCTCCTGCGCTTACTTCAACTTCTGCTCACACAGCGGACTATTATAAATCATATTACAGTACCACCGGTTCATCAACTGTTGTAGGCCTTCCGCCAAGCCCTATTTGTAATCCGGGTATTGATGCTATTGAAGCGGCTTTGTATCCTGCCGATGTAAATTATTATTATTTCTTCCATGATACTAAAGGAAATATGTATACAGCAAAAACTTATTCTGAATTTAAACAAAAGGCAGCAACTTACGCTCCTTATCTTAATGTGAACTAATGAGAAATATTGAATTACTTTCACCTTGCGGTGATTTTGAAAGATTAAAACTTGCACTTAAATTCGGTGCAGACGCAGTATATCTTGCAGGCGAAATGTTTGGGATGAGAACCAATCCTTCAAATTTTAATGCCGATGAATTAAAAGAAGCTGTAACGCTTGCACATTCGCTTGGCAAAAAAGTGTATCTTACCTGCAATACTTTACCGCGCAATGAAGAAATTGAACAGTTGCCTGATTTTCTTAAATATGCACAGCAAATCGGTATTGACGCATTTATTATTGCCGATATAGGTGTTATGGCAATGGCTAAAAAATACGCACCTAATGTTGATATTCATATGTCAACTCAAGTGGGTATTGTGAATTACCAAACTGCCAATACGCTTTACGAAATGGGTGCAAGCCGTATAGTTACCGCGCGTGAACTTTCACTTGATGAAATTAAAACAATCAGAGATAAAACGCCTGATGACCTTGAAATCGAAGTGTTTGTTCACGGTGCTATGTGTATGAGTTTTTCAGGCAGATGTATTTTATCCGATTATATGACTCACAGGGACGCCAACCGCGGTGATTGCGCACAGCCTTGCAGGTGGAAATATCACCTTGTAGAAGAAACAAGGCCGGGGCAATATTTCCCGATAAACGAGGAAAAGAACGGAACATATATATTTAATTCGCGTGACCTTTGTATGATTGAGCATATTCCCGAGCTTGTAAATGCCGGTGTTGATTCATTTAAAATTGAAGGACGCGCAAAGAGTGAGTATTATACCGCGATTGTAACTTATGCATACCGTAATGCAATTGACGAATATTTGAAAAACCCGAGCGACGATTTTAAACCGTCAAAGTGGATACTTGATGAAATGGAAAAAATGAGCCACCGTGAATATACAACAGGCTTTAATTTCGGTCCGATTGAAAATGGGCAGGTTATAGATACCGGCGGCTATATTCGTAATTGGGATGTATGTGCATTGTTTAAAGATTATTCAAACGGCAGATTAACAGTCAGCCAGCGCAACAGATTTTTTGAAGGTGATATGCTTGAAGTTGTTGAACCTAATAAAAAGCCTTATATAATAACTGTTGAAGACCTGTATAATCTTGATGATGACGAAAAAGTTGATGTGGCTAATAAAGCTACTGATACATATTCGTTTAAATGCGATATTCCTGTTTCTCAAGACGCTATATTTAGAAGACAAAGAACTGAATAAAATTTGTACCCCTTGTGAAAACTACACAAGGGGTATTTTTTTATGAGTAAAAGGATAACATCATTAGGTGTTGTATTTGCAATTTTGCTTACATTTGCGCTTGGCAGGTGCGGATATATTAACTTCAGCAATTCATATAAAGTTGATAGCTCATATAACAGTATTACTGTTGATATTTCGACTCTATTTACTAATATTTATTCTCGAAACGGAGTTTTGCTTAATAATAATACCCATTCACTTTATGCGGTGATAAAACCGAGTGAAAAATCTATGGCGGAGCTAAAATATTTGTATTCAAATGATGATATTAAATATATAACTGATGAACTGAAAAAAGGTTATCCTGTTGTTATGCCTGTTAAAAATTATGCGTATACAAAATATATTCGCCTTGAAGAAATTGTAAATCAAAATAACGACAATATGCTTTGCAAGCATTTGATAGATAAAAATTTCTCAGGTTTAGAAAAATATGTTGATAAAAAAATAGGCTCATTATCAATAAATTACAGTGTTGATGCACTGGGCAGAGTGCTTGACGGCGATAACGGAACAATTATAAATAAAAATTATAATTCAATTGATGGTGTAAAAATATCAATTGATGAAAAGTTGCAAAAAATTGCAGAGGACTCGTCAAAAACAATAAGTAAAGGTTCAGTAGTGATTTTAGACACAAATACATCGCAAATATTAGCGAGTGTAAGCCTCGGCGGCGATTATTTAAACCGTTCGCTCAGGCCGTATGCAATAGGTTCTATTTTTAAAATAGTTGTCGCTGCTGCTGCTCTTGAAAATAATATAAATCCACAATACGATTGTAAAAGCAAAATCAAAGTTGGCGATACAACTTTTCATTGCCAAAATAAGCATAAGCACGGAAAACAGCACATTAAAGAAGCTTTGGCAAATTCTTGTAATTGCTATTTTGTTAATCTTGCATTAAAGCTTGGTAAAGATAAGATTTTAAATACAGCAAAAGCAATCGGCTTTGGTGAAAGTTTCAATCTTTTCGATAATACTTTTCCCGTAACAGATTTATCATTTCCGAATGAAGAAGAACTTAATTCTAAAGGTCAGCTTGCGCTTTTAGGCTTCGGACAGGGTAAGCTGACGGATAATCCGCTTCATTTTGCAAGTGTTGTATCTGCTGTTGCAAACGGCGGATACTATAATTTTCCTACTTTGAATATAAATTCTAAAGATAACAAAAGAGCTTTTTCGGCTAAGACTGCTCAAACTCTCAAAGAATATATGAAATATGTTGTTGATAATGGTACAGGCTTTAATGCTCAATATGAATCAAATACCGCCGGTAAAACCGCAACTGCACAAACAGGCATTTACGAAGACGGAAAAGAGCAACTGAACACTTGGTTTGTCGGCTTTTATCCGTATGATAAACCCGCATATTCTATTGCAATTATGTGTGAGGGCGGCAAAAGCGGAGCAGAGGATTGCTGTCCTGTTTTTAGGAGTATTGTTGAAAGTATAGATAAAATGTAGTATAATGTCATCAAAAATGGGGGATTCTTATGCAAAATTCAAAGCTTAAAACTTTATTTATTTATAATTTTCTTGATAAGTTCAGTGATGATGAACACCCACTGTCTACTACCGATTTAATTTCAATGCTTGCGGATAAGGGAATTAAATGTGAGAGAAAATCAATTTATGCTGATATTGCAGCGCTAAATGAAATCGGATGTGATATTGTAACTGTAACAAGCCCAAAGCGCGGCTTTTTTATGGCTACTCGTACATTTGAAATACCTGAAGTAATGCTTTTAATTGATGCTGTTTCAAGCGCAGGCTTTATTACACCTAAAAAAACTGAATCGCTTATTGAAAAGCTTGAAACCCTTGTTTCTGTTGAACAGGCGAAAACTATGAAAAGCCAGGTATATGTAGATACCAATTGCGCAAAGTGTGACAATGAAGAAATTTATATTATTATAGATCGTTTGAACAGTGCAATAACCGAAAATAAAAAAGTTAAGTTCATTTATCGCAGAAGAAGTGTGGATGTTCAAAACAGAAAAAAACATACTGAAAAAACTTTTACTGTTTCTCCTTATGCTTTGATTTGGCGAGATGACCATTACTATCTTGTTTGCAATAATCAAAAATATGATAATTTAATGAATTTGCGAATTGACAGAATGAAAAAGCTTGAAATCCTTGATGAAAAATCCCGCCATTTCAGCGAAGTGAGCCATTATAAAGAAAAATTTGACGAGCAGGACTATGTTTCAAAAAGATTTAATATGTTTTCCGGTGATGAATGTAAAGTAACTCTTAAATGCAACATTCAGCTTCAAGAAGAAATGCTTGACAGATTCGGCAAAAATATTCCGCTTACTGCTGTTGACGGTTCACATTTCGAAACTACTGTTTCGGCTACTATGTCAGACGGTTTTGTTTCTTGGCTTATGCAGTATGGCGATGGGGTTGAAGTAACATCACCCAAAAACCTTGCAAAAATGGTGCGCGATAAGGCGAAAAGTATTTATAATATCTATAAAGGTAAACTTTAATATACATATACTTATAAAGCAGGAGCAAAGCTCCTGCTTTATTATATATTATTTAAAATAAACAAAAATTTATCTTTGTTTATTGAAATTTATGTATTATTATGTTAAAATTAAACTCAAGTAATATAAATTTGAGGGATTTATTATGATGAAGGGAAAATTTAAAGCCGGTGTTCATCCCTATGAGGGAAAAGAATATTCCGGTGATAAAGAAATTAAAAGGCTTAACAGCGAAGAAATTATGGTGTTTCCTATGAGCCAACATATTGGTGCGCCTGCTACGCCTTGCGTTAAAGTAGGTGACCGAGTACTAAAGGGTATGAAAATAGGTCAAGCAAGTTCATTTGTTTCAAGCCCTGTGTATTCATCTGTATCGGGCAAGGTTAAAGCTATTGAAGACAGATTGATGTTAAGCGGTAAAGTATCAAAATGTGTGATTGTTACCAATGATTTTGAAAATGAAAGTGTAGAGAATTTTGGAATAAATCGTGATGTCAACACGCTTTCAAATGAAGAAATTATCAAGATAATAGGTGACAGCGGCATAGTTGGTATGGGCGGTGCCGGCTTTCCGACAGGTGTAAAACTTTCACCAAAAAATCAAAATATTGATTACATAATAATTAACGGCTCTGAATGTGAACCGTATTTGACTTCCGATTACCGCTTAATGCTTGAAAGAAGCAGGGATATAATTGAGGGAATTGCAATAGTTCTTCGCTTATTTGAAAAAGCAAAAGCTATTATAGGTATTGAGGATAATAAACCAAAAGCCATTGACGCACTTTCATTTGAATGTAACGGTAACAGCAGAATAAATGTAATGTCGCTTTCAACTCGCTATCCGCAGGGCGGCGAAAGGCGACTTATATCATCTGTTACAGGCAGGCAAATTAACTCACACATCTTACCTGCTGATGCCGGTGTTATAGTGCTTAATATTGCTACTGTAATCGCAATTTATGAAGCGGTAAAAATGAATATGCCGCTTATTCACAGGGTTGTAACTTTAACGGGTGATGCAATGGCACAGCCTGCCAATGTTGATGTTTTGCTCGGCGTATCGCATAAATTTTTATGCGATGAATGCGGCGGACTTAAGGATAATGCAGTTAAAATTATTTCAGGCGGTCCAATGATGGGTATGGCAATGGACAGCCTTGATTATCCGGTTGTTAAAACATCATCTTCTATATTGGCAATATCGAAAGATGATGTTGAAAAAATGGAAACGACTTCGTGTATAAGGTGCGGAAGATGTGTAGGTGTATGCCCTGAAACACTTGTACCGCAGCTTATGGCACAGGCTGCTGTAAATAAAGATTATGAGCGGTTTGAAAAACTATATGGTATGGAATGTATTGAATGTGGCTGTTGCACATATGTATGCCCTGCCAAAAGACCGCTGACTCAAACATTTAAACTTGCGAAAATTAAAGTTCGTGAAAGCAAAATTGCGAAGTAGGGGGGATAAGTATGTATAATGTTTCGGTTTCACCTCATATAAGAGATAAGAGTTCTACTCAAAAAATTATGATTGATGTTTGCATTGCACTTGTTCCTACTTTAGCTTTCGGCGTATGGCATTTTGGTGTAAATGCGTTACTTGTTATCATTTCATCCGTTGCAAGCTGTGTATTAAGCGAGCTTGTGTTTGAACTGATATATAAAAAACCTGTTACCGTATTTGATTTCAGTGCTGTGGTGACGGGGTTAATAATCGCACTTAATATGCCGCCACAAGTTGCGTGGTGGATTCCAGCCATAGGCGGTGTATTTGCAATTATTGTGGTTAAAATGCTTTTCGGCGGAATAGGTCAAAATATTATGAACCCTGCTTTAGCCGCAAGGTGCTTTTTGCTTATATCTTTTACATCAAGAATGACTGATTTTTCTACTGCCGACGGTGTATCATCTGCAACACCGCTTGCTCAAATAAAATCGGGTGAACTTATTAACCTTAAAGATGCATTTTTAGGGCTTCAAAGCGGATGTATTGGTGAAGTTTGCTGTGTGGCTATACTTATCGGTTTTGTATATCTTTTGGTGAGAAAAGTTATAACACCGCGTATTCCGGTTATTTATATGGCTTCCACAATCGTGTTTGTTCTTATTTTCGCTTTAATTAAAGGCAAACATATCGGCTTTGATTACAGCACTCTCAATTTCGCTTTAGGCAATTTATTAACGGGCGGACTTATGAGCGGTGCGGTATTTATGGCTAACGATTATACAACAAGCCCGATTACTAAAAAGGGTCAAATTATATATGCCGTTCTTATAGGCTTTTTAACAGCAGTTTTCAGAGTTTTAGGTTCAAGTGCAGAGGGTGTTTCATATGCAATAATTACCTCAAATCTTGTTGTACCTCTTATTGAAAAAATAACTGTTCCTAAAGCTTTCGGTATGCGCAAGAAAGAGGGGGTGTAAGGCGTGAAAAATAAATTTTTAAAAAACTGTCTTGCACTTTTTGTAATAACTCTTGTTGCAGGTGTATCACTTGCATTTGTAAACGAAGTTACAAAAGAGCCTATTGCAAAAGCTCAGGATAAAGCAAGGCTTGAAGCTTATGAAGTTGTATATCCTAATGCCGAATTTAAAGTTATGGATAATTCTGATGAAATTCTTAAGGCTTCTTCAAAATCATTAGAAAAAGAAAATCTTTCACAATGCAGTGTGGATGATGTTTTGGCAGTAACGGATAAAAACGGTAATTTAATCGGATATGTTTTTTCTGCCACATCACCGTCAGGCTATGGCGGGGATATAAAAGTTGCTATCGGTGTATCGAATAAAACAAATAAAATCACGGGATTTACTGTTTTATCACATAGTGAAACTGCCGGTCTTGGTGCTAAAGCAACTGAAGATGAGTTTAAATCTCAATTTATCGGCAAATCGGCAAACGGTATAAATTATACTAAAAACGGTGCGTCAAATGATACCGAAATTGATGCACTCAGTGGTGCAACAATAACTTCAAATGCAGTTTGCGAAGCCGTAGACAGCGCACTTGCTGTATATAACCATCAGTTAAAGGAGGTTGATTAACTTGAAAACACCGATTGAACGCTTATATAACGGTATTGTTAAGGAAAATCCAACCTTTGTACTTATGCTTGGTATGTGCCCGACTCTTGCTGTTACAACTTCGGCTATAAACGGGCTTGGTATGGGGCTTGCAACCACCGTTGTTTTAGTAATGAGTAATATGCTTATTTCACTTTTAAGAAAAGTAATACCTGATGGTGTGCGTATGCCTGCTTATATTGTAATCGTAGCGTCATTTGTAACAATTGTTCAAATGGTACTTCAGGCATATGTCACATCTCTTTATGACGCTTTAGGACTTTATATTCCGCTTATTGTTGTTAACTGCATAATTCTTGGCCGTGCTGAAAGTTATGCTTCAAAAAATAAAGTTATTCCTTCAATATTTGACGGACTTGGTATGGGTTTAGGTTTTACAATCGGTTTAACTTCAATAGGCTTAGTTCGTGAACTTATCGGCACCGGAAAAATATTTAATCTTCAGTTATTACCGAAAAGTTATGAAGGCGTATCAATATTTATATTAGCACCGGGTGCATTTCTTGTGCTGGCATTTTTATGTGCATTACAAAATAAATTTGGTGCAAAGGGCGCAAACAGGCACACCAATGATGAAAATGTATGCGGCGGGGACTGTGCACACTGCAATTCGCTGTGCAAAGAAACAGAAAATAAGGAGGTAAACAAATAATGTTAAAAACCTTATTTCTTGTGTTAATGACTACTGCACTTATAAATAATGTTGTATTAAGCCAGTTTTTAGGTATTTGCCCATTTCTCGGTGTATCTAAAAATGTTAAAACAGCGGCAGGTATGGGCGGTGCTGTTATATTCGTAATTACAATAGCAAGTGCAGTAACAAATCTTTTATATACTTTTGTTATAAATAAATTACATATTACTTATTTAAACACAATTATTTTCATTCTTGTAATTGCGGCTTTGGTGCAGCTTATTGAACTGTTTTTAAAGAAATATGTACCAAAGCTTTATCAGGCACTCGGTGTTTATCTTCCGCTTATTACAACTAACTGTGCGGTACTGGGTGTTGCCCTTACAAATGTTCAGGAAAATAATAATTTTATAACATCTGTAATTACAGGTTTCGGTACAGCAGCCGGTTTTGCTCTTGCAATTATAATTATGGCAGGAATTAGAGAAAGAATTGAAAACAACGATTTTCCAAAAGCTTTTAAGGGTACACCTGCTGTTCTTTTAACAGCCTGCCTAATGGCAATAGCCTTTTATGGCTTCGGCTCATTAAAGTAGGAGGGGAGCAATATGGAAATTAAAAATATTATTATTGCTTCAGCAGTTGTTGCAATTGTAGGTCTTATTATCGCAATACTTCTCAGTGTTGCAGAAAAGATATTTCATGTTGAAGTTGATGAAAAGGAAATAAAAATCAGGCAGGCACTTGCAGGTAATAATTGCGGTGCTTGCGGCTATGCAGGATGTGACGCGCTGGCAAAAGCAATTGCCAAAGGCGAAGCGCCGGTTAATGCCTGCCCACCTGCAGGTAAGTCAGGTGCTGATAAAATTGCTGAAATTATGGGTACACAAGCTGGTGATTATGTAAGGCAAACTGCTTTTGTTAAATGCTCGGGTACTTGTGAAGTAAGGCATCAAAAATATAATTATTACGGAACTCGAACTTGCACTTCAGCTTCCGTTACGCCAGGCGGCGGTGAAAGAAGTTGCCAATACGGTTGTATGGGTTATGGCTCTTGTGCAGATGTTTGTGATAATCAGGCTATCAGAATTATTAACGGAAAAGCAGTTGTTGATCAAGAACTTTGCATTGCTTGCGGTAAATGCGTTAAAGCTTGCCCGTTAAAGCTTATTGAAATTGTACCATATGATTCAAAATATCGAGTTCAGTGTTCAAATAAACAGCGTGGTAAGGTAGTTAAAGATAATTGCCAAGCCGGTTGTATAGGTTGCGGTATGTGTGAAAGAAATTGCCCTAATGATGCTGTTAAAGTGATTGATAACATTGCTAAAATAGATTATAATAAATGCAACGAATGTGGGCTTTGCGCTCAAAAATGCCCAACTAAAGTTATTAAGAATTTTCTAAATTAAGAGAGGAGGGGACTTATGAAAAAAACAATCTCATTAGTCCTCTCCTTAGTTTTATTGCTTTGCTTATTTGGTTGCAGCAATAGTAAATATTCAAAATATTCAAAAAGCTTTTTAGATTTATTCGATACAGCTTCATCTGTAACTGCGTATGATATTTCACAAAGTGAGTTTGATAAAAAATATGAAGAAGTATATGCTCAAATAAAAAAATATTCAATGCTTTTTGATATATATAACAGTTATGATAAACTAAAAAATTTAAAATATATCAACGAAAATGCCTATAAATCTCCGATTAAAGTTGATGCAGAAATAATTGAACTTCTGACTTTCGGTAAGGATGTCTTTAAGCGTACAAAAGGATTAGTTAATATAGCAATGGGCAGTGTTTTATCAATATGGCACTATTACAGAGAAGAGGGAAAATCATTACCTTCGCGTGATATACTTATTGATGCATCAAAGCATACCGATATTGATGACTTGATTATTGATACTGATAAATCAACTGTGTATTTTAAAGACAGCAAATTAAAACTTGATGTCGGCGCAATTGCCAAAGGGTTTGTTTGCAATAAAATTTATCAATTTATTACAGATAATGATTTGTGGCAGAGTGCCGTTATTTCACTTGGCGGAAATATAATTACAGTCGGCAATAAGCCGGATAATACAAATTTTATTATAGGAATTGAAAATCCGAATTCAAGCGAATATTTAGATAAAGTTATTGCTGATGATAAAACAAGCGTTGTTACAAGCGGTTCGTACCAGAGGTATTATACAGTCGGCGGTAAAAAGTATTGCCATATTATTGATAAAAATACGCTTTTTCCGGCTGATTATTTCACTTCGGTTACAGTTATTTGTAATAACAGTGCGCTTGCAGATGCTTATTCAACAGCATTATTTTGTATGAATTTATCTGACGGTTTACAATTTGCAAAAGATAATGATATAGAAGTCATTTGGATGGATAATAGCGGTAAGATTACTAAAACAAGCGGGGTAAACAGTGCAAAATAAAAAAAGAAAAAATGATTTAATACTAATTTTATCAATTATTATTATAACGGCTTGCGTATTCTTGATTATGAATCTTTTTTCTAAAAGCGGTGATAGGGTATTGGTTGAGCAAAATTCAGCTCAAATAGCTGTTTTAGACTTAAATAAAGACTGTGTTTACAATGTATATAATGATAACGGTGATATTTGTAATACAGTACAAATAAAAAACGGAAAAGTTAAAATGATTTACGCTGATTGCAAGGATAAGATTTGTAAAAATCATAAAGAGATAAGTAAAAGCAATGAATCTATAATTTGTTTGCCAAATAAAGTTGAAGTAACTGTAATCAGTGATAAAAGCGAAGATGTTGACGGGGTGGCAAAGTGAAAAAAATTGATGTAAAAAGACTTTGCACACTTGCGTTGATGATTTCTTTGGCATTTGCATTTTCATATTTGGAGTCACTTGTACCTTTCAATTTTGGAATTCCTGGAATAAAGCTCGGCCTTGCAAATTTAGTTGTAATTGTTGCCCTTTATACAATGAATTTTAAAGATGCGTTTTTTATATCATTACTTCGCATAGTGCTTTCAGGTTTAATATTTAATGGTACATTTGCAATGATTTATAGTTTAGTCGGCGGTTTGCTTTCGTTTGCAGTAATGTGCATCTTTAAGAAGTTTGATAAATTTACACCAATCGGTGTATCTGCATTTGGAGGAACAATTCATAATCTCGGTCAAATCATTGTTGCCGGCATAGTTATGAATACATATAGGATAATTTATTATTTTCCGATTCTTATGCTTTCAGGCTTGATTACAGGTATAATAAACGGAATTATAGCAGATATAATTATCAAACGATGGAAAAAGCCGGCTTATTGAAGAAATACTAAAAAACGCAGCGTTATGGAGAAAAGCGAATTATAAAATGTGAGTTTAACACATAAAACAAATACAAAAAACAGCCGAGAAATCGGCTGTTTTTTGTATAATAAAATATATAGTTACAAAAATTATGCGCAATTGTTTTTGCAGGGTAAAACCGTTGACATACCGTGCTTTTTTTGATATAATTGCACAAAATAAATACTATGAGTATATAAAAGCACTCTGTATGGCTCTTAAACGAGTTTATCAGGGTGCTTTTGTTATAATATAATAACTTACAGTATAAATATAATATAATAATAAAATGACCTAGCCGGCAATCACCTAAAGGTGATTAGGGGGCGGTGCTTCCTGCACGCAGGAAGCAAGGTAGGCGAGCATAATTCTCGCCGGAGGGTGTGGGGTAACCTTATTAAGCTAATAGCAATGCAGATAGCATTATTGTAATTTGTCTTTATCTTTTTCTATTTCGTCTGCTATAAGCTTTGCTATTAGCTGCTGTTCGTTTTTGTAGCCTTTAATAAGTGCGTAAGCTCGTAATTTTTCAACTGTTCCTTTTGGAACAACAATGTTAAGTAATTCGTGGTATTTATCAATTCCTATTTTTTTTCTACTTTTTTTAACAATAAAATATGTGAATATTCCTATTCCAATCCATACAACGAGACAAGGTATTATTGTTTGTAATGTTTCATTCATTTTTTCGGTAACTCCTTATATGTATTTGTAAATCCGAGAATGTAATCAGCGGATACATTGTAAAATCTGCAAAGTGTAATTAAGTGTCTTAAAGGTAATTCTCTGTTTCCTTTTTCATATTCGCTATAATACTGTTGTGATATTCCCAATCTTTTTGCAACATCAGATTGATATAAATCATTGTCAGTTCTTAAGCTGTATAGCCTTTCTTTTAATTCGTTCATTTTGTACCTCCTAAATATAATTTATCACACACAATAAATTATGTATTGACATACATAAGAATTTGTGTATAATTGTAATCAGATACATAATATGTTATGTATCGCAGGAAGGTCACTTGAAAAAGTGAAAGCACCAAGAAGCCCCGGAGTAGTTCCACCGGGGCAATTACCTAAAGAAAAAATAATAAAAGAATTAAAAGAAAGAAAGGAAATAAGATTATGGAAGCAATAATAAAGGGTAATTTTGTAAAAAACGATGCAATTAAGAAAAAGGACGGTACGGTTTTAAATGTGGCTATTGTTTTAGCCGGCAATGAAACCGTGCAGATTAACAATATGATGTTTGGCGCGGATGTTAAACCACTTCAGCCGGTTGAACTTCGTGTCAATATAAAAAATAGTCAGTATGGCTTGTATATTACACCGGTCACAAATAACTAAAATATTAGCAATCATTATGATTGCAGGTGCTTTTTTTCTTCCACAAATGAACGCTTATGCATATTCAACATCAGATGCAGAACTTGAACCGTACCGGGACAACTCGGTTATCAACGATTTAGGCTTTGATTTACCAACATTCAAGTATAAAGTGCTTTATAAAAATAACACTTATGTGCTTGATACTGATGTTACGCAGTATTTCTACATACTCGTTAATTATGAAGACTTACAATATTGTGATGTCGGACTTGACAGCTTTTCAATGAGCAAAGGTAAATGCTGTATTGCTGTTGTTGATGTTAATTCATCATACAGCGGTGATTATAGATATATCGACTGCTCGTCATCAGAGGACTTTGAAAAACAGCTTGAAAAACTTTATCCAAATCAAAGAATGAAGTTCGGTGACCTTGTAAGCTTTTATGTTCCTGAAAAGACAGTAATTAACGATTTCTCGAAGCTGATAAATTATCAGCAACTTGTCGATAAGCTCGATACTGTAACAACTCTTGTAATTGTTCTGTGTTTGGCTTCCGGCATAATCATTGGTTGTCATTTCCTTAAGCAATTCAGCTTTTGGAAGTGGTAATAAAAGCCGACTGTGTCGGTTATTGCACTGCTGGCTTACTAAATAAGTAAGGCACGAATGTTTTAAAAGGAATTGATTTGAATGAATATATCAGACGGTGTATATATCTTAACAGTCGGCTTGGCTCTTGGGTTTGTTATAAGTGCTTGTTTTTCCATTTTGGGATATGTCATTTATTTCTTGCTCAAGCTAATTGATAATTCAACTAAATAAGGGGGTGAAAACAATGAAGATTACAGAAAAGCTTAAGGCACACGCTTCAAAAATTGCAGCTGCTGTAACAGGTGGTGCAGTAATGATTGCCGGAGCTGTTCCGGCTCTTGCCGCAGATGGTGCTTCTGATACCGAAGGTCTTAAGACTGCGTTGTCTACTGCATTCGGTCAGATTAAAACCGATGCCTTTTCTATGATGGGTACAGCTCTTCCTATTGCTCTTGGCATTATCGGCGCTGTACTTGCTGTTAAACTTGGCATTAAATTCTTCAAAAAGTTCTCTAACGCAGGTTAATGTTAAGAACAGTGATTTCATCTATAATACGGTCAGAATACAGTATTCTGACTGTATTTTTTTAAGTCGAAAATGTATTACAAAATGCGGAAATGTGCGATTACCGGGAACGATTGCTATTGCTCTAATTGGTTATCCCCTGGAGAGTCTAGGGGTGCCTTAATGTCTGAACGAGCGAAAAGCGAAGTGAGTTGTAGTCGGCGGGGTTTGACGAATGAGTTACCTTTATTATTCCGTCACAAGCGAAAGAAATCTATATGAAAGGGTGATTAGATGACTTCAGAGTTTACAGAGATTATAAGTTTAAGAGTAGATGATAAGCTACTTTATCAAATTAAAAACAATCTGCGTACCGGTGAAAACTTAAGCGACTTTATTCGAAAAGCAGTGCGTAGTTATTTGGCTATTGTTCAAACGGAGTAGGGGGTGATTTTATGACTGAAAGATTATTTGAACTTCGGCAAAGTAATAAGCTTGCCGCTAAAATTCTTGTGGCGTTTTTTGTAATTGCGCTTGCAATGGTAATGGCATTTGCTCCGCCGGTAGAAACGGTAGCACTAGCAAATGAAGTTAATCAAGTATGTGCTGCTGTCGGGGTTATTGTAGCTGCTGTTACCGGTAGTGCTGTTGCCGGGGGAATGTTAGCTACTGCCGGAGTAACTGCAACTGCTGCCATTCTAACCGGTACCGTTTCTGCTTTTATTGCGTTTCTCGTTGCTATGGGTGTTGGTATGACCGTTGCAAGCCTTATCAGACTTCTTACCAGCGAAAGCTCTCTTGATAAATTCGGTGTAAGTTTTTGGAAAACAATCAAAGATGTTTGGGATTATAACAAACAAAAAGTTGTTTGCACTGCAGCAACATTCCAAATGATATGTGCAAAGATAAAGCAGGCATTAGGAATTGACGGAACTGCGCCTGAACCGACTGCAAGTGATTATATATTTATTACATCAGCTGCACCGACAATTGATGATTTGGGACTTCCTACGCTTAATTCTTGGGATCTTGAAGAGGATAAATTACCAAAGCCATTAACTGGTGTGTCATCTATTGGCAGCCTTTATTATGGTAAAAGCGGTCAGGAAGCACAAAAAACTACATATGTTAGTAATTATTATATTGGTACATATCGTGAAAGCGGTGATATATACGGAAATATTGGTCTGGTTGTTGATGATGCTACATATGCATTTACAACTGGTGTTACACTTCAGGAGGCTTGTGGTTTTGTTTCAAAACCGATTGTAAACAAAGCAAGTAAAAGTTGTTGGTTTATTGCTTCAGAAGCCTGGCAGACAGCTTTTGCAGGTGGCTATCGTTCAGCTATTGCAAAGTTAAAAATTAACGGCAGCGATCTTAAAACTTATAGCGGAAATAATGGTAACTATTGTTATTACAGTGTTTCTAACGGTTATTTAGTTGCATATGTTGTTGATGATAACGGTAAAATCATTAAACCTAAAAGTGTTGAAAATTTCCTTTATTACACTTTTTACTTGGGTTATCGTCCTGCTTTTGCGTATGGCGATTCTAAAAATAAGGATAAAACAATTCTTGATAATCACAGTAATATTAAAGATATGTCTGATGCGGATTATAAGAAAGTTACAACGGAATCATCAGACTTAAGAAAAACAAGAACCCGGAATAAAGATGTTACATATGATTCAAAAAAAGACAGAACTAAAAGTATAACCGATGCTATTAAGAGTACCGGTAAGACTGATGTAAAAGGTAAAGTAACACTTGATTCTGTCGGCTTGTCTGAATCGACTGTAATTGATACTGTTAAGGCTTTAGATGTGTCTGATGTAATCGGTGTATCAGGTGTAAGTGCAACTGATTTAGCTGTTACTGATACTGCAACCGGTGAAGAAACAAAGATTGATGCACCTGCAGAAGAATCAATACCTTTTGACCTCGGCCCTAAGCTTATCAAATTTTCTGCAGAGGGTATAGCTGACAAGTTTCCTTTTTGCCTGCCGAAGTTTTTGTACAATCAATTAAATATTTTAGTAGCTGATGCAAAAGATCCAAAGTTTAAAATACCATTTAAAGTTGAAAGTGCTAATTTATCCGGTGATATTGATTTAGACTTAACAATGAGCGGTAAGGCAAAGACGGTAACAAAAATAACAGATTTCTTTTTGTGTGCTGCATTACTTGTAGGTTTGGTATTTGCTACCAAAAAGCTTGAATTCTAAAGGGGTGATGAAATGATAACACTTTCAATAGAATCAATCGTATCAAATGTTTGGTACTATTTGTGTAAGGGAATAGCAAGTATCTGTGATTTTATAATATCATTCTTCCCGGATAACAAAATGGAAAATTTGGCTGTTCCGGAAGAAGTAGCTAATATATTAGGCTATGTCAATTACTATTTGCCTGTTAAACAGTTTATAGTGATTATTTCAGGTTGGTTGCTGTGTCTTATAGCATTGATGATTTACAGGCTTTTAGCAGGCTTCTTCAGACTTGTAGGGGGTGGATAATATGATTTATCTGTATTCAGGTGTTCCCGGCTCCGGCAAGAGCTACCACGCTACTATGGATATAAGGGAATTTGCCATAGAAAAGAAATTATATGTTATTACTAATTTGCCTGTTGATTATGATTTGTTGTGTAAGCATAGCTCTGTGAAGCCCTCAGAAGCTCGAAAACGCGTTTTTATCAAAGATAACGAAGAAATAACTGTTGACTACCTTAAACAATTTTCAAGGCAATATCTAAAGCGTGGTAAAGAAAATCAATGCTTGTTGGTCTTTGATGAAGCAGGCGATAAGTTTAATGCAAGAGACTTCAGTGCTTCAGACAGAATGGAATTTGTTAAGTTCTTCAGAGTTCACCGGCATTACGGTTATAAGGTTCTTTTGGTCTGCCAACATGATAGATACCTGGATAGACAAGTCAGAGGATGCATTCAGACTGAAATTGAGCATAGAAGCTTTAAGTATTATAAAACCTTTGGGTTTTTGCTTTATATGCTGTTTGGCGGTCTTTTTCAGACGATTAGCTATAATTACCCAATAATCAGTCAAGGTAGGAAAGCAGCGCGTACAGGCTCTAAAATCATACGATTAAGAAAAAAGTATGCAAATATATATAACACTTTTCAATGCTTCGATGATGAGCTTGACAAGCTTTCACCCGGTGGCTCCGGGGTGGCGGTCTTTTCGGCCGCCGGGGTCCTGGAGACACCCTAAAAAATGCATTTAGATTATAATAGTACATTTTAAGTTATATATTATTTAACTTGGCTAATCCTCATTTAAGAACCAAATTAAACTAAACCGGGCAATGCATTATTCAATTTAGAACTGAGGGAAAAACCTATGACTAAATTTGCTTACAAGCGACGAGATATAAAAATTATAGTCAGCGGTGATATTGTTGAGCTAATTCAATATAGAGTACCTGTTAATTGTGAAAAAAGAGATTATGAAATTGTTAAGGGTTCAAAAAACGATTTAGATAAAAAAGAAGAAAACTTACAAAGAGCGCGCTCAAATATTCGCCGCTATATATGGCAGAATGTTACACCGTATTCAAAATTTATTACGCTTACATACAAAGATACCGTGCTTGATTATGAAACGCTTCTATATGATATGAAGCAGTTTTTTAAGAATTTAGGCAGGGCAGGGTACTGCAATAAAAATTATTTATGGATAATGGAGCATCAGATAGAACGCGGAAAAAAAGAAGGTAATGCAGGCTCGTTACATTCACACTGTATTTTGTTTGATGATGAATACATTCCTTTTGATGCCATAAATAAAGCCTGGGGTAAGGGTAATACCGATATTCATAAGCTTAATGATATTAACAATGTAGGCGCTTATGTATCAAAATATCTTACAAAAGAAACCTATTCAGAGTTTAACAGGCATAGCTATCATATAAGCAGGAGACTTCAAAAACCGACTGAATACTGCCACGATGGCTATGTAACTGATGTTGAATTCGGAAAAGAAATTCTTGATCAGGTAGATTGGTATCATATGCATACCACAAATTATGAATACGATACAAGTAACGGAAAGTTTCAAAATTCAATTATTTACAAGCAAGGGAGATTAAGAAATGGCAGATATATGCAAGAATTGTAAATTCAGAAGTTATATATCAATTTATTGCCCGGCAAGGATTTGTGACATTATGTTTGATAGTATCACGCAGGCAGTAATTGACTGTGACCATTATGTAAAGGATGATAATCTTGTTAGTCGAAAAAGTGGATATACAAAGAATTAAGGCACTTTTGGAAAGTGTACCGGGACAAATGGAAATTGATTCAATAAATCTGAAAAACGGTTATAGCTTAAATTTAGTTGCTGGAGAGCAAGAAATAAATCAAGCCGGGTTTGAAGATGCATTAAATCAATTAAATGATATATTAGGCTTTTACAAATCATTAGATAGTGGCAATAAGCTGCTACAAAAATAGTTACAAAAATTATGCGCAATTGCTTTTGCAGGGTAAAACCGTTGACATACCGTGCTTTTTTTGATATAATTGCACAAAATAAATATTTTGTGCAATTCAGGGGAGCGAAAAGGCTGAAATATTGAAATTTTGCTAAAATCTTGTTAAAATAGCGAAATAAAGCATCGTAATTATCATTTTAACATTTCTGCTTATTTCAGGCTACAATTTCCAGCCGTTCAGTTTATTTTGAATGATACTTGTATCATTCAAAATAATTCTATTTGATGATAATTTATTTTATATAATGATGATTGATTATTTTTACATAATAAAATTGCGTTTTGATTTACAAAATCAATTTAATATATAGGAGTTGATAAATTTGCGTAAAGATGAATTTGGTACATTACCGAAACTTGTTCAAAAATATCTTGTATATATTGAAGCTATTAAAGGTCACAGTGAAAAATCCGTTTTGGAATACGCTTCTGATTTGCGTACTTTTTTTAGATATATGACTAAATTAAAAGGTTTGTACAGTTTTGATACAGATGAAGAGAAAATTGACTTGTCCCCTATTGATTTAGAATTTATACAGAGCGTAAAACTTGAAGACGCGTATGAATTTATGATATATTGTAAAAATGTACGCCAAAACAATGAAGCTACCCGTGCAAGACGCGTAATAAGTATTAGGCGATTTTATACATATTTAACTGATAATTTAGGCGTTCTTGAAAAAAATCCGCTTAAAAATTTAGATATTCCAAAAACAAAAAAATCGCTTCCTAAATACCTTACGCTTGACGAAGCGGAAAAGCTTTTGTCTGTAATTGAAGGTAAATACAAAGAGCGAGATTACGCAATTATTACTTTATTTTTAAATTGCGGTATGCGACTGAGCGAACTTGTTTCAATAGATTATAACGATATAAAAACAGACGGCACTATCGTTATTACCGGTAAAGGAAATAAGGAGCGAACAGTATATCTTAACCAGGCTTGCATCAATGCTATAACAGCATATTTGAAAGTTAGGCCACATGACAAAGTTAAAGACAAAGCTTTGTTTTTAAGCTCGAGAAATCAAAGAATAAGTAACAGAAGTGTTCAGCATATTGTTGAAACATATATTAAAAAAGCCGGACTTGGCGACAGAGGTTTATCTGTACATAAGCTCAGGCATACTGCTGCAACTTTAATGTACCAATACGGTAATGTAGATGTGTTATTATTAAAAGAAATACTCGGCCATGAAAATTTGAGTACAACGGAAATATATACTCATATAAGTGATGACGCAACTAAAAAAGCAGTTGATTCAAACCCATTGTCAAATGAAAAACCTAAATGGTAATAATGCTTTTGAGTAAAGTTTCTAATACTGCCGATACCCCGGAACATATGATAATTGCTAAACCATATATTAAAAATTCTTTTAAGCTTGGCTTGAAATCAATTTTTGATACACTTTCTTTTTTAGTTATGCTGACTATTTCTTTTGATACATTACTGCTTGTTTTTATAGTGAACATAAGTATTGTTAAAAATAGTGCTGAAAAAGGAGCAATCAATATTATTGCATATCCTACACCTTTTGTTTGAAAATTCATGTAATAATAAGCTGTGCTTATACCTGTTTGTAAGCCTAATATAAAAGGAATTATGTTAACTATTCCGTATCCGATAAGGCAAAATGCAAGAAAAACCGTAATTAAAAAAAGCGACATATAATTACAAATATTTTCGCAAAACAATTGGCTTACAGTTGTGTTTTTAGATTGAAAGAGTTTATCAAATGAATTGCTTTGCAAAAGACGATATATTACAGAGCCGATTGCAAGCGCGCAGGAATACAATACAGTTGAATAAATTATTGTTTTATTATCAATGATTATTTTTTCAAAATCTATTTTCTTTTCGTCTTTGCTGTCTTCTAAATTGAATTCTTTTTTTAATTCCAAAGGTATATCATTCATATTTTATTTCCTCTTCCCTGCCGATAAAACGGAAGCAATAAATGAAACAGAAACTATTATTGCAAGCGATATGAACAACTGAACAAAATCTTTGTTTTTAAATGCATAATTCGCGATAGAAAATATTACTATTGGTATAATCGAAGCGAAAGACAGTGCTGAAATGTTATGCTTAAACCCTTTTAAGCATAGTGTTGGCACAATAAATGACGAAAAAGCACAAGTAACATAGCCGCAATATTTACATATAATCAAGTCTAAATCAAATTTTAATACAGCAAAAGAAAAAATAAATGATAAAGCACTAATTGATAAAACTGTTAAAATTATAGATTTTAAAACAAATTTAATAATTATGCTTTTTGCGTTTAAATTACTGATTTTAGGCATAATAAAACCCCCTGAATAATTACTATTCAAGGGGTTGTTTTTTTAGAACAAAATTATTTTTCGTTTTTGTCAGCTTTATCAGATTCTTCTTTTTTATCTGATTTTTTTGAAGCTTTCTTTTCTTTTGCAGCTTCTCTTGCAGCTTCAATTTCTTTTTGACGCTGCTCATTTTTGGTTTTATTTGTGTTAATTGCCCAGCGTTCAATTTTCATTTTGTTTCTGTCAGCACCGGTTTCAATGATAAGGTCGTTTTCACGAATTGTAACAACACGGCCAACAATACCGCCGATTGTAACAATCTCATCGCCGATTTCAAGAGCATTTCTCATTTCCTGCTCTTCCTTTTGACGCTTCTTTTGTGGGCGAATCATAAGAAAATACATAACAGCAAATAAAATAACCATCATTACAATCATTTGAATGCTGCTTGATTTCTGATTAGCAGTATTTGATGTTGCATTTTGTGCGAACAATAAAATAGATTCCATAAAAATAGTTTCCTCCAATAATATGATAAATGATATTATAAATTAAATTTATACATTTTGCAAGACTTTTCTAAATTCTTGTATCAAGTTTAACACAAAATTCATTTTTATAATCTTCAAATGTGCCGTTATCCAAATTATCCCTTATTTCCTGCATTAAATTATTATAGAAATGCAGATTGTGAATAACTGCAAGGCGCATACCCAAGATTTCATTACTTTTAAATAAATGGCGGATATAAGCTCTTGAATGTTTTTGGCAGGTAGGGCAATTGCATTCTTCATCAATTGGTTTATCATCACGCTCATATTTTGCGTTGTTTATGTTAATTATGCCTTTTTTAGTAAACAAATGACCGTGGCGAGCATTTCTTGACGGCATTACACAGTCAAATAAATCAACACCCCTGCTTACACCTTCAAGTATATTACCCGGCGTACCTACACCCATAAGATACCTTGGTTTATCTTTAGGTGCATATGGTTCAACTGCGGAAATAATACGATACATATCTTCTTTTGGTTCGCCGACTGCAAGACCACCGATTGCATAACCGTCTAAATCCATTTTTGCAATTTCTTTCATATGTGAAATTCTTAATTCATCGTATATGCATCCTTGGTTTATGCCGAAAAGAAGTTGATTTTTATTTATTGTTGTTTCCAATGAATTAAGCCTGTCCATTTCATTTTTACAGCGTTCAAGCCAGCGAAGTGTACGCTCGCAAGCTTCTTTTGCATATTTTAAAGTTGCAGGATTTTTTACACATTCATCAAAAGCCATTGCAATGGTAGAACCTAAATGTGACTGTATTTGCATACTTTGTTCAGGTCCCATAAATATTTTTCTACCGTCAACATGTGAATTAAAAACTACACCATCTTCGCTGATTTTGTTAAGTTTTGCAAGGCTGAATACCTGGAATCCGCCGCTGTCGGTTAAAATTGGTTTGTCCCAATTAGTAAATTTGTGCAAGCCGCCCATATCGTATACAAGGTCGTCACCGGGGCGAACATGAAGGTGGTATGTATTGCAAAGCATTACCTGACAGCCGATATTTTTTAAATCATCTGTTGAAAGTCCGCCTTTTATTGCCGCTGAAGTAGCAACATTCATAAAAGCAGGTGTTTGCACAGTTCCGTGAACAGTTTCAAACTGTCCCCTTCTTGCTGTTCCCTCTTGTTTTAATAATGTATATTTAGCCATAATTTCCTCTCAAAATAAATAATCAGTGAATAAACATTGCGTCGCCGAAACTGAAAAATCTGTATTTTTCTTTTACTGCGGTGTTATATGCATTCATAATATTGTCAAAACCGGCAAATGCAGAAACAAGCATTATGAGCGTGCTTTCAGGCAAATGGAAGTTTGTAATAAGTGCATCCATACATTTGAATTCGTAACCCGGATATATAAATATGCTTGTATCATCTTCATCTGCACAAATGCATCCGTTTTTAGTTGCAACTGATTCTAATGTTCTGCAACTTGTTGTTCCTACCGATATAACCCTGCCTCCGTTTTTTTTGGTTTCGTTAATTAAATCAGCAGTTTCCTGTGGCATAATATAATGCTCTGTATGCATAGTATGTTTTGTGACATCATCAACTTTAACGGGCCTGAAAGTGCCAAGTCCTACATGAAGTGTTACATATCCGATATTTATACCTTTTGCTTTAATTTCTTCAAGCATTTCTTTGGTAAAATGCAAACCGGCAGTCGGAGCTGCGGCTGAACCCAAATGCTCGCTGTAAACTGTTTGGTATCTTTCTTTATCATTAAGCTTTTCCTTAATATATGGTGGAAGCGGCATTTGACCTATTTCATCTAACACGGCATAAATATTAGCGTCGCAGTCAAATTTGATTATTCTGTTTCCGTCTTCAAGTACATCAATAACCTTGCATTCAAGCTTTCCATCGCCAAAAACAAATTCTGTACCGATTTTTGCTTTTTTTCCTGGTTTGCAAAGGCATTCCCATACAAGATTTTCATGTTGTTTTAAGAGTAAAAATTCGACAACAGCACCGGTTTCTTTTTTTACGCCGAAAATTCTTGCAGGTATTACTCTTGTATCATTAAGTATTAAACAATCACCGGGTACCAAATAATCAGTTAAATCTTTAAAAATTTTATGCTCAATTTCACCTGTTTTCTTATCTAAAAGCATAAGCCTTGATGCATTTCTCGGCTCAATCGGGGTTTGAGCAATAAGTTCCTGTGGTAAATCATAATAAAAGTCTGAAGTTTTCATCATATTCTCCGTAAATTTTGATTGACATATATATATAATAAGTGTTATTATAACAAATAAGTACGGTACACGCTCAAAGCTCAGGTGTGCGAAACCGTCAACAAGTATTATATTGCATATTATCTTGTTTTACAAGTTATTTTTTAAGGAGATTACAAACTATGAGTAAAAAGTACAATGTCGGCATTGTCGGCGCAACCGGTATGGTAGGTCAAAGATTTGCAACATTACTTGAAAACCATCCTTGGTTTAATGTTGTTTGCCTTGCAGCATCATCAAGAAGTGCAGGAAAAACTTATGAAGAAGCTGTCGGTAAAAAATGGTGTATGGATAAACCTATTCCTGAAAATATGAAAAACATTGTTGTTATGGACGCAACAAATGATATTGATAAAATCACTTCACAGGTTGATTTCGTTTTCTGTGCAGTTGATATGAAAAAAGATGAAATTAAAGCACTTGAAGAAGAATATGCTAAGCACGAATGCCCTGTTGTTTCAAATAACAGCGCACATAGATTTACACCTGATGTTCCTATGGTAGTTCCTGAGCTGAATGCAGAGCATATAAATATTATTCCTTCACAAAGAAAAAGACTTGGTACAAAGCGAGGATTTATTGCAGTTAAATCTAATTGCTCACTTCAGTCATATGTTCCGGCTCTTTTCCCTCTTAAAGATAAGTTCCCAATTAAGAAAGTTCTTGTATGTACTTATCAGGCAATTTCCGGTGCAGGTAAAACATTTGAAACTTGGCCTGAAATGATTGATAATGTTATTCCTTACATTGGCGGTGAAGAAGAAAAGAGTGAAAAGGAACCTCTCAAGCTTATGGGTAAAATTGTAGGCGATGAAATTGTTTCAGCTGATTCACCTGCTTTTACAGCTCAATGCATTCGTGTTCCTGTTTCAAACGGTCACCTCGGTGCTGTTTTTGTTGAGTTTGAAGATAAGAAGCCTACAAAGGAAGAGATGATTGAAATTTGGGAAAATTATTCAGGCAGAGCGCAAGAACTTGAACTTCCGTCAGCTCCAAAGCAATTCCTTCATTATTTCACAGAACCTGACCGCCCTCAAATCCATTCTGAAAGAATGCTTGAAAACGGTATGGCTGTTTCAATCGGCAGACTCAGAGAAGATACACAGTACGATTATAAATTCGTATGCCTTTCTCATAACACACTTCGCGGTGCAGCAGGCGGCGCAGTTCTTCTTGGTGAACTTCTTGCTGCTGAAGGTTATTTTGACTAAACAATATAATTTGTATATTTTAAGGAGATAATCATTATGAAGAATCCTATATTTACAGGTGCGGCAGTTGCTATCATTACACCAATGAACGAAGACGGCACTGTTAATTATGATGAATTTGCAAAGTTTATCGACTTTCAAATTGAAAACGGTACTGACGCTATTGTAGTATGCGGTACCACCGGTGAAAGCTCAACACTCAAAGTAGTTGAGCATAATGAATGTATCAGATGGTGCGTTGAATATGTAAATCACAGAGTTCCTGTTATTGCAGGTACCGGCTCAAACAGCACAGCTTGTGCTATTGAAATCAGCCGCGAAGCTTGTAAAAACGGTGCTGATGCGCTTTTACTCGTTACTCCGTACTATAATAAAACAAGCCAGAGAGGTCTTATAGCTCACTATACAGCTATTCACGATGCAACAGATCTTCCTATCATTCTTTACAATGTTCCTTCAAGAACAGGCGTTAACATTAAGCCGGAAACAGCAGCCGAGCTTGCAAAGCTTCCGAGAGTTAACGGTATTAAGGAAGCATCAGGTGACCTTGACCAAGTAGCAAAGATTCATGAACTTTGCGGTGACGAACTTAATATTTGGAGCGGTAATGACGACCAAATTTATGATATTCTTGAGCGCGGCGGTAAAGGTGTAATCAGCGTTCTTTCTAACATTGCACCAAAAGAAACACATGATATTGTTGCCAAATATTTAGATGGTGACAAGCCGGCATCAAAGAAACTTATGGATAAGTATGAAAAGCTTGCCAAGGCAATGTTTGTTGATGTTAATCCGATTCCTGTTAAAGAAGCAGTAAGTCTTATCGGTTTTAACGCAGGCCCGTTAAGACTTCCTCTTGTTGAAATGGATGAAGCTAACAAGAAATATGTTAAAGAAACAATGGAAGAATACGGATTAGTAAAATAATAATTATTAAGGAAGTTAAAAATGACTAAGCTAATTATTACCGGTGCTAACGGAAAAATGGGAAAAGTTATTAAAAGTATTGTTGAAAATCGTGATGATTGCGAAATCGTTGCAGGTGTTGACCTTAATACTGATGATAACGGTGCCTTCCCTATTTATTCAAGCATAAATGATATTAAAGAAAGTGCAGATGCGATTATTGATTTTTCAAATCCTGTACTTCTTAATGATTTACTTTCTTATTCTGAAAAGACCTCTACCCCACTTGTTATTGCAACAACGGGTTATAGTGATGAGCAAAAGAAGCAGATTGCCCAAGCGTCAAAAACAACACCTATTTTCTTTACATATAATATGAGTATGGGAGTTAATCTTCTTGCTAATCTTGCTAAAAAAGCAGTTGAAGTGCTTGGTGATGATTTTGATATTGAAATTGTAGAAAAACATCATAATCAAAAAATTGATGCACCGAGCGGCACTGCCCTTATGCTTGCAGATGCAATGTGTGAGGAAATTGAAAAGCCTATGAAGTATGAATATGACCGTCATTCAAAGCGTGAAAAGCGTACTAAAAATGAAATCGGTATTCACGCTGTAAGAGGCGGCACAATAGTCGGTGAACACGAAATTATATTTGCAGGCAGGGATGAAATAATTACCCTCTCACATTCAGCAAGAAGCAAGGAAATTTTTGCTGTCGGTGCTGTTAATGCTGCGGTTTATATGAACGGCAAGGGCGCCGGTCTTTATGATATGAAAGAACTTATTGATTAAGTTATAGCAAGACAAACTTCTAAAGGTTTGTCTTGTTTTTTTTATATAAATATGTTTTAATATATATAATATATTATGGTGGTGAATGGAATATGAATATTCAGCAGCTTCGCTGTATTGTGGAAATAGCAAGAGTAGGTTCAATTACAAAAGCGGCAGAAAATCTATATATGAATCAGCCTAATTTAAGCCGCACGGTAATTGAATTTGAAAAAGAATACGGCGTAACATTATTTATAAGAAATTCCCAAGGTGTTACTTTAACCGATAATGGCAAAAAAGTTGTTGAAAAAGCCGAGGAAATTATTAAAAAAACTAATGATTTAAATCATTTTCTATATAATAATGATAAAGAAAAAATAAATGTTAAACTTGCTGTTCCGCGCGCTTCGTATATTTCTGTTGCTTTTTGTGATACCATTAAATGTTTTGACAATAATAATTTTAATATTTCATTTAAGGAGTGTAATAATACAGATATTTTAAATGATGTAATGATGAACGGTTACAATCTTGGTATTATCAGAGTTCCGGCAGATTTAGAAGCAAAATATAAAAAGATGCTTACTTCAAAACAAATGCAGTTTAAGGAAATATGGAATTTTAAATGCAATGTTGTATTTTCAAAAAATCATCCGCTTGCCGGCAAAGACAAACTTTGCTTTAATGATTTAAAAGAATATTCCGTATTATTGCACGATGATGAGTATGTTCCGTTTATATCTAAAGAAGAATTAAAGAAACTCACTCCTTCATATGATTCATCCAGCAAGATTTTAATACAGGAAAGAGGCAGCCAATTTGATATTTTATCCCGCCTTACAAAAACATATATGTGGGCAACCCCTATTCCGCAGACACTGCTTGATAATCATAAACTCATAATGAAAAAATGTATTGATAATAAGCAATCTTTTGTTGATATTCTTATTTATCCTAAAAATTATTCTCTTTCCGAATTTGAAAAGAAATTCATTGAAAATATATTTGAAATTAAATATGCACTTGAAAACGGTGAAAATGCAGATTAAATCTGTATTTTTACCGTTTTTTTACAAAAACAAATATGAATAAACTGTAAATATTTAATAGACAATAATTGATTATTGTGCCTGTTTCCAAATATTATACTAAAATAATTTTTTATTTAACAAATATATGATACAAATTTAACAAAGTATCCAATAATTGACATATGTCGATAATAACATATCATAATTGATATGTTATATACAAAAATTTATATTACTATTATTATAATTATTATGTTAAAATTCATTAACGGAAAAGAAAAAATCCATTAAATAATAAATTATTCTATTAAGGAGGAATAATCATGGTAGATTTCGAACAATGGGAAGGCTTTGAAGGCTCTCTCTGGAAAGAAGAAGTTAATGTTCGTGACTTCATTCAGAAGAACTACACAGTCTATGACGGCGACGAATCTTTCCTTGCAGGTCCTACTGATGCTACAAACAAGCTTTGGGGTATTCTTCAGGGTCTTCAGAAGGAAGAGCGTGCTAAGGGCGGCGTACTTGATATGGAAACAAAGGTAGTTTCAGGTATCACCGCTTACGGTCCGGGCTACATCAGCGAAGCTGATAAGGACTTAGAAAAAGTAGTAGGTTTACAGACAGATAAGCCTCTTAAGAGAGCATTTATGCCATTCGGCGGTATTAAGATGGCTGAACAGGCTTGCTCAACATACGGTTATGAGCCTGATCCTGAACTTCATAAGATTTTTACTGAATATTGCAAGACTCATAATCAGGGCGTATTTGATGCTTACACTCCTGAAATGCTTAAGGCTCGTCACAATAAGATTATCACAGGTCTTCCTGACACTTACGGCCGTGGTCGTATTGTAGGCGATTACAGAAGAGTTGCTCTTTACGGTATCGACTTCCTTATGGAAGAAAAGAAGCATGACTTTGCTAACTGCGGTGACGGTACTATGACTGACGATGTTATCCGTCTCAGAGAAGAAATCACAATGCAGTATAAGGCACTTGCTCAAATGAAGAAGATGGCTGAAAGCTATGGCTTTGATATTTCTAAGCCTGCTAAAGACGCTAAAGAAGCAGTTCAGTGGTTATACTTCGGTTACCTTGCTGCTATCAAAACTCAAAACGGTGCTGCAATGAGTGTCGGCAGAATTTCAACTTTCCTTGATATTTATATTCAAAGAGACCTTGAAGCCGGTAAAATTACCGAAGCTGAAGCTCAGGAACTTATAGATCATCTTGTAATGAAATTCAGAATGGTTAAGTTTGCAAGAATCCCATCATACAATCAGCTCTTCTCCGGTGACCCTGTTTGGGCTACTCTTGAAGTTGCAGGTATCGGTGTTGACGGTCGTTCAATGGTTACAAAGAATGACTTTAGATTCCTTCATACTCTTGAAAATATGGGTCCTTCACCTGAACCAAACCTTACAGTTCTTTATTCATCATCACTTCCTGACACATTTAAAAAGTATGCTGCTGATATTTCTATCAGAACAAGTTCAATTCAGTATGAAAACGATGATGTTATGAAGCCGGTATGGGGCGATGACTACTCAATTTGCTGCTGCGTATCAGCTACACAGACAGGTAAAGAAATGCAGTTCTTCGGTGCAAGAGCTAACCTTGCTAAGTGCCTTCTTTACGCTATCAACGGCGGTGTTGACGCTAAGACATTTGATCAGGTTGGTCCTAAGTACAGACCTATTACATCAGAATACCTCGATTATGACGAAGTAATCGAAGCATATGACAGAATGATGGATTGGCTCGCAGGTCTTTATGTTAATGTTCTTAACCTCATTCAGTTTATGCATGATAAGTATTATTATGAAGCTGCTGAAATGGCACTTATTGATACAGATGTAAGAAGAACATTTGCAACAGGTATTGCAGGTTTCTCACACGTTGTTGACTCACTCAGTGCTATTAAGTACGCTAAAGTTAAGACAATCAGAAACGAAGACGGTGTTGTTGTTGATTACGAAACAGAAGGCGACTTCCCTCGTTACGGTAACGATGATGACAGAGCTGACGAAATCGCTGTATGGCTTCTTAAGACTTTCCTTGACAAGATTAAGAAGCATCACACATATCGTAATTCAGAGCCTACAACTTCTATCCTTACTATCACATCAAATGTTGTTTATGGTAAGGCAACAGGTACAATGCCGGACGGCCGTAAGGCAGGCGCTCCTCTTTCACCTGGTGCTAACCCATCATACGGTGCAGAACAGAGCGGTCTTCTTGCTTCTCTTAACTCAGTAGCAAAGCTTCCATACGAATGGGCTCTTGACGGTATTTCAAATACTCAGACAATCAACCCGGGTGCTCTCGGTCATTCAGAAGAAGAGAAGAAGAACAATCTTGTTCAGGTTATGGACGGTTACTTTGACCAGGGTGCTCATCACCTTAACGTAAACGTATTCGGTACTGAAAAGCTTATCGATGCTATGGAACATCCTGAAAAAGAAGAATATCAGAACTTCACAATTCGTGTATCAGGTTATGCTGTTAAGTTCATTGACCTTACTAAGGAACAGCAGATGGACGTTATTTCAAGAACCTGCCACGACAGAATGTAATTATTAACTTATAAAGGATTTGTTGAAATTGGACGGTAAAATTCACAGCATTGAAACTTTTGGTCTTGTTGACGGACCGGGTGTCAGATATGTACTTTTTTTGCAAGGTTGCAATATGCGTTGCAAATATTGCCACAACCCTGAAACTTGGAGCTTTGATGATGCGAAGTTTACCGTTTCGGCAAAGGATGCATTCAACAAGGCATATAAGTATAAGAATTATTGGAGAAAAAACGGAAAGCCAAACGGCGGTATTACAGTAAGCGGCGGTGAACCTCTCCTTCAAATTGATTTTGTAACTGAATTTTTCAAGTATGCAAAAGAAAAAGGTGTTCACACCACACTTGACTCCTCCGGCTCTGCTTTTACAAGAGAAGAGCCTTTCTTCTCCAAATTCAATGAGCTTATGAAGTATACTGACCTTGTTATGCTTGATTTAAAGCAAACTGATACTGAAAAGCATAAAGAGCTTACAGGCAGAACTAATGAAAATATACTTGATATGGCTAAGTACCTATCGGATATTGGCAAAGATATGTGGATAAGGCGTGTTCTTGTACCTAATTTAACTAATGATGATAAAGAACTTAATAATTTGTACGACTTTATTTCATCACTTAAAACAGTTAAAAAGGTTGAAATACTTCCCTACCACACCTTAGGTATTTTCAAATGGGAAAACCTCGGTATCAAATATCCTCTCGAAGGCTATAAGCCGCCTACAAAAGAAGAGGTTGAAAAAGCCGAAAAAATACTTCATATAGAAAAATAAAACTAACCCTCCTAAAAAACAGGAGGGTTTTGTTATGCCTATTTTTAATTTGAAATTCTATTAAGTAATGCATAGTCCTTTGCATTTATATATCCGTCATTGTTCAAATCAAGATACATATTGTCATTACCTCGCACTACTTTAGTATTTACATAATCAATAAATATTGGCAATTCTCTTTTCGTTTTAGTTACAGTAGAATCGCATTCGGAGCATTTATAAGTAAGCTTTAAATTATCTGTACTCACAAATTTATAATTATGACCTAATGCGTCGATATAATTTTCAGTATAGCTTTCAGTGCATTTTGAACATTTATACAGTGTATAGCCCTTTTCTACGCATTTAGGAGAGATTATAGACTTTACAAACGAATGCTCATGAACAAATACTATATCATTATCAGCTTCTTCAATTCCAATGTAATCATCAGCACTTGAGGCACTGCTGTAGCTTCGTGTAATAACAGGTGAATAGAAGTACATACCGTCTATGCAGACATACGCTCGTGCGGAAACTTCATCTGTCAAATGATCTTTAGGAATGCCTGTAAATACTGCATTATATGTTGAAACAGTTCCTTCAACATTTCTTTTATTTGCAGACTTTACAAAAACATTATTTCTATTTGCTCTCAATGAATAATTCTTTTGAAAATCGTTTTTGTTTTTATATGAATTAAATGTATAAACAAAACCGTAATCAATACTTTCTGCGTATTTTTTGAAATCAAAATCAATAACTGTTTCATCAAACTCAAATCCAAAGCGCAAGCCATTATCTCTTGTTCGTATTTGTCCGCCTTTGCTTTTAGCAAATTTATCACTTTCAACACGGATGAATCTGTCTGTGTAACCATCTCTGTCTGCTTCGTTAAGTCCCGGTGTGTACTCGGGACTTATAAAGGTATATTTATAGTCCTTGTAATCATCGAAGAAATCAACTCCTGTCAGTTTATCACTGCAATAGATTGTTGTGTTATTTGGAATAGATAATGTTATATAAGTTGCCTTTGGTGCAAAAATCATATTTAGATTACTGCAACCGTTAAAGCGTCCGCTTAAGTCTTGCGCATTTGGAACATAAAGCACTTTAAGATTTTTACAGTTATTAAATGCATTGCTTCCAATTGATTTTGCTTTATTAAGTACAATTTCTTCAGCTGTGCAGCCGTCAAATGCATTATCATCTGCTCTTGTGCAATTAGGAAGATGTATTGTGCTGAAATATGTTCCTGCTAATCCTTTTTCAGCAACCCAATCTACTGATGAAAAATCAGGTTGTTTTGGTAATGATTTACAGCCGTAAAGAGCCTCACTGCCTATTTCTTTTACGTTTGATAAATCAATATTTGAAAGTGTATTACAACCATAAAGTGATTGCTTTCCAATATATCTTAATTCAGGAAATTTAATGTTAGATAACTTTTCGCATTCATAAAAACTGCACTCATTTATATTTTCAACATTATTTCCTTCTATTGAACTTAATTCAGTGCCATAGAAAGCATATTTTTCAATATCTGTTACCGAATCAGGTAATTTAATACTGTTGATATTTTGATTCCAAAAGCACTTTTGGCTGATTGATGTTGGTTGAATTCCATTTATACTATCAGGAACAACTAAATCTGTATCACTGCCAAGATAATTCAATATTGAACCGTTTCTGTCAACAATGTATTCAGGTTCATTATTTTTCAGAATATAGTAATCAAGTGAAGTGAATTTACTGTGCATAGATGTACCTGCTCTTGCAAAAGCTGCTGCAATAATTCTTGTTGAATCTGTAACTGCAATAGGCTCAGTATACTTTGTACCTCTTTCTTTTGTCGGAAGAGTGCCGTCGGTTGTGTAGTAAATATCAACAAGAGTATTAGCACATTTTAATTCAACACTTATATCATCACGATAAACTCCACTCTGATAATTTGTTGTTACATCTTTACATCTTGAGCCGTTTATGATATTTGAAAAATTAACCATACCAGCACCATAAAGATTGAAACAGCTACTTTTCTTAAATGGCATTGCCGTGTCAATGAGTTCCTGTTTAACTTGCTGAGGTGTGTATTTTCTGTTTTCCATAAGTACATAAGCGGCGGCCGCAGATACGAATGGTGTAGCAAGGGATGTGCCAAGAGAAAAGGTATAAGCATTTTTTTTTGACATATCTGCTGTGTAGATATATTCACCGGGTGCAGAAATATCAACTACTTGACCATAATTTGTAAAAGAGCAAGGTTTGTTATAATAATCAAATGCTGCTACTGTTATAGCACTTTCGCACTTCCCGGGTGCTTCAAACACTTCACGATTATCATTTCCTGCAGCAGCAACAACAGTTATTCCTTGATTAACAAGTTCATCTATTACAGATTCAATAATAACACCGGTTTTTAAGCCGAGCGAAAAGTTAATAATATCAGGTTTATTATTTAATTCCTCTATATAACTGCAAGCTGCAACAATAGTAGACGAACTGCCATAACCTTTGCTATCCATAACTTTATATGAGGATATTTTAACATTGCTTGGGGTACTATTTGCAATAACGCCCGCAACTTCTGTTCCGTGTCCATAATCATCTATTTCATTATTTGCTTCACCTGAGGCACTGGAATTAAATTTTGTACGAGTAATTCTGTTTTTAAATAATTCGTGATTATAATTGATACCACTATCAACAACAGCAATATTTATGGTAGGCTTTGCTTTTAATTTATAATAATCAAGAGCAGAATCTGAATCAACTCTTTCATACGACCAATTATCTCCCCATTCCTGATGGTTAGCTGAATCTGTGCAGTTTGCCAATGAGTCATAAGATACAATATATCCTGAATTCTCATAATTATGAAGTGCCTTTTCAGCATTATTTTCATCAGCATATTGCAAAAAAACATAGCCGAAGCCATAAACACTATCGATAGCATCATATTGTTCAATTTTATCATCGGACTTAACTATCAGTCTTGTATTGATAGTTTGTTCATCTGTACTGTCTAATTCATTGTAATTGTCATATTTATTGCACAGTGCGGCAATTTCTTTGCCTGTTTTTAATACACTTTGCTTTCTTGCTTCTTCTGCCATAACGCTTGTAATCGGTGCACATATAGATAAAACAATTACAAGTGACAGTAAAATGCTCAGTCTTTTTTTCATACAAACTCCCCTAATATATTTATTATATAAATAATAGCATAGTATTAAGACGTTATCAATACATATTGCGATATTGACAATATAAAGTTGTTTTGAATTTAACGATAATCAATTTACTGCATAAAAAGTTTGACCACCTTGCCCTCTAATACATCGGGTACGCTTATAGATTGCGGGCAATGATTTTTGCATTTATTGCACCAGGCGCAAGCAGTAGGATTAACAGCAAATGAATCATATACTTCTCTACCCTGCTGAATGTTAACATCACCTGAAACAACACTGTTATAAAGTGAAAAAAACGAACTGATTTTAATACCCTTTGGACAAGGCTGGCAATAATCACAGCCGGTGCATCCTATAACCTCACTTTTATTAAGTATTGATGCCGCTTTAAAGCAAATTGAATATTCATCATCACCAAATGCTTTGAAATCGGTTAAAGTTGACAGATTATCAAGCATCTGTTGCTCACTGTTCATTCCGCTTAAAATTGTAATTATATTTTTATGGCTTGCAACAAAGCCCATAGCCCAGGATGCTACGCTCATATTCGGCTTTTTGCTTTTAAACATATCTTTTATCTCGTTATTAACTAAAGCTAGCTTACCGCCCCTTACAGGCTCCATTACAATTGTAGGAATGTTTGCATCTTCAAGTGTTTGATATTGTGCTTTGGCATTTTGGTTTTTCCAATCAAGATAGTTCATTTGAATTTGTGCAAAATCCCAATCGTGAGCCGAAACTATATGCCTTAAATCATCAACTGTTCCGTGAAATGAAAAACCGATATATTTTATTTTTCCCTCTTTTTGTTTTTGCTTAATAAAGTCATATGCACCTAATTCTTCACATTTTTCAAAATTTTCTTTATCAAGTGAATGAAGAAGATAGAAATCAAAATATTCAATACCCGTTCTTTCAAGTTGATTTGCAAATATACGCTGCATATCTTCTTTTGTATCGCACATCCAAATAGGAAGTTTATCGGCAATGAAATATGTATTTCGCGGATATTTTTTTAACGCAAGGCCTATGAACTTTTCGCTTTTACCGCAGTGATACATATATGCGGTATCATAATAATTAACGCCGTTTTTATAAGCTAAGTCAACGAGTTTTTGAGCCTTTTCATAATCAATATTAGGGTTTGACTCTCTTTTTTGCTCGGTTTCGCACGGAAGTCGCATAGTCCCTAAGCCTAAAAGCGATACTTCGACATCCTTAAATTTTCTTTTATCTACCATAATTACTCCAATTGTTTTAAAAAGAGCAGGAAAACAAAAGTTCCTGCTCTTTATTTATATTATTCTTTAGTCCAAGTAACACCCTGTGGTGTATCTTTTAAGATAATGCCTTTTGCTTTGAGTTCATCACGAATTCTGTCTGCTGTTGCCCAGTCCTTATTTGCTCTTGCCTGCTGGCGTTCTTCAATAAGTGCTTCAATGTCTGAATCAACATCGTTGTTTTTTCTATTGTAAAGAATACCGAGAACATCACATAATTCATCAAAAACATCAGCGGCTGTTTGGCAAACATTTTTTGATACTTCTTTATCAAGAATTGATGTGTTAATATCCTTAACAAGTTCAAACACAGCGGCAACACCATCTGCTGTATTAAGGTCATCATCCATTGCACTTATAAACTGTTCTCTGTGGCTGTTAAGTTTTTTGATAAGCTCTTTATCATCCGGAATGTCTTTCGCGTTTTTAAGGGCAAAATCAAGGCTCTCTCGGCAAGTATAAAGCCTTTCAAGCGCACTCTTGCACTGTTCAATGATTTCAAGGCTGTAATTGATAGGTGAACGGTAATGTGATGAAATAAGGAAATATCGGATTACTTCATATCCGTAAACATTTGCAATTTCACGAACTGTTTTGAAGTTACCGAGAGATTTACTCATTTTTACATTATCAACATTGATATAGCCGTTATGCATCCAATATTTTGCAAATGTGCAGCCGTTAGCACATTCGCTTTGTGCTATTTCGTTTTCGTGGTGTGGGAAAATAAGGTCTTGACCGCCGCAGTGAATGTCAATTGTGTCGCCTAAAAATCTTTTATTCATTGCAGAACATTCAATATGCCATCCCGGTCTGCCTTTGCCCCAAGGAGAATCCCAATAAGGTTCACCCTCTTTTGCAGCTTTCCAAAGTGCAAAATCAAGAGGATTTTCTTTCTTTTCACCAATTGCAATTCTTGCGCCTGATTGCAAATCTTCGATAGGCTGGTGACTTAGTTTACCGTATTCTTTAAATTTAAGAGTTCTGAAATATACATCACCGTCAACGGCATATGCATATCCTTTTTCTTCAAGCGTTTTAATAATATTGATAATTTCATCAATATTTTCCGTTGCTTTTGGGTGAACAGATGCTTTTTTGAAATTTAAACCGTTTGCATCAGTCCAAAATTCTTCAATGTACTTTTTTGAAACTTCCTCAAAAGTTATACCCTCTTCATTTGCACGCTTGATAATTTTATCATCAACATCAGTAAAGTTTTGCACAAATTTTACATTGTAACCCTTGTACTCTAAATATCTTCTTAATACATCAAAAACACAAAGCGGCCTTGCATTACCGATATGAATATAGTTATAAACAGTAGGACCGCAAGCATAAATTTTTACTTCGTCCGGGTTATTTGGTATGAATTCTTCTTTTTGACGAGTCATTGTGTTAAAAATTCTCATTTTAACTTCTCCTTTAATTCTTTTACTTCTTCTTTTAGGCTGTTAATCTCAGCTTGGTTTTCTTTAATTAAATTCATAAGTGGGTCAGGAATGTTGATTTGGTCGAGGTCATCAACTCTTTCACCGTCAATTCTTACAACCTCACCCGGAACACCTACAACAGTACAATTGGGTTCAACATCTTTAACCACAACTGCACCGGCGGCAACTTTTGCATTTCTGCCAATGGTAATTGGGCCGAGGACCTTAGCACCCGAGCCTATCATTACTCCGCTTTCAATAGTGGGATGGCGCTTGCCGACATCTTTACCAGTTCCGCCAAGTGTAACACCCTGGTAAATCATAACATCGTCACCTATTTCAGTTGTTTCGCCGATAACAATACCGTTACCGTGGTCAATACATACCCTCCTGCCGATTGTAGCACCGGGATGAATTTCAATTCCTGTTTTGTGCGCACTGCGCTGGCTTATATATCTTGCAATAAACGGCATTTTATGGTCTAAAAACCATTTAGCACGCTTATGGCTCTGCAGTGCTTTAAACCCTGGATAAAGAAGCACAATTTCGATAGGACTTCTTGCTGCCGGGTCATGCTCCATAAAGCTTTTAATATCCTCTTTAAATGAGTCAAACATATAAAATATCTCCCTTATAAACTAAAACAATAAAAATAAATGCCCCTGTCATTATGACAGAGGCAATAAATTACTGCGGTTCCACTCTTGTTTATAACTTAACTGCATATATACAGCTTATGCCTATAACGTGGCAAAACGACTCAAAATACTGATTTCCTTTGAGTAACTCGGCAGTGCATTTGGGCAGTTAGATTATAAAACCTCACAGCAAAATGGTTTTTTCTCTGAATAAACATACCTGCTTACTTCTCTGCTTCATAGTTTTTAATACTATTATCTACTACTATTATATCTATTTTTTAAAAATTTGCAACATTTATTTCGTTTTTATTAAATGCCAGCCGTCTTTAGCATAAATAAGTCCGCTTAAAACAGTGACGACACTTACAATCCAAAATGCAATTGCACAGTAAACATTAAGCCAATGTGTAGATGTGGTAATATCTGCTGCCCCCTCGCCTATTGCAAGTAAAAGGAAAGTCATACCGGTAGTTGACATCTGCAAAAATGTTTTGCATTTGCCAAAAGCATTTGCTGCAATAACTTCACCGTTTGTTGCTGCAAGCATTCTGATTCCTGCAACAAGGAATTCCCTTGCAAGCATAAGTAAAATGCAAAGTTCTGTATGCCATCCCATATTTATAAATACAAGGTACGCGGCAAATACAAGGGTTTTATCCGAAAGCGGATCCATGACTTTTCCGAAATCTGTAACCAATCCGCGTTTTCTTGCAATAATACCATCTGCTTTATCACTCATACAGGCAATAAAATATACAAGAAGTGCGCCAACCCAATGGTATTTGAATTCTACAAGTGAAAAAAACATCAATAAAGGAATACAACAAAATCTGAAAACAGTTATTTTATTTGGTAAATTCATACTTTTTCTCCAATCAAATCATAGCCTTCGCAAGCTGTAATTTTTACATTAACAAAATCGCCTATGTTTAATTTATCTTCGCTTTTAAACATAATTCCACTGTCAATTTCCGGTGAATCAAAATAAGCTCTGCCGTTATACATTCCGTCTTCAAAACTGTCAACTATAACCTTATATGTATTTCCTACTCTGTTTTGATTTAATTCTTCTGTTACAGAGTATTGAATATCCATAAGTATATCAGCGCGGCGTTTTTTGACTTCTTCATCAATTTGATTGTCATAAGAGCAAGCAGGAGTATCCTCTTCCGGTGAATAAGTAAAGCAGCCCATTTTATCAAACTTGATTTCTTTTACAAATTTGCAAAGTTCTTCAAAGTTTTCTTCACTTTCGTTCGGAAAACCAACCATAAAAGTTGTACGAATTGCAAAATCGGGAATTTTAGCTTTCATTTTATTCAAAAGCGCTTTTAATTCTTCGTACGAACCTGACCTGTTCATTGATTTAAGAATATCTTTATTACAATGTTGAAGCGGAATATCAATGTAAGGGCAAATTTTTTCCTCATTTGCTATTACATCAATTAGTTCGTCTGTAACTCTGTCAGGATAGCAGTAATATAATCTAATCCACTCTATACCGTCAATTTTAACAAGTTTTTTTAATAAACTTGCAAGTTTGTATTCACCGTATAATTTTAATCCGTATTTGGTGGTGTCCTGTGCGATAATTATAAGTTCTTTAATACCTTTGTTTGCAAGTTTTTGCGCTTCTTTAATTATGCTTTCCATCGGGCGTTCGATATACCCGCCGCGAATAAGTGGAATTGCACAGTATGAGCATCTGTTATCGCATCCGTCACTGATTTTTAAATAAGCCCAGTGCTTTGGTGTTGAAAGCATTCTGTCCCCTTCAAGAAGTAAATACTTTTTATCAGGGTAAAAGCTTGTTCTTACACCAAGCAGAGCCTTGTGGCATACTTTAACAATGTCGTTATCTGCGCCGATACCTATTACGGAATCAACTTCAGGAATTTCCTTTATAATTTCATCCTGATACCTTTCAGCAAGGCAACCGGTTACTACAATTGCACTTATAATTCCTGCTTTTTTGTATTCGGCAACTTCTAATATTGTTTCAATTGCTTCACGCTTTGCATCTTCAATAAAACCGCAGGTGTTAATAATCATAACATCGCTGTCTTCAATGCTTTGCGCAATTTCAAAGCCGCTTTTATTTAATTTTTCAAGCATTATCTCACCGTCAACCTGATTTTTAGGGCATCCAAGTGAAATCATACCTACTTTATTCGTCATAATATTCTATCCTGTAAAATGCTGATTTGATGTCTGAATAGCGAAAACCTTTTCTTTGAAGTGACGCGATTACTTTTTCTTTTCCGTTTTCTTTTTGCAGCTTAGTTGCATATTTGTTTTTTATCAAATCAACTAAAGTCGCTACATTGTCAATTTCAAAGTTGGAAAGTTTTTCATCAACAATATCCCTGCTGATACCGCGCTTATAACACTCCTGTTTAATATTGGTAAGTGAAAACTTTTTTACATTTAATAAATATTCAATAAGCCTTTGGCAATATTTTTCATCATTTATATAGCCGGCTTCGATATACCTGTCAACAGCTTTTTGTGCGCTTGTTTCATCAACTGTTTTTAACAGTTTGGCTTTTATTTCTTTAGCTGAATAGTCACGTCTTGAAAGGTAATCGGCACATTTGTTAAGTGCTTTTTTATAATTTATTTTTGCAAGAAGCTGTTGCCACTGCTCATCATTTATGTCAGTTGCGTTTGAAATGTAATTATCAAACCAGCAGTTTTCATCCGTAGTGGCAACATATTCACCGTCAAGATACAAATGAACTTTTGTACCTCTGCCCTTTTGATGAGTTAAAATCATTAGTCCTCATCATCCTCAACCATAATGTTGATTTTTTCCAAAGCTTCTTCGCGTGTAATTTTCTTTTCAGGCTTTTGTGCCGAAACTTTTGCAGAGTTTGCTTTGGCTTTTTCTGCGCGTTCCTGCCTTGCTTTTTCAGCTTGTTCGGCTAATGTGTCTTTAATCTTCTTTTCAAGCTCTTCTGCAAGTTCAGGGTCATTTTTAATAATTTCTTTTACATTATCTCTGCCCTGGCCGAGCCTGCGGTCACCGTAAGAGAACCAAGAGCCGCCTTTATGTATAATGTCGTATTGAACAGCCATATCAAGAATTTCACCGTCTTTGCTGATACCTGTGCCGTACATAATATCAAATTCAGCACTCTTAAACGGAGGTGCAACTTTGTTTTTAACAATTTTAGCTCTTGTTCGTGAACCGATAAATTCGTTTCCGGCACCTTTGAGCTGCTCAACTTTTCTTACATCAATTCGCATTGATGAGTAGAATTTAAGTGCGCGGCCACCTGTTGTAACTTCAGGGTTGCCGTACATAACACCGATTTTTTCACGAAGTTGGTTAATGAATATTACTATGCAATTGGTTTTGTTAATAGTACCTGCAAGAATTCTTAAAGCTTGTGACATAAGCCTTGCGTGCTGGCCTACATGGCTGTCACCCATATCACCCTCAATTTCACTTTTAGGTACAAGTGCCGCAACCGAGTCTACTACTACAATATCAACTGCACCGCTGCTTACAAGATTTTCTGTAATTTCAAGTGCCTGTTCACCAAAATCAGGCTGTGCAACGATTAAAGAATCAATATCTACACCAAGATTTGCCGCATATTCAGGGTCAAGTGCATGTTCGGCATCAATAAATGCTGCGTCACCGCCAAGCTTTTGTGCTTCTGCAATGCAGTGAAGTGCAAGTGTTGTTTTACCGCTTGATTCAGGGCCATAGATTTCAACTATACGACCTCTTGGCAAACCGCCTATTCCGGTAGCAATGTCAAGTGTAAGTGAGCCTGTTGAAATAGCGTCAACTTTAAGACTTGAATTTTGGCCGAGGCGCATAACTGCACCGGCACCAAATCTTTTTTCTATATTTTTCATAGCGGCTTCAAGTGCCGCTTTTTTGTTATCTGCTGCCATAAGATAACCTCCTAACAAAATTCTTTAATATTATACTAAATTCAACAATTAAAATCAATAGTAAATAAAAAATATGCAAATATTTGTTCTAAATTAAAAAATAATAAAAAAAAGCTTGCAATTTGATTACAATTGTGATAATATATCTTCGTTCTAAATTGACAAGGAGGTGTTCGCAAATGGCAAAATGTGAATACTGCGGAAAAGACGTATCTTTCGGCATCAAGGTTTCTCACTCACACAGAAGATCAAACAGAACTTGGAAACCAAACATTAAAAAAGTAAAGGCTATTGTTAACGGCTCTCCTAAAAGAGTAAACGTTTGCACAAGATGTCTTCGCTCAGGTAAGGTTGAAAGAGCTTAATAGTTTCGCATAAAAAGCACCGATTTTTTCGGTGCTTCTTTTATTTTCTGCATTTCTATCCCCATGTGGGGCTTAGCATAATATGTAATATAGTGTATAATAAATTATATTATTTTGGAGTATAAAAATGAATATAATCAACATAAATGATTTAAGCCATTCATATGTGTTTGCACAAAAGGAAATTAAAACTTTAAAAAATATTTCGCTTTACATAAATAAAGGTGAATATATATCAATAGTCGGTAAAAACGGATGTGGTAAAAGCACCCTTGTGAAACATTTAAACGCTTTGATTGATATACAGCATGGTGAAATCACAATTGCAACACTCGACTGTAAAAATAATAAAAACATATATAAAATCAGGCAGAAATGCGGTATGGTTTTTCAAAATCCAAATAATCAATTTGTTTCATCGGTTGTAAAAGAAGATATTGAGTTTTCGTTAAAGAATTACAATATTGATTATGATGACAGTACGATAAGCAAAGCGTTATCACTTGTTGGACTTGAGAATTTTGAAAACAGGGATATATATTCGCTTTCCGGCGGTCAAAAGCAAAGGCTTGCACTTGCCGGTATTCTTTGCGTAAACCCTGATATTATTATACTTGACGAAGCGACCACAATGCTTTCGCCTAATTCAAGAAAAAGTGTTTTAAATACTTTAAATGAACTTCATAAAAAAACGGATATTACAATTATTGCCATAACACAGTATGCTCAGGAAACGGTTGATTGCGATAGAATTGTTGTTATGAAAAACGGTGAAGTATTAGCACAAGGCTCACCTGAAAAGATTTATTCAAATTCATCGCTTATTGAGAAAGCAGAAATAGGTGTTCCTTACTGCGTTAAGATTTATTATGATTTAAAAGATAATGGAATTGAACTTTCAAAATGCCCGTTAAACAATGAAAGCTTGGTGGAATTATTATGCCGATTAAAATAGATAACTTATGTTTTTCATATAATTCCGAGATGATTATTGACGATTTAAATTTAAAAGTAAACGATAACGAGATATTGGCAATAGTCGGTAATACGGGAAGCGGAAAATCAACCCTTGTTCAGCTTATTGCAGGGTTGTTAAAAGCCGATAAAGGGAAAATAATTGTTGATAATGATGATATTACTGCGAAAAAGTTTAACAAAAAGATTTTAAGAAAAAATCTTGGAATTGTATTCCAGTTTCCTGAAATGCAACTTTTTGAGCAGAGCGTGGAAAAAGATATATTTTTCGGTTTAAAGCAATATAATTTAAGTTATAAGGAAAAATGTGCCAGAGCCAAAGAAGTTTTAGAACTGCTCGGCCTTGATTTTGAAGAAATAAGGGATAAATCACCTTTAGCACTATCGGGCGGAGAAAAAAGAAAAGTTGCAATTGCCGGTGTAATGGTATGTAAGCCTAAATATTTAATTTTTGATGAGCCTATTGCCGGCCTTGATTATTCATCCCGTGAAAGTTTTATGAAAGTTTTATTAAAACTTAAAGAGCAAGGTACATCAATTATTATAATATCACACAATTTAGATTATTTGGCAGAATATGCCGACAGAATTATTGTTATGAATAACGGAAAAATTGTCCTTGATGATTTACCAAATATAGTTTTCGGCAAACAGCAAATGCTCGATGAACTTAATATCGGCACTTGCAGCAGTAAAAATATTATAAATTTGCTTAAAGCAAATGATATTCAAATGCCGGATAATATAATTAAATATAATGATTTGCTTAACTCACTGATAACTTGTTTTGGAGAATAGAATGGAAAATATTTTAATGGGGACTTACATAAATATTAACTCCCCCATTCATAAATTAAATGTAAAATATAAAATACCTTGCTTAATATTAGCTTTGGCTTTTACGGTAATATCAAATAATGCTGTAATGTATTTAGTCAACTTTGCTGTACTGTCACTTTTAATCATAATTTCCAAAATAAAATTGAAATACTTTTTATCAGCTGTTAAGAGCTTGTGGTCATTTTATTTAATCATTTTCTGTATGAATTCCCTTTTCTATAATCAAGGAGAGGTGTTATTATCCTTTTGGAAAATAAATATTACACTTGGCGGTGTCAGGCAAGGTGCAATAATTGTATTAAATGTGCTTTTGGTTATTCTTTGGTCAAAGCTTTTTATTTCAACTTCTTCCCCGATAGAAATAACTAAAGCAATAAGTTTTTATTTAAAGCCGTTAAGAATTTTTAAAATTCCGACAGAAAATTTAGCTTTAATTTTATCTGTTTCAATTCAGTTTGTACCTACTCTTTTGATTGAAACGCAAAATATAAAAAAAGCACAAACAGCACGCGGTGCTGAATTTGAATCAAGAAATCCGCTGAAAAAAGCTAAATGTGTAATTCCGCTGATTGTGCCGATATTTATAAATGCTTTTAAACGCGCTGATGAACTTTCGCTTGCTATTGAAGCAAGAGGATATAAAGGAGAAAAATAAATGAAAAATAATAATTTAAAAATTAACACATTAGGTAAAATGAGTTTGGTTAAACAATCAATAATTACTGCTGTATGCATAGCACTTTGCGTTGTTTTTCCAATGGCGTTTCACAGTATACCGCAAGCAGGAATAATATATTGCCCGATGCACATACCTGTGCTGGTATGCGGGCTTATTTGTGCGCCGCAATATGCGGCAGTGTGTGGCATTTCAGGTGTACTTCTTTCAAGTGTGCTTACCGGTATGCCACCTGTTGCAATGCTTCCTTCAATGCTGGTTGAACTCACATGCTATGCGCTTATATCGTCACTTTTGATGAAATTTGTACATACAAAAAAATCTGCACTTGATTTATATATATCATTAGCAGGCGCACTTGTTATCGGCAGAGTTATAGCAGGGATAGTTAAAGCTTTAATATTTGCGCGCGGTGAAATTACTATTGCTTCTTGGGCAACTGCATATTTTGTTACATGTCTTCCGGGAATTATAATGCAAATCATATTAGTTCCTGTTGTATTTGCTACACTTACAAAGGCAAATTTAATTCCGTCAAGATATGTAATTTGTGAGGAATAAGAAATGAATAAAAAAGATGTTATTGAATTTTTTGACAGCCGTTCATCATCGTGGGATAAAGAAATGGAAACAGACGATTATAAAATGAATCAAATACTTGATGCGGCTCAAATAGAAAGCGGTAAATCGGTACTTGATATTGCCTGCGGCACCGGAGTTATGATAGATTATTATATTAAAAGAAATGTATCTGATGTAACAGGTGTTGATATATCAAGTAAAATGATTGAAATTGCAGAAAATAAATTCAGAAAATATGATAATATAAATTTTATTTGCTGTGATGCGGAAACTTACCACTTTAATCAAAAATATGACTCAATAATGATATTTAATGCATTTCCGCACTTTGTAAATCCAAAAGCCTTAATTAAAAATCTTGTAAAAGCCGTAAAATCGGGCGGTACTGTTACCGTTGCACACGACAGGGGCAGAAAAAGCCTTGATAATCACCATAAAAGCGTTCATGCGAGTAAAATATCTAATGGGCTTATGAGTGAAGATGATTTAGAAAAAATATTTGTTATGGCAGGTATTACGGATATTTATAAAAAATCAACTGATGATATTTATATAGTAAGCGGCAAGAAAATATAAAGAAAGCGTACATTCTATTTGGAATGTACGCTTTTCTCAATTTTGAAAATAAATTTGTTCTTCTTCTATTAAATTGTATGAATATAATTTCTCGGTATCTAAATCAACTTTGTTAATGTCAACAGCATTTATTCTGTGGCAATTGTAAGAAGTGTAATAATAAATTCCTTTGTCAGCATTGCAGCAGGATGTATATATTGTAATCTCATATTTACCGTCTGCTACTTCACAACAGCCTCTTTGCTGGTCAACAGAGCCTAAAATATGAAAGAATTGGCTTACACTTTCGCTTTCATAATCACTTGATTTGGAATTTAGCTTGGTAAATGCAACTTTTGCAAAGCGAGATGTTGATGATAAGTCACCGGGTAAGCCTATTGCGCCCATTCCCCTACTGTATTGTGTTAAATCGCAGCCAAAATTATTATTTGGCTGTTTTGGAGATAACGGCATATATTGATTTAGCATAAATAACTGCATATCAAAAGGCGGGTTATTTGTTAATACCCCAATTTCGTTATTATATATTTTCATTCCGTCCTTGGTGCATTCAAGCGTAATGCACTCGTTTTTATCTGCAATAATATAATGTAGCTGTGCAGATGGCAATTTATCTGAAAACGGTGTGGCGGTAATATTGATTTTTGAAAGCAATGTGTGAACTTCTTTCATATCTTTACACTTGCATAAAATCCAGTTAATAAGTTCGTATTGAGCTACATTTTCTTTCATATCATCATATTCGCTGTATTGTGCGTTGCCAACAAAATTAAGACCTGCAATGCAAACTCCCTTTTCATTTACAGCATCATAATAAAGAGGATAATCTTTTGCAATATGTGCCATTCCGATAATTGCATAATGCTCTTTTACCTCTCCCATAAATTTAAACTTAAAAGGATAATTTCTTGGTGTAATTGTTATTTGGTCACCATATGAAAACTCGTAATCAAGTGTTCTTCCAAAATAAAAATCTTTAGTTTTATAAGTTACTGCTGTGCACATAATATCACCCTTATAATTATTATCCAAAAATAAAAAAATAAAAGAATAAAAAATAAAAGGGGTGTCAATATGACAACCCTTTGGTGCCGGCGGCGGGGGTCGAACCCGCACCCTGTTGCCAGGACTGGATTTTGAGTCCAGCACGTCTGCCAATTCCATCACGCCGGCAAATCAGCTTTTTTATTATATAAAATTCAAAGCCTAAAGTCAATAGATTTATCACTTTTAATAAATACTTATTTAAAAATATCTATCCATTCATCATTTACTTTAACGCTTGCGTATTCACAAATATCATCATTTATGAATACTTCAAGCATTTTGTCAAATGATGGCGCTAATTTCATTTTAGGAATTTCATCAAGACTTGCCCAAAATATTTTACCCTCTTTTGAGGATTTTAATGTGCCTGAATATTCGTTAGCTTTAAAAAGTAACACTATGTAACGCTTGTTCGCTCCAACACTCCACCATTTGATTCCACAAAGCTTAGGGTTCTTAATATCAAGCCCGGTTTCTTCTTTAATTTCTCTTATTACGGAATCAACAAAACTTTCGCCCTTTTCGATATGGCCGCCGGGGAAAGTAATTCCGCCCCAAGATTTTCCAACCTTGTCCTGCACAACAGCGTTTCCTTCGTTGTCATATATCATACACATATTTGTAAGCTCAATTTGTTCGTATCTTTTGTTTAACATAATTTCTCCTCATTATTATAATTCATAAATCATTGAAATTACTTCAATACCGTTGTTTTTAACATATTGATTTGTTTTTCTAAAACCGAGGTTTTGATAAGTGTTAATTGCCATATGGTTAGTTATTCTCACATTTAGTGTAACGATTTCATATTTACTATGTTTTGCAAAATTGAGCATTTCTTTTATTGAAAAAGTTCCGTAACCTTTATTTCTGTATTTTTCATCAGCGATAAAAACGCCTAACTTTAATGTGTTTTCGCTTACTTTTTCAAGCCAAATACTGCCGATATTCTCGTCATTCACATTGATATAGCACCATTTTTCAATTGATTTTTTATCAGGGTAAATCCGAGATAAATACATTGATAGATTTTCACTATATAATTGTTCGAATTTTTTATAATCGGCAATATTGTCATCAGAAATATCAGTTAAATTCATAACTACACCCCTCAATATTTTTATAATAACAAAAATTAAATGTTTTGTCTATATAAAAAAGCTGCCGTGAATTAACACGACAGCTAAAATTAAAACTTATTTACTAAACTTGTGGAATACCTTTTTACCCTTTTTAACTATGATTTCATTATTAAAATCATCAACGGTAAATGACATATTCGGGTCAGTTGCTTTTTCATCATTAACGCTGACACCGCCTTGAGTAATAAGGCGTCTGCCTTCACCCTTTGATTTAATAATTCCTGCCTTAACCATCATATCAAGAAGCATAATTGAACCATCGTTAAAATCATCATCTGTAAGTACGGTTTCAGGCATATTAGAGTTATCTGCACCGCCGGCAAAAAGTGCTTTTGCGGCATTTTGAGCCTTTGTAGCTTCTTCTTCACCGTGAATCATTTTTGTGAGTTCAAAAGCAAGAATTTCCTTTACCTTATTAAGTTCAGCACCTTCAAGCTTTGCGTATTCGTTAATCTGCTCCATAGGTATGAATGTAAGAAGCTTCATACATTTGATTACATCCTGATCGCCTACATTTCGCCAGTACTGATAAAATTCATAAGGAGAAGTCTTTTCAGCATCAAGCCAAACAGCACCCTTTTCGGTCTTGCCCATTTTCTTACCCTCTGAATTAGTAAGAAGAGTAATTGTCATAGCATTAGCATTGCCTTGAAGCTTCTTTCTAATGAGTTCCATACCGCCAATCATATTTGACCACTGGTCGTCACCGCCGAACTGAAGGTTACAGCCATATTTCTTATAAAGAGTGTAGAAGTCGTAGCTTTGCATAATCATATAGTTAAATTCAAGGAAAGAAAGTCCTCTTTCCATTCTCTGCTTATAGCATTCAAAGCTTAACATTCTGTTTACACTGAAGCAAGCACCGACTTCACGAAGAACATTGATATAGTTAAGGTCAAGAAGCCAATCGGCATTATTAACCATCAATGCTTTTCCGTCTGAAAAGTCGATAAATTTAGACATTTGCTTTTTAAAGCAATCGCAGTTATGCTGAATAATTTCCGGTGTAAGCATTTTACGCATATCGGTTTTACCGCTTGGGTCACCAATCATACCTGTACCGCCGCCGATAAGTGCAATCGGTTTATTGCCGGCCATTTGAAGTCTTTTCATAAGGCAAAGTGCCATAAAGTGACCTACATGCAAGCTATCTGCGGTTGGGTCAAAGCCGATGTAAAATACTGCTTTACCATTATTGATAAGCTCTCTTACTTCATCTTCATCAGTAATTTGAGCTATAAGTCCTCTTTCTTGTAATTCTTCATAAACTCCCATTTATATATCCTCCTAAAATAAAAACAATTCATAATAATACTGCGGCGCAAGTTGGGTTTTTAACTTTTTATTCAACATTAACACCCATAGTTAATCACTGCATAAATTCTGATTTAATAATTCCTCTGCACTTTGAAGAAGTGTATCCGTTATTTCAAGGCCGCCCATAATTCGTGCAAGTTCTTGCTTCCTGCCCTCAAAATCAAGTGGTGTAACACAAGTAAAAGTTTTATTATCATTAAATTTCTTTTGAATCAGAAAATGTTCATCTGCATTTGATGCAATTTGTGCAGAATGCGTTACACAAATAACTTGTGTATTTTTTGAAACGGATTTAAGCTTTAAGCCGATTTTTTGGCTTGCTCTGCCGCTTACACCGGTATCAATTTCATCAAAAATCAAAGTACCGATTGTATCATTGTACGATATAATGTTTTTAATTGCAAGCATTATTCTTGAAAGTTCACCGCCTGAAGCAACTTTTGATAAAGATTTTGGCGGTTCACCCGGATTTGCCGAAATTAAGAATTCGATTTTATCATATCCCGTTGATGACAAATTGCCTTTATTAAAATCAACATAAAACTGCATTTTCGGCATATCAAGAAAAGCTAATTCTTGTTTTACATTTTCTTCAAATATTTTAGCGGTTTTTTTACGCTCAACTGATAATTTATCAGCAAGTTTTACCGTGATGTTTAGCAAATTTTCATATTCTTCATTAAGTCTGTTTAATTCTTCGTCAGCAAAAAGAATTGAATTTCGCTTTTCTTTAGCTTTTTCAAGATAATCAAGCATTTCCTGCTCAGTCTGCCCGTATTTGTTTGAAAACTTATAATAAAGGTCAAGCTTTTCATCAATCATTTCAATTTCTTCAGGTGAAAAATCAATTGATAAAAGCAAAGCTTCTGCTTTATCCTTGGCAAGCTCCAATTTGTCGTTTATATCATTAAAAACATCGTAAACATCTTTAGTTTCATCAAATTTAAAAAGTGTTCTTGATACATCTGCACAAGCTTGCTCAATTCCGATATTTTCATCATCACCGTTAATAACAGAAATTGCCAGGTTAAGGCTTTTGATTATATCTTCGCTTTTTTGAATAAGCGCTCTTTTTTTAGTTAGTTCTTCCCTTTCGCCTACTTTAATATCGGCTTTTTCAAGTTCTTCAATTTGGAAATTAAGAAGTTCAATCAGGCTTTCCTTATTATCCTCATCTTTAGCGAAAGATTTTAATTTTCTTCTGACGGAAATGAGCTTTTTAAAAGTTTCTTTATAATCGGATAAAACAGATTTATCCTCTAAAAGCATATCAATATAGTTATACTGCAAATCAGGGTTTAAAAGAGCCTGGCTGTCGTGCTGCCCGTGAACATTAACCAAATATGAGCAAATTTCTTTAAGCATTGATACTGTAACGGTTTTTCCGTTCACTTTACATAGTGATTTTCCGTTTGCAGAGATTTTTCTTGTAATAAGCAGTGAATTATCTTCTTCAAGTTCAATGTCAAATTCTTTTAATTTATTGAGCGCGGAGTCACAAATATCATCAAAATATGCACTTACATATGCATTGTCAGCACCGTATCGCACCAACTCCCTTGATGTGCGCTCGCCCATAATTGCGTTAATTGAATCAACAACTATTGATTTACCGGCACCTGTTTCACCTGTTAAAACATTTAATCCGCCGCTGAAATCAACACTCGCCTTTTCAATTACAGCTATATTTTCAATGTCAAGAGTTTTTAGCATTTAAAATCTTCTCCATATTCATTGTGAATATTTTTGCAAAATCTTCAGTTTTACAAAGAACAAATATTGTATCATCACCCGAGATGGTGCCAACTACACCCGTCCATTCCATTGAGTCAATTGCGGTACAAACTGCTACCGCCATACCTGCAAAACATTTAATACAAACGATATTTTGTGCATATTCAACATTTATGATTGATTCGCCAAATATTCCGCCTGTTCGCCTTGCGTTTTCGTTATTATTCTTTTTACCGGTAGAATAAACATATCTGCCTTTTTCCGATAAATCTTTAACAAGGCGGAGTTCTTTAATGTCACGGGATATTGTAGCCTGTGTTACTTCATATCCGTTGTTTAAAAGGAGAGTTTGCAATTCCTCTTGTGTTTCTATATCGTGAGAATTTATAAGTTCCAATATTTTAGCGTGTCTTCTCTTTTTCATTTATACTCTCCTCTCAATAATCTTTTTGTTGAGAACTTCATAAAAATTTTCAGGTTTAAGTTTTATAAGTTTGGTTGTAATATCTGATTTTTTGATATGTATTTGGCAACCGGGTGTTAAATTAACAGCTTCTTGCCCGTCAACAGTCATTATCGGCGAATTGTTTTGGTCATTATTCGCAGTAACAATCAATTCTTTATCAGCTGAAAAAATAATACTTCTGTCCATTAAAGAATGCGGGCAAATCGGTGTTTCAATGATACAATCGGCTTCAGGACTAACAACCGGGCCGCCTGCGGCCATGGAATATGCAGTAGAACCTGTTGGGGTTGATATTATTACACCGTCACTTCTCATATTTGAAACGCTTCTGCCGTCACAAGTGATTGTAACATCAATAAGCCTTGCAAAATTACCTCTTGATACAACTATATCATTAAGGCAGTGATGTGATGATAATACTTCACCGTCTTTTTCAATCGTGGCTTTGAGCATAGCTCGCTCATCAATAATATATTCTTTATTTATGAGCTTTGTAAGTAAGCTTAATTCATCCCTTTCAATACCGCTCATAAAACCGAGCCTGCCTGCATTTATACCAAGAGCAGACTTGTTTAAAAATGCAGCTTTTTTAGCGATATTAAGGGTTGTACCGTCACCACCGATAGCAATTGCACAATCGCAAAGTGACATTGCTTTATCAAAATTCTCAAATTTTGCTTTTGTAGACTTAAAAATTGGTTTATATTCATTTTGAATATAAACATCTGCACCGCCGTCGGTAAGTATTTTTATTACATCAAAAGCAAGTTCGCTTACGCCGTTATTATTCAAATTTGGAAAAACTGAAATAACCATTATAATTCCTCGTGTGATTTATATACTAAATCTTTTGCGTTAACATTTTCGTAAACGTCAGGTTTGTCTGATTTAAGTAAGTAAATTAAATATTCAATATTTCCTTCAGGCCCTTTAATAGGTGAAAAATCAAGTCCGGCAACGCTAAATCCGTTTTCAATTGCCAAGCCTATTACTTTTTCACATACTTCAAGATGTGTTTTAGGGTCGCTTACAACACCTTTTTTGCCTACCTTTTCTTTGCCCGCCTCAAATTGCGGTTTAATAAGGCAAACAGCACTTCCGTCATCTTTTAAAAAAGTATTTAAGTTCGGAAGAATGTGCTTAAGTGAAATAAATGAAACATCAACAGATGAAAAATCGATTTTATCTTTAATTTGTTCATCGGTAACATACCTAAAATTAGTTCTTTCAAGGTTTACAACTCTATCATCTGTGCGTAGCTTCCACGCAAGCTGACCGTAACCCACATCAACTGAATAAACCTTTACAGCACCATTCATAAGCATACAATCCGTGAATCCGCCCGTTGATGCGCCTACATCCATACAAATTTTACCTTCAAGAGTAATCGGAAAGCACTCCATTGCTTTTTCAAGCTTAAGGCCGCCGCGACTTACATATTTAAGGGTTTTGCCCCTCACTTCAATAACATCATCGTCTTTAACATCTTTGCCGGCTTTGTCCGATTTTTGATTATTAACATATACTATTCCTGACATAATAATCGCCTTGGCTTTTTCTCTGCTTTCAGCAAAGCCCTGTTCTACCAATGCTACATCAAGTCTTGTTCTATTTTTAGCCATTGTTGACCTCTTCTGTTATAGATTTTGAGTCTAATTTATAATGTTCAAGCTGCCTGCAAACACTTGCCTGCTTAACAAATTGATTATCAATAGCAATGTGCTTAAAATGAGCTTTAACATCATTTTCAATTAAGATTGATGCGAATGTTTCACCTACTGAACCGTTTTTTATACTCTCTTCAAAAAAGTATACAGTGTCACAATTTTTTAAGGTGTTTACAACTGATGTATCAATCGGTTTAATTCTGTTTAATTTAATTAAGAATGTGTCACTTAAATTTTTATAAGCTTTTGCACATTCTGAAAATTCCCTGCCGTATGATACAATACATTTTTTTGCATTTTCGTTGCCAATGATTGTATAATTTTCGTGATTATAAGTATATTCAACCGGAATTTCAAACTGTCCGCCGCGTGGGTATCTTATTGCAACTGCACCGTCGGTTTTATATATACCCTGGTAAAACATAGCTTCAAGTTCATCAAATGTTGAAGGAGCATAAACAGTTAATCCTACAACTGAATTTAAAAATGAAGTATCAAACACACCCTGGTGGCTTTCGCCATCCTCACCGACAAAGCCTGCACGGTCAATAGCAAAAATCACTTTTAAATTCTGCATTGCTACATCGTGAATAAGTTGGTCGTAAGAACGCTGTAAAAATGTTGAATACACTGCAAAAACGGGAACAAGTCCGTTTCTAGCAAGTCCGCTTGAAAATGTAACGGCATGCTGTTCTGCAATACCTACATCAAAAAATCTTTTAGGATACAGCTTGGCAAAATTGCAAAGGCCCGTACCCTCTGCCATTGCGGCTGTTACACAGCAAATCCTACTGTCCTTTTGTGCAAATTTGCACATAACCTCGCCGAAGGCAGCAGAAAAGTTTTTGCCGCTGCTTTTTGTCTCACCTGTGTTTATATCAAATTTGCCGATACCGTGAAATTGAGTAGGATTTTTTTCTGCTGGATAATATCCCTTGCCTTTTACGGTATTTACATGAATTAAAACCGAATGATTATGAGCTTTTGCGGCATTAAATACATCTACAAGTAAATCAATATCATGCCCGTCAATCGGACCGTAATATCTGAAACCTAAATCTTCAAAAAATGTTGATTTATATACTACTTTTCTGATTTTAGTATTTATGTAAGTGAAAAATCTGTTAATTTGAGTTCCGATTTTAGGTATTCTTGAAAGATGGCGCTGAAAATTCGATTTGAATGTAACATATCTTTTCGATGTTCTTATAGTAGTTAAATTTTTAGCCATTGAACCTACATTTTTGCTGATAGACATATTATTATCATTCAAAACTACTATTAAATTGCTGTTATCGTTGCCTGAATTGTTGAGTGCTTCATAAGCAAGACCGCCGGTTAAAGCACCGTCGCCGATAACTGCGATTACCTTGCCTTTTTCACCTTTAATCTGTTTCGCTCTTGCAAGACCGACTGCCGAAGAAATTGAAGTTGAGCTGTGACCTGATGAAAAAATATCATGCTCGCTTTCTACCGGTCTTGTAAAGCCACTGATACCGTTTTCTGTGCGAAGTGTAGAAAACTTATCTTTACGACCTGTAAGAATTTTATGAGTGTAACATTGGTGGCCTACATCAAATACAATTTGGTCATTTGGACTGTTAAATACTTTATGCATAGCAACGGTTAGTTCAACAACACCTAAATTTGATGCAAGGTGACCGCCGTTTTTTGAAACTGTGTTAATAAGCAATTCCCTAATGTCACTGCATAATTCTTCAAGTTCGTTATCATTTAATTTTTTTAAGTCTTTTGGGGAATTAACCCTATCAAGAACAGACATAATATCTCTCTTTTCAATATGCTGGTTATTTTTTTCTGTTAACAAGCTTTAATGCAAGCTCTTTTAAAAATTCCGTTTTTTCAAATGCTTCAAGCTGGCTTATGGCAGATTGAGTAAGCTTTTCAACATCTGCCTTAGCCTTATCTATTCCTAGTAAAGTTGCATATGTTGTTTTGTCGTTTTGAGCATCCGAACCGATTGGTTTGCCAAGCTCTTTTTCATCCCCGATAATATCAAGAATATCATCTTGAATTTGAAAAGCTATTCCGAGCGAATACGCAAATTTTGAAGCGCAAGCCATTTGATTTTCATTTGCACCGGCGCTTATACATCCCATAAGGCAAGCTGCGGAAATCAACGCACCTGTTTTCATTTTATATACATTGAGTAATTGCTTTACACTTGGGTTTTGCTTTTCATAAATAAGGTCGATTATCTGGCCGCCAATCATTCCGCCTACACCTGAATTTTGAGCTAGTAAAAGCGAAGCGGAAACTTTTTTATCATCTGATAAATCTGACATAGCAATTATTTCAAAAGCGTGGGTTAAAAGGGCATCTCCTGCCAAAAGTGCGGTATCCTCACCAAATGCTTTATGGCAGCTCGGCTTTCCCCTTCTTAAATCATCATTATCCATACAAGGTAAATCATCGTGTATTAAACTGTAAGTATGAATATATTCCATTGCGCAGGCAAGCGGCAACGCATCTTCCTTACTGCCGCCGCAGGCATTGGCAAATTCAAGCGCAAATACGGGGCGCAACCTTTTACCGCCGTTAATTAAGCTGTATTCCATTGCCTGAACAACACTTTCCTGCCCGTCTTTGCAATCAGGTAAAAATGAAAGAAGATTATGTTCAACTTTTTTTATATCATTGGTGAGAATATTATTAAATTCCGTTTCAGTCATTATTATTCTCCTTTGTTAACAAGGTGATTTTTTGCTGTGCAGATTTAAGCTTATTACTGCAAACACTTGCAAGCTTTGTTCCCTTTTCAAAAAGCGAAATGCTTTCATCAAGTGACGCACTTCCGTTTTCAAGTTTTAAAACTATTTCTTCAAGTTGCTTAATAGCTTCTTCGTATTTTATATCATCACTCATCAGATACTACCTCTTTAACCACACATTTTGTATATCCTTTTGATAATTTAACTTTTAATTCATCATCAATATTTATATTTTCAATATCTTTTATTACTTTTCCATTTTTAGTTGTGATTGAATAACCTCTTGCAAGAACTTTCAGCGGACTTAAAGCATCTAATGATGATACCAAATTTGAAAATTTGCTGTTTTCTTTTTCTACTAAGTATGAAAATCCGTCTTTAAGCCTTGTATAAAGTACATCAACTTCATCAAATTTTTGACTGAAATATTCGCCGGGTTCAGCCATAAAGGAAGAAAGCATTAAATTATCAAGTTTTTGATATTCTCTTTCTATCCTGTCATTAAGCAAAGCGGAAAGTCTTTTATTGGCATTGTCAAGAAAATCGATCAAAACATTTGAATCGGGTACAGCAAGTTCTGCCGCTGCACTCGGTGTTGGCGCTCTCAAATCTGAAACAAAATCGCAGATTGTATAGTCTGTTTCATGGCCTACGGCGGATATTACAGGTGTGTTGCAATCGAAAACTGCCCTTGCAACCTGTTCTGTGTTAAATGCCCACAAATCTTCAAGAGAGCCACCGCCTCTGCCGACTATGATTACATCAATGTCACCGCGTTCATCAAGAATTTTGATTGATTTAGCAATATCATTAGCCGCTTTGTCACCCTGCACTATTGTAGGAGAAATTACAAGTTCTGCAATCGGGTATCTTCTTTTGGTAATATTTTTTATATCTTCAATTGCCGCACCCACATCTGAAGTTGCAACACCGATTTTTTTGGGATATTTTGGAATGGTTTTTTTATAAATATCATCAAAAAGACCTTCTTTTGAAAGCTTTTCTTTCATCTGCTCAAAAGCTATTGTGAGCGAGCCTATACCGTCAGGCTGCATATCGTCAACATAAAGTTGATACGCTCCGTCTTTATCATAAAGTGAAATTCTGCCCCTGCACAAAACTTTCATTCCGTCGCAAGGTTTAAATTTAAGCCTGCTTGCACTTGATGAAAACATAACTGCCTTAATTTGCGTGTTTTCATCCTTAAGCGTGAAATAAATATGCCCTGAACGAAAATAATGCAGAAAATTACTTATTTCACCTACAATAAAAATGTTTTTTAAGTGAATATCTTCATCAAGTAAAGCTTTAATATAGGTATTAACTTGTGTTACCGTTAATGCGTTATTTATCATTATTATCTTTCAAATATGCGTATATTGCAATTCCCGATGCATTATCACAGCTAAATTCGGGTTTTGCAAAGTATGCGTTAAACTTGTTTGTTATATTATTCTTAATAAGCGTGTTTGACATTACACCGCCGGCAAATACAAGCGGTAAATCGCCGTATTTTTCAATTAAAAGTTCTGTCATTTTTTCAAGTGAATCAGAAATATAAGTTAAAACAAATTTTGAAACATCCTGCGGTAATTCACCGTTTTCAATCATCTTTTTAGATTTGTTTTCAACACCGGAAAGCGAGCAGTTTAAACCTTTCATTGAAGGCTTGATTTTGTATTTCTTTTCGCTTTTCAGTGAAAGAGCATCAATTTCTTTTCCGCAAGGAAAAGTTAAGCCGAGTAAAACACCTGTTCTGTCAATAGCCTGTCCTGCTTTTAAATCCAAGCTTTCTGCTATAATTTCAGCTTTAATAATTTCGTCTTTATCAGGTTTTACCAATAAAGCTTCGGTAGTTCCGCCGCTTACATGAAAAGCTATAAATTCCTGATTTATTAAATCAAGTCTATTTACAGAATACAATGCAGATAAAATATGGCCAACTTGGTGTGATGTTGTATAAAGCGGTGCATTTGTAAATTTCGAAACTGCATTTGCCACGCTGTTTCCGACTGTAAAACACGGCATATAACTGCCGTCAATATTTCGCGGGCGCGTGCTAACACCTACCGCTTTAAGTTTTAAAGAATCGTATTCAAGCTCAGCTAATATTTCAGGCATATTTACGGTGTGCTGAAAAACTGCGTCACTTTGCCTTAATCCGCGTTCACCGCTTTTTACCTTTAACAATTTTTTCGATTGAAATATATTTTCACCGTCAAACAGAGCAACCGATGTTGTATAGTTACTAGTATCAAATCCAAGATACATAAGATTTAACCTCTTGCAACCGCACCGAGAATACCGTTAATATACGATGCATCAGCACTTGATGCATATTTTTTAGCAAGCTCGACTGCTTCATTGATTGCTATACTGTCAGCTACATCTTCGACATTCTTCATTTCATAAAGTGCTACATAAAGAATAGCCACCGTTACTTTAGGAAGTCTTGTAACTTTCCAAGATTTTGAATATTTATTGATTATTTCGTTAAATTCATCTTTATTTGCTTTAACACCGGTAAAAATATCTTTTGCGTATTTGCTTACAGCTTCAACATTTTCGCTGTAAAGTTCAATTACTTCATCTATATCTTCGCCGCTTGAAAATAAACCCTCAAAAGTTAACAGGAATGCCTGCTCCCTCATTTCACTTCTTTTCATCTGATAATCTCCTATTTTATGCAAAATAAAATGCCGACAAATGTAAATAAATGTCGGCAGATTTTGTTACTCTTCAGTTTCACAAGGTTCAACAGAGCTTACAGGCTCATCAAAATCAATACCGGCTACAATAACATTAACCTTTGTTACAAGCTTGCCTGTCATATTTTGAACAGACTCCTTAACGGCACTTTGCACCTGTGTTGCAACGGTTTGAAATTTCTTTCCCGGGGCAATGTTAATATATATGCTGATTGAAAAGCTGTCATTTTCCTGCTTAATTCTGACAGGACTCATAACTTTAAGACTGCCCTGCTTAATTGTATTAACAACATCAACGGGTTTATTACAGAATGATGATACACCGTCAACATCCTTGGCTGCATTAACTGCTATTGATGATAAAACCTCATCTGATATAACAAGCTCACCCATAGAGCTTTTTGATATTATTTCCATAATTAAGCCTCCTTAATTTTGAACCATTATAACACAAACTGAATAAATATACAAGATTATATTATAAAATAATTGTTAATTCAGTTTGACTGAATAATGGTAACATCCTCATAGCTGCAACCAAGCTGTGAAACAGTGATTTCCTTAATTTGCAAAATGATTTGGTCCGTTAAGTCTTTTGAATCAACAATTACATTTACTTTGGTTGCATCTTCGTTAATTACTGCAAGGCAATTATTTACGCCTTTTGCTTTAACGAGTGTTTCAATTTTATTTTCTGTTGATATTATGTCCGAAATTGACGCAATTTTATCAGCGGCGGCAATATGTGCCTTATCGGTTTCTTTTGTTGAATCAACTATTTTTTGTAATTTTTCAAGGCTTTCATCCCTTGCTGTCTGTCTTTCAACTCTTGCAGAAGAAAAATATGCATTTTCTTTAGCAATCTGCGTGGTAGCATCTACATATGTAGCTTCACCTAAAATTTTATCTCTGTCACTTGAAACGGCATTGATTTTAGCTGAAATATCACTATTTTCCCAATACCAATTGCCTGCAACGCCTACACCGAGAAGAAGCAAAAAGCAGCAAGCCGCAATACGCGTATTTCTTGTTTTTCTTTTTTTAATTTGCTCTTCGGTAAGAATAGGTTTTTCTTTCTTCTTTTTTTCTTTATTTTTTTGCTTATTTTCTTTTTTCAAAATAATCACCCTTTAATTTTTTATTTTAGAAACAGAAACTCTGTTTGTTGATATATCAAAAAGAGAAGTTACGGTGTTAATTATTGCTTCTCTGACCTGAGTATTATCCCCTCCCGTACACACAATGCTTACACCCTGAACAGTTGGGTATTTTTCTTTTATCAAAAGAGCTTTTTCGCCGTTTTGTGAATCATATAATACATATTGGTCGCTGTTGCTTTGTGAGGTGTCGTCGCTTTTGGCTTCGCTGTCCTTTGCATATATGTTTTCGCCGGTATATTCAAATGTAATCATTACTTCACATTCGCCCACTCCGTCTATTGAAGAAATTATGTTTGTAAGCTTTTTTTCGGTTTCTTCACTGTATGATGAATAATCAAAAGAATCGTTTTCTACAATATCAGATTTGCTCTCTTTTGGCTGAAACATTGATGAAAAAGCTATTAAAATTATTGCGATAAGCCCCATTGCAACAATTATTTTTATCTTTTTTGAGTCTGATTTAACTATAAATGATAATGCGTCCTTTATTTTATTCTCCAATGTAATACACCTTCGCATTTATTCCTAATTTTTCAAATAAAAAATCCTTAACCTCTTTTGAATCATAATCATCTAATATGTAAACATCAGCCGATTGAATATAAAGTTCATCATCTTTTAATTTTACAGTTACTTTTACTTTTGAATTTTTATAATCGGCATCTGCAAGCGTTTTTTCTATATTAGATTTGATTAAATTCGAATATGTTTCCTCTTTTGAATCAATTTCAACATTGCTTATTGATTCATATTCATCAATATCAAAATTAAAACCGTTTGCTTTAAACGGCAAAATGAAGGAAATCATTATAAATACTGTGATTACTATTTTGCCGACTTTTCCTTGCGAGCCTTTTGGTAGAAGCAAAGAGAACATAACTGAAAATATCAGCGTGATACATACCGTATAAGTCCATTCGTTTATATATTTCATACATTCACCGTCTTTGACGCAACTAAAATTCCCAATGAAATAATTGTAGTAACCATAGATAATATCAGCAATACATTTATAATCAACAGCACGCTTAAAAAAGCGTCAAACACAGTTGCAGATTCACTGTCAAAAAATACTTTTGAGCAAATATTTGCCACTGAAATTGATAACCGCCATAAAGTTATATTTACAATTGCCGGTAAAAAAACAGCTACAATTGCAATTATTCCTACAATTCCCACGCTTGTTTTAATTAAACTTGAATAGCTTTGAATTGATAAAAGACCTTCGCTTATTGAACTGCCGATAATAGGTACAATTGAATTTATTGCAAATCTTACTGACCTTAATCCGAGAGCATCTGCCCTTGATGCAACAGCAGTTTTCAGCGATAAATATGATACGAAAATTGCGGAAAGGGCTGATATTGATTTTGTAATCAAATTTTTAAGAGCCGATACAATGCTGCCCATATTCAAATCCCGCCGTATTGAAGAACAAACAGATATGCCCATAAAGCAGTTGACAACCGGTAAAAATACATTTGCTGATATGAAGTTGAGTGCCTGAGAAAGAAGCAATAAACTTCCGTTAACGGAAAACGAAGTCATTGCACCGCCGCTTGTGGCACAAATTACACAAAAAACGGGAAAGAACGCATATGTAAAATTTGAACATATTTTAATTGATGAGCAGGCAAATTTAACCGAATCATAAATTTGGCTGAGTAAAAATATCGCAATTACAAGGTTAGATACGGTTGCGTACAGTTCGGAAATGCTGTCGCCTGAAAGCCGCATGTCAAATGATTTCACAATTGAAGAAAGAATCACAAAGCAAACTAAAATAAGGCAGCATCTTATAGGCGTTTGAGCTTTATTTGAAAATATCGATATGATGTATTTTAAAACTTGGTTGAAAGATATATTACTTATATTTTCATAATTAAAATCATCTATACCAAGATCTTTAAGCAGATTTGATGCATCGTCATCAAGCAGTTCAAATGAGGATAAGTCATAATCGTTCAATTTTGATTTATAATCAAATTCGTTATCCGCGAGGCAAGTATTTGGCATAAGTAAAATTATAATTATTGATAACACAGATATGATTTTAATTGTTCTTTTCATTTAAGCATCCCTGTCATAATATTGATAATAGCTGTAAAAAGCGGAAGTGATGTTATAAGTATGATTATTTTTGCTGAAAGTTCAGTTTGATTTGCGAGGGTGTTTTCCCCGTTATCTCTGCACAAATCTGATAAAAGCTGCGCCAGCATTGAAATACCTAATATTTTAAGCATTATTTTAATGTACGGTGATATAACTGAAACACTGTCTGTCAGCGAAACCATTTTATCTATTATGCTTTTCAAATCATTAGCAATTATTGAAAAAATTATTACTGCACACACAAGATTTACAAATAAAGTAAATTCGCGAGAATAATTTTTCAGCACAATATTTATTATCAGTGCAGTTAATACAATTCCTATAATCTTTATCATAAGTCAAACAACGATTTCACAGTGGAAAACAAATTACTTATTTGCGGAATAATCATCATTAAAACTACTATTACACCGGCCAATGTAGTCAGCATTGCCTGTTCTTCCCTGCCGCTTCTTATTAAAACCATATTCAAAACAGCAACAATAATTCCGATTGCCGCTATTTTAAAGATAAATTCAATATCCATTTTATCCTCCTATATCAGCAAAATTGATATAAGTGCACCAAAGCTGAAGCCTGCGGCATAAATCAATTTATAATGAGTAGAATAAAACTGCTGATAGTCTTTTTTTATTAGTCTGAAAGAGTCGCAAAACTCGGTTGATTTATCAATCTGCGTTTGAGCATCATATTTTCCTATTGAATTGATATATTCTGTTATTTTTTCATTTTCAACTTTGTTTAAAGGTGAAGTTGAATTTATATCAAAAATATCAATATCTTTTAATTTTTCGCTGTTTTTTAAATATGAAAAAATCATATCCGTATCAGGCATTACAGATTTCATAAATATTGATACCTGCGAAGCCAAATATATCATTTTATCGCAATAAATAATCTTATATTTTTCGTATTTACATATTTGAATTGATATAAGGATAGATGTTGCCATTAAGATTAAAATTCCGATTACCTTCAATTTCTTCCTCCGTTAATTCAATAACATCGTAGCCTTTGTTAACTCCTTTTAAAAAAACTATATATGAAAATTCACCTGTCATAATCAGTTCTTTTAATATTTTGTTTCTTACAATATCTTCAACAGATTTCAAGTGAACCGATAAAATAAATGACGCTCCGCTTGAAAAGCCGAATTTTATAGCATTAACTTCTGGTAAGTTACCTATTTCATCGCATACAATTATTTCTGGAGAAAGTGTTCTGACTGCCATTTCAATGCCTTTTGCTTTTTCATAGCCTGAAATTACATCGCTGTTAATTCCCACATCAAAACCGGAACTCAATTCTTTTCTTTCATCAATAACACTTACTTTTCTGTATTTGCCTGCATACCCGCTTGACAGCAAGCGTGTCATATCCCTTAAAATTGTAGTTTTTCCGCTTGCCGGCGGCCCTGCAATAATAATGCTTGGACTTGATTTTAAATAAAGTGTGTTTAATATATTTCTTGAACAGTCAATAATGTTATGTGATATTCTTATATTTAAGCTTTCAATATTTTTCACGCTTGTAAGTGCTGAATCTTTATATACGGCTTCACCGGCAATTCCGACTCTTGAACCGTAGTTATCGGTCACATACCCGTTAATCATTGTGTTAATATGCGTGTGATATGAATTGTTACATATATTATCAAGAATAAATTTGAATTCTTCACCGCTTAAATATCTGACCGAATCGGTATAATGATTGATAAGCTTGTCATATTTACTGATAAAATAAGGCTTATCTAATATGTAAATAATAATCGGCTTGTTAATTCTAAGTCGTATTTCTGTAATGTTTGATAAAAGTACATTGTCAAATGCCATAAAACAGCTTTTCAATTCATTAGGTAACTGCCCGATTATTGAATAAATATTGTCCATATAATCACCTCGCTTAATAGTATGCAAAAATTTGAAAAGATATAACAAAAATTCTGTTGAACTGAAAAAACAATTGTGTTAATATATGTATATAATATCTAATATACGGAGTGCAATAATGGAAAGTATTTCAGCAAACATCCCAAAAACAAATAAATTTATTAACGGCGAAACAGTGAGTTACACCCTTATGGCAACAGTTTCGCTTTTTATTCTGTTTTCAATTAAACAAATTTTGAAAGTATTTATCGGTATTGGTGTTGCACCAAGCTGTTTTATTGCTTTCTTAATTGCAAGTATTGTTTCATTTATTATTGAAAGAAAATATGTTTTCGGCAAAAAGATTTTATCGTCAAACATTAAGCAAATCATATTTTTTGTTATAAGAATTGCTGTAAATTTTGGATTTTATAAGCTTGCGGAATTCGGATTTTTCAATATGCTTGATATGCCGATTTCTTTTGCTTGGTTTATTGCAATAGTAACTTCCTTTTTATTTAATTATGTGTATGACAGAACACTTGTTTTTGACTGCGGATATGACGCTGTAAGCGTAAAGCAATCAAAAACTTATAAAATTTTCTATAAAAATAGATATGTATTTTTAACTACTGTTTTGGCAACAGCTTGCATTGCAGTCATTTATGTAATATTTTCTGTTTTTCCTTTTGGCAGTATAACAGTTATGCGAATGGACCTTTATCACCAATACGGTCCGCTCTTTGCAGAATTATATGACAGAATTGTTGAGCATAAAAGTCTGCTTTATTCATGGATTACAGGTGGCGGCTCAAGCTTTTTGGGTAATTACCTAAACTATTTATCAAGTCCGCTTTCATTTTTAATCTTTTTGTTTGATAAAGAAGATATTTCATATGCTATTACTTTTATTGTGGCATTTAAATGTATATTGAGTGCTACGAGCTTTAGCTATTATCTCAAAAAAAGCTTTAATAAGGATAATTACTTTTTAAGTGCATTTGGTATTTTATATGCGTTTAGTGCATATTTTCTTGCATACTACTGGAATGTTATGTGGCTTGACGCAATGATTATGTTGCCGCTTATCGCACTCGGAATCGAAAAAATATTTAAAACCGGTGATATAAAGCTTTATACAGTTTCACTTGTAATTTTGTTCTTCGCAAATTATTATATGGGATATATGTGCTGTATTTTTGCTGTTTTATACTTTTTCGTATGTTTTATCAACACATACAGCAATGACGGAAAGCTTAATAAAAACGCTGTTTATGAAAAGAAGTATTCCACAAAAGCTTTAATGAATAATGTTTTCATTAACAGAGGAGTTAAATTTGCATTCGCAAGCATTATTGCAGCTTTAATTTGTGCAATTACGCTTGTGCCTGTATTTATGATTCTTAAAAACAGTTCCGCAACATCAGGTACATTCCCGCAAACATTTAAAAGTTATTTTGATTTACTTGATTTAATCACATCGCATTTTGCTCTTCTTGAAACCACAATCAGAAGCAGCGGCGACAATGTATTGCCTAATATTTACACCGGTATTCTTACTTTTATTTTATTACCGCTTTTCCTTGTAAATAACAAAATTAAGCTTAAAGAAAAAGCAACTTATGTTGTTTTAATAATCTTCTTTGTATTTTGTTTTAACAATAACTGCGCCGAATATATTTGGCACGCTTTCCATTTTCCAAATGATTTACCGTACAGATATTCATATATGTATTCGTTCATCATTGCTGTAATGGGATATAAAACAATTCTTAATTTTAAAGGTATCAAAGTTAAGGATATAGCATATACCGGGCTTGCAATAATTTCTTTTGTTATTATCTGCCAAAAATTTTTGACAAACAAAATGACTAATAGCACGATATATGCAACCATTATTTTTGTTGCATTATGGTGCGGTTTCTTATTCTTACTTAAAAATAAGAATGCACAAAAAAAGACCGTTTCATTTGTTTTGGTTACATTTATCCTTTGTGAAACTATAATCAGCAGTATTGTAGGCCTTCCGCTTAATCAAGATAATAAAAATTACAAAGAAAATTATAAAACATATACCAACGCAATCAATTATATTGATAATAAAGACAGCGGATTTTACAGAACAGAATTATGCTATTTAAACACAAGAATGGACCCGGCATATTACGGATATAACGGCATATCAGTCTTTTCTTCAATGGCATATGAATCGTATTCACAGCTTCAATCTTCATTAGGTATGCAGGGGAACAAAGTTAACAGTTACACTTATAATACCCAAACACCTGTTTTTAATATGATGTTTAATATCAAATATTTAATTCAAACAGATGTAAGCCTTGCCCCATCAAGTAATTTATACAAAAAGATTTATAATACATCCGATAAGAAATCAAATGTATATGAAAGCAAATATAATCTTCCTATTGCGTATTGTGTAAATTCAAAAATTGATGATTGGGTAACAGATGAAGGAAATCCTTTTGAAATTCAAAGTGATTTCGTTAAACTTGCAACCGGATATTCAAATGTATTTAAACCTGTTAAATATAACAGCACGGATTTTGATGCTGTAAGCGGCGATGATGTTACCGAAAACGGAACATATTGGTTAGAAAAAAGCGATTCATCATCAAATTACGGTACGGAAACTGTTTCACTTTCCCCTACTATTGACGGAAATTTATATTTATATGTCAAATCAAGTGACCTTAAAACCATAACGGTGAATTCCGAAAAAGTTTCAGACATTACTCAAAGTTTGGAATATGCATATATTTTAGACCTTGGCTATCACAATAAGGGTGATGAAGTATTAGTATCACTTGATGCAAGTACAATGGAAAGCGAAAGTACATCATTTGATTTTTATTGCTATACTGCAGATGATACTGTTGTTAAAAATATGTATAATTCGCTTGCAGGCAATTCACTTAATGTTGAATCATATAGTGATACAACCATTAAAGGAACTGTTAAAGCAAAAGAAAATTGCTATTTATACTCGTCAATTCCGTATGATGACGGATGGAGCGTATATGTGGACGGCAAAAAAGCAGAAACATTTGAAATCGGCGGCACACTTTTAGCCATAGAATTGACTCCGGGTCAGCACAAAATTGAATATAAGTATTTCCCTGTCGGATTTTCATACGGTATTATAATTTCAGCAATTACGGTATTTGGATTATGTGTATTTTATATATACAATAAGTCTTCTTTAAAACTAAACAAAAGCAAAAGAAGAAAAGACAAAATAATTGTTGAATAGATATAAATACTCATAATTCTACAAAAATCTATTTACAATATTCTGCTTTTATTGTAGAATACTCGTGAACATTAGAGAGGAGCATCTTTTTACTATGGCTAGACAAACAGCAATCAACATCAACACAATTCCTATCGGTCCGCTTGGCATTATCGGTATGCCGGGATGTGAAGAACTTACCGACAAAATCGACAAATACCTTGTTAAATGGCGCAAAACTCAGGCCATTGAGCATGCGGAATCAATTGCATTTTTCGGCTATCAAAGAGATTCATATAAAATTGATATTACTATTCCGAGATTTGGCAGTGGTGAAGGCAAAGGTGTTATAAACGAAAGTGTAAGAGGGTACGATATTTATATTGTATGTGATGTATTTAATTACAGTTGCACATATAATATGTATGGCAAAGAAGTATGTATGTCACCTGATGACCATTTTGCTGACCTTAAAAGAGTTATTTCGGCACTTTGCTCAAAACCAAAGAGAGTTTCTGTAATTATGCCAATGCTTTATGAAGGCAGGCAGCATAAAAGAAGTTCAAGGGAATCACTTGACTGTGCAATGGCACTTAAGGAACTTGTACATCTTGGTGTAGAAAACATCATTACATTTGATGCACACGACCAAAGAGTGCAAAATGCCATTCCTGATAAATCATTTGAAAATGTAATGCCGACATATCAAATGATTAAAGCACTTGTAAACAATGTTGATGACTTAAAAGTTGATAAAGACCATTTAATGGTTATCTCTCCTGATGAAGGCGCTCTTCACAGATGCATTTATTTTGCTACTCAGCTTGGTATAAACCTCGGCATGTTTTATAAGAGAAGAGATTATACACGAGTAGTAAACGGTAGAAACCCTATTGTTGAACATCAGTATTTGGGTGATTCTGTAAAAGGCAAAGATATTATTATTGTTGACGATATGATTTCTTCAGGCGAATCAATGCTTGAAGTTGCTATGAAGCTTAAAAATTTAGGCTGTAACAGAATTTTTGTATGCACAACATTCGGCCTTTTCTGCAATGGACTTGATGTATTTGATAAAGCATATGCTGATGGTGTGTTCTATCGAGTATTCACAACAAACGGTGTATATCAAACACCTGAACTTTTAAGCAGAGAATGGTATGTAAGCGTTGAACTTTCAAAATATGCTGCATATTTTATCGATACATTAAATCACGATATGTCAGTATCTAGCCTTCTTGACAGTTCAGAAAAAATTGATGCAATCTTAAAAAATAAAGGTTTAAAAGGATAATAATATGGCTAATGTTAAATTGTCTAAATCAAAAATCGCTATTATAATAGTTGCTGCTGTTTTATTCATTTTATTAGCGGCAGGTGGTATTTATTGTGTTGCCACCGAGCAATCCCCTGCTTCGGCTGTTACTTCAATGTTTTCTAATGAAGAAAAGCTTATCGGCAAATGGCAAAGCCAAAAAGCACCGGGTATGTCAGCTTATGTTTTTTATGATGACGGTACATATGATTCATATTTATCAACAGTAAATTTCACAGGCGAATATACTGTAAAGGGCAACAAATTAACATTAACTAACCCTAAAACAAGCGGTGAAGTTGTATATAAATATAAGGTTAAAGGAAAAGTTCTTACCCTTACTCTTATTGAAGACGGTAAGGAAACTGATGAACACAAATTTGATTCTGTTAAAGAGCTTAAAATGAAAACTCTTGCAGACCTTATCGGTGACGCAGTGAGCGACAATAATACAACTACCCAAAAAGCTGAATAGGATATAAAAAAGCTGAATAGGATATAAAACCCACATCATTGATGTGGGTTTCGTTCTATTTATTCATATTTTTCATATACATTACCAAGGAAGGTGAATTTCTTTGATTGGTAATGTAGAAAAAAGATGCATCGATTTAGGCCATTACATAATTGAAACAGGTGCAACCGTAAGACAGGCAGGTATAGTTTTCGGAATAAGCAAATCTACCGTTCATAATGATGTTACTAAAAGACTTGCAATGATTAACCCACTTCTTTGCAGCGAAGTAAAGGCTGTGTTAGAACAAAATAAAGCCGAAAGGCATATAAGGGGTGGACTTGCAACTAAAGAAAAATACAGAAAATTAAAAGATAATAAAAACATTGAATAATTACTAAAATAATGTTATTATAAAAATAATAATTTAAAGGAAGTGTAAATATGAAAGTCGGTTTTATCGGCTGTGGCAATATGGCTACTGCAATTATTAACGGTATTACTTCAAATAATGCAATTAACGGTGAAGATGTATATGCTTTTGATATATATGCACCTGCAACTGAAAAACTTAAGAAAAGCTTAAATATAAATGTATGCAATTGTGAAAAAGATGTTGTATCATCAAGTGATATTATATTCCTTGCAGTTAAGCCGAACATTCAGGCTTCTGTCTTGAATACTATCGACGGTGAAATCGGTGACAAACTTTTAATTTCAATAGCCGCCGGCAAAACTATTGATTTTATCGAAAGTAATTTAAAATGTAAGGCTAAAATCGTGCGTGTAATGCCTAATATCAACGCAAAAGTCAGCGAAGCAATTTCAGCATACTGCTTTAACGAACTTGTAAATGACGATGACAAAGCTAATGTTGAATTACTTTTAAACGGTATCGGTAAGGTTCTCTGCCTTGATGAAAGCTTCTTTCCTCTTTTTGGTGTAATCGGCGGATGCGGCCCTGCATTTGCATATATGTTTATTGATGCCATGGCACGCGCCGGCGTTAAAAACGGAATGAAGAAAAGCGATGCGCTTAAAATTTCTGCTCAAACCGTATTAGGCAGTGCAAAAATGATTTTGGAAAGCGACGAGCATCCATGGCAGCTTATTGATAATGTTTGCTCCCCCGGCGGTACAACTATCGAGGGTGTAACCTCGCTTCAGGCAGACGGATTTGAAGCGGCAGTTCATAATGCAGTTGATAAAGCGCTTGATAAAGATAAAAAATTATAAAATTAAAGCTCGGTTTTGGGTTACTCCCTTTACCGAGCTTTTTTCTAAAGTTTTTATTAAGATATTGTTAAATTATTGACAATGCCTATTTTGTATGATATACAGGAGTTGGAGGTGGTTATATGAAATATTCTTTTAAAGATTATCTTATTGATACACTTATGTTTGGTTTATCTGTATCAATTACCCCAATTATATATTTGTCAACATTTATAATAGTAAACAAATTTGATTATATAAATACCCCTGTTTACTTATATTTAGCAATTTTCATTTCATTTTTGTTACCGTTTATATTCGGCATTTTTCTTTCAAGAAAACTTTGCAAACAATCTATATCTTCATATTTAACAGTTTTCTTAATAATGGAAATAATTTGCATATTTCATATCAAAATTCCGGATAGTTATTTTGTTTTTTTACTTCCTCAGGAAGAATGGATAAGAGGATTATTTAATAAGTATAATGAAATCAGAGAAATAACAATATCTATTATTACACCGGTTTTATACACACTCTTATATTTTTTAGGTTCAGCAATTAAAAATAAGCTTAAAAAAGCATGAGCTAACTGTTAAAAATTTTTTCTTTGTTTTATATTGTATAATAATTGGGGGTGGTTATATGAAATATACAGCAAAAAACTATTTTATTGACTTATTCATCTTTGGCTTATCTGTTTGGCTTCCGTCAATTATTTATTTGGTTTTGTATGAACAATTTAAAGGTGGAAGTGACGGTAAATACGATATAATTTCTATTATCAGTTATATTTCAATAGCTTTACTTTTCATTTTACCTTTTATATTTGGAATTTTATTCGGTCAAAATGTATGCAGAAAATCAACTAATGCATATTTGACGGTAACTGCAATAATGCTTCTTATAAATTTATTGTGGAATATTATGGAAGATGGCTTAATTGTATATTTATTTACTTCAATACTTTTAGTTGACGGATATTTCGGAAATGCAAGTTATATAATCTTGCTTCTGCCCGCATTATTTTATTATTTAGGTGCAAAACTTAAAACTAAAAAAAGAAACAAAAGCTCGGTATAACCGAGCTTTTGTTTCTTTATGTTAATTACATATACTTTTTAATTTCATCAACCATATCTGTCTTTTCCCAAGAAACACCGAGGTCTTCCCTGCCCATATGACCGTAAGCAGCAACATTCTTATAAATTGGTTTTCTGAGGTCAAGTCTGTCTATAATAGCTGACGGACGAAGGTCAAATACCTTATTTACAATATCGGCGATTTTTTCATCATCAATTTTACCTGTGCCGAAAGTATCAACCATAACCGAAACAGGCTTTGCAACGCCGATTGCATAAGCAAGTTCAACTTCACACTTATCAGCAAGGCCGGCAGCTACAATATTTTTAGCTACCCAGCGTGATGCGTATGCAGCACTTCTGTCAACCTTTGTAGGGTCTTTACCGCTGAAAGCGCCGCCGCCGTGGCGTGCGTATCCACCGTATGTATCTACAATGATTTTACGACCGGTAAGGCCTGAATCGCCGTGAGGGCCGCCTATTACAAATCTGCCGGTTGGGTTTACAAAATACTTTGTATTATCATCAATAAATTCAGCAGGAATTGTAGCTTTAATAACTTTTTCGATAATATCTGAACGAAGCTGTGAAAGCTCAACATCTGCACTGTGCTGGCTTGATACAACGACAGCAGTAACCTTTACAGGTTTATCATCATCGTATTCAACAGTAACCTGTGTTTTACCGTCAGCATAAAGATAAGGAAGTGTACCGTTTTCTCTAACTTCTGTAAGCTTAACTGCAAGTTTATGCGCAAGGCTGATAGGAAGAGGCATAAGCTCCTTTGTTTCGTTGCAAGCGTAACCGAACATCATACCTTGGTCACCTGCACCGTTGAGGTTATACTCATCTTCATCATCGTTTTTAAGCTCAAGTGACTTATCAACACCCATTGCAATATCGGCAGACTGATGGTCAAGTGCAAGCAAAACAGCGCAAGTATTACCGTTAAAACCTTTCTTATCGTCATCATATCCAATATCGCAAATTGTTTTTCTTACGATAGACGGAATATCAACCTGTGCCTTTGTTGTAATTTCACCCATTACAAGAACCTGGCCGGTTGTACATGTTGTTTCACAGGCAACACGGCTTTGTGGGTCCTGCTCAAGCATAGCATCAAGAATAGAATCTGAAATTTGGTCACAAATTTTATCAGGATGACCTTTTGTTACGGATTCACTGGTAAACAAATGTTTTGACATAATAATATCCTCTAATCAAAAATATTTGTTAATTGCTTTAGAAAGAAAAAAGCACACGAAACGAGCGTGTGCATTAAGCTATCATCACTCGGTAAGCCGCAGGTATTAGCACCTTGCAAATGCAGGTTGCTGTGGTTTCACAGGGCCTGTCCCTCAACCACTCTTGATAAAGCATATTAACATCACAGCTATAATACATCATAAAATTGATAAAGTCAACAAATATTTATAAATAATCAATGTTATTTTATAATTACTATTGTAATTTCTTAATAAATAGTTTATAATTATATAGCAATAAAAGGCATATGCCTTATAAGGAGGAAAATTATGGCAAAGAAAACCGTATTTATTACCGGTGGTACAGGTAATATGGGTTGGGCTGCTGTTCAGGAAATGCTTAAGCATCCAAATGAAATCAATATTAAGATGCTTGCAAGAAAAAGCCCAAAAAACGAAGAAAAACTTAAGGATTTAATGGCAAAGCCAAATTTAAAGATTGTTTGGGGTGACCTTAACGATTACGATTCAATTCTTGAAGGCGTAACAGGTGCAGATTATGTACTTCATGTTGGCGGTATGGTATCTCCGACTGCTGACTGGAAACCTTACAAAACACAGAAAACAAACATTGGTGCTGCACAGAGCATCTGCAAAGCAGTTCTTGCTCAGCCGAATCCGGATGATATTAAAGTTTGCTATATTGGTACTGTTGCTGAAACAGGTGACCGTAACTACCCTATCCATTGGGGCAGATGCGGCGACCCTATCAAAATTTCTATTTATGACCATTATGCTATTTCAAAGACTGTTGCTGAACGCACATTCGTTGAAAGCGGAATTAAGAATTGGGTTGTAATGCGTCAGTCAGGTATCCTTTATCCTAACATTCTTAAGAATATGGACCCTATTATGTTCCATGTTCCTATCAATGGTGTACTTGAATGGTGTACAGTAGAAGATTCAGGCAGACTTATGTGCAACCTTGTTCTTGAAGATGAAGCAGGTAACCTTGGTTCAGATTTCTGGAATCATTTCTATAACATCGGTTCAGGTAAGGAATACAGAATTTCTAACTATGAATTTGAATGCCTTCTTCTCGGCACTCTTGGTCTTGCAGGCCCTGAAAAGCTTTTTGAACCAAACTGGTTTATTACAAAGAACTTCCACGGTCAGTTCTATGCTGATGGTGATAAGCTTGAAAACTATCTCCACTTTAGAGAAAATCTTCCTATTCAGGATTATTTTAACAGACTTGCTGACCATGTTGAATTTTACTTCAAAATACCAAGATACCTTCCAAAGAACCTTGTTGCAGCTTGTGCAAAGCCATTTATGAAGAAAATTGCTTCTACACCTGACTTTGGTACACTTGACTGGGTTAAGACTAACAACCCTGAAAGAATGTCATCATACTATGGTTCTCTTGAAGAATACAACAAGATTCCTTCAAAGTGGGAAGATTTTGAAATCATTCACTTTGATAAGGATAATAGTGCTGCTGAACAGTTTAAGCTTGACCACGGTTATGATGAAAGCAAGCCTGAATCAGAACTTGATATTGAAGATATGAAGCAAGCAGCTAAATTCCGTGGCGGTGAATGCCTCAGCGAAACAATGGTTAAGGGTGATATGGCTACAAAGCTTAAGTGGAAATGTGGTACTTGCGGTGCTGAATTTGAAGCATCACCTGCTCTTATTCTTCTTGGCGGTCATTGGTGCCCTGAATGTTACATTCCGCAAAAAGAATGGAACTATGATGAAGTTGCTAAAACTAACCCATTCTTCGCTCAAGTTTGGTATCCAAACCATACAAAAGAAGAACATAATGTTTATAAGTTTGATGACCTTTTCCACATTGACGGCGTTAAGTGGGACGACATTAAGCACTAAGCATAATAACTTATACATAAAAATAAACCACCGATTTTTCGGTGGTTTATTTTTTATTCTTCAACTAAAGCTGAAAAAGCTTCTCTTATATTTCTTACTGGAATTATATCAAATGTTGATTTTAAAGAATTGGTGATTGATTTATAATTATGAAAAGGAATAATACATCGCTCAAATCCAAGCCTTTTAGCTTCGGCAATTCGCTGTTCACAATTATTTACAGCTCTTATTTCACCTGCAAGTCCTACTTCACCGAACGCAATGGTTTTATCATCAACAGCTTTATCTTTTAGCGATGATACAAGTGCAAGTGCAACTGTTAAATCAGCGGCAGGTTCATCAAGCTTTAATCCGCCTACAACATTAACATACGCATCCATATTATTAAAGAAGTACCCTGCCCTTTTTTCAAGCACTGCAAGAAGCATACTCATTCTGTTATAATCAAATCCGGTACTCATCCTTCGCGGTGTGCCAAATCCGGTTGCACAAACAAGGCCTTGTACTTCGGCAAGAATAGGTCTTGTTCCCTCCATAACACACGCCACGCAAGTACCAGAAGTGTTTTTAGGTCTGCCTGAAATCATCATAAGCGAAGGATTTAGTACTTCTTTAAGGCCGTCTGCCGTCATTTCAAAAACACCGATTTCGTTTGTAGAACCAAATCTGTTTTTAACACCTCTTAAAATTCTGTATGAATAATTCCTTTCGCCTTCAAAATATAAAACCGTATCAACAATATGTTCAAGAACTTTAGGACCGGCAATTGCCCCATCCTTATTAACATGGCCAACGATAAAAATAGGTATACCCAGTCCTTTAGCAGTATGCATAAATACATTTGTGCATTCCCTAACTTGTGTTATTGACCCTGCGGATGAATTCACCTGTTCATATACCATAGTTTGAATCGAATCTATTATAACTATATCAGGCTTTTCTGCTTTAATACATTCAACGATTGTAGCCAAGTCGGTTTGTGAAAGAATAAATAAATTTTTGGTAGTAACACCTATTCTTACTGCACGAAGCTTAATTTGATTAGCTGATTCTTCTCCGCTTACATAAAGAATTTTTTGCCCTTTAGAGCCAAGATTCTGGCAAATTTGAAGTAGTATGGTTGATTTACCGATACCGGGGTCACCGCTTAAAAGAACAAGGCTTCCCTTTACAATTCCTCCGCCTAATACCCTGTCAAATTCTTCAATTTTGGTAGGTATTCTTTCATCATTTTCACCGCAAATGTCATCAAGTGCCAAAACTTGATTTACAGTGCTGAATGAATTTGAAAAGCTGTTTTTAGTTTGCTGACTATTTAATTCTTCATTTAGTGTATTCCACTCTCCGCAACTTGGGCATTTGCCATACCATTTTGGTGATTCAAATCCACATTCGCTGCATATGTAAGAAGTTTTAATTTTTGCCATTTATAATTCCTCAGTAATATACTCATTTAAACCAAGCATAATCAAATATGCGAGTTTGTTTTGATAAATTTCTTTTTGCAGGTTGCTGTTTTCCTCAGTATTGCTCATAAATCCGCATTCAACCATTACAGACGGTACGGTTGCTTTATGCAAAAGATAATATGCGCTGTCAGATTTTTTATTAAAACGATTATTATCATGCTGTAAAAATTTTTTAGTTATGTTTAAAATACTGTCTGCAAGTATTGGACTTTTATCATCATTTGGTGAAAACCATATTTGCATGCCGTTTTCTTTTTCATTTTCAAAATGATTTTGGTGAATAGAAATAAGTGTACTGTTATTTATTGAATTAACATAATCTAATCTGTTATATAAATCGGAACGCTTTTGATTATCGTTTTTCTTATAAAACAGATAATCACCATTTCTTATTAAGCTTGCATTAACACCTGAAATTCTTACAAAATCATATAATTTTAATGCAATATTTAAGTTAATATCTTTCTCTTTGGCACCGTCAACACCGATAGTGCCTGCATCAATACCGCCGTGACCCGCATCAATAACAAGATTTATTCTGCTGTTTTGTGCACTGTTGTTAACTGCACTGCTATTCTTAAAGCAAGCATTTATACCTACGCACGAGCAAAAAGTAAATATAACGGTAAACAATATCGCTGTACCTTTATTCATAATAATCACCGTTAATACTTATGAATAAATTATACTATATTATTACAAAGTTATCAAGCAATATTGCATTTTAGCTTACATAGGGATATAATTAGGACAGAAAACTATCAGGAGGTATACTTATGAAAATTGTTAATTTAGACGGTGTTACCACCAACCCGGGTGATTTAAGCTGGGATGGTATGAAAAAGCTCGGCGATTTCACTGTATATGACAGAACATCACCGGACCAAATAATTGAAAGAGCAAAAGGTGCAAATGCACTTATAATAAATAAAACAATTCTTACAAAAGAAATACTTAAACAGTTAAAGCCGGAACTTGAATATGTCGGCCTTCAATCAACGGGATATAATGTTGTTGACTGCGAAAGTGCAAAAAAGCTTGGAATAACAGTGTGCAACATTCCGTCATATTCCACTAACGCAGTGGCACAGCTTGTTTTTTCATTTATCCTGCAATTCACAAATAAAGTATCACTTCACAGTGAAGCAGTTCATAACGGCGAATGGTGCAGTTGCCCTGATTTTTGCTTTTGGAAAGCTCCGCTTGCTGAACTTGCAGGAAAAACAATCGGTATAATCGGATTTGGCGCAATCGGGCAAAAGGTTGCAAAGCTCGCAGAAGCATTTGATATGAATGTGCTTGCATATGCACCGCGCCCAAAAGATAAAGGTGAACTGAAAACGGTTAAATTTGTAACACTTGATGAATTATTAAAAGAAAGTGATATAATCACCTGCCATTGCCCTTTAACAAATGAAACTAAAGGTATGATTAACGAAGAAACAATAACAAAAATGAAAAAAAGTGCCATATTTATAAACACATCGAGAGGCCCGGTGGTTGATGAAAAAGCACTTGCAAATGCACTTAATAATGAAATGATACAAGGTGCAGGGCTTGATGTATTAAGCGTAGAGCCTGCCGATAAAGATAATCCCCTCTTAAACGCGAAAAATTGCTATATAACACCGCATATTGCTTGGGCGGCAAAAGAAACAAGAGCAAGGCTCTTAGGCATATTAGAAGATAATTTAAAAGCGTACATTGACGGACATGCACAAAATGTTGTAAATAAATAATTTTTAAATAAGCTCTTGCTTTTGATGAAAATGAAGATGAAGAATGCTTTATATAATCACTCATATGCCCGCTGATGCTGATGCAAAAAATACCTTTTGATATTTATATCAAAAGGTATTTTTTTATACAATTATTTATTATTTTTTTTGCTGCCGATTTTGCTTTCCGTATGGTTAATCAGCTTTTTAATGTTTTCTCTATGTGCCAAAACAACTATTAAAGTGAAAACCATAGATAAAAATGCAAGCGCAACGGATTTATAAAATACAAATATAAATACAGGGTAAAATACAGCCATTGCTATACTTCCGAGGGATACATATTTGGTAATAAATACTATGATGGCAAATATTGCAAGTAAAATAAGTGCAATGCGCCAATCTATCATAAATACCATTCCGCCGGCAGTAGCAACTCCCTTACCGCCTTTAAACCCAAAAAAGCAAGGAAATATATGCCCCAATACGCAAAAAAGACCTGCAAATGATTTGGTAAACATTCTTGCATTTATTCCAAAAATAAGTGCGTCGCTGTTTTCAGCAAGAGAAATGTTTCCTAATTTTCTTACTATTATAAACGAAATAAAAATTGCAACAGCAACTTTAAGCATATCACCTATAATAGTCATTACAGCGTACTTTTTGCCATAATTTCTAAGCATATTGGTTGAACCGGCGTTTCCGCTTCCGTGACTTCTTACATCATCCTTATTTAAAGATTTTGAAATGATAATACCAAAATTAAGACTTCCGAGAAGATATGATATAATTGCCGAAATTATTAAGGCTAATATCATTTTTTGCCATCTCCCCGTTCTCTAATAATAAATCTTACAGGCGTTCCGTCAAGTCCAAAAATATCCCTGATTTGATTTTCAAGGTATCTTTGATATGAAAAATGAAACAGTTCTGCATTATTCACAAAAAATACAAATGTAGGCGGCCTTGTAGATGCCTGTGTCATATAGTAAATCTTAAGCCTTTTACCTTTATCGGTAGGCGGCTGAACACGGGCAGTTGCCCCTGCAAGCACTTCGTTAAGCTTACCTGTTGAAATACGCATTGAATTTTGAGAATGAACAAATGAAATCATTTCATAAAGCTTATCAATTCTTTGCCCTGTTTTAGCGGATATGAACATTATAGGGGCATAACTCATAAATGAAAAATCATTAGTAAGTTTATCCCTGTATTCTTTCATAGTGTTTCCGTCTTTTTCAATTGCGTCCCATTTATTTACAGCAATAATGCACGCTTTTCCCTGTTCTAGTGCAATGCCGGCAACCTTTGAATCCTGCTCGGTAAAGCCTTCAACAGCGTCAATCATAATTACGCAAACATTTGCTCGCTCAACAGCCATTCTTGCACGAATAATACTGTATTTTTCAATAGCATCGTCTACTCGGCTTTTTCTTCTTAATCCGGCTGTATCAATAAAATTAAATTTTCCGTATTCATTTTCAATAAAAGTATCAGTAGTGTCCCTCGTAGTACCTGCTATGTCAGATACAATAGCACGGTTTACTCCGCTGATTTTATTTACAAGTGATGATTTGCCGACATTAGGCTTTCCGATGATAGCTACTTTAATTATTTCATCATCGTCTTCTTCATCTTCACATTCAGGAAGATATTTAAGCACTTCATCAAGCAAATCACCCGTGCCATGCCCATGCGAAGCTGAAACTGCAACCGGGTCACCTAAACCGAGATTATAAAATTCATAAAATTCAGGTTCAGGCTCACCGATACTGTCACATTTATTGACGCATAAAACAATAGGCTTACCGCTTTTTTGAAGCATAGTTGCAACTTCGTAGTCGCTTGCGACTACACCGTCACGAATATTTGTAACCAAAATAATAACATCCGCTGTTGAAATTGCAATTTCAGCCTGAGTTCTCATTTGACTTAAAATTACATCAGATGTATTTGGCTCTATACCACCGGTATCAACTAACAAAAATTTATGATTAAGCCATTCGCAGTCACCGTAAATTCTATCTCTTGTTACACCGGGAGTATCGTCAACAATAGAAAGTCTGCTTCCTATCAATTTATTAAAAAGAGTAGATTTGCCGACATTAGGTCTGCCAACAATTGCTACAACAGGCTTTGCCATAAGCTAACCTCCTTAAATATCACAATAAAACAAGAAAGGCGGACAAATAATGTCCGCCAACAAATGTAAAATCTTACGCTTCCTTGCTGATAACTTCTTTACCGTTATAGTAGCCGCAGTTGCCACATACCTTGTGAGATACAGCATAGCCGCCACAGTTAGGGCATTTTACAAGTGTAGGAGCGTCCATTTTCCAAACGCTTGATCTTCTCTTGTTCTTTCTTGCTTTAGATGTTTTTCTTGCAGGTACTGCCATTTTAATTGCCTCCTTTATTTAAAAAGCCATATTATTCATCTTCGAGCAACTGTAAAAGAGCTTCCATTCTTGGGTCAACATCCTTTTTACAGTTACATTGTTTGACATTCAAATTAGCACCGCATTTCGGACACAAACCTTTGCAATCATCTTTACAAAGAATTTTGTTAGGCAGTGAAAGCGAAACTTCTTCGTTTACTAATTCGTCTAAATCGAGTTCCCTATTACTTACAACAATGTAATCATCATCGTCTTCTTCGTTTTCAAGCTTTTCAACTACAATGCGCTTAACATTAAAAGAAAAATTCTTTTTAACTTCTTCGGCACATCTGTCACAAAAGCCGTAAAAATCAAAACTGATATTTATATCAAGATATAAAACATCAGCTTTAGAATATAAACTGCCGATAACATTAACACCGTTTTTAATAGGGTTATAAGTGCTGTAAATAAGATTACTTAAATCGAGATTATAATCAATATCAAGCTTTGTAACAACACCGCTCAATAAATTATTAAGGTCAATTCTCATAAAACCACCTCGCACTTGCACTTTAAGTATTATATATATAAGGGCGCATTTTGTCAATAGTTATTTTGAAAATGAAAACTATTTTTGGCTTAATCGATGATTTTTTTTCATATTTCATTTGAATTATGACTAATAATTAACAAACTTTTAAATATTATTGCAAATTACATTTCATTATTGATATTTTATTGTCAATGTAGTATTATTATATAAAGGGATTATCCCTAATAAATGCAAAGGAGTAATATTATTATGGTTAACAGATTTGTATTAAACGAAACAAGCTATCACGGCGCAGGCGCAATTAAGGAAATTGCAACAGAAGTAAACGGCAGAGGCTTCAAAAAAGCTTTTGTATGTTCTGACCCTGACCTTATCAAATTTGGTGTAACTAAAAAAGTTACAGATGTTCTTGATAACGCTGAAATTGATTATGAAATATACAGTGAAATCAAGCCTAATCCAACAATTAAAAATGTACAAACAGGTGTAAAAGCATTTAAAGATTCAGGTTCAGATTGCATTATAGCGATTGGCGGCGGCTCATCAATGGATACTGCAAAGGCAATCGGTATTATCATAAAAAATCCTGATTTTGCAGATGTTCGCTCACTTGAAGGTGTAGCACCTACAACAAACAAGTGCGTACCTATCATTGCTGTTCCTACCACAGCCGGCACAGCAGCAGAGGTAACTATTAACTATGTAATCACCGATACTGAAAAGAACAGAAAAATGGTTTGCGTAGACCCTAAAGATATTCCTGTTGTTGCAGTAGTTGACCCTGATATGATGTCATCAATGCCAAAAGGACTTACAGCTGCTACCGGTATGGATGCACTCACCCACGCAATCGAAGGTTATATTACCGCAGGTGCTTGGGAACTTTCTGATATGTTCCACCTTAAAGCAATTGAAATTATTTCAAGAAGCCTTAGAGGTGCAGTAGAAAACACACCTGAAGGAAGAGAAGGTATGGCTCTCGGCCAATATGTTGCCGGTATGGGATTTTCAAATGTCGGCCTTGGTATTGTTCATTCAATGGCTCACCCGCTCGGTGCATTATATGACACACCACACGGTGTAGCAAATGCTATAATTCTTCCGACAGTTATGGAATATAACGCACCTGCTACCGGTGAAAAATACAGAAATATTGCAAAGGCAATGGGTGTTGAAGGTGTTGACGAAATGACACTTGATGAAGCAAGAAAAGCTGCTGTTGACGCAGTTAAAAAGCTTTCACACGATGTCGGAATTCCTGAAAATCTTAAAGATATTGTTAAACCGGAAGATGTTGATTTCCTTGCTCAATCTGCATACGATGATGCTTGTCGCCCTGGTAACCCAAGAGAAACAAGTGTAGAAGAAATCAAAGAACTTTATCTTTCACTTATGTAATTGATACTTATAAATGAAAACAGAGGCTGAATTATCAGCCTCTGTTTTTTATAGAATAAATAAAAAACAGTACAGCTTGATTATGCTGTACTGTTTAATAATAGTTTTGATTATAATTCTTCGCAGTAATCAAAGATTTCAACAGGTAAATCTTCCTTGTCACAGCTGATTGTGAAATAGAAGTTTACATCTGAAGCTTCGGAAAGCTGTGAAAGCATTTCAAAAAATTGAGGAAGCTTTTCATATTCCCTGCCTACAATTTTAAATGTAGCATCAACAAGAATATCTGTTACATCATAGTTGCCGGCACAAATACCTGCAAGGAAACCGTAAAATGCCTTATGACCGTTGATAAGGTATGTTTCAGTTTCTAAAAGGCGAGCCTTTGATGAAACATCATATGTAAGCTTTGGTTCTTTTTCAATGCAAACTACATTGCCGTCAGAGTTCTCAACGCAAACATTGACCTGGTCAATAAGCTTTTTTGTTTTTCCTGAACCTTTATTACCGATTATGAGTTTAATCATATTAAAATTCCTCCGAGTTTTATTCTAACTATATATTAGCATATACCGAGACGATTTTCAAGAGTTTCTTTTTCCTTTTCATATCCCGGTTTACCTAAAAGTGCAAACATATTCTTTTTATAGCTTTCTACACCCGGCTGGTTGAAAGGATTAACACCGAGCATATAACCTGAAACTGCACATGTTTTCTCGAAGAAATAAATTAAATAGCCTAAATCATTAGGTGTAATAGTATCACATTCAATAACAAGATTACCTACACCGCCGTCTGTATGTGCGAGAAGTGTGCCTTCCCTTGCCTTTTCGTTTACATAGCTCATTTTCTTGCCTGCAAGGAAGTTAAGGCCGTCAATATTACCCTCCTGCTCGGTGATAAGGAAATCATTATGCGGCGCATTAAACTTAATAACTGTTTCAAACATAAGTTTGCTTCCGCTTTCCTGAATGTATTGGCCGAGTGAATGAAGGTCTGTTGAAAAAATGCAAGATACAGGGAAAAGTCCCTTGCCGTTTTTACCCTCACTTTCTGCAAATAATTGCTTAAGCCACTCGTTAAACATTGCCATACAAGGCTCATATGATACAAAACACTCAAGCTTTGTACCTTTATTGTAAAATACATTTCGTACAGCTGCGTATTTGAGCATATCGTTTTCATCAATATTTTCACTGCAAAGCTCATTTTGAGCCTTTTGCGCGCCTGCCATGAGTTCGTCAATATCAATTCCTGCAACAGCAATAGGAAGAAGTCCAACAGCAGTAAGAACTGAATATCTGCCCCCTACATCGTCAGGAACAACAAATGTTTCATAACCTTCCTCATCAGAAAGTTCTTTTAATGTACCTTTAGCTTTATCTGTTGTAGCAAATATTCTTTTAGCAGCTTCTTCTTTGCTGTATTTGCTGTTAACAAGGTCACGAAATACTCTAAATGCAATAGCCGGCTCTGTTGTTGTACCACTCTTGCTTATTACATTAACGCAAATATCTTTGCCCTCGCAGATAGAAACAACTTCATTAAGAGCTGAAGGGCTTATAGAATTGCCGATAAAATAAATATCAGGTGTATCTTTCTTTAATGAATTATAGTTTGGTGAAGTTAAAGCTTCAATAACCGCCCTTGCACCGAGATATGAGCCGCCGATGCCGATAACTACAAGTATATCTGCATTTGATTTAATATACTCAGCTGCTTTTTTAATTCTTGCAAATTCTTCTTTATCATAATTTGTAGGCAAATCAACCCAACCGAGAAAGTCATTACCCTCACCTGTTTTATCATTAAGGGTATGAAGTGCTTCAACTGCTTTTGGTGCAATTGCCTTTATGTCTTCATCTGATACAATGCTTTTTGCATGTTCGTTAAAAAATTTTATTGCCAAAATAATCGCCTCTGTTTCAAAAAATAATGTTAATATAAATTCATTGAAATGATATAATACACTATTTTGTCGAAATATTCAATATCTTTTTATATATTGTTAAACATTTTCTTAAAAATATATAAAAATGTTACAGATTTAATATTTTTGTCAGATTTTAACTCAATAGAAGATATTTTTTTATTTCCGCTGTAAACAGTTATAACGCCAAGCTTATCACCTTTTTTAACCGGTGCTTTAACTTCATCTAAAAAGGAATATTCATAAGTTATTTTATCGGAATTTTTGGGTAACAGCAATTTTTTATTTAACTCGCATTTGGGGGTAATGGACTTATCAACTCCGTTTTTTACTTTTACGGTTTTAAGTTTTGAATTATCAATTTTAATATTATCAAGCTTATAGTTTGCAAATCCGTAATCTAAAAGTTCCTGCGTGAGTGCAAATCTTTCATCACTGGTTTGCGCTCCCAAAACGACTGAAACAAAGCTTATGCCGTCACGAGTTGCAGTGGCACAAAGGCAAAATCCTGCATTTGAAGTTGTACCGGTCTTAAGTCCCGTCATACCGTTATATTTATTTATCATCTTATTTGTGTTATTAAGTTCGGTTTTTCCGTTTCTTAAACTGTCAAGCCAAACTGTTGAATATTTCAAAATCAATTTATGCTTCATAACTTCTTTGGCAATTACAGCCAAATCGTAAGCGCACGAATAATGATTTGTAACTTCATCGTCAAGGCCGGTGCAATTTTCAAAATGTGAATTTTTTAAACCTAATGTTTCAACTCTCTTATTCATCATATCAACAAATGCACTGTCACTGCCTGCAACATATTCGCCAAGAAGCGTGCAAGCATCATTTGCTGAAGCTATTACAACAGCTTTAAATAAATCGTTTACGGTCATTTTTTCACCTACTTCAAGCCAAATTTGCGAGCCGCCTTTAGATACGGCGTTTTCCGTTGCGGCAACCTCATCGGTAAGCTTGATTTTACCGCTGTCTATCGCTTCAAGTATAAGAAGTATTGACATCAATTTTGTTACCGAAGCCGGTGAAAGATGCTTGTATGCATTATTTTGTTTAATTACATCGCCTGTATCAAGGCTCATCAGTATACTTGATTTTACATTTGATTTTTTGTTTTCCTCGGCATTTGCGCAAATGGGAAAACTCAGCACAAATGATAATACCAATATTAAGCTAATTACTCTTTTCATAAAATCACCCACTAATATTTATTATAATTATCTTGTTTTGATTACAATATTTTGATATAATTACTTAAATTAAAGATGGAGGGCCAAAAATGAAGGCTGCTTTTTATACACTTGGTTGCAAAGTAAACCAATATGAAACCGAATATATGGCAGAACTTTTGAGAAATGCCGGATTTGAAATAGTTAAAGAAAATGATGAAGCTGATTACTACATTGTAAATTCTTGTACCGTTACAGCTACCGCTGACCAAAAGACAAGAAAAAGTATAAGAAAGTTTAAAAGAAATCATCCTAATTCAACCGTTATATTAACGGGATGTATGCCGCAGGCTTTTCCTGAAGAAGCCAATGAACTCGTAGAAGCCGATATTGTTTTTTCAAACAAAAATGACGGTGATATACTTTCGCTTATAAACGAATATAACCTTAATAAAAACAGACTTGTAAAAATAGAACAACACCAAACCGGAGATAAATTTTGGGATTGTTCAATAGACCGCTTTCACGAGAGAATCAGAGCATTTGTAAAAATTGAAGACGGATGTGACAGATTTTGCTCATATTGCATTATTCCAAAATCAAGAGGCAGAGTTCGTTCTAAGCCGCTTGACACATTGAAAAATGAAATTGAAGCCCTTGCAAACGGCGGAATTAGAGAAATCGTACTTGTAGGCATAAATTTATCGGCTTACGGTAAAGGTGAAGATTTCAATATTGTTGACGCAGTGAAAATTTGTAACGAAAATGAAAAAATCAAGCGTATACGACTTGGCTCGCTTGAACCGGACCATTTAACCGACGAAGTTATTGACGGCCTTGCAAGTTGCGAAAAACTCTGCCCTCAATTTCATATTTCACTTCAAAGCGGGTGTAACAAAACACTTAAAAGTATGAATAGGCACTACACTGCCGAAGAATATAAAGCACTATGTACCAAGCTTCGTGCAACATTTGATGACGCCAGCTTAACCACCGATGTAATGGTTGGCTTTAACGATGAAACAGAGGCGGATTTTAACGAAAGCCTTGATTTTGTTAAAGACATTGCATTTGAAAAAGTGCATGTATTCCCATACAGTGAAAGAGTTGGAACAGCCGCTTCAAAGCGCGGTGATAATGTTTCAAAACAAGAAAAAGAACACCGCGCCGCCGTTATGATAGAAGAAACGGAAAAGATCCGCCATAATTACCTCAAAAGCCTTGTAAACACAAGTAAAAAAGTGTTATTTGAAAATGAAATCAAACCGGGGATTTACCAAGGATATACAAAAAGCTATCTGCCGGTAAGAATGAAATATGACAGAAATATAGTAGGTGAAGAACTCGAAGTTAAAATTACAAATTACTGTGATGAATTTTGCATAGCTGAATAAACATTTGATGTTTCTTCATTATCCTTTAATGAACTATAAGAAAAAATATAGTATCCTCTTACATTATCAATTTTTGAAAGATAAGTAATCTGCCGTGCTACTATATCTTTTTCTTTTTTAAATTCATTTTTGCCGCTCTCCCCTGCATATTCATCTTCACTGTTTGATTTATACATAGGCAATGCAACATAAAGCTTGCAAGTTGCATTATCGCACCACATTTTAGTAGTTTGCATAAAAGGTTGATTTTCATTTTTAAAGCCAAAATATATTTGCGGGCAAATATAATCTATGTAGCCTTCATTTCTTGACCATTTAATTACATCGGCATAAAGCGTTGAATAATCATAATCCATATCGGAAGCCGGACTTATACCGAAAGTGATGTTTTTGTTGTTAGATTTAATCGCACTGTAAACAGATTTAATCATAATGTTTACATTTTCGCGCCGCCAATCAAAAAGGCTCATTTTACCGCTGTTGTTTTTATATGCCGAATATGCTTCTTTATCAATTTTTTTATCTTTAGTCGGGTAAAAATAATCATCAAAACATATTGAATCAACATCATAATTTAAAATGATTTCTTTTACTCCGTTAACTATTAAATCTGTTACTTCACTGTAACAGGGGTTAAAATATATACCATTGTCAAGAACAATAAGCTTATCGGTACCCTGCCACTCTAACGCTATATTATTTTTTGCCAATGAGTTAAAATCATTTCTCTGGCAAACTCTGTAAGGATTTATCCACGCTTCTACTGATAAATTATATTTATGTGCAATTTGAACCATTATTTCGAGCGGGTCATAAATAAGCTTTGCACCTTGATAGCCAAAGCAATATTCACTTGTAGGAAAATACGATGAATTATAAAAGGCGTCAGCACACGGTCTTACCTGAACTGTTACACGGTTAAAGCCTTTATTTGAAAGTTCTTTAAAAGCTTTTGAAATTGATTTAGTAAATGATTTTTTATCACTGTTTTTTGTAAATTCAGATAATTCATAATAAGCAATGAAAACACTTTTAACATAAGTATTTTGATTATCTGTATTTTCATTTATTTTGCTGTTATCGGCAGTAAAAGTACATCCTGCCAAGCAAAAAACAAGAAATATTGATAAAATAATTTTTTTATACACTTGAACACATCCTAATTTTATAGTAAAATAATAATGGTGATTAAAATGGAATTTAGACTTGGCAACTCAAGATGGGTGCATCAAAGAGGAGAAACAGTTTCAATTGTTTGTCCCGAATGTAAGAATAAAGTTAATTTTGGAGTTTTCTCAAATTTTGAAAGGCGCCTTGCAGTTAAAGCAACGCTTCTTGACTGCAAAAATGTATATTTTCTTGTATGCCCTGAATGTGCATCTGTTTTTACAGTTGAAGAAGCAAGAGGTAAAGCATTTCAAAAAGGTGAAAAACTATCAATAGGAAATTTTGATTTAAAACCGCTTAAGGAATTCAAATCAGAAGTTTAATAATATTTAAGGTCGCACCTTGTGCGACCTTTTCCTTTTATAAAATTATGCATATAAGTCCGTTGCAGCCTTCGTTTATAACTCTTTCTATTGTTTCTCTGAATTTGTTTCTTGCGTCAATCGGCATACGGTAAAGCTTATTGTTAAGTCCTTCGCTTACAAGTTCGTGAAGCGATTTGCCGAAGATATTTGTATCCCAAATTTCCGAAGGATTTTCCTCAAATTCTTTTAGAAGATACATTACAAGCTCTTGGCTTTGGCTTTCACTGCCGACTATCGGTGCAACTTCGGTATAAGTGTTGCACTTAATCATATGAATTGACGGTGCCTGTGCTTTGAGTTTAACGCCGTATCGTCCACCCTGTTTCATAATTTCAGGTTCATCAAGAGTTAATTCATTCATTTCAGGCATTACGATTCCGTATCCTGTTTCTTCAACATCATTTAATGCCTTGTTAAATCTTTCATATTGCTTTTTCATTTGAACAAGTGTAATAAATTGGCTCATCATATCTTTTTCGTCGTTTATTACAACATTACAGCTTTCAGATAAAATTTTATAAAAATAACTGTTATCAACATATATTTTCATATTCACTTTACCTGTTGATAAATTCAAGGAATTTATGTTTATTGAGTCAACATATTCGTTTTCTTTTATCTTTTCAGCAAATACACCAACGCTTCTTACATTGCCTATAATACTTGTGTTTTCTTTAATAGATGTATAAATGGATGATTTAAGATAATTGTCACTTTGAAGATTATTTATCCAAGAAGGATAATTGATACCCACACTGCAAACAGGAAATTCATATAAAATATCAGTCAAAATATCATTTATTTCCTGTTCTGTCATTTCGAGGCAGTTTACAGGTACAACCGGTACGCCGTATTTTTCTGTAAGCGAAGTGCAAAGCGCTATTGATGACGGAGATTTTGGATTATCGGTATTCATCAATACTATAAAAGGTTTATCAAGTGCTTTTAATTCATCAATTACCCTTTCCTCTGCTTCCTCATATTCATCACGCGGAATTGATGTAATTGTACCGTCTGTTGTAACAACCAAGCCTATTGTTGAATGTTCGGTAATGACTTTTTTAGTGCCGATTTCAGCCGCCATATTAAACGGTATTTCCTCATCATACCAAGGCGTTTTTACCATTCTTGGCTGTTCTTCTTCAATATAACCTACGGAACTCGGCACAATATATCCCACACAGTCTATCAGTCGAACTCGCATATTGATATTATCATTCATATTAAGTTCAACAGCTTCTTCGGGAATAAACTTAGGTTCGGTAGTCATAATAGTTCTGCCGGCAGCCGATTGCGGCAATTCATCCATAGCTCTTTGTTTCACATATTCATCGCTGATATTAGGAATCACAAGCGTATCCATAAAACGCTTAATAAAAGTTGATTTTCCGCTTCTTACAGGCCCTACAACACCAATATAAATATCTCCGCCTGTTCTTTTGGAAATATCACTGTAAATATCATTATACATAATTATACCCTCACATTCCCGGAACAAGCAATACTCGTCTGGTATCAATAATATCCGATGTTAATTCGTTTTCTTCCATAATAAGTTTTGAGTCGGTTGAAAAGCTTTTTGCAATATCCCACACACTTTCATTCTGCCTTGCAAAATAAAGTGTTAATTCCGGTGAATTTTTATCATCAAGCATTTCGTCGGCTGAAATATCAGTAATGTATTCAAGCGAACTCTCTTTATACAAAAAGGCGGTGTAATCAATATTAAGCCTTAAATTTATTTTATTTGTATTACTGATAACAAAATCATAATTCACCAAGCTTACACCGGCTTCGCCGCTCATTTCAATATCATTCAGTTTTAATGAATATGTTTCCTCTTTTTCAAAATAGCAAAGTTCGGATGATTCATCCAAATAAAAGTATCTTAATAAAACACTGCAATTTAAAGTAGATGAAACGATGTTATATCTTGTAATTTGTGCGTTTAAATCTACTATTTCAACAACACTTTTTTCGTTTTCAAAACTCAATTCAAAACTTTTAGAATCAAAGTAATAAATCGGATTTAATTTCAGTGTGATTTTTTCGGTTTGACTTACTGTTTTAAAATGCGGAATGTATGAATCTATCGAAAAGCTATCTTTTTCAACAGAATAAATTTTATAATTAAGTGCTATTCTGCCAACTGCTTCAATATCGCAAAGCAAATTATTTTCATTAACTTTCGGCTTAATATAAAGCTGGCATACCTTTGCATCTACTACCGAATAATCATTATCAACACAATTTGCTATATCAATAATTCTGCTTACAGAAAATGAATACTTGATTTTATCAATATTGTCATTTTCATCACAATAAACCACCGATATTTCATTATCAATTTTAACAAGCATTTTATCTTTGATTATTTTTTTATCACTGACTACCGTATCAAGATATGTATTTACAATATTTTTGATTTGGCTGTCATTTTTAGGTAATGTAAAAGACTCATCAAAATCTACCGAGCATACACCGGTTGATTTAACATTCAGTATTTCTTCTTCATCACTGCGTATAAAAGCATTTTCACATTGTGAAAGCGAGTGTGTACATCTTTTGCAAAAAATGTTAATTTGAGCGTTTAAGGCGGTGTGAACATCAATTCTGCGCTGATTTACAAGTCTGCTGTTTGAATAGGCAGTAAATACATTCACATCTGCAAAATCCGGATAATCACACGATGTTATATCAAACTTTTTTGAAAACTCTTCTTCAAATATATTAGAAAGTGTAGAGCCGTCAGCTGTTTTATACATAATTGTGATTATACTCTTGCCGTAAATAATTATTGATGATGAAGATAAATTATAATCTGCCACTACATTTTTAACGCAGCATTTAATCAATTTTTCAACATCATCAAGATATTGCGGCAAATTAAGCTGATAATCAATATCAAAGCTTTCGTTTATTCTTTCCTTTGTTTCATTACAGTTCATTTCTTTAAATTCTTTGCTTAGCTCCATAACGAATCTCCTTTTCAGTTTCTAACAATACATATGCTTCTTTTCAAAACGATATTACAAAGCTTATTCATTTTTTGTTTGACAAGCTGAAAAGTATGTGTTATCTTTTAATCAGAGGTAATTAGGTTTTTATAGCATAAATTAAACTGCTGACGAACACCGATGTTTGTCAGCAGTTATTTTTTTAGGAGGTATCAAAATGAAAAAAGATAATATTGACTTTAGAAAAGAATTTGATTGGGGCAAAGCAAGTAAAGATTATGCAAAGTATGCGAGCGTGAAGATTTAGTAGGATTTTCACAGCATATGCTTGATGTTTTCAAGAAAAATTAAACTGCAATTTATCTCATATTTTTAATTTTTTCTTTTGCGGACTCATAAATTTCTACAACCTTAAATTTAGGCGAATAAGTATTTGACACAAGCTTCATTTCATCCTCGTTCAAATAATCGTTCATTGACTCTGTGCAGGCTGATAAGCAAACGCTTGGAAATACAATACACCACCAATTATGTCCTTTTGCTTCACCCAATTCTATTTTTAATGAATTATACTTCCCTGCCGGCAATGTAAAATCATCATATACCCTTGTTTTAAAGTATTCTTTCACAACACTTACAACAACTTTATAATCAATACCGATTGATTTAAGATACTCATTACACATTTCTGTAATTTCCTTGCGATTATTTTTTGCATTGCTAATCGCCTCATCTAATGTTTTGCCGCCGATAACATCCTCTGAATTTTCAAGAATGAAGTTTTTAAGCATAAGTTTTGTATTTTGGTCTTCGGTAGAATTTGAATTAGCAAGAATGTGAAGTCTAAATACTTTATTACTAATATCTTCGCTCGTTTTAACTGCCGCAACAACAGGCTGTGCAATTCCTAAAATTATTGTAAAAGTAAGAAATAAAGGGATAAATATTTTATTGAATTTCAAAAGAAAAACCTACCTTTCAAATAAATGATTGGTAGGTTTTTACATTTTTATTCAACTTTAGCAAATTTTTCTCCGATTTCTTTAAGCAGATATTTACCGTTGCTAAGCTGCGTAAGCTTATCCTGAAGTAAAGAAACCGTATTTTCCCTAATACTGAAAATAACGGTAACACTGTCTGTAAATTCGCTGTTTTCAATATTAGCCGAAAATTCATTAAGTAATATATTTAACCTGTCATAAAAGCTGTAATCAACACTCACGCTAATAACTTTGCAAGGTGCCATAGTTATTATATGCCCTGCGTCAACCGCAATTTTGGAAGCGTGTGAATATGCCCGAATTAAACCGCCGGCACCAAGCAAAGTACCGCCAAAATATCTTGTAACCACCACGCAGGTATCAACAATTCCCTCTTTAAGTAAAACATCAAGAGTAGGTACACCGGCAGTACCGCTCGGCTCACCGTCATCACTTGAACGCTGAATATTATTATCCCTTAATACATATGCAGATACATTATGTGTAGCATCCCAATGTTTTGATTTAATTGCGTTTATGAATTCAGTTGCTTCCTCCTGCGTTTTAACAGGTTTAACATAACCTATAAAACGCGATTTCTTTTCAATGAATTCATCTTTACTTTCAAATTCAACTGTTTTGTACTCTTTCATCTTTCACCGATAAAAAACAAGGCAACGATATAATACCGTTGCCTTCATTTTTCAGATTAGCCTTTTTTTGCATATCTCTTATTGAATCTGTCTACACGACCGCCTGTATCAACAAGCTTCTGCTTACCGGTATAAAACGGGTGGCACTTTGAACAGATGTCAACCTTCAATTCGCTCTTTGTGCTCTTAGTTTCATAAGTTGCACCACAAGCACATTTAACTGTGCAAGTATCATAGTTTGGATGGATGCCGTCCTTCATTTATTTTCACCTCTTTACTGGTTTTCTTCATTACGCTTTGATATATTACCACAAGCTGTGGTAAATTGCAAGCTTTTTTTAAAATTATTTATATATGCACTCTTTTTCTAAATAAAATGAATATAACATAACTTCTTTAACAGGCATTTTAAGCGTTTTTTCAATTGCGTATTTATAAAAAGTTAACTGCTTTTTATATCTTTCCAAAAGCTCATTTTCATCTTTTACTCTGTCGGTTTTATAATCGACAAGCACAAGCTGGCCGCTTTCTTCAAAAACGCAGTCAGCAATACCCTGAACTAAAATCTTATCATCAAAATCAATACCGTATACTTCATTTGCGCTTAAAAAAGTTGATACTTTGATTTCACGGTATATTTTATCTGAATTAAACATTCTTTTTGCAAGCGGCGAATTAAAAAACGAAGCAAGTCTTTTTTTATCAAGACTTTTTCCCTGCTCTTCTGTTATAAATCCGCCGGATACAAGGTTTTCAATTTCTATATCAAGATTATCTTTAGCCAAATTATAATTACAAAACTGCATAAATGTATGCATCGCAGTACCGCGCATTGCAGGTGTCATTTCAGCCTTATTCATAAATGCAGGCTTTGAAGATGTAATATATTCAAAGTTAGTATCGCTGTCATCAAGTGAAGACGCCGTCATTTTAGATGTAACATTTGATAAAGGCAAATAATCGTATTTATAAGAAAGTTTTTCAGCTATTTCTTTAACTGTGCCCTCTTGATATTCGGCTTTTTCAGGTTTGATTTCATCTTCTTCGAAGCCTTCCGATTTATCAATATCAATACTCATATCAAAATCGGCAGGATTGGCAAATAATCTGCACCCTGCAAGTTCCCGCAGCTGCCCTGCATTTTGATGAAAAAGTGAGCAAAGCAAAATAATATCCGCATCACTTTTACAGGACTTCACTGAATACGGTGTTATTTCACCTTCAATCAGTTTGGAATAAAGCGTTTGCATTTTCCTTTCAATATTTTGGCAGGAAATAAATGTAATAAACTGCTCTTTTGCCCTTGTCATAGCAACATATAAAACACGCAAGTTTTCACTCATCAACTCATTTGCGCTTTTAGATTTAATTACAGAATACGGAATAGATTGAATATTATACATTCTTTCTTCATTATGAACCTTTAGTCCAAATCCGTAAACGGTATTGATTAAAAGATTTTCTGTCAGTTCACCGGTATTATAATTTCTTGCAGCCCCGGCCAAAATGCATATCGGAAATTCAAGGCCTTTTGAATGGTGAACAGTCATAATCGTTACCGCGTCATCCTTGCCCGATACAATTGATTTTGAGTCAATACCTTTATCGGTATCTATAATCTTATCAATATATCTTATAAAAGATGTAAGGCCGATATTAACTCCGCTGTCAAATTTCTGAGCAAATGATATTAAAGCAAGTATATTTTGATACCTTTGTTCACCATTGCCCATAGCGTTAATAAAAGCTACTATCCCCTTATTCTCAACCAAATATCTGATAAAATTAGAAACAGACATAGTAACACTGAGCTTTTTAAGATTTTTTATATCTTCAAGAAAGTTTAATACTTTTTCATTTTGTGAATTAACAACAGAAAAATAAAAATTCTTCCGCTTATTTTCAATCCTGATTTGAGCAAGCTCGTCTGCCGTAAAGGCATAGACAGGCGACATCATTGTAGAAAGAAGTGAAATATCTTTAGTTGGGTTATCAATAGTTCTGAGCAAAGATAAAATCAATTTTATCTCATTATTTTCAAACAGATTGCTTGAATTATCACATTGAACAGGAATTGACATATCCGTAAACACTTCAACATAAGAGTCGACATGATTTTTCATACTTCGAAACAGTATTGCAAAATCGCTGTATCTTATATCTCGGTATTCATCACCGTCTTTTATTTGCTCTTTTGAATCTATCTTTTTTCTAATCAGCTTGGCAATTTGCATTGCTTCGCGTGTGTCTGTTTCTTCGCCCTTTGCACCGTCTAAAATATGTATCTGTGCGCTCGGAATATCATTTTTCTTATAATCAGCACCAAAATTCAATCTGTTTTGGGCATCATAATCAAGCTCGCCTACCCTTTCACTCATTACTTTTGAAAAGATAAAATTAACATATTCGCATATACCCTTTGAACTTCTGAAATTTTTGTCCAATATTATTTTTGAACTTTTTTCATTGTCATTTGGGTTATAATCGGTATAAAGTTTTCTTCTTGAATTAAAAATATTAGGCATAGCAAGTCTAAAGCGGTAAATACTTTGCTTAACATCACCTACCGTAAACAGATTATGCCCGTTTGATAGGTATGCAAACAGCAAATCCTGCGCTTCGTTTGTATCCTGATACTCATCAACAAGTATTTCTTCAAATTCAGCGGATAATCTGTCAGCAAGCTCTTTTTTGATGATTTTATCACCGTCAGGGGTAAACAGTAAGTTGATTGCAAAATGTTCCGTATCGGAAAACGAGTAAGAATTACGCTCATTTTTTTCTACCATAAGCCTTGCATCTACGATTTTTACAAAATCAATAAGTTTTTTAATTATAGGATAAAGGGTGTTAAGGCTTTTTACATAATCTTCCTTACTGCATATCAAAAATGCAGGGATTTCTTTTTTTATTATATTTGTATATGTATTACGGTTAGCTTTAATTTCACTAGCAAGTTCTTCATCAAGCTTAGCGGTGCTTACAAGCCTTGCAAATGAAGGAACGCCGAGTTTAACCAAATCATCCCAAGAAGTATTAAGCAAATCACTTACATTATCAATTAAAGATTTATCATTTAAAAATAAATTTTCAAATTTTTCATTAAGTTTTGAATCATCAATTTGATTTAAAAGTGCAAGATTGTTATTTACGCATTTTTTTGCAATAGTAATTAAATAATCCGCCTCATATTTAATATATTCAAACCATTTTGAGTTTTCAAAAGCAGTATTTGAATTATAAAGTTCAGACATTTTATTTGCCCAACTATATGGAAAAGGTTGTGCATAAATAAAGCGTCTGACTTTTTTTACTGCATTTATAAATGGTTTTTCATTTCCGGGTGTATTAAACTGTTCAACTAATTTTATGAACTCTTCATCATTATTTTCAAAAAGTTCATCTGTAAGATTGCTTATGATTTCATCTTCAAGCAAGCTTGCTTCATTTTCATCCAAATTTGTAAAATCCTGATTTATTCCGAGTTCAAAAAAGTTTTCTCTGACAAGGTTTATGCAAAATGAATCAATAGTGCAAATTTTGGCGTTAGGCATTAAATTAAGCTGGCGCTGTGCATTTTGATTAAATGGTTCATTTCTTAAAATTTCTTTAAGCGACTTGGTAATTCTGAACTTCATTTCACTTGCCGCATTGTTGGTAAAAGTAACGATTAAAAGCTTATCAATATCAACAGGATTTTTGCTGTCGGTTATTTTTTTTATAACCCTTTCAACAAGAACAGCGGTTTTTCCTGAACCGGCAGCAGCACTTACAAGTATGTTTCTGCCGCGGGCGGTAATTGCATTATTCTGTTGTGGTGTCCACTTTGGCATTAGTTTCAAACTCCTTGTATAAGTTTTCAATAACTTCGCTGTCACTTTGCTGTTCGCTGACTTTGTTAAAAATCATTTTAGAATTGGCACATACATCACGGTAATCGCAATAGTCACAAGTATTATTGTGGGTTGGATTTTTTATCGGCTTTCTGTCAATATATCCGCTTTGTAAATCATTTCCCATTTTTTCAACCAATTGATTTATTTTTTTATGTATTAAACCAAGCTGCTCAAGTGATACTAAACTTCCTTTCAAATCTCCGTTTGATTTCACCTGAACAGGAATATATTTTCCGCTCAAATCGTGTTCCATAGCCTGTGCTACTGCATTTTCATCATCACTAAGTACAATACCGTTCATTTTAAACATTGAAGCTTCTTCGCTGTCAATCGACTTTTCAGCCTCGTTTGCGGAATCAAAATTCAAGGTGTTTCTTGCTGCGTGCATATATAAAACGCCGGCAGGTATACCGTTCAGTGCAGATGATTTATCTTCACATAATGAAAAAAGATATACAAACATTTGCAAATTTAAACCGTCCATAATATCGGCAAGCTTAAACTTCTTGTTGCCTGATTTGTAATCAACAACCCTGATATATTTTTCGTTGTTATGTTCAAACACATCCACACGGTCAATTGAGCCACGAATTTGCACACTTCCGCCACTTTCAAGCGGTATAATTTCGGGTTTAACTTCACCGTCTTTATCAATTGACATTTCAAATGCTTTAGCTTCAAAATCGCAATTTTTAAACTCTAAAGCAAGGTGGTTTACTACATCATAAACAAGTTTTGAAAGCCTTTTGTAATTATAATCAAAGCGTTTATTTTTATCCTTAATAAGAGCCATATTTTCTTCAAAATATTTTTCCATATACTTATTAACTAAGTCTTTAATTTCACTGTAATTAAGAGTTGATAATTTTTTAGTACCCACATCGGATAAAATCATTTCAAGAATATAGTGAATAAGCGTACCCCTTTGCATTGGGTCAATTTCAGCCTTATTTATAACTCTGGCTGAAAGACCGAATTTGCAAAAATATCTAAATGGGCAATTATAATAATCTTCAATTCTTGAAGCAGAAATATACATATCTTTATCAAAAAGTTCAATAGCTTTTTTTCTGCTTTTAATTTCAATCGGTTTGTTTTCTGCAAGATACTTTATTGCTTCGTATCTGCTGTCATTTTTAAAATATTCTTTAAGCGAAGCATAAAATGGAGTGTTATCGTAAAATCTTTCACTCATAAGTTCAAAAGCGTTTTTGTTTGTTTCGATCAGTTCAATTTCGTCCAAATCAGAAATATCATATTCTTTGAAATAATTGTACTTTGCCTCAATATCGGTAACTATTTCCGACGGTGCAGAATCTTTTGAACTTCCCTTTAAATATGAAATATACAGCTTTTCGCTTGAGCAGGAACACGCCATATAAGCAAAATATCTTTCCTGCAAATTAAATATTTCGGCATATGAATAAAGCTTAAAATCATTTTCAAGCATAATTCTTCTCTCTGCCTCGGAAAGAAGCCCGCTTGTAATGGCTGATTGCGGAAATTCGCCCTCATTTGCGCCTAAAACAAAAACTGCTTTTGGATTATCGGTTCTTATTCTGTCTGCCTGTCCGATTTGCACATTATCTATCCCACTCGGAACAGTACCCAGATCTTCACAAGAAATAATAAGTGAAAACATTTTTGCATATGTTTTTAAATCAATTTCGCCAAGGGTAGTTGCAAGCTGATTTAATATTTCCATAACAAGTTCCCAAATTCTGCCCTGCTCCTGAGCCAGCGAATAAAATCCGTTTTTGTTTAACAAAACAGCATATTCCTTTACTTTTTTATCAGCACAGTAGGAAATCAGCGTATTATATATTCCCTCGCTTATTTTTTTTGAATCTTTGGTTTTGGTAATTTTCTTCAGCGAAACAAGCGGTGCAATCAATTTTTCTCTTGTTATATTTATTTTATCAAGAGCATTTCTGTCGGCCTTGCTTAATTCGTTTACAAAACCCTTGGTTGAATTTTCAAATGGTTTAGTCCATTTTAAGCCATTTATATTCCATAAAAAAATATAGTTTTCAAGCTCGTTTATATCTTCGTCCGGTATATCGGTTAATCCTGTTTTGGCAAGGCTTAATATATCATCGCTTTTAAACGAAAAGTTAATACACCTAAGCATAAATTCAATCATTACTACAAGTGACTGGGTGTTAACCGGCTGTCTTTCATCACGAAAATAAGGTACTTCATATTTAGAAAAGTTATATTCAAGCTCACTTAAATACTTTTGTAAATCACGGCAAATAACAGTAATTTCAGAAGCTTTATACCCTTTTCTTAAAAGCTGTTTAATTTCTCTTGAAACATTTTCACATTCATCAGAAATGTTTTTTGAAGCATAAATATGTACATTTTCATTAGCTTCAAGAGTTTCATTTGAATTATCAAAAAAATGTTTTTCAATTACTTTAAGTTCGTCATTTTTAAATCTGTAATTTTCTTCAAGCTTAACAATTTGCGTTTCAACATCAGATTTATCGGCAATTCTCTTAATTATTTGAAAAGATTTATTTACATACGAAAATAAATCATAGTTATTATCACTGTCATATGAATCTGTACAAAGTGTGATTGTAACGCAGTTTGCCTCTGCAATTATCAATTCAAGAAGCTTATATTCCTGCGCAACAAAGCCGTTAAATCCGTCTATAAATACATACTTATTTTTAAAATAGCCTTTATCAAAGATTTGATTATAAATTCTTGTAAGTTCGTTTGATGAATCGTTAAATCTATCTTTAATAAGCAATTCATAAGCACTCATAATAAGCGAAATATCAGCAAGCTTTTTGTAAAGAACCTGATTATCAATATTTTTTGAAAGTTCATTTATTTGCAATGAATCAAGATTGCAGGATTTCATTTCATCATAAATGTTAATCATTGAAGTCACAAAGCTTAAAGAATCAAGATTTTTGTTAAACAGCTGAAAATTATCTTTACAATTATCAATAGCCTTGCACATTAAAATCACTTTGCCGCCTTTTGATAATGTAGGCAAAGCGTCTGAACCGTACTTTCTTCTTACATCATTGGAAATACGCGAAAAAGACGAGTTGTCGACACAGTTGACTTTATCCTCGCCTAAATCATTAAGTAATCTTCTTTCTGCCACAAGCGAATACTGTTCCGGTGTTAAAAGAAGAATATTATTTTCCCCGCAAATCGCAAGTTCTTTTATTTGATTAAATACATAATCACTTTTTCCGCAGCCACTTCTGCCAAATACAAATTTTAACAAATAATCACCTATTATCTCATTGCATCTTCAGGTTTTATAATCCCTTTGGAAAGCATATTATCATAAGCTTTAGCCCAAAAAGTGTACATCGGGCTTGCTAAATCAAAAGCAAGTTTAATCTCATCAATAAGTGCAGATGAGTTAATCTTATTCATATCAAAAGAGTTATACGAAAATTCCATATTTTTTGCACTTAAATACGGCTTTAGTTCTTTAGGTGCATTTGGATACATATCTTTTTTATAATTATCTCTTGAACCGTAAACAAAACCTGCTTGCTTGCAAGCGTCAAGTGCTTCAAGCCATTCATCAGGCTTATCTAATATCAAATTATGAACTTCTTTAAAAGCTGATTGTTTCCAAGTCCAAAATCCCAAGCCGTAACCGAAACTGTTTGGGAAAAATTCAAAATAGAAAAACGGTGCGCTCGGATATTCATTTTTATATCTTCGAAGCATCAGCCACATATTTTCGCGATATTTGATTTTGCTTCTGTTACCTCTTGTATCTCTGTATATTCTTGATACGCAGCGTACTGGGTCAGTAAACATTTTATCATCAATTTCATACATCAAACCACTTAAATCAAGTACAATCTGACGCATAGGAACTGTGATGCCTTCTTTTAATTCAAGCTTGTGTTCTTCATAAAATTCTTTTGAATCATTAAACCTGTTAAGGCAAAGAAGTTCTATACTTTCAGGTTTAATTCCTTTGAAATTATATTCGCTCATTTTAAAAGTCCTTTATCTTCCATTTGTTGAGCGGCTAAAAGCGCACAGAGCTTTGCACTGTGAAAGTTAAGTCCGCCCTGAATCCAAGCATAATACGGCGGCCTGATAGGAGCATCTGCTGAAAGTTCAATTGATGAACCGAGTGTAAACGCTCCGGCTGCCATAACAACTTTGCTGTCATATCCCGGCATATCCCACGGCTCAGGTGATAAATAGCTGTCAACAGGGCTGCCGCTTTGAACCCCCTGGCAAAATGCAACAAGACTTTCTGCATTTTCAAGCCCTAAAGACTGCACAATATCGTGCCTTGTTTCGTTATATTTCGGCGTTACATCATATCCAAAGCTTTCATATAATGCGGATATGTAAACAGCACTTTTCAGTGCTTCACCAACTGTATGCGGCGCATAAAAAAGCCCCATATAAAGTTCCCTGTTCATTCCGATTGTTGCGCCGACTTCCCTGCCAAGTCCGGGAGTTGTTAACCTATAAGCACATTTTTCAACAAGATCTTCCCTGCCGGCAATGTAACCGCCTGTTGTAGCTATGCCGCCACCTGCATTTTTAATCATTGAACCTGCTATAAGGTCAGCACCTACTTGTGTAGGTTCTTGCATTTCTACAAATTCGCCATAGCAGTTATCCACCATAACAATTACATTTGGATTTTTCTTTTTTACAATTTCACAAACTTTGCCTATTTCGTCAACAGAAAGACTTGGCCTAAGCTCATATCCGCGGCTGCGCTGGATATAGACCATAGTGGTTGAGCTGTTAACAGCATTTTCAATGCTTTCAAAATCAAGTCGTTCATTTTTCAAAGCCACTTCGTCATAATTAACACCGAATTCTTTAAGTGAACCCATACCCTCGCCGCTGATACCGATAACATTATGAATTGTATCATAAGGTGTACCTGATACGCAAAGCATATTATCCCCCGGTCTTAAAACCCCGAAAAGTGCAGTTGCAAGTGTATGCGTTCCGCAAGTAAAGTTATGGCGCACAAGTGCAGATTCTGCACCCAAAACCTGCGCCCAAACCTTATCAAGCGTTTCCCTGCCAATATCTCCGTATCCGTATCCTGTGCTTGTACCAAAATGTGTTTCGGATATTCTGTTATCAATAAAAGCTTTTTGAACTTTTTGCTGATTATATTCTGTTATTTTTTCAATATTTTCAAATTGCTCTTTGCAAAGTTTCAGTGCTTTGTCTGAAGCATCTAAAATTCTTTTATCTATTTTGAAAAATTCATTCATTTATACATTCTCCAATAACCCATATTTTCAAAACCGAGTTTTTTATAAAATTTTTCGTTTTTGTTTTTATCACGCATTAAATATACTTTTCCCTTAATATCACAAATCATTGCACTTACAAGTGCACTTCCATATCCCATTCTTCTAAATTCGGGTATGGTTGAAACAGAAGTCAATATTGCGTCATTATTATAAATTGATGAAAAAATACCGCTTGATACAATTTCATCATTTACATTTAAAGTGACTGCCTTTGCACACGAATGTCTGATTCTGTGGCTGACATCCACATACCAACTTTCAAAATCAGCAGTCGAATAATCTTCCAAATTAAACAAATCCATTAGCTTCGGATATTCATCAATTGTGGCATAGTTAATTATTTTTTCCACCTTTTTATTTGTACGCATAACAATACCGTAGTCATAAGAAAATGAGAGTGCAAGTTCATCATCACCTAAAATTGAATTAAATCCTATCCTTGTAAAGAAATCTTCCAACTCAATCAAATCAAAATCATCATTATGGCATACGGTATAATCATTATCAAGCCGAGAAATAATTGATGTAATATTACCGTTATCATCAACCTGTTTATAAAAAAGTGCAAAATTGTAATTTGTGGAATATGCTTTTAAAAGTGACATTATTCTGATATAAAATATATCATCTTTAAAAAAATTATCAAATTCTTTGTTCTTTTCAATCAGTTTAATCATAAAGCTTAGGTAATAATTTATTTAATAGTTTCCTTGTGTTTTCAATATCATCTTTTTTCACAACACTTGAAGCACCGTGAATATATCTGCTTGGCAGTGAAACAGCAATAACTCTGCTTCCTTTTCCGCTGGTTTGTATTGCACCTGCATCATTTCCGCCGGCAATGGCAGTTTTAGTTTGAGTCGGTATATTGTTTTCTTCACCGACTTTGCGTGCAAGCTTATAAAGTTCTTTATCATAAACAGTTCTTCCGTCCATAAAAGAAACAACCGGGCCTTCACCCAAAACGCACACTCTGTTTCCGCCCGTAACGCCGCATAAATCACCGGCAGTAGTTGATTCAAGAATAAGTGAAACATCAGGCTGAACATCAAAAGAAGTACATTTTGAGCCTCTTAATCCGACTTCTTCCTGAACATTAAAGCAAAAATAAGTGTCATATTCAAGTTCACTGTTAATAAGTTCAATCATCAGCATACAGCCGATTCTGTCATCAAGTGCTTTTGATTTAATATATACATCACCAAATTCATAATAATCACTTGAAAAATAAGCATAGTCGCCCAAGGATACATACTTTTCGGCTTGTGCCTTATCTTTAGCACCAATATCAATAAACAGATTTTTGAAGCTTACAGCCTTATCTTTTTCATCACCTGAAAGCAAGTGAATAGGTTTTAATCCTACAACACCGTAAATATCGTTAATTTTAACTTTTCTGTCGGCAACAACGCGTGCGTCAATTCCGCCGACGGGTGAAAATTTTAAATATCCATCATCCGTAATATCGGTAATGATAAAGCCTACCTCATCCATATGGGCACAAATCATCACCTTTTTATTTGCTCTTTTAACACCTTTTTTAAATGCAATTATTGAGCCTAATGCATCTATCTTATATTCACATTTGTCTTTGATTTTAGAAATAATATAGTCTTTTACGGCACATTCATCACCTGATGTACCGTTGAGTAGGCAAAGTTCTTTAAGCATTTTGCACACCTGCCTTTTCTTCAATATAAGCGCAAATTAAATCGCTGACACTTACAATATCATCAATATTAACAACTTCACAAGGCTGATGCATATATTTTTCAGGTATTGAAATAAGTCCACCTTTTATGCCTTTTTCAGAAAGAGTAATTACATCAGCATTAGTACCTGTACTTCCTGCCATAATTTCGCGCTGATACTTAATATTATTTTTATCGGCAACTTTCACAAGGTTATTGGAAATATTTTTATCAAGTATAGGCGAAAAACCAATCATTGCGCCATTTCCAATAATTCCGCAATCCACCTTGTCGCAATTAGGTGTATATGCAAAAGATACATCAACACTTATAAATTCATCAATATTTTTTGAATAAGCACCTATTTTTGCGCCGCGTGTACCAAGCTCTTCCTGCGATGAAAACATCACTGTAATCTTGCAAGGAACTTTTTTAAGCCTATCAAGGCATAATAATATTGAAGCCACACCCGCCCTGTCATCAAGGCATGAAGCAGACAATTGATTATTTAAAAGCGGAGTAAAATTACGCTTAAATGTAACCTTATCACCAGGTGAAACAATTTTTTCAATTTCCTCTTTATTCATTCCCACATCAATTGAAATATCTTTAAATTCGGGAACTTTCTTTTCATCATCAGCACTTTGCAAATGCGGTGGCAAAGTGGAGATAACACCCTTTACTTCCTTATTTCCCCACACAGATACTTCATAGCCGAGCAACATTCTTCTGTCTACTCCGCCGCAACGGTTTACTTTAATAAATCCGTCATCTGTAATGTCGGTAACTATCATACCTATTTCATCAAGATGAGCATCAAGTAAAAAGTGATAGCCTTCACCGAATGTGCAATACACATTATTCATATCATCTACACTTACATCGCCGTAAGCTTCAAGCTTTTCAATAAGTAATTTTACTATGTTTTCCTCTTCGCCCGAAACACCGACTGCCGATGTAAGTTCTTTTAATAAATTTTCAATATTTTCCATTATTCATCAAATCCATTTACAAGTTCTTTAAATCTTCTGCCTCTATATTCAAATGTTTTAAACTGGTCAAATGCAGGACATGCCGGGCAGAGTGAAACAATGTCACCTTTTTCGGCAACATTTTTAGCTTCGTTTAATGCATTTTCCAAATTATCTGTTTTAATTATTTTAATACCGGATTCGTTATATCCCTTATAATTTGTAACAGTATCATATATTTTTTGAGCAGTGGCACCGTTTAGCACGAGTACCTTAACATATTTCAAAATATCAGGCACCATTTCGCTCATATCGTTGCCTTTATCAGAACCTCCCATAATTACTATGATTTTTTTGCCGAACGCTCTTAAACCGCTGATTACACGGGACGGTGATGTAGCAATTGAATCATTATAATATTTAACGCCATCCAATTCTCTTACAAATTCAATTCTGTGTTCAACCCCGCCAAAAGTATTAGCAATATCTTTATATACGGAAATATCAACAAGCCCCCATGTTGCACAAATAGCTGTGCAATAGTTTTCTATATTGTGCGAACCCGGAATAACAATATCACTGCTGTTCATCACAAAAGTTTCGTTGCCGTTATCGTTATAAACAATCTCGCCTTTATCATTCATATAACATCCGTTATCAACTTTGTGTTTTATAGAAAACTGCGCAAGCTTACCCCTAACATCAAATCGCATATCATGGTAAACCCTGTTACCGATTGAATAATCGCAGTCAGCATTAAGCACGGTTTTGCAGTTTTCATTTTGATAAATCAAAATATTACGCTTTGCGTCAACATATTCATCAAGGTTGATGTGATGATCTTGATGTGTACATTCAATATTAGTTACAACTGCGACATCGGGCGTATTTTTCATATTTCCCATTGTTAAAAGCTGAAAAGATGAAAGCTCAACAACTGCAATATCATTTTCAGTAATGGTTTCAAGTTCAGGCATAAGTGCTTTACCTATATTTCCGCCTAAATACACCTTTCTGCCTTGCTTTTCAAGAAATTTTGAAATCAGTGTTGTAGTAGTAGTTTTACCGTTTGATCCGGTTACAGCTATAATTTTAGATGGACAGAATTTAAAAAACACTTCCATTTCTGTTGTGACTTTCTGCCCTCTTTCAATACATTCGCCAATCCACGAATTTTGAAACGGTAAAATACCGTGTGAGCGAAAAATCAAATCCATTTGCGGCAAAACATCAAGATAGTTTTCGCCTAACGAGAAGTGAACTCCGAGTTTTTCAAGATTGTCGCATATATCTTTGCCGATATATTCTTTATCCCTTTTATCGCAGGCATAAACTTCAATTCCGTACTTCGCACAAAATTCTGCACACGGAACATTTGCAACACCCATTCCGACAAAAGCAACTTTTTTACCTTTTAACGAATCAAAATATTCTTTAGCTTTAATGTTCATAGCATTTCATCTCCAATACTCAGTGCAGGTAAAAATTACCGTTATTGAAATCTTTTAATGTAAATTTTTCAGCTTTCTTTTCAAGTTCAAGTTGAAAAGGCATCTTCTCTTTATGTATATAATTATCTTTAATAGGCATATCACAATTCATAACAAAATTTGCTATCAAAGTTTTGTTTTTTGTTTCTTCATTTCCTTGAAAATAAACATTACCTGTATCTGTTTCATCAATAGCAAGAGCAATTTTAAGTTGCCCTTTTCTGCCAAGAGGTGTAATCATTTTACTGATTTCAACAGCGTCTTCCTGCGCATTATCGGTAATCAAGCACAAAACACCGTTACCCTTGCGCTTAAAGCAATTTGATGTAAGGTCATATATCATTTCATCAAGATATGCCAATACATCATTTTTATCAAGATTTTCAACTTTGATAATATAAAAATAATTTTTACCTTTTAACGCTCTGACATTAAACGAAAAATCTTTAACATCAAAATTTTTGCTTATTTTATAACAGTTATTTTCTAAATCCTTGCATATAGTGTCACATCTGTCATTTATATTTTCTTTTTCCCTTGAAGATATATAATAACCTGCATCTTCAAGTTCATTTTCAATATCTTTTAAGAAAGATTCAACCTTACCGTACTTTGAATAATACAGAAATATTACTACCAAATTAGCTAATACTAAAATATCACAGGCATAATTAACACCGACAGCCAAGTTTGCACTATACGCCTTTACATAAGGTTCAGCACCAATATAAACAAAAATGAATATTACACTGAATATTACAAGGCCTTTTAAAAACTTATAAAAATTTTTCTGCTTTTTTCTAACACTTCTCATTTAATCATTTCCTTAAATTCTTCTTCACTTATTACCTGAACTCCAAGTTTATTTGCTTTATCAAGCTTCGAGCCTGCCTCTTCACCTGCTAAAACATAAGTTGTTTTTTTAGAAACAGATGATGAAGTTTTACCACCAAAAGATTCAATAATTTTAGTAGCTTCTGCACGCTTAAGAGTCGGCAAAGTACCAGTTAATACAAATGTCATACCGCTAAAGCGTGTATCTTCAACCACATTTGTAGATTTCATATTAACTCCGGCTTCTTTAAGCTTTGCTATCAATTCTTTAGTTGAATCACTTGAAAAGAATTCCACAACGCTTTCAGCCATAATCTTTCCGAATCCGTCAATTTGTAAAATATCATCAACGCTTGCATTCATAACCAAATCAATATCTTTAAAATAATCAGCTAACAATTTTCCTGCTTTAGCACCGATATGCCGAATTCCGAGCGCAAAAATGAGCTTTGATAAATCATTGTTTTTAGAATTATTTACCGAGTTAATAATATTGTTTGCACTTGTTTCTTTAAATCCTTCAAGTGACAAGATTTTGTTAAAATCAAGGTTATAAATATCGTATGTTTTAGCTATCATACCCTCGTTAACAAAAGTTTCAATAATCGCAGGGCCTAAACCTTCAATGTCCATAGCATCACGCGAACAAAAATGAATTAAATTTCTCAAAAGCTGCGCCGGGCATTCAGGATTGATACATCTTATTGCGGCTTCGTCTTCATCTCTATAAACTTTTTCGCCGCAGGATGGGCAAACATCCGGAAATTTGAAAACACTGTTTGAATTATGCTCATTAACACACAGAACTTCAGGTATTATATCACCGGCTTTTCTGACCGTAACAACATCACCTATTGCGATACCTTTTTCGTTAATGAAATCTTGATTGTGAAGAGTTGCTCTGCTTACGGTTGTACCTGCAAGATGAACACTTTCAAGTATTGCGGTAGGTGTTAAAACACCTGTTCTGCCGACTGCAATTTCAATATCCAATAGTTTTGTTTGCTTTTCTTCAGGTGGGTATTTAAAAGCAATTGCCCATTTAGGATATTTTGCAGTCGAACCGAGAATGTCCCTCTGTGAAAAATCATCAACCTTAATAACTGCACCGTCAATATCATATTCAAGAGAACCTCTTGCTTCGCCGATTCTGTCAATTTCAGCAATTGCATCTTCAATGTTATTAACCTTTTTATATGTCGGAATAGTATTAAAACCAAGTTCTTTTATAAAATCAAGCGATTCTTTGTGAGAGTTAAGCTCAACGCCCTCTATTTGCTGAATGTTAAAAACAAATATATCAAGCCCTCTGCTTGCAGCAACGCTGCTGTCTTTTTGCCTTAAAGAACCCGCAGCGGCATTTCGCGGGTTTTTAAAAGGTTTCTCACCGTTTATTATTTGTCTGTCAACAACTCTTTCAAAGCTCTTCTTCGGCATATAAACTTCACCGCGAACTTCAATATAAGGTATTGATTTATTAAGCTTAAGCGGAATATTATGAATAACTCTTAAATTACCGCTAACATCTTCACCTACATCACCGTTACCTCTGGTTGAACCTCGTAAAAACACACCGTCACGATATTCTAGGCTAACTGATAATCCGTCAATTTTAGGTTCAACAACATAATTTACATCTGAAACAGTATCTTCTACTCTGTTACTGAATTCACGAAGCTCGTCCTTTGAAAAAGCGTCCTGCAAGCTTTCCATTCTTACCGAATGTGCAACACTTTCAAATGAGTTATCTGCCACACCGCCAACCTTTTTGGTCGGCGAATCCGGCGCATCATATTCCGGGTACTTTTCTTCAAGCTCTTTTAATTCACGCATCATCATATCGTATTCATAATCTTCAATTTCAGGTGCGTCATCATTATAATATCTGTCAGAATGATACCTTAAAGTTTTTCTTAATTCTTCAATTTTCTTTTCAATTTCAGTCATACTATCACCAATAAACAATATTAGTTTTATTTTATCACATAAAGTATAAATAATCAATTATATATACCTATTTAAATAAAAAAAGCACATCCTTTTGAATGTGCTTCAAGGATGCGCTATGTTTCGCTTTTAACTTTTTCAATTTTAAACACAGCTCTGAGAATAGGAGCTAAAAATTTAGGACTTTTAATAAGTACAACCTTCATAATCATTACCTCGCTATCTTTTACAGCAAAGAATTCCGAGAATGATTACTACAATTGCAAGTATTCTTGTTATCCATATTGTAGGACAGCAACAGGCTATCACACAGCCAACACCAAACGCTATCCACAAATAGTCACGCCTGCACATTTTTTTCATATAGTAAACACCTCTTTTGCTGTATTTACTACATTCTATGCATTTTTTAATCAATCGTTACTCAAAATAAGCAAAAGTTTTCCCGATTCGTAAGAAACCGTTATATTATCATCCTTAAATGAATTACTTTGAGCCAGCGGACATTTTACGGTTAAATCATAATCCGTTAAATCATATTGCGTTCCTCTCGTTGTAAGCTTTATGCAGTCTTCCAAAAAAGCATAAAAAGAAAAATAATTGTATTTATCTTTATTTATAATCGCTTTTTTATCAAGAAGTTCTATTTTGTTATTTTTATTTATCAATACGGCTTTAACATTTCGTTCAAAGCAGTAATTTAAAGCCAAAACATTGCAATAAGTATGGTCAAACCTACTGCCGATACCGCCCAAAATAACCAAATCATTAAACCCTTGCTTTATTGCATATTTAACAGCAAAAAAAGTATCGGTATCATCTTTTCTTACAGGTAAAATAATTGTTTTAATAGCAGTATCGGGAACATCGGATGAATCAAAATCGCCTATGATTAAATCAGGTTTTATGCCAAGCTTTGTACATTTGTTATATCCGCTGTCGGCCGATATAACAAATCTGCCGTCAACATAATCATTATAATATTCAATTTCACTTTCAGGCGCACCCGAAATAATCAAACATTTTTTTATTTCTTTTCCCATTCTTTAATGTCTTTAACCTCATTATACATTTGAACATAGCTGTTATATCTGCTTTGGCTGATAATGCCGTTTTCAACAGCGTTTCTTACTGCACAGCCTTTATCATTTATGTGCGAGCAGTTATTTAAAAACTTGCAATTATATATATAATCATCAAATTCTCTAAAGCAATGCGGTAATTCATTTTTCATTATCTTTTCGCATCTTTCAATATCAAGCGAAGAAAAACCCGGCGTATCTGCTATGTATCCGCCTGCACACTTAAATAATTCGCAATGCCTTGTAGTATGCTTACCCCTGCCAAGTTTTTTGCTTGTTTCCCCCGTTGCAAGAGAAAGAGAAAAATCAATATTATTTAAAAGCGATGATTTGCCGACACCGGTATTACCTGCAAATGCACTGATTTTATCTTTTAAAAGTGATTTTACTTCATCAGAGCCGCTTCCTGTTTTGTTATCACAAACTATGGTTTTAAACCCGGCTTTGTTGTAAATATCAACATATTTTTTATATGACTCGTCTAAATCAACTTTTGTAAATACAATTATCGGTTCAATTTCCTTATATTCGGCAATTGCTATAAGCCTGTCAAGCACAACTGTATTTATCTGCGGGTCAATAATTGAAGATACTATAAACAGTGTATCAATATTTGCAAGCGGCGGACGAATCAATGAATTTTTTCTTTCAAATATTTCATCAATAGTGTTTTCAGCATTATCATTTATGCTGATACTTACTTTGTCACCAACAAGCGGAGTGATTTTTTTCTTGCGAAAAACACCGCGCGCTTTACATTCATATAAGCCATTGGCAGTTTCTACATAGTAGAAACCGCCAATTCCTTTAACAATCAATCCTGTATCAACCATATATCTTATTGCGCTCCGTTTACATTAGAAGCCTGAACTGTTTGTGAATCATTTGATGAAAGAGTAGTTTTTTCGTTTGAAAAACCGCTGAAATCAACTTTTAAATTCATATTTTTTTTCGGACTTACAGTTTTAGTTTCAAGCGCGCCTATGTCGGTAAGTGAAACTTTAACATTGGCTTCATTTTCACCGTCAAGTGTAATGCTCACACTTGCGTTTGTACCGTTAAGTGTAACAGCTTGATTAAGATATGTTTCACCGTCAATTGTAACCTCAAGTGTATCTGTTATATATTCGCCTGATTCATCAACGATTTTAGGAAGTGAAACAGAAAGCGAAACTTTAGAAGTAGGTTTTGTAGTAGTTGTTGTTTCACCTGAAGAAATAACTACTTTGATTTTATCATCTGCTGTTGCCGATGAACCTGCAGCAGGTGATTGTGATATTACAACACCCTTTGGTCTTAAATCATCCTGTGTTACAAAATTAACATTTTTAAAGCCCATTTTTTCAAGAAAAGCTCTTGCACCCTCTTGTTTAAGGCCTGTTACATCAGGAACTTCAATATTTACAACCTCTTTTGTGGTCGGACCGGAACTTACGAATACAACGATTTGAGTATCACTTGAAACAACTGTACCGGCTTTTGGTTCTGTATATACAACCAATCCCTCTTCAACCGTTTCACTTGAAATTGTTGTAAACTTATAATTTGTAAGTCCCTCATTTGCAAGTGCTTTCTTTGCTTTTTCATCATTCAAATTGTAAATGTTAGGAACATTTATATCATCCATTGAAGCAGAAACAACAAGCTTAACCTGAGAGCCTGAAATAACCTTCGAGCCTGCCTCCGGTGATTGATCAACAACTATGCCGGGTTCAACTTCATCAGTCTTTTTCTGTTCTAAAACAAATTCGTAATCATATTTATTTGAACTTATAAGTTCATCATATGAAAAGCCTACAAAATTATCAAGGGTGTTTGTACTTGTTTTAAACGAGCCTGTTATTGCCATTACAAGTAACACAGCGGCTGTTACAAGAATAATTATACCAATCAAAACAGCAGATATTACTTTTTTCTTATGGTCGGGATCATAATACTCAACCTCATCTTCATCACTGTCAACTGCTTTTTCAATCGGTTTTTCGTTAATAACAGGAGTTTCGGCTGTTATTTTATCAGTATCGCTTATATATTTAGTGGGTGATTTATCAACAAAACAAGAATAATCAAATACTGTTTTAGGATTATTGATTACTTCTTCAACATCCAAAAGCATTTCCGTGGCAGATTGGTATCTGTCCTTCGGGTCTTTTTGCATTGCGTGAATACAAATTTGCTCAAGTCCAAGCGGAATATCCGGATTTATTTCAGTAAGTCTTTTGGCATTGTTTTGAAGTTGCATTAAAGCTACGCTCACAGCACTTTCGGCTTCAAACGGTACTTTGCCGGCAAGCATTTCATACAGCACTACACCTACTGAATATATATCGGCTTTTTCATCGGTAAATTCACCTTTTGCCTGCTCAGGACTGATGTAGTGAACAGAACCGATAGCTGTATCTGTAAGTGTTCTTGTTTCACTTCTTGAAAAGCGGGCAATACCAAAATCGGCAACTTTAATATTACCGTTAGGAAGTAATATTATATTTTGCGGTTTAATATCCCTGTGAACAATGCCTTTATCATGTGCATGTTGAAGTGCCTTTAATATTTGAGTTGTAAAAAACAAAGCGTCATTCCAAGTAATTGCACCTTGCTTTTGGATATACTCTTTAAGCGTGATTCCGTCAACATATTCCATAACAATGTATTGCAGTTTTTCGCCGAAGCTAACATCATAAACTTTTACAATATTAGGGTGTGATAAAAGTGCAATTGCCTTTGATTCATTCTTAAATCTTCTAACAAAATCATCATTGGTTAAAAATTCATCTTTAAGAATTTTAACGGCAACTACCCTATCGTCAACATTATCGTAAGCCTTATACACAACAGACATACCGCCAACACCGACGATTTCTTGTATTTCATATCTTCCGTCAAGTCTTTTTCCTACATAATTATCCATATATAAAACTCCGTTTATTTAGAAATTACTACTGCGGTGATATTGTCCCCGCCGCCATTTTCGTTTGCTTTGTTTACAAGTCTGTCTGCAAAAGCGTAATGTTTACCATCACTTGTTAATTCAAGAATTTCGTCATTAGACACATAATTTGATAGACCGTCCGTACAAAGAAGCAAAGTAGATTCATCATCTAATTCAGTTTCGTCAAAATCAATATCAATATTTTTATCAACACCCACAGCACGGGTAATAATATTTTTGTTAGGATGATGCAACGCTTGTTCAGAAGTGATTTTACCGCGGTCAAGCAAATCTTGCACCATACTGTGGTCCGTAGTAAGCTGAGTAATATTACCATTTTTAAGTATATAAGCTCGGCTGTCACCGACATGTGCAATAAACACTTGCCCATTTTTTACAATTGCACAAACAACGGTAGTTCCCATTCCGTTTAATTCCGTTTTGCTTTGTGCCAAGTCAAACACCTCAACATTAGCGGCATTTAATGCAGAATCAAGCATATTTATAATTGAACTGTCACGCATTTGCTCACGATATGACACATTTATTCTATCGCTTATAACTTTAACAGCTAAAGCACTTGCTATATTTCCGCCATTTGCACCGCCCATACCGTCACAAACAACAGCCCACACTACTTCATCGGAAAATTCACCGACTGCGTAAGCATCTTGGTTAGAATTTCTAACATGCCCTTTATCTGTTTTAGCAACAATCCTCATTACTTTCACCTCTGTTTTTAAGCCGCCTTAATTGGCCGCAGGATGCATTTATATCCGAGCCTAAAGTACGCCTTATTGTAGCATTTATTCCGTGATTTTTCAATACATTTTGAAAATTCATAATTGCCTGTTTGGATGACCTGACATTGCCTCTTTCTTTAACATCATTAACGGGTATTAAATTAACATGTGCATTCATGCCCTTTAATTTTGATGCAAGTTCAAGTGCATTTTCTTTACTGTCATTCACATTGTTTATCAAAGTATATTCAAAGCTCACTCTTCTGCCTGTCTTTTTAGCATATTCTTTGCAAGCACACAGCAGTTCATCTATACCGTATTTATTGTTTATCGGCATTGTATTGCTTCTGATTTTATCATTAGGTGCGTGCAGAGATATAGTCAAAGTAAGCTGTAAATCAAGATTCATTAAATCATAAATTCTCGGAACAACACCGCAAGTTGAAATTGTAATGTTTCTCATACTTATGTTAAGTCCGTTTTCATTATTAACATTGTATAAAAAGTCAATAACATTATCAAAATTATCAAGCGGTTCACCGATACCCATTAAAACAATATGTGAAATCTTAATATTCAAATCATTTTGCGCGCTGTGAAGCTGTGATTCAATTTCACCGGCTGTAAGATTTCTTTTAAACCCTGCAAGAGTTGAAGCACAAAATGTACAACCCATTTTACAGCCAACTTGTGATGAAACACAAATAGTATAGCCATATTTATATTTCATAATAACAGATTCTATATATTCACCGTCATTAAGCCTAAATAGGTATTTTACCGTATCGTCTAATTTTGATACATATTTATCCTCAATTCGGCAAGATGAAATATAATACTTTTCACTAAGCTTTTCACGAAGGTCTTTACTGATGTTCGTCATTTCGTCAAATGATGCACAGCCGTATTTATGAAGCCAGGAATAAATTTGACTTGTCCTAAATTTAGGAAGACCAAGCAAGCCGAGTTCGCTATTTAATTTATCATATGTAAGTGAACTAATATCAATTTTCATTTTTAACCATTATAGCGTAATAGAATCCGTCACCGCCTACTGTTGACGGAAACATTGTTTTATCTTTTAGCAATTTATATCCAGAATGATCTTTTAAAAACTTATTTACCACATTTTCATTTTCTTTTTTATTTAAAGTGCAGGTAGAATAAATAATCCTGCCGCCGTCTTTCAAATACCTTGATGATGTTTCAAGTATTTTATATTGAATTTGCGGTAAATCCTTAACGCTGTCTAAATCTTTATATCTTATTTCAGGTTTTCTTCTTATAATTCCAAAGCCGGAACACGGTACATCACACAAAATCTTATCAGCTTTAGGAATGTTTTCATTATATACTGTTGCGTCATTAACATCAGTATATATATTATCAATAGATAATCGCTTTGCACTGCTTTTAATCAAATTTAGTCTATGCTCATGTAAATCATAACAATAAATTTTTCCGCTGTTATTCATACTTTGTGATATTGTAAAAGCCTTTCCGCCGGGGGCGGAACACATATCGAGTACCAAATCATCACTGAGGGCGTCAAGTGCATTTGCGCAGTTAAAGCTTGATAAATCCTCTATATAAAACAATCCGTTTTTAAATGCTTTTGAATCAGTCAAATCATTAGCATTTTCAATTAAAACAAATTCATCATACGCTTCGCCCAAAATACCGTCACATTCAAGTTCATAAAGCAGTTCATCACTGTTTACAAATTTCTTGTTAGGTATGGCAAAAAGCGGCGGTTTATCGTTAATGCACGGTAAGAATTCGTTTAATACATCCTCGCCGTACTGTTTTTTCCACATATTTATCAAATTTTCCGGGACTGAATATTTTACTGATAAATCATCAGGGATTTGTCTGTCATTATCTATCTTATGTAATACAGCATTTACAAGCTTTGAATAATAATCCTGCTTAATTTCTTTGACAAGTTTAACACTTTCGTTAATCGAGGCCGAAGACGGTACTTTATCCATAAAAAGCAGTTGATATGCACCGAGCCAAAGCACTATACGAACTTTAGGTTTTATTCTGCCCTGTGCATATTTATCAATAAAATAATCAAGTGTTATTTTTCTTTCAGTTACGCCATATACAAGTGCTGATATAAAAGCTTTGTTTTCTTTAATATCAGAAAGTGCCTTATCAAGCGCTATATTGGAATATGAACCGTCATAAAAAATACTGTATAAAGTTTCAAGAGCTACAAGTCGCGGACTTTTATTCAATTTCTGTTACCTCTGTTAATTATCAATAATAGCCTTAATAATGTTGCAAGTGCCGAAGCAAGTGCGGCAACATAAGTCAGTGCGGCAGCAGTTAATACTTTTTTTGCACCCATGTATTCTTCATTTTCAAGGAAGTGATTTGATTCAATTGTTTCAAGCGCTCTTTTCGATGCATTAAATTCAACCGGAAGTGTAATAAGCTGAAAAACAGCGACAGCTGAATAAAGAATTAAACCGGCATAAATAAGTGTGTTGCTGTATAAAAACATACCTATTAACGCTAAAGGAACACCTAAAAATGAACCTATGCGAGTCATAGGAATAACAGCATTTCTGAGTTTCAAAGGTGCATATCCCTGTGCATGCTGGCATGCATGTCCCGCTTCGTGGCAAGCCACACCTACTGCGGCAACACTTGTAGAATCAAAAACATCCTGCGAAAGACAAATTTCTTTATTTTTAGGGTCATAATAATCAGTAAGAGTACCGCTTATTTTTTTTATTTTGACATCGTTTATACCGTTAAGCTGCAATAATTCATATGCAGCCTGCGCGCCTGTCATTCTTCTGCGGTTAGAAAGCTGTGAATAAGTTGAAAATGACCTCTTAACTTTAATTTGGCAGTATGTTGCAAAGATGAAAACAGGTATCATAATAAAGCCTGTTAAATAATATGCAAAATAAGATCCCATTATATCACTCTCCTAACAATGCTCCGATTTCAATCTTGTTTCCCATTAAAAATGATTTAGTATCCATTCTTTTTTTACCGTCAAGCTGTACTTCAAGAATTTCAATGCAATGTCCGTCACCACAGCTGACAATAAGTTTTTTATTATTTTCAATTACCTCGCCCGCTTTTCCACCGGTAATATCAGTTAAAACCGACTTATGAATTTTAATGTTTTTACCGTTTAATTTTGTTTGCGCACAAGGCCAAGTTTGAAGTCCTCTGACTAAATTGTGTACTTCAACAGCAGATTTATTCCAATCAATAGGGCTTAAAGCTTTGGTAATTTTTTCGGCATATGAATTATCTGATTTTCCTTGCGGTATAGGTTTACTTATACCTTTTTCAATGTCATCAAGAGCTTTAATAAGTGCGTCTGCACCGATAAGAGAAAGGCGGTTAAACAATTCTTCACTTGTTTCATTTTCGCCAATTTCAGTTTTTTCAATACGGAGTATATCACCGGTATCAAGCCCTTCATCCATCTGCATAACGGTCACACCGGTTTCTTTGTCCCCGTTTATAACCGCCCATTGTATCGGAGCAGCACCCCTATATTTAGGCAAAAGTGAAGCGTGTACATTTATGCAACCGTATTTTGCCGCTTCAAGTATTCTTTTCGGCAAAATTTTTCCATAAGCTACTACAACAATGACATCTGCATTCATATTTTCAATTTGTGCAGAAACATCATCATTTTTAAGCGAAGTAGGCTGAAATACATCAATATTATGTTCTATTGCACATGCTTTTACCGGTGTTGGCATTAAAACTTGCTTTCTTCCTACCGGCTTATCAGGCTGTGAAAAAACAGCGATAACATTGTGATTTTTAATTAACTTTTGCAAGCAAGGTACAGCAAAATCAGGCGTACCCATAAAAATTACATTCATATTATTCTCCGTTACTGTGTTTGAAGTTCGCCCACAACATGTGAAGTAAACAATATTCCGTCAAGATGGTCAATTTCATGGCAAAAAGCACGAGCCTTTAAGCCTTCACCGGTGAACACCTGCCATTTTCCGTTTCTGTCCTGTGCTTTAACCTGAACTTTCATCGGGCGAACAGTAACACCGTATTTTCCCGGAAGTGAAAGACATCCTTCAGATTCTCTCTGTTCTCCTTCTTTCATCGTGATTTCAGGGTTTACAAGTTCCATAGGGCCATCACCGATGTCAATTACAACAACCCTTTTTAACATTCCAACCTGAACAGCTGCAAGGCCTACACCGTTAGCGTGATACATAGTTTCAAGCATATCATCAATAAGGATTGCAAGTTTTTCATCAAATTTTTCAACTTTTCGGCTGGTTTTATTAAGAACCGGGTCACCTAATTTAACTATATTTCTTAATGCCATTTTATATTCTCCTAATTCAAATCACAAGGATTTATATCAAGTGATACCGAAATATCCTTATATTCCTTGATTTTACTTATATTCTTTTGAATATCATTAAACATATTACGAATATTTTTTGAATTTTTACATTTTACAGATAATCTGTATCTATATGTATTATTTAATTTTGCTATTTTTGCTACACTTGGGCCGAGAACAATGATTTTATGCTTATATTTTTCGTTTTCCTCAATTAAAAGTTCAAAAAACTTTTTTGAACAAAGTGCAACTTTATTTTCATTATCACCGATAAATGAAGCTGAAATAATATCGCAATACGGCGGATATGTTAAAAGCTTTCTCAATTCTATTTCATTTTCATAAAAGCTTTTATAATCCTGCTTCGAAGCGTATTCAAGCGTTTGGTTATAAGGGTTAATAGTTTGAATAACAGCTTTACCGTTTCCGTCTCTTCTTCCGCTTCTGCCAACTACTTGTGTAATTAAATCAAAGCAACGCTCGGCACTGTTGTAACTTTCATCATAAAGTGAATTGTCTGCATTTACAACACCTACTAAAGTAACATCATCAAAATCCAAGCCTTTTGCTACCATTTGCGTACCAATCATAATATCGTATTCGTGATTTGCAAAAGCATTAAACATTTTTTCATGGCTGAATTTAGTTGAAGTGGTATCAGCGTCCATTCTCAAAATGCGTGCGTCGGGAAAAAGATATGCAAGTTCATCTTCTATTTTTTGAGTACCGAAGCCGCTGTATCGTATATTGTCGCCCTTACATTGAGGGCAAACATTATCAAGCTTTTTTGTATATCCGCAGTAATGGCAAACAAGCCTGTTATTTGCACTGTGATAGGTTAAAGAAATTGAACAGTTAGGGCAAGTAATTACATGCCCGCAATCATTACAAGCGATAAAGGTGTTATAACCTCTGCGGTTAATTAAAAGAATAACCTGCTTGTTATTATCAAGTGTATCTTCAATAAGTTCTTTAAGTTTTGCGGAAATCGGCGATTTATTACCGTTTTTCATTTCCTGCTTCATATCAACAGTAATTACCTGCGGCAATTTAGCATCACCGAAACGCTGTGTAAGTTCGCAAAGCACATATTTATTATTCAAAGCATTTGAATATGTTTCAAGCGATGGGGTTGCAGAAGTCATTAAAAACAATGCTTTATTATACTTACATCTAAAATTAGCAACATCTTTTGTGTTGTATTTCGGTGTTCTTTCACTTTTGTAAGTACTTTCCTGTTCCTCGTCCATTATTATAAGACCTAAATTATGAAGCGGGGCAAAAACAGCACTTCTTGTGCCTATAACAATTTTAGCTTCTCCCCTGTCCGCCCTTTTGTATTCGTCATTTCTTTCACCGAGGGATAAACCGCTGTGAAAAACAGCTACTTTATCACCGTATCGTTTATGAAATATTGAAAGAGCTTGCGGAGTTAAGCTAATTTCAGGAACTAAAACAATAACATCTTTTTGATTTTCGAGTGCTTTATCAATAAGTTTTAAATATACTTGTGTTTTGCCGCTGCCGGTAACACCGAAAAGAAGCCCCGTGCCGCCTTCGCCATCAAGCATATTGCTATAAGTAGCATACGCTTCCATTTGCTGCGGTGAAAGCTCAATATCCTTATTTTCTGTTATTTGCACATTTTTATAAGGATTTCGCAAAACCTCTTTATCATATATAGAAATAACACCGTATTTTTCTAAATTTTTAATAACCGATACACCGACACTGCAAAATTCACATATTTCAGAAACAGATGCAGTATTAACATCAAAAAGCAAATCTACTACGCTTTTTTGCTTTTGAGTAAGTTTTGGCAAATCATTTTCATTTACTGTCAATAGTGTTGCAACTTTTGCAGATGCGTCAGAAACTTTACCTATTCCTCTCGGTAACATCAGCCTTAAACATTCATAAGTAGTGCAAAAACAGCGTTCCTTAAGCCATAAAGCAAGTGATACTGCCTCTGCACTTAATATCGGCTTATCACCGACAGTGCTTTTTATAGATTTCAAAGATGTGTTAATAGCTGAATACAGATTAACAACTATTCCGTCCCTGAGCCTGTTACCGTTTCCAAAAGGTACTTTAACCATTGTTCCGATTTTAATTTCTTTAACCAAATCATCAGGAATCAAATAATCAAAATCAGAATCGATATTGAAAAAAGTTTTTTCAACGGCAACAGTAGCAATATTATTGTTCATTACTTTTTATTTGATTTTAATTCATCAGGTTCTTCAATTACATACTTTCCGTCAAGAATTTCATCAATAGCAACTGATACAGTTTTAACATCAATAGGTTCTTCGCGTTCAATTGCTTCATCGCGAATTTCTCTTGCTCTCTTTGCAGTACCTACTACAAGACTGTAACGGCTATTGCAGCCTTTTAATAATTTTTTCAAATCCGGGTTAAACATATAAATATCTCCTTTAAATTTAATTATTTGGATTCATTGCGTTTTTTTAATTCTTCGCAAAGTATTTTTTCTATATCATTAACGCAATCATCAAGATTGTCATTAACTACTTTATAATCATATTCATCCTGACATAAAAGCTCTTTTTTAGCAATGTTAAGCCTTTTCTGTATCATTTCTTCCTCTTCCGAATTTCTGGCTCTTAGTCTTTGCTCAAGTGTTTCCCAGCTTGGCGGAACCAAGAAAATCGAAACGCTGTCAGGATATAACTTTTTAACATTTTCCGCACCCTGAACATCAATAATCAAAACGCAGATTTTACCGTTGCTGATTGCATCATTAACACCTTTAATCGGCGTGCCATAATAGCAATTATTATATACAGCGTATTCAAGAAGTCCGTTATTTTCAATCAAATCTTTAAATTCATCTTCGCTTAAAAAGAAATAATTAACGCCTTCAACTTCACCTTCTCTCGGCTTTCGTGTGGTAGCTGAAACAGATTCAACTATATCATTTCTTTTTTTGCGAATTTCTTTAAATACTGTGTCTTTTCCGCATCCGCTCGGTGCTGAAACAACAACAAGCATACCATTATTATTCATCCTCAACCTCCACATCAAATTTCGCAGCAACCTGCTTTAAATCAAGATAAGAAAGTACAACATTTTCGCTGTCTGTAACAATTACGCTCATAGTTTTTCTGCCGTGTGTTGCATCAATCAGCGTTGATTTAGCCTTACTTTCCTTAACAATTTTTTTAACCGGGGCAGATTCGGGCGATAAAATTGCAATTACCCTGTCTGCATTTATTAGGTTTCCAAAACCAATATTAACTAATTTCATAATAATTACTCTATATTTTGAATTTGCTCTCTGATTTTTTCAATTTCAGCTTTTACTTCTACAACCTTGCGTGCAATTTCAACATCATTGCACTTTGAGCCGATTGTATTTGTTTCCCTGTTAATCTCCTGAATTAAAAAGTCAAGCTTTCTGCCAACTGCTTCATCACTTGATATAAAATCACGAAGTTGAGAAATATGGCTGCGAAGTCTTACGGTTTCTTCAGCAACTGCCACTTTATCTGCATAAATTGCAACTTCCTGTAATATTCTGCCCTCATCAAGCGTAACATCACCAAGTAAATCGTGAACTCTTTCAACCAATTTATCATTATATTCTTTAACGGTTTGCGGTGAGCGTTCCTCAATAAAAGAAACAGTATCAAGAATAAACTGACTGCGTGAATACACATCGTCATACATTTTCTTGCCTTCGACTTTTCTCATATCTATGAACTTTTCAACAGCTTCATTTGCAACCGTTTTAACAAGCTGCCAAATTTTTTCTTCGTCTTCCTCTGATTTTCTGACAATCAATACATCAGGAAAGCGAGCAATTGTAGACGCACCGAAATCTTCTTTTAAATCATAATTAGTTGAAATTTCTTTAAGTGCTTTTACATATGCATTAGCAAGGGTGTTATTTACAACAACATCAGCACTTTCTGTATTAAGTGCTTCAATGCCAACATAACATTCAATCTTACCTCTTGCTACTTTAGAGTTTACAAACGATTTAATTTTATCATCAATAAAGCCATATTGCCTCGGGCAGCGGCACGAAAATTCAAAGTATCTGTGATTAACGGATTTAAGCTCAACCGTAATCATATAACCGTCAATTTCTCTGCTTGCTCTGCCGAAACCGGTCATAGATTTAACCATATCAATTACCTCTACACATTATTTTAAAATATATTATAAGTAGCTCAAACATATAAGTCAACGCTTTGTTAACATATCGTTTACAATATTCACACATTATTTACAATTAAGAAAACACCGCCAAAAGACGGTGTTTTCTTATTTATTATCAATATTTCGAATGGCAAGTGTAGTTAACTTTTCCTTTTACTCTTCTTTTTAAGGTGAATTTTTTACCTTTTTGAGTTACATTTAAGTTTACTTTTTTAGGCTTTACCTTTTGGCAAGTGTAAAAAGTACAAGTGATTTTGCCGCCCTTAACTGTCATTCCAACTTTAATGGCGTATTTAGTATTATTCTTCCATTTAAAGTTTTGTACATTGCCTGATATAGCTGCATCCCTGCCAAGAGGAACATAAGAAACCCTTTGGCTGTGTTGGTGGCGTTCAACAATTTGAACATTTGCAAGCAAAGCTGCGTTAAATGCGGTTGAAGCAACTTGGCAAATACCTCCGGCAAGACCCATTGCCACACCATCGTCACCTGTAAACACATGCGCTTTTTTATAGCCCTTTGAGCTTGTTCTTGAACCTACAACTTTATTAAAATCAAATGTTTCACCCGGCTGAATAATTGTACCGTTAATTTTTTTAGAAGCAATCTTCAAATTAGTTGTTCTGTCCTTATTATTTACATAATATGAACAATAGGTGGAATAAATATTTGAAAAATAAGAGCTGAGCATGGTGCTTTTGCTACCATAAAGCTTTTTACCGTTATTAACGGCATATGCTCTAACTTTTACATAATATTTCTTACCTTTTTTTAGTTTCTTGATAGCCTTTTTAGTTTTATTTGAATTTTTGATTTTTACAGTTTTTAAACCTTTTTTAAACTTACTGTCAGTTGTATAAATGATTTCATAACCTGTGCAATCAAGCTTTTTCCATTCAACATTAAGTGTTGAATTTTTCATGGTTACAGAAGTAAGCTGTGCTTTAGCCGGCTTTATAAATACTGATACAGCATCACTTTGCTCACCGAAGTATTTATCACCGTCAATAGTTTTATAAGCTTTAACTATATAAGAATGTAAAGCTGAATTTTGAAGTTTTGTAAACTTATAAGATGTACTATCGGCAGAAGCGTAAACAGCATGAACAAAGCTGTTCTTGTTAACATCGTACTTTAAAATTTCATAACCGGAAATTTTATCAACTTTGCCCCAACTTACTGTTGCTGTTGTAGCAGAATTTTTTGCAATTGAAACAGAGTTTACTTTTTGCGGTAAAATTATAAATGTTTTTGATACACTTCCTGCAAAATTTCCTATACCGGCGATTTTAACGGTTGCTCTGCCCGGTGCGTTATTTTTAGAATAAGTAACCTTATAATCAACATCCTGCACCAATGGTTGACCATTAAACGAAACATACATAACAGGATGAACAGCACTGCCGTAATATACAAGCGAAGTTTTATCAAATGTGACAGATAAATTTTTACTGTTAAAAGTTATTGGCTTTATTGTATATTCCTTAGTAACAAAGCCTTTATATGAATTCATACCGGTAACGGTAACTTTAGCTGTTCCGGCAACAACAAAATCAGAATATGTCAGCGAATAATCAACATTTTCGCTAAGCAAAATTCCGTTATAATAAACAGAAACCGTAGGCTTTTTAGGTGTACCGTCATACACATAATTTTGTTCAGAAATTGAAATAACCGTATTTGCATCATTTAAAGCAGTAACATCTTGTGCATATGCATTAAATGCAAAGCCCAAGCAAAGTGCTGCGAAGAGCAATGAAGAAATAACGCTCAAACTTTTTTTCATAATTACACTCCTATTTACTTTGTCCGTAATATGCATTTTTACCATGCTTTCTTTGGTAATGCTTATCAAGTAAATATTGCTCAATTCCGATATTTGAATCATTGTCAAGTGAAGCAATCTGTTCTGTTTGATAAGCCATTTTTGATACTTCCTCAAGAATCAAGGCGTTTTCAACAGCTTTGAACGGATCTTTACCCCAAGTAAAAGGTCCGTGCCTATGAATTAACACAGCAGGGCATTCTTCAGGTTTAATTCCCCTTTGCTCAAATTCTTCTACAATAACTTTACCTGTATTAAGTTCATATTCGCCCTTTACTTCTTTCTCACTCAAACCTCTGGCACACGGAATTGCACAGTTTGCGAAATCTGCATGAGTTGTACCGTAAGCATTTACATCTCTGCCTGCCTGTGCCCATGAACAAGCCCATGGTGAATGTGTGTGTACAACTGCGCCTACATTATCAAAATTTCTATAAAGTTCAAGATGAGTAGGAGTATCGGAAGACGGATTTAAGTCACCTTCTACTTTATTACCTTCTAAATCCATTACTACCATATCCGATGCCTTCATATCATCATATGGTACGCCGGAAGGTTTTATTACAAATAATCCTTTATTTCTGTCTATACCCGAAACATTACCCCAAGTAAGCACTACAAGACCGTATTTAACAAGCTGAAGATTGGCTTCAAAAACCTGCTCTTTAAGTTCTTCTAACATTTTAAATCCCCTTACATACCGAGCTTATATGCAACATCGTTGTAGAAAAGTTCTTTTTTAAATTCGTTAATTTCTGTGTCTTTGTTAATATGAATAAACTCAATACCCATAATTTCTGCAAAATCCCTCATATGATCTGCTGTAAGAGTATACGAAAGCACAGAGTGGTGAGCACCGCCGGCATAAATCCAAGCTTCAGCAGAAGTTTGAAGGCAAGGAAGCGGCTTCCAAAGAACACCTGCAACCGGAAGATTCGGCATATCATTAACCTGCTCTTTACACTCTACATCGTTAACTATCATCCTGAGCCTGTCACCCATATCAACAAGAGTTACAACAATTGCATCACCTGTTTGTGCCTTAAACACAAGTCGCGCAGGGTCTTCCCTGTTACCTATACCAAGCGGATGAACTTGAATTTTTGGCTTTTCGGCAGCAACGCTTGGACAAACTTCAAGCATATGTGAACCAAGGAGCATTTCATTTCCCGGTTCAAAATGATATGTGTAGTCCTCCATAAATGCAGTACCGCCGTTCATACCCTCTGCCATAAGCTTCATAATTCTTGTCATTGCGGCAACTTTCCAGTCACCCTCTGCACCAAAGCCATATCCCTGGCGCATTAAATCCTGTGCAGCAAGTCCCGGAAGCTGACGAAGTTCCTGCAAGTCCTCAAAATTGGTGTGAAATGCTCCAAAACCGTTTTCATCAAGGAATTTTTTTATCGCTACTTCTTCCCTTGCTTGATAACGGACGGAATCAATATTGTTTGTATCAAAATCATAATTTTTCTTGTATTCATCCATTTGAGCATCAATTTCATCTTCACTGACAGCGTTAACATATTTGATAATGTCACCGACACCGTAATGGTCCACCTGCCAGCCGAGTTTGATTTGAGCCTCGATTTTATCACCGTCGGTAACTGCAACATTTCTCATATTATCAGAAATACGAAGTACACGAAGCTTTCTTGATTCGTTTGCGCCGACTGCCGCTCTCATCCAAACACCCATTTTGTTTTGAAATGTTTCATCTTTCCAATAACCTGCAATAACCTTAACCTTTTTTCTCATTCTTGCGTGGATATAACCGTGTTCTCTGTCACCGTGCGCTGATTGATTAAGATTCATGAAGTCCATATCAATTGAATCCCAAGGAATATCACGATTAAATTGAGTGTTAACATGAAGATAAGGCTTGTTAAGTGCATTAAGTCCTGCTATCCACATTTTTGACGGAGAAAATGTATGCATCCAAGTAATAATACCTGCGCAGTTAGTTGTATTATTTGCTTCTTGAATAACATTCAAAATTTCAGATGAAGTTTTAACACAAGGCTTTGCAACAACCTTGCAAGGAAGTTTAGCACTCCATTCATCACACATTTCTTTTGCATGTGCGTTAATGTCGGCAAATATTTCTTCACCGTAAAGGTGCTGTGTACCCACAATAAACCAAAATTCATAATCTTTAATTGCCATAATATTTCTCCTTATATGTTTTCAACAGCCGATTTTTCAACTGCCAATGATTTTTTATAAAGTTGCATATATTTTTCAAAACCGCTTATATCATTTTCATCAGGAACAGTGGTTTTAATTTCAAATTTTGAAAATACCTTTTCGTCAAGGAATTCATCAAGTGATAAGCCAAAACTTTCTTTTGCAAAGCTTGCAAGAACAGCTATGCCCCAAGCACCGCCTTCACCCGCTGTTGAAAGAACGGAAACGGGCGCTTTCATTGCACCGGACATAAGTTTTTGACCTACATATTCAGTCTTAAACAGGCCACCGTGGCCCATTAACTTATCAATTACAACATTTTCTTTTTCAAGTATTTCCATACCGATTTTAAGCGTAGCGATTGCCGAATAGATATTTGTTCGCATAAAATTAGCCAAAGTGAATTTTGCATTTTCGCTTCTTAAAAACATTGGCCTGCCCTGTGTAAAACCGGTAACCGGTTCACCTGAAAAATAGTTTGATGATACAAGGCCACCACAGTCTTCATCAGCCTTAAGCGCTTCGTTATAAAGCATATCATAAATTTGTGCTTTAGTTAAAGAACTGCCTGAAATACTTGCAAAATCAATAAATAGCTTAACCCAATAATCAAGATCAGTACAGCAGTTATTACAATGCACCATAGCAACCGGTTTGCCGGTAGGAGTAGTAACCATATCAATTTCTTCATAAACTTTTGAAAGTTGCTTTTCAAGCACAATCATTGAAAAAATCGAAGTTCCGGCAGAAATATTACCGGTTCTTTGCGCAATACTGTTTGTAGCTACCATACCTGTTCCTGCGTCACCTTCAGGCGGACACATTAAAGCGCCCGGTTTTAATGTACCTGTCGGGTCAAGAAGCGAAGCTCCTTTTTCAGTAAGCGTTCCTGCATTCTCTCCTGCAACTAAAATTTTAGGTAAAATATCTTTAATGTTCCACTTGAATTTTTTAACTTCATCAAGCGTACTGAACTTATCAAGCATTTCGTGATTATAATCGTTAATATTACTGTCAATAGGAAAAATACCTGAAGCTTCACCTATGCCGACAACCTTATTGCCGGATAACATATAATGAATATATCCTGCCAAAGTAGTTATGTATGATATTTTTTCAGTATGTTTTTCACCGTTTAAAATTGCCTGATACAAATGAGCAATGCTCCAACGCTGCGGAATATTAAAATTAAAAAGTTCGGTTAATTTCTTTGCTGCCTTGCCTGTTGTGGTATTTCTCCAAGTTCTAAACTCGGCAAGTAAATTATCATCCTTGTCAAACGGTAAATAACCGTGCATCATTGCGGAAAAGCCGATTGATGAAAGGCTTGTTATCTTAGCGGAAAAGTTATTTAAGCATTCATCGTTAAGTGATTTATATGCATTTTGCAAACCACTCAAAATATCATCAATGCCGTAAGTCCAATATCCGTTTTCAAGTTTGTTTTCCCAATCATGACTGCCGGAAGCTAAAACATTATATTCGCTGTCAATCAAAACAGCCTTGATTCTTGTTGAGCCAAACTCAATACCTAAGCATTCACTGCCATTTAATTTATAATCCTGCATAAAATACCTCTTACTTACTTAATTACACTTATAATACAATATTAAATTCGCATTTTCAATAGAAGATAAAGAAAAATCTGCAATATTTAAAGAAATGACAGTATTAAAAAAGAGCAACCAAAATGGTTGCTCTTTGGTGCTGGTGACCGGACTTGAACCGGTACGGTATTTCTACCGAGGGATTTTAAGTCCCTTGCGTCTGCCTATTTCGCCACACCAGCGTACAACAGATATAATAATAGATTTCAAGTCCAAAGTCAAGAGTTAATTTCAAATAATGATTAAAATTAACTCTTGTCTTTGATTATTTAATCTCTTAAAAGTTTTTCCCTTTGCTTATAATCCGGCATAAATATTGATATATAATTATAAAACTCTTTACTGTGATTGTGGTGTTTTATATGTGCAAGTTCATGCACAACTACATAATCAATCGCTTCTTTCGGATAAAGCATTAAATAATATGAAAAGCAAATAGAATTTTTACCATTGCATGAGCCAAAGCGCTTTTTTGCAGAAGTGATTTTTAAACCTGTTGGCTTAACATTCATAATATCGGAATAATATTCTACCCTTTTAGGCAGGTAATCATTTGCTTCTAAAATCAAGCGTTTCTTATCTTCTTCGCTGATATTATATTTATCAATATGCTTTTTCTTTCTTAACACAGCCTTTTCAAGCCATCCGTTGTTTCTATCTATAAATTCTTGAATTTGATAATTTGAAACATAATACGGCGCTTTAACTATTGCGTTAAGTTCATCATCAACACTGAGTGAAATTGTTTTTCTGTTACTTTTAATTATTTTGAAATTCATTATTCTTTAGGCTTTTTCATAGATAAACCAATACGCTTTTTATCCACATCAACTGAAATCACCCAAACAGTTACTATATCCCCCACTTTTAAAACATCGCTTGGGTGCTTAATATATTTATCTGTAATTTGAGAGATATGCACAAGTCCGTCTTGGTGAACACCAACATCAACAAACGCACCAAAATCAATTACATTACGAACTGTTCCTTTAAGTTCCATTCCGACTTTTAAATCTTCAATATCCATAACATCTGTGCGAAGCATCGGGGCCGGCAGTTCATCCCTTGGATCTCTGCCCGGTTTGGCAATTTCTTTTGTAATATCAATAAGAGTCGGCTCACCGATATCGAGTTGTTTTGCAAGTGCAGATGTGCCTACTGTTTCAACATATTGCTTAACAGCAGAAACATTACCGCTCCTTACATCTTCATCAGTAACCGAGCATAATTTAAGAAGTTTGCGTGTTGCATCATAGCTTTCAGGGTGAACGGCTGTGTTATCGAGAACATTTTTGCTTTCGCTCACTCTCAAAAATCCTGCACATTGCTCAAATGCTTTTGGACCAAGCATTGAAACATTCATAATTTCATCGCGTGATTTAAAAATACCGTGTTCCTGCCTATATTTTACAATATTATCAGCGATTTTTGATGATACGCCTGCAACTCGGTTTAAAAGCTGCGCAGATGCAGTGTTAAGGTCTACTCCGACTGTATTAACACAATCTTCAACCACACCGTCAAGTGCGCTTGAAAGCCGGTTTTGCGGCATATCGTGCTGATATTGGCCTACGCCGATTGCTTTAGGGTCAATTTTAACAAGTTCGGCAAGCGGGTCTTGAAGGCGGCGCGCAATTGAAACTGCACTTCTCAATGATACATCATATTCAGGGAATTCCTTTGCGGCGAGTTTAGAAGCCGAATAAACTGATGCTCCCGCTTCACTTACAACCATATAAGTAATACCGCAGTTGAGTTCTTTAATAACTTCGCAAGCAAAAACCTCTGTTTCGTGTGATGCAGTACCGTTGCCGATTGCAAACATTTGAACATTATGTTTTTTAACAAGGTCTTTAATTATTTTCTTCGCCTGTTCAACTTTATTATGCGGAGGAACGGCATATATTACACTTGTATCCAATACTTTACCCGTTGCATCAACTACCGCAACTTTACATCCTGTTCTGTAACCCGGGTCTAACCCTAAAGTAACTTTGCCCTTTACAGGCGGTTGCATTAGCAAATGACGCGTATTTTCCGCAAAAACTTTTATAGCCTTGTCATCTGCATTTTCAGACAATGAATTTCTTAGTTCACGCTCAACAGACGGAAAAATCAAGCGGGTATACGAATCTTCGATAGCTTCCTTAACAAGTTCTTGAGTCGGTGAACTATCCTTAATATGAAGATTATAAAGAATAGTCAAAGCAGTAATTTTATCATAATCAATATTTACTTTTAAAAAGCCTTCTTTTTCGCCACGGTTGAATGCAAGAACTCTGTGTGACGCAATATTTGAAATCGGCTCGGTATATTCCCTATACATTTCATATACGCCAAGCTCATCCTTCGCCCCTGTTACAACGATATTTCCATGATTTTTAATTGAATAGCGCAGCATCTTTCTGCCTGCCGGGTCATCAGAAACAAATTCAGCAATTATATCTTTAGCACCGTTTAATGCGTCTTCAACGCTTTCTACTTCGTCATTAAGATATTTTTCTGCTTCAACAAGCGGTTGATTTGAATTTTTATCCTGTGCATAGAGAAAATCGGCAAGCCCCTGCAAACCTTTAGCTTTAGCGACTGAAGCTCTTGTTTTTCTTTTAGGTCTGAAAGGTCTGTAAATATCTTCAAGTTCGGTAAGAGTAGACGCACTTTCAATTGACGCCATTATTTCATCCGTCATAAGTTCCTGCTCTTCAATTGAAGCAATTATTTTTTCTTTTTGCTCCTCCATATTTCGCAAATATGTAAGCCTGTCTGATAAATCTCTTAATAGCTGGTCGTCAAGCGAACCCGTAGCTTCTTTTCTGTATCTTGCAATGAACGGAATAGTGTTTCCGTCATCAATAAGTTTAACAGCATTTTCCACCTGCCAAAGCTTAACGGAAAATTCCTGAGTAAGTTTTTGTAAAATATCCATAATTAGTCCTTTCAAAGTAATATGATTATTTTAACAGATTGATAGTAAAATTTAAAGATATTTTTTGTAATAATATTGTTTAAGCATAAATTATTTGTTAAAATATTACAACGAAAGGAGCAATAAATATGAAATTTGAAAAACTCATTAAAGAAAGATATTCATGCAGAAAATTTAAAGGCAAGGCTGTTGAACAGGAAAAAATAGATAAAATACTTGAAGCGGGACTTGTAGCACCTACTGCATGCAACTTGCAACCGCAAAGAATTTTGGTTTTAACCGATAAAGATAAAATCAAAGCACTTGATGAAGAAAAATGCACCAGATATACATTTGATGCGCCGCTTATTTTTGTAACGTGCGTTGACAGAGCTAAAGCTTGGACAAGAAAATATGACAATTTATCATCAGCTGAAGTTGACAGCAGCATTGTTTTAACTCATATGATGCTTCAGGCACAGGAACTCGGTTTGGGAACAACATGGGTAATGGCATTTAATCCTGAAATTGCAAAAAAAGTATTAAATATACCGGAAAATCTTGATGTTATTTCACTTATGCCAACCGGTTATCCGGCTGATGACGCGCAAGTTAATCCGCTTCATTTCAAACACATTGACCTTAACGAAATGGCTAAATATAACGAGTTTTAAGACATTATAAAGACAATATTAAGATATTTCAAAGAGTTTCTATAATTATTGAGTTGCAAATTTAAATATGCTATCCTATAAGTGCAAGAGGGATATGTTATGTTAAATTTAAAAGAAACCACAAATAAAACTTACATTATAATTGCATTGGCACTAACTGCATTTATAATTATAAGCTATATATTCACTCCTTACTCTAAAAGTTTTGGCGTTGAGGTTGAAAATCCAAGCAGAAAAATGATAGCTTTAACTTTTGATGATGGACCGAGTGACTACACACAGGCACTTTTAGACGGATTAAAATCAAAAAATGCAAAAGCAACTTTCTTTGTTCTCGGTAAAAAAGCGCAAAAAAATACCGAAACAATAAAAAATATTATTGCAGACGGTCATCTGCTCGGCAATCATACATATTCACATATTGATATGATGAAAAACAGTAAGAACACTATTGCCAGCCAAATTTATTCAACTAACAAAATAATTAAAGAAATAACAGGAACAGATGTAAAATTTTACAGGCCACCATATGGCCATTATTTCGGCACTTCTTTAAATGCCGTTAATGATATGATAGCTGTAAAATGGTCAAATGATTCGATTGACTGGAAACATCAAGATGAAGAATATGTATTTAATTACATAGTAAATAAGGCTCACGACGGTGAAATATTACTTTTGCACGATACAAAAGAAACTACCGTAAAAGCCGCATTGAGAGCAATTGATGTACTTCAAGCACAGGGTTACAGCTTTGTAAGAGTTGATGAGCTTTTATGCAGAAACGGTGACAAGCTTGCACCCGGAATTGCATATCGCGGATGTAAATTTAATAAAAGACCTACTTGGTTTTGATTATAAAAAGTAAAGCACTAAACAATAGTTTTGGCGTATTGAACTTATACACAATATTCTTTTGGTGGTGATTTTATGACTAATTTATATTTGCAAAAAAAGTCAATAGAAAGAAATAAATTCTATAAGATATTGATTAGCCTTATGGTTTTGTCATTTACTGCGTTTTTAATGTATTCATTTATTTCTTGTATAAAAGATATTGACATTCCGTCTTTGTATATGTTAGGTAATACATTATACACATTACCTTATTTAATAATATTCTTTATATTTTTCACATTTGAATGTTGTTATAAACTCAATAGGTACTATGAGCCTATATGCGTCACTAAAAAAGGTATGAGGTCTGTATACAAAAATCAGTTGCAATCAATTTTTTTGTATGATTTGTTGCTGTTTGCAGAGGCATTACTTTTTAATGTTATTTATATTTTTGCGAATAAACAGTTTTCACTCTCTTTAGTGATACATACTTTAGTTGTTTTGATAATTTACTTTTTGCTGTGCATTTTGTCTGGAATATTTATTGGCTTTTTGCTGTCGAAAATAAAGGGCAGATTTGTTTCATATATCATTATGCTTATTATAGCTATATCGGAAACAAATCTTATGGACTCGCTTTCCGTCGGCGTTTATAATTCAACCGGCACAGACATAACAAAATCCCTTAAATTTTTCAACATAGCTCCAGCTTCAATCGGTTGGACTCCAAATATGCATTCGGGATATATAATAACTTTGGACAAGCTATCTCAAATATTGTTTTTTATATTTTTGGCATTGCTTTTTTACTGTTTAACCGATAATGAAATTTCAAAGAATAATAAGATATTAAAAAGCACGATTTGTTTTTGCCTGTGTGCAATAACATTAGTTGGATATATATTGCCGTTTTCTGCTGCGCAAATGAATTTGAGCGCTTCGGGTGTGTCGGCAGATAAAAGATATTACGAGAACAATGAGCAAGTTTCAAAGCCTGCCGATTTTATGGTTGATAGTTATGACTTGGAGTTTAATTTCAGAAACGACTTAAACGCCATTGCAACAATTAAAACAGATGAATTAAAAGACGAATACAAATTCACTTTGTATCACGGATATAAAATCAGTAAAATCACCGATGGTAACAATGATGAGCTTAATTTTACAAGAGATTCGGATTATCTTACGATAAAAAACACTTCAAAATCCAAACTGATAAAAATATATTACCATGGTTCTTGCGATAAATATTACAGCAATTATTTATCCGTATTTCTTCCGGGGAATTTTGCGTTTTATCCTATTCCGGGATTTAACGAAATGTATAGCACACATTCATATGCCGGATTTGATAATTTGTCACTTCCATATGAAACTGATTTTAATGTTACCGTTCATTCTTTGAAGAAAGTGCAATGTAATTTAGAAAGCAGCACTAATAACGAATTTAAAGGAAAAAGTGATTCCCTAACATTGTTAAGTGGATTTATAAATTGCGTTACAATCAATAAAACACAGATTTATTATCCGTATTTTAACGATGCGTATAACAGCGACACCATTAACGAAAAATTGGAAACTTTTGTATCAAAAAATCCGAATATCAAGAAAATATTTATTATTCCCGATATAAATTTGGAAGATATTGAATTTGTAAAAACTTTCAACGATTATATGATAACAGCGTCGATTGACGACATAGACAGACTAGCCTTTGTTTCCAAAATCAGTGCAAACAAGATGGAGTTATACGACGCCGTAAACGCTTATATGAATTATCCCGAATACTTTGAATTCTTAAAAGATAATTCTTCCGAAGAATTACAAAAAGCAATTCCTGTTTTGGAAGAAATTTTAAAAAAGGATAATGACGGTAAAAAGCTTGAAAAAATAAATGATTATTTGATTGGTAACGCTGATGACAGAAGTTTTTCGGAATTTCTTTGCGAATTGAGGTGATTGTATGTTGAAGCTTAACAGTGTTGATAAAAAATTCAAATCTATCGTTGTGGCTGATAATGTCAATGTTCAGCTTGAAAATTGCACATACGGCTTGTTGGGCAGAAACGGAAGCGGCAAAACCACTTTGTTGCGGTGCATAACCAAGATAGAAAAACTTAACGGCGGAAGCATCACTTATTCAGACGGCGTAAAAGAAACAAATGATTATTTGACTCACATTGGCTATCTTCCGCAAAATTTTGAGATTTTTAATGAACTTACTGCGTATGAAGTTTTGCAATTTTTTGCAAATTTAAAGGATTATGGCATTACAGATGACGAAATCAACAATCTGTTGAAATCACTTAATCTTTTTTCTAAAAAAGATACTGTTGTAAAAAAACTGTCAGGCGGAATGAAAAGAAGACTCGGAATTGCACAGGCATTGATAGGAAATCCGGACATTGTTTTGCTTGATGAACCGACTGCAGGTCTTGACCCTGAAGAAAGATTGAATTTTAAAAATGTTGTCAGAGAAATAAAAAAAGACAGATGTGTTGTTCTTTCAACGCACATAATAACCGACATAGAATCCTTATGTGACAAAATATTGATTCTCTCAAACGGGGTTATTACACAATTTAACTCTTGTGACGAATTGGCTGATGTTGCAAACGGAAAAGTTTTTGCAGTCAACAGCACTGATGATATTGATGCTCCTTTTTATTCAATGGGAACGATTTATATTGACGGCAAGACATATGAAAAAGTTATTTGTTTAAACAAAATTGATGCTTTGCCGCTTGCTCCCACAGTAGAGGATGGTTATATATGCTTTATAGAAAATCTGAGTTGAAAAAACACAAATACTTTATGAAATCCATTCACGGATTATGGATTCTGCCCATAGTAATCATTAACCTGATTGTGCCGTTGTTTAATTTTTTTATATATAAGTTAAATAACAATGATATGGTAATAGATATAGAAAAAATTATTTTTTTCTTTTTCCCGATGTTTTCTGTATGGACAGGTGTTTTTGTGGCAGAAATATTTTTTTCGGATAAAACGAAAGATGTATTCTTCTTTTACGGCAATAAAAAACGATTTGAAACTACGATAGTATATTTTTTGTGCTCTTTGATCAATGCTTTAGCAGTGATACTTTTGCATTTTTATTGCATAGATGATTTGATAGGGTTTCTTTTTAAGATTTTAAGTGTAGCTGTGTTCTATTACGGATTATCTATGCTTATAATGTTTTTTTCAAAATCCGCACCGATAACTATAATGGTTTTGTTATTGTACGATTTGATAAACACTTTTGTCAGCAGTACCAAAGTCTTTCTTTTGTATGAAAATTTTGAAATCTTAACTTTGAAAATGTTTTTAACCAATTATTTTCCGTTGATATTTGTAGCGATTGTTTTTATTGTCATTGTATTTAAAGGCAATATATGTAGAATTAAAAAATCCACCATTGGGACCCCTTAATAAGCAAGGTGTGTCCCAATGGTGGATTTTTTATTCATCTATAACCTTTTTAACATAATTGCTTACTACATCAAAAGCACCGTCGATTCCAACTTTAGAAGTGCTGATTATCAAATCGTAATAGCGGGAATCGCCCCACTTTTCTTTAGAATAATAATTATGGTAAGTTTTCCTCTTTTTATTATTCTTAATAATTAAATCCTCAACTTTAAGTGGGTCAAGGTGTTCGATTGAGGCTATTCTTTCCATTTTATGATGCATATCAGATGTTACAAACACTTTAATTAAGCAATCGTAATCTCTCAAAACATAACTTGCACATCTACCTAAAACAACAAATGATTCGCCTGATTCAGCTTTTTCTTTCAAAAAATCAAATTGCATTTGTGCAATCGTATCTTCAGGGGAATTGCTGTGCCCGTCAACAGATCTTGAAAGCCAAATATTGCGTGCTTTTTCATCAAATTTCTTTAATTGATCGAGATTAAGACTTTTTTCGTTTGCAATTTGTTCAATTATATTTTTATCATAAAACTTAATACCCAATGTTTTTGCAAGCTGTTCAGCGATAACTCTGCCGCCTGAACCGTATTCTCTGCCGATAGAAATTATAAACTGCTGTTTCATAATCAACACCTCATTAGAAATATCTGAATTTAATTACAACCATAGCGATTACAAGAACAATTGCTGTTGCCGGAATTGCAGTTTTGCAATATTTTCCCCAGCCAACCGGGTGACCTGCTTTTGAAATAACCGATGTACCGACAACATTAGCCGAAGCACCGATAGGAGTAGCACTGCCGCCAATATCAGTACCAATAGAAAGTGCATATGCCAAAACTGACAAATCAGCACCGGCAGTAGTTGCAGCCAAACTTTTAATAACAGGCACCATAGTTGCGGCAAACGGAATATTATCAACAAATGCACTTGCAATTGCTGAAATAAACATAATAATGAGAACCATTGCAAATACATTACCGCCACAAACTTTTTCAATAAATGACGCAATCATTTCAAGTACGCCTGTTTGTTCAAGTCCGCCAACTACAATGAATAAACCAATGAAGAAAAGAAGCGTTTTATAATCAACCTTTTTAAGTATAGAGCCTATATCCTTAATTGATGTAAGAAGAGTAATGAGTGCTATTGCCACACCAATAAACGCTACTGTCAATCCCGTCTGTGCGTGGGATACAAGAAGCACAATTGCAATAATAAAAATAACAGTGCTTATAATGAAATCCTTTTTATTCTCAATTGCATCGCTTGGATTAGGAAAAGTTGAAGGATCAACTTTTTCATTCTTATTTGCCGAAAGTTCCTTTTTAAACGCAAAAAAGAAAAACACAATAATTGCAATAAGTGCGATACCGGCAATAAGACCTGTATTTGTGAGAAAGTCAGCAAAGCTGTAACCAAGTGCTGTACCTATGATGATGTTAGGCGGGTCACCGCACATTGTAGCCGAACCGCCGAGATTAGCACAAAAGATTTCTGCCAAAACCATTGGTACAGGGCTGAATTTAAGTAACTGAGAAAGTTCAACAGTTACTGCCGCAAGGAAAAGGATTACTGTAATGCTGTCAATAAACATTGAAAGAACCGCACTCATAATCATAAAAGTAACAAGTATAGGCATAACTTTATACTTTACAGCTTTTGCAATAGTAAGGCAAAGCCAGCGGAAAAATCCTGCTTTCGCCATACCTTCAACCATAACCATCATACCGGCAATGAAAATTATTGTTGCCCAGTTAATACCGCTTGAGCTTTCATTACCCTGCCCCGATGTATGCCAAAATTCAAGGGTAAATATACTTTTAACATTAAGTGTTTCCATTATCGCACTCGGACTTTTCATACAAATCGCAAATACAATAACAATAGTTGCAAGTCCGCAACCGAGTGTTACCCAATGCCTTGGGATTTTATCCATAATAATAAGTGCAAACATAAGCACAAAAATTACTATGGCAAAAATTTGTGATACCATTTTTATGCCTCTTTTCTATGATAATAAAAATATTATAGTAATTTAATAATCATTTTTCAAGTGATTATACGATTTTTTGACAAAAAATACACTCCTTACATAAAAATAAGGAGTGTGTTTTTTTAATCTTCGATATTTTCTTTTTGTGGATGTACTTCAACCCTAATTTCGTGAGTCATAAATTGGTCAGCCTTAACAATAGTTACAGTGAGATTTTTATAATCGAATGTGTAACCCGCTTCAGGAATAATACCTGTAACTTCAGTAATCCAGCCATTAACGGTTGTTACATCAAGTTCTTCTTCATCATCAAGATCAAAATACTCTCTGAAATCATCAAGTGAAGCTGTACAAAGAACCTTATATACATTGTTCCCTATTTTTTGGAATTCATCAATTTCTTCATCACGCTCATCCCAAATCTCGCCCACTATTTCTTCAAGAATATCCTCCATAGTAACAATGCCTGATGTTTCACCGTATTCATTTACTACAACTGCCAAATGATTATGGTCGGTCTGCATATCTTTAAATAAAACATCAAGGCATACTGTTTCAGGAACAAAAACAGGTTCGTGAAGAATTGATTTCAAGTTGAAATCGCTTTCATCACGCTTTAATAAATAATCACAAGAATGTAAAATACCAATGATTTCATCAGAATTATCCTCGTATACCGGAATACGGGAATAACCCTCTTCTTCAATAATATTTACGATTTTATCATCATCGGCATTTATAGGTATACTTATAACCGATTTACGCGGTGTCATAACATCTTCGGCAGTCATTTTATCAAGCTTAAACACATTTTTAATATATTTAATATCATCATGGTCAAGCGAGCCTTCATCTACACCGGCATCAAGCATAAGTACAATGTCTTCCTCTGATACCGGCTCTTCCTTTTCATGCGGGTCAATACCTACAATTCTGAGTACAGCATTAGTAGAAACAGTTAAAAACCAAATTATTGGTTTAAGCACAGCGGTTAAAAACGAAATAACACCGCAAACCGAATTTGCAAGTTTTTCCTTATGCTTCATTGCAATTCGCTTAGGAACAAGCTCACCGAAAATAAGAGTAAAATATGAAAGTATAAGCGTGATTACTACTACCGCTACCGTATTAACTATTTTAGTATTGTCAGCAGATAAATTAAACGCATTTGCAATTACAGCAGATAAACGCTCGGCAAAATTATCGGCAGCAAAAGCCGAACCGAGAAATCCTGCAAGAGTTATACCGATTTGAATTGTTGACAGAAATTTAGTAGGTTCTTCAATAATTTTAAGCATTTTAACTGCTTTTTTGTTTCCGTCCTCTGCAAGCGCCCTCACTTTTTTTTCATTAAGGGAAATAACAGCTATTTCAGTAGCTGCAAAAAAGGCATTTAAAGCAATAAGTATAATTTGCAATATAATCTGTTTAAACATTTAAAGTGAATTTCCTCCGAAACATTATTTCTTTGCCCAAACACTTAATTGAAGTATGCCATCCTTACTACCTGAAAGAAAAAGAATGTCATCTTGCCTAAATACATACTTTGGTGAAATAACATCATTTACATTTTCATTATTTTCAATAGCTATAATGTTAAGTCCGAAATGCTTACGCAAATTAACTTCCTCAACACTTTTATCAATCATTTTATCAGGTACATTCATTTTAGATACATTTATTTTCTCACTAAGTTGTACAAAATCAAGCATTCTTTCAGTTTCAAGCCTGCTTGCAAGGCGAACTGCCATATCTTTTTCAGGAAAAACAATTTCAGCACCAAGCTTTTTAAGAATTACGCCATGCTCACTGCTCATAGCTTTTGAAATGACTTTTGGAATACCCATAGATACAAGATTAAGTGTGGTTAAAATAGAAGTATCCATATGTTCACCAATGCAAACAATCGCTACATCGCAATTTTGAATACCTGTTTCAATAAGAGTTTTCTTTTCGAGATTTTTTACAATAAACGCATTTTCGGTATATTCTCTGATTGCTTGCACTTTTTCTTCATTACTGTCAAGTGCAATGATTTCCGAACCGGATTCAGCCAAATCAATAGCCAACGCCATACCGAATCTGCCTAAACCTACAATACCGTAAGTCATTTTATCATTTTTAGATTTATTAAACATAATTTCACCTTTATAAAAATTAACCAATAGAAATATTGCCCTCAGGATAGCGTACCCTTTCCCCATGCGAGAAATACCAAAGGGTTACTATCGTCATCGGGCCTAACCTGCCGATAAACATAACCAGCATTGAAAGAATTTTAGAAGCTGTTGAAATAGATGGTGTAATACCGGTTGAATCACCGACTGTTCCGTAAGCAGAAACTATTTCAAAAACAATATCCTTGATTTCAAGATTAGGTTCAAACAAGGACATTAAAAAAGTACCTGTTAAAACAACGGTTATACCGATAACGGTAATGACAGCAGCTTTTTTAAAAGCGTTTTTAGGAACTGCATATTTAAAAGCTTTTTCACTTTTATTGATAGCTGATGATTTAACACCTTGAAACAAGACAAAAATGGTAGTTGTTTTAATACCGCCGGCGGTTGAACCCGGCGAAGCACCTATAAACATCAAAACCATCATTATTATAAGCCCTGCATTTGAAAAATCACCGAGATTAAAAGTTGAAAAACCGGCTGTTCGTGCAGACACGCTGTTAAACAATGCACCCAGCCAAGTGATATTTTCCGTTAATTTAAGCATAATTGTACCGAAAATAATCAAAATCATACTGACTGATAATACAACTTTTGAATGCATTGAAAGCGGTTTCCACTTGAATTTATTCATTCTTAGCTCTTTAATAACATAAAAGCCAATACCGCCAAAAAATATCAAAAAACAAGTAACAATATTTATATATACATCATTTTTATATGCACTCAAGCTTTGAAAATTGCCTAAAATATCAAATCCTGAATTATTAAAAGCAGCAATAGAATGAAAAAGGCTGATGCCGACAGCTTTAAAAAAACTGAATTTTTTTCTAAAAGTAAAAAAACTGAAAAAAGCACCTAAAAGTTCAATAGTCAGCGTTGTTAAAAATATTTCTTTTATAAAGGATACTATGCCTTTTCTGGAATCTAAATTTAGAGCTTCTTTAGTAATATTTCTGCTTTTTAGATTAAGCTTCTTTCCCATAGCTATTATAATTCCGGTTCCGAATGATGTTACGCCAAGACCGCCGATTTGAATTAAAGCAGCAAGAACGCATCTGCCAAACGGAGTGAATGTGTCAGCTGGGTCAACGGTAACAAGACCTGTTACGCAAACAGCGCTTGTAGCAGTATAAAGCGAATCAACATATTTTAAATTAACACCGTCATTAAGACTGATAGGCAGCATTAGAATAAAAGAGCCTAAAAAAATTGTAGCAGCAAAGCCTAGGGCAATAATTCTTGCCGGCGACTGAGATTTTATAAATTTTTTAAAATTCAAATTTACACCGTCTTTAACATATAATGACTTTATTATATAGCAATACACAATAATTGTAAAGTTTATTATCAAAAAAAATAAACGCCTTCATAGAGAAAGCGTTTATTAACTATAATTCATTTAGCGTAAATTGTACTTTTAAAAGCAGACTCAATATCCATTAAATTATTAAAGGTGTACCAAGGAGCATCGTTTTTAATCATATCGACCAAAGCGGGACATAAAGATTTGCTGATGATATACTTTTTAATTTCAAAAGAGTTGCGAATATCTTTTGTTAAATATGTATCGTTATAAAGCTGAAAATCGGTTAAAAGCATAAACACACCCTGCTGAAATTTCATACGGGTATTTGTGGGAACATCAATAAGCTTAGCTTTTGCAACCGGATTGGAAGAAATGGTATCAAGGTGCTTTTTAAAATCGGTAGGAATACTCACCTTTTTATTTTCAATAAGTTCTCTGACAGATTTTCTGACACTGTTTTCATCAAAAAAGCTGACATAAACATTTAAATCTTTAAGCCATTTATCCGCAACTTTAATATCCTGTGTGTAATCTTCCATATCGCGCAGTTTCAGCACATATAAAACAATATCATCATTAAATGTTTTCCTATCTTTCAAAGCAAAAGAGAGTGAAGGATATAAGCTCTTGGTAAAATCAATAAGCGGTGACAGATGATAATAATGCTGTGCAAAAGAGCAAATTTCATACAAATGATTTGGACTTGCGTTGCCCATAGTATGATTAAAAACATACACAAAATCGCCTAATGACTCATAATAATCAAATAAGAATTGCGAATTTATATGCTTAATTCCCAAATCCGAATCTTTTAATACAATATTTTGATCACGATAAATTGTAGGAAGTAGGTGCCTATTTGGGTCATTGATACGCTCCCCGCGATAAAAAAGTTTTTCACCTGAAAGAAATGGGTCCAATATAAATTGATTGAATTCTTTAATTGTGTTTATATTTTTACTTACATGGCTAAAATCAATATCCAAATTATCGTCAATTCTAATACTGATTTCATCTAATTTTTTCCTTAAGATTTCCCTAGCAGAAGGTCTTGAAAATACATTATTCAATACTCATCACCAACTGATATGCAGATTCTGTTGCATTGGCAATTCTGCCTATTTTAAGACTGTCACCTATATTATACACTTTGTAGTTACTTGAATTCTTGATAGTATCAAATAATACAGTATCCGGTTTAACCCCAAGTGACAATACAACATAATCAACTTTTAATGAAATCGTTTTTTTACTCTTTAAATCTTCAAGTTCAATACCGCTTTGGGACACAGAAAGAAGTTTGTGAGAAGTCAAAAATTTTGTGCCGGCTTTTTCAAGAACAGGCAAAGCGTCATCAACATGCTGAAACCACGCCGACGGCGCAATTTCATCTGCCATTTCAATAATTGTCACTTTATTTCCTTGTGAGACAAGCAATTCACTTGTTTCAAGTCCTGTCATTCCAGAGCCGATAACAGCAACATTTTTATTTTCCAGTTTAACAGAACCGTCAAGTATTTCAGTAACAGTTGAAATATTGTTGCCGCTGAAAGCTTTAGGGTGAACTGCATTACCTCCTGTTGCATTGATTACTATTTGAGGTGAATATGAATCAATTATTTCTTTCGTTGCAAGGGTATTAAAAATAACTTTTGCACCGGCCAAAACAGCGTTAGCAAGTAAATCTTCACACACCCAATTCATTTTATCTTTATGCGGAGGTTTACTTGCAAGGTTTAATTGGCCACCCTGCTTACTATCTTTTTCAAAAACGGTTACATCGAAACCTCGCTTTGCAAGTAATTCTGCCGCAGTTAAACCTGCGCAACCTGCACCTATAATAACTGCCTTGCGTGCATTACCGTTATGTTTTAACTTTACATCTTCTCTCCCAACAAATGGATTAACCGAGCATTTACCGTGTGTATATTTATATGCTCCATTCATCATACTTTCAAAGCAGTACAAACAGCAAACACAGCGTTTAACCAAATTTTCGTTGCCGTTTTTTACTTTTTTCGCCCAGTAAGGATCGGCAATAAGCGGCCTACCGAGTGAAATAAAGTCCTGGCAGCCCTCTTCAAGCTGAAGTTCTGCCTGCTTTGGTGAACGAATAAGATTTGCAGCAATAACAGGAATATCTACAACTTTTTTAACTTCGCATGCAAGATATTTTCTCCAACCCGGAGTAAAAGTTGTAGGTTCAAGCCAGTAGTTAAATGTATCATATGCAGCTGATGAAACATCAATGGCATCAATTCCTTTATCATTAAGAATTTTCGCCATTTTTAGACCTTCCTCTAAATTGTAGCCCTTACCGTCCTGCCCTATTTTACTGTACATTTCATCAACAGTAAGGCGAACAACAATCGGAAAATCTTTACCGCAGTTTTTACGGATTCCATCAATTATTTCAAGCAGAAATCTCATTCTGTTTTTCAATGAACCGCCGTATTCGTCAGTACGCTTATTAGTATTAGGTGATAAGAATTGCTGAATAAGATAACCGTGCGAGGCATGAAGTTCCACGCCGTCACATCCTGCTTTTTGAACTCTAACGGCACCCTCAACAAATTGACATATAAGCTTTTTAATCTCTTTTTTTGAAAGTTCACGGTTAACGCTTTCGCTCATTTTGCTTTTTTCGCATTTGCTTGGAGCTACTGTGCGTGGAACAATATCTTTATCCTGCAATACTTTACCCGGAGGTATAACTGCGCCGGTAAGAATTTTGGTATACATATTACCCAAAAGTTTACTGCCGATATTGCAAATAGGCACAGTACCTATCATAAGTCCAAGATTTTGCCTTCCCGGATGGTGAAGTTCAACCATGACTTTGCAATTATGCTTATGTATTCTGTCAGCCATTTCTTTAAGTGCAGGTATTTGATAATCATGGCTCATACCAAGCTGACCGAATGATGACGCACCGGTAATATCGTTAATTCGTGTAATTTCTGTAAAAATAAGGCCTACTCCGCCCTTTGCACGCTCTTCATAATAATTCATCATAGTTTCGGTAGCACAACCGTTATACTGCCCAAAACCCATACACATCGGTGCCATTACTATTCTGTTTTTTATTTCCACATTGCCTATTTTCATAGGTGAAAACAGCATATCGTAATTCATAAATACCCCTTAAGTTAAAAATTACTTTTTCTTCTTTTTCTTATTATTTTCAAGTTTCTTTTGCTCCTTATTTCCATAAAGAGCTTCCATCCTTTTATCTTCGCGAATACACCACAATCTAAACCAAAGGTAAATAAGCGCAACTATAACTACAATTACAACAATAGGGATTACTTTTGCCGCAGTGCGTTTAAAAGTAGTTAATTTTTCCTGTGCCTTAATCATAAACCAAATATTAGGTGTAAATTTAGTTCCGTCAGGAGCAATATAAACCCCATCCCAACTTAAATCCTGCTTTTTGCCGTTTTCATCAATATAGTAAAATCCGAAGGCTTTAAGCGGTTTATTTTTATCCTTGAATTGGTTATAATCTTTATTCTTATATTTATAGAATTCGACTTTAGTTCCGCTGAAATCAGGAGTTATTGACTTTGGCATAAATGAATATGTAATATCTGACATTATAGCTGTGTGATTAACGCCGATTAAAATAGCAATAACAGCAATAATGCCTACAATTACACCTGCAATGGTGATTTTTTTCTTTGTAGGATTCATTTTCTTTTTTTCGGTAACATTATCAGTTACAAGTACTTCTTTTTCTTCCATAATAACATATAGCCTTTCTCAAATAGGAATTTATAATTTGATTATAACAAATACTTATTACCAGGTCAAGAAAAAACAGAGTGAAGCTTCTGCTTCACTCTGCTAAAATTCAAATTATTTCTTTTTTCTTTTTTCAGCTTTGGCTGCAAGTTTTGCCTTAGCTTCTTCGACTCTTTTTCTTTCTTCCTCTTTAGCAGCTTTTTCAGCGGCTTCGCGATTCTTTTCTCGCTCGATTTCTTTCTGTCTTTCTTTTTCATCTTTAACAGCTTTGCGGGAAAGTCTTTCTTTTTCAAGTGTTTCATCACTTTTAGCAGGAGCTTTTGCAACCGCAATATTGATACCGGTTGCAACTAATAAAAGTACGAGAGCAACAAAGTATCCCCAAGAAATTGAAGCAGAACCGGCAAAAACAGGCATATCACCGAAGTTGAATGCACCTGCCTGGCTTGCAAGCGGGCCTGACATAACAAACATTACGACTGATACAACCGAAAATGCGATTGATACAATATCAAGGCCTACCATAGCTTTTGTCTTCGGCTTTTTACAAAGAATAATAGTCATTAAAAATGCCAATACGATAAACAATGCACTAAGAACAAAGAAAAGATAGCCGATTACCGCAAATGTTAAAGGACCGCTGTAACCTTCAAATTTCATATTGGTCATATACAAACTCGCATTGCCGAAAAAACTTTTGAAAAAGTCAATCAAAGATTTATTCTTATTAAATATTGAAATAATGGTTAAACTGAAGCTTTCAGCGTCACTATTCAAATTTGCCCAAGGAAGAATAAAACCGATAGCAGGTAAAAAAGTTAAAACAAGCCTTGCAATTCTTAATTTCGTTCCCCAAATAGAATATGCTATTCTGTTAAGAGATTTATAGAAAACCGCAAATTGCTTTTCTGCTTTTTCACTGTCTTCCTCAAGTCTTTCCTGCCAGTTATGATTAGGAATAGAAACGCCACAAGCTGAACACTCAGCTTTTACATTCCATATATGTAGTGTTTTGCCACAGTTAGGACAGGTACTTGCCATAAATATGTACCCCTTTCAAAGTTACTTACTCTTGATATTTTATATTGAAAAAAACAAATTGTCAATAGTATTTAACAAGTTATGCAAAAGAATTTATTTAATTATAACATATTCATATCTCGATTTCAAAAAATATTATGCCAATCGCATAAAAAAGTGTTGATTTAGATAATTTAATATGTTAGTATAAATATGTTATATTTTCAAAGGCGAAAAGCCTTAAGAAATGAGGGAATAATTTGGCAGAAGAAACACTTACCGAAGAATTAACACAATCCGAAATGGATGAACTTGACAAGCTCGCCTATACGCACAAGCGTTACCTTACCCCTAAGGAAATTGCCGCTTATGTTCTTGTAAATTTCGGTCAGAAAAACTTATCACAGTTTGTAGATGCATTTAAAGAGTTCTTTATGATTCAGTTCTTAAAGCTCAACTCTACCGCATATGCAAACATTAACCTTTTTGCATCAGTATATGATGCACTTGACGATACGATTTCCGGTTTGATTATTGACCGTACGCGTACCCGTTGGGGAAGAATCAGACCATTCTTTATCATTCCGTTACCGCTATGGGTTATCGGCGGTGCAATGATGTTTACAGCTCCGAATATAAGTGCTACCAGTAAAATTGTATGGGCTGCAATCGCAATTGTAATTTACGGTTTGGGTATGAGTTACTTCGGCGCTTGGGGACTTATGATTTATAACATAACTCCCAACACCGATGAAAGAAACGATCTTATTACCATTACAAAATTCTTTGAACTTTTTGGTACTTGGCTTCCGTCACTTGTACCTGTACTTGTAACACTTCTTCCTAAAATAAATAAAAACATCACAATGGAAGGTGTATATTCAGGTTTCGCATACTTTATGCTTATTCTTGCAGCAGTGTTTGCAGTATTCGGTTTCTTTAATATGAGAGAACGTGTTCCGCTTATGAGCCGTGAAGAAATTAAAGAAACATCAGTTCTTGAATCACTTAAAAACATTATCACTAACAGACCGCTTTTAGCAGTAATTCTTGCTAACTTCTTTAACTCTTTCAAGTCGGTAGGCGGTTCATCGGAATCATACTTTTGGCTTAATAATACAGGTTCACTTCTTAACCAAACAATCTGCGGTTTATTTACAGGTATCCCAAACTACATTATGGTGCCGGTTGCAGCAAAAATGGTTAAAAAATGGGGCGCAAGAGCCACATCAATCATTGCAGGTTTATTTGGCTTCTTCGCATATATGACTTTATTCTTTGTTGGTTTTCACCCGTTTGGTCAAACCTTTAAAGATCATTACATATTTAATCTTATTTGGGTTATCTTCGGTCTTACTATTTGCGGTCTTCCTAACAAAATTCTTAATGTCAGCGGCCAAATCGTTACAGCAGAAGCACTTGACTACATGGAATGGAAGCACGGCCTTAGAAACGAAGCACTTGTAACAACTGTTCAGGGCTATTTCGGTAAACTTGCCACATCTGTTACCGGTTGGCTTTCAGGTATGGTACTTACTTGGATTAACTATGTACCTCTTACCGATTCACTCGGTAACGCAATTCCACAGACTGACCCAACAATGCTTAACGGTATTTGGGCAGTCTTCTGTATCCTCCCTGCTCTTGCAAGAGGACTTTACGGTATTTCATTCATCATCTATCCAATCCACGGTGACCTTCAGCAACAAATGATAGTTGAACTTGCTGAAAAGCGTGCACAAAGACTTGCTGAGCAAGACGCTAAAGACCACCAAGCAAACGCTTAAATATTACAACGCTTAAATAAAACGCCATTGGTTTAGCCAATGGCGTTTTTGATTTAATGATTATAAATTTTAATAATACATAAGATAAAACAAAAAATATAACAGATATAAAAAAACACCGAAGAGTTAATAAATACTCTTCGGTGTTTTATTGGAGGCACCACCCAGATTTGAACTGGGGCATAAAGCTTTTGCAGAGCTCTGCCTTACCACTTGGCTATGGTGCCGAATAACAAAAGGCTTCATATGAAGCCTTTTAAATTGGAGCGGATGACGAGGCTCGAACTCGCTACCTCAACCTTGGCAAGGTTGCGCTCTACCAGGTGAGCTACATCCGCAAATGTGGTGCTTCCGGACGGAATCGAACCATCGACACGGGGATTTTCAGTCCCCTGCTCTACCGACTGAGCTACAGAAGCACAAATGGCGACCCGGAACGGGCTCGAACCGTCGACCTCTAGCGTGACAGGCTAGCGTTCTAACCAACTGAACTACCGGGCCATTTGTGGTGGGAACAACAGGGCTCGAACCTGTGACCCTCTGCTTGTAAGGCAGATGCTCTCCCAGCTGAGCTATGCTCCCACGCATATCCGTCGCACTTGCGACGAGTTATATAATACAATAAGTCAATCAAAAAGTCAAGGCTTTTTTTCAACTTTTTTCAATTTTTTTATTTGCTTGTTTGCTCAAGCAATTTTCTAATTTCTGACGGTGTAAACTTATAATTTTTATCACAAAAATGACATTCAACATTTACATCCTCATTATCATCTATCATTTGCTCAAGAGATTGCCTACCGGTTGAAATAAGAGCATTTTCAACCTTTGCCTTGGAGCAATTGCATCTGTATTCACAAGTGCTTTCATCGAGCTTCTCAATTTCTATTCCCTGCATAGCACGCTTAGCAATATCATCAGGTGTCATTCCTTTTGAAAGCATTGTTGTTACAGAATCAATATCCTTTATTGACTGTTCAATTTTAGTAATTATTTCATCAGGGCAACCCGGCAAAAGCTGAATCATAAATCCGCCTGCATTTGCTACCGATAAATCAGGATTTACCAAAACACCGAGCGCGCATACAGTAGGTGTTTGCTCCGATACAGCAAAGTAATTTGTAATATCTTCAGCTATTTCACCGCTTACAATTTGGGTATTGCCTACATAAGGTTCTTTTAACCCTAAATCTTTCATTACATACAAAAAGCCGTCTGTTCCGACTGCCGAGCGTACATCAAGCTTGCCCTTATCATTAAGCGGAATCTCAACCACAGGATTTTCGACATATCCCCTGGCGTTACCCTGACTGTCGGAAACTGCCAATACAACACCGGCAGGGCCGCCGCCGTTAAGCCTTAAAGTAACACTGTCATCTTTACCCTTAAGCATTACTCCCATCATAGATGAAGCAGTCATAAGCCTGCCGAGTGCCGCAGTAGTGACAGCTGAAGTTTTGTGAATATTTTCAGCTTTGCTAACCATATCGGTTGTATCACCCGCAATAACAAACGCACTGCCGTCAGTTGTAATATATCTTACTATTTTTCCCATTTAATTATCACCTTTTTTACAAACAAAATAAATTCGTTCACTGTCGCTTTTCGGAGAGTCAAGCGTCATTTCATCATAAATTCCGATAATTTCAAATTTATCAAGAATATTTTTAAGTTCATCAACAGTATAAGCTTTTTCATTAAATTCTTCACTGTATCTGTCATAGCTTGAACCGTTAAACACAAAAAAATCAAGCAAAATTCTAACAATATTATCGCCTAAATATTCATTATCCCATGATAAAAAGAAATCTTCTTCATCAAATACAAAAGTATTATCTGCAAGAATACATTGATGCTTATAAACCGTGTTGACATCAAAAACAAAAACACCGCCGTTATCAAGCGAATTGTAAACGCAATCAAAGCACTTTCTGACTTCGCCAATATCTTTTAAATGATTGATACTGTCAAGCGAACATATGCAACAATCAACCTTTTGCGGCAATGTAAAGCAAGTCATATCTCCTTTAATAAAAACTGCGCGTTTGATACCATTTAAACAAGCTTCAGTAAGCATTTCATCAGATAAATCCATACCGATAACTTCCATACCCATATCAGCCAAATACTCGCTTACAGAGCCTGTGCCGCAGGCAAGGTCTAAAACAGAATTGCAATTTGCACAATTTTCTTTAAAAAAGTCATAAATATACTTACTTCTTTTTTCATACTCAACATTATCGGTTAATTCATCATAGAATTTTGCGAATGTATTATAGCTCTTCATTTTCTTCGTTCTTATTTTCGTCTTCAAGTTTTATTTTTTCAAATATTTTATCATATCCGTCACATCCGTATTGAAGTGAACGATTTACTCTGCTTATAGTTGCAGTTGAAGCACCTGTTGCGTTTACAATATCTGTATAAACGCATTTTTCAGAAAGCATTTTAGCAACAACTATTCTTTGACTGATTGTTTTGAGTTCCTGAACTGTGCATAAATCTTCAAAAAAATCATAGCAATCATCAATAGTTTCAAGTTCAAGAATAGCCCTGAAAAGAAAATCAATATTATCATCTTTTAATTTACTGCTCATAATATTTACCCTTTCATGAAATTATCATAATTTAAAGTAATCATATTGTAACACACTAAATCGCGAAAGTAAAGAAAAAATCTCCGAAAATAATAAATAATCGGAGATTTTAATAATTTATTCTTTTATAAGTTCATCATAAAAATCAAAGCAATCAAATGTTGCAAAATAATCTTTAGGAGTTTCTGCTCTTCTGATAAGTTTAAATGAACCGTCTTCTTTCAAAAGGATTTCTGAACTCTTAAGCTTACCGTTGTAATTATATCCCATTGAAAAACCGTGAGCACCGGCATCGTGAATGAAAATATAATCACCCATATCAATTTTTGGGAGCATACGGTCAACAGCAAATTTATCACAATTTTCGCACAGTGAACCGGTAACATCATATTTATGGTCATTAGGTTCGTTTTCCTTGCCTAATACAGTGATATGATGATAAGCACCGTAAATAGCAGGTCTCATAAGGTTAACTGCACAGGCGTCAACACCGATATATTCCTTATGTGTATGCTTTTCGTTAATAGCTTTAGTAACAAGTCCGCCGTAAGGGCCAAGCATATATCTGCCAAGCTCTGTAAAGATTGATACATCACCCATATCAGCAGGAATAAGAACTTCTTCATACGCTTTTCTTACACCCTCACCGATAACAAAAATATCATTTGGTTCTTGGTCAGGTTTATAAGGAATTCCGATACCGCCTGAAAGGTTAATAAATGTGATATGTACACCGATTTTTTCTTTAAGGTCAACCGCAAGTTCAAAAAGAAGCTTGGCAAGCATAGGATAATACTCATTGGTTACAGTATTTGAGCAAAGAAATGAATGTATACCAAATTCTTCAACGCCCTTTTCTTTAAGAATTTTGAAAGCTTCATAAATCTGCTCAGTAGTCATTCCGTACTTTGCATCGCCGGGATTATCCATAATGTCATTAGAAATTTTAAAGATACCACCCGGATTATAACGGCAACTCATTTTTTTAGGAAGTTTGCCGCAAGCTTTTTCAACTGCCTCAATATGTGTAATATCATCAAGATTTATAATACCGCCGAGTTTGTTGCAGTATTTAAACTCATCAATCGGTGTATCATTAGATGAAAACATAATATCATCACCGACTGCACCGATAGTTTTAGCCATCATAAGCTCGGTTTTTGACGAGCAGTCACATCCGCAGCCATATTCACGAAGAATGTTAATCAAAAACGGATTCGGTGTAGCCTTAACCGCAAAATATTCTTTATATCCCTTATTCCAAGAAAATGCTTTTTTTAAGTTTTTTACATTTTCTCTTATACCCTTTTCGTCATAAAGATGAAAAGGAGTTGGATACTTTGAAGCAATTTCTTCAACTTTTTCTTTTGTTACAAATGGTACCTTTGCCATTATTTTTTATCCTCCTAAATCACATCACTGATTTTTCTATATAATTTTTAATTCCGTTAATTCCCTGCCCGGTTACAGATGAAAACGGAACAACAGGCACACCGCCCGCAAATGCAAGTTCCTCACCCGATAAATCAAGCCTCTCCTTATAAGCTTTTTTCTTAAGCTTGTCAGCTTTAGTCATCACTATTATAAACGGAATATTCATTTCTTTCAAGAAATAAATCATTCCCTCATCATCCTTAGTTAAAGGATGGCGCATATCAATAAGAAGAATAACAAGCGAAATATTTCTTCCGCTTTTAAAATATCCCTCCATCAATTCACCGAAGCGTTTAAGTTCCTGCTTGCTGATTTTTGCGTAGCCGTAACCCGGTAAGTCAACAAATTTAATGTTATCCACATCATAAAAATTTATTGTGATTGTTTTACCGGGAACTGAACTTACCCTTGCTAAATTTTTTCTGTTGAAAAGCTTATTTAACAGCGAACTTTTACCCACATTTGACCTGCCGGCAAAAACAACTTCCGGTTCAACACTTTCAGGAAGTTGAGAAAGGACGCCGTAAGCGTTTTCAAAAAATGCTTTATTGTAATTCATATCTCACCTACTGTGTAACTACGTTTGTTTTAGAAGTTTTATCTGTAACAATTATGTTTTCCTTAACTTCTTTTTTCTTAATAGGTCTTGAAACCAGTGCAATCGGCAAGACTTCATCAAAATTTTTGACGCTGATAAAATCAATCACCTGTTTTACTTCGTCTGAAATTTCATCTAAATCTTTCTTATTGTCCAGCGGAATAATTACAGTATCGCAGCCAGCCTTATATGCCGCCATAGACTTTTCTTTCAATCCGCCGATTGCAAGTGCCTTGCCTTTAAGGCTGATTTCACCTGTCATTGCAACATTTGATTTAATTGCTATTCCTGTTAATTCACTTACTATCGCAGTTGTTATTGCAAGTCCGGCAGACGGACCGTCTTTTGGAACAGCGGCTTCAGGAGCGTGAATATGTATATCCTTATTTTTATAAAAATCTTCATCTATGCCATATTCACTTGCTTTTGAACGAATGTATGAAACGGCAGTTTTTGCACTTTCTTTCATAACATCACCCAAATTACCCGTAAGTTCTATTTTACCCGTTCCGTCAAGAACAGATACTTCAATAGGAAGCATTGTGCCACCAACGCTTGTCCACGCAAGGCCGTTTACAGTACCGACTTGATCTTCTTTGCTTACTAAATCATCGCTAAACTTTTTCTTACCTAAATATTCTTCAATATTTTTGCCTGTTACCTTAAATGATTTCGCACCGCTTTCAAGGCTGACCGTTGCTTTTCTGCAAAGAGTTGCAATTTGCTTTTCAAGGGTACGCACTCCGGCTTCCCTTGTGTAATTTTCAATCAAAATATTTATTGCATCATCACTTATTTTAAATTCCTTAGAAGTCAATGAATGTTTAATCATTTCCTTTTTAACAAGATGCTTTTTAGCTATATAAAACTTTTCAAGCGCGGTATAGGAATTAAGCTCAATTACTTCCATTCTGTCATAAAGCGGGCCTGCAATTGCCGAAACATCATTTGCGGTGGTAATAAACAGTACCCTGCTCAAATCTAAAGGAAATTCAATATAATGGTCAGCAAAAGAATTATTTTGTTCAGGGTCAAGTGCTTCTAATAATGCAGATGATGGGTCACCCTTAAAATCATTGCCAACTTTATCAATTTCATCAAGCAATATAATTGGGTTCATTACCCCACTTTTAATAACAGCTTCAACTATTCTGCCCGGCATTGAACCTATGTATGTTTTTCTATGTCCTCTTATTTCCGCTTCATCGTGAATACCGCCTAAAGCAATGCGGACATATTTTCTACCCATACTTTTAGCCAAAGATTTAACAATTGAGGTTTTACCTACACCGGGAGGCCCTGCAAGGCAAAGAATTTGACCGTTAAACTCAGGATTTCTTTTATATACAGCTAATGAATCAACAATTCTTTCCTTAACTTTATCAAGTCCGTAATGCTCTTTATCAAGAATTTTTCTCGATTTTTCAAGATTTATTGAATCTTTTGTATATTTTCCAAAAGGAATTTCAAGGCATTTATCAAGATAATTGCGTTCAACCGTACCCTCATGAGAACCTGACGGCATTTTAGCAAGCTTGTCACATTCTTTTAAAAGTTTTTCTTTAATATCATCACTACATTTGAGTGCAGAAACTTTGCTTTTGTATTCCTCTGCTTCTTCCAGCGGATTATCGCTTTCGCCAAGTGCTTCGGAAATAACTTTCATTTCCTCGCGAAGATAATATTCCCTTTGGCTCTTATCAATTTCATTTTGAACCTTTTCTTGAATTTCACTTTCAATTTCAAGTGCATTGTTTTCTTTCTTAAGATAAACAACAAGCTGGCATATTCTTTCGCTCGGGTCTAATGCCGATAAAACATCCTGTTTTTCGTAATAATCAAGAAAAGTATTTGAACATACAAAATCTGCAAGTTCACCTGAATCTTTAATTGAAATAACCTTTGCAATAACTTCGTTGCTGATTTTAGGCATCAATGAAGCATATCTTTCAAATTCTCTTTTTATAATTCTTTGATAAGCTTTATCTTCATCTTCCGAAATTTCAAGATTAGAATTATTGTCACTGGCAATTTCAACCATACCGCCTATATATGGCTTAACCGATGTGAAACTGTAAAGGGTAGCCCTTTCGTCACCTTCTACCACAACTCTCATATTTTCGCTGCCCGGAATTCGCATCATCTGCCTAATTGTACATATAACACCAACATCATACATGTCGTCAATATTAGGCTCATCAACCGAAGCGTCCTTTTGGCAAACAATAAATACCTTTTGGTCATCGTCCATAGCTTTTTGAAGAGCTTTAATACTCTTTTTTCTGCCTACATCAAAATGAAGAACCATTTTAGGAAAAACCACTATTCCCCTAAGCGGAATTATAGGTAATTCTAAAAACAAATTTTCGTTACTTTCGTTCATATATAAAAACCTACTTAGTCTATTATAAATAATTGCATATTATTATATACCAAACGCTAAAAAAAGGCAATATCAAAATATAGAAAAAGAACTTCCATATATATGGAAGTTCCCGTAAAATCAGCCACACACTTTGCACGCTCTCCTGCCTGACGGAGCTTTTTTGCCGCTTGAAACAGAAGTAGAGCGCTTTAAAGTTCTGCAATTTTTGGAAGTATGATAAACTTTGCTGTCATCTACCCAGTAATATTTAGCCGAAGATGATTTTTTCTTCGTAGATTTTTTCTTTGATGTTGCTTTTTCTACACTAATAGGTTCTGAATCACACCACGATGAATAAATAATCTTATCACCGTCATATTTATATGTTCTGACTTTTACAAAATAAGTTGTTTTAGCCTTTAAACCTTTAACTGTTTTAGAACCTTTTGAATTGTCCTTAACTTTAACCCTTTTATCATTTTCAAAGTCATGTTTGGTGGAATACCTTATCTGGTAGCCATCAACGCTGTCATATGTTTTATATTTAACTTTAAAACCGCCATCAACTGATGATGTACCGGTAATATATGTTGCTTTTGGTTTATCACCGCCTGCATAAGCAAATGAAAAAGTTGAAAAAGTAAAAGTAACAGCAGCAATTAAAGACAAAATCACACTGATTATTCTTCTCATAAAATCACCTCGAAATCATTTTAGCATAAATAAACAGTATTGTAAATAAAAAAGAATTCCTTTGCAGGAATTCTTTTAATTATGCATTCTTCAAATTACTTGAAGTAAGACGCTTTGGATTTTTATTAGGATTGCGAAGAATAATAGGTTCGTCACCTTTTGTTACAGAATCTTCGGTAATTATAACCTTTTCAATTGTATAATCACTCGGAGCTTTAAACATAAGGTCTTTAAGAACCGATTCAAACACACTTCTTAATCCTCTTGCGCCTGTTTTGCGTTCAAGCGTAATATCGGCAATCGCTTTAAGTGCATCCGGTTTAAATTCAAGTTTAACACCATCGAGTTCAAATAATCTTTGATATTGTTTAACAATAGCATTTTTAGGCTCAGTCATAATTCTAACAAGTGCCTTTTTATCAAGATTTTCAAGAACGGTAATAACCGGAACACGACCGATAAGTTCAGGAATAAGGCCATACTTTACAAGGTCGTGCTGTTCGGCTTTTTTCATAATATCGTCTTTATCAACTTCCTCGCTTTCAATATCAGCACCAAAGCCGAGTGACTTACCGCCAATTCTTTTTTCGATGATTTTTTCAATTCCGTCAAAAGCACCGCCGCAAATAAACAAAATATTAGTTGTATCAATTTGAATAAATTCCTGTTGTGGATGCTTTCTTCCGCCTGACGGAGGCACATTGGAAACAGTTCCTTCCAAAATTTTCAAAAGAGCCTGTTGTACACCTTCACCGCTAACATCACGAGTTATTGACCTATTTTCACTCTTTCTTGAAATTTTATCAATTTCGTCAACATAAATTATGCCGCGTTCTGCTTTTTCAATATCAAAATCTGCAGCTTGAATGAGCCTGAGCAAAATATTTTCTACATCTTCGCCAACATATCCGGCTTCCGTCAAAGTAGTGGCATCAGCTATTGCAAAAGGAACATCAAGTATTTTTGCAAGTGTTTGCGCAAGCATAGTTTTACCGACACCCGTAGGGCCTAAAAGCATAACATTACTCTTCTGCAATTCAACATTGCCGCGAGTATTTGAATATATTCTTTTATAATGATTATAAACTGCTACCGACAATGCAATTTTAGCATCATCTTGGCCGATAACATATTCATCAAGCTTTGCCTTAATTTCTTCCGGTTTGGGAAGAAGCTTGCTTTCAGGTTGGCTTGCAGGATTAGGGCTATTTAGTGATGATGTTTGGTCAATCAAATCATAGCAAAGATTGATACATTCATCACAAATAAAAACACCAGGGCCCTCGATAAGCTTATGAACCAATGTTTCCGGCTTGCCGCAAAACGAACATCTTGCAACAGCGTTTTTTGAATCATCATGTGCCATAAAAACACCTCATCAATTATCTTTTATCAATTACCTTATCAACAAGGCCAAATTCAAGAGCTTCCTGAGCTGTGAGCCAATTATCTCTATCAGTAGCTTGAGTCAATTCTTCAATAGTTCTGCCGCAATTTTCAGCCATGATAGAATTAAGTTTTTTCTTTGTCTGTAAAATATGATTAGCGGCAATTTCAATTTCAGTTGCTTGACCTTCGGTTCTGCCAAGAGGTTGATGAATCATAACTTCAGCATTAGGGAGGCAAATTCTTTTACCTTTAGCACCGCTTGAAAGAAGAAAAGCACCCATAGATGCAGCCATACCCATACAAATTGTAGATACATCACATTTAATGTACTGCATTGTATCGTAAATAGCCATACCGTCAGTTACAGAACCACCCGGGCTATTGATATATAAGCTAATATCTTTATCCTTATCTTGACCTTCTAAGAAAAGAAGCTGTGCAACGACAAGTGAAGCTGTGGTCGAATTTACTTCGTCAGATAAAACAATAATTCTGTCATTTAAAAGACGAGAATAAATATCCATTGAGCGCTCGCCGGCACTTGTTTGTTCAAGAACATATGGTACTAATGCCATAATAACCATTACCTTTCTGCTACTTTACATAATAATCCTGCCCGATGTAGCTAACGGGCAGGAAATAAAAATAAAATATTATTCTTTAACAGCTGAATCAACAATAAGGTCAATTGCCTTCTTTGTTTTAACATCAGAAGCAAGCTGGTCGGTAGGAATTGCTTTCTTGATTTGGTCAGCTTCCATCTGGTACTGTTCAGCAAGCTTTGCAATTTCAGCATCAATTTCTTCTTCTGTTGCTTCAAGCTTTTCAGCTTCAACAATTGCTTCAAGAGCAATAGATGCCTTAACCTGCTTTTGAGCACCGTCCTTAAATGTGTCCTTAAATGCATCCTTATCCTGACCGAGATACTTAAGATATGTATCAAGGTCAATGCCCTGCATTTGAAGTCTGTAAGCGTAATCCTGAACCATTTCATCTACACGCTTGTCAAACATACACTGCGGAACTTCACATTCCATATTATCAATAACCTGCTCAATAAGCTGATTTTCAAAATCATTCTTTGCTTCTTCAGCTTTTCTTTCGTTCATTTGCTTTTTAATATCAGCCTTAAGTTCATCAAGGGTATCGAATTCTGAAACATCCTTTGCAAATTCATCATCAAGTTCAGGAAGTTCTTTTGACTTGATTTCGTGAATTTTGCATTTAAATACTGCATCTTTACCTGCAAGTTCTTGAGCATAATCTTCAGGGAATGTTACATTAACATCAAATTCTTCTTCAGCCTTGTGACCTACAACCTGATCTTCAAAGCCAGGAATAAATGAACCTGAACCGAGTTCAAGAGGATAATTTTCGCCCTTGCCGCCTTCAAATGCAACACCGTCAACAAAACCTTCAAAATCAATTTCAGCTGTATCGCCCATTTCAGCAGCCCTGTCTTCAACAGAAACAAGGCGTGAATTACGGTCACGCATATTTTCGATTTCTTTGTCAACATCTTCATCTGTTGCTTCGCTTGGAAGCATTGTAGCTTTGAGGCCTTTATAGTCACCGAGCTTAACCTCAGGATAAACTGTAACTTTCATTTTCATTTCAACGCCTTCGTTCTTGCTCATAACAGGAACATCAAGGTCAAACGGAGTATCAACAGTTCTAAGACCTGCTTCTTCAATTGCAGCTGTAACAGCTTGCGGATATACGATTTCAAGAGCTTCTTCATAGAATGCGCCCTCACCGTAAACCTTTTCAATCATACCCTGTGTAGCCTTACCCTTACGGAAGCCAGGAATTTGGATTGACTTTCTCTGCTTCATATATGCAGATTTGCAAGCATCTGTAAACACCTCAGGAGTTACAGTAACTTCGATTTCATAAACATTTGTATCTACTTTATTAGATGATTTAAGTGCCATGATAATGACCTCCTATCAATAAAAATTCTAATCACCGAAGTGGCATTATAACATATAATTCAAACAATATCAAGTTTTTATATTCATTTAATGTTAAACATATTGTTAATAATTTACAAAATTAAAATTTTTTTATCAAAAGCGGCATAAAATTAAGCCTATCTGCAGAAATAAGTTTGAAATCTATTCCGTCATAATTATCATCAAATGCATATTTCGCAGCCACACCGTGAATATGCCCGTAATAACATTTTTTTATACCTTTTTCTTTGAGTAGGCTTACAATTTCTTCGCAACATTGATTTTCATATACCGGCGGGTAATGAAGAAAAACTATTTTTTCACAATTTAATGCGCTTTCAATAGAAGCCTTAATTCGCATAACTTCCCTGTTTAAAACTTTTTCGTTTTGCTCCTCATCACTGTCAAAAAACCAACCACGACTGCCGCAAACTGAAAAATCATCAAAATCAAACGCATTATTATGCAAAATGGAAATAGTATTAAAATTGTTTTCTTCAATAAATTTATTCATTTTACTCATTGTATTCCACCAATAATCGTGGTTACCTTTGAGTATTATTTTTTTACCGTTAAGTTGATTTATATAGTCAAAATCAGCTTTCAATTCATCAAAATTCATCGCCCAGCTAATGTCACCGGCAATAACAACATAATCTTTGTCGTCAATGATTTTGTTCCAATTTTCTTTGAGTCTGTCTGTATAGTTAAGCCAACCCTCAAAATCATCCATAGGCTTATTTGAAGCAAATGATAAGTGAGTATCAGCAATCGCAAAAAGTGACATAAATAATAGCCTTTCTAAATTAAAAGGTAATTTTTGTTAAAAATCATTTGAATAAAAAAATCATATTTTCAAATAATAATAACCGAAGGGAGTGAAAAAGTAATGATGGATAAGGAAATTAAAGGTATTTCATGTGATGTAAAAAACTGCAAATATCATGATAAAGCAAACAACTGCATGGCAGGTCACATCAATGTAGGCAACAGCAGTGCAACAAGTGCAACTGACACAAAATGCGAAACATTTGAATGCAACGACGGTTGCGGCTGTCGCTAAATAAACCTATTGTCAAAATAACGGCTCTGTAATTCAGAGCCGTTATTCATTATAACAAATTATAAATTAAGAAGTTTAAATACCATTTGGCTCATATCTTCTTTATTGCAAACATCACTGAAGCGAACTTCTTTATCCTTAAGAGATGCAAGAGGTTTCGGAACATCTGCACCTGTTACATTATGAAGTTCATCAACCATTTCAAATTCATTAAGTTCAGGTGCTTTACCTGCAAGTACTGCATTAAGCACACTTGCTGAAAACTTATAAGGTGAAGCAGTTGAATCAATAACAGTAGGAATATCATCGCCTGTTGCTTTTACATATTCATCATATACTTTAACTGCAACAGCTGTGTGTGTATCGCAAAGGTAATGATATTTATCAAAATGATATTTGATTGTATCATCAACATTTTCTTCTGCTGTGTATCCTGCGTCAAATTCCTTTTGAATTTTAGCAATAAGTTCATTTGAAACTGTATATTTTCCGTCTTTTGAAAGCTTTTTCATTAAATCCACAATAAGCTTATCATCACCGTCACTCATATGATAAAGAAGTCTTTCAAGGTTAGATGAAATAAGAATATCCATTGACGGTGAAGTAGTAGTGTAGAACTTTCTGTTTTTATCATATGTACCTGTTTTTAAGAAATCAGTAAGTACATTATTAGAATTTGAAGCACAAACAAGAGTTTTGATAGGAAGTCCCATTTTTTTAGCATAATATCCGGCAAGAATATTACCGAAGTTACCGGTCGGAACTACAATATTGATTTCATCCCCTGCTTTAATCTTATTCATATTGATAAGATCACAGTAGGTTGAAAAATAGTACACGATTTGAGGAACAAGTCTGCCCCAGTTAATAGAGTTTGCAGAAGAGAACATCATATTCTTCTTTGCAAGTTCTTTTTTTATATCGTTGTTTGTAAAAATAGATTTTACAGCACTTTGTGCATCATCAAAATTACCGTTGATAGCACATACGGCAACATTTTCACCCTCTTGAGTAGTCATTTGAAGCTTTTGCATAGGTGAAACACCGTCAACCGGGTAAAATACCAAAATCTTTGTATTATCAACATTCTTGAAACCTTCAAGAGCAGCCTTACCTGTATCGCCTGATGTAGCAACAAGAATTACGATGGTTTTTCCGTCAGCAGTTTTTTTAGCTGATACAGTCATAAGATACGGCAAAAGCTGAAGTGCCATATCCTTAAATGCACAGGTAGGGCCGTGCCAAAGTTCAAGAATATTCTTATTGCCGTCAACATTAACGGTAGGAGCGATTTGAGGAGAAGAAAACTTTTGAGCAGCATATGCACCGCTTACACAGTAATCAAGCTCTTCTTCAGTAAAATCAGTTAAATATTCTTTAAGAACGGTTTTAGCCCTGTCAATATAATTCATAGATGCCATTGAAGCAATCTTTTCAATATCAAAATGCGGAAGTTCAACCGGAACAAAAAGTCCGCCTTCTTCACTTATACCCTGAGCAATAGCCTGTGCGGCTGATACTCTGATTGAATTATCTCTTGTAGATGTATAAAGCATAATAATTTTCCTTTCACCTTAAAATTTAGGTTTATAATATTCTATACTAAGTCAAACGCATTTTCAAGATGTTTTATTGATTTTATTTTATTATTATCGGTATAAATTTCAATAACATCAAATCTCGGCTGTAAATTTGTTTTATTTTGCATTAAAAACATTTTAGCACAGGCAATAATTTTCTGCTGTTTTGAATATGTTACAAATTCCCTGGGTAATGCAATTGATTTAACATCCCTTTGCTTGACTTCAACAAAGCATATATATTTTCTGTTTTTAACAATTAAATCAACCTCACCGAAACGGGTGGTATAATTTGCGTCAACAAGTTTATATCTGTGCTTTCTCAAATAATTAGCAGCTTCGATTTCCCAAATTTTACCTTTATTGTTCATTTTTCTTTTCCAAATATTTTTTCAAAAATGTTTTTCTGTGAACTTCGCTTATACCGTATTTATCGAGCATTTCGTAATGAAGTTTAGTTCCGTAACCTTTATGCTTTTCAAACTGATATTGCGGATACTTTTCGGCAAGTTTGAACATATATCTATCCCTGCTTACTTTTGCAATAATTGACGCGGCGGCAATATTTGCGCTTGTAGCGTCGCCTTTTACAATATCCCATTGTTCAATATCAAGCCCGGGCTTTTTATTTCCGTCAATAAGTGCAATATCAGGCTTGACGGACAAACCATCAACAGCTCTTCTCATTGCAAGAAAAGTTGCCTGCAAGATATTTATTTTATCAATTTCTTCAACACTTGCCGTTCCTACGCTGTAACATACACATTCGTCAACTATTTTATCAAAAAGTAAATTCCTCTTCTTTTCAGAAAGTTTTTTTGAGTCATTGACACCATCAACTATATAACCCCTCGGCAATATAACTGCCGCGGCGTATACAGGACCTGCAAGCGGGCCTCTGCCTGCTTCATCAACACCGCATATCACATCAAAACCAAGTTCATAAGCTTTATTTTCATATTCAAGCCAATCCATTATTGTGGTAACTCGAGCGAAATTTTGCCGAGCTTTCCTCCCCTGAATTCATCACAAAGCATAACTGCCGTGCGTTCATAATCTATTTCTCCGCCTTTAATTAAAAAGCCGCGTTTTTTGCCGATAAGTTCAAGCATTTCCCAACCTTGCAGGTTGTCAACACTGTCAAGCTTATACCTTTCGCATATTGAATTAGGCCTTGTTTTTGCAAGTGTTTCAAGTAATCTGCACGAAAGTGTTTCAAGGTCAGTTACTTCATCCTTTACAGCACCGGTAAATGCAAGCTTATCCCCAACCTCAGGGTCATCAAATTTAGGCCAAAGCACACCCGGAGTATCAAGAAGTTCAATTCCCTTGCCTACCGCAAACCATTGCTTTTGCCTTGTAACACCGGCTTTATCGGCAACTTTAGCCTTGCTGTTTCCTGCCATTCTGTTAATAAATGATGATTTACCTGTATTCGGAATACCGACGACCATAAGGCGAAGCGGTTTATTTTCCATACCTCTTGCTCTATTTTTTTCAATCACATCGGCAAGTGCCTTATTAACAGTCGGGATAAAAGCATTAAGTCCCCTACCTGTTCTGCAATCAACAGGAATTGCATATTTACCGTTATTTTTATAATAATCAATCCAAAGCTTTGTTACATTTGAATCTGCAATGTCGCATTTATTCAAAAGAACAATTCTCGGTTTTCTTTTAATTATACTGTCAAGTTCCGGATTAGATGAGCTATACGGTATACGAGCGTCTACAAGTTCAACAACACCGTCAACAAGTGAAAGACTTTCTTTTATAATTCGCCTTGTTTTTGCCATATGGCCCGGAAACCACTGAACAGTTTGTTTTTGAAAATCAGCCATAACTACTCCTTTCAAAATTCATATGATTATTTTAACATAAAAACATAATTCAATCAATAAAAAATACCACAGAAATAAAATCTGTGGTATTAGTCGTAATTATTAAATTACTGAATATCTTCCTTAACCTTTGCTGCCTTACCGACACGGTCACGAAGATAGTAAAGCTTAGCACGACGAACTTTACCGCTACGAACAACCTTAACATCAACTACATTTGGTGAATGCATTGGGAATACTCTCTCAACACCAACACCGTATGAAAGACGACGAACGGTAAATGTCTTTGAAATGCCTGAACCCTTAATAGCGATTACAGTGCCTTCAAACATCTGAATTCTTTCTCTCTGACCTTCACGAATGTTAACAGATACTTTTACGGTATCACCAATGTTAAACTTTGGAAGTTCAGCCTTTGTGCTGTCTTTTTCAATTAACTTGAGTGCGTCCATTTTTCTTCCTCCTAAATTTTATGAGATGTTCTTATCATACATAAAAGCTGAAAGCGGACCATCTTCTTAATGCTAAACGCTGACATTATACGCGTTGTAAGAGTTACAACGGATTAAATGCTGATATATATTACCATATAATACTTTAAAATGCAAGCATTTTATTTAATTTGTTTAACATTTTATCTAAACTCTTTATAATCTTTATCAAGAAGTGATATTCTTGCAATACTTTTCCACTCAAAATCCATATCAATAAGCCTGATTATTGTATCAAACAGAAGTGACGGATTAAGATTTTTTTCAGGGCCTGCGAGCAAACGAATATTCAGCACTATAACATCATTGCGAATTGAAATGGAATATTTATCAATAAACGACTTAATATTTGTTTCTTTCATAACTCGCTTTCTACCCTGTTTGCCTTTTTTCAGTGCAATTATTTCATCTGATGAAAGAACATTTTTGATTTTTTCAAATGCCGCTTCATTATCTTTAAATTCAAATTTATAAACATAATCGGAATATACAATTTCACTGTTATCACGAAAATCGTCATAAACATCGACAATTTTTATATCCTGCGGCAAAACATTATTAAGCCTATTTTTTATTTCATCATTTGTAATATCACCGATAATTCGTAAATCAACGCTTTCGCAAAGGCTTTCAACACCAAGTGAAAGCGGAAGTGAAAAGCTCATATAAGGATGCGGATTAAATCCTTCGGTATACCAAAGCGGAATTTGCGCCCTTTTAAGTGCGCGTGACATTGCACGGTTTATATCAAGGTGACTTATATATTTAAGCCTGCCCGTTTTTGAAAAGCGAAGTCTAACTTCTCGCATCACAATGTCCTCCGTTTAACTTATTTGCACCGCAGCCTGCACATTTGATTCTGCAATGAGGTGTAGTTTTATTTTCGTGAGCCTTTTTGTTTTCGTTTTCAAGGAACTTTCTGCTGACACCGTAATCTAAATGGTCCCAAGGAAGCAATTCTGAAAACTCCCTTTTTCTGTGTGTATAAAAGTGAGGTTCAATTCCGTTTTCGTTAAACGCCTGCATCCAGGCATCAAAATTAAATTGGTCATCCCAAGAATCGAATTTACAGCCGAGTTCATAAGCACGAAGAATAACTTTACCAAGTCGCCTGTCACCGCGGGCAAGTACACCTTCAAGTAAAGAAGTAGGTGTTTCATGATAAGACACTCTGATTTTCTTTGTAGGAATAGATTCAAGCAAATGCTTTTGCTTTTGCTTAAGTGATTCCATACTGTCTTCAGGTTCCCACTGAAAAGGTGTAAACGGTTTCGGAATAAACGAAGCACAGGAAATCGAAACCTGCACACCTGTACCCTTTTGCCTGTTTGGATTATTATAAAAAGCATGAATTACCTGCATACCGAGATTTGCAATACCCTCTATATCTTCCATAGTTTCTGTCGGAAGTCCCATCATAAAATAAAGCTTAACCGAAGTCCAGCCATTATCAAACGCTTTTGTGCAAGTTCTGATAACCTCATCTTCTGTAACATTTTTATTTATTACATCACGCAGGCGTTGTGTTCCTGCTTCAGGTGCAAATGTAAGTCCGCTTCGCCTTACTTTATTAAGCTGTTCAACCAATTCATCCGAAAAATTATCAACCCTTAAAGACGGAAGTGAAAGATTTATATTATCTTTCACGGTCCAGTCAATAAGCGTAGTGAGCATTTTATTTACTTCACTGTGGTCGGAAGTGGAAAGTGAACAAAGTGAAAGTTCATCATAACCCGTAGATTCAATCAAAGCTTTGCTTTGCATGTTAATTGTTTCTACACTTTTTTCCCTGATAGGCCTATAAATAAATCCCGCTTGGCAAAAACGGCAACCTCTTATACATCCCCTAAAAATCTCTTCAACTGCTCTGTCGTGTACGATATTTATATAAGGAACAACAAATTCTTTCGGATAGTACACGCTGTTCATATCTGACACTACTGCTTTTTTTACTTTTTTAGGTGCATCATAAAGAGGTTCAAGTGATTTCAGTGTTCCGTCGTCATTATATGAATCTTTGTAAAATGAAGGCACATAAATTCCGGTAATGTCCTTTGCTTTAAGTAAAAATTCGTGCTTTGACAGACCGTTTTTCTTTGCTTTAATAAGCAAATCAATTATTTGGTTTGTTGTTTCTTCACCGTCACCGAGAAAAACTATATCCACAAAATCGGTAATCGGCTCCGGATTGCAGGCACAAGGGCCGCCCACACAAATAAGCGGTGTCAAACTTTCTCTATCGCTTGATTTGAGCGGTATTTGTGCCAAATTAAGCATATTAAGTATATTTGTATATGAAAGTTCATACTGAAGCGTAAATCCAATCATATCAAAATCTTTAATATAATCTCCGCTTTCAAGTGCAAAAAGAGGAACATTATTTTTTCTGAGCTGCTCCTCCATATCATTATCGGGTGCAAATACCCTTTCGCACCAGCTGTCATCCCTGTCATTAACAAGGCCGTAAAGAATTTTCATACCCAAATGGCTCATACCGATTTCATATGTATCGGGAAAACAAAATGCATATCGAATATCAACTTTTTCTTTATCTTTAACAACTGCATTAAGTTCGCCGCCGATATATCTTGCCGGTTTTTGAACATATTGAAGCAGTTTTTCAACTTCTTTTTTCATAAATATAATTTAACCTTTCGGGTATTTTAATCATAATTGATACTGTATATAACCAAATAAACGGTTACAAAAAGCAATGAATATACTTTTTTATAAAATATCAAATATGAACATAAAATGCAAATAAAAACAAGTGTAATTATACTCAAAATTTTTGATGCTTTAAGCGAACATAATCTGACTACCCTACCAAAATCAAGAGGATATACAGGAAGCATATTAAGCGAAAACAAAATTAAATTTATTTCATTTTTAAAAACTAAGTACAGTATCAAATTAACGGTAGGTCCGCTTATTAAAACTATACATTCTTTTAAAATCGGCAAATCGTCATCATATTTTACGGCAAGTCCGTAATATGAAAATTTAATTTCATTAGGAAAACTTTTACAAAAAAGCAATGCAACCAAATGCCCTGTTTCGTGAAGCGCCGAAAAAAGCAACAGCAAAAGCATTTGTTTAGAATTAAAAATTGCCATTATACTTAAAACAAATATAAAAACATAATCAATGCAAACATTGCATTTTTTTATTTTAAATCGCATAAAATCACCGTTATATATTACGACGATAAAAATGCTTTAATTACTTTTTTCTTTTATCAATAAAGCTTTGAAGAATTACTACTGCAGAAACCGCATCAACATTTTCTTTTCTTTTCTTTCCCTTAACATTATTGCCTGATAAAATATCGTGTGCGATTACGGTAGTAAGTCTTTCATCCTCATATTCAATCGGAATATTGATTTCATCTTTTAAAAGTTCGCCGAGTTCTTTGCACTTATCACACCTAAAGCCATAAGTACCATCCATATTACGCGGCAATCCAATCACAACCATTTCAGGTTTTTCCTTATCAATAACTGATTTGATTTTTTTCACAAGTTTCGGCTGATAACTTTCATTTATAGTAGTATACGCACTTGCAAGTATTTCTTTTTTGTCACAAAAAGCAATGCCGGTTCGTGCATCGCCGTAATCAACAGACATTATTTTCATAAAAAGCCTTTCCGTACTCTAATCAGTAAAGAAAGGAAAATCGCATAACGACCTTCCTTTCTTAACATCATTGTTAAATTATTACTGAACAACATTTTCGGCAGGCTGCGCTTCGGTTGAAGGAGCTTCGGTAGCAGGTGCCTGGGTTGTTTCTGCTTGTGATGTTTGTTCAGTTGTATTTTCAGCAGTAGTGGAATTGTCATTCTTTTTACCGGAATTATTAGAAGCTGATGTTGTATTTTCTGATGAATTATCCGAATTGCTGTCATAATAACCGCCACCCGAATGATTACCTGTGCAATTTGCAGGTAAATTATCAACATCATACCAACCGTATGCACCTGTTCCGCTTCTCAGCTTACCGCAGGATCTGCAATATGATTTTCTGACTATTCCGTCACTTTCCGGGAATTTGGTTTCAAAGCTTTTATTCTTTTCTTCAAGTTTTTCATAAACTTCTTTCATGACCGTGTTCCAAATAGTACCTGATGGGTTTGGTGACAGATTATAAAATACCTCCTTAGGCTTATCATAACCATACCATACACCTGCAACAAAATCAGGAGTACCGCCGATAAACCAACGGTCTTTATTATCATTAGTTGTACCTGTTTTACCAAAGCACTCAATACCTGAAAGCTTATATGTTGTACCTGTACCCTCTGTCATAACAGTTTGAAGAAGCTTATTCATAACCCAGCTTGTGTTTTCACTTAAAGCGGTTGATTTAGTCTTCTCCGGGTCTTTTTCAATCAAGACATTACCCTGACTGTCAAGAATTTTATAATAACAATAAGGTTCATAATAACTTCCTCCGTTGCCGAAAGACGCATATGCGGTTGTAAGTTCAAGCACAGTTGCACCATTAGTTAATGAGCCGATTGCAAGCGGACCATAATCAGAGTCACGAACACTGTCAAGTGATGAAATATGGAAATTTTCCGTAATAAAATCATATGAATAATCAACACCGATTTTGTCAAGTGTTCTTGCCGAAATTGTATTAAGTGACCTTGAAAGACCATATTGAAGTGTTACGCTTCTTCCGGAATAACTGCCCCCCTCATTTACAGGCCAAGGCTTACCCTCAACGGTTTTAAAAGGTCTATCCTGCTGAATTGTTGACCAGTAAACATCTGTTTCGCTGTCTTCTTTCGTCTTTTCAAGAGCAGGACCGTAAACAGAAAGCGGCTTGATAGTAGAACCAGGCGGTCTGTTAGAATTGGTTGCACGGTTCAAAACCATAGATGCTTTTTTCTTACCTGTACCGCCGACAATACCCATTACTCGTCCGTCGTAGCCCATTACAACCATTGCACCCTGCACGGTTTCATCAGGCATACGCTTATAGTTTTCATATACATCTTCCATTGAATCCTGAACATCAAAATCAACTGCTGTATAAATCTTCAAGCCGCCGCCGTAAACAAGGTCATGAGCTTTTCTGCTTGTATATCCCATTTTTTGTAAATCTTCCTGAACAGTGGTTATTACATAATCTGTGTAATAATCGGTTATGCTGTTAGATTTTGATTTACTGCTGTCATCTTTAATTTGTGAGCCTTTATAGTTCTTACTGTTTGTAAATACCATTTCATAAGCTTTAGCTTGCTGATATTCATCTTCCGTAAGATACTTAAGGTCATTATCTTTCATAGCAAAAAGCACATCTATCTGGCGTTTTCTGTTATTTTCAGGTTCGTTAAGCGGGTCATACTTACTCGGATACTGGGTAATAGCAGCAATACAAGCAGCTTCTGCCGCATTTAAATCCGATACTTCTTTACCGAAATAAACTTCCGCCGCAGTTTTAACACCGTAACAACCGTTTGAAAGATAAATTGTATTAAGATACGCTTCAAGTATTTGGTCTTTACTAAAGTTTCGTTCAAGGTTTAATGCTTTTAATATCTCATTAAATTTACGAACATAGGTAACTTTATTATCATCAGTAAGGTTTTTGATAAGCTGCTGTGTTATGGTTGAACCACCTTGGTCGTTATTCTTTAAAAATACGCCGATAGTTCTAATCCAGTCAACACCGTGGTGCTTATAAAAACGCTTATCTTCAATTGAAACAAATGCTTCGGGAATATATTTGCTCATATCATCAAGATTAACCCAAATACGATTTTCCTCACCGTGAAGCCTTGTTATTTCAACAACATCATCACCGTCATATCCGTAAATAAACGATGTTTGGTTTTGGCCTACTTTAGCCTCGGTAGTAAGGTCAAACACAGGGTCACCGTAAACAACACTGTATCCGTAAATAGCCATGACAGAAAAGCAAACTAATCCGACAACGCCTATAACCATAAGTGCGCCCAAAGCGACACGACCTATATTTGAAAGCACTTTCTGACCGGGAGTTTTGTTTTGTTTAGCTTTTTTCTTTTTAAGCTTTTTTTCTTGCTTTTGAACAAGTTCTTTTTCAATATCACGGCCACGCTGGATTTTCTTTGCTTTTTTATCACTGTTTGAAGAAACAGAATACGATGCAGGTACAGTATCTGCATTTTCCCTGTTAGTTTTATCTTCATTATATGCTTTTGTAGAATTACTCATAAAAGACTCTAATAAATCATCATAATCATTTGAAGCCATATAAGTACCTCCGTCAAAAATATAATTTATTATATTACAAAAAAGACAATAAATAAAGAAGTTTTTTGTAAACTTTTAAATTAAACGAGATGTTTTGCTCTTTTTTTATTGATTTGAACTGCACGAGTTGATACAGCTATATCATCATAAGTTTGTTTAGCTCTAATATATGTCCAAAATTTCTTACCGCATTTATCACAAATTCCTGCACCTCTAAAAGTATTATTGGTAAATTCATACTTTTTAACAGGCTTAATTTCGCCTTTGCAAACGGGACAAATGATTTTAGTTTCATCAAGATTAAATGTGCTGTATTGCGCTTCTTTAATGTAAAAAGGCTTAAATATAAGTCTTTCAAAAAAAGAAATATCACAAGTATGAATGAAATTTTGCAAAATATCGGCATCATATACTTTTTCAAAACAATAAGCCGTAATCATACAATCTTCAAGTGCACGGTGGAAATTTATGCAATCAGTATCTATTTCAAAAATTTCAGCACAATTTGAAAGGCTGATTTGGTTACTTGAATCGGCATTTTCAATAAAGTGCATACAATACTTTTGCGCATCTGCATATTTAGAAATAAAATCAACATAAACAGTGTTTTCAAATTCTTTGAAATTTGCAACAAGTGTGTACAAATCACTTGTAGACCAGCTTAAAAACAGATTATCTCCTTTGCCGCACCATTTTGAAAAATCATCAAAAGCATTTTCAAACGAGATACCTGATTGATTTATTTCATCAATTGTAATATGAGTCAAGTTTTTGAATCTTGAGCCGAGTTTTTTTGATAATTTTGGTTTAATGAGTTGTTTAAATGTATCAATAACCTTTAAATTTTCATCAAGCTTAACCGCGCCGATTTCAATTATTTCGTTCATACCGCGCTTAAGTTTGTAGTTATACGCATTGTTCCACTCTAAATCAAAAATAATAAAATTCATATTTTCCTCACAAAAAAATTAACCTTGCATGAGGGTTTCCCTTACGCAAGGTTAATCATTTTAATTCTTATCCTATAAAAAGAAAAACAAGGAATGCAGCAAGAACCAATACGAAGAAAATAACAATCATCCACTTTGTTATTCTTTCAAGTTTAGCTTCAATTGTTCTTCCCTTTGACTTACCGAGAAATGTGTCAGCACCACCGGCAATAGCGCCTGAAAGGTTTTGAGAACGACCTTCTTGCATAAGTACAACAATAGTAATTACAATTGAAAAAACAATCAATACTGCACCAAAAACATAATGATACCAGAGCATAATATCTCCTCCGTTTATATAAATTACTAATGAATTATAACACAAGACACTATATAATGCAAGTGTTTTTTTATATTTTAAAATGTTATTTGTTCCGCAACATCATTTTCACTCGGCAAAGAACCTGACGCAGGCAAATTTTTAGCTCTGAAACGCCATGCTTTTTCAAATTCGCCCTCATGGTAAATATGAAGTGAGGTTATTTTATGCGTCTTTTTAAGTTTCATAACAGATACGCCTTGCGTATCCTTTGTAGTTTTAGGCAAAATCGCTCCTGTGTTAACAAGAAGCATTCTGCCGCTTGAAGAGCAAATAACCAATTCAGTATCTTCTTTAATGTATATTGCCTGCGCAAGCGGTGATTTATTTGAATAAGCGTTAATAAGCTTCTTTCTGTTAGTCTTTGTAGCGTAAGATGCCATATCAACCTTTGCAAGCTTACCGTTATCAAACACAAAAATCATATATCCCGTATATTCGCTCACAACAGCAGTGTAAACCACTTGTTCACCCTCTGCCATTTCAAGCTTACCCGGAACATACTCACCGAGAACCGAAGCTTTTGTATCTGCAAAATCATCAACTTTTGCTTTATACACCTGGCACTGATTTGTAAAGAAAAGAAGTTCATCCTTATTTGAACATTCGATTTCAGGAAGAAGTGAATCGCCCTCTTTAATTTTTTGCTCGCCGCTCATACGAAGATTAGCTGTTTTTATTTTCTTAAAATATCCGTGTTCAGTAATAAATAAAGTTACAGGATAATCGGGTATTTCAACAAGTTCTTCTTCAACGCTTTCATCAATGGAATAAAGGATTTCGCTCTTTCTGCCGTTATCATATTTTTTTGTTACATCTTCAAGCTCTTTAATGATAATTTTCTTCATTTTGTTTTTACTCGAAAGAATTGATTCAAGTTCAACAATATCATTTTCAAGCTGTTCAATATCTTTAATGCGTTTTAAAATATATTCACGGTTTAAATGGCGAAGTTTTATTTCAGCCACATATTCAGCCTGTATTTCATCAATACCAAAGCCAATCATAAGATTTGGTACAACTTCTGACTCACTTTCGGTTTCTCTTACAATTTTAATAGCTTTATCAATATCGAGTAAAATTTTTGAAAGACCTTTTAATAAATGAAGCTGATTTTTCTTTTTATTAAGATTAAAAGTAATTCTTCTTCTGATACATTCAAGCCTGAAATCGACCCATTCAAGAAGTATATCCCTAACGCCTAAAACAACAGGCCTGCCCTTAATAAGAACATTGAAATTGCAGCTAAATGAATCTTGAAGCGGAGTCATTTTATAAAGTTTAGTCATAAACTTATCCGCATCAATTCCGCGTTTTAAATCAATAGTGATTTTCAAACCTGAAAGGTCTGTTTCATCACGAATATCGCTTATTTCTTTAACTTTGTTTGTTTTTACAAGTTCAACAACTTTATCAATAATTGCTTCGCTTGTAGTTGTCGGCGGAATTTGGGTAATATCAATACAGTTATATTTTTTATCATAGCTATATTTTGCACGAACTTTAACAGAACCTCTGCCTGTTTTATAAATTTTATTAAATTCTTCTTTATCATAAAGTATATATCCGCCGCCCACAAAATCAGGTGCAAGAAGTGTATCGCTGACTTCGTGGTCAGGATTTTTCATAAGCGCAATTGTGGTGTCACATATTTCTTTAAGATTAAAAGATGCAATTGATGATGCCATACCGGCAGCAATACCCGTTGTTACATTACAAAGAATTGACGGAAAAGTAACCGGCAGAAGAGTCGGTTCCTTCATTGTATTATCGTAATTATCGACAAAATCAACAGTGTCTGATTTTATATCGTCAAAAAGTTCGTGGCAAATCGGTGCAAGCTTTGCTTCGGTATAACGGGAAGCCGCATACATCATATTCTTACTGTATGCTTTACCAAAATTACCCTTTGATTCAACATAAGGATAAAGCAAAGTTTCATTACCGCGGGAAAGACGAATCATAGTTTCATAAATTGCAGCATCACCGTGCGGGTTAAGCTGCATAGTGCGGCCTACTATATTAGCACTTTTAATTGTGCCGCCTTGCAAAAGCCCCATATTATACATTGTATAAAGAAGCTTTCTGTGTGACGGCTTAAACCCGTCAATCTGCGGAATGGCACGCGAAAGAATAATACTCATAGCGTAAGGCATAAAGTTATCTGTTAATGTATTTGTAATAACTTCATTTTGAATAGAGCCTGCACCTTTGATATGAACATTATCCGCAAGAGGCTGACTTTTTGCTTCGTCTTTAACATTTTTTCTTTTAGCCAAAACAAATTACCTCCTTAGCTTACATCTGCGGCATCAAGATAAAGATGTCCGTAATCAGAAATATATTCTTTTCGTCCGTCCAAATTATCACCCAAAAGCAAATCAAACATTTCAGATGTTTTTTGTGCATCATCAGGTGTAACTTTAATAAGACGCCTTGTTTTAGGGTTCATAGTGGTTAAAGCCATCATTTCAGCCTCATTTTCACCAAGTCCCTTTGAACGCTGAACGGTATATTTTTGGTCACCGATTTCTGCCTTAATTTCATCCATTTCTTTTTCGTTATATGCAAAATATGTTTGATCTTTGCAAGTGACTTCATAAAGCGGAGATTCAGCAATATATACCTTTCCTGCTTCAATAATTTTAGGCATAAGCCTATAAATCATAGTTAAAATAAGTGTTCTGATATGGAAGCCGTCAACATCGGCATCAGTACAAATAAGTATCTTTGACCAACGCAAATTATCCATATCAAAAAGTGATAAATCTTTAGCTGCTTTGCTTTTAACTTCAACACCGCAGCCTAAAACTTTAATTAAGTCGGTAATAATCTCACTTTTAAAAATTTTATCATAATCTGATTTAAGACAATTTAATATTTTACCGCGAACAGGCATAATGGCTTGGAATGATGCGTCCCTCGCTTGCTTACAAGCACCGAGAGCAGAATCACCCTCTACAATAAAAACTTCCCTTTCGTTTACATCTTTGGAGCGGCAATCAACAAATTTTTGAATACGGTTGGTCATATCCATTTTTGACTGCAAAGATGTTTTAAGAGTTTTTCTTGTATTTTCAGCTTTAACTCTGGCACGCATATTGATAAGCACCTGATTGGCAATCTTATCTGCATCCATTTTGTTTTCGATAAAATATACTTCAAGTTGCTTGCGGAAGAAATCCGTCATAGCTTCCTGAATAAATTTGTTTGTTATGGCTTTTTTAGTTTGGTTTTCGTAAGAAGTTTGGGTTGAAAATGACGAAACTACAAAAATAATGCAATCTTCAACATCCTGTATGTTAATCTGGCCGTCATTTTTAGCGTACTTATTATTAGATTTTAAATAAGCGTTAATCTGATTTACAAACGCACTTCTAAACGCTTTTTCCGGCGCACCGCCGTGTTCCAAAAAGCTTGAATTATGAAAATACTCCTTAAGCTGAGTTTTAAGCGAAAAGCATATCGCCGCTTTAATTTTAAGTTTGTATTCAGGTAAATCTTCCCTATCCTTACCCTTTCTTTCACATTCCCAATATTGCGGTGTTGTGAAAGCATTATCACCCGCAAGTTCTTTAACATAGTCCATAATACCGTCATTATAGCAAAATTCAAATGTTTCAAATTTTGATGCGGTAGTTTGGTCTTTAAGAATAAACTTAACACCGTCATTTACAATAGCTTGTCTTTTGATAGTATCTTTAAAATATTCAATAGGAATATTTATATCGGTGAAAACTTCTAAATCAGGTTTCCACTTAATGCGTGTACCCGTATCTTTCTTTTCATATTTTTCTTTCTTAAGTCCGCCGATATTTTCGCCCTTTTCAAAATGAAGCGTGTATTTATACCCGTCTGTATGAATTTCAGCATCCATATATTCAGATGCATACTGCGTAGCGCAAAGGCCTAAACCGTTGAGTCCGAGTGAGAATTCATAGTTATCCCCACCGTTATCATATTTACCGCCTGCATACATTTCGCAAAAAAGAAGTTCCCAGTTATATTTTTCTTCATTTTTATTATAGTCAACAGGAATACCACGGCCAAAGTCCTGTACCTCAATTGAGCCGTCGAGAAAACGGGTTATGCAAATTTTATTGCCATAGCCCTCTCTTGCCTCATCTATTGAGTTTGACATAATTTCAAAAACAGAATGTTCACAGCCCTCTAATCCGTCAGAGCCGAAAATAACAGCCGGCCTTTTCCTTACTCTGTCTGCGCCTTTTAATGATTTTATACTTTCATTGCCATATTCTTGCTTTTTTGCCAATACTGTCCCTCCAAGTCGAAGTTCAAAATTGATATTATTATATACTATATCTTGTATAAAAGTCAAGAATCAGTAAAAAAGAGTGACAATACTTGTACTGCCACTCTTTTCAATAATTATTTAGTTTTCGTCATTTGAAGAAGAATCCGATTCATTTTCAGGTTTATTTTCATCGGTAATTTCTTCTGCTGTATCATCAGGCTTATCACTTGCGATAAAACCGTTTTCCATAAGCTGTTTGAATTCATCACCGGAAATTTTTTCATTCTTAATTAGTGTTTCGGCAACAAGTTCAAGCTTGTCATAGTGAGTTTTGAGTATTTCTTCGGTTTGAGCATAAGCGTTGCGCATCATCTTTTCGATTTGAGCGTCGATTTTAGCAGATGTTGCCTCACTGTAATTATTAACATGTCCGTAATCTTTACCGAGGAATACTTCATTGTTATCATCACTGTAAACAACAGGGCCGAGTTCATCACTCATACCGTATTTTGAAACCATATCGCGACATATTGATGTTGCGCGCTGAAGGTCATTTGAAGCACCGGTTGAAATATCATTAAGCGAAAGAGCTTCAGCTACACGGCCACCGAGAAGTGAAATTAAATCATTAAGCATATCTGCTTTTGAGTTATAATTTTCTTCTTGCGGTGTATACCAAGTGTAACCACCTGCACCCATTCCGCGCGGAATAATTGAAATTTCTTTAACAGGGTCATGGTCTTCAATGTAGAATGATGAAACAGCATGACCTGCTTCGTGATAAGCTGTAAGCTTCTTGGCTTTTTCGGAATATTTATGTGATTTCTTTTCAGTACCCATTTCAACTCGTGAAGTTGCATCTGATATTTCATCCATAGTAAGAGCTTTTTTCTTTCTTCTTACAGCAAGAAGAGCAGCTTCGTTAAGAAGATTTTCAAGGTCTGCACCGGTAAATCCGATTGTATCCTTTGCAATTTCTTTAAGGTCAACATCGGGACCGAGTGGTTTGTTACGAGAATGAACTTTAAGTATATCTTCTCTACCATGTGCGTCAGGCCTGTTAACAGTAATCTGCCTGTCAAATCTGCCGGGTCTTAAAAGCGCCGGGTCAAGAACATCAGGTCTGTTGGTAGCAGCAATTACAATAATACCGCTGTTTGTACCAAAACCGTCCATTTCAACAAGCAACTGATTAAGGGTTTGCTCTCTTTCATCATTTCCGCCGCCTGTACCTGCACCTCTGTGGCGACCGACTGCATCAATTTCATCAATAAATACAATAGCAGGTGCTTTTTTCTTTGCCTGTTCAAATAAATCTCTTACCCTTGATGCACCGACACCGACATACATTTCAACAAAATCGGAACCTGAAATTGAAAGAAAAGGTGCACCGGCTTCACCGGCAACCGCCCTTGCAAGAAGGGTTTTACCTGTACCCGGAGGGCCTACAAGAAGCACACCTCTCGGTATTCTTGCGCCAAGTTCAGTAAAGCTTTCAGGATTTTTAAGAAATTCAACAAGTTCTTCAAGTTCTGCTTTTTCTTCGTCACATCCCGCAACATCTTTAAATGTTGTTTTGCGCTTTTCATCTTCAACAAGAGTTTTAGTTTTGATTTTACCAAAGCCAAGCGTACGGTTTGCTTCATTCGACATTGCGCCGCCCATCTTTTTAAAGGCGTAAATACCGAGTGCAATAAGAACTACAAACATCAAAAGTGACGGAAGCATACTTAAAATCCAAGTATTTGAAGTTCCTGCTTTATAGTCATAAACAATCGGTTTATTAGGGTGTTTTTCATTATAAGCTTTAACATCATCCCTAACGTCATCAAGAAAATATGAAACACTCGGAACGGAATAAGCTTTTTCCTCTTTTGGTTTAGCAAAAGTTTTGTAAACCAAATTACCGCTTGATAAATCAAGACTGAATTCAGAAACCTCTCCGTTTTTGAACATAGAAACAATTTGTGAATATTTCATATCAGTAGAAGTTTGCGAATTTGCAAAGAAAACCACTGCACCGATAAGAAGTATCGGAATCAAAATATAAACAAGTATTGATTTCCAATTTTTTGACATATTATTCATTAAATAAATCCTCCGAAGGAAGTTTGATAGTAAGAATTTTTGCTGTATTGCAATCAACTTTTACTCTTTCATCAGCACAAAGTCCGATAACACCGACAATTCCGAAATCGTCACACACAACAATTTTTTTATCCCTTTTTTCAATGGGGTAAGCACTTTCATTAAAAAGCTTTTTCAATGTTTTGCTTACATTTCTGCCTGCGGGTTTAATTCTATCTCCCGCCTGCTTTGCACGAATTATGATGTTTCCAACAATTTTATCACAGTCACAGTAAAAATCAATGTTTTTATCTTTAAATTCATCAATATTTAAAATTTTGGTTACGAATTCGTCTTTTTTATTCAAATCATTAAACTTTGCAAGACGGATTTTACCTTTAGCACTGATTGCAAATACATTTTCCTTAATTTGCGATTTACCGGATTTTAAAGTTATATCAATAACACTTTGCAGATGAATACGATTTAAAGAATAACCGTTTTCATCAAAAAACATAATCAAAATTCTCTTTTTAATTGATAAATCCAGTTCATTAAGTTTCGTCAAATCAATTTCGTTATTTTTTACGATTTTAGGATAAATGCTTTTAACATAATCATCAATAAATGCATAATCTTCATTAACATCACTTATAAAATTTTCAATATTATCCTGATAATTTGCATTAAGTTTTTCAAAAAGCGGAAGTATTTCAAGCCTTATTAAATTTCGGCTGTACGCACTGTCGCTATTGGTACAGTCAACTCTGTAAGGTATATTATTATCATTACACCATTTGCGAATCTCGCCTGAAGAAACTTCAATGAAAGGGCGAATAATCTTTCCTCTTACCGCCGGAATTGAACAAGCACCTTTCAATCCCGTTCCTCTTGCAAGTCTAAACAAAAGTGTTTCAATATTATCTGTAAGATTATGAGCAGTGGCAATTTTATCACATTCAATAGTGTTAAAAAAGTCGTATCTTGCCATTCTCGAATATTCTTCAACACCCATTTTTGCCTTTTTTGCAAGATTTGGTGCATCAATCGTTTTCAGATAAAAATTTACGCCAAGTTTTTTACAGTAATTTTCAACAAATTCAGCGTCATTTACCGAGTCTTCACCACGAATACCGTGTTCAATATGAGCAACACATATATCTAAATCATACTTTTCTTTAACAGATACAAAAAACTCCAACAATGCAATGGAGTCGGCTCCGCCGGAAACACCGATGAGAACTCTGTCCCCCTTTGAAAGCATATTATATTTTTTGACTGTTTTAAGTACTTTATTATTCATAATTTGATTTATCAACCGCTCTGAATCTTGTAAATTCTTTATCAAATGTTAATTCTATTGAGCCGGTTGCACCGTGGCGGTTTTTAGCAACAATAAGCTCTGTTTTATTAGCATCAATTTGGTCTTGCTTATCTTCATCAACTTCCGTGCTGTAATATGCTTCTCTGTAAAGGAAAAGAACAATATCGGCATCCTGTTCAATAGAACCCGATTCACGAAGGTCGGCAAGCTGCGGCTTATGGTTTTTACCATGGCCTTCAGTACCTCTTGAAAGCTGGGCGCAACATATTACAGGAATATTCAAATCTTTAGCCATCATTTTAAGGCTTCTTGTAATTTCAGATACTTCCTGTACCCTGTTTTCTTTTTTAGTAGCAGAAGAAATAAGACCTAAATAGTCAATAATTATGCAGTCAACATTTCTCATTCTGCGAACGCGGGATTTAATTTCAGGTACTGTTATAGCTGATGTATCATCAAGGTAAAGTTCAACATCATTATATGTTGCGGCAGCATTGCCGAGTCTTACCCATTCATCATCAGTCAGTTCACCTGTTTTAAGCTTTTGTGATTCAACACCCGCCTGCGATGAAAGAAGCCTTTCCGCAAGTTCCGTTTTCTGCATTTCCAAGCTGAATACAACACACTTTTTTCTTGCACCCATAGTTATATTCTGTGCAAGGTTTAATGCAAAGCTTGTTTTACCCATAGCAGGACGCGCACCTATAAGAATTAAATTACCTTTATTAAGCCCGGTAAGCATTTTATCAAGCATACCGAAACCGGACGGAATACCCTTATATTGCTCTTTATCTTCACCTGTAATTTGTGCCAGTTTGGTATAAACATCATTTACAATAACTTCACTGACTTTTGCAGGACCGTTAGATTCCCTGCCCTGCCTAATATTATAAATACTTTGCTCTGCATTATCCAAAATGTTTGTTGCATCAGCCTCACCGCTTGTTGCATCTTCAATAATTTTTGAAGATAAAGAAACGAGCTGGCGAAGATAATACTGCTCTTTTACGATTTTAGCATAATATACAACATTTGCGGTTGACGGAACAGATTGTGCAAGCTGCAAAAGATAATCTCTTCCGCCTGCTTCATCATACTTTCCGTCTTTAGCAAGTGCATCAGCAATAATTACAGGGTCAATAGCTTTTGAGTTGCTGTACATAACCATCATGCTGCTGAAAATAGCATTATGCTGCGGAAGATAAAAAGATTCAGCATTTACATGTTCAATTACTTCTTCAATACATTCAGGCTTAATCAAAATCGAACCTAAAACAGATTGCTCTGCTTCAAGGTTAAATGGCATATTTACCGAGCCTGAAACATTTAATGAGTCAGCCATAAATTAAGCCTCCGACACCTGAACGAATATCTTTGCACTGATTCCCTGATATACTTTAATTTCTGCCTGAACAGTACCAAATGCTTTAACATCAGGCATTACAATCTTTCTCTTGTCAACATCAATTCCGAGTTCTTCCTTAATTTGTTTTGAGACATCTTTAGATGTTACAGAACCGAAAAGTTTACCGTTTGCACCGGCTTTTGCTTTAAGCTTAAAAGTTTTACCATCAAGCTTATCAGCATCTGCTTTAGCAGCTTTAATTTCTTCAGCTTTGTGGAATTTTTTAGATGCTTCTTTATTGTTAAAATCATTCATTGCACTTGAATTTGCTTCAATTGCAAGTCCTTTTGGAAAAAGGAAATTTCTTGCATATCCGTCAGATGCGTTTACAAGATCGCCCTTCTTACCGAGACTTTTAACATCTTGCTGTAAAATTACTTTCATCTTAATGTTCTCCTTTTTATATTTCCATCAAAATAGGTAAAATCATAGGTCTGCGCTTTGTTCTTTCGTACATAAGGCGTGAAAGTTCGTCACGGAGTCCCGATTTAACTGCATTCCAATCGTGAAATTTAACATTATAATTTTCATCAATAACTCTGCAAGCAAGGTCCCTTGCAGAATTCATAAGTGCTTCATTTTCACGAACATAAACAAATCCGCGTGAAACAATATCAGGCCCGCTTACTACTTGACCTGTTGAGCTGTCTATTGTAGCAACAACTATAATTATACCGTCCATTGAAAGATGCTTTCTGTCATTAAGAACGATGTTGCCTACATCGCCGACACCTATACCGTCAACATATACTTCACCAGAAGGCACATTTTCAACAAGTTTAATTTTATCATCACAAAGTTCGATTTTTTCACCTATATTTGCAATATAAATATTCTTTTTATCAATACCCATTGCCTCGCCGAGTTTCGCATGCTTTTGAAGATGTTTTTGCTCACCGTGAACAGGAATAAAATATTTAGGCTTAACAAGGCCTATCATCAATTTTAATTCTTCCTGGCAGGCATGGCCCGAAACATGCACATCATACATTTTTTCATATATTACTTCAACTCCGTGGCGCATAAGTTCGTTAACAACATTGCCTACCATTTTTTCATTACCCGGAATAGGTGTAGCTGAAATAATAACATAATCATTCGGTGATAATGTAACCTTGGTGTGCGCACCAAAAGCTATTTTGGTGAGTGCAGACATAGGCTCGCCCTGCGAACCGGTAGTTATAATTACAAGCTGATCATCAGCATAGTTTTTGATAGTGTTTATATCAATCAAAAGTCCCTGCGGTACATTCAAATAGCCGAGCTCACTTCCGACTTTTACAAGATTTTCAAGGCTGCGACCTACAACTGCAACCTTACGCTTACTTGCATAAGCAACATCAATAATTTGCTGCACCCTATGAATGTTTGATGCAAAGGTTGCAACAACTATTCTCTTTTTATTTGCTTTTCTAAATAAGTTTTCAAAACTGTCACCGACAGATTTTTCACTCGGTGTATATCCCGGCCTTTCGGCATTAGTTGAATCTGACAAAAGTGCCAATACACCCTTGCGGCCGTATTCTGCAAATCTGCTTAAATCAATCATATCACCGTCGACAGGGGTGGTATCAATTTTAAAGTCGCCTGTTTGAATAATTACACCGGCAGGGCAACGAATTGCAAGGCCTACCGCATCAGGAATTGAGTGATTAACATGAATCATTTCAATATTAAAAGAACCGAGCGTAATATTATCCCTAGGTTTAATTTCAACAAGCTTTGCCGAATTTAAAAGCCTATGTTCTTCAAGCTTTCCCTTAATTAAACCGATAGTTAATTTTGTGGCATAAATAGGAATATTCACCTTTTTAAGAAGATATGCCAAACCGCCGATATGGTCTTCATGCCCGTGAGTTATAATTATACCTTTGATTTTATCTGCATTGCTTTCAACATAAGAAAAATCGGGAATTACAAGGTCAACACCGGGTAAATCCGCATCAGGAAAAGCCAGACCGCAATCAACAAGAAACATATCGTTTCCGTATTCATAAAGAGTCATATTCTTTCCGATTTCGTTAATACCGCCCAAAAATGCAATGCGAACAGACTCCTTAACCTCCGGTGGAATTTGAGCCTTTCTTTTATTTGTCTTACGGTAAGTTACATATCGCTTTTTGGAATTCCGTTTTCCGCTTGCGACCTTTCCGTAAGGCTTATTCTGATTTGTCATTAAATTAAAAACCTCCATAAATTAAATTTTTTCCGTTCAACTGAAATTATAGTATATAATATATGATTATAAATAGATTGTCAAGTGCTGTAAAATCAAATCAATTGCAATATTAAGACTAAACTCTATATTGATTATTGCCAAATTTAATGGTAAAATATATAAAATTTTTTAATTGGTGAAAAATATGAAAAATGTTCAAATTTATACTGACGGTGCCTGCTCCGGAAATCCGGGTAAAGGAGGCTGGGCCGCAGTACTTGTATATGGAAAAAAAGAAAAAGAGCTTGTGGGTGGAAGTGAAAGTACAACAAATAACCGTATGGAGCTTTCGGCAGTGATTGAAGCTCTAAAAGCACTAAAAGAGCCTTGCGAAGTTAAACTTACAACAGATTCAAAATATGTGTGTGATTCAGTAACAAAAGGCTGGGTTTACTCCTGGCAAAAAAACAATTGGAAAAAAGCAGACAAAAAGCCTGCTTTAAATGTAGATTTATGGGAAGAATTATTGCCGCTTTTAGAAAAGCACACAGTTACATTTAACTGGGTAAAGGGGCATAACGGGCATCCGTATAACGAAAGATGCGATGAACTAGCAGTAAACTACTACAAAAATCTCTAAATATCGTTTTTATTAAGTATTCCTATACCCACACCCAATTTACCGCCATTTTGCATAAAGCGTTTAGCGTTTCTTTGCAAAGTGGTTTTTTCTTCATATTTTGATTTTATAATTTTCCTTTTTCCGAAAATGCGTTCAATCGCCTGCCTGTCATCTTCAACCGAATATACCAAATCAAACAATGATGAAAACTGCAAAATATTGCTTGAACTATCCATAAACCTCCAATTTTCGCCATATAACAGCCAACTTTCACAAAAGAAATATTCAAATTTATAATCGAAAAAATACTGCGCAAAAAAGGATTGTGCTTTTTTAACGGAATTTACACAATCTGCATAAACAAGCTTTTCACCCTGCGGAATATGAACATATATAAGATCTTCACCGAAATTAAAAGGTAATAAATCATAATTCAAAGTGCGATTATGACACTTATAAATTTGAAATTGAAGCCTGCCTATTTTGAAAAGCTCAAAATTAAGATGATTTTTTATCCAGGGAAGATTTTTTAAACCTTTGTTGTTATTATTTTCACACCAGACGGCAATATCTTTCATTGTATCAAAATATATATCATCACTGATATTTGCTCTTTTATATTTAGGATAAGTAATTTCTGCACTATACATTAAAGCAATTGCAAGTTTGGTTAAATCATTCTTTACAAAAAGTGATTTAAAATCACCGCTTTTAGCAATATTACACAAATAAATAAGCTTAGCCCTGTCTTTATCAACAAGGCTAAGCACTTTATTTTTTAATTTGGTATTAAGATTTATTTTATCCGCTAATAACTGAATATCCATAAAATTACTATTGTGCCGGCTGAGTATCGGAAGCCTGAGTATCGGAAGCCTGGGTATCACTTACCGGGGCAGAGGTATCTGCCGGCTGTGAAGATTCATACTTTGAAATAAGGCCTGATGATTGAATATGAACCACTTCGTATTTCATTTTGTAATTTGTCAGAACAGGCAATACTTCTTTATTTAAGAAATTACTGTCTGCGTGCTCATCCTGAACCGTAAATTCTCTATTACTGTCCTGATACTTAATTTCCCTTTCAAGTGAGCCAATATCATCAAGTTCTGTACCCTCATAGAAAATATAAGTACCCTTGATTGTAATAGTATCAGCAAAAGGATTTACAGCCTGGGTTGTATAAGATTTTTGAGTTTGGGCAGTAGTTTGCTTTTGCGGTAATTTGATAGTACCGTTATTAAATAAAACAACAAGTACAACTGCAAGTATCGCAATTAAAGTGCAAAGAACATATGGCCATTTCTTCTTTTTCTTTTCTTTCTTAAATCTATGCCTTTCCAAAGTAGGCATATCCGAATCCTCATCAACATGAGTATTTTGCATACTCACTTCTGTATTAGCCTCTTGGTAAGAGGCATCATCTTTTTTATGTACAACAAGAGGAGAATCAAGATTTTCCTCTTTAATTTCTTCAATATCCATAAAAATCTCCCAAGAAAATTTATTACTTGAATTATAACACAAATATATCTGATTTTCAATAACTATTGAATTTATTAAAACAAATTGATATAATTAAACTATCAACTAATACATACGGAGTGATTTTATGAAAATATTAGCATTTGATATTGGCGGAACAAATATTAAATACGCATTATGTAACGAAAAATTCAATATTACTGACAGGCATACCGTCCCTACCGAAGCAGAAAAAGGCGGTCAGGAGCTTGTTCAAAAAGTCATCCGTATAATTGAAAGCTATGATGATATTGACAGAATTGCAATATCAACAGCAGGTCAGGTTGACAGCAAAAACGGAATAGTTGTTTATTCCACCGGAAACATCCCGTATTACACCGGAATGATGGTTAAAAAAATCATCGAAAACAAAACAGGAATATTAACCTATGTTGAAAATGATGTTAATGCATTTGCCATCGGCGAAGCAAGATTCGGCGCCGGCAAAGGCCACAGCGACTTTTTATGTCTTACATACGGAACAGGTATCGGCGGTGCATTATTTCTTGATAACAAGCTTTATAAAGGCAACAGTTCATCTGCCGGTGAATTCGGCCATATGATTACCCACGCCGGTGGAAGGCAATGTAATTGCGGCGGCGAAGGTTGCTATGAATGCTATGCATCAGCAAAAGCTTTAATCGACGCAGTTAACAAAGCAAATTCAACAAATCTTGATGCTTTTCAAATTTTTGAAAAAGAAAACTTTGATAAACCTGAAGTAAGGTCGGTTATTGATAAGTGGATTGATGAAATGATTATCGGCTTGATAAACATTATTTACATATTTAATCCGCCTTTGATTGTACTCGGCGGCGGAATTATGAATGAAGATTATGTTATTGACCTTATAGACAGAAAAATATATAATCTTTTAATGGATAATTTTAAAAATGTAAATATAGTAAGGTCAAAACTTAAGAGTGATTCGGCACTGCTCGGAGTTGCTTATGAAGCCGCAAAATTATAAATACAGACATAAAGGCGATGTACCGCAGTAGGTACATCGCCTTATATTATGCCGTTAAATTTATTATCCCGATTATAGATAAATGAAGAGGATAGTAAATATAGAAAAGCCATTTCATAAATTTGTTGATTTTCGTTTTTTTGCCGCGTTCTCCATTATAGAGATAAATTATCGGAATTGAGAGAACTACGCACATTTGTATAAGTCCATATGCCTTATCAATTGCAAAGAAATATACCGCCGAATAAATAGCTACATAAAAAATCATCCAAAACATTTGATTTTTAAACTTTCCTCTGTTTGTGCCGATTGCTAAAATGCAAAGTGAAGCAACGCAGCTCCAATCGCTCGGCAGAGTAATCACACAAATTGCAATAATGCTTAATACTTTTACAAATGAGTTGAATTTTTCACTGTTAGCAACACGGAGCATAACAAGCCCCCACGCAAGCGACCACATAACGCTTGTTTGATTTAAAACATTACCATAATAGAAAGGTATAAATGATTTTGCATCAACAAAATCATTTGAAGCAAATATATAAGCAAAATGTGAAATTACAGCAAATATAAAAAGCCTTGCAGTGTATTTGTTTATATTTTTTGTGTAGTGGTAACCCTCTGCAATAAAATAACACATAATCGGGCAAGTCAACCTGCCGATAATATGCATAATAACCGGAACCGCATCAAGCGGATAACCGGGAAATACTGCCCAAGCGATATGGTCAACCGTCATAGCAACGATTGCAATCAATTTAAGTTGATTAGAATTAAGTAATTTGTTTTTCGTCATAATTAACACCGAAATGTTTTTATCATCCAATCGCTGCCAAAACAGCATAATCCGTGTAATTAAAATCTTATTTTACGACTTGTTTCATTTCATTTTGATAAAAGTCAAGTGCTTTATCTATTGCTTCCTTACCGGCAGGTTCAAACGGTTGCAAAACACTGAATACGTGCGGTAAACTTTTGCCGTATTCCTTGCCGTAATTTGCAAGTTCGCACGAAACGCCGTTCTTTTTTAGAAGCTCATAAAGCTGAATAGTTTGATTCTTTGCAAGAGTATCCCCACTGCTTGTAATCAAATATGTAGGCGGCATTTCATTTGCAAAAGGCAAAATCTCATCAAAATCCATATAATTGTATGTTTTACTGTTTTTATAATTTTTTCCCCAAAGTGGCTTTGTATAAACGCTGAACCAACCGCCGTCTTTCATATAGGAAACAGGAGAGGTCAAAACCAGAGCAGTCAGCTTAATGTCGGCACTTTCGGTACCGAATATATCTCTTAATTCTTGACTTTGAAGTAAAACACTTGCGTAAGATGCCAGCATACCGCCTGCTGAATCGCCTGTAAGCATAATATTTTCACGGTCGCAAGGATAATTGTCAATATTTTCGCCTATCCATTTAAGCGCAGACATAACGTCTTTAATCTGCTCATTAACATTAACATCAGGCACAAGACGGTAGTTAATATCAAAAACGACATATCCCCTGTTGGCAAGCGCACGGCAATAATTTTCATTAAGCCCTTTATCACCATACATCCAACCGCCGCCGTGAATATCAATAATAACCGGAAGCTTATCATTTTCAGAAATATTGTTAGGATACATCACATCAAGCTTATGATAATAATTTCCGTCATCTATGTATGGAATATCGCTTATAAGTTCAATATTTTGAGGAGGATTTTGCTTTGCGTGCTTGCTTTTATCACCGCCGTCACAAAAGCGCCAAACCATTTGCATAATTTTAACAATAGGATTTTTAGCTATTCCCTTTCCGCTTTCATCTTTATAATCAACTGTATCTGATTTAACCATAGCTCCTACATAAATAACATTCTTATCGTTGTCATATCTAGGCAAAGTAGTTAAATTTATAAAAGCAACGGCTACAATAACTATTGCCGCAATAACAAGCAAAACAATTTTCAATTTTTTCCCTTTCTTACTTTCAACCTTTTCCTTAGTTTTCATAATTACACTCCTTATTTTGATAGTTTTATATTACAGCATACAAGTAAAATTGTCAATTTATTACTTTTCATTGACTTTCATTTATACTAATGATATAATTTTAACATTCGCTCAGGGAGCGATTGTTCAGTAAAAAGCAAAAGCCGAACAGGGTGCAGACTGAGATAGCAGCTTGTTCGGCTTTTTTTATAATATAATTGTTTTTGGTGTGATTTCAATAAAACTTATACAGAAATAATTCAAGCAAAGTTCTGGAGAATATAAAAATGACAAAGGACGAATATTTAATAACAGACCCACCACTAAAAGCGTTGACTGTTTTTGCAATGCCTATGATTTTAGGCAGCTTTTTTCAACAAGTTTACAATATGGCTGATTCAATCATCGTCGGTCAATTTGTAGGCTCATCTGCGCTTGCGGCCGTCGGTGCCTGTGCCGCACTTACGAATGTTTTTATTTGCATAGCACTCGGTGCAGGTGTAGGCGCAGGTGTACTTGTAAGCCGTTATTTTGGTGCACAAGATTACGGAAAAATGAAAACAATCATTTCTACTTCTTTAATAAGTTTTTTGCTTTTAAGCGTGTTTCTCGGTGTTTTTGGATTTTGCACTTCTCATTGGATGATGAACATACTGAAAACGCCTGCGGATATAATGAAAAATGCGGTGCTGTACTTACGTATCTATTTTGTTGGCTTTCCGTTTTTATTTATGTATAATATTCTGTCAACCATGTTCACTTCAATCGGTGAATCAAAAATCCCGTTATGGCTTTTAATATTTTCGTCTGTTTTGAATATCATTATGGACCTTTGGATGGTGGGAGGTCTTAAACTCGGAGTATTCGGTGCAGCTCTTGCCACTCTTATTGCACAAGGTATTTCAGCCGTACTTTCGCTTTTGATTTTTCTTTACCGTATGCGAAAATATGCAAGTTTGTTTCATTGGTTTGACAAAAAAGAACTGCGTACAATGCTTAAAATCGCCGTTCCGTCTATCCTTCAACAATCAACAGTATCAATCGGTATGATGATTGTGCAAGCGGTTGTAAATCCTTTTGGCACGCAAGCACTCGCAGGCTATGCGGCAACAATGAGAGTAGAAAACGTTTTCTCTCTGATATTTGTATCCATCGGGAATGCTGTGTCACCATTTGTTTCGCAAAATCTCGGAGCAGGAAAAATTGATCGTATTAAGAAAGGCTACCGTGCCGCTTTACTGTTAGATGTATGCTTTGCCGTTCTTGCATTTGTAATTATTGAAACGATGCACACTCAAATTTCTTCGCTTTTCTTAGGCAAAGACGGAACGCAATTAGCGTATCAGGTGTCCGGTGATTATATGAAATGGATTGGCTACTTTTTCATATTTATGGGCATCAAAATGGCAACAGACGGCGTTCTTCGTGGAATCGGAAATATGCAACCGTTTTTAATTGCAAATATGGTTAACCTTGCAATTCGTTTGTCCGTAGCATTGATTTTTGCGCCCCGTTTCGGTATTGCCTTTGTTTGGCTTGCCGTACCGGCAGGCTGGCTTGCAAACTTTGTCATTTCTTATGCAGCGCTAAAAAAATCTTGGCCCAAGGATACCTTAAATTAGAAATATTCAACTTATCAAACAAAACAGGTTTGTCCAAAATTTTAGGGCAAACCTGTTTTGTTATTATAAAATCGCATAATGTATACGGATTTTATCAATATTATAAGCTATCAGATAACACCTTGATTTTTTCATCACGGCTAAGAGTCTTATAGCCGCCATCCATTGTTAGTGTTAAATCGGCAATGTTTTCTATATCATCTTTGGTAACTCCCAAATCGGATATATTAGTAATAACACCGATTTCGTTCATCCAATTTTCCATTGCAAGTAATCCTTCTTTTGCAATTTGCTCATCTGTTTTTCCTTGAGGGGAAACGCTCCAAACATTGATTGCAAAACGCTTAAATTTATCAAGTCCGTAAGGCATAATATATCTGTAATATGCGAGAGAAACAGCAGAAAGCGTCATACCGTGGGTTGCATTTGTATAACCTCCGACTGCCTGACCGAGCATATGAACCTCCCAATCAGTTGTTTTGCCTTTGGCAATAAGAGTGTTAAGCGCCCAAGTAGCAGTCCACATAATATTGCTTCTTGCTTCGTAATCGTTAGGATTTTTTATCGCAACAAGGCTTGAGTGGATAACACTTTTCATAAGTGCTTCGCTGATATAATCGCTTGTATTATCATCAGTTCCTGAAAAATATTGTTCGCAAATATGATTGAAAATATCATAAATTCCTGACACCATTTGGTATTTCGGCAATGTCATTGTAAAGCGAGGATTGAGGATTGTAAATCTCGGCATAATCTTTTCATCTGCAAAGACGTGACCGATTTTTTCTTTAGTATTCTGATTTGTAATTACAGAACCTGCGTTCATTTCCGAGCCTGTTCCCACCATTGTCAAAACACAGCCAATCGGTATTATTTCACAATCCGGCTCTTCAAAACGGACAAAATATTTTTCCCAAGGATCATCATTACAATTAACAGAAACAGAAAGCGCCTTTGAAAAATCGCAAACAGAACCACCGCCAACTGCGAGAATAAAATCCGCATTATGATTTCTTGCTATTTCTATACCGTCATAAAGTTTTTCAACAGTCGGATTTGGCATCACGCCCTCAATTTCTGTGATGTTTTTATTACTTTCTTTTAGAATTTCGATTATATCGTCATAAATACCATTCTTTTTTATAGAACCTGTACCATATACAAGTACAACATTATCACCGTATTTTCTCAATTCATCGCTTAAATTGGATAATGAGTTTTCTCCAAAATAAAGTTTTGTCGGATTACAATAACTAAAATTTCCTAACATAATTTTGTTCCATTCTTTAATAATATAGAAATTTCATTACACATTTTTACCCATTTGATATGCAAGTTTCATTGCAGGGTGATTTTTAATTTCACCTTTTTCATACACACCACCAGCGACAATAACACCTTTTTCAACTGCACCTTCGACACAATCGGCATAACCTCTAAAACAAGCCAATGTTGTGTCTGCTGACGATTTTTCATTGTCTGCCATAGTAGTAATATAATAAAATTCCTTGTTTTTAACCTCTAACCAACGAGCAACAGTACGGTCGATAACCGCTTTTAGTTGTGCATCTATTGAATAAAAGTAAACCGGACTCGCCAACACAAGAACATCAGCATCAATCATTTTTTGTAAAATCTCAGCCATATCGTCCTTAAACACACACGCACCGCTATTTTTACTGCAATGGTAACAAGCAATACAAGGGTGTATATTCTTTTCGGACACATGAATTTTTTCAACATTATGACCGGATTCTGTTGCACCTTTGGCAAATTCATCACACAAAATGTCAGAATTACCGCCTTTTCGAGGACTGCCTGACAGAATTAAAACTTTTTTACTCATAATTAAGTTTTCCCTTTAAGAATTTATTGCGTTAAAATATTCCTCATCTGACACAGCTTCCAGCCATTCATTTGATGTATTTTCTCCCGGAACTTCAATAGCTAAATGAGAAAAATAACTATCAGCCGAAGCACCGTGCCAATGCTTGACATTCGCAGGAATATTTACAACATCGCCGGGCAGCATTTCTATAGCTTTCTTGCCCCATTCCTGATAATATCCTTTTCCGGCAACACAAATCAAAATTTGACCGCCACCGTTTTTTGCTTTATGAATATGCCAATTGTTTCTGCATTTTGGCTCAAAGGTTACATTGAAAATACCAACCTGGTCTTTAGAAACAGGAGCGAGAAAACTCTTTCCGCTGAAATACTGTGCAAAGTTGTCGTTAGGCTCACCAATCGGAAATATCATTGATGAAGCATGTTTTTCAATCGTATTATCTTCAGTTTCCTCGTTCTTATCATTCCACACTTCTTTTGCAATACGAAATGCAGCCCAAGCTTTGGGCCATCCTGCATAAAAAGCATTATGTGTTAAAATCTCCGTGATTTCTTCTTTTGTAATTCCATTTTTCTTAGCACTTTCCAAATGGTAACGAAAAGCGGAATCAATTAAACCTTGCGACATTAAAGAAGTAACTGTAACAAGTGAACGGTCTCTAAGCGATAACTTGTCTTCTCTGCTCCAAACCTCACCAAACAATACATCATCGTTTAATTCAGCAAATTTCGGAGCAAATTCTCCTAATTCTTTTCTACCGGCTGTTTGTTTTACTGCCATAAATTTCAACCTCCTAAATTTTGAAATTAGCTATTGAATATTTTTTTTAATCTCTGTTATATTGATAATAACACCTAAACCTAACTTTAAGTCAAGAGTTTTTTTATTTTTTTTGGAGGAAAAATATGTATACAATCGGTCAAGTATCTGAAATGTTTGATTTACCGGTATCAACTTTGCGTTACTATGATAAAGAAGGGCTGTTCCCTGAATTAAATCGCACATCGGGAATTAGACAATTTAGCGAAAACGAAATTGAGGCATTGCGTGTAATTGAATGCTTGAAAAAAACAGGTTTACAAATAAAAGACATTAAGCAATTTATGTCTTGGTGTATGGAAGGAAGTTCAACATATACCAAAAGAAAAGAGTTGTTTGAAAACCAAAAAAAGCAAGTAGAAGCGGAGATTACCAAGTTGAATAAAACGCTTGATATGTTGAATTTCAAATGTTGGTATTACAGTGAGGCTATCAAAGACGGAAACGAGGAACGACTCAAAAATATAATTCCGAACAAATTACCAAACAGTATTAAATCTGCATATATGAATTCACACAAAGAATAAAAACCGGTGCGAAAATGAAAAATCGGCGTACGGAAAAGACCGTGCGCCGTAATTTTATCTATATGAGAAAAGCAAGCAAAACCGCCGTAAAACAGCGTAAATAAAGGAAAAAAGCACCGAAAACTCGGTGCTTTCTTTGGCAGGGGCAGAAGGACTTGAACCCTCGGCACGCGGTTTTGGAGACCGCTGCTCTACCAACTGAGCTATACCCCTAAATATATGGTGGGCCATCAGGGACTCGAACCCCGGACCAACCGGTTATGAGCCGGTGGCTCTGACCAACTGAGCTAATGGCCCACATGAAAGAGTCACAATCAAGTGACTTGAATATAATATCACTAAATCACCTGATTGTCAACACTTTTTGTTTGATAAATCATAATAAATATTCAACTACGATTTATCAATTTTTTCATCCTCTTCCTTGGTATTGGAATGAGAAATAACACCATAAAGTAACAGTACTAAACCGATTGTACCTAATACTCCACCAAAAATAAAAATATTTTTACTTTTCTTTGAGTATACCGCCTTTGGATAACTTGTATAATCAGTCGAAGTTGTAACTGCTTTTTCTTTAGGAGCAGTTGTTGCAGTTGCCGTGCTGTATTCAAATTTTGTGGTTCTTACAGAATTTGAAGCACTTCCGGAAAATTTCTTACCGGATTTACGACCTGCTTTTTTAGTTTCACTGCCATTTATTTGACTTTGAGTTAATTTTTGCTTTGGAACAAATTTTGTGGAAACTTGCCCTTTTGTTTTATTCGTTTTATTAGTAGTTTTACTGCTAACAGTTGAAACTACTGTGCGTTTTTCTTTTAATTTGCTCGTTGTGAGCTTTGTTGTTGTAACCTTTTTTGCAGTAGTTGTAGGTTCTACATACATATCTAATTTGCATTTATCGACTAAGTTACAACTTTTAGTCGATGATACTTTAAAAGTACATGAAATGAAGTTAGTTAATTTTTTGTCGCTTTTATTCTTCAGCTCAAATCCTACTAACAAACGTCCATTATGCGAATCGGCATTTATATTGCTGAAGTTGATGTAAATATCAAGATTTTTTAAAACAGAATCATCTGATATTCCCGAATTTGTAACAGAAAAAGTATAATTGTTGATTGAATTATAAACATAAAACTCTAATTGAATATCATCTTCACTATATTTATCTAAAAAATCGGTATATGCAAAATAAAAATATGCACATCCGTTTTTCTCGTCCATAATATAGTGAAATTGACCTTGTACAAAAGAGCAATCAATGTCAATTACTGTTCCTTTATTATACCATTTGCCAAACTTATCTACATATTCTCCGTCAAATGCATAAGCATTACCGTCAATAGCAAAGATATTGACAAAAGCAATGATAAAGAAACAAAATATTGATAATGCTTTTTTCATCTAAACAGCCTAATATTAAATATATTTTACTATTTTACTTTTTAATTCAACAATATTGGTAATATCTCCGTCTTCGTTTTTTATTGCGACATCAATATTATCAACAACAGCATTAAATGCTTTTCCTGTTCTTCTAATTACGACAACATCATCATCTTCATATAAATCTTCAGTTGAAATTAGTTCAAAATCCATGACGTCTCCTCTTCTGTTTAATAATGTCATATTTTATTCATAAGAATGAATTTAATACAAAGATAATGAAGCACATTAGTGCAAGTGAAAGATGGTGCGGACGATGGGACTTGAACCCACAAGGAAACATTATCCACAGGAGTCTGAGACCTGCGCGTCTGCCAGTTCCGCCACATCCGCATAAACTAAAAAACGCCCTCCATTTTTTTACACGACGAGGACAGCCGAGGCAGAGCTTACTTTTCAGATATAATCTTACTTTTTCAACTCAATCTGCAACACTCAAATAATTGCAATATTATAATATCACACCTTTTTCAAAATGTCAATTAAATATGTATATAAAAATAAAAAATATGTTTTCATACATACAACTTGTAAATTCATTTAATATCATTTCAACAACATCGTTAACAGTTATATCTTTTGAAATTATTTTTTCATTATCAAATTGCAACAAATCTTTTTCATTCTACCAACGCTTCATATCTTGTTCAGTATAATTTATATCTGTATAGTACAGCAATTCAATGTGATTTACAATAATGACGGGGTAACGGACTGTGTTTGCGTGGTAAAAAGTCGTGAAATGCTATAATATTTATGATATAATGTTTTAAATACAGTGTGGAAAGGAGAATTCTTTTGATAAATATAGTTATTTGTGATGATGAAAAAAGCTATCAGGAAATACTCGAATTCAATATGGCAACAGGCAAAAACCACCATGTTTATTCAACATTAAAGGAATTTGAAAAAGAGCTGACGCCGAATTTTTTAAGTCGCCATAAAAGCTATATGGTAAATATGAACTTTATTGCGGGGTATGAGCCGTATAAATTTTTATTAAAAAACAGCGAGCAAGTCAGTATTCCGCCTAAAAAGTATGCCGAGATGATTGACAAATACAGAAATTATTTGATAAACTTATAATATTATATCATCAGGAGATTCAAATATGGGCGAAATATCTACGTATTTTCTTTTTTGACTATGACAATGTCATCTATAATTTACTTTTCAACATTAAATTATATTTTCGGATACGATTATACAAATGCGTATTCCAATTCACTTGATTTATTTACACTTATTGCTGTATCGCTATTTATGGTGATACTTTCTTTTGCGGTTGTTGTTTTAGTAAAGCTTGTACAAAAAAGTTTCACTCAGCAATTATTTGTAAAAACGCTCAATTACTTTTCAAAAAGAATAACAAGGATATTGAACTTAATATAGTTTCAAATTCAAATGATATTTTAATCAAGAGCAAAAATGCTTTTGCATTGAACAAAAGCAAAAAGGAAGATACAGAAAATCACGGTTACGGCCAAAAAATCATTTCTGATATTGCTAAAAAGTACAACGGTACATACACAACTAAAGTTGAAAACGAATATTTCAGCACCGTTACCCAATTAAACAACATTGATTTAAACGAGTAATAAAAGGATTTAATAAATTGAAATTAAACGACAAATTGCAAAATAATGATTTATACCCGTTTCATATGCCGGGGCATAAAAGAAATAAAAATTTTAATATCCCGGCAAGTGAAATTGACATAACGGAAATTGACGGATTTGACAATCTACACTCCCCCACCGATTTGCTTGATGATATGCAAAAAGAGATTTCAAAGCTTTTCGGTGCAAAAAAAAGCATAATAAGTGTTAACGGTTCAACCTGTTGCATATTAGCGGCAATCAGTGCAGTGGCAAAGGAAAATGCGACAATTATCATTGCGCGCAACTGCCACAAATCTGTCTACAATGCGTGCTATATCAACAAATTAAAAGTCGAATACATTGAGCCTGAATATAATACGGAATTTGGATGTTATAAAAATATAACGCAAAAGAGTATTGATACTGCAATTGCAAAACATCCAAATGCCTGTGCAGTAGTTATAACCTCGCCTACATATGAGGGCTATGTAAGCAATGTAAGCTGCAATATTCCTTTAATCATTGATTCGGCACACGGAGCGCATTTTAGCTTTGCAGATTTTTTGCCAAAGCAGGCAAAAGCAGATATTGTTATTGAATCACTACATAAAACCCTGCCTGCGTTAACGCAAAGTGCAGTAATTCATATTAACAACGAAAAGTTTTTTGGAAAAGTAAAAAAGTATATGGATATATACGAAACAAGCTCACCGAGTTATGTAATTATGGCATCAATCGAAAAATGCACAGACTTTTTAAAAAACAGCGAAAGTTACTTTAAGCAATACAAAATTTTACTTGATAATTTTTATAATAAAGTAAACAAATTAGGCAATATTCACCTATTAAAAAATGATGATATTACAAGAATAGTTTTAAAAGCGGACGGATACAGCGGTGAAGAATTAGCAAATCATTTGCGAAAATTCAAAATCGAGGTTGAGGGTGCATTTCTTGAATATATCATTTTAATATCAACCGTATGTGACACTGAAGACGGATTTAACATGCTTTTGCTTGCATTAACTAATCTTGAAAAAAGAGATAAAATACATATAGGTTATGAAAAGCCTAATTTACCGATGAAAGATTGCGAAACATACGAAATAGAAGAAACTAAAGAAGAATATTTAGAAAAAGCTAAAAACAAAGTGTGCGGCGAATATGTTTACGCTTACCCGCCCGGAAGTCCGATTATTGCACCGGGAGAAATAATCAGTGATAAATTTGTTTACCAAATCAAAAAACTTTATGAAAGCGGCGTAAATATATTATCAGACAGTAATTTACTGCCACTAAAAATATTGACAAAAAAATAATATTATTGTAAAATAATATTACAAATTTAAGAAAGAGGTGTTTCTTTTGAAGAGAATCAACACTTTAAGCTCACGCAATCTTTGCGAATCAGCTAAAAAAGGCGGTTGCGGCGAATGCCAAACATCTTGCCAATCAGCAAGTAAAACTTCTTGTTCAGTTGCTAACCAGAAATGCGAACAGCTTAAGAAGTAAATAAATGAAATTTAGGTGGGCATTTGTCCCACCTTTTTCATTGAAATAAAACTATGGAGTAATTTGATGATACACGCATATAAAATGAATGGTTATAATATTATACTTGACCAAAACAGCGGATGCGTACACTCTGTTGATGAAGCCACATATGATATTATAACAATGTATGAAAGCCATACAAAAGACGAAATAAAAAAATATATATTAGAAAAATATAAAAATGACGAAGATGTAAGTGAAAATGATATTGACCTTTGCTTTGAAGATATAGAAGCACTTAAAGCAGACGGCAGACTTTTTGCAGAAGATACATTTGAGCAAACTGCAAAGCAGTTTAAAAAAAGGCAAGGTGTAGTAAAAGCCATATGCCTGCACGTTGCACACGATTGCAACTTGGCTTGCAAATACTGCTTTGCCGGTAAGGGTGAATATGACGGTCCAAAAGGTTTGATGAGCCTTGAAACAGGTAAAAGAGCACTTGATTTTTTGATTGAGCAATCAGGTACAAGGCGTAACCTTGAAGTTGACTTTTTCGGCGGTGAACCGTTACTTAATTGGGAAGTTTGCAAGGAACTTGTGAAATACGGAAGAGAGCAGGAAAAGAAGTATAACAAAAATTTCAGATTTACACTTACTACAAACGGACTTTTAATCAATGATGATGTAATCAACTTTTGCAATAAAGAAATGGGAAATGTTGTACTTTCACTTGACGGAAGAAAGAGTACAAATGACCTTATGAGAGTATCGAGAAACGGTAAAGGCTCGTATGACTTGATTGTTGACAAGTTCAAGAAATTTGCCGACTCACGAAATCAAAAAGATTATTATATGCGCGGCACATATACAAGAAACAATCTTGACTTTGCAAAAGATATTATACATATGGCAGATTTAGGATTTAAGGAACTTTCAATTGAACCTGTTGTATCAGACCCAAAAGAAGCATATGCTTTAAAAGAAGAAGATTTACCGATTTTAAAGGAACAATATCAGATTTTAGCTGATGAAATGCTAAAAAGATACAGAAACGGTAAAGGCTTTACTTTCTATCACTATATGATTGACCTTGATGCAGGGCCTTGCATTGTAAAAAGAGTATCGGGCTGTGGCGTAGGCACAGAATATATGGCTGTCACACCAAGCGGCGAACTTTACCCTTGCCACCAATTTGTAGGCGATGAAAAGTTTCAGCTCGGCGATATATGGAAAGGTGTTACAAATAAAAAGGTGCTTGAGCAATTTGAAGAATGCAATGTATATTCACATAAGGAATGTAAAGATTGCTTTGCAAAATTGTACTGTTCAGGCGGATGTGCCGCTAACGCATACCATACAACGGGAAGTGTAAACGGTGTATACGACTTCGGCTGTGAACTTCACAGAAAGCGCATTGAATGCGCAATAATGCTGAAAGTTGCAGAGGCTGAAGAAGGTTTTAAAGTTGAATATTAAGCAAAACGGAGCTGTATGTCAACAGCTCCGTTTTTTAATCAATCAGAATATTTTTGCTTTTTAACATCAAGATGTGAAAGGCCGATATAATCAGGTAAACCATTTCTGTAAGGTACTTGCGGCACACCTTTAACAAGAGGTGAAAGATATTCAATCATTTTATTTGTAACATCATTACCCTGCTCGTTAATCCAACTTCTCGGTACAAGCTTTTCGTTATTGGCAACCACGCTTACCTGTTCTGTATAATAATCGACAGTGTATGGCAAATCGCTGATTCTGCGAAGAGTGGAAAATACACCGGTTTTGCCGTCAAGTGCTGCTTTTACAGCTACCACACCTAAATTATACGCTTCGGTAACATCAGTCATTGACGCTGTATGGCCGGCACTTCTTTGAAGTACGCTTGGTTCTAATGCACGAACCTTACAACCTATTCTTTCCTCAACAACAGATTTAAGGTATGCACCCGTACCGCTAAGCATAACATGGCCGAATTTATCTACTTTATCCCCTCTTGCACTGATATACTCCCCATTTTCATCTTTGATTCCTTCGCTGACTACAACTATAACGGAATTATATTCATCAAGCTTACCCTTAACATCATCAACAAACTTATCAACTGAAAAAGGAATTTCAGGAAGATAAATAAGGTGTGGTGCAACGCTGTCACCGTCACGGGCAAGAGCAGAAGCGGCAGTAAGCCAACCGGCATTTCTGCCCATTGCTTCAATAATATGAACACTTTTTATACTGTAAATACTTGTATCGTATGCTACATTTTTCACGGCAAGCGCAATATACTTTGCGGCAGAGCCAAATCCTGGCGAATGGTCAATTCCTACAAGGTCATTATCAATTGTTTTAGGAACGCCTACAATTTTAATATCAATATTATGACTTACGGTATATTTTGAAAGTTTATCAACAGTATCCATTGAATCATTACCGCCGATATAAAGAAAATAACCAATATTATATTTTTTAAACATATCTATAATTTGTGAATATGTTTCTTCATCATCGGTAAGCTTATATCTGCAAGAGCCAAGGAACATTGCCGGTGTTAAGCGAAGTCTGTTAATATCATAAGGCTTACCTTTAAAACGCTTGGTAAGGTTAATTATATTTTCTTCAAGAAAGCCCTGAATACCGTTTATCATACCGTAAACCGTTCCTATTTCTTCACAGGAAAATGCATATTCAATTGCACCTGCAAGGCTTGAATTTATTACTGATGTGGGCCCTCCTGACTGACCGATAATCATATTTTTGCTCATAAATTATTCTCCAATTTTATTATCATATATTTTAATGTTCCTATGAACATCTTTAACCGGTTTATTGACGCTTATAGGTTCAATTTTAACCGAATCTTTTTTTGAAAATATATTATTAAATATCTCAAGATTTCTGCACGGTCCGCTTTCATACCAATGATTACAATCACATGATATGTATATATCAGGCATATTTATATTTTTAAATTTATTATCAAATATTTTTGACGGCCTGTCGGTAGTGCAAAGTATTGCTCTTGTAGGAATAGCATTAAATGTGCAACCGCTGATTGTAAGTTCAGGGTTATAAGTAATATTTTCAAATACAAATTGATTAGGTCTAAGCGGCGGCAAAGCCTCTTTAAACTTCACTTTTACAGTTTTATTATCAATATCATCATCCGTACTTTCAACTGTATAAATATCTTTAAGTTCGGATAAATCAGACCTGCGGTAAATTTTAACCTCATCACCGGCAAAAAATGCTTTGTACCCACCCTGCTGATGATGTACGAATTCAAGTTCTGCGGTATTGGTATCAATAATTTTTTTAAGTCTTAAAAAAGCACCGTGAACATTTATTGCATCATCATGAGAATGCTCAAAATATGAATTAGTAATATTCACATAACCTTTGCAACCGCAAATATGTATACAATCGGCGAAAGACGAAACATTATAGTTTTCTGCCGGAGTAAACGAAACATTATCAAAATTCAAATTTTCACACATTTGTGAAAGCCATCCAAAACCGTGCATATAATTTACAGTTATGTTTTGGCAATCAATATTTGAACACCTATCAAAAAACAAACCGCAGTTATCTCGAAGCGTGTTTCGTGACATTGCAACCACATCATCAAGCTTAAAGCTTGGTGAAATCAAATAGGAACATTCAACTTTATCTATATCGGTTCTTTTAATCTTTTTTGCAGTTTTAGTAGGTGAAAGCAAAGTTCTGAATACACTATTTCCCCTATGAATAACATTACAGGTACATTCCTCATTAGCTTTATAGGTGTAATAATTCTTTTTGGTAAATGGGCTTTGCTCAAAAAACACAAGCTTATTATTTTCAATATAAAAAAGGCTTTTAGGTGGTATTTTATAAGTGATTTTATTAAGCGACTTTTTTATAACTTTCATTTCAAAATTGGTCGGTGAATTATACCTGACGGTAAAATTTTTCAGCTTAATATTATCACAATTAAACATTGCAAAAGCGCACATATCACCGTGAATAACAAAAGTTGAATTGCAACCGTCTATTATAATATCTTTTTTATCATCAATTTCAATCGCAAAATACTTATCAGGTGATTTAAAAGAATCCGTATTAGTCATGTGGCAAACCTTATGTGTGCTGAAATCTTTATAAAAATGATACTCCCCTGTCGGAAAAACAAGAGTATCACCGTTCTCAATATTTCTGAGTGCTTCAATCACACCAATTGAAGCGTTACCGCTTGCACAATAGTCTGTAACATTTATATTCATAACAATCACCTAATGTATTATACATATTTTCAGATAAATAATCAACAATAGTTTTTATTTTAACGAAAAGAGTCTATTATTATAATAATAAATATAAAAATAATAATATCCAATTGACAATCTTTTATAAATATTGTAACATAAATAAAAGTTATATACAATATAGCTTATTTGTTTAAAAAACTAATTCAATTTTAATTTAAGAGGTAACAAATTGAATAATTGGAGAGAAATTTACCAAAGCAAATTAACAACAGCAAATGAAGCAATAAAATTTATTCACGACGGTGACAAGGTAGTAACCGGTTTTGGTTGCGGTGAACCTTTTGGCATCGAGCGTGCGCTTGTGGAAAGCTACGAGAATTATCATGATGTTGAAATAATAAGTATGTTAACATTGGGTGATTCACCATGGTGTAGGCCTGAAATGAAAGGTCATTTTAAATTAAATTGCCTTTTCGCTTCACAAAGTAACCGCAAAGCAATTTCTTTAGGCGTAAGTGAATTTACAACATCACATTTCTACGAAATACCTGATTTAATAAAAAATTACATTTGCCCAAAAGTTGCTATTGTAATGGTATCACCGCCTGATGAACACGGATATGTTTCTTTTGGTACAACGGTTGATTACACGCGTGGAACTGCCGATTACTGCGACATAATAATTGCCCAAGTAAATAAATATATGCCAAGAACATTTGGCAACAGTTTTATGCATGTTAGAGATTTCACCTGTTTTGTTGAGTGCAATGAGCCGTTACCGGAAGTAAAATCAGTTGATATATCTGAAACAGAAATGGAAATCGGAAAATACTGTGCATCACTTATTAAAGACGGCGACTGCTTACAACTTGGCATAGGCGGTATTCCCAACGCAGTATGCGCACAACTATGGGATAAAAAAGATTTAGGATTGCACAGCGAGCTTGTCGGCGACGGAGTTGTAGATTTACTCGAAGCCGGTATAATCAATAATAAAAAGAAAAACAAAAATCCATTCAGAACTATATTGGGTGCGGCATTCGGCTCGGAAAAGCTGAACAATTACATAAATAATAATCCTTCAGTTGAGCTTCACCCTATAAATTATGTTAACAATCCATCAATCATTGCTCAAAATGATAATATGGTTTCAATAAATTCGTGCCTGCAAATTGACCTTTTAGGCCAGGTAGTTTCCGATACAGTAGGGCTTAACCAATACTCTGCTGTCGGCGGGCAGGTTGACTTTGTAAGGGGTGCTACCATGAGCAAAGGCGGGCGTTCAATAATTGCTATGCCCTCCACTGCTAAAAAAGGTTTGATATCACGAATAGTACCGCTTATCACCGAGGGTAGTGCAGTAACAACGCCGCGAAATGATGTTAACTATGTTGTTACCGAATATGGCATTGCACAATTAAAAGGCAAAACGCTGAAAGAGAGGGCCAAGGCTCTTATTAGAATAGCTCATCCAAAATTCAGGCCACATTTGATTTTGGAATACAAAAAGCGATATAATGAAGAACCTTTTACAAGTGAGGAAATGCAAACACAATTTAAAGATTATTTAAGTGAAACTAAAGAGTCGATAAAAGATGGTGTTGCATCACTCATTTCGAAAATTAAAGAATAACTAGGAGAAGCAAATGGCAAAAGTTAAAGAAGAACATTTCGGCATTGCAAGAAAAATCGTATCAAATATGACATCGGAAAGCTGGGAAACAATTCCGCACGCTACTTTGACATACGAAGCAGATGTTACAGAACTTTTTAAGGAGTGTAAAAAGTTAAATGAAGGCGTAACAGATAAGAGCAAAAAAATTACTATTAACACAGTTATGCTTAAAATTATCTGTGAAGGCTTAAAAGCTGCCCCGAAAATGAACACGCATCTTAAATTTAACAGAAAACTCGTCAGAGGTAAACTCATTTACTTTGACCATATTGATATTTCAATGCCGATGATTTTACCATCAGGTGAAATGATGACTGTAAATATGCACGATATGGGAAATAAAACCCTCACCCAAATGACAGAGGCAATCAATAACACTTCAATGAGGGCTAAAGGTTCAGATATGAACGAAGTTATGTATGAAGTATCACTTGATAACACATTAACAGGGCTCAAACAAGGTAAAGTGTTACAAACCATTCGCAGACTTATAGGTTCAAAAACAGGTAAGCATAAGGTAAAGACACTTTCAGGTCAGGCTAAAAAGGATTATTATTCAATCCCTATAACCAAGCGTTTAACAAAGCACGATATTGAGCAAGGTACAACAACAATTTCAAATCTCGGTTCAGTTTACCGTGAGCAAAAGGGCTTATGCGCTCTTCTTGAAATCATACCTCCGCAAACAACTGCCTTTGCAATTAACGCGGCACAAAAAAAGCCAATTGTTGTAACAGATGAAAACGGAAATGACAAAATTGAAATTCGACTTGTTTTACCTATTACAATTGCAATAGACCACAGGGCGCTTGACTATGGCGATGTAGTTCCGTTTATGAGAAAACTTGACGAAATATTTGATAACCCTGCAATAATTCAGAGCTGGAAATAATTAGATATAATATTAACCGGTAGACTTTACCAAAAAAGAGCTGTTTCGTTTGAAACAGCTCTTTTTTGGTGCGGGTAACAGGACTTGAACCTGCACGGTCGCCCACAAGATCCTAAATCTTGCGTGTCTGCCAATTCCACCATACCCGCGTATTTAAGTCTTGCATATAGTAACATAAAGAATAAATATTTTCAATACCTTTTTGTCGTTTTTTAATTTTTTCATAATATATAATACGGTTGTTAAACCGAATATATGAAAGGAATTGATATTTATGAGTTGCAATAACAGAAACATCAGAAATATAGACACAAGCATATACACCCAAACAAGCAGTTGCTGCCAAGACGATTGCAAAGTAAGAATCGTAGAGCGCATAGTACCTTATTATGTTTGCCCTCCTCGTCCGCAGCCTCCTTTTCCGCCTACTCCGCCATTCCCGCCTGGACCTGAAGTGCCGATAGTTGCACCAACCACATCATATGCACAATTCATCAATAATTCAGCCACCGGAGCAACATTTGCTGCCGGTGAAAACATTGCATTTCCAATCGAGCAATTAAACACCGATAAAGCTGATATAATTAACAATAACGGTGTAATCACACTTTCAGGCGGTAGAAACGGAAAAGCATATCTTATCAGTTACCAAGTTACAGGTACAAATAATGCTGCTACTATCGGAATTGCCATAAACGGTTCGGTAGACACCAACACACAAAATGTATTAAACGGTGACACAGCAACCGCACAAGGAAAATATATTGTTTATGTGCCGGCAAATACAACATCAACCGTTTCTGTAAGAGTTGTTTCGGGAACCATAACAGGTGCATCTCCTACTGTCGGAACAAATCTGTCTGTTATCAGAATAGCTTGATTTTTAATAGGTATGGTTAATCCATACCTTACATAAAATCATTTGGCTTTAACAATGTGGCGGTATGCGTTATAGCTAATCGGTTGAACTGAAATATCATTATCAATGTTATAAAATTCCTTATACCTGTTTTCCCAAATACCATACCACCTAAACAATCGCGGTGTAGTTCCCTCTGTATAAGATTCAAGTTCTTTTGGAAAATGCGGAAGATATACAGTTTTATTTCCACTTTCAATTTGCGAAATGATAAAACTGTTTCTTTCATCTTCAAAGTGCTTTATTTGTGTATATTTAACAGCATAAAATATGCAACTTGCACACAATGCAATAATAACTAAAACATAAAGACCTTTAATCACATTTTTGTCATGTACAAAGTTATGAATAATAAACATTAACAATTCACAGCTATATATTATCATCATAACATATGCCGAATAAAAGCATCTGCCGGTTACGGGTGTAACAATGAGCAGAGGTGTAACATTCACGCATACAGCGAATACCGGGACAAGCATTTTGAACATCTTATTTTTATCTTTAACAGCAAATAAAGGAATTAAAGCTAAATTACATACAAATAAGATTTCTGCAATAAATCTTATGGCGATAACCAAAGGCAAAGAAAATATTTCTTTAGAAAACACATTAAATTCTTTTAACAAAACAAGAAGCGAAATACAAACATTAAATGTAGCTAAAGAAAAAAGGAAGCATCTTTTCTTTTTATTTTTAACATTTAAAATTATTACAAACAGCAAAAAAGAAATAATGATATTTAATATAACATTACTTTCAATAAACCTTGAACATACCGTATCAATACTTTTTAAAATCCAAGTAAAATTATCACTACTATCCCCTGCCATACTTCTATATGAGTCTTTGCCGGATGATATAATACCGTAAGCCGAATTGGAAAACATTATTACAAAGCCAATAACATTTCCCAAAAAATTTGAAATATGAACTGCAAATACACTTTTAAACTTAATATATGAATAAATAATTATTGCTAAAGATAAAGTAATATTTAAAATGGTATTATGCTCCATAAAAAGATTTCCGCAAATACCGATTGCAAAAGAAAAAGGAATTAAGATTTTACTGTATACAGGCTTGTCCTGCGAAAATATGTTTTTAACTATATTAAGATAAAGTAAAATAGCTATAACCGGCGGAATATAATTTGCCAAACCTGAAGCCCAAGCCATAGTTTGCCTAAACACATTTGCCGGCATAAAAAACAGCAACAGCAAAGGAAACAGAAAATATAAAAACCTATCCTTGCCAATATATTCATAAATTAACAAAACGACTGCAAACGAAATAACCGCCATTCCTATTGTTTTAAAAAACGCATTTTTAGTTAAGAATAATATCAGCAGATTTCCGAGATACCGTCCGTTATATCCTGCAAAATGCGACGCAAGCCTTTCCATTCCGACACTTGTACCCCAAGCCCAATCATCACTGCCGAAAGGGATTGTAGACATAATATATATAAAGAAAAGAAATGCGCCAAAAATGATAGTCAGCTTATAGCCTTTTTTCTTTGTCATAATATCACCTTACTTTTTCCAAGGCAAGATATTAACACGGAAAAGCTAAAAATCAAGCAGAAAAAAGTAAATAAATTATTAAATTTTAAAAAAGCAGACATTTTGGAAAAATACCAAAAGTCTGCTTTTAAATTAGTTATTTCTATCATTTATGCTTTGTGAAATAGCTGTAAAAAGTGATAAATCTTTATGGTTTAAATCATCACACGCATATCTAAACACCATTACACCGCCGATATTATAATCAATTGCAAGTGCTGTTTTATCATAAACAAGTTGAAATGAATTGAAATATACATCATTACCATCTATTTCAGTTTTATTTGAATACTTTCCGAGTACATCGGAATAATCGCTGTAATCGTACCAAAATTCGCCTTTATCAACGGGTCTGCCGTAAAACGGAATGCCCAAATCAAGCACTTTACTGTCAAACCCGGCATCGATAAACTTTTGAATACCTTTTTGTGCAGTATCAAATGATGAATGGTCACCGCTGTCATCAAATAAATCATATTCCATCATTTCAACCATATCAACACACTGTATAGCATCTTTACTTAGTCCAATATCCCAATCCGCCATTGCCAAGCCGATTTTTTTATCACCCAATTCAGAATCAAGACTTACAATAAAATCACTAAAAGCTTTCCAATACTTAGCTTTTATAGGATATTCATAATCAAAAAATACACCATCCAAATTATAATCTTCAAGTAAGTCTGAAATTTTTGAAGTCAAAGTACTGTTTTCAAATGCCTTGGTATGCTTTTGGGCTTTGTTTTCCATTTGTGATTTCCAATCATCAATACCATCGTCGGCATTCGGACCTAAAATATTAACATATATATTAACATCTCTGTCACCGATAACCGTCTTTAAGTTTTTAAGCGCAGTTTTAAGCATTTTTCTGCCGGAAATATCTTCACTATCATTATACTGAAGTTCGCCGTCTGTATTAAAATTAACACAAGAGAAAAGTATGACATCGGTAATCGTATCAAATGTATAAGATTTTAAATCATCAATGTTTTGAATTTCATCTGCAACAATATATGAAGTTACCCTGAAATCATCAAAAGGTTCATTATCATTTTCATAAACAGATATTGATTTTACATTTGATTTGCCGCTCTCTATCTCTATACTAAGCGAAGATGTTTTTACAGGTGCAAAAGCACAATATTTATATGTACTGTTATTATTCTGCTGATAAATAAGATTATCACCGTCAAATATTTTAATCGGTGCTGACATAGGCTTTTTAAGGTTAACTACAATATTATTAACCGTATGCTCATCAAAAGATACAACAACCTTATCTTCACTGTTCCATTTGATTTCAGTATCTTCAATCAATCCGTCGATTTTTGTGGCAAGTTGATTGCTTTCCTTTGACTGTGCACTGCACGCACAAAGAAAAGCAAATAAAAGCACTAAAAGTAATGATAATATTTTTTTCATAATCTTACCTCTTCTTCTTTTCCGGTGCAATGGCAATTGTTGCACTCCACACGCCTGAGGCACCGTAAATATTCAGCATTTTTGCACACTCATTTAAAGTCGAACCTGTTGTTTTCAAATCATCAATAAGCAGTATATTTTTGCCTTTAACAATTTCTTTATCTTTAACATCAAATGCACCGTAAACATTTACTTTTCTTTCACGGGCAGATAATGATTTTTGAGATTTTGTTTTACGCACTTTTATAAGCAAATCCTCTAATTCAATGTTAAGAATATCGGAAATTTCTTTTGCAAGCAGATACGACTGATTATAATCTCTTTTTCTAAAATCTTTTTTAGTCATAGGAACATATGTAATCATATCAAAATCAACATTATAACTTTTACTGATACATTCTGCCATATCCTTTGCATAGCGTTTTGAAAGAAAAGGCATATACGAACTCTTAAAATGATTTATTCCCCTTTTAAGATTTTCATCATAAATATAAGGCGCTACTATCTGCTTATATTCATTTTTATGCTTATCGCAGGTGCAACTTTTCTTGTTTAGTCCGCAGCTGATACAATACGGCGGTTCGTTTTTCTCGGCAGTTTTACAATTATCGCAAACCTTTTTATCAAACTCAATCACTTCACCGCAAAGTTCACATCTCTTGGTAAAAAGCGAATTGAATATTTTATCAATTACAATTTTTAAATCTTCAATCATACTGTTACATAAGGCTCAATTTTAGCAAAAGTTGCATCGCCGATACCTTTTATATCCTTTAATTGTGACACACTTGTGTATCCGCCAAGGTAATCACGATAATCCAATATTGCCTGCGCCCTTGTTTCACCGATACCGTCAATAGTAGTCAATTCTTCAAGCGAACAGGAATTTAGGTTTATTGGATATTCCACATTAGTTGAAAGAACACTTTGCTGTGACTGTGTTTCGTTAATAATCGTAGTTTTATCAACAACTGAATTTTGCTTTTGAAAAGCAGTCGAATTATCATCGGTTGAGCTAATTGATGAAGCAGCCGATGTAACAGTCAAACTGCTGTAATCTTCTAATTCAATGTTATTGACTTTAGGCAATTTAAATGCGTAAATAACCAGAACTATTGAAACAACAATAAGCCCGATACCGATAATTATTGACGCTTGTCTGTGTGATGAATTCATTTTCTTTTGCCCTTACCTGACATAGAATATTTTTTATTTTTATTAAAGTTTCTGTTCTGATTTCTGCCGTTTTGATTAACTGAATGTGACTGTTTTACAGGCTTGATTAAACATTTATTGTCATATCCTATTAAATCATATCTTTTAGCTTTTCTTAACGCTTCTTCAACAAGCCTTTGATTTTTAGGATTAAAGTATTGAAGTAATGCCCTTTGAAGTGCTTTATCATGTTCGCTTTTTGCAACATATACGCTTTCCATAGTATATGGGTCAAGTTCCGTATAAAACATACAGGTTGAAATTGTACCCGGAGTCGGATAAAAATCCTGCACCTGCTCCGGCCTGATATGATTTTTCTTTAAAAACAATGCAAGCTCAATTGCATCATCAAGTGTTGAACCCGGATGTGATGACATAAGATATGGAACAAGATATTGCTCTTTATTTATTTCTCCGGTATATTCAAAATACCTGCGCGAAAACTTGATATAAGCTTCAATATGTGGCTTTCCCATCTTATCAAGTACAGATGCACTGCAATGCTCCGGCGCAACTTTCAATTGGCCTGAAACATGATGTTCAACTAACTCTTTAAAAAATGTATCGTCTTTATCTTCAAGCAAATAATCATACCTGATACCACTTCTTATAAACACTTTTTTAACTTTTGGAAGTGAGCGAACTTGGCGCAAAATATCAAGATACTCACTGTGGTCAACACTTAAATTTTTGCAAGGTTTTGGCGCAAGGCACTTTTTTCCCTTGCAAAGCCCGTGTTTCTCCTGAAAAGTGCAAGATGGTTTTCTGAAATTTGCGGTAGGCCCACCTACATCGTGTATGTAGCCTTTAAATCCAGGCATATGAGTAAGTTTTTCAGCTTCGGCAATAATACTTTTTTTAGAGCGTGATGTAACATATCTTCCTTGGTGAAATGCAATTGAGCAAAAATTACAAGCACCAAAACATCCGCGGTTATGAGTGATTGAAAACTCAACTTCCTTTATTCCCGGAACTCCGCCGAGTTTTTCATAAGACGGGTGATATGCCCTTGCATATGGCAATGAATATACTTTATCAAGTTCACTTTGCGTAAGCGGCGGCATTGGCTTATTTTGAACAAGCATAATTTTGCCGTGCTTTTGTTTAATGAGTCTGCCGCGAATATGGTCTTGCTCATCCTGCTCTATTCTGCAAGATTTAGCGTATTCTTTTTTACTGTTAACCACATTATCAAAGCTTGGCACTTCAACACCGTCATATGGTGTTTCATTATTCGGGCAAATATAGCATGTACCTAAAATATCGCGCATATCAGCAATATTTTCGCCGCTGTCAAGTCTTTTAGCAATTTCAACGGTTTGCTTTTCGCCCATACCGAAAGTAAGTAAATCAGCTTTTGAATCAATAAGAATACTCGGTCTGATAGAATCATCCCAATAATCATAATGAGCAAAACGGCGGAGTGACGCTTCAAGTCCGCCAATAATAACCGGGCAATCGGGGTAAATCCTCTTAATAATATTTGAATAAACAATAACTGCCCTATCAGGCCTTTTGCCTGCAACACCACCGGCAGTATAAGCATCATCGTGCCTTAATCTTTTGGCCGCAGTATAATGTGCCACCATAGAATCAATATTACCGCTTGTAACCATAAAGGCCAAACGCGGGCGGCCAAACTGTGTAAAATCACCGTCATTTTTCCAATTAGGTTGGCTTAATACCGCAACTCTGTACCCTTTATTTTCAAGAAGTCTTGTAAGAATCGCTACACCAAAAGACGGATGGTCAACATAGCTGTCACCTGTAACAAAAACAAAATCAACATCCTGCCAACCGCGTTCAAGCATTTCTTTTTTATTTATAGGTAGAAAATCGTTCATATATCTCCTCAAACATTATACATCTGTACAAATCATATTTCAAGACTACACTCAGTCTAAATCATCATAGTTTTCAGAAACAATTCCGTCATCAAGGGTATCTTCATTGTCAAATGACATCTGTTCTGTATTTTCAGCAGTAAAAGGCTGACTTGATGAATACGCCTGCATTTCAAGCCATTGCTGGCGATTGATAAGTATTTCCCTGCCCTTTGAACCATTTGCAGGGCCGATAATACCTTTATCTTCAAGTTGATCAATAATTTTAGCACCGCGCGCATAACCTACTGAAAGTTTACGCTGTAAAAACGAAGTTGAAGCGGTACCTGTTTCAAGTACAATATCAACTGCTTTATCAAACAGAACATCAAGTTGTTCACCGTCACCGTCATCTTCAAACGGTGATGACTTTTTATCTTGAACTGCTTTAGCCTCAATTTCCTTGGCAATTTCTTCATCATATTGGCTTTCGCCCTGATTTTTAACAAAATCACAGAGTGCTTCAACTTCTTCATCAGAAATAAAGCAACCTTGAACACGAACAGGCTTTGAAGCACCGATAGGATTATAGAGCATATCGCCGTGACCTAAAAGCTTTTCAGCACCTGAAGCGTCAAGTATTGTACGCGAGTCAATTTGCGAAGAAACAGTAAGTGCAATACGCGATGAAATATTTGCTTTAATAAGACCTGTGATTACATCAACTGAAGGCCTTTGCGTTGCAATAACAAGGTGCATACCGACTGCACGCGCCATTTGTGCAAGACGGCATACTGAATCTTCAACTTCTTTAGGTGCTGCCATCATCAAATCGGCAAATTCATCAATAAAAATGCAGATTTTAGGCATTATTTCCATATCTTCGTGCTTTTGAACATATTTATTGTATCCTTCAATATCACGCACACCGATTTGCGAAAGCTTTTGATAACGCTGAAGCATTTCACTTACAGCCCAGCCAAGCGCACCAGCAGCTTTCCTCGGGTCAGTTACAACAGGGACAAGAAGATGCGGAATATTTGCATATTTTGAAAATTCAACTTGCTTAGGGTCTATCATTAAAAACTTAACTTCGTCAGGCTTTGCACGGTAAAGGATAGAAGCGATAATTGAATTCATACATACAGATTTACCCGAACCTGTTGTACCTGCAACAAGTAAATGCGGCATTTTTGCAATATCACAATAAACGCAGTTACCGGCAATATCTTTACCTATACCTGCCGAAAGAAGTGAGCGCTGCTCGTTAAATTCAGGGGTGTCAATAAGTTCACGCATTGATACTGTGTTTTTAACAGTATTCGGCACTTCAATACCTACCGCAGCTTTGCCCGGAATAGGAGCTTCGATTCTAACATGGGTAGCAGCAAGATTAAGCGCAATATCATCAGCAAGATTTGTTATTTTAGAAATGCGCACACCTGCTGCCGGTTTAAGCTCATATCGTGTAACGGTAGGACCGCGTGAAATATCTGTTATAGTTGCATTTACATTAAATGAGCGAAGTGTTTCTATAAGCCTTTGAGCATTTTCTTTTAACTCGCCGCTTATATCGGCAGTTGATTTTTTAGTTGGCTGACTTAAAAGTTCAACAGAAGGAAGCTTATAATCACTTACACCTGATTCCATTGCTTCTTTAGAAACAGTAAAATCTTCGCTCTTTTCTGGATTTTTTTCTTTTGGTTTATCCTCTGAAGCGTCTTTAACTATTTCATCAATTGATTTCGGCTTCTTTTCTTCCTTTTTAGGTGTGGCGTTTTTAAGAAGTTCGATATTAGAATTTTCTCTGTTTATTTCATCAATTATCTCTTTAGGGACTTTAGTCATTTCCTCATCGTGAGAAATTTCTTTTTTCTTTTTGGATTTCGGCTTCTTTTCTTCATCCGGCGCTTCAATATCAAGCGGAACATCAATGTTTTCCTTACTCATCCTGCGCCTTTCAATTCTTTCTTCAATAACAGGAGCAACTTTATCATATGTAGCTTTAGCCGGTTTTACCGTGCCTGCTAAAAACTGAAAAATTGTAAGCCCTGTAATAAGGAGCAAATCAACAATAAACAGAACGACGCTTATAATAATCGCCGGTGCTTTGCCGAGTGTAAGAAGCAACCAGCCAAACACACCGCCAATAAAACCGCCGTTAAATTCATAACTTGCTGACTGATAGCAATTTATTACAGTTTCTTTAAATGAATCACCTGTTGTATTTTTTACAACATGAATAAATGTTGCCAAAATAAAAACCATTACAAAGGCTTCTATTATCTTTGCAGTATATCCGTATACTTCATCACCTTTAGCTGAAAATATAACTGTAACAACAATTGTCAAAAGCGGCAATACTATACCTGCAAACATACCGAAGACACCGACATATACATTATGCATAACATTCCAAACACCGTTGCCTGATACAATAGCAAGGCAGAATAGGATAACCGATACCGCAACGCTTACAATTTCTGTAACGCGAATTGTATCGCCATAATTTGCAATACTTTTGCTGCCGGCAGAATTACGCTTGCCGGAACTTTGCTTTTTATTTGTAACTTTCTTATTAGTTTTTTTATTTGCCATAATTACCTCTATTATTTAATTACAAGTTGAAAAGCGCCTATTATCGCACTTATCACACCAATTGAAATATCATAATACGCTATATAGTTAAGCGCCTTTTTATTAACAATAAAAATAAACAGTTTAACTGCAAAAAATGAAATTGCTGCCGATACGATAATACCGATTAACGCAGAGAAAATATTTATCTTTGTTACAGCAATACACAGTTCAACAATACCCATTACAATAAGAGTCGGAACAGACATAGTAACTGCATAACGAATTGCGTATTTTTGGCTCATTCCAAGTAAAATACCAAATGCAAAAATCGCACCCATAAATGAACATCCGCCCGTCGGCAATGCAAGAAAAGCAATCAAACCGAGTATAATGGCATTTGCCCAATCAGGAAGCTTGTTTCTGCTGGAATTTATAAGCGTATTTGTTACAATAAGTAAAACACCTAAAAGAGCCATACATATTCCTTCGCCGAGTATAGTTTTGTTAAACGAGGTTCTGTGAAAGACCATATAGAAGTTTCCGTATTTTCCTGCCGGAATAGCATATATGATAAAAAACATAAATGAAAGTACGGTCATATACATAAAGTTTCTTCGCGGTGTGATATTTTTCAAATCAAGTTTTTTGTGAAAAATATCATCAAATGAGCCAAAAAAATTTTTGAATAAATTTACAAATAACTTGTAAAATGCAATAACAAGACCTATCGCAATACCGATATGTACAACGCCTGTAAGTTGAGAACAAGCGTTTGAAAACCTACCCGAAAAATTATGAAATATTACCGAATGTCCACTTTCAGATACGGGGAGCACCCAAGTCAGTGCCTGCCCTATTGCCTGAAAGATTGATGTTAAAATCCACATTATCAATTCCTCCAAATAGCCCAGCGTTATCCAAATGATAACCTGTTTTTATATAGCTGTACGGGTCACTGGAGCGTACAGCATTATTTTCACATATAGATTTGGGAGAATAAAACACATCAGCTTCATTTATAATAGTCCAAAGCATCTTATTTCTCCTCTATCATTTTATTTAAAAAATCAAGTGCATCACTTAATCCGCCGAGTTCATCAATCAAGCCGCAGTTAACAGCATCCTCCCCGTCAAGAACAGTTCCCACATCCATAACAAGTTCACCTGTTTTCATCATCAAATTTTTAAAACTATTCTTTTCAATTGACGAATTATTAACCACAAAATTAACAATTCTATCCTGCATTTTTTCAAAATATGATAATGTTTGCGGAACGCCTAATACAAGACCGTTCATCCTAACGGGATGCACAGTCATAGTGGCACTGGGTACAATAAAACTTTTTTTACAGCTTACCGCAAGCGGCACACCGATTGAATGCCCGCCGCCGAGTACCAATGATGCAGTCGGGGTTTTCATAGTTGAAAGAAGCTCAGCAATCGCCAGCCCTGCTTCAACATCACCGCCAACCGTATTTAAAATAATAAGCAAGCCTTCAATTTCTTTGCTTTCTTCAATAGCAACAAGTTGCGGAATTACATGCTCATATTTAGTAGTTTTATTTTGGCTCGGTAGAATATAATGCCCTTCAATCTGACCTATTATAGTCAAACAATGAATAAAATGACCATCTTTTGAAACGGTTATTGAGCCGGTTTCAAAATCACTTGAACCAGACGCGGTATCACTCGTTTCTTTTTCGTCATCATTTTGTTCATTTTCACATTTAGTATTTTCAAGCAAAATCAACACCTCAAATGTATTTTGCCCGAAACATCCCAATATAATAGGATATTTTATCACAAATTTAATGTTTTTTCAATATAAAATAGTTATTATAATAGTTAATATATTATTAAAAAGATTGTTACCCTTTTTTCATTGACAATGTTGTTCATTTGTAATAAAATATCTTTTGATAATTTTATTAACAATTAGGAGGACTTTTTAACAATGGGACTTACTATTGCGCAAAAGCTTATTAAGGCTCACCTTGTTGAAGGTGAAATGAAAGTCGGTACTGAAATTGGTTTAAGAATCGACCAAACCTTAACTCAGGACGCAACAGGTACAATGGCTTATCTTGAATTTGAAGCTATGGGTGTTGACAGAGTTAAAACCGAAAAATCTGTTGCATACATTGACCACAACACATTACAAACAGGATTTGAAAATGCCGATGACCACCGTTACATCCAATCTGTAACCAAAAAGCACGGTATTTATTTCAGCAGGCCGGGTAACGGTATTTGCCACCAGGTACACCTTGAAAGATTTGGTATTCCTGGCAAAACTCTTATCGGTTCTGACAGCCATACACCTACCGGCGGCGGTATCGGTATGCTTGCTATGGGTGCAGGCGGACTTGATGTTGCTGTTGCTATGGGCGGCGGCACATATTACATTCCAATGCCGAAAATGACAAGAATTAACCTTACAGGTTATCTTAAACCTTGGGTTTCAGCAAAAGATGTTATCCTTGAAGTTCTCAGAATCATGAGCGTTAAGGGTGGCGTAGGCAAAATAATTGAATACGGCGGCGAAGGTGTTAAAACACTTTCCGTTCCGGAAAGAGCTACTATCACAAATATGGGTGCGGAGCTTGGTGCTACAACATCAATCTTTCCTTCAGATGAAATCACTCTCGCTTTCCTTAAAGCGCAAGGCCGTGAAGATGATTGGACTGAAATTCTTCCTGATGATGACGCACAATATGATGAAGTAATTGATATAGACCTTTGCTCACTCACACCGATGGCAGCTTGCCCGCATATGCCGGATAATGTTAAAACAACAGATGAAATCGGCAAAATTAAAGTTGATCAGGTTGCTATCGGCTCTTGCACAAACTCATCATTTGTTGATATGATGAAAGTTGCTTCAATCCTCAAGGGTAAAACAATTGACCCTTCAGTTTCACTTTGCATTGCTCCGGGTTCAAAGCAGGTTCTTAATATGCTTGCTTTAAACGGTGCGCTTTCAGATATGATCAGTGCCGGCGCAAGAATTCTTGAATCAGCTTGCGGTCCTTGTATCGGTATGGGCCAATCACCTAATTCAGGCGGTGTATCACTTCGTACATTTAACAGAAACTTTGAAGGTCGTTCAGGAACTAAAGACGGTCAGATTTATCTTGTTTCGCCTGAAGTTGCCGCTGCATCTGCACTTACCGGTTATCTTACAGACCCAAGGCAACTCGGTGATGCACCTAAAATCTCAATGCCGGAACACTTTATTGTTAATGACAATATGATTGAACCACCTGCTTCACCGGAAGATGCAGACAAGGTTGAAGTTCTTAGAGGTCCTAACATTAAACCTTTCCCAAAAACAGAAAAGCTTCCTGAAGAAATCACTGCAAAGGCTGTACTTAAAGTCGGTGATAACATCACTACCGATCATATTATGCCTGCCGGTGCTAAAATTCTTCCTTATCGTTCAAACATTCCTCACCTTTCACAATACTGCTTTGCTGTATGTGATGAAACATTCCCTGAAAGAATTAAGGCTGAGGGCAAAGGCTTTATAATCGGCGGTGCAAACTATGGCCAAGGTTCATCAAGAGAGCATGCGGCACTCGTTCCTCTCTATCTTGGTGTTAAGGCTGTTATTACAAAGTCATTCGCAAGAATTCATGTTGCAAACCTTGTTAACGCAGGCATTTTGCCGTTCACATTTGTTAATGAAGAAGATTATGATAAGATTGACCAAATGGACGAGCTTTCACTTCCAAACATTAAAGATGCAATTGAAAACAACAAGCCTGTTGTACTTAAAAACATTACAAAGGGTGAAGAATATCAGCTTGATTCTTCTCACCTTTCAAGCAGACAAAGAGCTATGCTTGTTTGCGGCGGACTTCTTGATTACACTAGAGAAATAAACAAATAATATAACATATCGGAGGATATTATTATGGCAGACGATGCAAAAATCATTGACGAAGCTGTTGAAAAATTCCGTGCGCTTATGGAATCACAGCTTGCAAGAGCCAAAAAGATTAAAGAAGATAAAGAATTTACCGATTATGACGCACTTGATACCATTGTTATCGGTATCTGCGGCGGTGACGGTATCGGCCCTATCATTACTAAAGAAAGTGAAAGAGTACTTGCGTTTTTACTTAAAGACGAAGTTGCAAGCGGCAAAGTTAAGTTTAAAGAAATTGACGGTTTAACCATTGAAAACCGTGCAGCTTGCAACAAAGCAATTCCTGATGATGTACTTGCAGAGCTAAAAAAATGCCATGTTATTCTTAAAGGCCCTACAACAACACCGAGAGCCGGTGACCCATGGCCAAATGTTGAATCGGCTAATGTTGCTATGAGAAAAGAGCTTGATCTTTTTGCTAACATGAGACCTGTAAAAGTACCTGAAGAAGGCATTGACTGGACATTTTTCAGAGAAAATACCGAGGGTGGATACGCTATCGGTTCATACGGATTAAACATTACAGACGACCTTGCTGTTGACTTTACGGTAGCAACACAGGAAGGCTGTGAAAGAATTGCCCGCCTTGCATACGAATATGCAAAGAAGAATAACAAGGGCAAAGTTTCTATCATTACAAAAGCAAATATTATTAAAACAACTGATGGTAAATTCCTCAAGACAGCACAAAAAATCGGCGAGGAATATCCTGACATTGTAACAGACGACTGGTATGTTGATATTACAACAGCTAAACTTATTGACCCGGCAAGAAGAAAAGATTTCAAAGTATTTGTTCTTCCAAACCTTTATGGTGACATCATCACTGATGAAGCAGCCGAATTCCAAGGCGGTGTAGGTACAGCAGGTTCAGCTAATATAGGTAAAAAATATGCTATGTTTGAAGCTGTTCACGGTTCAGCACCTCGTATGATTAAAGAAGGCAGAGGTCAATATGCAGACCCTTGCTCAATGCTTCGTGCATCAGTAATGCTTCTTTCACACATTGGTTTCCAAAAGCAAGCAAATGCTCTTGAAGCTGCACTTGATAAATGTATGCTTGAAGAAAAGAAGCTTGTTGTTACCGGCAGAAGTGACGGTTGCACTTGCAGCGAATTCGGTGACTATGTAATGGAAACAATCACTGAAATGACAAAATAGTATATCTTTATTACAGAAATTCAGGAGAGGAATATTATGCAAAATAAAGATGATATATCTATATCCGTTATCAAAAGGCTTCCGAGATATTACAGATTCTTGCAATCACTTAAAGATAACGGAATAGTTAGAATCAGCTCAAAAGAACTTGCAGCAAGAATGGGACTTACCGCTTCACAAATAAGGCATGATTTCAACTGTTTCGGCGGATTTGGACAACAGGGTTACGGTTATAATGTACCGGAACTCCATGCCAAAATCGGTGAAATCCTTTGCGTAGACAAAGAAATTAAAACCATACTTATCGGCGCTGGTAACTTGGGTAAAGCTATCACAAACAAAATGTTTTCAAAAAACAGCGGTTTCAAGCTTATTGGTATTTTTGATAAAAACGAAGCCATCTGCGGCAATATGATTAAAGGTATTCCCGTAAGAAATATAAACTACCTTGAAAACTTTTGTATTGATAACGCCCCTACTTGCGCTGTAACCTGTATTCCGTCAACAGATATGGAAGAAATCACTGACTTACTTGTTAAAGTTGGAATTAAGAGCTTTTTGAACTTTACAAACTATGATATAGCCATGGCACATCCCGGTGTGATAGTTGAAAATGTACATCTTAGGGATAGTTTATTAACTCTTGGTTATCTCACAAATACTTCTCTCGACAAATCGGAGGAATAATATTGCAGTTAATCAGCACAAAAGATATTGCCGATGTAATTAAATATAACGATGAATCCGTAATTATTGTTGAGAAATTGCCACTTCCAAACGGCACACAGTATAAAGTTCAATATTCCGTTGTAAATTTTAAAACAAAGAGCATTGATGTTTTAACAAAGAATGCTTATTTACTGAAAAAGTTCGGCTCAAATTTTAACAGAATAAGCCAAATAATGCCTAACTTCGTACAATGCGATGCAGGAATATTATATGACAGGCGTGTACTTGCTGTTTTTCCAAACGGTGAAGCAGGTATATTCGACCGTGACGGCGAGCTTGAATGGAACGGTACATTTGAATATCACGACCAGCCGGTTAAACACCTGGCACTTGAGGGTAAGTATTTTTGGAGTGTTTGCCCTAATGAAAACTGTGTTATTAGATATTCAAGCCAAAATATGAGCGTCGATTTAAGAATAGGCGGCAAAGAAACCGACACATTTTTAAACCCAACTCATATAAGCCTTGAAGGTGACGACCTTTTTGTTTGCTGTGATAATAACAAGGTCAGAAAAATTAACGGAAATAATTATACTGTTTCAGACTATCTTAACTTTACAGATTCAATTAAGAATTATTTTAAATTCGGCGATTATGCCATTGCTGTAATGGCAAGCGGTACATATGTACTTGAAAATAATCAATAAAATAATAAAAAAACGGTTCTTGTATTTGATACAAGAACCGTTTTTATTATTCAACTTTACCTATTGACGGATAATATCTAAATTTTACTTTGCCGATTATCTTATCTTTTTTTACATATGTATTTTTCCAATACCGTGAATCTTTACTATTGTTTCTGTTATCCCCAAGCATAAAGTAACTATCCTCAGGCACTTCATACGGACCAAAATCGCCGTAAGGGGTACCGGTAGTAATAAAGCTGTCATCAAGCTGAATGGTTTTACCGTCAGTTTTAGTTACATACACAACTCCGTTTACTATCTGTACCGTTTCACCCGGCAGTCCGATTATACGCTTAACATAAATTTCCTTTTCATTATCAGGATAATGAAACAAAATAATATCATACCTTTCAGGGTCGTTATTATTATAAGCAAGGCGGCTTGCAATAATTCTATCCCCCTCCTGAATTGTGTTAAGCATTGAACCGGTTGGCACAACAGCGTTTGCAAAAACAAAAGTTCTCAGACATAAAGCTAATGCAACAGCAATAACAATTGGAATGCAAAAATCAATAATATCTTTTATGCCGCTTTTTTTGTTACTCATATTTGCTCTCCAAATTATAAATCAATTTCATCAACCATTTCGTGAATGATTTTTGCCGATTCAGCAAATTTATTTTTTTCCTCGTCATTAAGTTCGATTTCAAGTATTTCGCGAATACCGTTTCTGTTAACTACTGACGGAACGCCGATATATATTCCCTTTTCACCATACTCACCTTTAAGATAAGAAGATACGGTAAAAATTGAATTTTCATCAAATAATATAGCTCGTGTTAGCCTTGCAAGAACCATACCGATACCATAATATGTGGCTTTTTTAGCCTTAATTATTTCATAAGCAGATTCTTTAACATCAACGGCAATTTTCTGCATATCATCCATAAGAGCAGGTCTGTTTTTTCCAAACTCATTAAGCGGAATTACGGAAATTGAAGCATTGCTCCAAGGTACAAATTCGCTGTCACCATGCTCACCTATAACATAAGCGTGAACATTGCGTGGATTTATTTTAAAATAGTCACTCATCATATGACGAAGTCGTGCTGAATCAAGCGTTGTACCTGAACCGAGAACTCTGTTAGCAGGAAATCCTGAAAGTTCATATACAATTTGAGTCATTACATCAACCGGGTTTGATGCAACAAGAAATACACCGTTAAATCCGCTTGCGATAATAGGATTAACAATAGATTTAAAGACTTCATAATTTTTCTTTAAAAGGTCACGCCTTGTTTCACCTTCAAGTTGAGGCGCACCGGCACAAATGACTACCAAATCTGCATTTGAGCAGTCACTGTAATCACCGGAATAAATTGACATACTGCTTGGTGCAAACGGAAGACCATGAGATAAATCGGCAGCTTCGCCTCTTGCTCTGACTTTGTTAATATCAATTAAAACAAGTTCATCACAAATATTTTGATTAAGAAGAGCATAAGCAAAGCTCATTCCAACCATTCCCACACCGACAATTACAACTTTCTTTTCGTCATTAAGCATAAATATCACCTTTTCTTATTATATAAAAAAATCACAAAAAAATACTATTTATTTAAAGAAGAGCGGAAGCTTTTCAAGAAAGATAATATCATCTCTTTCACCTGCATCACCCTCGGCAAGAGGTGCACATGATGCAACAATATTTCCGCCGAATGCATTTACAAGGCCGATTACGGCTTTAAGACTCTCTCCTGTCGAAATAACATCATCAACAATAAGAACTCTTTTATCTTTAATCAAATCACCATCTTCATGACCGAGGAAAAGTGATTGTTCCTTTTGTGTAGTAAGGCTCGTTTCCTTAAATTCAATAGGATTGTCCATATATACCTTAACACCTTTTCTTGCAACTATGTACTTTTTGCCCGAAAGTCTGCTCATTTCATAAGCTAAAGGAATAGATTTTGCTTCAGGTGTTACGATATAATCAAACTCAGGAACTTTCCTCAAAAGTTCCCTTGCACAAGCTTCCGTAAGCTCAACATCACCGAAAAGTATAAATGCGGCAATATCGAGTGTATCAGAAACCGGAAATTTTTTTAATTGCCTTTCAAGGCCTGCAATTTTTAATGTGTAATATTGCTCGCTCATATGATTTTCTCTCCTAACTTCACACCGCCAACAAGGTGAAAATGAAGATGCATAACACTTTGGCCTGCGTCTTCGCCACAATTGTTAATAATTCTGTATGATTCAATACCCTGACTTTTTGCAATTTCAGGTATTTTTTCAAATATATGTGCAACATATTTGCTGTTATTTTTATCAACATCGTTTGCACATTCAATATGATATTTCGGTACAATAACAATATGAACCGGTGCAACAGGGTTAATATCCTTAAATGCAAGAATCATATCATCCTCATAAACTTTAGTTGAAGGAATTTTACCATCAATTATATCACAAAACAAACACATTTTTACACCTTCTTATTTAATCAATGATTTAACTGTATCTTCAACAGCAGAAATAGCTGAATCCAGTTTTGAAATATCTTTAGCACCTGCCATTGCTGAATCAGGACGGCCGCCACCGCCGCCGCCAGCCATTTTTGCAATTTCACGCACAAGGTCACCGGCTTTTACGCCTTTTGCAATTGCCTCTTTGCCGCAAACAGCAACAAGGTTTGCCTTTTCACCGTTAACGCCCGCAATAAGAGCAACTACATTATCACCTTTATTTTTAAGATCATCACCCATTGAACGAAGTGAGTCAGGAGTTGTACCCTCAATTTTTGCAATGTAAAGCTCAAGTCCGTCAACAATAATAGGTTTTGAGAACATATCAGCACTTTTAAGCTTTGTAATTTCAGCATTAAGAGCCTGAATTTCCTTTTCCATCTCTTTATTATCGCTAATTACAGCCTGCGTTCTCTCTTCAACCTCATTTTCACTTGTTTTAAGTATAGAGGCTACTGCTTTAACAGCCATTTCGTTAAGATTGAGATATGCAAGAGCTCCAAGTCCGGTATAAGCAGTAATTCTTCTTACACCTGCAGCAACAGAAGCTTCTGAAACGATTTTGAACATACCGATTTCGCCGCTGTTAGCAACATGAGTACCGCCGCAAAATTCGGTTGAGAAATCACCTGCTTTAACAACTCTTACTATATCACCGTACTTTTCACCAAAGAGCATCATAGCGCCCATTTTTTTAGCCTCTTCAATAGGCATTTCCTGCATAGTAACAGGTGAAGCAGAAAGTATAAATTTATTAACAAGCATTTCAACCTCGGCAATTTCCCGCGCTGTCATAGGGTTGAAATGGGTAAAGTCAAATCTAACTTCGGTTTCATTAACAAGCTGACCTGCTTGCTCAACATGAGTGCCAAGTACCTGACGAAGTGCAGCCTGAAGAAGATGAGCGGCAGTATGGTTACGCATAATTGACTTTCTTCTCTCGCCGTTAATACTTGCAAATACGCTGTCACCCACGCTGATAATTCCGCGTGAAACCTCACCCTTATGAAGATAAATTGTATCTGCATTTTTAGCAGTATCGGCAACGATAAATGCATTGTCCTCACCGTTTTTAATAACACCGCTATCACCAACCTGACCGCCCGATTGAGCGTAGAAAGGAGTTTTATCAAGCACAACAGTACCGCTTTCGCCTGCGCCGAGCATATCAACAAGTTCACCATCATTATTAACGATAGCTAAAATCTTTGCGTCGCAATCAAAATCGGTATATCCTACAAATTCAGTCTTATCAGCGTCAATCTTAACTGAATTGCCCTTCCAAGCGTCAGCACCTGCATCCTTACGAGCAGCACGGGCTGTCGCCTTTTGAGCAGCAAGAAGAGCATTAAATTTATCTTCGTCAACAGTGATACCCTTTTCTTCAAGAATATCTTTTGTTAAATCAAGCGGGAAGCCGTATGTGTCATTAAGTTTAAACGCATCCTCACCGGAAAAAACATTTCCGTCAAGCTTATTGATGTATTCATCAAGCATTGCAAGGCCGGCATCAATCGTTTTGCCAAATGAATCTTCCTCTGCGTGAATTACCTTAGTAATAAGCTCTGCCTTATCTGCAAGTTCAGGATAAGCTACATGATTTTCATGAATTACAGTATCGCAAACTTTATAAAGGAACGGTTCATTAACACCTAAAAGCCTGCCGTGGCGGCAAGCACGGCGAATAAGACGGCGAAGAACATAACCCCTACCGTTATTTGACGGGATAACACCATCACCAATCATAAATGTTGCTGAACGAATATGGTCGGTAATAATACGAAGTGAAACATCCTTCTTTTTATCTTCATGGTACTTAGCACCTGAAATATCGCTGATTTTTTTCATAATATTCTGAACTGTATCAACTTCAAAAATATTATCAACACCCTGCATAATGCAAGCAAGTCTTTCAAGTCCCATACCGGTATCAATATTTTTTTGTACAAGTTCGGTATAATTACCGTTACCGTCATTATTGAACTGACTGAATACATTATTCCAAAATTCAACAAATCTGTCACATTCACAGCCCGGGCCGCAATCAGGCAAACCGCAACCGTATTTTTCACCGCGGTCAAAATAAATTTCAGAACATGGGCCGCAAGGACCTGAACCGTGTTCCCAGAAATTATCAGCCTTGCCTAAACGGACAATATGTGACGGGTCAACACCGTTTTGTTTAGTCCAAATTTCAAAAGCTTCATCATCATTTTCATAAATTGTAACATAAAGCTTGTCAACCGGCATTTCAAGAACTTTAGTACAAAATTCCCAAGCCCAAGCAGTAGCTTCCTTTTTGAAATAATCACCAAATGAGAAGTTACCGAGCATTTCAAAAAATGTACCGTGACGGTCTGTTTTACCGACTTCCTCAATATCAGGAGTACGAATACATTTTTGGCATGTAGTTACACGGTTGCGAGGCGGTGTAACCTCACCTGTGAAATATTTTTTCATAGGTGCCATACCGGAATTTATTAAAAGCAAGCTGTTATCATTATTAGGGATAAGCGAAAAACTAGGAAGCCTTAAATGCCCCTTGCTTTCAAAGAAAGAAAGATATTTTTCTCTCAAATCGTTTAACGAAGTCCATTCCATAATATATTTACCTCAATTTTATTATATCTATTTAATCAAATTTAATAAAATAAATTTGTAATCATTAAAATCAAAATTCTCATAACAAAATTTCAAGGGCAACAAAGCCTTGTTGCCCCTAAATACTTATCCTTAGAGATTTTCAACGAGCTTAGTAAGCTCTTTAATTTCATCAACAGTAAAAGTGAGACCTTTGCTCATTTTTGAATGGTCAGGTGACCAATCGCGAACATCAATTTTTGGCTCACGACCGTTCCAAGAAATCATATTAACTTCTCTGGTCCATCCTCTTGCTGTTTCAGAAATTACACCGAGATGTTCAGTGATTTCATACTTGATTTCAGGCATTTCATTTCCTCCTTATTTATTTTATATTGATTATATAATTTTACTTTTTAAGATTTTCTACAATTTCTTTTGTATCACGGGCAATTGTAAGTTCTTCATCAGTAGCAAGAATAAATACTCTTACTTTATCTTCAGGGTCGGTAAGTTCTGCTTCAGCACCCTTTACTGTTGCCTGGTTAAGTGCTTCGTTAATATGTACGCCCATATAACCGAGATATGAGCAGATTTTAGAACGAAGCCAGAAACCGTTTTCGCCGATACCACCGGTGAACACGATAGCGTCAACACCGTTCATTGCAGCAATATATGAACCTACATATTTTGCAATTTCATAAGCCTGCATTTCGTGAGCAAGAATAGCTCTTTCATTGCCTGCATTTTGAGCGGCACAAATATCTCTGTCATCAGAAGAAACACCTGAAATTGCGTTTACGCCTGATTGCTTATTAAGGATATTATCCATTTCATCAGGAGTAAGGTTAAGCTTCTTCATAATGAATGTTACAACTGATGGGTCAACACCGCCTGAACGAGTACCCATCATAAAGCCGTCAAGAGGAGTAAAGCCCATTGATGTATCAATTACTTTACCGTGATCAACAGCAGCAATAGATGAACCGTTACCGAGGTGGCAGGTGATAATCTTAAGGTCTTCAATATCCTTACCCATTTTATCAGCAACTCTGTGTGATACGAATTTATGTGAAGTACCGTGGAAACCATAACGGCGAACCGCATACTTTTCATAATATTCATAAGGAACAGCGTACATATATGCCTTTGGCGGCATTGTGCTGTGAAATGATGTGTCAAATACAAATACCTGTGGAACATCAGGGCCTACAACTTTAAGGCAAGCTCTGTAGCCCATAAGGTGAGCAGGGTTATGAAGCGGAGCAAGAGGAGCAAGCTCTTCAACATCCTTTACAACCTTTTCTGTTACAAGTACACTCTTGGTATACCTGTCACCACCCTGAACGATTCTGTGGCCGATAGCATCAATTTCATCAAATGAATCAATAACTTTATGCTCGCCTTCGGAAAGGATGTACTTAACTTCATTAAAAGCAGCTACATGGTCTTTAAGTTCTTTATCATAAACAAACTTTTCATCGCCGACTTTTACGATAACATTTTCTTCACCGCCGTTAATTTTAAGGCCGATTCTTTCAATCGAACCTTTGCAAAGAACAGACTCGTCAGTCATATCAAGAAGCTGATATTTAAGTGAGGAGCTGCCGCAATTTATAACAAGAATTTTCAAAATATTGCCTCCACATATTGAATTTAATATAATAATTTAGTAATATAATAATATAAATTATATATTATTGTCAAGGACTAATAGTTATTTTTTTGATAAATTGGTGAATTTTTATGAATACAGGAATAATTTGTGAATTTAATCCCTTTCATTCGGGCCACAAGCATTTGATTGACAGCGTTAAAAATGACGGTGCGGTAATATGTGTAATGAGCGGAAATTATGTGCAACGCGGTGAATTTGCAATATATGACAAATTTAAAAGATGCGACGCAGCACTTGAAAACGGTGCCGACCTTGTGATTGAACTGCCTTGTGTATATTCCTTAATGTCAGCAGAAGGTTTTGCAAAAGCCGGAGTTACTTTGCTCGAAAGCACAAAGATAACAGACCGAATAGCATTCGGTGCCGAATGTGATAATATTGATTTATTAAAAAGTATTGCCCAAAAAGTGAACGAGAGCCAAGACTTAATAAAAGAAGAAATGAAAAAAGGAATTTCATATCCAAGCGCGCGAAAAAATGTTATAAAAAGTGGTTTGCTCGACACTCCTAACAATATTTTAGCTATTGAATATATCAGGCAAACAAAGTTACCGGTAAAAGCAATTAAGCGTATTGGCAAAGGACACGATACCGATGATGAACTTTACAGTGCTTCTGCTATCAGGCAAACATTAAAGAACGACGATATATGCTCATTATACAATTGTGAAAAAGCTGTGCTTGCCAAATTAAGAAGTATGAGCGTTGAAGATTTTGCTGAAATAGAAGATGTAACAGAAGGGCTTGAAAACAGAATATTTAACGCTGTGAGAGAAAGTACGGGAATCGACGAAATATACGAACACATAAAAACAAAAAGATACACCCTTTCAAGAATAAGGCGTATCATAATTAAAAGTTATTTAGGTATCACAAAAGAACACAGCAAGGATGTACCATACATTCGCATTTTAGGCTTTAACGATAAAGGTAAGGATTTGCTAAGCAAAATGAAAAAAAGCGCCGATTTGCCGATAATAAGCAAATACAGTGACATTAAGAAGCTTGATGATTTCGGCAAAAAGTTATTTGAACTTGAATGCAGATGCACAGACCTGTATAATTTAGGATACAAAAATCCCCTGCCCTGCGGCACAGAGCAGAGGAGTCAAATTATCATTAAAAATCAGTAAAAAGAGAATTACAATATTTATAAAATTCATTTTTATTCATAATCGAATTCAAATATGAAATCAAAGATGAGGTTGAAAGAAACTCCGGCAAGTCGAGAGATTTAAGGAGTTTCTTTTTATTTTGCTTTGCATTTGGCGTACCGCTTAACCCAAGTTCAAACATATCTATACTTGTAATCGGGTCATCATTTTGAACACGCATAACTTTAATATCGGCTTTTTCAAAAAGAGATAAAAGTATAGCGTCGTCTATTCCTTCGACACCGAGTTTGCCCTCTTTTGAAGCCTCTTTTTTTCGTTTTTCCTTACCGTAAATATCGGGAATATAAATATGTTTTATTTTTTCTTTAGGAATAGCAGACGAAAGATAATTTCTGATTTGAAAACCGCTGTGGTCTGAATCGGTAATTACAATTATACCGCGTTCATTTGCAAGGCGTTTAATAAAATCAAGCTTCTTTTTATCCTTATATACAGAAAAACCGTTTGTTTCAATAATTAAAGCATCAATCAAATTTGATAATTTGATTTTATCATATCTGCCCTCGACTATTACAGCTTCTTTTATTTTAAGCATATTTAACTCCTTTGGCTGTTAAAATCAGCTTAATTACAAGTTCTTCAAGAAGTAATTTTTTATCTATTGCGGTACTTTTAAGCTTAACATCTGTTTTTGAAATTTCATCAAGCGATGTTCTTAGCTGTTCAAGCGAAAGATTTGCACAATCCCTTGTAGCATTGCGAAGTGCAAATTCCCTGCCTCTGTAATTAAAATATTTTGCAACATCATCAAAACCAAGCCCTGCATTTTTAGCACATTTCACTCGGTACATATCAACATACACACCGCTTACTGCGGAAAGAATTATGATTGGCTCTTCTTTCATTTCAAAAAGGGTATTAAGCACATCATATGCCAAACTTGACTTTCCTGCAACAACATATTTTGATAAATCATAAATCCGTGCCTGAAGGCACTTTGTTGCCATATTATCAACTATATCTTTAGTTATTTCACCGCCGTTTGCATAATAAGCAAGTTTATCAAGTTCATTAAGCAAATTTTTCATATCGTTGCCTGAAACACTTATCAAATATTTTGCAACATTTATATCTAATAAAGCACCGCGTTTTTTAGCCCCGTTAACTAAAAGCTTTGCCACATCATTTTCGCTTCTTTTTTGAAGTTCCACACAATTTCCGGCTTTTTCAAATGCTTTGATAACTTTTTTGAATTTTGCACTTTTAACATCCGGATCAAGAGCATCAAACCAAAATACAAGCACGGTGGAGTCAGGTGCATCGCTCAAATATTCTTCAAGAAGTTTAATATCATTTGATGATTTTTCAATTGGATAATCTTTAACCAAAACAAAATTATATTCGCTCATCATAGGAAGCATCTGAGCGTCTTTTAAAATATCATCAAGTTCTGTATCCTTACCGTCAAAAGAATGGTAATTAAATGCTTCAAATGTTTTATCAACGATTTTGTTTTTTAATTCATTTGCATAGTATTCTTTCAAATAGCTTTCTTCCCCATAAAGAAGATATGCATTTTTAAAATCACCTGATTTTATTTCTTTTTTCAGCTGCATTTCATCAATCTTCGGCAAAATATCACTTCCTTATACCTATTACTGTATCGACATCATTATCATTTATATATTTACTCTTACGCAGGCAAGAAAAATAATCATCAACAATTACATACTTTTTATTTATAACAACATTTGAATTATTAACTTTGGCATAAACAACGCCTGACTGATATTGTACAGTAATACCCTCACATAAATCAATATTAAAATCACAATTATTATAAAATATTTTATTATTCATTGCCAAATTAGAAAGCTTATCGTTATCATAATCGCAATCAACAAATATAACGGTATCGCTTTTTGCTATTTGCAAGCATTCCCTAACTTCATAGTAATCGCTCGCATTATCTGCGCCGATTACAACAGCACCGCTCGGATTATAAATAACAACCGCATTGGCAGAAGATACATTAACATAAGTTTTGCCGATATTTTGAAACGCAGATAAGCTTGCTGTTAAAATAAATACCGACATTGTAACAGCAACAAGTGCTTTAACCTTAATTTTTCTGTTAAAGACTAATGATAAGCCGAGCAAAACGATTATTAAACAGTAAGACAGCAAGTAAAATTCATTACTTACATCTAATGTCAAAAATCCCAAATTAGATGCAAGTAAATCAGCAAAAGTAAGCATCAACTTTGCCGGAATATATGTAATAACAGCAGGAATAATGCAAATAAATTTACTAAACCCAAGCAAAGATATAAACAATGAACCTATCATAGTTAACTGTGCAAGAGGGATAAGTATAATATTTGCAAGATAAGACACAAAACTAATATTTGAAAAGAAAACCCAAACAGCAGGAAATGTTGTTATCATAATACTAAGCGTTAAAGTGAACGAATCATAAGCATAAAGCAAAAATTTATTTGCATTAACAGGTTTCAAATAACTATCAATCTTCGGCTTAATCGCAAGCATTCCCAAAACAGAAAGCACGCTCAAAACAGCACTTGTATCTGAAACTGCAAAAGGATTTATGCAAATAAGCGCAGTTGCAAGGCCTAAAGAATTGAGTGCATCGGCTTTTCGGTTAACCACCCTGGCGAAAAGAAGAATAAATATCATAATTGATGAACGAATAACCGAAACCGAAAAATCAGTTAACGCAACATAAAACAAAAGTACCAAAAGCGAAAGCAAAGTTCTGATATTTCTTTTAACACCGATGTTTTTCAAAAGCAAATAAAATCCCATACAAATAACGGCGGTATGCAAACCCGATACTGCCATAATATGAGTTGCACCGCAAGTTTTAAAATTTGAATATGCTTTATCAGAAAGCAAGGTTTTATTACCAGTCAACAAAGCATAACAAAGTGCGCCGGTATCATTTTTCAAATACAAAATTATTGAGTTTTTAATATATTGCCGAGCTTTAAGAACATAATAGTTTAGCGGTTTTTCATTATTATTTAATGCAATTGCGTATGATTCAAGTGACGCCGAAACATACCTTGAATCAGCATACGCACCGTAAGAACTAAAAGCATTGCTGTAAGATTTCTTATACTTAATTACACCTACAACATTTTCATAATAATCCGCATTTATTTTTCTGTCGCAATAAAGCTTTAGCTTTATATTTTGCGGTGCATTTTCCACATCAATATACTTTGTTTTTACCGTATATAAATATGTATCGTCTTTTACCTCAACATCATCCACAATTGTAAAAACTGTTCTTGCCTGACATCCGTCTAACATTTGCTGATTATTCACATTGGCATATCCTAAAATAAAAATAAGACAGGCAAGTAAAGTCGCACCGCAAACAAGTGGTGCAACTCTCGCCTGTCGAAGCTTTGTTATAAGCAGTGATACCGTAAACAGTACCACTGCCAAAACAAGCACATATTTAGCATAAATATAATCAATAATGTTTAAAAGCAATAAAGTTATTGCCATTGAAAATCCCACAAATGCCAGGGGCCTTTTCATATTATTAGTCCTTTCTGCCTATCGGAGTAATAACAAATGAATATTCCTGCTTTTGATTTTTAGGCATTGTGTAAGGTTCTCTTACAAAAGCCTGGCCGGGAAGATCACCGCCGACACCGAGTTGCCTATGGTCAATATTTACGGTAGTAATATCAGCATAAGGTATATCGTTAATATGCGTAGCTTTTTCCAAACCGTCAGTAGTGTAATGATAAGCAGAAAAGTTTATAGGGTTATCATAATAAGCATCAACCCTAATGCCAAAGCCTTCTTTATCAGTAAGCGTAAAGTATCTTACATCACATCTGTTTGATGATTCCTGCGGACGCATATAGCGATATTCAAAATCGGTTACGCTTGATTGATATAGGTCAATTTTTGAGCCAAGTTTTCTATCAATATAAGTAGGCTTAGGACCTCTGCCATACCAAGTGATATATTCCATTGAACTTTCCATTGTCATTTGGTAGCCGAATCGAAGCATTCTTTTAGTAGGTATTGCACTGTGGAATACATAAAGTTTTCCATCAGGATATACCTTGTAAGTTGCAACTGAATTTTTAAGGCCGGCTGTTGAAAAAGCAATATGAATTTCAACTACTTCACCGTTTTTCACAACTTCGGTTTTAACTGCTTTGGTATGATGCGTTGCACGCTGCCAAGCATAAAAAGGATGGAACTTTGCCCATTGCGGTGTAAAGTTAAGGAAATCAATATCATTATCTGTAAGTGCTCTGAAATAGTTTGGTTCAAGCGGAGCTTTAAGAAGTTCCTTTTCATCAATAACATAGCTTACAACCTTACCGTCGTCAACAACCACTTTCAAATTTTCACCGTTAACGGTAATTTTCTTTCCGCTAATATCAAAATCAAGCTTTTTATCACTTTTAATTTCTTTCGGCTTCGGCATTTCATTAAGAACGAACTGCTCAAAAGCAATCTCATAGTCAGCATCAAGCCCTAATGATTTTTTAGTAGTTTCAAAGAAAACAGTTAATATCAATTCTTTATCATCAGAAAGTTTTGATAAATCATAATCAATTTTAATTTCTTTTTCTTCAAGTGGTGCGCAGTCTATTTTACCGATTGTGCCATTTAAAACCTCTTTACCCTCTGCTTTAATTACCCATTTGCAATTAAAATCAGAAAGATTTGTAAACAGGAATTTATTTTTAATTGTAAATTCACCGTTTTTAATATCTTTTGCAATAATACCGATATTTTGATAACCGTGTTTTACTTCAACAATTTGCGGATGTGGATTTCTGTCCGCACCGATAATACCGTTTGCACAAAAATATACATTGCTGCCGGTCATAGCAGTGGTATTTGGAATATCAATCAACTTGTGCGGTTCTTTTCCCTGGAAATCAGTACCGTAAAGATAATTATCGTTTCCGTTTTCATCTTTAACATGCAAAGCTTGGTCAACAAAATCCCAAATAAAGCCGCCGCACATATTATCATACTTTTCAAAATCATCAATATATTCTTGGAAATTTCCGAGGGAATTTTCCATACTGTGCGCATATTCGCAAAGTACAACCGGTTTGCCCTCATACATTTCAGCTTTGATAGGCTTACTGTCGGCAGCAAGCTGATTTGCAATATTATCATAAAGTGAAATGGTAATCGGCTGCTTGTTACCGAGTTTTTCCATAATATCTTTTGTAGGATACATACGGGAAATAACATCGCTTTTTGTTAAATCAAAATCGCCTTCATAATGGAATTGGCGTGTATCATCAAGTTCAAGAGCACTCTTTTTCATTTCCATAAAGTTGCTTCCGTCACCTGCTTCATTACCGAGCGACCACATAAATATACACGGATTATTTCTGTCACGAAGCACCATTCTTTGCATACGGTCAACAACAGCCCCTGTCCAAACAGGATTTGAACCAGGCACACCCTTACGCCTTACACCGTGAGTTTCAACTTCACACTCATCCATTACATAAAATCCGTATTTATTGCACATATCATAAAAATAAGGGTCATCGGGATAATGTGAAGTACGAATTGAGTTAATATTATTTTGCTTCATAATATCAAGGTCTTGTGTATATCTGTATTTAGGTACAGCCCATCCGTAATCACAATCAAAATCGTGGCGATTAACACCTTTTATCATAAGGGGCATACCGTTAAAGTATATTTTTTCGCCCTTAATTTCAACTTTTTTAAAGCCAACTTTGTATGATTTTACGCAAATTACTTTTCCGTCAAGCTCAACGCTCATTACAAGAGTATAAAGATTAGGCGTTTCAGCAGACCATTTATCAGGCGATTTTACTGTTTTATTATAAGTGATTGTTTCCTTGCCACCTGAAAGTTCTTTTTCACTTGAGCCAAGTTCAATTTCTTCATTTTTTGAATCAATAAGCTTTGCTGAAACTTTAATTTTGCCTCTAATGTTATTGTAATTATTGAAATACATATTGAGGGTGACATTTGAATCATTATATGTATCATCAAAATCTGTTTTAAAATAGAAATCACGAAGGCAAACTTTAGGCTCTGCAAAAAGATAAACATCACGGTAAATACCACAAAGCCACCACATATCCTGATCTTCAAGATATGAACCGTCGGAAAAACGATAGAGTTTTGCAGTAATTACATTTTCACCCTTTTTAAGCACCTTTGTAATATCAAATTCGTGCGGTGCCATTGAGCCTTGCGAATAGCCTACAAATTCACCGTTTACATATACTTCAAGTGCGGATTTTGCAGCACCGAAGTGTAAAAATACTTCCCTGTTATCGAATACTTCGTCAAGAACAAAAGTTTTTCTGTAAAATCCTATTTCTTGCATATTGTGGTCAATTGACGGAATTTTACTTTTTGTTCGGCTGAAAGCTTTTGGAAAAGTACTTGCATAGTAATACGGAACAGAATATCCCTCCGTCTGCCAAACTGACGGAACATTTATTTCATCCCAATGTGAATCATCAAAAGACACAAGTTGAAAATTTTCAGGCTGATTTTTCAAACCTCTCTGCCAATAAAATTTCCATTTACCGTTAAGCGATTGCTTATATTTGCTTTCTTTACCGGAAAGGGCTTCGTTTTCGCTGTCATAAGGCATCATTATAGCATGACCGTCTTCCTTATTGATTTTGAAAATAGAAGGATCTTCCCATCTAAATTTTTCCATAATATTTACCCCTTATATAATATTATTGCTAAACGCAATGTTCTTGTATAACATATTACCTTAATATATAAAAAAAGTCAATTGAAATAAATTATTATAATATATACAAAAAAGAGGTATGATATAGACAAAAGAAAATTTTTTTGATATAATTAAACAATAAATTTGATAAACGGAGCTTATAAAAAATGATTGTCAGAGTAAACCAAGATAATATTGACGAATATGAGAATTTTATAAAGAAACATCCAAAGGGACTTTTTCAACACTCTTCAAAATGGGCAAAGGTAAAAAGTGCTTGGAAATTTGAAGCAGTTATGCTTAAAGATGATAACGGAGAAATAAAAGGTTCGGCATCGGTATTGATTCGTTCAATACCTGTAATTAAAAATTCACTTATGTACTGTTGCCGCGGATTTGTATGTGATGAAAATGATTTTGACACATTTGATAAACTTTTCAATGCACTTTTAGAACTCGGAAAAGAATACAAAGCGTATTGCATTAAAATTGACCCTGAAATTGTAATTCAAAACGAAGCATACAAAAAGCACCTTATAGAAAAAGGATTTATTGAACTTAATCCGGGATGTATGGATTTTGAAAATGTTCAGCCAAGATTTGTTTACTGCTTTGATTACAACGGTATGAACGAAGACGAGCTTATGCTTACATTCAAACCGGATTACAGAAACAGAATAAGAAAAGCGCCTAAAAAAGGTGTTGAAGTAAAAATTTGCACAAAAGAAGCTCTTGATGATTTTGTAAGAATAATGCACGAAACAGGAGAGCGTGACGGATTTTCAACAAGACCTAAAGAATACTTTGAAAAGATACTTGATGAAATGACTGATGATGCAAGGCTTTATATGGCATATTACGAGGGCAAAGCCATTGCAGGAACAATAGCAATAAAATGGGGGCAAAATGTAATGAAGTACCAATACGGTGCATCGTCAAATGCTCACAGAAATGTTTACCCTAACTATGCACTCCAATGGGCAATGATGAAATGGGGAATGGAATGTGGATGCAAGGTTTATGATTTCGGCGGTATTTCCGGTGATTGCCAAAATCCGGATAACCCTCATTACGGGCTTTGGAGATTCAAGCACGGATTCGGCGGATATATGAAAGAATTTGTCGGCGAATTTGACTATATAATCAACAAACCTGTTTATAAGCTTTACAACATTGCAACAAAGGTACTTGAAAAGATAAGATAATAAAATGAGTAGATATATAATTGATAAAAACAAACTGATTGAAAATATAAATATAATTAAAGAAAAAGCAGGAGTAGAAGTTATCGGTGTTGTAAAAGGCAACGGTTATGGATTCGGTATGGCAAATCTTGCCGAAATACTTATGCAAAACGGAATTAAAACTTTTGCAGTAACAGAAGTATATGATATTCCTTTATTAAGAGAAACCGTACTTGATAATGACATTCTTGTTATGCGCTCAACTTGCGTTGAAGAAGAAGCCAAAACAATCGCTCAATATGACTGCATTGCAACAATCGGCTCACTTTCAAGCGCAGAGGTTATGGACAAGGTATCAAAAGAACTCGGCAAAAAAACAAAATGCCATTTAAAAATTGACACCGGTATGGGAAGGTACGGATTTTTACCAAGCCAAGTTGAAAGCGCAATAAAATGCTATGATTTTGAAAATCTCGATTTTTGCGGTGCGTATACTCATTTTTCATCTGCATTTCACAATGTGCAACTTACGAAGGTACAGCTTGAAATGTTTAAAGATACAATCAAGCAGATTGAAAAAGCAGGCAAAAGCGTCGGAAAACTCCACGCTTCAAACTCGCCTGCCCTTTTAAATGTTGACGGAGTCTCGCTTGACGCTGTAAGAATCGGCTCGGCATTTACAGGCAGAGTTATAACAAAAAACAAAAATCCTCTCAACAGGCTCGGCAAACTTGAAGCACAAGTTATTGAAACAAAAACCGTGCCGGAAGGATATTCAATCGGTTACAACGGGCAATATAAAACAAAAAGAGAAACAAAGCTTGCAATTGTGCCGATAGGCCATTTTGACGGTTTCGGATTAGAAAAAGAAAAAGAAGTTGCCGATTTACATTCGGTTCTTTCACAAATCAAACACTTTTTGCAAAAGAAAAAATTAACCGTAAATGTAAACGGTAAAAATTACAATGTAGTCGGTGAAATAGGACTTTCGCACACCGCGATTGACATTACAGGCAGTGATGTTAAAATCGGTGATGTCGCAAGTGTTGAAATTTCACCTCTTATGGTAAATCCAAACATACCGCGAGTATTTGAATAATAATAAAAAAACAGGCATACAGTTTCCACTGTATGCCTGTTTTTTTATTGTTCGTTTTTATAGCCCTGCTCTTTGAGCTTTTTAATCATCATTCTTGAAACTTTATATACATCACCGCAGCCGAGAGTAATTACAAGGTCACCGGACTTTGCATTTTTAAGAACATAATCTGCAATTTCATCAAATGTATCAAGTTGAACACTTCCCGGTACTTTATCAGCCAAATCTTTTGCCTTAATGCCGATTGTGTTAACTTCCCTGCTGCCCATAATTGCAGAAATAACACATTCATCAGGAATTTGAAGAACTTTAGCAAAATCATCAAGAAGAATTGATGTTCTTGTATAAGTAAAAGGCTGGTGAACTGCCCAAACACGATTAAATCCCATTTTCATTGCAGCTTCAAGCGTCACTTTTAATTCTTTAGGGTGGTGCGCATAATCATCCGCAAAAGTAATACCGTTATATTTGCCTAAAAGTTCAAAGCGCCTGCCTGCACCCTTAAATGCCTGAAGGCCTTCACAAATACTTTCAACATCTGCTCCGCTTTCATATGCTGCGGCAAAAGCGCAAAGAGAATTGAGAACATTATGTTCACCCGGAACTGAAAGATGAACTGTTGCCACAAATTCGCCGTTATGATAAGCATCATATTTTGAATGGAAGCCGCCCGGAACATCAACATTTTTGGCAATCCATTCATTGCCCTCGCCTCTGCCTACTGAAACGAGCTTTTTACCTGTAATACCCTTTAAAGTATCAACAGTATTTTTATCATCACCGTTATAAACAATGGTTTTAGTTGTTTTCTCCGCAAATTTCCTAAATGATTTTTTAATATTATCAAGATTTTTGAAGAAATCCAAATGGTCTTCATCAATATTTAAAATAACAGCAATATCAGGGTTCATATGAAGAAAAGTATTATTAAATTCACATGACTCGCAAACAAAATTTTGGCTGTGGCCAAATCTTCCGTATGCATTTATAACCGGAAGTTTACCGCCGATAACTGCACTTGGGTCAAGCCCTGCGTCAAGCAAAACCTGAGTAAGCATTGAAGAAGTTGTAGTTTTACCGTGAGTACCGCAAACACCGATACAATTGGTAAAGATTCGACTCATAGCCCCTAAAAGCTCTGCCCTTTCAAAACAAGGGCGGTTTGCTTTAGCGTATTCAAGTTCTTCATTACCCTTTAAAATAGCATTAGTATATATTACGAGTTCAACATCATCTGTAATATTATCTTTAACTTGACCGAGGTATACTTTTGCCCCCTCTTTTTCAATTCGTCTGAAAGTTTCGGTATCGTTATTATCCGAACCTGAAACATTATAGCCAAGTTGAATAAGTATCTCTGCAAGTGGGCACATACCTGCCCCGCCAATACCTATAAAATGAATTCTTTTAACTTTTTTTAATATATCATCGATATGCAAATTATCTGTATTCATAAAAGAGTCACCTCTAAATTATTATTGATTATTTATTATACAACATATTCCTAAAAAAATAAATACCTTCAAGCCATTAACTAATATTTTTTTATGTCATAGTATGTAAAAAGAGTTTTTGGAGTTGAAAATATGAATTTTATTATTCCCTATTATGAAGATGAAAGAATGATTTATACACAAAAATATTTGGTAAATCAAGGCTATCACGAAGTATTTGATAAAAGCAAAGCAGATTTTGCGGTATTTTCCCCTGCCTGCGATAAAGAAAGCTTTGCCCCCTACGAAAACAAAACTGTTTTTTACGGTGCAGGAGATTATGATAAAAAACATAAAAACTTTTTTGATTATAACAAGCGTGAAGATTTCAAATATAAAAACGCGTTGCTTACAAGAGAAGGTGCAATAGCAATTTACAAAGAAAACAGTGACAAAGCCATATTAGGTGCGAACATACTGATTACCGGATTTGGTGCAATAGGAAAAGCACTTTGCAGTACATTAAAAAATATGGGTGCAAAAGTAACAGTTTGCGCCAGAAGCAGTATAAACCAGGCACAAGCAGAAACAATTGCAGATAAGATAATTGATTTTTCTTCAATAAATTGCAGTAAATATGATGTAATATTCAACACCGTAAGCGCGGTATATTTTACAAAAAAAGAAATAGCTACATTTAAAAACGATACCATCTACATTGAGCTTGCTTCGTTTCCAGGCGGTATAGATAAGCACTATGCAAAATCAAAAAACATAAACATTATCGTCGCATCAAAACTACCGTCAAGATACAGCAAAGAAACTGCCGGATATTTAATCGGTGAAGCAATAGACAAAATGATTAAGGAGGGAAAAGTTTGAAAATCGGTTATTGCCTAACAGGCTCATTTTGCACATTTGACAAAACAATTAAAGTTATTGAAAAACTTGTTAATGACGGGCATATAGTAACCCCGATTATGAGCGAAAATGCATACAATATAAATACTCGCTTCGGCAAGGCAGTTGATATACAGAATAAAATAATTGAAATTACCGGCAACAGCATTATTCACACAATAGAGCAAGCAGAACCTATCGGCCCGAAAAAAATGTTTGATGTTTTGGCGGTAGTACCCTGTACGGGAAACACTTTAGCCAAGCTTTCAAACGGAATAGTTGATACAACGGTAACAATGGCGGTTAAAAGCCATTTAAGAAACAATCGCCCCGTAGTTATCGGTATATCGACTAATGACGCACTCGGCGGAGCTGCTAAAAATATCGGCACTTTATTAAACTACAAAAATTATTATTTTGTTCCTTTCGGAATGGACAATTTTAAAAAAAAGCCAAAGAGTATGGTTTGTGATTTTGATAAAGTTTGTGACACAATAATAAATGCAGAAAAAGGCATTGAGATATTAAAAAAAATATATTGACTTTTTATTACTAATTATATATATTAGTCGTATGGCATTAAAAAGTGCCAAATCGGGTTAGCAAACGAGGATGTGTATATTGGAAAAGATAATAGACCTTAAAGACATCACCGTAAAATACGGTGACAATGTAGTATTAGATAAACTTAATCTTTATATAAACAAAAAAGAGTTTATAACGCTTCTTGGTCCTTCAGGTTGCGGCAAAACAACCACGCTTCGATGCATTGCAGGATTTATTGAACCTGACAGCGGCGATATTATTTTTGAAGGTAAAAGAATCAATGATGTTCCTCCTCACAAAAGAAAGGTGAACACCATTTTTCAGCGTTATGCTCTTTTTTCTCATTTAAATGTATATGAAAACATAGCGTTCGGTCTTAAGCTGCAAAAAAAGCCTAAAGAAGAAATCAGAAAAACCGTTGCCCAAATGCTTGAACTTGTAAACCTTAAAGGCTTTGAAAAAAGGAGCATTGATTCACTTTCAGGCGGTCAGCAGCAGCGTGTTGCAATTGCAAGAGTTCTTGCAAACTCACCGCATGTTCTGCTTCTTGATGAGCCGCTCGGTGCTCTTGATTTAAAGCTTAGAAAAGATATGCAAACCGAACTTAAAGCAATTCAAAAAAGACTTGGAATAACATTTATTTATGTTACTCACGACCAAGAAGAAGCACTTTCAATGTCAGACACCATTGTTGTTATGGACAAGGGCAAAATTCAGCAAATAGGTACGCCAGAGGATATTTATAACGAACCTGTAAACGCTTTTGTAGCAGACTTTATAGGCGAATCAAATATAGTTGACGCTATTATGATTAAAGACTATCTTGTATCATTCGGCGGCGTTACATTTGAATGCCTTGACAGCGGATTTGGTGAAAACGCATTTGTTGAAGCTGTTGTAAGGCCTGAAGATATTAAAATTGTAAAAAAAGGAAGCAAAGCTTCCTTGCCGGGCAAAATAACAAGTGTAACATTTAAAGGAGTTCATTTTGAAATACTTGTTGATGTGAGCGGATTTATATGGATGATACAAACAATTGAGCATCACGAAGTCGGCGAAGAAATCGGAATGTATATTGAACCTGACGCTATTCACATTATGAACAGAAGTGAATATAGTGGTGAATTCGGCGATTATTCGTATTTTTCTGATGAAATGGACCATATCAGTGACGCCTCATATAATTGGGAGGAAGAAAATGAAGACGAAGAGTAAACTTTCTTTCTTTACAGACAAGCCATATCTGATTTGGGCAATACTTTTTATTATTGCACCGCTTCTTATGGTGGCATATTATGCATTAACTGATAAAACCGGTGCGTTTTCACTTGCAAGTGTTGAGCAAATTCCGACTTACATTACTACAATTTTACTTTCTGTTTTATACGGTGTCTTTGCAACTGCGATTTGCCTTTTATTAGGCTTTCCTTTCGCTTACATTTTTTCAAAAGCACCTGCGAAATATCAAAAATTTGTGGTTTTACTCGTAATGCTTCCTATGTGGATGAACTTTCTTATCAGAACTTACAGCTGGATGACTATTTTGGGTGATTCCGGTGTTATAAACACAATTTTAAATGCACTTGGAATTCATTCGCTCAAACTTATAAATAACGGTGCTGCCGTGATTTTAGGAATGGTATATAACTTTTTACCATATATGATTTTGCCGATTTTTTCGGTTTTAACCAAGCTTGATAACTCACTTGTTGAAGCTGCGCAGGATTTAGGCTCAAATAAATTTGAAGTGATGAAAAAAGTAATAATTCCCCTTTCAAAACCTGGAATTTTAAGTGGAATTACAATGGTATTTGTTCCTTGTGTTTCAACCTTCTACATCACGCAAAAGCTCGGCGGCGGGCAAGTTGTGCTTATCGGTGATGTTATTGAAACGCAATTTCAAAGTGCAAATAACTACAATTTAGGTGCTGCACTTTCATTTGTATTGATGATATTGATTTTCATCTGCCTTGGAATTATGAATTATTTTGGTGCAGACGAAGACGGTGACGGAGGTGTTATTATATGAAGAAGAAAACATCTCTTGCATCAAAAATCTATATCGCAATTATATTTATATTTCTTTATGCTCCTATTGCGATTATGATGCTTTTTTCAATGAATTCAACATCAAGCACATACATTTTTTCGGGATTTTCAACACATTGGTATCAAGAAATGTTCAAAGATACCGTTGCTATGCAAGCTTTGAAAAACACAGTTTTGCTTGCTGTATGCACTGCTTTGGTTTCAACTGTTTTGGGTGTACTTGCAAGCATCGGACTTTTTAATTCAAAATCAAAATTATATAAAAATGCTATGATGACGGCAACCAACATACCGATGATGAACCCTGAAATCGTAACAGGCATTGCGATGATGCTGTTATTTGTATTTGCAGGTACACTTGTAAAAAAAAGTGATGTACTTGGATTTTGGACACTGTTGATAGCACATGTAACCTTTGCACTTCCGTATGTAATATTAAATGTTATTCCGAAGCTGAAGCAATTTGATATGCATATTTACGAAGCCGCTCTTGACCTCGGTTGCAAACCTATAAAAGCATTTTTTAAAGTTGTTATGCCTGAAATAATAAGCGGAATAATTACCGGATGCGTTATGAGCTTCACCCTTTCGCTTGATGATTTCATTATCAGCTATTTTACAAACGGTCCAAGCTTCCAAACACTTCCGATTTATATCTTTTCAATGACTAAAAAAAGAGTTAAACCTGATATGTATGCGCTTTCTACTCTTATGTTTATATCAATATTGATTTTGCTTGTATTGATGAACATAGTTCAAAGCAAGGCTGAAAAAAAGGGTAAGCGTGATGCAAAATGAAAAAAATAATTACATTTTTATTATGCTTGATTTTATCTTTAAGCACACTTCCTTTATTTGCTTTTGCCGATGATCAATATTTCAGCCAAGAGCAAATTGATTATTACAAAAATTTAGGCTTGCAAGGCACAACAGTTAATGTTTATAACTGGGGCGAATATATATCCGACGGAAGCGAAGGTTCAATTGATGTTGTAAAAGAATTTGAAAAACTTACTGGTTGCAAAGTTAATTACACAAATTTTGAATCAAATGAAAATATGTATTCAAAGCTTACGGGCGGCGGTGTATCATATGATGTAATAGTTCCAAGTGATTATATGATTGATAAGCTCATTGATGAAGATATGCTTCTTGAGCTTGATTACAATAATATCCCAAACATTAAATATGTAGATAAAAAATTTCAAAATCTATTCTTTGACCCCGACCAGAAATATACTGTTTGCTACAATGTGGGAACTACCATTTTGATTTACAACAAAAAGCTTGTTAAAGAAAAACCTACAAGCTGGGATGTTTTATGGGACGAGCAGTATAAGGGCAAAGTTTTGATGTTTAACAATCCGCGTGATGCATTTGCAATTGCACAAGCAAGGCTTGGGCAGGATTTTAATTCAACTGACGAGCAAGACTGGATTAAAGCAGCCGAGCTTTTGGCAGAGCAAAAAGACAAAGTCAATCCTGTTTATGTAATGGATGAAGTATTTAACCTTATGGAAAGCGGTGAATACGCATTTGCAACATATTATGCCGGCGACTATGTTTTAATGAATGAAAACAACGAAGATTTGGGATTCTGTATTCCGAAGGAGGATGTTAATTCGTTTTACGATGCCTTTTGCATACCGAAATGTTCAAAAAACAAAAAAGCCGGTGAAGCATTTATAAACTTTATGCATGAACCGGAAGTAGCACTTGCAAACAGTGAATACATTTACTACCGAAGTGCTAACTACACGGTTGAGCAAAACAAAAAAAGTTCACTTTACGGTAACCCTGCTATATATTCCAATGCAAAAAACATTCAGTATTTCAAAAACTTGCCGCAAAATACAACAGAGCTTGAAAACCGACTTTGGACAGAAGTGAAAAGCGGTCAGCTTTCAGTTAACAGCAAAAAGCAGGATAAAAAAATATATACCGAATGCGCTGTTTTAGGGGCATTGGTTATAGTTGTAATAACAATAAAAATTATAAATAATTCAAAAAAGAAAAAAGAACAGGATTTGAGTGAATTATATGATTAAATGTGCTATTTTTGATTTAGACGGAACTCTTGTTAACTCTATTGATGATTTGGGCTTGGCAACAGATTATGTATTAAAACAATACGGCAAAGAACCAAAGTGGACAACAGATGATTACAGGCTTTTTGTCGGCAATGGGGCAAAAAAACTTGTTGAAAGAGCGTTTGAACACAAGCTTTCACCTGCTGAACTTGAAAAAGCATATGAAATGTTTAAAGAAAAATACAACGAGATTTTGCTTGACCACGCCCATTTATATGACGGAATTAAGGAACAGCTTGATATTTTAAAGGAAAAAGGAATTAAAATTGCAGTTGTAACAAATAAGCCACATAAAAGTGCGGTAAAAATGGTTGAAACCTTATTCGGTAAAGACTATTTTGATTTAATAACCGGATCAAAAGACGATACTCCAAGAAAACCAAACCCTGCCACGACCAAGCAAACTCTTCAAAAGCTCGGTTGCAAAGCCGGTGAAGCTATTTTCTTCGGCGACAGTGATGTTGATATAGAAACAGCTAAAAATGCCGATATTGAAGCGATCGCTTGCTCTTGGGGATTCAGAAGCTTTGAATCCCTTTTGGCAAAATCACCGTCAGCAATAATAGACGAACCTAAATACATATCAAAACTTTTTTAAAATATAAAAAAGGTGTTGACAAATATATATCGTTCTGCTATAATACATAGCGTTGACGCGAGAGTGGCGGAATCGGCAGACGCGCACGTTTGAGGGGCGTGTGGGGCGACTCGTACGGGTTCAAGTCCCGTCTCTCGCACCAAGAATAAGCAATACCCATTTGGGTATTGCTTATTTTTATTATTTCTTTGCTGAAGAGTCAACATAAAAAAGCCAACACAAAGAGGAAAATGCTTGCCGTCCATTGAGCGACACATCTGCGTAGTTCTTGTTTTGATCTATAATTTTAGAATAAATAATATCTAAAATCAAAAAAATATTTTATTGTATTTATTATTGACAAATGCATATCGTTCTGTTATAATACATAGCGTTGACGCGAGAGTGGCGGAATCGGCAGACGCGCACGTTTGAGGGGCGTGTGGGGCGACTCGTACGGGTTCAAGTCCCGTCTCTCGCACCAAGAATAAGCAATACCCATTTGGGTATTGCTTATTTTTATTGTTTCTTTGCTGAAGAGACAACATCAAAACGCCCTCGGCAAGGTGACCGAGGGCGTTTCATAGTGCGCTGTGTACTGGTAATAGGATACCCGTGACACAATTGTATTTTAACTTATACATTCCGTTTTGTCAATATTTATTTTAAATTACTTGATGTGCAATCTTTGTTTTAAGCCCCTCAACATCATCTGTTGAATTTTTAAGGTCTTTAAGTTGCTTGTCTCGGTCACCAAGCTGTGAAGTTAGATTTTCAACTTCCTTTTTTGCTGTGTCGAGGTCTGCTTGAATTTTGATAACATACGAATACTTGTAATCGGAGGCTTTTGAACTACAAACTGCTTTTCCCACTCTCTGTATGTCACATCAGCAGGAACATAGTATGTTTTGCCGTCCTCATTCCTTGCAGCTCTCATTGAGCCAGTATCAAAAATTCATATAAAGTCAAACAGCAAAACACTCCTGATTATAAATCGGGAGTGTTTTTTAGTAAGAAACAATTACGCTTTGAATTTAGATTTGAATACCACAAGAAGTATAATATCAATTACGAATAAAAACAATGAAACTATACCGAGAAAGTTTGCTTTTTTTATTCTGTCTTTATTCAAATTTGAAAGAGGAAATTTTTTACTTTTAAATATTGTGCCAACCACTATTCCCATTACGCCGAATGCAGGGCATACGCCGACAGTTAACACACCCAAAGTTGCCATAATAAAAGCAAAGCGGCATAATCTGTCGATAACATCAGGGTTTTTATCATCATTATTTTTAATAATATCTTTATTTTCCATAACTTTTCCTTTCATCACTTAGATATGATACCATATTTAATATTTATACGCTCTATTCTTTTAATAAATGTTTCACCGAAGAAATATAAAAACAGAGCGGTTACACCTGCAAAAACCAAATTAAAAGGAACGCCTGAAGCATAAATTGCAACTATTCCTTTAAACGTCATATTACTGTTAAAATAAAGTACAGAGGACAAATCAACTATCAAACCATACAAAATAAGCACAGATAAAAAGCCTACAACCGAAAGTGAAATTTTGGTCGGCTTGATATAGTCAAACACAAGACCGAAACACAAGCCTACACTTGCCATTGCAACCATTTGAAACGGGGTCCAAGCACCCTGACCAAAAATAAAATTTGAAACAAACATTGAAAGTGCGCCGATTAAATATCCCCTTTTAGCACCCAAAACAGCACCGCTGACACCGACTACTGCAGCAATGGGTTTGACTTGAGGAACCAAATAAAACACAGCCCTGCTGACAACTGCAAGAGCAGTAAGCGAAGCTATAAGGGTTATATCTTTAGAAGTATGCTCACTTTTTTCAAATGATGAAAAAAACGGCAGCATTGAAACAATAATAATTAAAACACTTACCAAATAATAATTAGTATTACTGAAAAAAATCTGCCACAGCACCACAAGCACTATTATAAGCACAGTTAAAAAAGGATATATCTTTTTCATACAATATCCCCCATTGACACTGCCGACTCCAAATATCTTTTAGTAATTCTTCTTACTTGTGTAGTATAAAAGTTAAGACTTGAAAAAACTTCACGCCTACTGCCTGCTTTTGATATAATTGCATCACTTAAAAACGAAACATAATCTGCAACATCGCCGACAAAATCCAAATCGTGAGAAACCATTATAATTGATTTACCTTGATTTTTCAAATCAGAAAGTAATTTTTTTACTTCAAGTTTAGAAAATTCATCAAATGCCTTTGTAGGTTCATCCAAAAGAAAAATATCGGCATCTTGTTCTAAAAGAATACCAAACGCAAGTTTTTGTGCCTGCCCACCGCTTAAATCAAAAGGGTGCTGATTTAAACATTCGGCAATGCCGAGTTTTGCTGCCGTATCTGCACTTATTTCTTCTTTTACAGTATCTTTAGTAAAAAGGTATTTTACATTTTGCGGCATATAGGCGCATTTGCCATAAAGCTTTACTTTGCCGGAATATTGCTTTTTAATTTGTGCAATAATTTTAAGCAAAGTTGTTTTACCGCTTGCGTTTGAACCGATTATGCAATTGATTTTAGATTTATACGCTTTAAAATTCAAACGGGATAAAATATCTTTATCATTTTTTGAATATGCAAACGATACATTTTTTAAAATAACGCTCGGCTTTTCGTCTTCATTATCAGCAAGCACATCTTTTTGCTTTAATCTGCCTGCAAAATTAACTGCGGTTTTTACATTCAGCGGCCTTTCATCAAAAATGCGTGTGCAAATCGGAAAGTAAAGCAATAATTCTTCATTAAATTTAACATTATCAGGCTTGTCATTGCAAATTATTTTTCCGTCTTCAAGTATGATAAGTTTATCGCAATAATCAATAAAATCTTCACTTGAATGGGATACAATAACAATCGTAACTCCAAGTTCTTCGTTAATCCTTTTTAATAACGAAGAAACAGTTATTACAGATTTAGGGTCAAGCTGGGAAAGAGGTTCATCAAGAAGAAGTGCCTGCGTATCATAAATCATTGCCGAAGCAATACACACGGTTGCTTTTTCACCGCCCGAAAGCTCATCAATCTTTTTATCAAGAATATTATTCAGATTAAAAAACGAAGCGGTTTCCCCTATTTTCACGGTAATTTCATCATTTGAAAGGCCTTGATTTTCAAGCGCAAATGCAAGCTCACCCCTAACATTTTCGCATACAAATGAAGTTTCGGGATTTTGCCCTACAAAGCCTATCGGCTCACAGTTTACATCAATATCACCGCTAATATCACCTACGGGTGATATTTCTTTTTTTAAAAGGCGCAGTAATGTTGATTTTCCGCTTCCGCTTTTACCCATTATTAAAACAAATTCACCCTGTTTAATATTCAAATCAACATTATCAAGTGCTTTTTTACTTGACTGAGGATATGTGAATGTTAAATTTTTTGTTTCAAAATATGCCATTTTATACCCTCCAAAATATTTATAATTACCGGAATAAACATAAACACCGCAAAAACGGTAAAATCAAGCGAAGAAAAAGAAATCACCTTTATTTCAGGGTCAAATATAAACTCGGATACATTAAAAATATTCATTATAACTTCACACCCTGCCAAAGCAATAATAAATATCATTAAAATTAAATCTAAACTGCAAAATCTGTATTTGGAATATGGCTTTCTTGAACTGTTAAAATTTCTTGCACGCATTGTATCTGAAATCTCTATACTTTCTTCAAGAGTCATAGAAACAAGCGAAGAAAAATTATCAAGACTTTTTTTAAATTTGCTTTGCCCCAAATCTATATTCATTCTTGCGTCATTTATTTCCTGCGCATTTTTTCTAAGCCTTGGAATAAACGAAAAAGTCATAGTTAATACAAGTGTTAAATTAGGTGCAAGCTTTGAAAAGACAGACATAAATTTATCACTGCTCATTACAATTGAGTAATTTGAAAGCCATAAAATCACGCTTGAAAACATAACACCCTGGCACAATCCGTAAAAAAAGCCTTCAAGTGTAAAATGTTTATTAGCCAGGGAAAAAAGAACATCCACACCATAAGAAGTGAATACCATATTAAATAGAGCAACAAGCAGAGTAAAAGGCAAGAGGAAAGTTACAAAAGTCAAAACTGCTTTTTTACCCTGAAGCATAAAGTTATAAATTAAGCCCGCAAGCAGTGACACCGATAAAAAGAAAGGATTAAAATTTAAAAGTATAAGAATAACAGCAAAAACAAAAAAGAGAAAGCATACTTTTGGATTAAAACTTGAAAATTTATCCATAACGCTTTCCCCTTTCAATCAGTATTCAATACCTTTTCTTGCGCCAATGCCCAAATCATACGGATGTTTAACTTTTTCCATATGAGTTATATAATCAGCCTTTTCAAAAAATTTATCAATTTTTTTATGGCCTGTTATAATTACTTCTTTATCTTTCAAACAGTTTAATATATCTAATGAATCATTAAGTGAAACAAAAGTATCAATTACATCAAGAAATTCATCAAGAATAATAATATCACAAGTTGAATTTTTGATATATGAGAGTGCACTGTCGACCCAAGCTTGATACTCTTTGCCGGGGTTAAACGGTAAATTTTCAGGTGATTTAAAAATATCAAACGGTAAAACAGCTAATTCGCTTGATTTATTATTTTTCAAAAATTGAACAAGAAGTACATTTTTGCCTGCACCTTTTGCACGCATACCCTGCCCTAAAGCCGAAGTAGTTTTACCTTTACCGTATCCGAAATATATTTGAATCATCTGATTCTGACCTCTTCTTTAGTTTTAAACGAATATCCGTATCCGTCAAGAATATGCATCTTTTTGAGTGCTAATTCGCATCCCTTCGATACACAAAGATTTGCCCTTACCGGAATGGTAACATCAAGATTAAGTGTTTGAGAAATAAGCTTATCAAGCCCAAAAAGCTGTGACATACCGCCTGTTAAAATTACACTTGAATTTGATATATCGGCAACAAGCTGTGGTGAAGTACGCTCAAACATAGACTTTGCAACCGTCATAATTTGGTCAAGTAATTCACCGAAACATTCGCAAATTTCATTGCCTGTAATTTCCACGGTTTTAGGCAAACCGGAAAGAACATTTCTGCCCTTCGCACTCATTGTAACATCAGTATCACGCATAATAGCCGAACCGATGGTTTTTTTAATATTTTCAGCAGTTCTTAGCCCTACAAAAAGGCCGTGTTTATCTTTAAGATACTTAACAATAGCTTCATCAAAATCATCGCCGCCAATTTTTACGGTTTCGTTTTGGCTCATAGCACCCTGACTTATAACTGCCATATCTGTTGAACCCGCACCAATATCAATAACAAACACACCCGTTGGGTTAATCGGGTCGACGCCTGCACCAAAAGCGGCACAAATCGGCTGTTCAAGCAAGCAGACGGAGCGCGCACCGGCAGAAATCAAAACAGAAATAAGTGTTCTTCTTTCAACATCGGTGCTGTCTGATGAAACACTTGCAACTATTCTTGGCTTAAAAATATTTTTTTTAAGCACTTTATTCATAAAATATTCAACCATTTGCTGTGCAAGCTCATAGTTGCTGACATTACCGTTTTTAATCGGCTGAATAACGCTTACACCAACCGGCTCTCTACCCTCAAGGTAATATGCACGCTTGCCGGCATAAAGCATTTCGCCCTTATTGCAATCGTATGCAACATAGGCAGGCTCGCTTAAAACAACACCTTTGCCTACAACGGAAATAACTATTGAATTTGTACCTAAATCTATTCCCAAATCATATCCAAACATAATTTACATTCCTAAATATTTAAAACTTTTATATAATGTTACTTTAAAATATCAATATTGTCAACAGATAAAAAATGAACAAGTGCGCTGTAGCGTCTGCTTTTTTTATCATTATCAACCATCGCTTTAATTGAAGTTTCGTTTCCAACAATTATCAATAAATTTCTTGCACGGGTTAAAGCTGTATAAAACAGATTTCTGTAAGAAAGTTTCGGCGGAGTTGAAACAGTCGGCAAAACCACAGCCGAAAACTCACTGCCCTGACTTTTATGCACGGTCATTGCGTATGCAAGCTCGATTTCTTTTACATTTTCAAAGCTGTACATTGCTTCCTTATCATCAAATTTAACATTTATAATATCATTAGCCTTATCAATACAAGTTAAAATACCTATATCCCCATTGAAAACACCCGTGCCGTTTTCACCGTCTTTAAACCAAGGAACATCGTAATTATTTTTAATTTGCATTACCTTATCGCCTTCACGCAAAGTATAGCCTTTATATCTCACTTCATTTTTTTCATATGACGGCGGGTTAAGCTTCGCTTGTAAAAGCGCATTTATATTTTCAGTTCCCACTTCGCCTTTTCTGCTCGGGCAAAGAACCTGTATATCCTTAACACTGTCAAACCCGTAGCCTATCGGTATTCTTTTAGTCACCAAATCCACAATTTTTCTTGAAGCGATATATTTTGAATTTTCACGAAGCAAGAAAAAATCAGAATCCGGGCTGTTATCAAACACAGGCATTTCACCGTTAACTACTCTGTGAGCGTTTGATACAATTTTGCTTTTCATAGCCTGGCGAAAAATTTTATCAAGACTTACTACACCTATAAGGTTACTTTTTATTAAATCTGCAAGTACATTGCCTGCACCGACGGGCGGCAATTGGTTTTTATCCCCAACCATTATCAGCCTGCAAGAAAGCGGCAAAGCATCAAGCAGTGCTGAAAAAACAGTAACATCAACCATTGATAATTCATCAACTATTACAGCGTCACATTCAAGCGGATTTTTAAGATTATGCGCAAAACTCGGCTCGTCAGCTCCGTCTTTAAATTCCACTTCCAAAAGCCTGTGTATAGTTTTAGCTTCTTTACCGGTAAGCTCCGTCATTCTCTTGGCGGCTCTTCCCGTCGGTGCGGCAAGCGCAACATCAAGCCCTCTGTTTTCCATAAGGGTAATTATACCCTTTACTGTTGTGGTTTTACCTGTACCGGGGCCGCCTGTTAATATCAGCAAGCCTTTATTAACAGCAATTTCAATTGCCTGCCTTTGCTTTTCATCAAAAACAATATCGTTTGCTTTTTCAAAAGTGTCTATTTCGGCAGGCGAAATTTCTTTAGGGGTCGGCGGATATTCAATCATAACTTTTATACGCTGAGCTATTGAAGACTCAGCTTCGTATATTTCAGGCAAAAATAAAAAAGGTTTATCGTTAATATTTTCTTCAATAAGCTGTTTTGCATCAATAGCATTATCAATTGCAATTTCAGCTTCATCCTCGCTACATTCAAGTAAAAGCATTGCAGGTTTGATTACACTGTATCTCGGCAGGCAAGTATGCCCATTATAAAGATTATGCCTGACTATATATGTAACACCGGCCTGGCATCTGCAATCAAACGGCGGTTCTTCATCCAAATTCATCGCAATTTCGTCTGCCCTAGCAAAATCAATTGAATTAACAACCGAAACAAGAGCATACGGATTTTCCTTTGCTATATCAAGCGAATCACCCTTGAACACATTATAAATATCATAAGCTTCCTGCTGGTTAAAACCGAGTTCGGATAACCCGTTCATAACATCTCTTGCAGAAAACTGCATTTTAAAATCACGATTTATTTGCTTTGCCTTTGTTCTTGATATACCTTTAATTTCAGCAAGCCTTTCAGGCTCATTTTCAATTACATTAAATGTGTTAGAACCGAATTTTTCAATTATTTTAGTTGCTGTTGCTTCACCTATACCTTTAATAATACCGCTTGCAAGAAAGCGATGCATTCCCGATGCATCCGACGGCCTTGTATGAGTCAGACGAACAGATTTAAACTGCCTGCCAAAGTTTGGATGCATAGTCCATTCACCTTGAAACACAATTTGCTCACCGACTGCTATATCGCCTAAAATGCCGACAACAGTTTCAAATTCATTTTCATCTGTTTTAACTTCGGTTACAGCGTAACCGTTAGCGTCATTTCTATAAGTAATATTTTCAACGGTACCTGTTAAATTTTCAAGTTCGTCTGCCATATTATTCTCCGTTTACTTAAGTTTAGCTATTGTAACACCGTTTTCACCCTCACCGTATCTGCCAAGCCTGTATTCAGCCACATTAGGATGAGTTTTAAGATAATCGCCTACCGCAGTTCTAAGCACACCTGTACCTTTACCGTGGATAATTCTGATTTCTTCAATATTATTCAAAACACATCTGTCAATAAAAAGTCCGAGTTCTCCGATTGCTTCATCAACAGTTTCACCGCGCATATCAATTTCTGTTTTAACATCTTTATCCGCACGCGATGATGTGCGATACAAATTATGCTGTGTTTTAACCGGCTTTTTCTTTGGCTTATCAATAATCATAATATCCGAAAGCTTAACACGGGTTTTGAGAAGCCCCGATTTAACAAAAACATTATTATTTTTGAATTCAACAACTTCACCTTCGCCTATACCTTTAATTACCACTCTGTCACCTGCAACGGGATTTCGCGGCAATTTATAATCATAATTCCAATTATCTGCAAGTTCATTAGGATTTATAAGGTCATCCATTTCGCCCATTTGGGCCTTAACCGCTCTTCTTGTTTTGCGGGCAATTTCAGTAGCGTTTGACGAAGTTTGTTCTTTTTTCAATTTTTCAAGTTCAAGCAAAAATTCACTTGATTTACGCTTTGCAGAGTCAATAAGCTTTTGCGCTTCTCGCTTTGCTTTATCAATTTCACGGGCTTTTAAAGTTTCAATTTTATCTTTATCCGACTGTGCTTTTTCCTCTATTCTCTTTGCTTTTTGAGTCATTTCCTCGGCAATTTTTCGTTCTTCTTCCAAAGCGTGACGCGATGCTTCAAGTTTTTCAAGCACAGCTTCAAAATCACGGTTATCCGAACCAACTATTGCTTTTGCACTGTCAATTACCGATTGCTCCATACCGAGATGAGCCAAAATTGCAAATGCATTTGACCTGCCGGGAACACCGATTAAAAGTTTATATGTCGGGCGAAGCGTTTCAATATCAAACTCGCAACATCCGTTTGTTACACCCGGGGTATCAAGCGCATAAGCTTTAAGTTCGGCATAATGTGTAGTTGCCACAATGGTTGCGCCCTTTTCTCTTAAAGCTTCAATAACCGAAACTGCAAGTGCCGCACCTTCAACCGGGTCAGTTCCCGCACCGAGTTCATCAATAAGAATAAGCGACTTGTCGTCAGCCTTTTTCATAATATCAATAATATTAACCATATGTGATGAAAAAGTTGAAAGCGACTGCGCAATGCTCTGCTCATCACCAATATCAACAAGTATGTTGTTATACACCGAAACTCGTGACATATCTGATACAGGAATAAGCATACCGCACATAACCATAAGAGTTAAAAGGCCAAGCGTTTTAAGTGACACGGTTTTACCGCCGGTATTAGGGCCGGTAATAACAAGCGTATCATACTCATCCCCGATAGCAATATCTGTTGCAACAACTTTTTTAGGGTCAATAAGCGGATGGCGTGCTTTTTTTAAGTAAGTAATTCCCTCATTATTAAGTATCGGCTTTGTTGCTTTCATTTTATAAGCAAGATGTGCTTTTGCAAAAATAAGATTAAGCCTGATTGCACTTTCATACGAATGTTTAATCGACTCGGCAAAATCACCTGCTTCTGCCGAAAGTTCATAAAGAATACGCATAATTTCATCGCGTTCTTTACCTTGAAGCACTTTTATATCATTATTTGCATCAACTACCGATGCCGGCTCTATAAATACAGTAGCGCCCGTTGATGATGTATCGTGAACAAGGCCCGGTACATTGCCCCTGCATTCCGCTTTTACAGGAACAACGAAACGCCCGTTTCTTTGGGTTATAATAGCTTCCTGCAAAAACTGCTGATAATGTGAAGAATGAATCAATGAATCAAGTTTTTCCCTGATTGAATTTTCTTTAGACCTGATTTTTTTTCTAATATCATAAAGTGTTTCCGAAGCTTTATCGGCAATTTCTTCTTCACTTATAATGCAGGAAAAAATCTTGGCTTCCAAATATTTATTAGCCGTAATTCCTTCAAAAAAGAAATCAAGAGAAGTTTTAACCCCACTTGAATGACCGTGCCATTCATCAAGAGTACGAAGTCCCCTGAGGCAATAAGCAATATCAAGCAGTTCCTTAGGGTTAAGCGAACCGCCCGCAGAAGCTCTGTGAAGAGGATTATTTACATTTTTCAAACCTGAAAACGACGGTCCGCCGAAACGAGCCAAAAGTGAAAATGCATCTTCCGTTTGCTGTAAAAGAAGTTCAACTTCGCTAATATCACTGCTCGGTTTCAATCCCCTTGCCAAATCCTTGGCATCATCACACGAACATTCACCGGCAAGCTTGTCAAGAATCAGGTCAAGTTCAAGTGTTTTATAATTTTTGTTCATAAGTATATACCTTTAAAATTTAACTGATTTATAAAATTCTAATGTCGGCAGTCTTTTTTGAATTCGAGATAATACATACTGCTCACTTATTTTAGATAAAATTTCTAAATTTTCACTGCTTAATGAAAATGAAAATATTTTTTTAGGTTCGGTAAGGCAAATAAATCTAACTGCCGTAATTACATTTTTAGGGCAGGTAATCGTTCCTATTTTATGGCAATTTGCACAGTAAACGCAACCGTCAAGTGTATCAAAATACATAATATCGCTTTCATATGTACCGCAATTTGCGCAAGCCAAAATATTCGGCATATAGCCCGACAGTGACATAAGGCGAAATTCAACAACGGATTTTATTTGCACAATGCTTTTTCCGCCCTTGCAAAGCAGATGAAGTGAATTTAATATAATACTCAACATTTCCTCTTCAGGCTGCCCCTCATTTGCAAGTTCATATGCAAGCTGTGCAAAATACTGTGCCACCGCAAGCTTTTCAATATCACTTCGTAAATCAAAAAACATTTCTATTACAGTAGCATTATCTACCACATTTGCATCTCTGCCTTGATAAATAGAAAACTCACAATAAGCAAAAAGCGAAGTTGAAGCCGAAAGCTTATTCTTTAATTGCTTGGCATTTCTTACAAAAGCATTTACAAGTCCATAATCAGCAGTAAGGAGAGTAACTAAACGGTCACTCTCCCCAACTGTTCGCTCTTTGATTACAAGTCCCTTTGTTTTCGCCATTTTGCACTTCCCGATTACTGTTAAAATTGCAATTTTCTGATTGCTTATATTTTAAATAATCATCAATTTTGCCTGAATTCCAAAAATTTTGCCATTCGTTATTAAGCATAAATATCACCGTTTTTATTTTATACTACGATGATGATTTTAAGCTTGTGAAAAATTGGATATTATTTATTATCAAGCCCGAAATTATGAATAAGACCTTCTCTGTTTCTCCAATCTTCCTTAACTTTTACCCAGCAGTGAAGATTAACTTTAATTTGGAAAAATTTTTCAAGGTCCTGCCTTGCATAAGTTGATACTTTTTTCAGCATTGCACCGTTTTTGCCGATAACCATACCCTTATGGCTATCGCGCTCACAATAAATGGTAGCGTCAATATCAAGTATATCTTTATCGTCACGTTCACGCATTTTTTCGACCGCAACTGCAATGCCGTGAGGAATTTCTTTATCCATAAGCCTAAGTATTTTTTCTCTGATTATTTCAGCCGCCAAAACTCTTTCAGGTTGGTCAGTCAATGTATCATCAGGGAAAAAGTGCGGTGACTCAAAAGCAAGCTTATCAAGTTCATCAATAAGTTCATCAACATGGTCGCCCTGAGTTGCACTTACAGGCACTACGGCAGTAAAATCATAAAACGAAGTAAGATAAACAATTCTTTTAAGCAATTCTTCTTTATCATTTATCATATCAATCTTGTTGATTGCGAGAATAACAGGCATTTTCTGCTTTTTAAACATATCTAAAAGCTGAAGCTCCTGCTCATTAAGTTCACCGCGAGGTTCGGTTAAAAATAAGCACGCATCAACACCGCCGACGGTGTCACCTACTGCTTCGTTCATCTTTTCGCCAAGTTTATTATGCGGCTTATGAAAACCTGGTGTATCGGTAAAAACAAGCTGTGTTTCACCCTTTGTAAGTACACCCATAATTTTAGTTCTTGTAGTTTGTGGTTTTGAAGATACTATTGCAATTTTTTGGCCAAGCATTTTATTAAGCAAAGATGATTTGCCGACATTTGGTTTACCTACAATAGCTACAAAAGCTGTTTTAGTCATTATTCGTCTCCCATATAATAGCTGTTGTTACGCTTCCAACCGATTTGAGTAAGCACGGTTTCTTCTTTTTCACGCATATGTACTGCTTCAAGTCCGCCGTCTTCATGGTCATATCCTAAAAGATGAAGCATTGAATGAACAGTTAAAAATCCGATTTCTCTTTGAAGCGGGTGGTTATAAAGCTTTGCCTGCTCAACTGCTTTCGGTACGGAAATTACAATATCACCTAAAAGCTTTGCACCGGTATCGTGGTTAATATCATATTCTCCGTTTTCGCCAAGCGGAAAAGAAAGAACATCTGTTTCTTTATCAATATTGCGGTACTGCTTATTAAGTTCTCTTATTTGCTCATTATCAACAAATCTTACGCTGACTTCAGCAGAGCCTTTAAAGCCCTCGAGCTGTAATACAGCGTGGCAGCAACGCCTGATTAACATTCTTATTCCGGTTGGTACTTTTACTGCTTTTTGGTCATTAGAAATAATTACTTTAACTGCGTCCATTATTCTTATCCTCCTCGTATTTTTGGTAAGCGTTTACAATATCCTGCACGAGCTTATGCCTTACAACATCTTTTTTATCAAACTTACAAATCGCAATATCATTAACATTGCGAAGAATATGCATTACTTTTTTTAATCCTGATTTCTTTCCGTCAGGTAAATCAATTTGTGTTATATCACCCGTAATAACCATTTTTGAATTAAAGCCAAGGCGGGTTAAAAACATTTTCATTTGCTCAGGCGTGGTGTTTTGAGCTTCATCAAGAATTATAAAGCTGTCATCAAGTGTACGCCCGCGCATATAAGCAAGCGGTGCAACTTCAATAGCTCCCCTTTCCTGATACCTTTGAAAGCTTTCTGCACCGAGCATATCAAAAAGTGCGTCATAAAGCGGCCTTAAATAAGGGTCAACCTTACTTTGCAAATCTCCGGGTAAAAAGCCCAATTTTTCGCCCGCTTCAACTGCCGGGCGGGTAAGTATGATTCTGTCAACTTCCTTTGCACGAAAGGCTGTAACCGCCATTGCAACAGCAAGGTAAGTTTTACCTGTACCTGCCGGGCCGATACCGAATGTGATGGTATTGTTCATAATCGCATCAGAATACTTTTTTTGCCCGAGAGTTTTAGGTTTCACCGGACGACCCTTTGAAGATATGCAAATTGAACCGCTGCCCATACTTGATATTTTATCTTCATTACCCTCGTTAACAAGAGTAAGCACATAGCGAACATTTTGCTGTGTCAGTTGCTCGCCCTTATTTATAAGCATAAGCATTGAGTTTAAGGCACGCACAGCTTTATCTACATTTTCAATATCACCGCACACTTTTAATTCAGAGCCGCGGGAAATGACTGAAACATCATATTCGCCCTCTATCATTTTTACATTTTCATCAAAACTACCGAACAGGCTTACCGCTTGCTCCATAGCGTCAAATTCTATAATTTTTTCTGCCATATTATCGCCTTAATTATTCAACATCTACTTTTATTTTGCCGATTCTTCTATCTCTAACATTTAACACGGTAAAAACAAGATTTTTGTATTTTACGCAATGCTCTTTTCCGTCATCTTCGTTCGGCAGGTAACCCAAAAGGCTGATTACAAACCCTGCAACTGTGTCATAATCACCGTCAGGCAAATCAACTTTAAGAGCTTTTTCAACATCTTCAATATCGGCAAAACCGTCAAATGTAAATGTTTTATCATCTATTTGCGTTATGCTTTGTTTTTCTTCATCGTCATACTCATCGCAAATATTACCCACTATGCTTTCAAGAATATCCTCCATAGTTACAAGGCCTGCTGTACCACCGTATTCATCAATTACAATTGCAAGCATAATTCTGGTTTCCGTCATTTTTGCAAAAAGCTTACCGCCCGGCATCGACTCAGGCACATAAAGTGGCTTCCTGATATATGATAAAAGCTTTTCATCCGGCGAAATATGATTACCGACGAATTTAAGCAAATCTTTAACATACAAAATACCGCAGATATTATCAAGGTCACCGTCATAAACCGGAAGTCTTGAATTACCGTATTCAATAGCAAGCTTTACTGCATCTTCAATATTTGAATTGCAATCAACAGCATTGATGTCAATTCGGTGAGTCATAATGTCGCCTGCATCAAGGTCGTCAAATTCAAAAATGTTGTTAATCATTTCTCTTTGATTTTTTTCAAGCTGACCGACCTGCTCATCTTCTTCAACAAGTTGTTTTATTTCATCTTCTGTCGAATTTTCTTTTTTAAACAGATTTTTTAAGGCACTGCCCATAAAGGCAAAATCACTCCAATATCATTATTTATTATTTTTAAATCAAATAATATTATATAATATTTTTTTCTGTTTGTAAAGTATTTGCAAATATGATATAATATTTTTAATAAAAATTTATGAGGTTTATGATGATTGAAAAAATAAAAGAAGAGAATGTTTGGGATTTTTTAAAAAATGACAATAAGCCGATTATGATTTACGGTATGGGAAACGGTGCTGAAAAAATCATTTCAACACTTGATACTTACGGTGTTAAAGTAAGTGAAATTTTTGCAAGCGATGAATTTGTAAGAGGTCATTCATTTTTAGGATATAAAGTTTTAAAATACAGCGATATTTGCGAAAAATATGATGATTTCAATGTTGTATTGGCATTTGCCACTCACCTCGAAAATGTGATTGAAAACATAAAAAAAATCAACAATAAACATAAGGTTTTTGCTCCGGATGTGCCTGTTTGCGGCGGCGGACTTTTTACAAAAGAATATGTGAAGGAGCATAATGATGAATTCGACTTTGTTTACAATAATTTAGCAGACGAAAAAAGCAAAAGCGACTATGTTGACATTATAAATTTCAAAGTATCCGGAAAAGTTGATTATCTGCTAAAATCATATTGCGATAAAGACAGCGTTTACAAAGATATTTTAAAGCTCAATACAAACGAATCCATCGTAGATTTAGGCGCTTATGACGGGGACACAATCAGGGAATTCACATCATTTACAAATGGAAAATACAACAGAATTTTAGCACTTGAACCTGATGCAAAAAGTTACAAAAAATTAGTCAAGAACACAGCCAAAATGCCTAATTTAGAAGCGTTAAATATGGGTGCGTGGAATGAAAAAGACACTTTAATATTTGCTAAAGAGCAAAGCAGAAATTCACACATATCCGCAAGCGGTGTACCTGTAAAAGTAACGGATATAGACTCACTTGTTGATTATCCTGTTACCTTAATAAAAATGGATATAGAAGGCTCGGAAATGAAAGCACTTGACGGAGCAACAAAAACAATAAAAAGAAATCTTCCGAAACTATATGTATGTGCATATCACAGAAACGAGGATTTATTTGCACTCGGGAAAAAAATATTAAGCTTTGATAAAAGGTACAAATTATATTTTAGGCACAGCCTGTATATTCCTGCTTGGGAAAGCAATTTTTATGCAATAATTGATTAAAGTATAATATTTATTTGACTTAACCTTTAGGTTAATATATAATAAGTTGATAGATTTATTTTGAGGTGAGGCAAATTGACAACTGTACTATATGGAATAATAATCATCTTTGCCACATTTATGGGTGCGTTTGTCGGCCTAGGCGGCGGAGTAATCATTAAACCGCTTCTTGACTTAATAGGCAAAGACAGCGTAGCAGTTGTTAATTTCATTTCAACTTGTGCTGTGTTTAGTATGAGCATCAGTTCAACGGTTAAGCACATCAGGTCAAAAACAAAAATTGATTTTAAGCTTATTATTTCACTGTCTGTCGGGGCAGTAATCGGCGGTATACTCGGTTCAAAATTATTTGATTATCTTTTAGGTATATTTAATAACAATATGCTCAAAAGCCTGCAAGGTTTAATATTAGGTATATTACTTGTAATATCGGTTATTTATATAAATATTAAAAATGCAAAAAGCTTTAAAATAACAAATCCGATATGTATTGCGGCAGTAGGTTTAACACTCGGTTTTATCGCGTCATTTTTAGGTGTCGGCGGCGGACCGATAAATGTAGCATTTGTCGTTTTATTTTTTTCAATGACTGTTAAGGAAGCTGCTATTTACAGCGTCGGCACAATATTTTTCAGCCAGCTTTCAAAATTGATAACTTTAGGCGTCACCCATACAATTCCAAAATGCAGTATACTTACTCTCGCAGTAGCAATAATCTGTGCGGTTGCAGGCGGCATATTGGGTGCAAAAATGAATAAAAAAGGCAACGAAAAAGTTATTAAAACAATTTTTACAATAGTGGTAGCTTTAATTGCGTTGGTTAATTTTTACAATGCAATTGTAGGTTTTACAGCCTAAAATAAAGGGGAAAATTTATGGGAAAGAAAAACATTATCTTCTACTTTTCCGACCAACAGCGTTGGGACACGGTAAATGAAGAAGTAACGCCTAACCTTTGCGAGCTTGCAAAGGAAGGGATCAAGTACGAAAACAACTTCACCTGCCAGCCCGTTTGCGGACCGGCAAGGGCATGCCTGCAAACGGGTGTTTACGCTACACAATGCGGTTGTTATTGGAATGGAATTCCGCTTCCAAGTGACATTACGCCGCTTGCCCACTACTTTAATGAAGCAGGATATGAAACTGCTTATATCGGCAAATGGCATTTAGCGTCAAACAGATTACCAGGTATAGGACTGCACTGTGAAAGCACCGCAATACCTAAAAACAAACAGGGTGAATACCAATACTTCAGGGGCGCGGATGTGCTGGAATTTACATCGCACGGTTATGACGGATATGTATTTGACGGCGACGGAAACAAAATTGATTTTAAAGGTTACAGGGCCGACTGCATAAATGATTTTGCCTTAGAATTTCTTGATAAAAGAGATAAGGATAAACCATTTTTTATGTTTGTAAGCCAATTAGAGCCGCATCATCAAAACGACCACCATACATACGAGGGCTACAAACCTACCGTAGAAAAATATAAAGATTATCCTTTACCTGATGATTTGACATTTTTAAAAGGCGATTATAAGAAAATGTATCCCGATTATATTTCGGCTATTAACAGGCTTGATTACAATGTAGGCAGGCTTGTTGATAAGCTCAAAGAACTTGGAATATATGATGATACAATTATAGTTTATACTTCCGACCACGGAAGCCATTTCAAAACAAGAAATCCCGAGTATAAAAGAAGCTGCCACGAAAGTGCAACGCACACGCCTTTGATTATAAAAGGCGGAAAATTCACAGGCGGGAAAAAAGAAGAAAGATTATCATCGCTTATTGACTTGCCGCCTACTCTTCTTTCCATGGCAGGAATACAGATTCCAAGTACATATATGGGTGTTGACTTGGCTGAACAAATTGATAATCCCAATAAAAAGCGTGACTGTGTATTTATGCAAATCAGCGAAGCTTCAAATTCACGCGCAATAAGAACAGAGCGTTTTAAATATGAAGTTCGCGATATTGCTGTTACGGGATACGCACACCATCGAGCAAAGGTTTATTTTGAAAATTATTTATACGATTTGAAAAAAGACCCTAATGAAAAATACAACCTTATCAAAGACCCAAGATACGGACATATAAGGCAGGAGCTTAAATACTTATTATTAAAGCAAATGCAAAATGCACAGGAAGAAGCGCCGGTAATTTTTCCGGCTGTAATTAAAAGGAGAAAATAATGGCTGAAACAAAAAAATACTTAACCATGAAAGAACGCATCTGCTTTACAGTAGGCGCATTTGGCCGCTCGGGAATATATACACTTATGTCAATGTTTACACTTGTGTTTTTCCAAAACGGCGCAGGACTCACATTAAAGCAAGGCACTACAATAATTCTTATCGGGCGTATATTTGATGCATTAAATGACCCTGTAATGGGTATGATTGTTGACAGAACAAAATCAAAATGGGGCAAGATGAGACCTTACTTATTATTTGCACCCATTCCTATTGCGATTACAACAATTGCACTTTTTTCCGCTCCGTTTAAAGAGGGTTCAACAGCGGCATTTATTTGGGCACTTGTTACATACATTCTTTGGGGCGTGGCATTCACAATTCAGGATGTACCGTTTTGGGGGCTTTCATCAGTAATAACTCCACTTGAAAGTGAAAGAACTTCATTTATTTCAACAGCCCGTTTAGGCTCAACTTTCGGCGGTATACTCCCTGCCCTTCTTGTTCCTATTCTTTATCAAAGCAATATGGGATACACAAAAGGCTTCTTTTTAAGCGGTGTGATATTTGCACTTCTCGGTTGCGGACTTTCAATTCTTATCTTCTTTGTTTCAAAAGAAAGAGTTCCTAAAATGGACCACACACCTTCATTTAAAGAAACATTTGTGGTTCTCGGCAAAAACAAACTTCTTATCATTGTAATTTTTGCAGCAATTTTGGGCTCAACTATGGTAACAGCAAACCAATGTGCGGATTACATCGGTAATTATATCATCATTCAAAACTACACAGATTTCACTCAAATTTTCCAAGATTTCTTGCCGGGTGCGCAAACCACACTTATACCTAATGTTGATGCGGCTGCCGCTTACGATTTCTGGATTCCGCGCGGTACAATTGTAACTACTCTTACAGTTGCAATAGGTGTGGGTATGGTTCCTGCAATGGCTATTTTCCCAATGCTCAGAAAGAAATTATCGCTCAAGCAAATTTACATAGGTTCAGCTATATTCGGACTTGTTGTTCATGCACTTTGCTATGTTGTAATGGCACACGATGTTACAAAAGCTAACATTTATGTACTTTGGATATTCCTTTTCCTTATGGGACTCCCTCTCGGTATTTACAATGTTATCACCTATGCGCTTATTGCCGATTCTGTTGATTACCTTGAATGGAAAACAGGTGAAAGGCAGGAGGGTGTTTGCTTTGCATTCCAAACTTTCCTTTCAAAAGTAAATGCGGCAGTTGCAACATTTGTATTCGGTCAAATTCTTGACAGAACAGACTTTAAAGCTGTTGATAAATCGCTTGTTGATACAGCCGGCAGGCAAATCTTCTTTGAACAATCAGTCAACACTCAAAAAATGCTTTTGGCACTTGTAACAATTGTACCTGCTATCGGTTTTCTTCTAACAATTATTCCGATGTTCTTTAACAACTACACAGGCAAGGTAAAAGAACAGGCACAAAAAGAACTTGAAAAAAAGCGTGAAAAACTTATGTCTGATACAGAAAATTAAACAGCAAAGTAAAATGCAGTTCGCATAAGCGAACTGCATTTTTTATTTGTATCACTTTATAATCTTGCGATTAAGTTTTAATATCAATATTCTTTTTACACTTTCGTCAATTTGTTTTTCTTTGATTTTTTCGTCTTTTACAGCTTCTAAAACAGCGGGATATTGAATTTTATAATTATTGGCACACAGCATATCATTTCCTGCCAAAACACTTTTTATTGCCGCCTCGCCCTTGTCTCCGCCTACAAAATCAACAACTCCATTCATACCTAAACCATCGGTAATAATAACTCCGTCATAGTTCATTTCATTTCTAATGTACTTGTGCACTTTTTTAGAAAGAGATGCAGGGTGCTTTTTATCAAACGCATCAACAATATTGTGGCTTACCATAATCATATCCGCACCCGCTTTAATACCGGCCTTAAACGGAAGAAGGTCGCGCGATTTGAATGTACTCAGTTTTCTTTTATCACGGATTATTTGCGAATGAGTATCACCGTTATTACCATAACCCGGAAAATGCTTTAATGTGCTTACAAGGTTATTTTTACCCATTTCTTTTATAACTGTTTTAATATATTTACTGTTTTTCTTTGCGGAAGTTGAAAAAGTACGATAGTAAATATAATCTCTTTTGCTGTAAGGTGTATCGGCAACAGGAGCTAAATTTGTATTTATACCAAGATCCAATAATAATTTTGCCTTTGATTTTGTATCTTTTCTGATATTTGAAAGTCCACCTTTTTTGTTAAGCTTTTGCGGTGATAAAAACGGTGATTTCCTGTACTGCTTATATATTGATACTCTGTTAACAGTACCGCCCTCTTCGTCAACAGCTATAAGCATATTTAATTTTGAAGCTTTTTGATAAGCTTTAATTTGGCTTTGCTTTTTCTTATACGAATTGTTTTTAAAATTATTTGCAAATAATAAGTAACCGCCGAATTGATACTTCTTTTGAATAGCTGTCGCCTTTTTGCTCGGCATATACACCATAAACATTTGTGCAACTTTTTCTTCCAAAGTCATTGAAGATAATATTTCTTCTGCCCTTTCTTCAACGGTTTTAACCTCAACTTCCTGCACTGCGGTACCATCAAGCGCAAATGAAATACAAGGAAAAGAAAAAGAGATAACAATTGCTAATAACACAGCTAAAATGTTTCTGTAAGCTTTCATATAATCATCCTTAATAATTGATAAAATAATTATACCTTTTTAGATTATAAAATGCAATATGACTTTAGTGTGCTAATGTGCTACCGCGTTGGCTTGTTAACTTCATATAAATGTGTTATACTAACCACATTATACTATTTTGATAGGAGTAAATTATGGAAGAAAAAAAGAGAGGTAGCTTTTCAGGTACTGTCGGCTTTGTTCTTGCTGCGGCAGGAAGTGCTGTTGGACTTGGAAACATTTGGCGATTTCCGTACTTGGCGGCAAAAGATAACGGAGGCTTATTTATTTTTTGCTACTTAATTTTAGTTGTAACATTCGGATTTACACTTCTGATAACTGAAATTGCAATAGGTAGAAAAACAAAGCAAAGCCCGCTGACCGCATATGGAAAAATAAACAAGAAATTCGGATTTTTAGGTTCAATTGCAACACTTGTACCAATAATCATATTGCCATATTACTGTGCAATCGGCGGATGGGTATGCAAATACTTTTTTGATTTTGTAACTGGTAAAAGCGCGCTTGCAGCGGCAGACGGATATTTCACAAACTTTATATCGGGAAAAGCTGAACCTATTATTTGGTTTTTAATTTTCCTTGCCGCAACTGCCGGTGTAGTTCTCGGAGGTGTTGATAAGGGAATTGAAAAAATGGGCAAAATACTTATGCCGATACTAATTGTTCTTATTATCGGCATTTCGATTTTCTCACTCACATTAAGCTATACAGATGAAGCAACCGGCGTTACCAGAACAGGTCTTCAGGGCTTAAAGTTATATTTAATACCAAACTTTAAAGGTGTAACATTAAAGCAATTTTTCTTGGTAATTATGGATGCTATGGGACAACTGTTTTACTCAATCAGTGTTGCTATGGGTATTATGGTAGCTTACGGTTCTTATGTCCCTGATAAAACAAACATAAACAAATCAATCAACCATATCGAATTTTTTGATACCCTTGTAGCAATCCTTGCAGGACTTATGATTGTACCGGCAGTATTTGTATTTGCCGGAACCGAGGGAATGAGTGCCGGCCCGGGACTTATGTTTATTTCCTTGCCTAAAGTATTTAACCAAATGGGCAAAATCGGCATTGCTGTGGGTATACTGTTCTTCTTAATGGTAATATTTGCGGCTGTATCGTCCTCTGTATCGGTCATGGAAGCCGTTGTGGCAAGTATTATGGACAAGTTCAAGCTTGACAGAAAAAAGAGTGCAGTAATTGTTACAGCGTATGCAGTCATATTCGGAATAATCGTATGCCTTGGCTATAATGTATTCTACTTTGAGCTTAAACTTCCTAACGGCTCAGTAGGTCAAATTCTTGATGTATTCGATTATTTCAGCAATAATATTTTAATGCCTATTGTTGCAATACTCACCTGTGTTCTTATCGGCTGGGTTGCAAAACCGAAAACAATTATTGACGAAGTTACGAAAAACGGAGAAAAATTCGGCAGAAAGTTTATTTATATAGCTATGGTAAAAGTTATTGCACCTGTTCTTTTGGTTGTTCTTTTGCTTCAAGCTCTGGGTGTATTTTAAAATTGCACAAAAAAGTGTAGTAATTTCAATATAATAAAATTGAGGAAAGTGTTTATTTTAAGCACTTTCCTTTTTTATTGCGACTGCTTTAAAACAAGTAATTTTCATATAAATTCAACATAAATTTAGATAAGATATTGCATTTTTATTTGATAGTGTTAATATAATTTATAGGGTGAGTAGTCGCTCACATGTAAAGAATTCTATAAAAAGGGGTAATCAAAATGAACGAATATATTGAAAATGTAATTAAAACAGTTGAAAAAAGAGATAATGCAAAACCCGAATACATACAGTGCGTAAAGGAAGTATTTCGTTCACTCGAAAAAGTGATTGAGCAGCATCCGGAATATGTTGAAGACGATTTATTAACACGAATGGCTGAACCTGACAGGCTTATTACTTTCAGAGTCGCTTGGGTTGATGATGCGGGAAAAACTCAAATCAACAGAGGTTACCGTGTACAATTCAATTCAAGTATCGGCCCATACAAGGGCGGATTACGCTTTCACCCGAGTGTAAACAGTTCAATTATGTACTTTCTCGGCTTTGAGCAAACATTTAAAAACTCGCTCACCGGTTTACCTATGGGCGGTGCAAAAGGCGGCTCAGACTTTGACCCAAGAGGAAAAAGCAAGGGCGAGATTATGAGATTTTGCCAAGCGTTTATGACTGAACTTTACCGTCACATTGGCCCTAATGTTGATGTACCGGCCGGGGATATAGGCGTAGGAGCAAGGGAAATAGGCTTTTTATTCGGCCAATACAAAAGAATATCCGATGCATTTGAAAACGGCGTTATAACAGGCAAGGGCTTATCTTACGGCGGTTCACTTATCAGACCCGAAGCAACAGGCTACGGAGCAGTATATTACCTTTGCGAAGTTCTTAAACACGAAGAAGATAAATTAAAAGGAAAAACAGTTGCTGTATCAGGTTTTGGCAATGTGGCTTGGGGTGCTTGCAAAAAGCTTGCCGAACTCGGTGCTATTCCTGTTACAATTTCAGGCCCTGACGGATATATTTACGATAAAGACGGAATTATTACAGAAGAAAAAATCAATTATCTTCTTGAAATGCGTGCATCAGGCAGAGACAGATGCGAGGATTACGCTGACAAATTCGGTGTTCCGTTTTATAAAGGTGAAAAACCGTGGGGTATAAAAGTTGATATTGCCATGCCTTGCGCTACACAAAACGAAATCGGAATTAAAGAAGCAAAACAGATAATTGCAAACGGTACAAAATACTATATTGAAGTTGCCAATATGCCAACAACAGAGGAAGCATTAAACTTCCTTATAGATAGAAAGGATGTAATTGTAGCTCCGTCTAAAGCTGTTAATGCAGGCGGTGTATGTGTATCAGGCCTTGAAATGAGCCAAAATAGCCAAAGGCTTTCCTGGACTGCCGAAGAAGTTGACGAAAAACTTCACAATGCTATGATTAACATTCACAAACATTCTGTTGAAGCAGCAGAGAAATACGGACTCGGCTACGACCTGGTTGCAGGGGCAAATATTGCCGGATTTGAAAAAGTTGCAGAAGCAATGATGGCACAAGGTATTTATTGATATAAAAAGCATAAAAAACGGTGTGTAGAAAATAATTTCTACACACCGTTTTGTTTTTATCAGTCTGCCTTGCAAGCGTCAAGGGCTTTTGTAATAGCTTCTTTATCCATATTTTGACCTATGAATACAATCTTGTTTACCCTATCACCATATTCATCATCCCATGCATTTGCAATATCAGGATTCATTGCAAGAATTTGCTCTTGTTGATGCTTTGGCATACATGCAATCCATTTGCCATCATCGGTGGCTGTTTTTTGCTTACCGCTCTGTTCAAAAATATATGCTGTTTGCGGGTCATTCTTAATCCAAAACAAGCCCTTGGCTCTAATAACCTCTTTAGGATAATGAGCAAAAACAAAATTTTCAAATTTCTTTTGGTCAAGTGGAGGAAGTGACTCGTAAACAAAAGTACCTATTCCATATTCTTCGCTTTCGCCCTCTTCTTCATCCTCTTCTTCGCCTTCCATAGCTTTAAGCCAGCCCGGTGAATTTAAAATTTTCTCATAATCAAAGCTTTCGGTTGAAAGAATGTCAGAAACAGGAACATCACCGAATGAGGTTTCAATGATTTTAGCCTCAGGCTGTAAAGTTTTAATTACTTTAAGCACCTTTGCTTTATCCTCATCGTTTATTTGATCAATTTTATTAAGAACAATTGTTGTACAATATTCAATCTGTTCAACGAGAAGATTTTCAATATCATCTTCGTCTTTATCTTCTTTAAGAAGTGCATCGCCTGAAAGAAATTCATCAACCATTCTTAAAGAGTCAACTACTGTTACAATATTGTCAAGATAGCAAACTGCCGGCAATTCACTTCTTGGGTCGGTACCGTCAAGCATACATATAGAGCCTGCAATCGGACCGGGTTCACAAATACCGCTTGCTTCAATAAGGATATAATCAAACCTGCCGCTTGTAGCAAGCTGAATAATTTGCTTCATAAGGTCAACCTTTAATGTACAGCAAATACATCCGTTTGAAAGCGGAACAAGATTTTCATCCTTTTGGGTTACATTGCCGCCTTTAGCAATAAGTGACGCATCAATATTTACTTCACCGATATCATTAACTATAACCGCCACTTTGTATCCCTCTTGATTTGCAAGCACATGATTAAGAAGTGTCGTTTTACCCGCACCGAGATAGCCGGTTAAAAGAGTAACCGGAATTTGTTTTTTCTTATTTACCATTTTAAACATCTCCTTTATTTACCGCTTTATTGTACCACCCGTGTCAAGTGAATTCTATCATATTTTGTTAACAAAAAAACAGCTTTGAAATATCAAAGCTGTCATTCATCATCAACATCATTTTCAATATCAATTTCGTGCTTATCTCGTTTACTTTTAAATTTATCAAAAAGTTTCTTGATACCGAGTGTTATTGCAATACACAATGGAAAATAAGGGGTAAACGGCCCAGCCCAAAAAACAAGATAGGTGCTAGCCACGCCCATTGCCCATTTAGATTTAAACAAGAAATATAAAAGATAGCCGCCCCATACCGGAGTGTACATAACAATAACAACAATTATAAATAAAACAAGCGTGTGCCAATCTTTACACTCTTTCCACACCCATTTGCAAAAATTGATGAATTTATTTATGATTTTTTCAAATATCTTTTTCGTAATTATAACCTCACACTTTTTATAGTATTTCAAGAATAGCAAGAAATAACACAAAAGTCAACATTTGTATTCATACTTAACAAGGGAAAAGACCAATCACAATGTGATTGGTCTTTGGTGGCTCATCGGGGAATCGAACCCCGGACACCTTGATTAAAAGTCAAGTGCTCTGCCATCTGAGCTAATGAACCGTGTTCACCCTGTTGTCAGGGTGTTGGCTGGGGAGGCGGGATTCGAACCCACGCATGACGGAGTCAAAGTCCGTTGCCTTACCGCTTGGCTACACCCCAATGTTGGGATAATTTATAATAAATAAGTGGGGTGGGATATCGGATTCGAACCGATGACCTCCAGTGCCACAAACTGGCGCTCTAACCAACTGAACTAATCCCACCATATATGTAAAAGCACTTTCGTGCTGTTACTGCACAATAAGTTGGCGCGCTGAGAGGGACTCGAACCCCCGACCTACTGCTTAGAAGGCAGTTGCTCTATCCAGCTGAGCTATCAGCGCATTGGAGCGGGTGATGGGAATCGAACCCACACGACCAGCTTGGAAGGCTGGGATTCTACCATTGAACTACACCCGCGTTACAACGCTCATTATTATACATAACGAGCGATGAAATGTCAAGTCTTTTTTGCAATTTAATTTATTTTAATTTTTATTTCATCATTTTGAGTTGAAATTGCAAGTGTTTTAATATCTTCATCTTGGTTGAAAACTATTGCATTTGCAAGCTTTTCTTCAACATCACGCCTTACACAATCGCGAAGTCCCCTTGCATTTTTCTTGGAGCCAAATGCTTTTTTTGCAAGGTAAACAGGAACACTTTCATCATAAGTCATAGAAATAGCTTTATCCTTAAGGCTTTCAACAAGTTCATCAAGCATAAGTTTGGCAATCTTTTCAAAATTATCATGAGTAAGTTGGTTGAAAATAACAATCTCATCTACCCTACCCAAAAATTCAGGGCGAAGAAAACGCTCAAGAGCTTTCATTGTAACTTCTGCGTTAATATCATTTGCAGTTTTATTAAAGCCTAATGACGCAGAATCAGTTGAGCCGGCATTAGAAGTCATAATAATAATTGTATTTTCAAAATTAACATTTCTTCCCTGTGCATCGGTAATTCTGCCCTCATCAAGAATTTGAAGAAGAATGTTAAGAACATCTTTATGTGCTTTTTCAATTTCATCAAAAAGAATAATGCTGTAAGGCTTGCGTCTCACTTTTTCAGTAAGTTGGCCTGCATCATCATATCCCACATAACCCGGAGGCGAACCGATAATACGCGATACGCTGAATTTCTCCATAAATTCGCTCATATCAAGGCGAATGAGATTATCAGGGCTGTCAAAAAGACTGTCTGCAAGTCTTTTAACAAGTTCTGTTTTACCGACACCGGTAGGACCTACAAAAATAAATGACTGCGGTCTTTTTTTCGGGCTAATGTTTACTCTGCCCCTGCGTACAGCATTGGCAACCTTTTCTATTGCAACATCCTGACCGATGATGTGCTCTTTTAATTCATTTTCAAGATTTGCAAGCTTTTTAACATCATTTTGCTCAATTTTAGTAGCCGGAATTCCGGTCCAAAGTGAAATAACTTTAGCTAAATCAGCCTCTAAAACTTGATTATCGGCTGCTTTTTCCTTGAGTTCAGCCAACTTCTCGTCAAGCTGCAAAACTTCGCTCTTAAGCTTTGTAACAAGCTCATAATCTATTTCTTCATTGTCTTCAGGATTAGAAAGATTATCTATATTTGTTTCTAACAGATTTTTGCGTTCAAGTGCCATCTGGTATTGGCTGATAGCAGGATTGCGCAAATTCGCACTTGTACAGCTTTCATCAAGCAAATCAATAGCTTTATCAGGAAGATACCTGTCAGTCACATATCTTTCTGACATAGTAACAGCCTTATAGACTAATGAATCGGAAATCTGAACCTTGTGGTAATCTTCATAATAGCCTTTAATTCCTACAAGCATTTTATATGCATCGTCAATAGAAGGTTCTTCAACTTTAATAGGCTGAAATCTTCTTTCAAGCGCTGCATCTTTTTCTATATATTTTCTGTATTCATTAAAAGTTGTTGCACCGATAACCTGAATTTCACCGCGTGAAAGTGCAGGCTTAAGAATATTTGCGGCATTCATAGTTCCCTCAGAATCGCCTGTTCCTACAAGATTATGCACTTCATCAATAAATAAAATTATATTGCCCTCGTGCTTAACTTCATCAACAAGACCTTTAATTCTGCCTTCAAACTGGCCCCTAAATTGCGTACCGGCAACAAGTGCAGTAAGGTCAAGAAGATAAATTTCTTTATCTGCAAGACGAGCAGGAACTTCACCCTTTGCAATTTTAATAGCAAGGCCCTCGGCAATAGCTGTTTTACCTACACCCGGTTCACCGATAAGGCAAGGGTTATTTTTAGTTCTTCTGCAAAGGATTTGAATCGCACGGGAAATTTCATTTTCACGGCCGATTATATTATCTATTTTGCCCTGTTTTGCACGGTCAGTAAGATTGGTACAATAAGTATTAAGGAACTTTCTTGAATCATCCTTACCGTTTTTCTTTCCTCTTTTACGCTTTTTACCGCTTGAATCTTTAACTTGATTTGCAAGTTCATCTTTATCAACTTCATCATTAGTTGAAAGCGCACCGTTAATTAAATCGGAAAAAGGCATAGTTTGGGCGCCGTCAAAATTCTCGGGATTAAACATTTCACCCAAGCTATCCATATCAAAATCGCCCATATTTTCCATAAGGTTTGCCATTTGCTCTGATGCAGCTTCAATTTCTTCATCGGAAATGCCAAGCTTATCAATCATTTGATTGATAGAGCCTATATTGAGTTCCCTTGCGCATTTAATGCAAAGTCCTTCCGGTGTAACCTTATCATTTTCCATTTTTTGAATAAACACAACCGCAGGTCTTTCACCGCAGCGTGAACACATTTGTTGTTTCATTAAATCACCTCGTGTTAGGCAGTTGATTATTTTTCAGAAGAATTGCTCTGTTTTTTATTTTCCTTAAGTTGACGAATAAAGCCCGGTGCATAACCAAAAAGAGATGCAAAAGCAAGAATTGCGGAAATAATAACCATAATCATAATAACGGTATTATTAAGTTCCAAGCCTTTAAACAAATCTATTGAAAGAAGTGCGCCGTTAGGACCTATTGCAATAATGGTAATCATAAAGGTATAAAATACAACAGTTGCAAGTTTGCCCCACACTTCGGCAGCAACAGGGCGCATACCTTTAGACATAAGTATACCGGCGCCTATAATCATAAGTAATTCCTTAAATATAAAAAGGAATAATATGTATTTAAGCGGACCATCCCAAAACTTAACAAGTAATATAATAACAATAGCTATCTGTGACAGTTTATCTGCAATAGGGTCAAGAATTTTGCCGAGATTTGACACCATATTGAATTTTCTTGCAATTTTGCCATCAAACACATCTGTAAGTGCTGCCACAATCATAGTTATAAATGCAGCTATGTACTGCTCTTTAACAAAAAGAACTGTGAATACAGGTATAAGTGCAATTCTGATAAAGCAAAGCCAGTTAGGAATTGTATTCCAATTTTCAAAAAGGTCTTTTACATTTTCATTAAACTTACTCATAGTTTAACCTCCTTATATTAAAGGGTTGAATTTATTTATAAAATCAATAATCACACTGCCCTTAAGCTGTGTAACAAAATTATTTTGAACTGTTATAATATCAAGTATAAATTTTGAGATTGAAGATAAAACCAGAACATATGCACCCGATTTCACCAAACCGAAAACTCCGCCAAAGAAACTGTTTGTTTTATGAAGCGGTAATTTTTTCTTTTTCCTTATCTTTATAGCTAAAGAAAGTATTATACCTGTTATTACATAAAAAAGTATAAAAGTCAATAGAATTAAAAGTATTTTAATAATTTCTTGAACAATAGGACAAAGAATATTATCAGTTATATAAACCGAAGCTGTGTTAGTGTTAACCAAATTGATTGATTTAATAAGGGATTTATCCTTAAATAAAAACGAAAATGTGCTTGTAATTGATTTTAAATTTTGCACAAAATCGTTTATCTCATTAGATTGAGATAATTTATCGTCAACATATTTTAAAACATACTGCCTTATATAATTTTTATATATTATTTCATTATAGTTATTTCCTACGAAAAAGGAAAGCGGTATTGAAACAATAAAACGCAAAGCAGATAAAAGCGAAATTAAAAGTCCTCGCTTTATACCTACAAACACGGTAAGGGCAATAAGCACAATCAGTGACAAATCTACCAAATTCATTATTTACCACTCTCGTTTCTGTCAATAAGTGATTGCCTATGAACGAAAATTGATGAACCCATTTGGCAAATTGATTTTACCGAATCATCAACAACAATTTTTTTCTTTTGTTTCATATTTCCGAGAGAATAAGTAATAATGTTACTGTCAGTCAAAACACTTACCACACTTGAAGAAGCCGACACACAGCGAATATTACCGTTAACCGTTGTTTGCGATTTTGTGTTTCCCCCGCCCTTTACTCTGACAAGCGTATTTTCAGTCGAATTACTATAACTGTTGCAAGCTAAAATAAGTTCGTTTGACGGAGTATAAGTATAATATACAGTATTGATTTTACCGCATTCAAACACATCTTTAAGCTTTTTTTGATTTGAAACTATACCTACATAGTTATCGGCAACAACATATAAATTATCCCCGTTATATTTTAAATCAACAACATTGCAATTAGGTAAATCGAAATCAGCTTTTGGTTTATCCACACCGATATTCATTGTATAAAGTTTAGATTTAAGCTGGGCATTTTTACTGTTAACTGCCACAAATGCGATTTTGCTGCCGCTGTTATTTATTGCAACATCTACAATATAACCGTAATTTAAATCATAACTTAATTTTTTATCAAGTGATTTATTATAAACAGTTATGTTACAAAGCTTATCACCTGAAAGTGAAGCAATAACAACATTGCCGTTTTTAGCGACATCACCGCAAAGAATATCGCCCATAGCTTCATGCTCATATACATTTTCACTTACATTATCAAGGCGCATTTTTTTATCACCCTGGTCAATTATAAGCGAATATATGCCCGAACTTTTTAATACCGGATTTGAATATCCGTGGTCAAATGTATACTTCGCAACCGCTCTTTTTGAATCAAGAATTGTAAAGCTTGTAGGAGTTAAAACACCGAGTTTATTATTTATATTTTTTACAACAACATTTTGTGATGAATCAAGATTGTAAGGATAACTATTTTTATTTATATCCTGTGAAACAGAAATTTTACCGTTTGAATCCGTAAAATGCTCTTTTACTGTGTTAATGTTGATTTCGCAGATTTTCATTACAACCAAAATTGCAACAATAATTGCTATAATAATCCAAATAATTGTTTTATTTTTCTTATCCTTTTTTGCTTTCAGTTCTTTTTTATGCATTTCTCGCTGATTGCCTGCCAATTTCAACACCTGCCTAATAATTGATTTTGTTTAAATAAAGGCCCTGCGGCGGCGCAGTTTTTCCTGCACGCTTACGCTGTTTTGAAAAAATAACATCTTTCAGTTCACCTTTTTTTATTTTACCTTCCGAAACAAACAAGAGAGTGCCAACCATAATTCTAACCATATTATATAGAAATCCGTCAGCCTCAACCTTAAAATATATCATATCCCCTTCGCGCCAAACCTTAAAGGATTTGACATTGCGAACGGTATCTTCAACATCGCTTTTAGATGAGCAAAAGCCTGAATAATCGTATTTGCCTACAAAAGCCTGCGCTTCATCATTAAGATAACCGGCGTCAATTTCACGCCTGTAATAATAAGCATACTTGGGCAAAAAAGCATTAGGTCTTTTACCGTTATAAAGTTTATAAACATATTCCTTCGACTTACAGGAATATCGCGGGTGGAAATCATCATCGCATTCTTCACAATCAACAACCGCAATATCATTCGGCAATTTTGAATTAAGTGCCATAATTACACCCTCGTTTGATATATTCATATCGGTTTTAAGGGTAAGAACATACATATTTGCGTGAACAAAAGAATCTGTCCTGCTGCAGCCTATAACATCGAGCCTTTTTAAAAATACTTTTTCCACAGCATTTTGAAACACTTCCTGCACGGTTACAGCATTTTTTTGCACCTGCCAGCCATGATAATTTGAACCGTCATATTGAATTGTAATTTTCAAATTTCTCATATTACTTTAGTAAAAATAAAATTGAATGACACCAAAAGCGCTATAAATATTATTACAGCTGCAAGAGAAATATAATCCCTTGCGTGAAATTTCATTATCTTCATTTTAGTTCTTCCGTCACCGCCGCGGTAACAACGACATTCCATAGCATAAGCCAAATCATTAGCTCGCCTGAAAGCTGAAATAAAAAGCGGAATAAGAACAGGCACAAGGGCTTTTGCACGGTGAATAATTCCGCCCGATTCCATATCTGCACCGCGTGATTTTTGGGCAGACATAATTTTATCTATTTCTTCAATTAAAGTAGGAATAAATCTAAGTGCAATAGTCATAGTCATTGAAATCGAATGTACATCAATCTTAAAAATTTTAAGCGGTTTCATAAGTCTTTCAAGACCATCGGTGAGTTCATTCGGCGATGTTGTATATGTTAAAAGCGAACTTATAACCACAAGAGTAATAATTCTGATTGCCATAAAAACAGCTGTCATTATACCCGACTGTGTAATTTTAAGCTTCCAAATTTGAACAAGCGGTTCACCCTTACCGTAAAACAAGTTTAATACTGCGGTAAAAGCAATGATTATTGCAAGCGGCTTAATACTTTTAAGCACTGTTTTAAACGGTATTTTAGAAACGAGAACAAGTACCGCAGTTGCCACCACAATTACTGCAAGCGATGGCAATGTTTTGCAAATAAAAATTGCAACAATAAGCATAACCGTAAGGATTATTTTCATTCTTGCGTCCATTTTATGAACAACCGAATTACCCGGGAAATACTGCCCTATTGTAATATCTGTAATCAATCAACAGCACCTCCCAATAATCTTTTATATTCCGCAATTCCCTGCTCAACAGTGTAAATATCAGTTTTGCAATCCACGCCTGAAGCTTTGAGTTTCAGAAAAATATCGGTAACTTCCGGAACATTAAGTCCCATTTCTTTAAGTTCCTCACCGTGAGAGTAAACTTCGTTAACACTGCCGCAAAATGCAATCTTGCCCTTATTCATTACAATTACCTTTTTGCAAAGTTTGGCAACATCTTCCATTGAATGAGAAACGAACAAAACTGTATTACCCATTTGGCTTTGATATTCTTTAATAAGATTAAGAATTGTATCTCTGCCTTTTGGGTCAAGCCCGGCACAAGGTTCATCAAGTATAAGAACTTTAGGCTCCATAGCGATAATTGAAGCTATTGCCACACGCCTTTTTTGCCCGCCTGAAAGATCAAAAGGAGATTTTTTTGAATACTTTTCAAATGACAAGCCGACAAATTCCATACTTTTTCTTATTCGTTCATCTATTTGAGCATCATCAAGGCCCATTTGCTTCGGGCCGAATGCAATTTCTTTATATACATCTTCTTCAAATATTTGATATTCGGGATACTGAAAGCAAAGTCCGACTGCAAAACGAACCTGCCTGATTTTTTTTCTATTCTCTTTAGTCCAAATATCTTCACCGTCAAGTATAACTTTACCGTTATGCGGTTCAAGAAGACCGTTTAAATGCTGGATAAGGGTTGATTTACCCGAACCTGTATGGCCTATAATTCCGATAAGGTCGCCTTTTTCAATTTCAAGGCTTACATTATTGAGAGCCGAAGTTTGAAACGGAGTTCCGATACTGTAAAGATATTCAAGATTTTCGCAGACAAGAAACGCCATTTACCTTTTAGCCTCCAAAGTTTTTTTAAATAAATCAACACATTCATTTGCGTTTAAAACAGTATTTTCACATTTGATACCGAGCCTGTAAACAAGTTCGGTAGACTGCGGAACATCAAGGCCGAGTGCCTTAATCTCGTCCACTTTCGCAAAAACATTACGCGGCGTATCATCAAGCTTAATTTGGCCGTCATCCATAACAACAACTCTGTCTGCCTGCACCGCTTCATCCATGTAATGAGTGATAAGAACGATTGTTATACCCTCTTCTTTATTAAGCTTTTTAACCGTGTTCATAACTTCGCGCCTGCCGCTTGGGTCTAACATTGCAGTAGGCTCATCAAGAACAATGCACATAGGTTTCATAGCAATAATTCCGGCTACTGCGACACGCTGTTTTTGCCCGCCTGAAAGCTTATTAGGTGCTTTGAGCCGATGCTCATACATACCGACGGTTTTAAGTGCGTTATCAACACGCTCTCTGATTTCTTTAGGCTCAACGCCGAGGTTTTCAACACCAAAAGCCACATCTTCCTCAACAATAGAAGAAACGATTTGATTATCAGGATTTTGAAATACCATTCCGACTTTGCGCCTTATGTCAAAAATCGTATCGTTATCCTCAACTTTTTGCCCGTCAACAATAACTTCACCGCTTTGTGCAATGTTTATTCCGTTAATAAGCTTTGCTGTTGTTGACTTGCCGGAGCCATTATGGCCGAGAATTGCAACAAAGCTTCCCTTTTCAATTGTTAAATTAAAATTCTTAAGTACATCGACTGTAACTTTGTTTTCCTCATCATCGTCAACAACATAAGAAAAGTTTACATTTTTAAATTCAATCAAATTCATTATTTTAACATCCAAATTGCAGTTGAACCGCAAGGAAGTACCCTTGCATTTGATGAAACAGGAACACCTATTTCATCGGCTTCAACTCTTCCGCCGCGTTTATTTGTAATAATATCATCAAGAATATATTTCATAACAGAAGCCGAAAGCCCTGTTGTATACGAATTAAGCATAACCATAAGCGGAGTATCTGACAATACCTGTTCAACAAGTTTTACAAAATCATAAATACTATCCTCAAGGTGCCAAATTTCGCCTTTAGGGCCACGCCCGTAGCTTGGCGGGTCAAGAATTATAATATCATACTTATTGCCGCGCCTAATCTCTCTTTGCACAAACTTAATACAATCATCAACTATCCATCTGACCTGCGCATTGCTTACCTGTGAAGCAGCTGCATTTTCCTTTGCCCACTGCACCATTCCGCGTGACGCGTCAACATGAACTACGCTCGCCCCTTCTTTAAGGCACGCAACTGTTGCGCCGCCTGTATAAGCAAAAAGATTAAGAACCTTTACATCATTTCTGCCGGATTCTCTGATTATCTTCCTTGTAAAATCCCAATTCACAGCTTGTTCCGGAAAAATACCGGTATGCTTAAATCCCATTGTTTTAATATTAAAAGTTAAATCTTTATACCTTACCTGCCAGGAAGAAGGGATTTTTGTATGTACTTTCCATATGCCACCGCCTGTGCGTGAACGCAGGTAAGTGGCATCCGGCTGAAACCAATATTTATTTTCTTTTTTACTCTTCCAAATTACTTGCGGGTCAGGCCTCACAAGTATTTCATTGGTCCATCTTTCGAGCTTATATCCGTCACTGCAATCTATAAGCTCATAATCTTCCCAATCAGTTGAATATCTCATATTATAATTCCTTTATGATAATCTTTCTTTCACAACATCGGCAATCTTATTGCCCAGAGCAGTGATTTTATCTAAATCGCTTCCTTCAAGCATTACACGGATAAGCGGTTCTGTGCCACTTACACGAACAAGAACTCGGCCTTCGCCCATAAGTTCCATTTCTGCCTGCTGTACAGCCGAAATAATATATTCGTTGTTATTATATTTTTCCTTGCCTTGTGGTGTAACCCTTACATTTATTAAAACCTGTGGATATACTTTCATAATTTTTGCAAGTTCTGAAAGCTTTTTACCTGATTTTACAACCGTTTCAATAAGCTGCACACCGGAAAGTTCACCGTCGCCGGTAGTAGCGAAATCAAGAAAAATAACATGACCGCTTTGCTCACCGCCAATATTATATCCTTCTTTAAGCATACGCTCAAGAACATATCTGTCACCAACTGCTGTTTTCGAGCAAGATATATCATTTTCTTCACAAAATTTAAAAAATCCCATATTACTCATAACAGTAACAACAGCGGTATTTTTTGCAAGTTTGCCTTCATCCTTCATCCTCTTTGAGCAAATTGCTATAACCTTATCTCCGTCAACAAGTTCACCGTTTTCGTCCACAGCAAGCATTCTGTCAGCGTCCCCGTCAAACGCAAGGCCCAAGTCAAGCGAAGCATCTTTAACAAAGCGCATAAGTTCTTCCGGGTGGGTAGAACCGCAATTATCGTTAATATTTGTTCCGTCAGGAGTATCTGAAAGCATTAAACATTTTGCACCGAGGGAAGTGAAAATTTCTTTAGCACATACAGAAGCACTGCCGTTTGCACAGTCAAGTGCAATTGAAAGTCCGTCAAAACGAACACTTGCAGTTGAAACAACATGATTTACATAATCGCTTACCGCTGTTTTGCAGTATATTCTATTACCTACTTCACCGCCGGTCAGGCAAGGTATTTTCTCGGCATTATCAAGAATAATTGCTTCAATTTCGTTTTCAAGTGCATCATCAAGTTTATATCCGTTGCCCTGAAAAATTTTAATACCGTTATATTCACAAGGGTTATGCGATGCAGAAATCATTACACCTGCTTCACAACCGTATTTATTAACCAAATATGCAACAGCCGGAGTAGGCACAATACCGACCGAAAGTACATTGCAACCAACCGAGCATAAGCCTGCTGTAAGTGCAGCTTCAAGCATATCGCCTGATGCTCTGGTATCCTTACCGATAAGGACAGTAGGTTTGGCAGATTTGCTCTCTTTAAGCAAAACCATTGCCGCCGCCCTGCCTATTTGAAGTGCAAGTTCGGAAGTTAAATCTACATTTGCAACTCCTCTTACACCGTCTGTACCAAAAAGTCTGCCCATAACTATTCCTCATTTCAAATAATAATTTCTAAATAAGTGTTTGCTGACCCGGTTGCTCCAATCCTAAATGCTTATAAGCAAGTGCGGTTGCACATCTGCCCCTTGGCGTTCTTGACAGAAAGCCAATTTGCATAAGATAAGGCTCATAAACATCCTCAATAGTAACAGACTCTTCACCTATTGCGGCTGCGATAGTATCAAGTCCTACCGGACCACCGTTATAATTTTTAATCATTGTGGTTAAAAGTATTCTGTCTATATTATCAAGCCCGAGATTATCAATTTCCATTCTTTCAAGTGCGTCTATGGCAGCTTCTCTGCTTATTATACCGTCATATTTAACCTGTGCAAAATCTCGACTTCTTTTTAAAAGCCTGTTTGCAATACGAGGTGTACCCCTTGAACGGGAAGCAATTTCCATTGCGCCCTTTTCATCAACAGGAATATTAAGTATATCGGCACTTCTTTTAACTATTGAAGCAAGCTGCTCATTAGTATACATTTCAAGTCTGAAAATAACACCGAACCTATCGCGAAGAGGTGCGGAAAGCTGGCCTGCTCTTGTAGTAGCACCGATAAGAGTAAAGTGTGGTAAATCAAGCCTTATTGACCTTGCCGAAGGGCCTTTGCCAATAATTATATCAAGTGCGCCGTCTTCCATTGCCGGATAAAGAACTTCTTCAACCTGACGATTTAAGCGGTGAATTTCATCAATAAAAAGCACATCGCCCTCTTGCAAATTTGTGAGAAGGGCTGCTAAATCGCCCTGTTTTTCAATAGCCGGTCCGCTTGTAACACGAAGATTAACTCCCATTTCATTTGCTATTACACCGGCAAGTGTAGTTTTGCCAAGACCGGGCGGGCCATAAAGCAAAACATGGTCAAGAGCTTCGCCCCTACCCCTTGCAGCTTGAATATATACAGCCAAGTTTTCCTTAACTTTATCTTGACCGATATAATCATCAAGGATTTTAGGCCTGAGCGAATTTTCAATATCATTATCTTCGGGTGTGAAATCAGAAGTAACTATTCTGCTTTCAAAATCCATTTCAGTTTCCTGCATATGTAATTACCTCCGTTTAAAGATTTTTAGCAAGTTCTTTTAATCCGTATCTAATCATTTCATCAACCGACATTGATTTATCAAGTGAACTTACAACAACGGTTGCATCGGATTGTGAATAGCCGAGCGAAACAAGTGCTTCAATCGCTTCGCCTGCTGAGCTTTTATCAATATTTTGAACATTTGATACAGCACTCGATACCGCATCGGTTGCAACTGCACCGATTTTATCCTTTAATTCAAGCACAACTCTTTCTGCTGTTTTTTTGCCGATACCCTGTGCTTTAGTAATTGATTTCGCATCTCCCGATGCAATGCAAAGTGCCAGCCTGTCAGGTGTAAGTTCAGAAAGAATTGAAATTCCTGCTTTAGGGCCAATACCCGAAACGGTAATAAGAAGCTTAAAAGCATCAAGTTCGGCAACAGTGGCAAAAGCGTATAAATCCATAGCATCTTCACGCACTGCAAGGTGGGTATATACATTAACTTCTTTTCCTATTTCGGCAAGCTGCTTGGCTGTATTAAGAGATGTGAAGCATTTAAACCCAATGCCGCCGCATTCAACCACTATGAAATTTGCATCACATACAGTAAGTCTTCCCTTTAAATTATATATCATAACTAATCCCTTTATTTAAGTGAATTTAATTTTCCCATTATAGAACCCGAGCAATGACCGTGGCATATAGCCATAGCAAGCGCATCGGCAGTATCATCAGGTTTTGGAATTTTAGCAAGGCCAAGCATAAGCCTTGTCATTTCCTGAACCTGCTTTTTTTCAGCCCTACCGTATCCTACAACAGCCTGCTTAACCTGAAGCGGAGTATATTCAAAAATATCCACACCGTAATTTTGTGCCGAAAGAGTAATAACACCCCTCGCCTGTGCAACATCAATAACGGTTTTGGCATTGTTATTATAGAAAAGTTTTTCCATACTCATTACTTCCGGCTTATACTTTTCAAATAAATAGCACATATCGTTATATATTGTTTGCAACCTTAACGGGAAATCGGTATGTGCCTCAGTAGTGATAGCACCGTAACCGAGAACACGAAACTTATTCATTTTATATTCAAGTACACCCCAGCCTACAATTGCATAACCCGGGTCAATTCCGAGAATAATCATATCACACTACCCCATAATAAATCACTTTATTATAGCATACTGAATTTTAATAAGCAATATATAATATATAAATTATTTATTATAAAAGAAAAGGCAGTCAAATGACTGCCTTTAATCCCTTCGAGTGCAACAAGTTGCACCCATCTCCCATTTACAAGGAGGTGATTATTCTGTTTTACCTTTTAGCTGATGGACAAATTTTTGAAGTTCTGTCATATTAAAAGTATATCTTCCCATATCGGTATTAGGGATATAATACCTTGAGCAAACCTCACTGCCCAAAGGTGCAAATGACTGCTTAAGCGAATTATACATATAATCTGCCGACTGCCTTGCATTAGAGCCGCTTGCTATGACTGCGCCTACCCTTTTCGGCTTTTTAACCGGCGGGTTTGCGCCACGCTTAAAGCGGGCGTTATAATAACGCTGAAATCTATCCAAAATAGCTTTAGTTGGAGCCGGGAAAAAGTTATTATAAACAGGAGTGAAGAAAGCGATATAATCGGCATCTTCAAAATCTTCAAAAAAGACATCCAAATCTTTATTTGAGCATCCTTCGTGATATTCACACCACTTACAATCGGTACACGGTGCGGGAGAAAGCTTATAACTGTCATAAACTTTAATTTCACAATCAAGGAAATATTTACTGACTTGGTTAATAAGTTCCCGGCAGATACCGTCTTGCCGCGGCGAACCCATAATTATCAATAATTTTTTCATTATTCTGCCACAGTGTATTCAATAGAATTAGCTTCACACCAATCTTTAACTTTATCAATCACAAATTTATTTTCAAATTCATCAAAGCCTTCGCTGATTGAAGAATAAGCATTAAAATACTTCCAAAAAGTATCAATATATTCATTACCTGAAAGTTTTTCAAGCACAGCGCTTACTTTTTTATTATCAAGAAATTTGATATATGCCCTGATAACTTCTTCATTTGAAATGGTTAAAAACGGAATAAAACCGTTAGCCATTAAATCTTCGGTATCGGCACATTCAAGTTCTGCGCTTGAATGAATTTGCGAGTCAATTCTTGAATACCAATATTCTCCGCTTGAGCCCCATACAAAGCGAAGCGTCATTTCATCGAGTAATAATTTCATTAAAAGTACCTCGTCATAACTGTTATCTATTTATTATATGCAAAAAACAGTTAAAACTACTTCTCAATCGAATTCATCAAACCACCGTTTTTAATAATATTTTGAATAAAAGGTGGGAAAGGCTGAGCCTTATATGTTTTGCCGGTTGTGCAATTAGTGATAACACCGCTGTCAAAGTCAACTTCAACTTCATCACCGGCTTTAATATCCTTAGCGGCTTCATCACATTCAAGAATTGCAAGGCCGATATTTATAGCATTTCTATAAAAAATGCGGGCAAAAGTTGAAGCGATTACGCAGGAAATGCCTGACGCTTTAATAGCAATCGGTGCATGTTCCCTTGAAGAGCCGCAGCCGAAATTAGCTTCGGCAACCATAATATCGCCTGGCTTAACATTTTTTACAAAATCAGCATCAATATCTTCCATACAATGAGATGCGAGCCAAGCTTCGTCACTCTTGTTAAGATAACGAGCAGGAATGATAACATCGGTATCAACATTATCACCGAATTTATGTACTGTACCCTTTGCTTTCATATTCCTACCTCCTATATTTGCCTTGGGTCTGCAATGTAGCCTTTAAGTGCAGATGCAGCAGCTACCGCAGGTGATGCAAGATAAATTTTAGAATCAACATGGCCCATTCTGCCTACAAAGTTACGGTTTGATGTGGAAACTGCAACTTCGCCCGAAGCCAAAATACCCATATGGCCGCCAAGGCAAGGGCCGCAAGTTGGGGTTGAAACAATAGCACCGGCTTCAACAAAAGCCTCTGCTATACCCTCTTTAATGCACTGAAGGTAAACGCTTTGAGTAGCAGGAATAACGATACAGCGAACACCGTCGGCAATCTTATTGCCCTTAATGATTTCTGCCGCTGTGCGCATATCTTCAATTCTACCGTTTGTGCAAGAGCCGATAACTACTTGGTCAATTTTAACATCTGCAAGTTCATCAACTGTTTTGGTATTTTCAGGAAGATGAGGGCAGGCAACAGTAGGTGCAAGTTTAGAAAGGTCAATTTCAACTACGCTGTCATACTGTGCGTCATCATCTGCTTCATAAATTTCATAAGGGCGTTCACTTCTGCCTTTTACATATTCAAGTGTAACATCATCAACAGGGAAAATTCCGTTTTTAGCACCGCATTCAATAGCCATATTTGAAATGCAAAGCCTATCATCCATTGAAAGTTCCTTAATTCCGTCACCTGTAAATTCAAGTGACTTATAAAGTGCGCCGTCAACACCGATTTGACCGATAAGATGAAGTACAACATCCTTACCGCTGATACAAGGTGCTTTTTTACCTGTAATTACAACCTTAATAGCAGACGGAACTTTAAACCAAGCCTTGCCTGTTACCATACCTGCTGCCATATCGGTTGAGCCGACACCGGTTGAAAACGCACCGAGCGCACCGTATGTACAAGTATGTGAGTCAGCACCGATAATGCAGTCACCGCAGGTAACTACACCCTGTTCAGGCAAAAGTGCATGTTCAATACCCATATTTCCGACATCATAATAATGAGTAATATCATACTTTTTAGCAAATTCCCTAACCTGCTTGCAGTTTTGTGCAGATTGAATATCCTTGTTAGGAGTAAAATGGTCCATAACAAGTGAAATTTTAGTTTTATCAAAAACGGAATTTTTACCGAATTTTGTCATTTCGTTAATAGCAACCGGGGAAGTAACATCATTACCAAGTACCATATCAAGCTTCGCTTCAATAAGCTGGCCGGCAACAACACTTTCAAGCCCTGCGTGTTTAGCCAAGATTTTTTGAGTCATTGTCATACTCATAGCTATCACCCTTTTCGTCAATAAATTAAAATATAATGTATATAAATATCGAACTTATATATCATCGGTAAATGAGCCTTCTCCTCTTTCAAGTGAAGTTATACCTGTTCTTGCAAGTTCAACTATTGTAAATTCATTTTCAAGTTCTTCAACAAACATATCAATTGTACTGCCAAGGCCTGTAAATTCAAATGTAATTGTAGTCATTGATACATCAAGAACACGCGCACCCCAGCGTGCATTGAATGCAAGAAGTGCATTTTTCTGCTCAATACCTTGTGCGTGAACTTTAACAAGCAACAATTCTGAAGAAACGGAATTATCAGGTTTAAGTTCAGAAACTTTTTTAACTATTTCAAGTTTTAAAAGCTGTGCTTTAATTTGCCTTACATTTTCAGGCTCTGTTTGAGTTTCAATTGTCATACGGGAAAACTTTTCATCTTCGGTTTCACTAACTGTAAGAGATGAAATATTATAACTTCTTCTTGAAAAAAGGCTGGCAACTCTTTGAAGTACGCCGCTTTCGTTATCAACAAGAACTGACAATACTAATTTTTCTTTCATTATAAGTCGCCTCCTTAATTAAATTTTTCAATAATATCGGTATGTGCTCCTCCAGGAGGAATCATAGGAAGGACATTTGAATCAGGGCTGATTCTGCAATCTACAAGAACAGGGCCTTGATATTCAAAAGCTTCTTTAAGAACTGAATCAATATCATCATTTGTATTTATGCGAAGTGCCTTAACGCCAAAACCCTCTGCAACTTTTACAAAATCGGTTGCTCTGTGCGGGTCGGTATCGGCAAATCTGTTTCCATAAAAAAGTTTTTGCCACTGGCGAACCATACCAAGCACTGTGTTATTCATAATAAACATTTTAACAGGAATGTTATATGAACACATAGTAGCAAGTTCAGATAAATTCATATGGAAGCCGCCGTCACCTGCAAACATTACAACGGTTTTATCAGGACATCCCATTTGGCCGCCCATGGCAGCACCCATTGAATAGCCCATAGTACCGAGTCCGCCTGATGAAAGAAGTGTTCTCGGCTTTTCAAATTTATAAAATTGAGCTGCCCAAAGCTGATGCTGACCTACATCTGTAACAATAATAGTATCGTCATCGGTAACATCATCAATTTTTTCAATAAGCTTTTGCGGATTTACATAATCACCGATTTGAAGCTGTTCAAAAGGACGGCGGAAAGTTTCAATCTCTTTTCTCCACTCGCTGTGGTCAAGCTGCTCAATCTCCCTTGTAAGAATAGGAAGTACATCGGCAAGGTCACCGCGAAGATGATAATTTGAAACAATGTTTTTATCCATTTCGGCTGAGTCAATATCAATATGTAAGATTTCTGCATTTGGTGCAAATTTCTTTCTGTTTCCTGCAACACGGTCTGAAAAACGAGCACCGCAGGTAATAAGCACATCACAATCATGTGCAGCCTTATTACATTCATAATGGCCGTGCATACCGATAAGGCCGAGATGAAGCGGATTATCGTGCGGAAAAGCACCAAGGCCCATAAGACTTGAAGCAACCGGTGTGTCAATCTTTTCAGCAAAAGTAACCAAATCTTCGCCAACATCAGAAAGGATAGCGCCGCCGCCGACATAGATAAGTGGCTTTTTAGCACTTCTGATAAGTTCAACTGCTCTTTTAACAGCACTGTCTTTCGGTGCTTTAGCCTTTTCAGGCTGAACCTTCGGCATAGGAGTATACTCACACTCGGCAGATGTAATATCCTTAGGAATATCAATAAGAACCGGGCCTTTTCTTCCGCTTTGTGCAATAAAGAATGCACGGCGAATAGTATCAGCCAATTTTTCTACATTTTCAACCTGAAAGTTATGCTTTGTAATAGGCATTGTGATACCGCAAATATCAACTTCCTGGAATGAATCCCTGCCGAGACCTGAAGTTGCATAGTTACAAGTAATTGCAACAACCGGAACAGAATCCATATATGCAGTTGCAATACCTGTTACAAGGTTTGTTGCACCCGGGCCTGATGTCGCAAAGCAAACGCCAACCTTGCCTGTTGCCCTTGCATATCCGTCAGCTGCGTGTGACGCACCCTGCTCGTGAGCAGTCAAAATATGCTTGAATGTGTCACCGTATTTATATAATTCATCGAAAATATTGAGAATCGTTCCGCCGGGATAGCCGAAAATTGTATCTACACCCTGCTCTTTTAAAACTTCAAGAACGATTTGGGAGCCGTTAAGCTTCATATTTCCTCTCTCCTTTTGTTATAAAATTAACATTAAAAAAATATTAAAGATATAATATATTATTTGGCAAATAAAGTCAAGGAATAAAATCAACATAATTTACACTTGTAAAAAGAAAATTTTTGTTATATACTTGATAGGAATTAAAAAAGACAAAGGAGAACTATTATGAAGCTTGGTATTGTTGGCTTACCGAATGTCGGCAAAAGTACATTATTTAACGCTATAACTAACGCAGGGGCTCAAAGTGCCAACTATCCGTTTTGCACTATTGAACCAAATGTCGGTATGGTAAGTGTACCTGATGAAAGACTTGACAAGCTTGCTGAAATGTACCACCCTGATAAATTCACACCTGCAACAATAGAATTTGTGGATATTGCAGGTCTTGTTAAGGGTGCGTCACAAGGCGAAGGATTAGGAAATAAATTTTTATCACATATCAGAGAAGTTGACGCAATCATCCATGTTGTACGCTGCTTTGAAAATGATGATATTACACATGTTGACGGAAGTGTTAACCCTGCGAGAGATATTGAAACCATCAACCTTGAGCTTGTACTTTCCGACCTTGATATTTTAACAAGAAGAATTGATTCACGAAAAAAAGCTATGAAAGGCGATAAAAAGCTTGCAGGCGAAGTTGAATTTCTTGAAAGACTTGCAGGTGAAATGGAAAACGGAAAAACCGCAAGAAGTGTTGAAATAAGTGAAGATGAGCAGGAATATTTAAAGGATGTTTCACTTTTAACGATTAAACCTGTTATTTACGCTTGCAATATGGGCGAAAATGACTTTATAGACGGAATTGAAAATAACAAATACTACAAGCAAGTTGAAGAAATAGCAAAAGAAGAAGGTGCCGAAACTCTTCCTATCTGCGCAGAAATGGAAGCAGAAATAGCACAGCTTGATGATGAAGAAAAAGCTATGTTCCTTGCAGATATGGGGCTTGAAAAAAGCGGACTTGACAGGCTTATTAAAAAAAGTTACTCACTTTTAGGCTTGATTTCGTATCTCACTGCCGGCAAACCGGAGGTAAGAGCATGGACAATTAAGAAAGGCACTAAAGCACCGCAGGCAGCAGGCAAAATTCATACTGACTTTGAGCGCGGTTTCATTAGAGCAGAAGTTGTTTCATTTGATGACTTAATGGCTTGTGGAAATATGACAGCTGCAAAAGAAAAAGGTTTAGTCAGAAGTGAAGGCAAAGAATATGTTATGAAAGACGGAGATATTGTACTTTTCCGTTTCAATGTATAATTCATAATAATTTAAGCTCGAATTTTGTCACAATCATCAAAATTCGGGCTTTTTTTATAACATTTAGTCGATTTGTTTAAAAGTTTTCATAATTTATTTGCGATTTTTGTTGACTATTTTTAAATAATTTGATATTATTTTATCTAAGGTGGGAGAGAACTATGTCAGAACCCAGCAAAAATAATATAAATGACACACTTCTTTCAAATGTACAATCAGGTGACAGTAAGAATACAGAGGCTTTAATCAGCGAGTACCGAAGCGTAGTTGAAGCGATTGCAAGCAAATACACTAACTCACCGCTTGAATATGAAGATATTATTCAGGAGGGTATGATTGGCTTATTAGCTTCAATCAAAACTTTTGACGAAAGCAAGGGCGCAAAGTTTAAAACCTATGCACAAACCTGCATAAATAATTCCATTCAAACAGCACTTAGGAAATTTAACAGGCAAAAGGATATTCCGCAAGGCGCGGTGATTGAATATGCCGAGGAAGAAATTCCCGAGGAAAACGGAAGTATAAGTGCAGAAGACTACTATATCGCCGGTGAAAGCGTTTCAATGTTGGCTAATATCCTTAAAGAGAACCTTTCTGAATATGAAAACGAAGTCTTAAGGTTACATATTGTCGGTTGCAACTATAATGAAATTGCGAAAAGATTAAACAAAACACCTAAATCGGTAGACAATGCATTACAAAGAATAAAGAAAAAATTGTCAACCGTAAACTTGAAAACCGACAAATATAATTAAGAGGTGTAAGAAATGTACGAGGACAAAACTTTAGTCTGCAAAGATTGCGGAAACGAATTTGTTTTCACAGCAGGCGAACAGGAATTTTATGCAGAAAAAGGCTTCACTAACGAGCCACAGAGATGCAAAGAATGCCGTGACAAAAGAAAGCACGCACCGCGTGAATATCACGATGCTGTATGTGCTTCTTGCGGCAAGGAATGTAAAGTTCCTTTTGCACCAAGCGGTGACCGCCCTGTTTACTGCAGTGAATGTTTCGCTAAAATGCAGGAAGAGTAATTCCAAAACAAGTAAGATTTTATTATCAAGAAACAGAGTCGGTATGTACCGGCTCTGTTTTTATATAGTTTATTTAATTTTTTAAAAAAAGTTCTTGACATTACACTTGTTTTATGGTAATATACACAAGCACGAAACGCAGAGGTATCGAAGTGGTCATAACGAGGCGGTCTTGAAAACCGTTTGTCCGAAAGGGCGCGTGGGTTCGAATCCCACCCTCTGCGCCAAAAGAACTACACTTAATGTGTAGTTCTTTTTTTATGTTTTTTATTGGCATAAAATAATTTTGTCAAAAAATGTAACCTTTCCCCTATCTCAGCCGTTACTAAAGTGAAAGGACCTTTCAAGAAAGATGCGAGGTGACATAATGACTGAATCTAAATTTAACGAATGTGTAAGGACACAAAGCAAGCGGCTGTATTTGATTGCGTTGTCATTTACAAAAAATCAAGCAGACGCCGAGGACATACTGCAAAATGTATATTTAAAGCTATGGAACTGCAAAAAAGAATTTGAATCAGACGAACATATAGCGAAATGGCTTACGAAAGTATGTGTGAACGAGAGTAAAGATTTATTAAGGTTACATTTCAGAAAAAGAAACGTACCTCTTGAAGACGCACTTAATCTCTCCCACATTGACGATACACAAGACATAGATTTAATAAAAGCTGTTATGTCATTGCCAAAAAATCAAAGAACCGTTATACATCTGTTTTATTTTGAAGATTTGCAAATAAACGAAATAGCAACGCTTTTAAATATTAAAGAATCGGCTGTAAAAACAAGACTTTCACGAGCTAGGCAAAAGCTTAAGGCTAAATTAGGAGATGACGATTATGAGGAATAATGAATACAAAAAAGCTTTTAATCAACTCAATGTTTCTTATAAAACAATTGATAATTTATATGATATTACTGCACAAAGCAAACACAAAGCAATTACTCTTCCAAAAAAAATAATTGCAATGGTAATGGCATTTGTTTTGGTTGTAGGCGGAGGCTTTGGTATAAGCTATTCTGTAAGTGATAAAGCGAGTATGGGCATATATGTAGCAAATGCGAACGAGGTTGCAAATATAAAAAAAGCAACGCCGCAAGATTTTACCTATCAAATTTATATTTCCGAAGGCAATAAAAATGCTATGAACAAGTGGCAAAAAGACAAGCAAAAGCTTTTGGATGATGCAGAAAGATTAGGCAACGATAATTACACTGCATCTGTAAACTCAAGTTCAAGCAATGCCGCAAATGAAAAATCAGGCAAAAAATATGATTTTTACACCTTATCCAGCGGTAACTTTACGGTTAATACAGGTAAAATTGAAGATGTAAAAAAATTAACACTTGAAAATAAGAATAAGTATGCCGAGCTTTCCGTAGCTGTATTTGACGATGATATGGAAAATTGGTATACGGACGCACGAAAAGTTGAAATAAGCGGAGATAAACTCCAAAAATCGTATGACAGCGGTATATGTTCATTCTCAAACGGTAAATTCAAAAAAGAAGTTAATTTCGGCAACAGCTTTACTTGGAATTTAACATATTTGCCTACTTATATCAGCAAGACAAGTGATTTTAATTTCAGCGATTTAAACGATACGATTACTGCAATTATTGAATATAAAGACGGTTCTGTTATTAAGCGTGGATTCAATATCGAATTTGATAAAGACGGTGTAGGAAGTATAAGAGAAGTTGAAATTAAATAATTACGGGAGAACGCAGTTTCCCCTATGGTAATCTTTTAAATAAATAATAAAAGCACGGTGGTTAGATAATTTCTAACTACCGTGCTTTTATTTTAAGTATGTATCAAATTATGCTTGAGCAGGAGCCCCTACCGGACAAGTAGCTTCGCAAGCACCACATTCAATGCAAACATCTGCATCAATTTCGAACTTGCCGTCTCCCTCTGAAATTGCGCCTACCGGGCATTCAGCAGCACAAGCGCCACATGAAATACAATCATCTGAAATAGCGTATGCCATCATTACACCTCCTACACCATATTGTAAATTTAATATAACAGTATTGCGTACAAAAATCAAGTAAAATAGCAATAATAATTTATTAAATTTTGTTAACTTTCTGTTTGTTATCCCTAACTATTCTTACTTCTTCACGATTTACGATAACAGGTAAACCGTCAGGTGTATTATCAAGCTGTATTTTAAGTTTACCGGTTAAAATTGCAGAATCAACAACGGTTCCCCTACCGTGCCTGCAATCAACAACAGTGCCGACTTTTGGTGTGATTTTATGTAAATATTCGTAAGAATTTTGCTCATATTTAAGGCAACACATAAGTCTTCCGCAAGTACCGCTTATTTTACCCGGCGCAAGAGAAAGCCCCTGGTCTTTAGCCATTTTAATGGTAACGGAATGAAAACCATCAAGAAAAGTTGAACAGCAAAACGGCCTGCCGCATATACCAAGACCGCCAAGCATTTTACTCTCATCTCTTACACCGATTTGGCGAAGTTCGATTCTGGTATGAAGTGTGGAAGCCAAATCCTTAACAAGCTCCCTGAAATCAATTCTACCGTCTGCCGTGAAATAAAATATAACTTTTGAGCAATCAAATGAATACTCAGCATTTGTTAAATTCATTTCAAGATTATGCTTTTGAATTTTTTGGTTACATATTTCAAAAGCTTCTTTTTCTTTTCTTTTATTTTCTTCAACTTTTTTTCTGTCTTCGTCTGTTGCTATGCGAATAACAGGCTTAAGCGGGCTTACAACTTCATCATCCTCAACAAGCTTAACTCCTGTTGAAGCCTTACCGAATTCAAGCCCATTGGCAGTTTCAACAATGATTTCCTGCCCGTTTTTTATATCAAAACCCTTTGGGTCAAAATAATACATTTTGCCTGTGTCGCTGAAACGAACACCAACAACTTTAGTCATATTTATCCTCCGTTATCTGCCGATTGCACTGTTAAGTGAATAGCAGAATTTTGTAATTAACAAAGCATTATTAGCATTGCTTAATGCCATTGATTTCACTTCTTCGCAAGTTTCCATAAGCCTGATTAAATTTTGCCTTGAAACAGATGTTTTAAGAAGTGACGCACTCTTTTCCTGCCCTGAAATACATTCACTTTCATTTTGGGCAAAAAGTGCATCTCTAAAAATATTTTTAAGTAAATCGCAGGCAAATACAACGCCCTGCCTATCCTTTTGAAACGCAGAGCATAATGTTAACACTTCATATTCATTTGATGATACAAGTGCTGTGCAAAGCTTATTGCAAACATCAACAAGTTCACCAGTTTTACTGTCCTGCAAGCTTAAAAGTGCCTTACCGATATTACCGTTAAATGTTTCAACTGTTTTTTTAGCGGTTTCGTAATCAACATCATCGGTATGAGAAGTAATATACTCGGTTGCCCTTTCAATATCTACACCCTCAAGAGTAACGCAGACACTGCGCGATAAAACAGTTGAAAGAAGAGCACTTTTAGAATTAGTTGTTAAAATAAAAACAACGTATTTAGGCGGCTCTTCCAATATTTTAAGAAGTGCATTTTGCGCATTTTGGTTCATACAATGCGCATTTGCTAATATATATATTTTATAATCAGCTTCATTTGGCTGAATATATGCGTCATTTATTATATTTCTTACAGTATCAACATGAAAAGAATTCACGCCCCCGGCAGGTATATACTCGCTTATATCCGGGTGAATACCGGCGATTGCCTTTTTACATTGGGTACATTCACCGCAGGGTTTATCATCACCCCTGCAAACAAGAGTACAGGCTAAATCACGAGCAAGAGTTTTTTTACCTATTCCGTCTTCACCTTCAATAATCAATGCGTGCGGAAATCTGCCGCCTTCAAAAAGCTTTGAAAGTGAGTCAACAACCTTTTCATTGCCGATAAAATTAGTCAGTTTCATAAATTATAATTTCCTAAATTGGTCAACATCAAGCACAAATGCAACTGCACCGTATTCTTCAACATCAACAGGCTTTCTTAAAAGCGAGCCTTGAACTGTGCTGTCGACACCGACATGGCGTACTACACGCTTGGTAACATTCTTTTCGATAATGCCGAATAATTTTTCAACTTCATCATCTTTAACTCCGAAAAGAACAGTAGTTTGCCCATTTTCAAGAAACATTCCCTGTGTTGAAATTTTGGTTGAAAAATAGCCTTCCTCTATTGTAGACGATAACACATTTGTCAAATCCTTATTTGACACAATTACGATAACAAGTTTCATTAAAATCACCTTTCAAACATTGATTGATAAATATTATTGTAACAAACCGCGGAATATTCCGAACTGTATTATACAATATTCCTATTTGTATTATGATTATATAATAATATTTACCGTTTTTCAACTTTGGCTAATATCATTTTAAATAAAATTAACAGTTTAGACATACTAAAAAACTATATAACAGATGCGAGTGCCACGATTACCGGCATTGAAATTACAGACAAAACAGATGACTGGGCCGCAAGTTCACTGCCGAGAGCGGCATCATTATCATATTTTGCAGCGTACATAGCTGTGTTTGTTGCCGTCGGCGCTGCTGCCGAAATAGTCATAGCAACAAGCAAATCCCCGTTAACATTAAACATCTTAAACAAAAGCAACATACAAACAGGAATAAAAACGAGCCTTAAAAACGAAACAAAATATAATTCTTTCTTCTTAATAAGATTTTTAAAATTCGAGTTTGCAAGGAATGTACCGAATACAATCATTGCCAGCGGCGAATTGCAATTACTTATCATCTGCAAAGGATATTCAATAACATAAGGTGCTTTAAATTTTAAAAAGAAAAGAGGCAAGCCGATAATCACGGAAATTGAACCGGGATTAAAAATCAATTTTTTCAAGTCGATTTTTGCTTTTCTGCCCGATATTTCATAGATACCGTAAGTAAATGCAAATATATTAAATACCGCCACATATACCGAGCAATAAAAAATTCCTTCCTCGCCTATTACACTTTGTGCAAGCGGCAAAGCAAGAAAACTCGCATTTGAAAAAACGGTTGCATAATGATAAATTCCGCGAAGATTAACATTTTGTTTCTTAAAAGTAAACAGCGAAATAAGCGCACCAAAAATATGAGTTGCAATTGCGCAAACAAAAGCTACAACCAAGCTTTTAACATGGCTTGGTGTATACTCCATTTTAATAAATGTGTTTATAATAGCAATCGGCAAAACAACATTGAATATTAAATCAATCAATCTTTTACCGTCACTTTGCCTAAACAGGCCGATTTTATCTGTCACAAAGCCTACACCGGCCATTAAATACAATATAAACACTTGAAGTGCAATCGTTTTTAAATTATCAAGAAACAAATAATCAGCCTCAAATCATAATTCAGTCTTTTGAAACATTTTCGGTAATAAAAACAGAAAGCTCGCAATTCAATGCAAAAAGGCCTATAAAAAGATAAGTTAGAGCCGAAAAAGTAACTCGACTTAAATCTTCATAATTTCCACTTAAAATCATCAATATTCTTGCAAGTGAAAATGCAATTGATACAGAAAAAAGACTTAATGCAAAAAAGCTTAAAAGCGGCTTTATTTTGCCGTCATCACTGTCTACCGCAGAAGCACAGCATAAAGTATAGCCACAATACATAACTATAAATATAAATTCCAAAAAGCTTTCTACGCTTTCAACATCAAATATTTCCGTCAAAATAACCAGCAGCCTGCAAAATCCCCATAAAAACGGAGCAAGATGAAACAGCTTAAAATACTTAAAATCAATCAAAGTACCTTTAACCGACTTTGCACAGATAATCAAATAAAAACAGGTTAAAATGGCGAAAACGGCTTGAAATGCCACCGGCAACAAATAATTATATTCTATATATTTTTGAGTATCATCTTGGCTTATATATTGCGCACAATTATAGACCTGATGAACAAAATCAAAAAAATATGTAAAACTCAATATCAGCAAAGTTATATAAATACTTTTATTCCCGATAAAAGCAATAATTCTTTCATATCGCTTTGAAAAGAAAAAATACAAAAAGCAAAAAAAGAGTGACAATGCAACTACACCGTAAAGAACGAAAGTAAGTAAATCATCGCCTACAACCAAGCCGGATTTAGCATCTGTATATTTAAGAAATTGAAAGAAACGAATAAAGCAAGCCGCAAGCGCTGTGATAATTACGGCAAGGAATGAAAAATACATAGGTTTATTTTTCAATTTTTCTCCCCTACAATTCAGCTATTATCTTTCAATAATCGGTTTAAATTCACGCGGTTTGCTGACGCTTTTATATGCCGGGCGAATAATTTTGCCGCCTGAAGTCAATTCTTCAAGCCTGTGAGCGCACCATCCTGCTGTTCTGGCAACAGCAAAAATAGGTGTATACAAATCTTCAGGAATACCGAGAACTTTGTATACAAGGCCCGAATAAAGGTCAACATTGGCACACATTGTTTTTTCTACACCCTTAATTTCAGAAAATACTTCAGGTGTGAGAAGCTCAACATTTTCAAGAGTTTTGAATTCCTTTTCAAAACCTTTTTCGTAAGCAAGTTTTCTTGCATTTTCTTTAAGAATAACAGCTCTTGGGTCGCTCTTTGTATAAACAGCATGCCCCATACCGTAAATAAGGCCTGAACCGTCGCCTGCTTCTTTATTTATGATTTTAACAAGATAATCTTTAACTTGGTTAGGGTCGGTAGGGTCTGCAACATTTGCCATAATTTCACGCATTTGCTGAGCAACACGAAGGTTTGCACCGCCGTGGCGCGGACCTTTAAGTGAGCCAAAACCGGCAGAAATAGCAGAGTAAGTATCAGTTCCGCTTGAAGTAAGAACCCTTGTTGAAAAAGTAGAGTTATTACCGCCGCCGTGGTCAGCGTGAAGCATAAGGCAAATATCGAGAAGCCTTGCCTCCTCTTGAGTAAACTGTTTATCTGCCCTGATTTGATTTAAAATATATTCGGCAGTTGATTGCTCCTTTCTGATAGGATGAAGGAACATTGTTTTATTGTAAAAAGTTCTGCGCTTAATTTGATATGCGCCGTTCATAATAGTAGGCATTTGCGCAATAAGCTGAAGTGATTGGCGAAGAACATTAGCCACCGAAATATCATCAGGATTTTCATCAAATGAATATAATACAATAACGCATCTTGCCATTTTATTCATAATGTCTTTTGACGCGTGCTTCATAATCATATCTTCAACAAATTCATCAGGTAGTTCGCGGCATTCACCAAGAACTTCCCTCAACCCTTCAAGCTGGCTTTCAGTCGGCAAATCACCGAAAAGAAGAAGCCATACAACTTCTTCAAATCCGAATCTGTTTTCTTTAATACAACCGTTAACAATATCGTTAATATCATAACCGCGGTATGAAAGCTTACCGTCTTTAGGAATACGCTCACCGTCGAGAATATAATATCCCTCAACGGAGCATATACGGGTAAGGCCTGCCATAACACCTGTTCCGTCTTCGTTTCTAAGTCCTCTTTTAACATGATATTTTTGGTAATCTTTAGGCTTAATCCAGTTATTTTTATCAAGCTCAGAACATAAATTAGAAAGAGCATCCATAGAAATAGGTGAAATATAGTTTTTTGGCATAATCAATCTCCTTTTCATTGGTGTATTGGTAAAGGTAACGAATATAACGATACCACATAAATCAAAATTATTTCACTATTATACTATTTTTATTATATAAAGTCAAGGAGATGAGAAAGTGAAAAAAGCTTTAATAATTTATGCAATTTTGCTTGTTTTAACTGTTATAGTTCCTGCAATAGTTTGCTTTTCTCAAAGCGGAGATTCATCGTCAAAAGAGCTGATAAATATATTCAACACATTTATAAATGCAATGTCATTCTAATTGGCTGTTGTCACTTATTTTTCCAAGATTTATTTTCACTTTTTTATTAAGCAAAACTTTTTGATAGTTTTGTCTGCTGTTTTTGATATATTCACTGTAATAATCGGGACAATCTTTTGCTATATAACTACCTACTCGCAGGCAATCACTTTTAGCTTTAATTAAGGTATAAAAAGTCTTTTCAATTACATTTGAAACTTCATTTTCAACCTCTCTTAATATGTGATTATAATCATTTTTTGACAGTTGATTTTCCGTTCCTTTTTCAATTTCACCGATAATCATATCAGCTTTCAGCTCAACATTAAAATAAGTGTTGTCATTATATCTAACCGCACCTTTTTTGCACTTGATATTTGATATACGAACATCTGTTTTTCCAAGTTTTTCATCATATATTTGAAGTAAAACATCATCTGCTTTGTTATTCAAAATCACAAAGCCTTCGGTTTCGGTTTCATCTGTGATATATGATAATTTATCGCCGCAAAAAAGTGCAATTCCCGCAGTTTTGGCACTGCTTTTTTCATCTTCTCTTTCAATAACCGGTAAATAAATATCCGATGTTTCATCCTTATAAAGCATAAGAAAATCATTTTCGTTAACTAAAATTGACCGACCTGATTTTTCGTTATTATCTATTAAATGAAGTATATTTTCACTTGGTACATTTGAATCGTTTTCTTTACTTTCAAGAATGAATTTTGCACTTTTTTTAGCAACGCAAATTGCGACATCCGCCCTTGCATCTTCACTTCGCAAAAAGTAATCTACATATTTATCAACACCGTTTTCAACAAATTTTTGTGATAATACCATAATTTTGTTCTGCCCGAAAAATGTACGCTTTGAAACACCTTTTGCAAGTGAATTTATTGCTGAGGAAACAGTATTACCATTTGCCGATAAATTAAAAGTCATACTTGCGTCGGGTTTTTCGGATGAATTGCTCATCCCGATTTTTAAAGACTGCAAAGTAACAGCTATATCTTTACTTTCGGTTAAATCAATACCCACTCCCTCTACTATCAGCAAATCCTTCAAGTGTCTGTTTTGCGTACAGCCTGAAAAAAGAAACAGGCACAAAGCAATTGATATTAAACTTTTAATAAGCTTTGACAAGTTCATCACCATAATTTTTCTTTTTAAACACTAATGTGCCTAAAGGAATAATAACGCAGAAAACAAAAAACAAAATCATTGTAAATTCATAATTTACGCCCTGCCCGCCACTTAATTTCAGTATTAAAATACTTATCACAAAAACAATAAACGAAGATGCAAAAACAAAGCTTCTTTTCGGTTTTTTGCTGATACAGGAACTTGCACAGTAAAGCGCTGTAACTGTCTTAACAAAAACGCCCATAATCCAAAAAGAAATATGAAGTACATCAAGTCTTTCAAATGTGCCGAATTTAGATATTTGAAAAAACGAGTAAAACGGAAAATTACGAATAACAGCACTTTTTCCCATTACTGCAGTTGCAAAATAAAGCAAGATAAATACAGTTAAAAACGATAAACAAACAGACCTTATATAAGTTCGTTCACATTTTCCGTTTACTTTGGGAAAAATTGCTAAAAACATTGCTATTTCACTTGTATTTGATGCATAAACGACCGCGTTTTTAATTAAATCAAATTTCGAAAAAGTTATAATTGGATATAAGTTAATTTCTCTAAATGTATCAAAATTGCAAAGTATAACCGAAACAACGGCAAGACCTAAAAGCACAAAGCAAAAGGCGGAAAATCGCGATAACGCTTCTATCCCCAAAAAAGCACCATAAAAAGCACAGATGCATACTATAAGAGCAAAAAGCCAACCTTGTGTTTCCGGATTTAAAGTTGTAGAAGCAAAATATGAAAACCTGCTGACGCTTACCGAAGCAACAATTAAAAAATAAACATAATAGAATTTTGACACACATTTAACATCAATCGGATTTTTTCCTTTTTTACAGCAAAATATTGCAGGCAGTGAGAATACAACGGTCAAAAGCATTGCTAAAATATAACTTATAAGAGCCTGCGAATTTATTTCCGTTTTGCTGACCGAATGAGTGCTTGTCAAACTCACAACTATTCTGCAAATAAAAAGAATATAAAATAATCCAAGCGGTGAAATTTTACCTCTTGTTGCCGATTTTGACATCTATTTCTGCCCCTCTCAAGTTATTTATTCTAACTTTTCTTTTAGAAAGCTTTAACCAAGATTGCCTATAAAACAAATCTGCAAGTGATTTTTTATCAAACGGAGAAATCGGAGCGCAATAAGGCACGCCGTATGGGTTAATAGCACATATATTCATACACAAAACAGCCGCGGCTAAAATAATACCGTACATTCCTGTAAGTCCCCCAATCAGAATAAAAAAGAATCGCAAAACAGACACGCTTTCATAAAGTGAAGACACAACATATGACGAAATTGCGGTAAGCGCAATTACAACAAGCATAGGTGCGCCGATAAGCCCTGCCGATACCGTTGTTTCACCGATTACAATACCGCCGATAATAGAAACTGCGTGGCCGACTGCTTTTGGCAGGCGCAATCCCGCCTCACGCATAATTTCATACAGTAACAAAAGCATTAGGGCCTCCGTCATAAGCGAATATGGGGTTGTTATTTCTTCCCTTGCTATTGTATAAAGCATAGATGTGGGAATGAGTTCCTGATGAAATGTACCTATTGCAACATATACCCCCGGTAAAAATATTGACAAAACAAATGAAAAATAACGAAGTAATCTGATAAAGCCGGAATAAAACGGCGGCGTATCATAATCATCCGGTGACTGAAAATTATCACTGAAAAGAGACGGGGTATAAAGTGCTATCGGTGAACCTTCAACCAAAACTGCTACCCTGCCCTCAATCAGCTTTGAAATAATAATATCCGGGCGCTCGGTTGATGAAACATCGGAAAACATTGAATTCATATTAGTATCAATAAACGGGACAAGTGTGCCGAAATCAGTAAGAGTGTTAAGATTAGAGCGTTGAAGTGCCAGCGTTATTTGGGAAACAAGTTCCTTATCCGCCCTGTCATCCATATAAGCAATTACACAGGGCATGGGTGCAGAAGAAGCAAGCTTGATTTGTTTAAGTTTCAAATGCGGAGTTTTAAGCCTTTTTCGCAAAAGTGCTTTATTAGTGTTAAGCACTTCAACAAAAGCTTCTTTCGGTGCTTTGGTTGACTGTTCATTAGACGGTACATCAACACTTCGTGCCGGAGGAGATTGAACACCGAATGCAAGTGCTTTATCTTCCCCGTCAACCAAAACAACAGCAAAGCCGGACATAACATAATAGTAGCAATCGGCAAAGGTTTCGGCCTCGTTTAGTTCTACTGAATTAGTTATTGATTTTTTAATGGTATCAATATCTATTTCATCACAGCGAAGAATCGGAGATACCACCATTTGTGAAAGCTGCAAAGAATCAATAAGTCCGTCACAAACCATAATAAGAAATTCTCTGTTTCCCGTTTTTGCCTTTCTAATCAGAAAATCGGAGCAATCTACAAAATCGGTTTTGATATGATTGTAGTTTTCTTCAAGACTTTTTGAAAGATTCATATAATCACCTGTATTATTATGACAAACTGTGAGCAAAATATTATAGGTGATAATATGAGTTTAGTAATAATTCGCGCTTTTATTATATATGTGTTTGTAATTTTGGCAGTAAGAATAATGGGTAAAAGGCAAGTCGGCGAATTAAAACCGCATGAGCTTGTAATCACTTTTTTAATAAGTTCCACGGCCACAATTCCGCTTCAGGATAACAATATGCCGCTTTTAAACTGCATAGTGCCTGTACTCCTGTTTGTAAGTTTGGAAATTATAGTTGCCGTTTTAAGTGTAAAAAGCGTTAAATTCAGAAATTTAATTCAAGGAAGACCGATTGTTATTATAGACAAAGGAAAAATAGACGAAAAAAAATTAAGGCAATTAAGATTTACTGTTGATGATTTATGCGACGCTTTAAGGCAACAAGGCTATTGGGACATTGCAGAAGTTCAAAATGCCGTAATAGAAACAAACGGAAGTATAAGTGCGGAAAATTGGGAAAAATACAAGCCTCTTACTGCCGACAATGTGAAAATAAGCGTTGACGACAAGGGACTTCACACCGCAATAGTAATAGACGGAAAACCCGTTGAAGAATATTTTAAAGATAAAAGTATCAAATTAAGCGAAATCGAATTGCTGTTAAGTGCAAACGGAAAAGAAGCCAAAAAATTACTTTTGATGACAGTTGATGATAACGGAAATGTTTACACCGTTAGGAAAGGCAATACAAAATGAAAAAAATATATATTGCAGTAATATTTTTGATTATTTGCACAGGTGTTTGCGTGTTTGAACAGGTGACAATAAACAATGTATACACCAAAACAAGCGAAATAATAAATACTGCGCTTGAATTAAACGAGAGAAAAAAATTTGAAGAATCAAAAGAAGAATGTATAAAATTAAGAACGGTATGGCAGGGCAAATATCCGTATCTTTCTGCTATGATTGACCACGCACAGCTTGACAGTGCAAACCTTGCGATTAAAGCAACTAAAGATATAAGAAAAGACGATGAAGACGAATTAAGCGAAAAACTCATTGACGCAAAAAATGAAATACAGATTTTAAAAGAAAATCAATCAATAACTTTGGGTAACATTTTTTGATGTAAAATCAAGATGAACACTTTTACATTTTCAACATAGGATAGTTTAGAAAATGTGAAAGGGGGTTAACCTAATGGGTTGCGGATGCAATAACTTTGGTTGTGGCGGTTCATCTTGGATCATCATTCTCATTATCATCTTACTCCTCTGTGGCGGATGCGGTGGCTGCGGATGCGGCGGCAATGACTGCGGATGCGGTTGCTAACAGCTGACAAAAAAGGCTTTGAGGCAGTTCTTGCTTCAAAGTCTTTTATTTTTTGTCAAATTCGTCAAAGTTAACAATAATATCCATTATTTATAGAATTTATTGACAAACAAGCCATATGATGCTGTTTTTATCTTGATAGATTATATAATAATACTATCAAAAATTTTTATATGCCGAAAGGCAATTGAAGGAGGAATTGCAAATGAATTTTGCAAAAAAGACAATGTCTTTTGCATTAGCATCAGTAATGGTTGCTTCCAGTTTATTAACCGGAACATCTGCTTTAGCTGCTGAGAAAAAAGTCATCACACCGATGACCGGCACATCACAAGCTATTGTTGCCACTGTTAAAGACAACCAAGTGAATGGTAACAGCTACTATTCATTCACACCTGCAACAACAGGTTACTATGCTGTTACATTAGCAAGCAAACCGATTTATAAAAGCACAGACGGTACTTACAGTGCAAATTATACTACGGGTGCTGAAAGAGTAGACCAAGCAAATGTCAGCATAAGCAAAAGCTATAATGCTACTACTAACGAGTTTAGTGAAAATGTCGCTTATGTAAGTGCACCTCAATCTTACAGCATAGATTGGACACAAGCATCAGCAAGCAGCGCACCGGTAGAAACAAAAGGATATTATGACGCTTTAGAAACAGTACAACTTACAGGCGGTCATACATATTATATTAGTGCTTACACAAGTTCTGAATCTAATTTGGTTAGCGGTAGCGAAAATCATATTATCGGCAGTGCTACACTCAAAATCACACCATCTGATTTTTATGTAGACATTCAAGAAAAAACAGTAAGCAAAAAATCATTTAATAATAGCGAAGACAAAAACATTACTACACCTGTTGCTTATGTAAGCTATGTAGGTGCAGCTAAAGATGTTGTTGTTCCTAATTTTGTAAACAACACTATCCCTGTTGAAAAATTTGAAGGCTCAAACAATGAGAAAATCACATCACTTACACTTTCACCAAATGTTAAATCAGTTGACGGTTTAAGTGATATTAAAACACTTGCATCAGTTAACCTTGCAAATGTTGAAAAAATTGAATCAGGTGCATTCAGCGGCTGTTCAGCTCTTAACAATGTAGTTATTCCTGCATCTGTTAAGACTATCGTCGAAAGTGCATTCAGCGGTTGCTCTGCACTTTCAAGCGTAACATTTAATGAAGGCGTTAAAAAAATAGGCCGTTATGCATTCTACAACACAGCACTCAAGGCTGCTGTTCTTCCTGCTTCAGTAGTAAGCATCGGAAATTATGCATTCGGCTATGTTGAAAGCTTTGATACTAACACAGCTGACCCTTATGATACAACAAACGTTCTTGCTGACGGTTTTGTAATGGGCGGTAAATCTGTTGAAGCTGCAAATTATGCTGCTATCAACGGTATTGCATACTATGATATGACAAAAGGATGCCCACACGCTTATGTTGTAACAACAGTACCTGCAACAGTATTTGCAAAGGGTAAAAAGATTAGCACTTGCCCACTCTGCGGTAACACAATCACAAAGTCAATCAAGAAAAAGACTTTCAAGATTTCTTCACTCAAAGCAGCAAAGAAAGCTTTAACAGTTAAAGCTGCTGCTCAGGCTGAAATGAAGGGTTACCAAGTACAGTACTCAACTTCAAAGAAGTTTACAAAGAAAACTACTAAGACTATAAAGGTAGCTACAAAAAAGAAGCTCAACAAGAAAATTAAAGGTCTTAAGAGCGGTAAGAAGTACTATGTAAGAGTTCGCGCTTACAAGATGAACGGTAAGAAGACTGTTTACAGTGCTTGGACTGCAAAGAAGAGCGTAAAAGTTAAATAAGGAGGGGTATAATAATGAATACAATTGCTAAAAAAACATTATCTCTTGTTTTTGCCGGCACAATGGCTCTTACTTCTTTAACAGTAGGCTCAGTCAGTGCATTAGCAGCAGGAGCATCAGACTATAAAGCAGTAACAGAAGGTGTTACAACAGTTGACAGCACAAAAGTTGCTTTCACCCCTGCAACAACTGCTTACTATAACATTTCTTTCGCTAAGAGTGTTAATAATAAATCAGCTTCATCAAACTATGATATTGCTAATTATCTTGACTCTGGATATAACGAAGATAATTTCAGCGGTCATGCATCTTCGACAAGATTTTCTATTGAATCAGTTAATACAACACCTGATTCAGAAGGTTTAGTATACGGAGTAAACAACGAAGATGTATATACACCGGCACAAAACACATATAAGCTTATTGCAGGTGATACATACTATTTAAATCTTTCAGATGCATCATCAGCAGCAAGTGCAACTGTTTCTACATTAACAATTGCTAAAAGCGAATATGCATTTGATTACACATCAATTAACGAAAAAGTTACTTATGTTTGGTATTACAGCACTAATAAAGAGCCTAATTATACAACAAGATATTTAACAACAGGCATCGGTGCTAAAATCACCAAATATTTAGGCACGGCAACAACAGTTGCAGTACCTGCAAAAATTAACGGCTACACTGTAAAGGCAGTAGAACTTAACGCTAACCGCGAACTTGCAAAGAGAATTACTGCTGTTGCAATTCCTGAAGGTGTTGAAACAGTAGGTGAAATGAATGATATGTATGCACTTACATCAATTTCTCTACCATCAACATTAAAGGAAATCGATGATTATGCATTTGCACATGACCATGCACTTTCAGGCAGACTTGTACTTGGCAACAATGTTGAATCTGTCGGCTCACAGGCTTTTTATGACACAGGTTACACTTCAGTTCAGGTAGCTAATGTTAACACAGAGATTGATTACCAAGCACTTGGTTATAAAGAAGTTCTTAACGAAGCAACACCAAACCCAAGAGATACTACTTTTGCTGCTGTTGACGGTTTCTTCGTAGTTGCACCGGCAACATCACTTGCTACAAAGTATGCTGCTGATAACGGATTTGCTGCTTATGACCCTGCAAACTGCGCAACAGGTAACCATCCTTATGCTGTAACAACAGTTAAAGCTACACTCTTTGCTAAAGGCAAGGCAACATATGTTTGCCCTGCATGCGGCAACACAGTTGTTAAGTCACTTAAGAAGAAGACATTCAAGATTTCTTCACTTAAGTCAACTAAGAAGAACACAATCGTTGTTAAGACAAAGAAGCAGGCTCAAATTAAGGGCTATCAGGTTCAGTACTCAACATCTAAAAAGTTCACAAAGAAGACTACTAAGGCAGTAAAGGTTGCTACAAAGAAGGGCCTTAAAAAGACAGTTAAAGGACTTAAGAGCGGCAAGAAGTACTATGTAAGAGTTCGTGCTTACAAGATGAATGGTAAGAAGACCGTTTACAGTGCTTGGACTGCAAAGAAGTCAGTAAAAGTTAAATAATTAAATTTATTTACAGCGAAAGCCTCTTCCGAAAGGAAGGGGCTTTTTTTATCAAAAAATATAATAATACTATTGACAAAAAAAGTTAGTTTGCTAAACTATTTATTAACAAGTTATTTATTGTGTATTACTTTTGTATAATATATAAACAAGCTTTTCAAGGAGCAACTAAATGAGCATTAGTATAAAAGATTTAGAAATCGGTAAATCAGCAAAGATAACAGAAGTCGGCGGTGAAGGTGCGCTCAGGCAGCATTTTCTTGATATGGGGTTAATTCCGGGTGCTGAAATCACAATGGTTAAATACGCGCCTATGGGTGACCCTGTTGAACTCAAAATTCACGGATACGAGTTAACTTTAAGGCTTGCCGACGCAGAAAAAATTTTAATCAACACTCCATATACCGCAAAAAGCAATAAATCCAATGATAAAAGAAAAAAGGATATTTCACACCCCGGTTTAGGTGAAGGCGGAAAATTCCACACCAAAGCAGATGAAAATCCCCTGCCCGAAGGAACAACTTTAACTTTTGCGCTGGCAGGTAATCAAAACTGCGGTAAAACCACTCTTTTCAATAGGTTAACAGGTTCAAATCAGCATGTAGGTAATTTCCCCGGTGTAACTGTTGACAGAAAAGACGGTGTTATAAAAAATCATTCTGACACATTGATAACCGATTTACCGGGTATTTATTCAATGTCACCATACAGCAGTGAAGAAATTGTAACAAGGGAATTTTTGCTAAAAGAAAAGCCGAAAGGAATTATCAACATTGTTGACGCATCAAATATTGAGCGAAATCTTTACTTAACCATGCAACTTATGGAGCTTGACATTCCGATGGTGGTTGCGCTCAATATGATGGATGAAGTTCGCAAAAACGGCGGCAGTATTCTTGTTAACGAAATGGAGCAATTACTCGGTGTTCCCGTAATTCCGATATCGGCGGCGAAAAACGAAGGTATAGAAGAACTGACCGACCATGCATTACATATTGCAAAATACAGGGAATGCCCCGGCAGGCAGGATTTTTGCAATTCAAAAGGAAACAGCAAAGAAACCGCTGTACACAGGTGCATACATGCAATAATGCACTTGATTGAAGACCATGCGCAAATGGCTGAAATACCGCTTAGATTTGCGGCACTTAAACTTATTGAGGGTGACGCGCTTGTTGAAAACGCGCTGAAATTAAGCACAAATGAAAAAGAAATGATAGAATTTATCATTATGCAAATGGAGCAAGAGCGTGGACTTGACAGATCCGCGGCAATTGCCGATATGAGATTTAATTTCATAAATAAAATATGCGCGCAAACAGTAATAAAGCCTCACGAAAGCAAGGAACACGCAAGAAGTGTTAAAATAGATAAAATATTAACAGGCAAATATACAGCTATACCGTCATTCATTGCAATTATGGGTCTTGTATTTTGGCTTACTTTCAGCGTAATAGGAAAAGGTTTATCTGACTTGCTTAATTTAGGCATAAGCAAGCTTACAGATTTGGTTGATATTCTGCTTACAAAAGCAAATATAAACGAGGTTTTACATTCACTCATAATTAACGGTATATTTAACGGAGTCGGCAGTGTATTAAACTTTTTGCCTATAATTGTAACTCTTTTCTTCTTTCTCTCCCTGCTTGAAGACAGCGGATATATGGCAAGGGTTGCATTTGTTATGGATAAACTTTTAAGAAAAGTCGGATTATCAGGCAGAAGCATTGTACCTATGCTTATAGGTTTTGGCTGTACCGTACCGGGAGTTATGGCAAGCAGAACCTTATCAAGTGAGCGTGACCGCAAAATGACGATACTTTTAACTCCGTTTATGAGTTGTTCTGCCAAACTTCCGATTTATGCATTTTTTGCTTCGGCATTTTTCCCGGGCAAAAGTGCGCTTGTAATGATATTGCTATACGCTTTGGGTATAGTTACCGCTATTTTTATGGCTATGGTTATGAAGCTTAGCATTTTTAAGGGCGAACCTGTACCTTTTGTTATGGAGTTGCCTAATTACAGAATGCCAAGTTCAAAAAGTGTATGCCAACTTCTTTGGGATAAAGCAAAAGACTTTTTGCAAAGAGCCTTTACGGTAATATTTGTTGCAACAATAATTATATGGTTTTTGCAAACATTTGACATTAAATTTAACATTGTCACCAACTCGCAAGAAAGTATCCTTGCCACAATTGCAGGTTTTATTGCACCGATATTTAAACCGCTCGGTTTTGGGGATTGGCGCATATCAACAGCACTCATAACAGGATTTATGGCAAAAGAAAGTGTTGTGTCTACCCTATCCGTTTTACTTGGTTCAGGCGTATCTGTTACAAGCTTAATTTCACAGCTTGGTGCAGTTTCACTTTTGGTATTTTGCCTTTTATACACACCTTGCGTTGCCGCAATTGCGTCCGTTAAGCGTGAACTCGGCAGAAAATGGGCATGCGGTGTAGTTGTATTTCAATGTGCAATAGCTTGGATTATGGCATTCATTACTCACGGAATTTTTGCACTTATAGGTCTTATATAATGAATATTCAAAGTATAATTTTATTGATAATAATTGTAATATTACTGATTTTTGCTATAATATATTCAGCAAGGCACAAAAACACCTGCCACGGTGATTGTGCAAATTGCAATATGAATTGTGGTAATAAAAGGTAACATTATAAAAAAATACTCAATTGATAAAGATTTTAAGTTTGTAAGTTTGCTGACTTTGACTCACTTCGTGATGAGGGCATTGCATACGCAAATAAGCTTAAAGCTTCAAATGTAGAGGTAGAGTTATATAACACCACTGCAACCATGCATGGCTTTGATATGGCAGGCAAAAGCAAAATCGTAATCAAAAGTATAGGAAGACGAACAGATTTTTTAAGAGAGTGTTTTAAATAATATGAAATTTAATGCAGTAGTTTTTGATATGGACGGTGTAATGTTTGATACAGAAAGCGTATGTATGAAAGCATGGGATACCGTAGGCGAAGAAATGGGAATAGGAAAAGCCGGATATATGGTTTACAAAACTTTGGGTATGACTGCCGAATCTGCAATTAAAGTTTTGCAAAATGAGTTCGGTGTTGATTTTGACGCAAGGCTTTTTAAACAAAAAGGCAGAGCGTTTTCGTATAAATATTTTGATGAATTCGGTGTACCCGAAAAGCCGTTTCTTCACGAAACGCTCAATTATCTAAAAAATAAAGGATATAAGCTTGCAGTGGCGTCTTCAACGAGCAGTGACAGCGTATTTCATCACCTTAACGAAAAAAATATCACCGCCTATTTTGATAAAGTAATATGCGGTGATATGATTAAAAATTCAAAACCTGCGCCTGATATTTATTTAAAAGCGTGTGAAGAACTTGGTGAAAATCCCACAAACTGCATAGCAATCGAGGATTCAAAAAACGGTATTTTATCCGCAAAAAATGCCGATATGAATGTAATTATGATTCCTGATTTGTGGCAGGGCGATAATGATACAGATAAGCTCCTTTTTGCCAAACTAAAATCACTCGGTGAAATCAATACTATCCTGTAAAATTATGAATAATTAACATTTTTTGAGAATAATATAAATAAGGTATTGACATATGCATATTTTCTGCTATAATATATAGCACCGAGAGAAACTCGGGCATATTTAATATCGCGGGGTGGAGCAGTTGGTAGCTCGTCGGGCTCATAACCCGAAGGTCGTAAGTTCGAGTCTTACTCCCGCAACCACCATAGGACACTAAAAATGATACAATTTTTAGTGTCCTATTTTTTGTTTCTTCAGCAAAGAAATAAATCCTCGGTTCAACCGAGGGATAGAAATAATTGAACCAGAAAGAATTGACTTGGTTATATATATTTGATAAAGTAAAATAGAAAAGAAGTTTTATGGAGTTAACAATATGATTTCAATAGAAGAATACAAACAAAACCCGTGCGAAGCTTTGTCAATTCCATATTGGAAAGCAACTGATATAATTATTCCTGATAATATAAAAATCATTCATAACAAAAATTTTGATGAAACTTTATTAGAAAAATACAGTGATAAACAATACTTTAGGTTAATTCACAGACTAAATTATGTTCCTGACTTTTCAAATAATGATTTCACCTATAAAATGTTGTCAAAAGAAAAAACAAATGAAATTGCGGATATGATAAACGCTTCATATTCGCACACTGATGTATTTGTTTCTGCCGACTATATAAAAGGTCTTACTGAAACAAAGGTATATTTCTCGGAGCTATGGATTGGTGCCTTTGATAACACTAAATTAGTAGGCTCGATTATATGTGATTTAGATACGAAGATTGGTGAAGGTATTATTGAGTGGTTACAGGTTTTGCCAGAATATAGAGAGAAAGGAATTGCTTCTGTACTTGTATGCAAAGCATTAAATATATTAAAACTAAATGCAGATTTTGCAACTGTATCAGGCGAATGCGATAACATTACAAACCCTGAAAGCGTTTATCGCAAATGTGGATTTGTAGGCAATGATATTTGGCATATATTAACAAAACGCTAATGAAAACGATAAAGTGATAGAATTGTAATGGCCACATTTATTATTGACATTATCGTTGACTATAAAATCAGTTTAATGTATAATTTTTGAATAGTAAGTTAAATAAGGATTTAGGGAGATTTTAAATTTATGCCAAAGGTTATCGCACTGTGTGGAAAAATTTGTAGTGGAAAAACATTTTATGCGAATAAAATTAAAGAAAGAGAAAATGCAGTTATATTATCTACAGATGAAGCAACATTTTACTTGATTGACAATGAACAAGGTGAACGATATGACGATTTTTCAAAACGAGTTAATGAGTATTTAATGAAAAAAGCAATTGATATTGTTAGAGCTGGAGCAAATGTAATTTTAGATTGGGGCTTTTGGTCTAAAAAGGAAAGGATCAATTTAACTAACTATTATAAAAAATATAATATTCCTGTTGAGTGGCATTATGTAGATGTTACTCAAGAAAAATGGCAAAATTTAATTAAAAAAAGGAATGAATTAGTCGCTTCTGGTCAGGGAGAATATAGTTTTTATTTTGACGAAGAACTTAAAAAGAAACTATTAGATAGTTTTAATGAACCTTCTAAAGAAGAAATGGATATTTGGTACATCAACGAATAATTTATGTGGGGCATATGGCTGACAACAGGATTGACATGGCTTGCAATGGCTGTATTCACAATATGACATTATAAAAGTATCGAAATGTTTAGAAAACTTTAAACAACTTCCGTTTGTTAATATCTCAAGGATGTTATATTTATTGCGAAGACGAAGAATTACAAAACTATTTTAAAGAAAGAATCAATAGGCTAAATCAGCAATAAATATAGGTGGTCACATTGTATCAAATAAATTGTACAAAGACATTGATATAGAGCCAAATCTTAATTGATTTGGCTCTTATTTTTTTAGAACATAATCATTGAAATGTTATCATTACAATAGTATAATGAATTTATAAAATTATGTATTTATCGGTGTATTATGTATAGTGTTCTCAAAATTTTATTTATAATATATTTTGTAGTTTCATCTATTGCTTCGGCAATTGCGTTTTTCTTTATTGACAAAAGTTCATCGCAAAAAATAAAAAACTTTTTTATTATCAATAATTTAATTGCCATTGGGCTGTTATTTTTAATTATGGAAATCAATTCATAAAATCATATACGCAATAAACTTATACTTATGATACTATTCAAGCAGTTACGGGAGAAATATTCTATGAGTGGCAAGAAAGTGCTTACGGCAATAAATATTATATGCTTTATAATTTTTGTGCTTATTCAAAGTCTGATTTTCTTTTTAAGAATAATTGATTACAGTCTTGACGGTTCGAAAGGCGAAATGAACGATATACTGTTATATATAGGGCAATATCTTTTAATAAGCCTTATATATTTGATACCGCAAGCGTTTATTATATTGCAAGGCAAAAAGCAAAAAAGCAAGCCCGGCAGTTTTTCAAAAACAATTGACAAAGCAAGCAAATATCTATTGACTGTTTGGGTAGTTATTTTATTTATACAAACATTTATAATTTTTATATTTGCATATTGAAGGAGAACTGTATGAAAACAGAATTTGAATTATCAAATGCAAACATACCTTACGGTGTGTTGCACGACCAGATATTAAGTGATTTAAAATACGAAAACGGCGAATTGATTTTTACTTTCGATATTGAAATTTTTGAAAATGATTATACCGACAAAAGTGTATATGAAAAATTTAAAAACTTCAAAAAATGTGAAATGAAAATCAGTTTGGATAACTGTGAAGATACTGAAATTTCTCTTGCAGAATGTATAGGTAAAAGCGGAAAATACAAAGCACTTGTAATTCCGATTGAAAAGCTTATAGAAATTTCAAAAATTGCAAATTATATTTCTTTTTACACTTGCCTGACTAATGGATACGAATTAGAAATTAAACTTTCTTCAGGCTTTTATGACGCAAAAGGAAAGTATAAAAAATATAAAGAGTATGCAAGCATAGACATGACTTTATATGCTTCAAAAATCACTTGGAACTGGTATTGATAAAACTAATATTGACAAAATGTGGAATCTTATTTATTCCACATTTTTTATTTATTATAGGTAAAAATATAATTGGTGATTTGATGAACAACTTTGAGTTATCGGTTGATTTAGCCCGGCAAACAATTGAATGCGGCGGAGAAGTCAGCCGAGCCGAAGAAACGGTACGCAGGCTGAATAATTACGAATGCAATGTATTTGCAACAACAAGCCTGATTGTTGCACAAAAGGGCGAAAAAACTGCCGTCAGGCGAATATACAAGGATAAAATTGATTTAGCAATGCTTGCAAGGATAAACAGCCTATCGCGAAGTCTTGCAAATGAAAGCACAGCCATAAAAAATTACACCGCATATGAATCAAAAGCGGCAGAAACAATAAGTAACTTTTTTGCTGCATTCTTCTTTTCGCTTTTTTTCGGCGGAATGTTAATTGACGCTGTATTTTCCGGAATTATTGCTGTAATAATAAGCATTGCACAATTTAATAAAATAGAATTTAACTTATTTTCAAAAAACTTGGTCAGTTCTTTTGCGGCAAGTGTACTTTCTTTTATACCCGGATATTTGGGAATTGAAGTACACCAAGATAAAATAATAATAGGAACAATTATGCTTCTTGTACCCGGGCTTACAGTAGTAAACGCAACAAGAGATATGATGAATTCAGATTTACTTGCAGGTATGAGTGAGCTGTTTAACGCTATTATGTCAGCATTATCTATCGCCTTCGGTGTGGCAGGTGCTTTATGGATATTTGGCAAAATATAATTAAAGAAATAATATTTTGCACTGTGGGTTCTGTATTTTTTGCCGTTGGAATGAAAGTACCGAAAAATTGCCTGAACCTAACCTTTTTGGGTTCAATAATAACAGCAAGCATTGAAAGGTTATTAAACGCTTACTTCGGTGAATTGATTGCCTGCTGCACTGCAATGATGTGCTTGGTTTTTTACTGCGAACTGATTTCACGGCTGAAAAAGTTACCGGCAACAGTTATTTTAATGCCGTCAACCATTCCCCTGTTACCAGGCAGTTCAATATATTACACAATGCTTTACGCAATAACATCAGACAACGATAAATTTTTAAACTATGCAAAAAGTACGGTTTTAACGGGGCTAGGAATATCACTCGGAGCGGTTATTGCCACGGTAATAATTAAAATATTAAGCAAAAAGAGATTGCTGAATTAACAGCAATCTCTTTAATTATTTATATGCGCTTTCCGTTTTTAAACGAATATGAAATTTCTTTACCGCCGTGAAGCTTAATGCCTTTAATTGAACCTGACCATTCCTTTGGCAAAGCTTCATTTTTAAGCATTTCGGCAATACCGGCGCAAACACCGAAATTACCGTCAATTTGAAACGGCGGATGTGCATCAAACAAATTAGGATATGAACCGCCGCCCTTATGGAATCTTGATGACGGACTTATATAAGTCAACTGCTGCTTTATAAGCCTATAAGCATTTTCACCGTTTTTAAGGCGTGCCCATAAGCAAACTTTCCAGCCAAGCGACCAACCGGTGCCGCCAAATCCACGCTTAAGAAGCGACTTTTCGGCAGCCAGATTAAGTTCATTACTTGCAGGAATTCTTGCAGGATAAATACAGTACAAATGGCTTACATGCCTATGTTCAACTTCGGTTTCACCGAATTCTTCGGCATATTCCGGAATTCTGCCATCAGACGCCGGCCCAACCTGTTCGATTTCAGGTGTTTCAAGCCCGAGTTCACGGCAATTGGCAAAGAATTCATAAAGCAGTTCCCTATCCATTGACGGCATATATGTTATACAAGCCGAAGTACCTGCATCCTTAAATTTATTTTCAGGGCTGATAGACGGGCAAGTAACAAGTTTGCCGTTATATTCAACAAGAAAATCTTTATAAAAAGCCAAACAGCTTTCAAACATAGGTAAAATTCTGCTTTTATATTCCTCGTCAGTGATATACAAATAATGGTCATAAAGCTGATTTAAAAGCCAAGGCGCACTCATAGGCCAAGGGGCATATTGCGTAGTTTCTTCAAGTCCCTGTGGATCGCCTGCCGGGAAAGTCATACCCCAAATATCAGTATTATGATGAGCGCAAAAGCCTGAACAATTGTAATATTCCTTTGCTGTTTTTTGCCCGTTAAAAGCAAGCTTTTCAACCAAATCCACAAGCGGTTCAAAACAATCGGAAAGATTGGCAATATCGGTACACCAATAATTCATTTCGGTATTTATATTTATTGTATATCCCGATGACCAAGGTGCGCGAAAATGAGTATTCCAAATACCTTGCAAGGTGCTTGCTTTGCTTCCCTTTCTTGATGATGAAATTGTAAGATACCTGCCATATTGGAAAAGCAGTGCAACAAGTGAATAATCATCACCCTTTTTATTCATATTTTTAATTCTTTTATCGGTTGGAAGTTCATCATATCCACCCTCAAGAGTAAATTCAACACGATTAAAAAGTGATGAAAAATCAGTTTTGTGCTCTGAAAGCAAATCATCATATTTCTTTATATTTTCAAAATATGAAAAAGCCCTTTGCTTTGCATCGGCATTTGGCATAGATTTAAAATCAATATAAGAAGTTGCAAGTGAAACAAGCAATGTGACATCCTTTTGATTTTTTACAATAATTGAATCATCACTGAATTTTGCATTGCCCAAAACCTTAACAGCACCGCAAAACTTCATTCCCTTATCACCGTAAACAATAGATTCACCTTTATTGTAATATGGCGGTTGGCAAATTTCAGGTGCTTGGCCTGACAGCACCAAACTGTCCTCATAAGTAGTAACAGTATGGTTAAGCTGGCAATCAAATTTAACAGTAAAAGAAGCACCGCTGTCACATTTGATATTTATAACCATAAGCTGTGCAGGATATGAAACAAAAACAGTTTCGCTCAAATCCCCGGCCGATACCTGTGCCACACCCGTTTCCAAATCAAGAGTACGGCAATAATCTTTTGAATACTTTTTTGAATATTCAATAATAATATCGCCAAATGGCAAATATGCATCGCTCCAAACACCGTGCATATTTTTGTTAATAATATCCTCGGCTTTTCTGTAATCTTTATTAAATACAGCCTCGCGAGCCGACGCGAGATATTTATAAGCATCCTTTTTATTATTATCCTTCGGGTAACCTGACCACAAGCTATCCTCGTTAATTGCAATTCTTTCCTTTTTAAGATTGCCGAATACGAGCGCTCCCATTCGTCCGTTGCCCACAGGTAAAGACTGCTCAAAATATTTTGCTTTTTTAGTGTAATACAATTTATTTTTCATAAAAATATTTTACTTTATTTAAATATAAATTGCAAGTAAAATAAAAATGTAGTATAATAATGCTGAAAAACAATATTTTTCTTTTTAAGGGTGATGAATTTATGAAAAAACACATTATTTCAATCGGTAGGCAATATGGCTGCGGTGCACACGAAATTGCAACCAAGCTTTCGGAAAAGCTTGGTATTCCTTATTACGATAAAGAAATCATCAAAAGAGCAGCGAAAGACAGCGGATTCGACGAGCATATTTTCACATTTTATGATGAAAGACCTACACGAAGCTTTCTTTACAATGTTTCGACAGACGGTTTTTCAAACATTGCATCAAACGGTTTGGCACTTGAAGACCAAGTTTTCCAATATCAATTTGATACAATCAGAAAAGTTGCCGAAGAAGGAAGTTGCATTATAGTCGGCAGATGCGCAGATTACATATTAAAAGAAGATGAAGCACTTTTAACTATTTTTCTTCACGCAAGTGATAAATTCAGAGAAAAAAGAGTTATTGAAAAATATGGCGTAGAGCCAAAAAATGTTGCCAAAGAAATGAAAAACACAGATAAAAAGAGAGCTAAATTTCACAATTTTTACAGTGAAGAAAAATGGGGCGAAGCAACTACATATGACCTTGCAATCAATGTTGCCAAACTTGGAATTGACGGAACTGTTGATTTAATCAGTGAATATATCAAAGCTCAGGGTTAATATATTTAGCTTAAATTTAACATAAGCTTAACTAATAGCTAAAAAAGATTTATTATAATTTGTGGGCAAAGGTGTCTAAAAGGCATTTTTGCCCTTTATTTTTGAGTTATACTAATGGCAGGTGCTGATATGAAATTTAATAAAAACGGTAAATTTAAAATTATGCAGATAACTGACATTCAGGAAATATACAATGTTTCACCTGATACATTAAAATTACTTGAAAATGCAGTTGAAAAAGAAAAGCCTGACCTTGTAATATATACCGGTGACCAAATAAAAGGTTACGGTGTAACATACAAAGGCATGGGCAGTGAATTAGTAAACAATGTTGCCAAAACGATTGATAAGTTAATTGAGCCTGTTACAAAAAGGAATATTCCTTTTGCAGTTACATTCGGCAACCATGACAGGCAGGTCGGCATAAGCAACAAAGAACAGTTTGAGCAAATATATAAAAAGCATCCAAGTTGTGTCGGCACTCAAGCAGATGGCATTGATGGTGGCGGCACCTGCTTTTTAAGCATTAAATCTTCACAAGATGAAAACAAGGATGCATTTGGAATTTACTTATTCGACACAGGCACAGACGCAAAAGGCGGCGGATATGAACCTTTTGACACTAAAATCATTGACTGGTATAAAAAAACAAGGAATGATTTAAAAGAAAAGAACGGTCACTATATCCCCTCTCTTGTTTTTCAGCACATTCCGATGTTTGAGCATTACAATGTATTAAAGCAAGTAAAGAAAAATGAAAAAGGTGCAATTCCCGCTTTCAGAATTCACAAAGGTGAATATTATAAAATTGATGAAACAAAATGTGTTAAAGGTTCTGTTTTACTTGAACCGCCGTCAATCCCTGACATAAATACGGGTGAATTTGACGCGCTTAAAGAAAAGGGTGATGTTCTCGGTGTATATGTTGGGCATGACCATAAAAACAGCTATGTAGGAAAATATGACGGAATAGATATAGGATTTACACAATCAAGCGGCTTTAATGTTTACGGAAACGGAAAAGAACGCGGCGTAAGATGCTTTATAATTGATGAAAACGACCCGACAAATTATGAAACATACACAAGAACCTTCCGCCAATTATGTGACGGAAAACTACACAAGCCTGTTTATGACGCACTTGCAAAAGTAATGCCGACCACAATGGATATGGCTAAACCTATGATTGCAAAAGCAGTAGGTATTATCATAGCAATAGCGGCAATTATAGTTATACTCACAAAATTCTTATAAGGAGAAAAAATATGCCTGAAGAAAAGAAGAAAAAAGACAATGCATTTGTGCGTTGGACTGAAAAGCACGCAGAATTTTGGAAATTCATTAAATTCAACTGTGCAGGTGCACTTTCAAATATTCCGGAACTTGCAACACAACTAATATTGGTATATCTCGTATTTAAGTGTGCCGATGCTCCCGAATCGAGAGAAACAAAAATTGCATATTACTGCTCAACTTTCGTTGGATATGCCGTTGCATTTGTTCTTAACAGAAAAATAACTTTCCACGCTGACGCGAACCCGATAGTATCAACTGTTCTTTATGTGATTATGGTTATTTTTACTATTTGGGCAAAAGGCATAATCGGGCCTTGGCTTTCACAGTTTACAAACAGCTTTCTTCCTGTTGCGCTGGCACCTACCGTGGCGACGCTTTTGGGTATGGCGGTTCCTATGATTTGGACATATCCCTGCAACCGCTTTATTATTCACAGAAAGAAAAAACCTACACAAGAAGAAAAATAAGAGTGACAAAACATTAAATTTTAGTATAATGAAATTAAGCAAGGAAGCGCCAAAGTTTCCTTGCTTTTTGATTAGTACGCTTTTGGAGTGAAATATGAGTGAAATAATTTACAGATGCACGAAATTGAAGATATAAGAAAATGCGCCGAATAAAATAATTCGGCGCATTTTCTTATTTAACTTTATTAACTATAATCATTGTTATTCCAAGAATTACAAGTATTACCCCGGTTATACGATTAAGGGTTTCAGGTTTGGCCTTATTAGCACAAAGCGAAGCAATTTGAGCAAATATCAAAGTTGAAATCATACAAAATACAAGAGTCCAAACATCCGGCAAACCACCTATTGCAAAGTGACTTACAGAACCCGTAAACGCAGTAAATGCCATTACAAACACACTTGTACCTACTGCTGTTTTCAATTCATATCCCAAAACGCTTGTAAGCACAAGGAGCATCATCATTCCCCCGCCTGCACCTACAAAGCCGCATATAAATCCAACCATACAGCCGCTTAAAGCAGAGCGTATGATTTTTTGCTTATCACTTGCCTCGGTTAACCTTGCTTTAGGCTCTGTAACCGGCTTAACAATAAATTTAATGCCCAAAAACAAAGTCATTACAAATGAAAAGTTACCCATAGCAGTGCTTGGAACTTTACTTGAAACAAAACTGCCGACGAGGGTAAACAGTAAAACAAAAATCATCATAACAATGCCGTTTTTAACATCAATATTTTTGTTTTTACCGTAATTATATGCCGATACCGCACTTGCAAGCACATCACTTGCTAATGCAATGCCGACTGCAATATATGGGTCCATATCAAGAAAAGTTATAAGCATAGGACTTATTACTGCGGCAGCGCTCATTCCGGCGAAACCCGTTCCGAGTCCTGCGCCGATACCTGCAATTAAGCATACTATAAATTTTAAAAACATATCAATAATTCCTTTTATATTTCTAAACTTTGCATATTAGCATTATAACGCTGTTCAAGCCAAAACTCAACCAACACATTTTGAATAAAATGTCTACTATTTAATAATTATTTAATATATTAACTTATTTGTAAAAAATAAGTTAAATAAAAGTTAAAAACAGTATTGTTTTTACAAATGCAAAGTGCTATAATTAAATGAAAATTTTTTACGAAAAGGGGTTTTTTAATGGCTAAAACCAAAGCTGCCGAGTCAAAAACTACAACGGCAGCAAAAAAGTACATGAAGCCGTCTGAAGTTGCAACATTCGGTATCGGTCTTTTCGGCGTAGCTCTTTTAACAGGATGGATGCCGGACTATACCACAACTTTCTTTGCCGACTTCGCATTTAAGGGAAAAGGTTTTGACTCTGCTTCTCTTTCACACATTGTTGAGGTAGTATTCCTTATTGCGGGTTTTGTAGGTGCAATCTGTGAACTTGTTATCGGTGTACTTGTTGACAGAACAAAAACCAAACTTGGTAAGGTTAAGCCTTGGGTTGGTTTCGGTGCAATTCCGCTTGCAATTATTTCAATGCTTGTATTTGTAGCACCTAACACAAGTTCATTTGGCCTTGCATCAGTTTGGATGATTGTTATTTACTGCCTTTACACAGCAGTGTCCTGCGCAGTTGAATCACCTTCTAACTGTTTCGGCGCACTTTGCTCACCTAACCCTGCTGAAAGAAGCAGTGCTATTTCAATTGCATCATTCCTTCGTTCAGTCGGCCAGTCAGGCGGTCAGGTAGTAATCATCGTTGTAGGCGCTCTTATGAAAGCTCTTATGGGCCAGCAGCAGTTCAAAAACGCTGAAGGTCAGGGTATCGACCTTATCATTTCAACTGCAATTTGTGCACTTGGTATGATTATATTTGTAATGATATTCTTTGCTAATAACAAAGAGCGTGTACCTTTCACATCAGAAAATGTATCACTTTTAGAATCAATCAAGCTTGTATTTACCAACAAGAATCTTCTTATGGTATCTCTTACTAAAGTATTTGGTTTTGGCCGTGGTGTTTATGGTACCGTATCACTTTACATAGCTATTTATCTTCTTGGTTCAAAGGGATTAAAGCTTGCACTTATGCTTCCTATGGGTATCGGTACAGCAGTAGGTACACTTCTTGTAAACTTTGTACTCAAGAAGTTCTCTACAAAGAAAACATTTATTATTTTCTGTTGCTACGGTGCATCGGCAATGGCTATCCTTTACTTAGTATCAAAGGGTATCGGCTTCAATTCAACTCTTATCGTTCCATTCCTTATTCTCAACTTCTTCTGCGGTATTCAACATGGTAACACAAATGTTACACCTAACATTATGATTGCCGACTGCGTAGACGAAATGGAATATAAGACAGGCAAAAGGCAGGAAGGTCTTGCTTATGCCGGCTATGGCCTTTTCTCAAAGATTGCTTCTGCATTCACAAAATTCCTCGGTCCATGGCTTGTATACACATGGAGTAAGTACAAGATTTCAACTGACCCTAATGTTGCATATGCATCACAGGATGATAAAGTTCTTTCTCGTTTCTTAATGATTTACACAATCATTCCGGCTATCTTTGTAATTCTTCAGTTTATCCCTATCCTCTTCTATGATATGACAGGCGAAAAGAAGGCAAGAATTACGGCTGCTCTTGCAGAAAAGAGAGAAGCTGAAAAAGTAGAAGAAGCAAACGAAGACAACGAAGATATTGCAGGATAAGGAGGGATTAGTTATGGCTGAAACAAAAGAAAAGAAAGGCTTTAACGCCGCTCTTTATGCAGTAATCGCAGGTATCGTGGTTGCAGTATTGCTTGTTCTTATCACAATATTTGCTTTTACAACAAGATATACAGGCTTTTCTGCCGAAAAGGTAGCACAAGCTTATGTAGATACAATTGTACAAACAGGCGACGGATATAACGCTTATAAAAACACACTCGTTTCAAAAAATCAAAAATTCGGTAACTTTGTTATTAACGGTTATATGAAGCCATATATTAACGAAGATGCTGAAAAAGCTTCATTCATAGGTACAGGCAGTGATGAAGAAATCACAAAGACTGACGAAGTCTATGACACAATGTATGAATATTATGTTGGTCTTGTTGCCAAATACGGACTTGATGACATTGATGATGTATTTAATGATTACTTTGCTAAACTCACTGAAGTAAGAAAAGAAATATTCGGCGACGAATATATGGATACAGACTTTATGTTCTCTGTGTTTGAATCAAATGTCACAAAATACGGTAAGTCACTTACAGGTACTGAAGAAGAATACGGTGCTGACGGAAAAACAGTTATTCAGGAAGCTTCAACAGGTAAGTACCAAGAAATATACGGTAATGATTATAAGTTCACAGCAACAGTTAAGGAATGCACAGAACTTACTGACGCTGAAAAGGATGCATACATTAAAGAGTATAAGGAGAGAATTACTCCGGTTGCATCATCAGGCGAAGCAAAGGCAGACAAATTCGGCCTTAAAGATACCGACAAAAAGAATACACCTAAATCAGATATGATAGGTGCATTTGAAAAGCTTGATAATTCAAATGACATTTCCGCTGTTGCAAAATGCACAGTTGATGTTACACTTGAAGACGGAAAGAGCGTTGCTTCACAGCAAGTATATGTTGTAAAAATCGGCAATACTTGGTATGTTGACAACACAAATGTTGACACATCAGCTCTTTACCTTGCAAAATAAGAAATAATTTTTAAAGCCTTACAGTTAATTAAAACTGTAAGGCTTTTTTATTGTTGTTGTATTTAATTTATGACAAAATATTTCAAACTGTTTTTATTTAACTTTAACTTTTATTGTTTTGCTCCAGGAATAATAGGTGTACTTTTTGCCTCTTTTTTTATACGCACGAACACGAACATAATATTTTTTCTTGCTCTTTGCTGTTGTTAAAGTGGTAGAGGTTTTTGACGAACCTGAAATCTTCCTGCTTAAAAAGTTCTTTTTAAAATTAGAAGAAGTTGACCACATAACTTGATAGCCGGATACGCCGCTTTTCTTCTTCCATTTTACCGTAATTTTCTTTTTCTTCTTTGATTTTGCACTACTTAAAGTAACTCGTTTGTTTTTAGTTTTAATTTTTGTTGCTTTACTTTTAGTGCCGACAAATGTCATATTATCACACGACTTAAAAGCGGCAACTTTAACTTTATAAGTTTTATTCGGCTTGAGTCCTGTAATTTTTGAAGAAGTGGATGAGGCTGTTTTCTTTAATTTATATTTTTTAGTTGATGAATTATAGACATAAATTCTGTAACCCGATGCACCGCTTACAGCACTCCACTTTGCAGTTATTGAAGTATCGGAAGAAGTGAGTTTTAAATTTGTAACTTGACTTGGCTTTGTGGCAACATTTATTTGGAAAAAGTTACCCCACGATGCTTCCTGCCCTTTTTGAGTAAATGCACGAATTCTAACTGCGAAAAGGCTTGCAGGTTGAAGATTAGCAAATGTAATGGCAGTATCGGCTGTAAACGCATAATCAATCCAATTACCGTAAACATCTTGATACTGAACCTGATAATTTGTAGCATTTTCAATCTTGTTCCACGAAATCGAAACGCTGTTTTCCGTAGCGTCAACTACCGAAATGCTGATTTCATCTTTCATATTTTGGTATATAGGAATATAAAATGTTCGAGTCATAGAAAGGATACCGGCTTTTTCATATCCGTTATATGCCATAACAGCTTCACTTGCCGCTCCCTGAACATTTTTCATATACTCATTTGTATATTTATTTTGTGATGAAGGGCTGACATTAAATTTCTGTAAATATCCTGAATTTTGAGTTTTAAAACTGTTTGCCACATATTTGGTGCCATAGTAAATAGCTTTATAAGGGTTAGACCACGGGCGACCGTAACCATTTGAAGTATCGCCCAGATAGCTTGTTCTGCAATCGCTTTTGGCAACATAGCCGCTTGCACCCTCCTGATAGCCTGAAGATGTTTCATTATAAAGGCGAACATAATAATAATTGCCTTTGTTTGCACGCCAAGTCATATACTGACCGTTTGAAATCGGTGTAGCCACACCACCTGTCGGGTCAACATTAGGGTCATTACTGTAAAGCATCGTATTTGTATTAGCTTTTAAAAAGCCGGCAGCCCACGCAAGTCCGTCTTTAGCTCCGGCATATGCACCGATATTAAAATAATTATAAATGCCTTGAAATGGGCTTGTAGAGCCGTTTACAGCAGTAGCAGCATTTGTCCGCCCGCCGTTTTCCTGTTTGATTTTAGATGCAATATAGTAAGCGTTCATACCGAAATCCTGTGCCGCTTTCATTATGACATCCGAATATTTGGTTGTGGAATTATATGTTTTTTGGCTTTGACCTGTTGTAAGATATGAAATTAAGGAATCATGCATCCAGGTTCCATCTAAAATAGCTTCTACGCCCTCTTTTGTTTGAGTTCCGTCATATGAAGTAGATTCAAATTGAAATATCTGCTTTTCATCAAGAAAATTTCTTGGGTCCATATAATATTCGACAGCGGTTTTAGATGCAGAAACCCAATTACTTGCTTCCCGAATAACATAATTACCGTTTTTCAAACAGCTATGGCAATCGCAAAACATTGATTTATCATTAGTTGCTGATAAAGAAATAAGCTGATTTGAATGTTTTGAACGCTCACCGTTTACAGCAGTGCTCCAATCAAGGTAAGTAATAAGCGGTTTAAAAATCCAATTGGGATATTTATTATGTAATTTTTCAAGCTTTTCGGCATAGCTTTGCGGAAAGCCCTGAGCCATTAAACTTTCAACATATGTTTGAGCCTGCACTGTGACGGGCAAGCTTGCTGTTATCACAATAATCAAAGACAATGCTATTGATATTATTTTTTTCAAAATATTACCTCCTGCATAATTTTTTAATAAATTACAATATTTTTTGCAAATCGATATACAATTTGTAGATTTATGCTCATATAATATCATCAATTGCAGTTATTTGTCAACAAATTTAGAATAATGTTAAAATAATGTGACAATTCTTGACAAAAGTTTGTTTGTAGTTTATTATATATCTAAATTATTGAGAAAGGGGAAAACTCTGATGGAGGAAACAAACATTTCGCAGATACTTAAGGCTTGCAGACAAAAAGCCGGATTAACTCAAGCTCAGTTTGCAGAAACTATTGGCGTGAAAAGGAGTGCTTACGCTTATTACGAAAGCGGCAGAACAAAGCCTAAATTTGAAACATTAAAAACTATTGCAAAAGTATATAATCTCGATTTAAATACATTATTGGCTACTGATAAAAACGACTCATTAAATCAAACAAATGACAACAAAATAAATTTTGACTTAAAAGATTTTAATGACAATTTTTATGATTTATCGGATAATGAAAAAGCCATTATAATGAAATTAAGAATAATGAATCGCGAAAAGAAAGCGAAGATAATTGATCAAATATTTGAATAGCTAAAAACAAGCGGCTGATTTTTTATCAGCCGCTTATTTTTAGTTCAATACTTTTCTTTCAATAAAATCATTTATATCATTGTAAACTTCTTGTCTGTTGACTTCATTTAATATCTCATGCCTAACGCCCGGATAAATTTTAATTTCAGTTAACGAGTGACCGGTTTTAATAAGCTTATCATAAACTTCCTTGACACCTAATGAATAATTCCCGACAGGGTCCATCTCACCGCTTAAAAGCAGCACAGGCATTAAATGGCTTACATTTTGATACCATTTATCGCTGTTACATTCAATGCAAAGTTTTGCTAAATCCTGATAACCACCGCTTGCAAAAGTAAAACCGCAATATTTATCATTTTGGTATTCATCAACACTTTCAGGTATACTGATACCCCAATCGTAATCGGTTCTATGCTCAAACGGTTTATCATAAGCGCCAAAGCCGATTTTTTTAAGTGTTTCTGATTTGTATGTTTTGCCCTTAAAAGCACTTACAAGCCCCGTTAAAGCAATGCTGATTGTGGCAAGAGGATTAGTGCCTGAAGTGCCGATAAAGACAGCACCGTCAAAGCAGTTACCGTATTCGTTAATAAAGCAACGCATAACAAGACTGCCCATTGAATGACCGCTTATAATATACTTTTTATCAGGATATTCGCTTTTTGCAATATCCATTAAAGTTTTTGCATCGCGAATAACATCTTTATATCCGTTTTTATCGCCGAAATATCCCAGCAAATTTTCATCGCTGTTTGACTTACCGTGATTTATCATATCATTCATAAATACAGCATAACCCATAGATACAAATGCTTCAACAGCATTTTTGTATCTGCCACAATGCTCTGCCATACCATGATGAATTTGAATCACAGCTTTAACATTTTCGTTATCCGGATACCATTGCCAAGCCTTGATTTCACATAAGTTTGATGAACTGATGTAAGTGTACTCTTTTGTTTTCATAAATTATACCCCTCTCGTTTATGAAAAAATATTAGTAATTTTCCTTTGGAAAATTGAGTTCAACTTCAGCTTTGAGTTCACGATTAAAAAGTGAATTTACAGCATATTGCGGTGATACATCACCGTTTATTATATCATTAACAGCAAAAATAATCGGCAAATCAACATTATATTTATCAGCAAGCTTTAAAGCCGCAGGAATTGCATTGATACCTTCTACAACCATACCTACTTTTTTTACAGCTTCGTCGGGTGACATTCCCTGCCCGATAAGAAAACCGGCATTATTATTACGAGAATGAATACTTGTGCAAGTAACTATCAAATCCCCCATACCGGTAAGCCCGCTGAAAGTATATGGTGAACAGCCAATTGCAGTACCAAGCCTTGAAAGTTCAGCAAGTCCCCTTGTAACAAGTGCCGCAGTTGCATTATCACCATATCCAAGCCCACGCGAAATACCGGTTGCAAGTGCAATTATATTTTTCAGTGCGCCGCAAATTTCAATTCCTTTAATATCGGTATTAGTATAAACCCTCATAAACGAGCTTGAAAAAAATTCCTGCACAAGCTTTGCAACTTCAATATCTTGGCAAGCCGACACAATCGTTGTAGGCATATCGCGTGACACTTCTTCAGCGTGAGTAGGGCCTGAAAGTGCAACATATTTTACTGTTTTATTTTTTATTTCATCGTCAATTACCTGAGTCAATGTAAATAGCGTATCAGGCTCAATACCTTTCGCAACATCAACTATAATTTGATTATCTTTTATATAATCTTTACATTTTCTTGCGGTTTGGCGAACAAAAACGGATGGCACGGCAAACATAATTATATCTTTATTTTCAACTGCCGATTTAATATCCGTTGTATATTCTATCCCTTTTGGAAATAAAACATTAGGAAGCTTAGGATGACGCGAAGTTTTTGAAAGTTCTTCAATTTCATCCGGCAAAGCAGACCAAACCGTAACATTTTTATTTGTGTTTTTTAACATTTTAGCAAGTGCCATACCCCATGTACCTGCTCCGAGAATTGCTATACTATTCAATACTTTGCTCCATATATAAATTATTCATCATCTTTTGGTAAATCTGATGTGCAGTGGCAGCATTTTACTGCTTCAATAGGAATTTCACTCTTACAAAACGGGCAAATTTTAGTTGTAGGAGCTTCTTCTTTAGGTTCTTCCTTTTTCTTTGTAATGTCGACCATTTTGTTAATAGCCTTAACAATGGAAAAGATAATAAACGCCATAATAAGAAAGTTTATTACAGCTGAAATGAAAGCACCGTAATCAATATAATTATCACCCAAAAGATGAATTTTACCCTGAACTTCTGCGCCGCCGATACAGTTAATAAGGGGTTTAATAATATTATCAGTAAGTGATGTTACAATAGCTGAAAAAGCACCGCCTATGATAACGCCGACAGCAAGGTCGATTACATTGCCCCTTGAAATAAATTCTTTAAATTCCCGAAAAAACTTTTTCATTTTAAAATTCCTCTTTTCATACTTGTTTATTTTATAATATCATAACACACCGGTAAAATCAAATTTTGGTATAAATGATTTATCGGCAGATGAAAGTTCCTGTATGAAAAGCTTATCAAACGAATTATAAAGCGCATAGTTTAAAACTTTATCATATTCACGCTTGGTAATTTTACGGTTTATTTCCGGATAATCGCTTAAATCTCCGCACGGTGTATACTGAGCCATAAGCGAAACATATGTATCCGGCAAATTAGACTTTATGTAATCTAATATTTCAATAGAAGAATTAGTATTTTGCGGTAAAATCAAGTGGCGAATTATCATACCCGATTTCATAATTTTTCCGTCAAATTCATCCTTAACCTGACGCCGCATTTCATTTAGTGCCAAAGAAGCTTTATCAAAATAATCATATGCTTTTGAATAGCGCATTGATTTATTTGGCCTGATGTATTTTAAATCAGGTAAATAAATATCAATTAAACCGTCAAGTTCCTTTAATGTTTCAACTTCTTCATATCCGCTTGAATTATACACAATTGGCACCGGTGATTTCCACTTTTTTAAAACATTGGCTATTTGCAAGGCATAATGCGTAGGATTAACAAGATTTATATTATTAGCACCTTGTTTTATAAGGCTTTCAAATATTTCTATAAGCTTTTCTTCGGTAATTTCAACGCCCTTATTTTGAGAGCTGATTTCATTATTTTGGCAAAATACGCATTTCAAATTACAACCGGAGAAAAATACTGCTCCGCTTCCCTGCTTGCCACTGATACAAGGTTCTTCCCAATAGTGAAGTGAAGCCCTGGCAACACGAAAATTATCCGGACTTTGGCAAAAGCCCAATTTCTTACTTCTGTCAACATTGCATTTGCGCGGGCAAATTGAACAAATCATATTAAAGCCTTATATATGTCGCCCTTTTTAAAAGGAGTTTGCGCTGCCGCCTCTTTAGCAGCGTTGTTTATCGACATACCCTTTTCAACAAGTGATTTAGCCAAAGCTATCGCCTGCTCAAGCGTTATTTCTTCTGCTTCGTCTTGCTTTTTGCCCTCAATAATAATAACATATTCACCCTTCGGTGATTTATCTGCATAATAAGCAATTGCTTCATCAAATGTGAAGCGAAGCACCTGCTCGTGTATTTTGGTAAGTTCACGCACAAGTGCAATATTACGATTACCGAAAACCTTGCGCATATCATTTAAGGTATAAATAAGCTTATGCGGTGCTTCATAAAAAATCATAGTTCTTTTTTCATCTTTCACTTCTTCAAGATGTTCTCTTCTCGATTTTTTATTTACAGATAAAAAGCCTTCAAATGTAAATCTGCCGGTTGGCAAGCCTGAAACAGCAAGTGCGGTAGCAAACGCAGTCGGGCCGGGAACAGATTGAACTTCTATCCCAAGCTCATAGCAAAGAGCAACCAAATCTTCACCCGGATCTGAAATAGCAGGCATACCGGCATCAGTCACAATTGCACAATTTTCACCGTTTAAAATTCTTTGGCATATTATTTCGCCGCGTTGCCTTTTATTATGTTCGTAATATGATACCATTTCTTTTTTTATATCAAAATGATTAAGTAATTTAAGTGTTACCCTTGTATCCTCGGCAGCAATAAAATCAACATTTGCAAGTGTTTCCACCGCTCTTGGTGAAAAGTCGCTTAAATTGCCAATAGGAGTACCTACAACATATAATATTCCGCTCATTTATCATAACCGTCGGCATATGAACCGTAAATATCAAGCATTTCCGGTGTAAATTTGCCATTTTCCTTTTTAATAATTAACTGCGGCTCAACTCTCAAAAAAGGTTTTGCCCCCTTTTGCCCCTGAACTAAAAATAAAAAAGGTTGCTCCCCTGTTTTATCCTGCACAAAGCGCAGCCTTTTAGGTTCAATCTTATATTTACGCATAAGTTCAAGCGTATCAACAAGCCTTTCAGGCCTGTGGCACATACAAAACCTGCCGGCATATTTCAGCAGATATGAAGCAGCCTTGCAAGCATCTTCAATATTACAACAAACCTCGTGCCTTGCAATGCGTGCACTTTCACCCAAAGATTCTATCCCTGTTCCGACAGGTTTATACGGCGGATTCATTGTAACAAGTGAAAACTGCTCTGCGCCGAAAACTTCGTTTATTTTTCGCAAATCGCAGTTATAAGCTTTTATTCTGCTTTGCACACCGTTTAGTTCTATTGAATGGCACACCTGCTCGTATGCATTTTTTTGAATATCAAGGCACGATACATTATTTATTTTTTCATTTCTTAACCACAAAAAAGGAATGATTCCGCAGCCTGTTCCCATATCGAGAGCCTTATCTCTCGCTTTTATTTTAGCAAAATCGGAAAGCAAAACAGCATCAGTTCCGAAAGTGTGGTCAGAGCTAACAGCAATCTTTATGTCGTCTGACAATCGTTCATAATTATACATAAATTTATTATATCATAAGTTACCTAAAATTGAAATAGAAAACATAAAAGAGCAGACAAATATTTGCTTGCTCTTTTATAGGTAATTACGCTTAACTCTTATTTTTTTGTTTTAACGCTCATTTTCTTTGACCAAGAACCAAATTGTTTAACACCGTCAATAGTTTTATATGCTCTGATTCTGACATAATACTTTTTCTTTTTTAATAATTTCGAAAAAGTTTTTGATTTAGTTGAGTTTTTAGTAACGGTAACCAACTTGGTTTTGCTTTTAGAAAATGACTTTGAAGTTGAATATTGTATTTCGTAGCCGGATGCGGTTGTATCCTTATTCCATTTGAAAGTGATTTTGTTTTTCTTTGCAGTCAGTGATACAGTAGTAGGCTTTGCGGGAACGATAATAAAAGAAGAAGTAAGCTCACCCTTGTAATTATTACCGATGAAATTTACATACACCCAAGCTTTTCCGCAAAGTATATTATCTTCATAAGTAACAACATATTCACTTGCAGGAATGACATTGCCGAGCTTATCATAAACTGTAATGTTATTATATTTTTCATATCCGTTATAAGCGACTTTTAAAGAAGAAAGTGAAACGCTTACAGGTGCAAAAATATTTTGAGCAATGTATTCATCACCGCAGGAAGAACAGCGATATTTAACATATCCGTCAATCGCATTTTCCCTATCATCATCTGCCACAGCTTTTGCAAAAGTTGAAATATAATTATGGTTATGAATATTTAAGCTTGCAGTGAAGGTATATGACGAGTCGCTTACTTCATACTTAAAATAATATGTTTTACCGGCTTCAAAATAAGTAGTTGTATTAAAATTCAAATCGGTATTCGAGTTAATATTCGAGTTTATTACTGTTTTATCAGCGTTATATACAGTTAAGAAAACATCGGCATTAGTTAACGCTTGGCTTGAAGTTAAAAGGTCATAATAATTTGAAGAAAGACAATCGAACTTAAACCAATAGTTTTTTGCATTATCATCAACATTTGAAACAGTTGCGTTAATTGATTGGCCGAGCATTATTTGAACTGCAGTTTTCAAGCTGTTGGCATAAGCGTTAATTGAAAATGCAAACAGTGAAGAAATTGCCAAAGAAAGAGCAATTAAAATTGAAACAAATTTTTTCATAATATCTCCTAATCCAATGCGCATTGCTTTTCAAAATCAGCAACAAGTGCATCTTGAATATTTTTAAGCATCTCAGGGGCTTTACCGCCGACTGTGATACCATCAACCGTTTTAACCGGTATGCAAAATGATCCGGTTGAATGAATTACAACTTCATCTGCATTTTTAAGTTCATCAAGCGTATATTCGCGTTCCTCGGTTTTATATCCAAGTTTTTTCGCAAAAGACAGCAAACGAATACGCGCAGTACCCGGCAACACTTCATCATTTAGCGGATGAGTAATAACCGTACCATCCTTAAAAATAGAAACATTTGAATGCGCACATTCAGTGACAATATTTCCGCGGTGAAAAATAGCTTCTTTACAGCCTGCTTTTTTAGCTGAAGTTGCAGCAAGGCAAGAAGGAATTAAATTAAGGGTTTTAACATTGCAATAATGAAAGCGTTTATCTTCAAAAGTAATTACATCAATAGGTTTATAAGTATCGGATATATGCTCAGGCGTTAATGTAATCCAAAGGTTTGCTTTAATGTCATCTTCATAAACGTGCTCACGAAGCCCCGAGCCACGGGTAATCTGCATATAAACAAACTGATCACCGCTGTCAACTTTATTAACGAGGTTTTGGAGCAGATTTTCCAAAGACGTTCTATCAATCGGCATATTTATATCCAATAGTTTAGCACTGTTATAAAATCTATCAAGATGGGCAGGCAAATCAAAAATTTTATGATTATGAGCATAAGTTGCATCATAAACTCCATCGCCAAACCAACACACTCTGTCAAGCATAGGAATTTGCATTTTTTCTATTTCGTCATAAGTACCGTTATAATATCCTAAGTTTTTCAAACAAACCAACTCCAAAAATCTATATATTATATATTACTCTAAATAAAAAGAAAAATCAATACAGACAGAAAAAAAGGTTGCCGCCGAAGCGACAACCTCTAATTTAAAAAGTAAGGTATAGATTACTCGTTGATAGCTGTAACAACGCCTGAACCTACTGTTCTACCACCTTCACGGATAGCAAAACGAAGACCTTCTTCGATAGCGATTGGAGTGATGAGTTCAACATTCATTACTACATTATCGCCAGGCATACACATCTCTGTACCTTCTGGAAGAGTGATAACACCTGTTACGTCAGTTGTTCTGAAATAGAACTGTGGACGATAGTTATTGAAGAAAGGAGTATGACGGCCACCTTCGTCCTTTGAAAGAACATAAACCTGACCTGAGAACTTTGTGTGTGGGTGGATTGAACCAGGAGCGGCAAGAACTTCACCTCTCTCGATGTCAGATCTCTGAACACCACGAAGAAGACAACCGATGTTGTCACCAGCTTCAGCATAGTCAAGAATCTTTCTGAACATTTCGATACCAGTACATACTGTTGAACGGATTTCGTCACGAAGACCAACCATTTCAACTGTATCGTTAGTATTAAGCTTACCTCTTTCTACTCTACCGGTTGCAACTGTACCACGACCAGTGATTGTAAATACGTCTTCAACAGGCATAAGGAAAGGAAGGTCTGACTTACGGTCAGGAGTTGGGATATAAGAGTCAACTGCATCCATGAGTTCCCTAATGCAATCGCAAGCTGGGTCATCATTTGATGAAGCTTCGAGAGCCTTAAGAGCTGAACCCTTGATGATTGGGCACTCATCGTCGAATTCATATTCAGCAAGAGTTTCACGAACTTCCATTTCAACGAGTTCAAGGAGTTCTGGGTCATCAACTTGGTCAGTCTTATTAAGGAATACGATGATTGCTGGAACGCCTACCTGACGAGCAAGGAGAAGGTGTTCTTTAGTCTGAGCCATAGGACCATCAGTTGCAGCGATAACAAGGATAGCACCATCCATCTGAGCAGCACCTGTAATCATGTTCTTGATATAGTCAGCATGGCCCGGGCAGTCAACGTGAGCATAGTGACGCTTGTCAGTTTCATACTCAACATGAGCTGTGTTAATTGTGATACCACGTTCTCTTTCTTCAGGAGCCTTATCGATATCTGCATAGTCTTCAAACTTTGCATAGCCCTTGTTTGCAAGATACTTTGTGATAGCAGCAGTAAGAGTAGTCTTACCATGGTCAACGTGACCGATTGTACCAATGTTTACATGTGGCTTGGTACGATTAAAATGTTCTTTTGCCATTGGAATTTTCCTCCTTAAAATTTACAATAGAAAAATTGTCAAAGATATTCTATCAAATAAAAATAGAAATATCAAGAGTTTTTTATAAATTATAAGCAACTAATTAGTCTTTTTTAGCTCTTTCGCTAATGATAGACTCACTAATTGACTTAGGAACAGGTTCATAACCGTCCGGTTCCATTGTGTATTGGCCACGGCCCTGAGTTTTTGAACGAAGGTCGTTAACATAACCAAACATTTCTGAAAGCGGAACTCTTGCGTTAATCTGCTTAGCACCTGCTCTGTCTTCCATACCCTGAATTTGACCACGACGAGAGTTGAGGTCACCGATTACATCGCCCATATATTCTTCAGGTACGATTACTGTAACCTTCATCATAGGTTCAAGGATGATTGGATTAGCTTTCTTTGCGGCATCCTTAAATGCCATAGAACCGGCAATCTTAAATGCCATTTCTGATGAGTCAACTTCGTGATAAGAACCATCATAAAGTTCAACACGAACATCAACTACATTATAACCGGCAAGGATACCGCTCTTCATAGCGCCCTGGATACCGGCGTCAACAGCAGGGATATATTCCTTAGGAATAGCACCGCCGACAATTTGGTTAACGAATTCGTAACCCTTGCCGATGCCGTTTTCATCAAGGTTAGGCATAATACGAATCTTAACATGACCGTACTGACCTGAACCACCTGACTGTCTCTTATACTTAAGGTCAGAAGCACTTTCGCTCTGGATGGTTTCTTTATAAGCAACCTGCGGAGCACCTACATTAGCTTCAACCTTAAACTCACGAAGAAGACGGTCAACAATAATCTCAAGGTGAAGTTCACCCATACCAGCGATAATAGTTTGTCCTGTTTCTTCATCAGTATATGCTTTAAATGTTGGGTCTTCTTCTGCAAGTTTTGCAAGAGCAATACCCATCTTTTCCTGACCTGCTTTAGTCTTTGGCTCAATAGCTACACGGATAACAGGGTCAGGGAAATTCATTGATTCAAGGACGATAGGATTGTTTTCATCACAAAGAGTATCACCGGTTGTTGTGTTCTTTAAACCAACAGCAGCAGCAATATCACCTGAATATGCAACAGGAATATCTTCTCTGTGGTTAGCGTGCATAAGAAGGATTCTGCCCATTCTTTCCTTTTGATCCTTAACAGAGTTAAGGCAAGGAGTACCGGCAGCAATCTTACCTGAATATACACGGAAGAAACAAATCTTACCAACAAATGGGTCAGTAGCAATCTTGAATGCAAGAGCTGAGAACGGTTCATCATCTGAAGAATGACGGAACTCTTCTTCCTCTGTATCAGGATTTACACCCTTGATTGACTCTACATCGGTAGGAGCCGGCATATAGTCAACAATTGCATCAAGGAGTGGCTGAACACCCATATTACGATATGCAGTACCGCAGCATACAGGAACCATTGAGTTAGCAATGGTAGATTTACGAATAACTTTCTTGATTTCATCAACTGTAATAGCATCTTCGCCCTCTTCGAAATATTTTTCCATGAGGTCTTCATCCATTTCAGCTACATGTTCAACAAGTTCAGTTCTGTATTTAGCAGCAAGTTCCTTCATATCATCAGGAATTTCTCTAATTTCAAATTTCATACCCTTTTCTTTATCAGGATCGATATAGATAACGGCATGGTTTTCTACAAGGTCAATAATACCTTCGAAAGTATCCTCACTTCCGATTGGAAGCTGGATAGGAAGAGCATTACATTTGAAACGGTCTTTAACCATATCAAGTGCCCTGTAAAAGTCAGCACCCATAATATCCATTTTATTAACGAATATCATACGAGGTACTTTATATTCATCAGCCTGACGCCAAACGGTTTCAGACTGCGGTTCAACACCGCCCTTTGCACAAAGAACAGTAACTGAACCGTCAAGTACACGAAGTGAACGCTGAACTTCTACTGTGAAGTCAACGTGACCCGGTGTATCAATAATATTGATTCTATGCTTTTTCCAGAAACAAGTAGTTGCAGCAGATGTGATAGTAATACCACGCTCCTGCTCCTGCTCCATCCAGTCCATTGTTGCAGCACCTTCGTGTGTTTCACCAATCTTATGGTTTACACCTGTATAATACAGAATACGCTCGGTGGTTGTAGTTTTACCTGCATCAATATGAGCCATAATGCCAATATTTCTTGTCATCTCAAGAGATACTTGTCTTGACATAATACCCTCCTATCAATATCTGAAATGAGCAAATGCTTTGTTTGCTTCTGCCATCTTGTGTGTATCGTCGCACTTCTTAACTGCTCCGCCTGTCTTATTGACAGCGTCCATAATTTCAGCAGCAAGACGCTCTCTCATAGTTCTCTCTGAACGCTGACGAGCGTAAAGAGTAATCCAACGAAGACCTAAAGTCTGTCTTCTTTCAGGACGAACCTCGAGAGGTACCTGGTAAGTTGCACCACCTACACGGCGTGCCTTTACCTCGAGTACAGGCATTACATTTTCCATTGCAGCTTCAAAAGTTTCTAATGGTTCGTTGCCTGTTTTTTCCTTAATGATGTCGAATGCGTCGTAAACAATCTTCTGAGCGACGCCCTTCTTTCCATCAAGCATGATGCTGTTGATAAGTCTGGTTACAAGCTTTGAATTGTAAAGCGGATCAGGTAATACATCACGCTTAGCGATTTGGCCTCTTCTTGGCATCTTCGCTTCCCTCCTTCATAATTTTTAATGAGTTCATAGGTACTCGGTTTTTCCGTGGAGTCAACAAAAGGTCATATACGCTTTATATATAGGTATATAAACTATTGTTATCCATTAAAATAAGGCTTATTTCTTAGCAGCCTTTGGCTTCTTTGCACCGTACTTAGAACGGCTCTGCATTCTGCCATTAACACCCTGTGTATCAAGTGTACCGCGGATGATGTGGTAACGCACACCAGGGAGGTCCTTAACACGACCGCCACGAATCATAACAACAGAGTGTTCCTGAAGGTTATGACCAACGCCCGGAATGTAAGCAGATACTTCAATTCCGTTTGTAAGACGAACTCTGGCAATCTTACGAAGAGCTGAGTTAGGCTTCTTAGGTGTAGCTGTCTTAACAGCAGTACAAACGCCACGCTTTTGAGGTGAGTTGTTATCTGTAACAACATTTTTCTTAGTGTTTAAGCCCTTTAAAAGTGCAGGTGTCTTTGACTTCTTTTCGATAGTCTTACGACCTGTTCTTACGAGCTGATTAAAGGTAGGCAATAGTTTATCTCCTTTCAAGTATTATTTATACGCAATGTGCGTATAAGTCATATGCCGAAAAATCAGCATATCAATTAAACGCACATCTCGGGGCAAGCACAAGGCTCGCCCCTAAATGTTGTATTATTCACTAAAATTCAAGGATAAAGTTTGTAATATTTGCACAAACACCTATCACACGATTTAGCATTATACCACTACTGCATAGTGTTTGTCAAGAGTTCTTGCAATTGTTCAAGATTTAAAATTTCATCGCTGTTTTCTGCTGAAAAATAACTTGGAACAACATCAACCTTGCGGAATACATCCATACCGGTACCTGCCGGAACAAGTTTACCGATAATAACATTTTCCTTAAGACCGATAAGCGGGTCACTCTTACCTTTGATAGCAGCATCGGTAAGAACTCTTGTTGTTTCCTGGAATGATGCAGCCGAAAGGAATGAATCTGTTGCAAGAGAAGCTTTTGTGATACCCATAAGAATAGGAATATAAGTTGCCTTCTTAAGATTTTCTTCACCGGCTTTAATTCTTGCTTCAATTTTATCATTTGCTTCATCAACTGCTGAAACATCAACCATTGTACCTGCAACAAGATCAGTATCGCCTGATTCATCAACAGTGCATTTCTTAAGCATTTGACGAACAATAACTTCAATATGCTTATCGTTAATATCAACACCCTGTGTACGATATGCAAACTGAACTTCTTTAATAAGGTAATTATAAACAGCTTCTTCGCCAAGGATAGCAAGAACATCATGCGGATTTACAGCACCGAGTGTAAGTTCTGTACCTTTTTTAATATGTGCGCCCTCTACGATATTTTCGCAAAGTCTTGCACCGTAAGGAATAAGATATTTCTTTTCTTCTGCTGTATCCTTATTATAAACAATTACATGGCGACTCTTCTTGATTTCTTCAAATCGAACATCACCTTCGATTTCAGAAAGAATAGCAAGTTGCTTTGGCTTTCTTGCTTCAAAAAGTTCTTCTACACGAGGAAGACCCTGTGTAATATCTGCACCGCCGGCAACACCACCGGTATGGAATGTTCTCATTGTAAGCTGTGTACCAGGTTCACCGATTGACTGTGCTGCGATAATACCAACTGCCTCACCGACCTGAACCGGCTCGTTAAATGCAAGGTTTGCACCATAGCACTTGCGGCAAACACCGTGGCGTGATTTACAAGTGATAAGTGAACGAATTTTAACTGATTCAATACCTGCGTCAGCAATACGCTTAGCATCATCAGCAGTCATCATTCTGTCAGCTTCCATAAGAACTTCTCCGGTCTTAGGGTCAACAACAGGTTCAACTACAAATCTGCCTGTAAGTCTTTCTTCAAGTGTTTCAAGTACACGGTTACCATCCATAATTTTGCTTACAACAATACCGTCGTTGCATCCGCAATCATCATCACGAATAATAACATCCTGTGATACATCAACAAGACGCCTTGTAAGGTAACCTGAGTCTGCAGTACGAAGCGCTGTATCGGCAAGACCCTTACGAGCACCACGAGAAGAAATGAAGTATTCAAGAATATTAAGACCTTCACGGTAGTTAGCACGAATAGGAACTTCAATTGTTTTACCGGCTGTATTAGCAATAAGACCTCTCATACCGGCAAGCTGACGAAGCTGTGAAGTACTACCACGCGCACCAGAGTCTACCATCATATGAATTGGGTTATGGGCACCGTCGAAGTTACTTGTAAGCTCGTTAGACACTTTGTTTGTACAATCTTCCCAAGCTTTAATTACTGCTGAAGAACGCTCTTCATTAGTAATAAGACCATAGTTATAGTTATATGTGATTTCATCAACGCGTTTTTCTGCTTCGGCAAGATATTCTTTCTTCTTTTCAGGAATAAGAGCATCACAAACAGCAACGGTTGTACCGGAAACTGTTGAATACTTATAGCCCTGTGCTTTAATAGAATCAAGAACACGAGAAGCGATTGAAACACCGTGAACATTGATACATCTTTCAGCAATTTGGCCAAGCTGTTTCTTTTTAACTACAAATGAAACTTCAAGGTCAAATTCATGAGCTGGGTCAGTTCTGTCAACAAAACCGAGGTCCTGCGGAATTGGGTTATTAAAGATGATTCTACCGATTGTTGTAATAATAATAGCTGTCTTGCTTTCACCGTTAACTTCACGAGTTACACGAATTTTAGCAGGTGAATGCATACCGAGTGAACCCTCTTGATATGCCATCATAGCTTCATCTTTATCCCTATAAAGTTTGTATGAACGGTAGTAGCCATATTTTTGTGCAAGTTCTTCTTCAGAAATTTCGCAAAGAATTGCAGGGTTAGTAACATAATCACGAGGATCATCATAATCCTTATTTATATCAGCTTTAACATCCTTAAAGCTTACTTCCTGTGTTCTTGCTTCGTCCTTAAAGAACTTTGGCTGGCCAGGTTCACCCTCTTTAATCATTGTAAGATAATATGAACCAATAACCATATCCTGAGTAGGAACAGTAACAGGCTTACCGTCTGAAGGTTTAAGAAGGTTATTAGCTGCAAGCATTAACATTCTTGCTTCAGCCTGTGCTTCGGCAGAAAGAGGAACATGTACAGCCATTTGGTCACCGTCAAAGTCAGCGTTAAATGCAGTACAAGCAAGTGGGTGAAGCTTAATTGCTCTACCCTCTACAAGAACAGGCTCAAATGCCTGAATACCGAGTCTGTGAAGAGTCGGGGCACGGTTTAACATAACCGGGTGATCCTTAATTACAACTTCAAGGCTATCCCAAACAGCAGGATTATTGGCTCTTTCAACCATCTTTCTTGCTGATTTAATATTAGAAGCAACACCTGTTTCAACAAGACGCTTCATAACAAACGGTTTGAAAAGTTCGATTGCCATTTCCTTAGGAAGACCGCATTGGTGCATCTTAAGTTCAGGGCCTACAACGATAACGGAACGGCCTGAATAGTCAACACGTTTACCGAGAAGGTTTTGACGGAAACGACCTTGCTTACCTTTAAGCATATCTGAAAGAGATTTAAGAGGTCTGTTATTAGGGCCTGTTACAGGACGGCCACGACGACCGTTATCAATAAGTGCGTCAACCGATTCCTGAAGCATTCTCTTTTCATTTCTTACAATGATTTCAGGAGCGCCAAGCTCAAGAAGTCTTTTAAGACGATTGTTACGGTTAATAACTCTTCTGTAAAGGTCATTAAGGTCAGATGTGGCAAATCTACCGCCGTCAAGCTGAACCATTGGGCGAATATCAGGCGGAATTACAGGAATGGCATCAAGAATCATCCATTCAAGCTTATTTCCGCTGTGATAGAAAGCATCAACCACATCAAGTCTTTTAAGAAGTCTTACTCTCTTCTGACCTGTTGCGCCATCAAGTTCTGCTGTGAGTTCATCACGAAGCTGAGCAACATCAATACCCTGAAGAAGCTCTTTAATTGCTTCGGCACCCATACCTGCTTTGAAATCGTCTTCGTATCTTTCTCTCATTTCCGCATATTCTTTTTCATTAAGAATCTGCATCTTTTCAAGTGGTGTATCACCGGGATCGGTAACAATATAAAGTGCAAAATAAAGCACTTTTTCAAGGTATCTCGGGCTAATGTCGAGTACAAGACCGAGTCTGCTCGGAATACCCTTAAAATACCAAATATGTGAAACGGGAGCTGCAAGTTCGATATGACCCATACGCTCGCGTCTAACCTTTGAGCGTGTGATTTCAACACCACAACGCTCGCAGACTTTTCCTTTATAGCGAACTCTTTTATATTTGCCGCAATGACATTCCCAGTCTTTCATAGGTCCGAAAATTCTTTCGCAAAAAAGACCGTCGCGTTCAGGTTTAAGAGTTCTGTAATTTATTGTTTCAGGCTTTGTAACTTCGCCGTAAGACCATTCACGAATCTGCTCCGGTGAAGCAAGGCCGATTTTTATTGAACTGAATTCGTTTTCATAATTATCCATATGGAAGCACTCCTTTGTATTAGTTAGTTGTGGAAGTCTTATCAGAATTATTCATCGTCTGAAGAAATGTCACCGAAATCGAAGCCGAAGTCATCATCTGACTCGCTTTCATTATCAGCAAACAAATCATCAAAGCCATCTGACTGACCTGCTTCCTGCTCATTCTCTGCATTTTCTACTCCGAAGCCTTCCTGACCTTCAAAGTCATTTACGGTTGTAAATGCCTGTTCGTCAATCGGCTGAATTCCTGAACCGTCATCAAGATCTTGCTTAAGTTCAATTTCATTACCGTCTTTATCAAGAACCTTGGTATCGAGGCCGAGAGCCTGCAATTCCTTAAAGAGAACTTTAAATGATTCAGGTGTACCGGCTGACGGAATGTTTTCGCCCTTAACGATTGATTCATAAGTCTTAACACGACCTACAACATCATCAGATTTAACAGTCATAATTTCCTGAAGAGTATAAGCTGCACCGTAAGCTTCAAGTGCCCAAACTTCCATTTCACCGAAACGCTGGCCACCGAACTGAGCTTTACCGCCGAGTGGCTGCTGGGTTACAAGGCTGTAAGGACCGGTTGAACGAGCGTGAATCTTATCATCAACAAGGTGATGGAGTTTAAGGTAATACATATAGCCTACTGTTATACGGTTATCAAACTTTTCACCGGTACGGCCGTCGATAAGTTCAGTCTTACCATCAAATACCTTCTTGCCGTTTTCATCAATGTAGTAGCCGATATTTGCTTCTTCAAGGCAATCACGAATATCTTGTTCGTGTGCGCCGTCGAATACAGGAGTCATCATCTTCCAGCCGAGAGCCATAGCCGCGTAGCCGAGATGAACTTCAAGTACCTGACCGATGTTCATACGGGAAGGTACACCAAGAGGGTTAAGAACAATATCAAGAGGTCTTCCGTCAGGAAGGAATGGCATATCTTCCTGTGGTAAAATTCTTGAAACAACACCCTTGTTACCGTGACGGCCTGCCATCTTATCGCCGACTTGGATTTTACGCTTTTGTGCAATATAAACTCTTACTACTTTATTTACACCCGGTGAAAGTTCATCGCTGTTTGCACGGGTAAACACCTTAACATCAACAACAATACCATATTCACCGTGAGGAATACGCATTGAAGTATCCCTTACTTCTCTTGCCTTTTCGCCAAAGATTGCTCTTAAAAGTCTTTCCTCAGCTGTAAGCTCTGTTTCACCCTTTGGTGTAACCTTACCTACAAGAATATCACCCGAATGTACTTCTGCACCAACACGGATAATACCATCTTCATCAAGGTCACGAAGAGCGTCTTCACCTACATTAGGAATATCCCTTGTGATTTCTTCAGGGCCGAGCTTTGTATCACGAGCTTCAACTTCATGTTCAACTACATGGATTGAAGTATAAACATCATCTCTTACAATCTTTTCGTTAATAAGAACAGCATCCTCGTAGTTATAACCTTCCCAAGTCATAAATCCGATAAGTGCATTCTTACCGAGTGAAATTTCGCCGTTACAAGTTGCAGGGCCATCGGCAATAACCTGTCCGTCTTCAATCTTCTGATGAAGAGAAACGATAGGACGCTGGTTAATACAAGTACCTTGGTTAGAACCCTGGAACTTAACAAGTTCGTATTTATCAACTTCGCCCGGCTTTACAGTGATTTCGATAGTATCGGCATCAACTGCTGTAACAGTACCGCCACGCTTTGCGATTACTACTACGCCTGAGTCATAAGCTGCCTTATATTCCATACCTGTGCCGACAACAGGGGCAACAGTTTTAAGAAGAGGAACTGCCTGACGCTGCATGTTAGCACCCATAAGAGCACGGTTTGCGTCATCGTTTTCAAGGAAAGGAATCATTGCAGTAGCAACTGAAACTACCATCTTCGGTGATACATCCATATAATCTACTCTTTCAGGTGGAAGAGTAAGGAATTCATCACGGCAACGGCAAGTTACTCTTGCATTTGTAAATCTGCCGTTTTCATCAAGAGGTTCGTTAGCCTGAGCAACAACATAATTATCTTCAACATCAGCAGTCATATAAACTACTTCGTCAGTAACAACGCCTGTTTCCTTATCAACCTTACGATATGGTGCTTCAATAAAGCCATATTCGTTAAGTCGGCTGTAACAAGCAAGATAAGAGATAAGACCGATGTTAGGACCTTCAGGTGTTTCGATAGGACACATACGACCGTAGTGAGTATAATGTACATCTCGAACTTCGAAACCTGCACGGTCTCTTGAAAGACCGCCAGGACCGAGAGCTGAAAGTCTTCTCTTATGTGTAAGTTCTGCAAGCGGGTTATTTTGGTCCATAAACTGTGAAAGCGGAGATGAACCGAAGAACTCTTTAATAGCAGCAACTACCGGGCGGATATTGATAAGCGCCTGCGGTGTAATAGCACCGTCATCATCTTGTGCCTGAAGAGTCATACGCTCACGAATAACTCTTTCCATTCTTGTAAAACCGATTCTAAACTGGTTTTGAAGAAGTTCGCCGACAGCTCTGATTCTACGGTTACCGAGATGGTCAATATCATCAGTAGTACCTACACCATTTGCAAGGTTAATGAGATATGATACACTTGCAAAAATATCATCTGTTGTAATGTGCTTTGGAACGAGGTCATCTGCTCTTCTTTCGATTTCTTCTTTAAGAGCATCAACATCATCGCCGCACTTTTCAAGTATTTCGGAAAGAACTCTATATGATACCATTTCGTGAATGCCAAGTTCTTTGCAGTCAAAATCAACATACTTGTAAATATCAACCATACCGTTAGATACGATTTTAACTTCCTTACCGTCTGCATCGACATATGCAACCATAACACCTGCATTTTCGATTTCAACAGCTCTTTCTTCGCTGATTTTTTCGCCTGCATCTGCAAGGAATTCACCCTGTGGTGAAATGATAGGCTGAGTAAGAACTCTGTCTTTAAGCCTATCGCTCAATGAAAGCTTTTTATTATATTTATATCTGCCGACTCTTGAAAGGTCATAACGGTGAGCATCAAAGAACAAACCGTCAAGATGTGCCTGTGCAGTTTCAAGTGTAGGCGGTTCACCCGGACGAAGCTTTTTATAAACTTCAAGAAGAGCTTCTTCCTGATTTTTAGTAGTATCCTTGTCAATCGTTGCAAGAATCTTGTCATCTTCACCAAAGAAATCTACGATTTCAGAATCTGTGCCAAGACCTAATGAACGAAGGAATGTTGTAATATAAATCTTTCTGTTTTTATCAATACGAACATAGAAAAGGTCATTGGCATCTGTTTCATATTCAAGCCAAGCACCGCGGTTAGGAATTACAGTATTAGTGAAAAGTTCCTTACCTGTTTTATCGTGGTCCATATTGTAGTAAACACCCGGTGAACGAACAAGCTGGGATACAATACATCTTTCAGCACCGTTAATAACAAATGTGCCTGCATCTGTCATCCAAGGAAGGTCGCCCATAAAAATAGTGTTTTCTTTGATTTCGCCTGTTTCTTTATTAACAAGCCTTGCTCTGACCTTTAAAGGACGAGCATAAGTGGTGTCACGAGCCTTACACTGTGCAATTGAATACTTAGGTTCGTCGTCAATTGAAAAGTCAACAAAATCAAGCACAAGGTTACCTGTGTAATCACTGATTTCACCAATATCCTTGAATACTTCTTTGAGACCCTCTTCAAGAAACCAACGGTAAGAACTCTTCTGCACTTCGATAAGGTTAGGCATTTTCATAACCTCATTGATTTTTGCAAAACTCTTTCTCGTTGTTGTGCCGAGCTGGACATCCTTAACATTTACCATTAGAGTCACTCCGATCGTTTTATTTTCGTAATATGTTTATATTCACAAACAGCTAATTGCGCATTGCATATGACCTGAAAACCAAAATTTTCCGTTACATATATATAAGCAATAATTAAAAATAAAGATTTATAATTTGCAATAGAAAGCCATTTTAAGATAGCTAATAATATAAACTACCTTAATCAATATGTCAACACCTTTTTTAAGATTTTATCAAAGAAAGCAAAAAGTTTTTGGTACACTGTGCCACGCGTTTTGATAATTCGGTAAAAAATCACTAAAATTAAGTATTTTTTCATTGATTTAGCAGATACACTTTGTTATAATTGCAAGTAGACTATAATTTTATATTTATTACATTACTATTAGGTGAAGAAATTGAAAACTGCAATTAAACGACTTTGTGCTGTTTTTATGTGTTTTATCATTACAGCAACTATATTTTCTGGCTGTTCATCAAACAGCGGTAAAATTGATTTTATATACCCTTTTTCAGGCAAAGTATCAAGCTTTGACCCACAGGTAGCCAAGACTGCCGATGAATTTTTAATTGTTGAAAATTGCTTTGAAGGGCTTGTCAGAGTAAATGATGACGGAAAAGTTCAAGCAGGCGTTGCGAAAACTTGGGATATAAGCGATGATGGAAAAGTGTACACATTCCATTTAAGGCAAGGTGCAAAATGGAATGTTAAAAACACATCGCAAAGTGCCGACAGCAAAGAGCTTACAAAAGCGCAGGAACTTATGGGCGAAACCTTTAATCCGGATATTACTGCAAATGATTTTGTATTTGCACTTCAAAGAGCGTGCGAAAAGAACACTGACGCTCCCCTGTTTTCTTCAATATCAAATATTGTCAACGCTTCAAAAATACATTCGGGCAAAATGAAATCAAGCAAGCTTGGTGTAAAAGCAATTGATGATTACACACTTGAAATTAAGCTTAAGTCTGCCGACAGCGGATTTTTAAATGTGCTTTCAACAGCAATTGCAATGCCTTGTAACGAAGATTATTTCAACGCTACAAAAGGACGATACGGTTTAGGGCTTGATTACAGCATATTCAACGGTCAATTTTATGTAAGCAACATACTTGAGGCTTCATATCTACTAAAAAACAATTCGCAGTATGTAGGCGATTATAAATCACAGGTAACAGATGTAACATTAAAAATAACCGACGGCAGTGAAGATACCGTAAAAAGCTTAAAATCAGGATATTATGACAGTGCATATATCACAGGTCAGGAATATGACAAACTTAAAGACAGCGGCATTACTGCTATTAGCTACACAGATACAACACTTGCAATGATACTTAACAAAAATAATGTTATCTTTTCTAATGATAAGCTTAGGCAAGCGGTATGTTTAAGTATATCTGACCTTGATTCAAAAAAATACGATTACTTAAGCCGTGCAACCAGCTTTACCCCGCCAAGCTGTGTTATTGAAGCAAACGCAGCTAACAAAGAAATGGGTGCTACGGTATATAAGCAAAATATAACTAAAGCGCAGGAACTTTGGAGAACCGGGCTTAACGAACTCGGTGCAACCCAAGCAAGCTTTACCGTAATTGCAACAGAAGAATACAAAGATGTGGTAAAAGAACTTGTGCAGGGCATACAGGCAGGTGTCGGCTCAATATCATCATACGGTAATGATGATGAACACAAGATTAGTTTTTCACTTAAAATTGATATATTAAGCGAAAGCGACTATCGAACCGCTTTATCAAAAGGTGATTATGATATTGCACTGTACAAATTTACAGCAACCAACCAAAGTGCTTTAAACTTTTTAAGCAGTGTTATAAACAGTAATCTTATGGGCAATGCGCCTGCTGCTGTTTCTGCTTTAAAAATAGCGCAAAACGGAACTGCGCAAAATCTTGCGCAAAATGCAAGAAACTGTGAAAAAGCAATTTTAGCTGATTACAGTATTAAACCTGTGTTATATGAATCATCATATTATGCACAGGCAAAAGGGGTTGCAAATGTACAATTTCATCCCGGAAGCGGAAGGATAAGTTTTGTAAATGCAACAAGAGAAGAAAAATAATAAAACAGTTACTATATTAAGTTGGTTTCTTGTTTTAATATGTATGGCTGTGATATTTTGGCTTTCATCAAGAACAGCGGATGAATCCGCGGCGCAAAGCGGTGTTATAGTTGAATGGATAATTAAGCATTTCGGCGATAACGGCGTTACTGATTTTATTGTAAGAAAATCAGCTCATTTTTGCGAATATATCGGGCTGTGCTTTTTAATCAGCAATGCAATATATCAAACAAAGAAAAAAATTATACCCCTTTATGCCTGCACACTGACTTCGTTATATGCAATAAGTGATGAATTTCACCAGCTTTTTGTAAGCGGACGCTCGTGTGAATTAAAGGATTGGGCAATTGATACGGTAGGCGCATTTGTAGGTGCTGCGGCATTTTTTATAATTCACACCATAACTGGAAAAGCGGCAAAAAGCAAAAATAACATTGACACATAGATTTATTAGTTTATAATATATAAGATATTGATTTATAAAACGGAGGAAAATATTATGAATGTACTTGTATATGATAATGAAGAGCAAATTGGTATTGCGGCAGGTAACTATATGTGCGGCCAGGTTCTTGCAAAGCCTGACAGCGTGCTTGGACTTGCAACAGGTTCAACCCCACTTAAGCCATACGGCCATATGATTAAACTTTATGAAGCAGGTGCGGTTGACTTCAGTAAGGTAACAACATTTAACCTTGATGAATACTGCAAGCTTGATGTTAATGATGTTAATTCATATCATCGTTTTATGCACGATAATCTTTTTGACCACATCAACATTCCTGAAGAAAATATCAACTTTCTCAACGGTAATGCTGAAAATCTTGAAGAAGAATGCAAAGCATATGAGGAAAGAATTAAGAAATCCGGCGGAATTGATATTCAGCTTTTAGGTATCGGTTCAAACGGTCACATTGCTTTTAATGAGCCTTCAGACAGCTTCCAAAGATGGAGCCATGTTGTAGCTCTTAAAGAAAGCACAATTAAAGATAACAGCCGCTTTTTTAAATCAATTGAAGAAGTGCCTACCCACGCCGTAACAATGGGTATTGGCTCAATTATGCAAGCGAAGAGAATACTTATTATCGCAATTGGAGAAAATAAAGCAAAAGCAATTAAGCAGCTTATTGACGGAAATGTAACTCCTCAATGCCCTGCTTCAGTTTTACAGTTTCATACAGATGTTACACTTATGCTTGATAAAGGTGCTGCATCGCTTCTTTAATATCGGAGGTAAACAAAATGGCTGAAAAAGAAAAATTTTATATAACTACACCTATTTACTATCCATCAGGCAACCCGCATATCGGTCATTGCTACACAACCGTAGCGTGCGACTCTATTGCCCGTTTCAGAAGAATGCAGGGTAAAGATGTTATTTTTCTTACCGGTACTGACGAACACGGTTTAAAAATTGAGCAAAAAGCAAAGGAAAAAGGAATTACTCCAAAAGAATATGTAGACGAAATAGTTAAAGTATTTAAAAAACTTTGGAGCTATATGAACATCAGTTATGACAGATATATTCGTACTACTGATGATTATCATATTGAAACAGTACAAAAAATCTTTAAAGAGCTTTATGACAAAGGATATATTTACAAGGGAACATATAAAGGAAAATACTGCACACCTTGTGAATCGTTTTGGACTGAAAGCCAGCTTGTCGACGGAAAATGCCCTGAATGCGGAAGAGAAGTAACCGAAGCGGAAGAAGAAGCATATTTCTTCAAGCTCTCACCTTTTGCAGACAGAATTGAAAAACTACTTCTTGAAACAGATTATTTACAGCCGAGAACAAGAGCTGTTGAACTTGTAAACAACTTTATTAAACCGGGACTTGAAGATTTGTGCGTATCAAGAACAACTTTTAAATGGGGCATTCCTGTAACATTTGATGACAAGCATGTTATTTATGTTTGGGTTGACGCTCTTTCTAACTATATTTCCGCACTTGGCTATCTTAACGATAAATATGATGATTTTGACAGATTTTGGCCTGCCGATTTGCATATGGTTGCAAAAGATATAATGCGTTTTCACGCAATCATTTGGCCTGCAATGCTTATGGCACTTGACTTGCCGCTTCCAAAGCACCTTGCAGTTCACGGTTGGATTACTTTCAACGGTCAAAAAATGAGTAAGTCAATCGGCAATGTTGTTGACCCGATGGTATTAGGTGAAAGATACGGTGCCGACGCAATAAGATACCATATTTTAAGAGAAATGGCACTTGGCGCAGACAGTTCATTTTCTAACGAAATTATGATTAACAGAATTAACTCTGACCTTGCAAACGACCTTGGAAATCTTGTTTCAAGAACAGTAGCAATGGTTGAAAAATATTTCGGCGGCACGCTCCCTACTGAAAGGGAAAGCGCACCTGTTGATGATGAACTTATCAATATGGCAACATCTTTAAGAGAAAAGATTGCTGAATTTATGGATGAAACCCAGCTCAACAATGCACTTGCCGAAATATTCAAAGTTATTTCAAGAGCTAACAAGTACATTGATGAAACAACACCGTGGATTCTCGGCAAAGATGAAAGCAAAAAAGCAAGGCTTGCAAGCGTACTTTACAATCTTCTTGAAGCTATCAGAATTTCCACCACACTTCTTTCTTGCTTTATGCCGACTACAATGCCGAAAGTATGGGAGCAAATTGGTGCAGATAAAGAACTCATCACATATGAAAACGCCGGCAAATTTAATGTTCTTCCGCTTGATGTAACAGTTCATAAAGGCCCTGCCCTTTTCCCGAGAATTGATGCTGATAAAGAAATTGAAGAACTTAACGAGCTTATTAAAAAGCAGGCAGAAGAAGCACAAAAGGCACTGCAAAAGCCTGAAATTGAGGGACTTGCAGAAATCCAATTTGACGATTTTGCAAAGGTTGAACTGAGAGTAGCTAAAATTGAGCAGTGCGAACCTATTAAGAAAGCTAAAAAGCTTCTTAAATTGCAGGTTAATGACGGTTCAAGCGAACTTAGGCAGATTGTATCGGGCATTGCACCTTGGTACAAGCCTGAAGATTTAATCGGCAAGAGCGTTATTATTGTTGCAAACCTCAAGCCTGCAAAGCTTTGCGGTGAAATGAGCAACGGTATGCTTCTTGCAGGTGATGTAAGCGAAGATGATGTAAAAGTACTCTTTGTTGACGGAATGCCGGCAGGAACTAAAATAAGATAAGAAACGGTAGGAACGAAATGTATCACAATATTTTTGATACACATTCCCACTATGACGACAGTAAGTTTAACCCTAACAGAGAGGAATTACTTGATAATCTTCAAAGTCAGGGTGTTTCTTTAGTTGTCAGCTGCGGATGTGACATAGATTCAACTCAATTTAATTTTGACCTTGCACAAAAATATGATTATATTTATTTTGCCGCAGGCCTGCACCCTGAAAACTTAAAGGGCGCAAATCTTGATGATTTAAAAATCATTGAAAAATTTGCAAAAAATAAAAAATGCGTTGCAATCGGTGAAATCGGACTTGATTATTACTGGATGGAATCGAGCAAGGATGAGCAAAAAAAGTTTTTCAAAGCACAAATTGAACTTGCAAACAAGCTTGATATGCCGATAATCGTTCACGACAGGGACGCACACGGCGACACCCTGGATATTCTTAAAGAAACAAAGCCAAAAGGTGTTGTACATTGCTTTTCAGGTTCAAAAGAAATGGCGAGAGAAATTATTAAACTTGGTATGTATATCGGCTTAAACGGAGTTGTAACCTTTAATAATGCAAGAAAAAGCCTTGAAGTTGTAAAAGAGATACCGATTGAAAGATTGGTACTTGAAACCGATTGCCCATACCTTGCCCCTACCCCAATGAGAGGCAAGCGCAACGATTCGCATTATATTGCGTATATTGCAGAAAAAATCGCTTCACTTTTGGATATGGACGCACAAGAGCTTTTAAATATCACAAACGAAAACGCAAAAAGATTATATAATTTGTAGTCAAAATGCATATTAACAGAAAAAGCAGTCAACATACAAAAAGTATATTGACTGCTTTTTATATTTCTATAAAACAAGCGGTGATTATTTTTTATTTTTCAAAAGAGGTTTGATATTTTCATATATTTCTTTTCCTCTTTCACCAAAGATTTTTTCAAGATTGTTATGTATCGCACTCTTGGTAACATATTTATCAATAGTTGCCTGCACTCTTTTTACTTCATCATTTTTAACTAATTTGTTCAGTTCATTTCCGGTACTCTCCGGCAAATCACTTTTGATATTATTAGGATGTACAATATTTTGAGAAATTGATTTTATTTTTTCAACTGAACATTTGTAATGACCTGTTATATATTTTATAACATTATCATAATCGCCGTCATTTGATACAACATAAAAATGTTCATCAGGATTTTGGGTGATAAACCTACCCAAATCGCAAACTAAAATAAAATCAAGCGCATTTTTGCTTTCGCTGGTAATTTTGCGATATTCGATTTTTGCATTGGTACGCATAAGTTCATTATGCAGCTCAAAAGTTAACGAATTTGCACTATTACTATAATAGATTACAATACTGTCATTTTCCGTTAATTTTAATTGATAAACTCCGTTTACCCCTTTTTGATTTACATTTTCATAATCCACTAAATAGCAAGCCATTGTATTTCTCCCTAATCATATAATTTATAAAACCATAATGCCATAAATTTCGGCAAATGTCAATCGCCGAACTTATGCAGCATATGAAAACGGAGTTAATTCTATGACACCGGAAACACTTATTAAAATAGCAAAGCTTCACAATGTGAGTGTTGATTATCTGTTAGAGCTTACCGATAATCCAAACCCATACCCCAAAAATAATCAGAAATTATAGATCAACTGTTTATACAGTTGATTTTTTTCTTGATATACACTTAATAATATGATATTATATATATTATTTTTATTTAAAAGGGTGGCGCTGAATGGATAAGTTTACTCAAATAGTTAACAGCATAAATGACTTTGTTTGGGGACCTGTAATGCTGTTATTTCTTGTAGGAACAGGTATCTTTTTAACAATAAGATTAAGATTTATACCTTGGAAGAATCTCGGTTCTTCACTTAAAAAACTTTTTAGTAAAGAGTCAAGGCAAAAAGACGGTGAGGGTGACATTTCGCCATTTTCCGCTTTAATGACAGCACTTGCGGCTACGGTAGGAACAGGCAATATAGTCGGTGTAGCAACCGCGATGGTACTCGGCGGCCCGGGCGCTCTTGTATGGATGTGGATTTCGGCGGCTTTCGGTATATCCACCAAATATGCAGAATGTGCACTTGCCGGCAAGTACAGAACTGTTAATGAAAAAGGTGAAATGTGCGGCGGGCCGATGTATACGCTCAAATACGGTCTTAAGAACAAAAAACTCGGCTCGTTTCTTGCAGTAATGTTTGCTATATTTACTCTTATGGCTTCATTCGGTATCGGCAATTCGGCACAGGGTAATTCAATCACTACTGCTGTAAGTTCAACATTTAATATTCCTAAATGGGTAGTCGGCATTGCACTTGTTATTTGTGTGGGCGCTGTTGTTTTAGGCGGCATTAAATCAATTTCAAAGGTATCAAGTGTTCTTGTACCTGCAATGGCAGTATTTTATATAATTGCCGGAATTGTAGTAGTTTGCATAAATTACAAAAATGTTCCTGACGGAATTGCAAATATTTTTTCAATGGCATTCGGCGCAAAGCCTGTTGCCGGCGGACTTGTGGGTACAGTTACTGCAAGTATGATGAATTCAATGCGTTACGGTATTGCAAGAGGTGTATTTTCAAACGAAGCAGGACTTGGCAGTGCGGCAATTTCCGCTGCAAGCGCCACATCCGACCACCATGTAAAACAAGGCTTTATAAATATGTGCGGCACATTTATTGATACAATTATTGTTTGCACAATCACAGGCCTCGCAATAGCATCAAGCGGTATGCTCGGCACAACAAATGCAGACGGCAAAATGCTTGAAGGGGCTGAACTAACTATTGCGGCATTTGATACGGCACTCGGCAAAGCCGGCGCTGTATTTGTAACAATCAGTATTATCCTTTTTGCTTTTTCAACAATTTTGGGTTGGGAATACAATGGCGAAAAGGCACTTGAATTCCTTTTCAAAAAGCCTATTTTCTGCTACATTTACAGAGTTGTATTTTCACTTTTAACTTATGTTGGTGCAACAGCAACACTTGGTGTTGTTTGGAGCTTTTCCGATATAGCAAACGGTCTTATGGCAATACCTAACCTTATAGGCTTAATTGCCCTTTCAGGTTCACTTGCAAAAGAAACTAACGATTATCACAAAAAGCTAAAAGATGATAAAGTAAAAACAAAATAGAAACATAAAAGGAAGCACTTTAGCCACTTTATCGATAATCTGAAGAAGGTTGATTCAAATGAATCAACCTTCTTTTGTTATTTTCCAAATATCGTTGCAGTATTCTTCAATCGTTCTGTCACTTGAAAAGTAGCCTGCTGCACAAGTGTTTCTGAAACATTTTTCGGCAAAAGCATATTTATCTTTATAATCCAAATTAAGCTTAAGTTTTTCATTGAGAAAAGGTTCAAAATCAAGAAGGAGATAATAATTATCAGCCTTATGCCACGAAGCACCCTTTAAAAGTGAATTATACAATTCTTCAAATATTCCCGTATTGTTATCACTGAGCGTACCGTCTACAAGGGCATCAAGGCAGCGTTTAATTTTAGCGTCATTTTCATACAGTGATTTTGGATTATAAGAGTTTTGAATTTTTCGTATATCTTCAACTCTTGCGCCAAAGATATAATTATTTTCTTTCCCTGCCCTTTCAACTATTTCTATATTTGCCCCGTCATAAGTGCCGAGTGTAACCGCACCGTTTAACATAAATTTCATATTGCCTGTGCCTGACGCTTCGGTACCCGCTGTTGAAATCTGCTCTGAAACATCGGAAGCCGGTATAATTTTTTCGGCATACGATACACTGTAATCGCTTACAAATATAATTTTAATAAATCGGCTTACATATTCATCTGCTTCCACAAGCCGCTTAACTTCATTTATAAGTTTAATAATACCCTTTGCCCTATCATAACCCGGTGCAGACTTTGCGCCGAAAATAAATACGGTAGGTGTAAAATCCTTTAAGGTTTTTTCTTTAATTTCAAAATAAAGTTCAAGTATTACAAGAATGTTTAAAAGCTGCCTTTTATATTCGTGAAGCCTTTTAATTTGTGAATCAACAATAAAATCAGGCGAAAACGAATCATTATCTCTTAAACGAATATAATTTGCAAGCTCTCTTTTATTTTCTTTTTTTATTTCAATAAATCTATCTAATACATCTTTGTTTTGAGCATATTTTTCAAGTTCTTTGAGCTTTGATAAATCGTATATCCAATCGTCACTTCCAAGCAATTCTGTAATAAGCGAGCTGTATTTAGGATTGCAAAGACGAAGAAAACGGCGCTGGGTAATTCCGTTTGTTTTATTTTGAAACTTTTGCGGATATAAATTAAAAAATGACGAAAGAACATCACTTTTTAAAAGTTCTGTATGAAGGCTTGCCACACCGTTAATATATTTGCAAACATAGCAGGCAAGATAAGCCATATTAACCATTCCGTTTTGAATAATCTGAACGGATTTATCCTTTAAGCCCTCATTTTGCTGCTTTTTATCAATGTTAATTATAATTCGTGCAATATCGGGGCAAATGCTGTCTATAAGCTTTAAATCCCATTTTTCAAGTGCTTCTGCCATAATTGTGTGATTAGTATAATTAAATACCTCTTTGCAAATATCAAAAGCATAATCGAAAGTGCAACCGTCAAGTGTAAGAAGCCTTATAAGTTCTGCAATAGCAACTACGGGATGAGTATCGTTTAACTGAATAGTAATATATTCTGCAAAATGGCAATAATCATCACAATGATATTTTTTATACTTTTTAATAATATCCTGAAGTGAAGCAGATGTGAAAAAGTATTGCTGTTTAAAACGAAGCTTTTTACCGTCATCGGTTGAATCATTAGGATACAGCAACCTGCTGATATTTTCCGCGTCATTTTTTTCTTTCAAAGCCTCGGTATACCTCTGCTCATTAAAAAGCTTAAAATCAAATTCATTTACGCTTTCACTTTGCCAAAGGCGCAGGTTTGAAAACTTTTGTGTTTTAAAAGATATAACAGGCATATCAAAAGGAACTGCAAGCACATCACCGTCAGCAAAATGAATCTTTACCTTATCTTCTCTGCAAGGTACGCACCAAGGGTCGTTATATTCAATGGAATCTTCAATCTTCTCTATTTGAAATCCATTTTCAATAGTTTGCTTAAACAAACCGAAGCGGTATCTGATACCGTATCCGTCAAGTGCAACGCCAAGATTTGCGGCACTGTCCAAAAAGCAGGCGGCAAGTCTGCCGAGTCCGCCGTTACCGAGAAGTTCATCAGGCAATGATTCAAATTCTTTAATTGAGCGTTCATATGAATTTAAAGCATCTTCAATTTCTTCTTCAATTCCGAGGCACATCAAATTTTTATAAACAGGTTTACCAACAAGATATTCGGCACTGAAATAGCAGGCACGCCTGGAAGAATAATGAGCTAAATTAGATTTTCTCCATTCTTGTGATATTTGAGATATTACATAAGTTCCCACAACATCATAAAGTTCTTTTACAGATAAATTTTCAATGTCGTTATTATATTTTCCTAAAGCTAAAAGCTCTAACTTTTCTTTAATATTTTCCATAATCAGTACCTTTCGCTTTGTTTGGTAAGTTCAAGTAAACTTTTGGAAAGTGAAGATGATAAATCATCTTTTTTCATCCTCCACTTCCAATTATTGCCAAGTGTTGAAGGTGTATTCATCCTTGCCTCACTTCCCAAATGCAGTAAATCCTGCATAGTTAAAATGCAGGTGTTTGCACCACACTTCATTGCACATTCATTCATCTTATCTATTAAATCATATTTATTTAATGCATTAAGGTATCGCATAGCATAAGCAACATCTTTTTTATCGGCATTTTGCGACCAGCCGAGAATCGTATCGTTATCGTGCGTGCCTGTGTATACAACATTATTCTTTTTTATATCATCGGGCAAGGTTTTGCTGTTTTCATCTCTTGAATCAAAAGAAAACTGAAGCACTTTCATACCCGGAAATCCCGTATATTCAAGAAGCTTATCAACCTCATCGGTTAAAAAGCCTAAATTTTCAGCAATTATTCTGTCATTAAACTCTTTAGGCAAAGCATCAAAAAATGATTTTCCGCCGCCTTTTCGCCACGCACCCTTACGCGCGGTTTTACTGCCTGCTTTAATACTGTAATAAGATTCAACGCCGCGAAAATGGTCTATACGAACAATATCATAAATTTTGAAGCTGTGATTTAACCTTTCAATCCACCAGGCATATTTTTCTTTTTTGAGTTTACGCCAATCATATACGGGATTGCCCCAAAGTTGACCGTCAGGCGAAAAATAATCAGGCGGGCAACCGGCAAGGTCGCTTGCTTCAAGATTTGAATCAAGCTTAAATATTTCCCTGTTTGCCCACACATCAGCACTGTCACCCGCCACATAAATCGGCATATCGCCTATAATTGAAATACCGTTATCGAAAGCATATTTTTTCAAACCGAGCCACTGCGAAAATGCAAAGTATTGAAGCATTTTATAATAGAGTATTCTTTCATTGCAAATATTTATATATTCATCAATTGCAAATTCTTCACGATATTTTATATCTTCATTCCAATAATAAAAAGGCTCACCGCCGAAATAATCTTTAACAGCGCAAAAAAGTGCGTAATCATCTAACCAATATGAATTTTGCTCACAAAAGGAATTAAAATCATTTGGAATATCGCGCTTAAATCTGTCAAACGCTTTATATAATACCCTGTGCCTGTTAGTATATAGTAAAGAGTAATCCACCTCATCTTCATATTCAAACCATTTTATATCTTCGTATTCTTCTTTTTTTAAATAACCGAGACGGCACAGGGCATCTAAATCAATAAAATATTCATTAAGTGCAAAGGTGGAAATACTCTGGTATGGTGAATCGCCGACTGTTGTGGGGCAAAGGGGTAATATTTGCCAATAATGTTGCCCCGCTTTTTTCAAAAAGTCAACAAAAGCATATGCACATTCATCAAAACAGCCGATTCCGTATTTTGACGGTAAAGATGATATATGCAAAAGCACTCCGCTTGCTCGTTTATTAAGCATTTAGGTCATTCCTTTAATCACAGATGAGAATTTCACTTTCAGGGTCAAAAAGGTGTGCTTTTTCAACATCAATATAAAGCTTTACACTGTCGCCTGATGAAATATAATTTTCGCTTCGCACTTTTGCGATAATTTCTTTATCATCAATAGTGGAATAAATATACACTTCGCTTCCCATCATTTCAGCAAGGTCAGCCTTTATAGCCAGTTCGTTTTGTCCGTTTTCAAGCCTGTAATTTGGGTTAATATGCATATCTTCACACCTGATACCGTAAATCACACGCTTGCCGATATATTTTTTCACATTTTCATCATTTTGCATACGCGCCGGCAAAGGAATAGTTAAATCATCAACAATTGCACAAATATCACCCGAACAGGTGGTGAGAGTTGCATCAATAAAATTCATCTGCGGTGTGCCGATAAATCCAGCCACAAAAACATTGCAAGGGTGATTATATAAGTTTTTAGGGGTATCAAACTGCTGAACTATTCCGTCTTTCATTACAACAATTCTGTCCGCCATAGTCATAGCTTCTGTTTGGTCATGTGTTACATAAATAAAAGTAGTTTCAAGCCTTTTGTGAAGAAGTGCAATTTGGGAGCGCATTTGAGTACGAAGCTTTGCATCTAAATTTGAAAGCGGCTCATCAAGAAGAAATACAGACGGACTTCTTACCATTGCCCTGCCAAGTGCAACCCTCTGTCTTTGACCGCCTGAAAGTGCCTTTGGTTTACGGTTAAGGTATGGTTCAAGCTCTAAAATTTTAGCCACTTCTCTGACTTTTTTATCAATAACATCTTTGGGTTCTTTGCGTAGTTTCAAAGCAAAAGCCATATTTTTATAAACCGTCATATGCGGATAAAGTGCATAGCTTTGAAACACCATTGCAATATCCCTATCTTTTGACGGCATATTATTAACCGTTTTTCCGCCGATAATAAGTTCACCCGAAGATATATCTTCAAGTCCGGCTATCATACGAAGTGTAGTTGACTTTCCGCAGCCTGACGGGCCTACAAAGATAACAAACTCTTTATCTTTAATTTCAAGGTTTAAATCAGGAATAACGGTTATTCCGTCATCAAATGTTTTGACTATATGATTTAAGGTAATTGACGCCACACAAAAAACTCCTTTAATTTATCCTTTAACAGCACCTGCAACAACACCCTTAATAATATATTTTTGGCAAAATACATAAAAAATAATTATCGGTACAATTGCAAGTACAAGCATAGCCATAAAACCACCGTAATCAGTAGAGCCATATGCGCCCTGCATTGCAAGCTGAATGGCAACAGGTATTGTTTTATTATCAGAACCTAAAACAAGATAAGGCAACAAATAATCGTTCCAAATCCACATAGTGTTTAATATTGCAACTGTTATAGCAGTCGGTTTAAGCATAGGAAACACAACTGTAAAAAAGCTTTGAATCGGCGAACACCCGTCTATCATTGCCGCCTCTTCAATTTCAAGCGGAATGCTTTTAATAAACCCGCAAAGCATAAATACAGAAAGCCCTGCGCCAAAGCCGAGATACACAAGCGTTATTCCCAAAACATTATCAAGATTAGCGTGGTTTGTAACATAAGTCATCGTATACATTACCATTTGAAACGGTACAATCATACTGAAAACAAGAAGATAATAAATCATTTTAGTGATTTTTGAATTAACTCTGACAATATACCAAGCCGCCATAGAAGCAAAAAGAACAATAAGCACCACGCTTACAACGGTAATAAAGAGTGAGCGAAAAAATGCCGATAAAAAATCAGAAGAAGCAATACCGTTAATATAATTTTCTAATCCTACAAAAGTTTCGCTTGTGGGAAGCTTCAGAGGTTCACTTGAAATATAAATTCTTGATTTAAACGAATTTATAAAAACAATTATTATCGGCACTAAAAAAAGAATACTTAAAACCGACAGTAAAAAGAAAATTGCATTATCTTTTATTCTTTTTGAATTTTTCATCAAGCGTTCACCTCTTTACTGCTTGTAATTTTCAACTGCAAAAATGCTAATAATCCGACTATAAGAAAAAATATCACCGCTTTTGCCTGCCCTACTCCCTGCCAGCCTACTCGGCCATAAAAGGTATTATAAATATTAAGAGCCAGCATTTCTGTTTCACGCTCGGGTGCGCCGGCCGTAAGAGCAAGATTTTGGTCAAACATTTTAAACGAATTGGTTAAAGTTAAAAACATACAAATTGTAATTGACGGCATAACCATCGGAATTTTAACCGAAAAGAGTGTTTTCGCCGGTGATGCACCGTCAATTTGTGCGGCTTCTATAAGGTCGTGCGGAACATTTTGAAGTCCTGCAACATAAATTACCATCATATATCCTATAAGCTGCCAATTTGTTAAAATTACAAGGCCCCAAAAGCCATATTCAGCTTTATATGTTATATCTACACCAAATGATGAAAGAACTGCATTTATAAGCAAATTCCAAATATATCCAAGCACAATACCGCCTATTAAATTAGGCATAAAAAAAACTGAACGGAAAAGATTTGTACCCCTTATACCACGAGTTAAAAGCAGAGCCAAAGCAAAGGAAAAAACATTAACCGTCACTACTGAAACAACGGTAAACAGTGCTGTAAAACCGAGTGCGTGCAAAAAATCACTTGATGAAGAAAAAGCACTGATATAATTTTGAAAGCCTACCCATTTAGCATCCGTCACAGCAGTAAATTCGGTAAATGAAAGGCCAACGCCCATTGAAAACGGAATAACAAAAGCAAATGCAAATGCAATCGTTATCGGCAATAAAAAAATCGGAAAATACTTTTTGATATTTCGTTTCATAACAGTCCCCTTTTCAATTTTGTATGTAGCGCTCAAAGAGCGCTTTTATGATTTTGACGCGTTTGCTTCGCTTTCCCAATCTTTAACGGCATCCTCTTTAACCTGCTGCCAGGTTTTATTACCATGTGCATATTTTAAAAGTGAAGAGCCGAAATTATCTTTAAAAGTTTGTGACGGAAAAACTGTGAAATACCATGGAATTGTAGTAACACTTTGCTTATTCATCCAGTTATTAACTTCCTGTGCAAGTGGGTCACTTGGCACTTCGTTATCATTAAAGGTGTCAAAAGGAGCAATAAATCCAAGCTCATCTGTAACAAACTTTTTGCCTTTTTCGCTTGAATAAAGCCAATAGATGAAATCTTGTGCCGCCTTTTGCTCTTCTTTACTTGCTTTAGAGTTAATTGCGTAGTAGTTTTCAGTACCTATGCAAAGGCCTTGTGTTTCCTCGCCCTCAACGCCTGTATAAATAGGCAGGAATTTTACATTTTCGCTTTGAACTTTATTTCCTTTTACTTTGCTGATTTGGCTCCAAGCCCAATTACCGTTTTGCACCATTGCGCATTTTTCAAGTGCAAATTCAGCCATTGAATCCGTTACGGTTTTAGTACCCGTTTTACCCTTATCAATAGTTGAGTTATTCAAATAAAGGTCAAATATATTTTTATAATTATCTGCATATTCAAAAGTGATTTTTGAAGTATCATCTGATGTTAAATCTATTTTATTTTTTGTAAATTCATAAAACAGAGGTACATTTGCAAGGTGGGTTTGATAGCGCCAATTTTCGCCCGATTTTAATGAAGTTGAAGCAAAAACTCCGTCAATACCGAGCTTTGATTTATTTTTTTGCATATCTTCAACAAGGGATTTTAGCTTATCAAAAGAATCAATATCTTCCATTGATTTAAAATCGGTTGATTTATCGTCGAGTTTAAAATATTTATCGCAAATTGCTTTGTTATAAATGATTCCGTATCCTTCAACAACATAAGGAATACCGTATACTTTTCCGTCAGAACTTGTAACTGCAAGTGATTTATCCTTTAAATGTTTATAAAGTTCACTGCCTGATAAATCAGCGCAGTATTCTTTCCAATTTGAATATCCTTTAGGCCCGTTAATTTGGAAAAGAGTAGGTGCGCTTTTGGTTGACATTTTTGCAGTCAAAGTAGATTCATATTCATTATTTGCCGCTGTTTCAACAACTACTTTAACACCTGTTTCCTTTTCATATTCCTGTGCGATTTTTTGGTAAATATCTGCTACTTCAGGCTTAAAGTTCAAATATCTTACCGTCACATTTGCCTTTTGGGCACTGCTTGTACTGTCTAAAGTATTATTGCTGTTATTTTTACCGCAGGCAGTAAAAGCAAGAACGCTTGAAATGCTCAAAATGACGCAAAGAAAAATTGACGCCGTTTTTTTAGTTAAATTCATTTGAATTCCTCCAATTATTTTCTTGTTTGCGTTTTCAAAGATATTATGTTCACATATAGAAAATTTATACAAAAATATAGACATTGATTTTTTGATAATGTATAATGATAATTGAAATAGTTTTCATTTTAAGGGGAATAAAAGATATGAAACTTAAACACAAAATTGACAAGTTTGTTTCCACCATATCCGAAAGAATTTCAAGCGGCGGGGTATCGCAGCTTGAAGTGAAAGCAGAGGGCGAAAGGGATATATTCGGAAATATGCCAAATCTAATCAGAGAAGCTGCCGGTGAAGGAATAGTCCTTTTAAAAAACAACAATGCCCTGCCATATAATAAGGATACAAAGATTTCTGTATTCGGCAGGTGCCAGCTTGATTATTTTTATGTAGGGTACGGAAGCGGCGGTGATGTAAACGCACCTTACTTTGTAAATGTGATTGACGGAATTAAAAATGCGGGCGGTAAAGTTAACGAATGGCTTTTGAATTATTACAAAGATTTTTCAAAAAACAATCCTGCACCGCACGGCTTTTGGGGCCACTGGCCGATGAGCTTTGAAGAGCCTCATCTTGATGATGAAACAGTTAAAAGAGCAAGCGAAGAAAGCGATGTTGCACTCGTAGTAATCGGGCGTGCGGCCGGTGAAGACAGAGAAAATACGCTTACAAAAGGCAGTTACTATCTAACAGACGAAGAAAGAAAACTTTTAGACCAAGTATGCAACAATTTCAGCAATGTAACAGTTTTACTTGACTGTGGCAATGTAATTGATATGCAATGGGTGCTTGATTATAACGACAGATTAAGAGGTATAATCTACGCTTGGCAAGGCGGAATGGAAAGCGGTAACGCAATTGCCGATGTACTTTACGGTAAAGTAAACCCATCGGGAAAACTTACAGATACAATCGCAATTAAATACGAAGATTACCCAAGTGCTAAGCATTTTGGCAATAAGCTTTTCAATGTGTATGTTGAGGATATATTTGTAGGTTACAGATATTTTGAAACATTTGCAAAAGAAAAAGCACTGTTTCCTTTCGGTTACGGTTTAAGCTATACCAATTTTGATATTGAACTACTCGATTTTAAAGCAGATAAAGAAAAAATAACAGCCAAGGTTCAAGTTACAAATATCGGCAAATATGCCGGCAAAGAAGTAGTTGAACTTTTTGCAAGGGCGCCGCAAGGCAAACTTACGAAACCGCTTATGAGCCTTGTATCTTTTGCCAAAACTACCGAACTTGCACCCGGAGAAAGCCAAAAAATAGATCTTGAAGTACCGGCATACAATTTTGCTTCATTTGACGATACGGGAATAACGGGCCACAAATATGCTTACATTTTAGAAAAAGGTGAATATAAATTCTTCCTTGGTGAAAATGTGCGTGATGCACAAGAAATAGGTTCATTTGAATACAGTGAAGATACAGTACTTGAAGAACTTGAAGCAGTATGCGCGCCGAAAGAATACATTGACAGAATTATTGCACACAAAATAAACGGTTCATACATACCGAAAAAAGTGGCGGTTAAACCTGAAAAACCTTATCTTCGTGAAAGAATAATTAAAAACTTACCTAAAGAAATAGGCCATATTGTTCACAATTATAATTTTGAGCTGGTAAAATCAGGTGAAATCAGTGTTGAAACATTTGTATCAAGTTTAAATAATGAGGAACTTGAAGCACTCACCCGTGGGCAAGGCGGAATGGACAGCAACTACGGTGTTGCTGGAAATGCAGGTGCATTCGGCGGAATTATTCCCGAATTAAACAAAAAGGGTGTTCCGCCTGTAATTACAACAGACGGGCCTGCCGGAATAAGAGTAAGAAAATATACATCACTCATTCCTTGCGGCACTGCACTTGCAAGCACATTTAATACAGAACTTGTTGAAAAACTTGCAACAGAAATGGGCAGAGAACTCCGAAATGCAGGTTCTAATGTGCTTTTAGCACCGGGTATGAATATTCACAGAAATGTACTTTGCGGCAGAAACTTTGAATATTTCAGTGAAGACCCGCTTCTCACCGGTAAAATGGCTGCTGCTTATGTAAAGGGTATTCAGGCAAGCGGAGGTTCTGCCTGCCCTAAGCATTTTGCGTGCAACAATCAGGAATCTTTCAGAACTGTTAACAATTCGATTGTTTCCCAGCGTGCACTTCGAGAAATTTACCTTAAAGGCTTTGAAATTTGTGTGAAAGAAGCAAAGCCGCTTAATATTATGACAAGCTATAACAAAATAAACGGTGTATGGAGCCATTATAACTATGACTTGGTAACTACCGTATTAAGAAAAGAATGGGGATTTGACGGTTCTGTTATGACTGACTGGTGGATGCAGCATTCACAAAGCCACGAATTTCCAAACCTTCGTGATAATGCATACCGCGTGCGTTCACAAGTTGATGTGTATATGCCGGGTTCATTTAAGAAAACAGAGAAAAAATATAAGCCTGACAAATCACTTTTAGAAACAGTCGGACTTAAAAACGGACTTACAAGAGGAGAGCTGGAGCGAACAGCCATCAATGTTCTCAATATGACTTTAAAGCTCAAATACTAATTTTAAAAAAGAGGCTGTTTCAAAAAGAAACAGCCTCTTAAATCAACATAATCAGATATTCGTGTTGTTCATTTTTCATATTTGCAGCCGTATAATAAAACCACAAAGCAAAAGGAGGCTGTAATTATGAACACAGTAAGATTTCATAAATATACATTTCAAAAATTTTTTGCAAATTTGTTTTTAACCGAATTTGCAATAATAATTTGCATAATAACAAAATCAATAAAAAAGATTGGAGTATAATTTATGAACACAGACAAAATTTACGCACAGCAAATTGCAAATGAATACACACCAAAGGACACATCTAAAATCATAAAGCTAAAAAAGCTTGATAAAAAAGCAAAACAGGGCGCAAACATCTTTGTATACTCATTTGGGATTTTATCAACATTGATTTTCGGCTTTGGAATGTGCCTTTCAATGAAGGTTATCGAAAACGAAAGCACAGCTGCTACAGTGCTTGGCATAATAATCGGAATAATCGGCATTGTGCTAATATCCGTCAACTACCCTATATACAAGAAGCTGCTTGAAAAAGGAAAAAAGAAATATGCTTTTGAAATTGTGCAGCTTGCAAAAGAAATAAGTGAAGAGCAAGAGCAGTAATACAAAGAAAGGAAAAGGTTTATGAATAAATCGGAAAGCAAATATTTTAATACTGCGATAAAAATGGATAAAGCCTTAATAAAATTGCTTGATAAAAAGCCGTTTGATTATATTACAGTTAAAGAAATATGCCAAGAGGCAGGAGTAAACCGTTCCACATTTTATCTTCACTATGAAAACACAGTTGAACTGCTTGAGGAAGCCATTGAATATACAAACGATGAATTTTTAAGCTATTTCAAAGATGCAGATGAAAGCTTCATATCCAATATGAATTCAAAAAGCGATGATGAGCTGTTACTGATAACACCAAGCTACCTGAAGCCTTATTTAAAATACATTAAGGAAAACAAGGCGTTACATTCAAGCGGAGTATTAAAAAGTGCATATATGAAGCCGAATGAAAAATTTGAAAAAATGGCAAAGCATATATTCTATCCGATAATGGAAAGGCTCAATGTTGAGGAAAACAAGCGTGATTATATTTTGGCATACTACACACACGGTGTTATTGCAATAGTGGAGCAATGGTTAAAAAACGATTGCAAGGAAAGCATTGATGAAATATGCGATATTATTATAAATTGTGTACCAAGGAGCAAAAAATGATAAAAGCAATATATAACGGAAAGAAAAGCATTGAGCTTGTAAACGCACCGGTGCCGAAAGCAAACGATAACGATATTGTGATAAAAAACATTTATTCAAGCATATGCGGAACCGACATTGCAGTATTTAATAACGGAAATAATACAGGACATAAAATTGAATTAGGGCAGGAATTCGGCCATGAAACAATATCTGAGGTTGTTGAAGTCGGAAAAAATGTTAACTCGATAAATATAGGCGATATTGTTTATCCATACCCTTTATTTGCGAAAGACGATACAAAAAGAGCCGGCACAATAGGCGGATTTTCAGAATATATTTTGATACCGAACTGCGTGCTGAACAAAAGCGTTTACAAATTAAACGACGGTATAAAATTAAAAGAAGCGTGCCTTATCGAGCCGTTTACAGTCGGTTGCAGAGCTGCAAGAAGAAGTCAGCCAAAGCAAAATGAAAACGCAGTTGTTTTCGGCGCAGGCACAATAGGAATAGCTGCCGCAATAAGCTTAAAGCATTTCGGAATAAAAAAAGTAATGATTGTCGATTTAAGCGACTTCAGGCTGCAAAAATGCAAACAGCTTGGATTTGAAATTTGCAACAGCGAAAAATGTGATTTGAAAGAATCAATGATTGAATATTTCGGCGAAGCAAATTCGCTTCACGGCAAAACGGCAGATGTTGATATTTTTATTGATGCCGCAGGAGCTGACAGTATTTTGAATACATATCAAAAAATCGGCAAATTTGAAAGCAGGCTTGTGGTTGTCGCAGTCAATAAAGGACTTAAGAATATTGATATTTTGGATTTAACATATTCCCAGCGCTCAATAATCGGCAGCGGCGGATATATGCCCGAGGATGTAAAAGATGTTATGAGCATTATGGCGTCAAAAAAATATGACATTGAAAGCATAATAACACACGAATTTTCAATTAAAGATTTGCCAAAAGCATTACAGCAAGCCGGCAAAAAAGACGAAGCACTCAATGTAATAATAGATTTCAATAAATAAGCAAAGCCACCGAAGATTTATTCTTCGGTGGCTTATTTTGTATTATCTAATTACTTTTTAAGTTTAATTCCGTCTGCATCAAGTTTATCAATAACTGTATTTACAATATCCATAACTTCTTCACGAGTAAGAGTTTTTTCAGGATGAGAGAATGTTATACGGGTTGTGATAGACTTTGCTTCACCGTCATTATAGGTGTCAACAACTTCAATTTTCTTAACAAGCTGGCTCTTTGCATTCACTATTGCATTTTTAATCGGAGCAAATTTATCTGTTACAAATGAAAGGTCAATTTCCATAGCAGGATATTTTGACGGTTCTTCATAACTGATACTTGCATTTGCAATTTGAGCAAATGATTTAACATCAATTTGAGCAAATACAACCGAAGCTTTTTTATCAATCTTTTTAGATACAACAGGGTGAACAATGCCGATTGTGCCGATTTCATTACCGTCACAAATAACGGTATTAAGATTTCTTGGATGTTCATATGAATGCATTTGCTTTGCAGGTTCAAAATCAAGTGATTTATGCTTAATATTATCTGCCAAAGTTGCAAGCATATCACGAAGTTCAAAGTAAAGCTTTTCAACGCTCTTGGTTTTGCTGAAGAGTGTAACAGCAAGCATTTTATGCTCATCAACAAGTCCGTCATCCTTAAGACCGTTTGCAACTCTGCCGATTTCAAACACACCGAAATCAGTGCTGTATGAAGTATTATATTTAACTTGGCAAAGTTGTGTAGGAATTACCGAATTACGAATAGTTTCAATATTAGGATTTGTAGCATTAACGAGTTTAATATTATCTTCAACTTCAATACCCAATGCTTTATATTCATCATAATAAGCCCAAACATATGAATGAAGCTCGTGAAGATTAAAATGATTTACGAGAATATCCTTAATCTTATCCTCATCTGTTTTTTCAACAGCAGGGCGCACAGGATAAAGCGGCGCAACCGCTGTATGAACAGCGAAGTTATCATATCCGTAAATTCTTGTAATTTCTTCAATAATATCAGCTTTGATTGTAACATCCTTTGTAGCTCTCCAGCTTGGTACAACTACGCTGAAATTATCATTTTCAACTTTTGCGTCAAATCCAAGTGAAGTGAGTGTTGAAATTATGGTATCATTACCGATTTCAATACCGGTATATTTATCAACAAAAGCTTTATCAAAATCAAGTTCAACGGTATCATAATGGAAAGCATATTCATCTGTAAGTGATGATACAACTTTTACACCGCCGTCAATATCAGTCATAAGCTTAACAAAACGGGCAATGGCAGGTACTGTCATTTCAGGGTCAAGGCATTTTTCATATCTCATAGAAGCGTCTGTTCTGTGAGCAAGGCGAACAGTTGACTTACGAATTGAAACAGCATTAAAAGTGGCAGATTCAAGGGTTAATGTGTGAGTATCATCAATAATCTCACTATCAAGTCCGCCCATAATACCAGCAATTGCAACAGGGGTATTATCGTTACAAATCATAAGTGTATTTTCGTCAATATTTCTTTCTACACCGTCAAGAGTTTGGAAAGTAAACGGTGTATCAAAACGCTTAATTCTGATTTTTTCAACCTTGCGCGAATCAAATGCGTGCATTGGCTGACCCATTTCAAGCATAAGATAGTTAGTAAGGTCTGCAAGGAAATTGATAGCTCTCATTCCGCAATAGAAAAGGCGGATACGCATATTAACAGGCGAAATATTTGTGTTGATATTTTCAACCTGCAAGCAAGAATACCTTTGGCAAAGAGGGTCTTCAATCTTCATATCAACCTTCGGTAAATTGTTATACTGTGATAAATCAACAGTTTCAAGAGGCTTAAGTTCCCTGCCGGCAAGGGCTGCAAATTCACGGGCAATGCCATAATGGCCCCAAAGATCAGGACGGTTTGTGAGTGATTTATTATCAACTTCAAAAATAATATCATCAACCTGATATGCATCTTTAATATCGGTACCATTTGGCAAATCGTCTGTTATTTCCATAATGCCGCTGTTATCATCAGAAATACCGATTTCCTTTTCACTGCAACACATACCGTTTGATATGTAGCCGGCAAGCTTCCTCGGTGCAATTTCAATTTCACCTATCTTTGCACCAACTTTTGCAAAAGCTGTTTTAAGGCCGACTCTTACATTAGGAGCGCCACATACAACATCTGTAAGCTGACCGTCACCTGCGTCAACCTTAAGAAGATGAAGTTTTTTAGAATCAGGATGATTTTCAACAGATTTAATTTCTGCTACAACAATACCGCTAATATCTGAACCTTTGAAGAAAATTTCGTTTTCAACTTCGGCAGTAGAAAGAGAGAAGCGATGAATAAGCTCGACCTTATCAAGACCTGTAAAATCAACAAAATCTGAAATCCAATTCATTGATAAAAACATATTTAATTCCTCCCCTCTTAATTTTCATCGTCTGTAAACTGTGATAATGTTTTAAGATTACCGCTGTTTAAATCACGAATATCTTTAATGCCATATTTCATCATAACAAGTCTTGTAAGGCCTAAACCAAATGCAAAACCTGTATATTCATCAGGGTCAATTCCGCCTGCTTTAAGAACTTCAGGGTGAATCATACCGCAAGGGCAAAGTTCCAGCCAACCGCTGTGCTTACAGCTTGGGCAGCCCTCACCGCCGCAAATAAGGCAACTGATGTCAAGTTCAAAACCGGGTTCAACGAATGGGAAAAAGCCCGGGCGAAGCCTAACCTTAATATCCTTTTGGAATACTTCGGAAAGCATTGTTTTCATAAAATAAATAAGGTTTGAAATAGAGATATTCTTATCAACCATAACACCTTCCATTTGGAAGAAAGTATTTTCGTGGCAAGCGTCTGTTGCTTCGTTTCTAAAACATCTGCCAGGGAAAATAGCTTTAATCGGAACACCGTCATTTACAAGCGCATCTCTATATTTTTTATAGATAGCATTTTGAGCAGCTGAAGTTTGGCTTTTTAAAAGCTGACCGTTTGTAAGATAATAAGTATCTTGCATATCACGGGCAGGGTGATGCTTAGGAATATTAAGTGATTCAAAACATTCATAGTCGGTTACAATCTCGCTGTAATCTTCAACGGTAAAGCCCATTGATTTGAATATTCTCTCACATTCCCTTTGCACAAGTGTAATAGGATGATATGAACCCCTATCCATAACCGGCGGCATTGATAAATCAAATTCCGGCATAAGTTCAATTTCTTTTTGAATTTCCTTTTCTTTAAGTTCATTTGTTTTTTCTGTAATTTTTTCGTTTACAAGACCTTTGAGTTCATTAACCTTTTGGCCGAAAGCCTTTCTTTCATCATTTGAAAGTTCTTTCATACCTTTAAGAAGGTCTGTAACACTGCCCTTTTTGCCAAGATATGATACCCTGATACTTTCAATATCAGCAAGATTATCAATCTTATCAAGTTCGGACACAAATTTTTCTTTCAAACTTAAAATTTTGTTATCCATAATTTCCTCCAATTAAACAATAAAAAAATCGCCTCATAAAAATGAGACGAATTATATCCGTGGTACCACTCAAATTGCACATAAATATGTGCCACTTAAAATCCTTAACGCAGAAATACGCCCTGCTTTTCACAGGAAGCTCGTGAGTCGAAATTCATTGATAAAAGCAATACTGTGATTTCAGCAAATACACAACTCTCTAAAATGCAAAAATATCAACTACTGCGGCAAACGCCCTCAGTCATAGCATTTAATTTATACAAAGATTTTAAACCAAAACACCTATTAAGTCAAGCGTTTTTGAAATGAAATTTAAAAAAGGTATTGTAATTTTGAATAATTATGTATATAATTAAGATATAATGCTTTACAGGGAGGTGACTTTACCATGACTGATAAAACTATGACTTTTAGAATTGGTGACGATCACGAGGATGTTATGAAAGAAACCTTGACTGAGGTTTTTGACGCTTTGCAGGAAAAAGGTTACAATCCTATTAACCAAATAGTAGGTTATATTTTGACCGAAGACCCGACATATATAACCACTCACAACAATGCAAGAAGTTTGATAAGACGACTTGACCGTGATGAGCTTTTGGCTGCAATGGTAAAGTCCTATCTCGATTAAAATTAAAGGAGGGTTATCTTTGGCAGAAAGCAAAAAGGAAAAAATCCTAGAATACAAAGGTAAGCCTTTGGTAAGATGTGGCAAAACTATCTATTACGGAAGTATGAGTGAGGCATATGTAGTTTGCCTTAATATTCTCAGCGATGAAGATATTAAAGGATTAAAAGTATCAGGCAAAGTTGCAATACAGCTTATTGATACCGACCCTTCAGTTACATCACCAAAGGAAAAGATTATTAAGAAGAGTGAAAAGCAAGGCCTTTTCAATGCGCTTGATTTAGGTGCAGTATGGCTTGAAAGAGCTTTAAAAAAACAATAATCTAATTTTAAATCACCGGTTGGTAAACCTAATCGGTGATTTTTATTTAAGGGGAATTTATGTCAAATATAATTGTAAGTATTTATAATTTTCTTTGGGGAGATTTAATAACGCTTAATTTCAAAGGGACAAGCATAGGCATACCTTTACTTGTCATTTTGCTTATTCCGACAGGAATATTTTTTACGATAAGAACTAAATTTATGCCGATAAGAAAGCTGCCCACAATGATTAGGGCGCTTGGCGAAAAAAATGATGATAAAAAAAGCTTATCAACTTTTCAAACGCTGATAGTTTCCACCGCCACAAGAGTAGGTATGGGAAATTTAGTAGGTGTAGTAGCCGCCATATCCGTCGGCGGTGCAGGCGCTGTGTTTTGGATGTGGGTATCGGCATTTTTAGGTGCGTCAACAGCATATGCAGAAGGCACGCTTGCTCAGCTTCATAAAAAGAAAGACCCGTTTTACGGCGGATACCACGGCGGACCTGCTTATTACATTCACGATTATGTTGAAAAAAAGAGAAAGAAGAAAATCAAGAAATCATTTATCGCTATTCTCTTTGCAATATTTGGGCTTATTTGCTGGTGTGGCATAAGCCAAGTTATCAGCAATTCCGTAACATCCGCTTTTAAAAATGCATTTTCAATACCTCCGATTTATACAACGGTAATTCTTGTAATAATATCAAGCTTAATTGTTTTAAGAAAAGATGCAACGGTTAAAGTGCTTGATGTTATTGTTCCCATAATGGCGGTTATATATTTTGTTGTCACAATATTTATAATAATTAAAAATATCAACTTGATGCCCGGTGTATTTGAAAGAATATTTGAAGAAGCGTTTGGTATAAAGCAAGTTGCCGGAGGCGGATTCGGTGCTGTTTTAATGAACGGAATTAAAAGAGGCTTATTTTCAAACGAAGCAGGTTCAGGCTCTGCGCCTTGTGCTGCTGCCGCTGCCGATGGCAAAAGGCCTGAAACAGTAGGAATGGTTCAATCCCTCGGTGTTTTGATAGACACTATTGTTATTTGCACCTGCACAGCTATGATAATGCTGCTGGCTCCGGAAAGCGTCACAAAAGGTAAGCAAGGTATGGATTTGCTTCAAAGTGCTATGAATTATCACCTTGGCAGTTTCGGTACAATATTTGTTGCTGTAATTCTGTTTCTTTTCAGTTTTTCTACTTTTATCGGAATTCTGTTTTATGCAAGATCAAATGTGGCATACCTGTGCGGTAACAATTGGTGGAGTCAAACACTTTATAAAATTATCGCTCTTATTATGCTGTTTATCGGCGGGCTTCAGGCATATACAATTGTATGGGATTTAGGCGATGTAGGAATAGGCTTAATGACAATTATAAACTTAATAATTCTTATTCCTATGTCAAAAGAAGCAATCAACTTACTTGATAAAAAGGAATAATAAAAGGCGTCATCAAAGGATTTTTCCAATGATGGCGCCTTTTTTATGTAACGATTTCTAATCTTCTAAAATCTAATCAAACTAAATTTCTTCTTTTGAGTTCTTTAAAAAGGTATGGCTGAATGGTAGGATAAGTCCAATTTTGCGTGAGCGTATCTGTTATAACAATCTTTTCAATCTCGCTGTCAAACGGTTCAAACGATGTTATATCCGCAACACAAAGCATACCGTAGGTTTCTTCACCATCACCCTCTTTAACACCGTAAATGCAAACAGGTTCAAGCGTAAAATCCTTTGCACCCGTTTCCTCCTTTAGCTCCCTTTTGGCAGTATCAACAATAACTTCATTCGGCTCTCTGTGTCCGCCGGGGAATTCAAGAGTATCTCTCATTTTATGCTTGCAAAGCACAAATTTGCCGTCACTTTTAGCAAAAATAACCGCAAATTTTAATTTTTCATCCTCAATACAGCTGTAAAATTTAACCATAATATACCCTACTCCGTACCGTCGTCATAAATATCAATTTTATAAATAGGCTCATCCTTTAAAATTGAATATTCATTTGATAAAAGCACCGTTTGCTTAAAATCATCAACATTTTCTATCCAATCGGTGCGTGAAAGGTCACTGATTCGATTTGTAGGCGGGTAAATAACATCAATATGAATTTGGTTGTATCCATCTTTCTCCGCCTCATACTGCCTTACAAGCGAAAAATAATATTGCTCATCACAAGTGAATGAAAACACGCCTGTTTCAAAAAGTAATTGTGATTTGGGCAATTCAACTTCACACATTTTGCAAAATACATCTAAAATTTCACTAAGCGGAGTTTTAGTTGTGATGTTTTCATTTAAAAAAGTTAAAATATCCATATTGTTTTAAGAATTGCTCCTTAATTTCCTTACAACGCTTTCTGTGTTTAAAATTTCATTAGCCATTTTAATTTTTGCGTAATAGTAATCGTCATTTCTGTTTATTTATAATGTATCACAATGTAGCGATAAAAATAATATTATAATCAACGATTTAAAATTATAATCTAATATTTTAGCCACGCCATTGATATTTTTCTAAATTAACTCTGCCGTCAATTACTTCGATACCCTCGCTTATAAGCAAATCAGACTGCACCTTCAAACCGCCAAAGGCAAAATTTTCTGTCAGCTTGCCTTTACTGTTTACAACACGATAGCAAGGTATTTTTTGAGGGTTTGGATTTTTATGCAGCGCATTACCGACTGCCCTTGCATAATAAGGATTACCGCAAATCGTTGCAATTTGCCCGTAAGTTGCAACCTTGCCATACGGTATTTTCATAACAGTTTTGTATATTTCTTCATTTAATGTCATAATTTTAATTATATTTAAAATTACCTGTCCATTTGCCACAATAACTACAAGACCAACATTCATAGCCACCTGGTGACTTCTTGTGATACTCCTCAAAAGTAATTATTCCGTCCAGGTATTGCTTATAGTAATCATTATCTACTTGCACCCAGTAATCGTCAACTTCATCCCTGCTATTAAACCATTTTTTCATATTGCCGCAGCTCATACTATGATTGTTATTGTTTGTACAATGTGTTTCTTTTTGAATATTATCTTTGTTACTTTTTGTGTCTTTCGGAGTTTTTATACTCTTTACTTTAGACCATTTTGAATATTTTTTTCCTTTATATGTTCTTATCCGAACATAGTATTTTTTTGCTGCTTTTAGCTTAGTTATCTTTTTTGATACTGTTTTAGCATTTTTAGTTTTTATTGATTTTTTTTCTTTTTTAAACTTACTATCAGTAGAATACTGAATTTGGTATCCTGTAATACTTGATTTTTTTTTCCATTTAACAGTAAATGCTTTGCTTTGTGCCTTTACTGATGTAATTGTCGTTGTTGGTATTGATGCAGCTAAAATATTACAAGGATAATAAATACCTAATAAAATAAATATTGATAATATGATTGCAGTAATTTTTTTCATAGAATTTTGCCTCCAACAATTTAATAGTATCATATTATTAAATCAATATCAACCAAAAAATAAAAACCACCTACATAAGTAAGTGGTTTATAAATGTCGGCATTACCTATTTTTACGAGGTTCGTTTACGACTGCTGCCAGTGGCAGATAAAAGGAGCAAAAAGAACTTAGTAGTGGTCAAAATATAAGAGCGTATTTATATGCGAATGATATTTTGGGTACCACCCTGCGGTCCGACCGGAAATAAAAAAATTATAAAAAGAAAACCACCTACATAAAGTAAGTGGTTTATAAATGTCGGCATTACCTATTTTTCCGAGGTTCGTTTGCGACTGCTGCCGGTGGCAGATAAAAGGAGCAAAAAGAACTTAGTAGTGGTCAAAATATAAGAGCGTATTTATATGCGAATGATATTTTGGGTACCACCCTGCGGTCCGACCGGAAATAAAAAAATTATAAAAAGAAAACCACCTACATAAGTAAGTGGTTTATAAATGTCGGCATTACCTATTTTTCCGGGAGGCTGCCCTCCGAGTATTTTCGGCACGTTTGAGCTTAACTACCGTGTTCGGGATGGGAACGGGTGGACCCTCAAAGTAATCAACACCGACTATGCAGTAATGTAAAAGCACTACTGATTTTTAAAGAATGAACCTATAGGTCAATGTGGTGACCCGTAGGAGAATCGAACTCCTGTTTTCGCCGTGAGAGGGCGATGTCTTAACCGCTTGACCAACGGGCCATTGATGGTACACCATCACGGGCTCGAACCGTGGACACCCTGATTAAGAGTCAGGTGCTCTACCAACTGAGCTAATGGTGCATAGCTCGTAGGATATTAAATATATACCCTGAAAACTAAATACAGATATTGATTTATGGAAGAATTAACATACTTGACACATAATACTTACTTATCAAGGTCAAGCCCTCGACCTATTAGTATTGGCTAGCTAAATACATCGCTGTACTTACACATCCAACCTATCAACCTCGTAGTCTACAAGGGGTCTTAACTGTAAACAGTGGGATATCTTATCTTGGAGACGGCTTCACGCTTAGATGCTTTCAGCGTTTATCCGATCCGCACATAGCTGCTCGGCCGTGCCATTGGCATGACAACCGATACACCAGCGGTGCGTCCATTCCGGTCCTCTCGTACTAGGAACAGCGCTCCTCAAATATCCTACGCCCACGACAGATAGGGACCGAACTGTCTCACGACGTTCTGAACCCAGCTCGCGTACCACTTTAATCGGCGAACAGCCGAACCCTTGGGACCGAATACAGCCCCAGGATGTGATGAGCCGACATCGAGGTGCCAAACCTCCCCGTCGATGTGGACTCTTGGGGGAGATCAGCCTGTTATCCCCAGGGTAGCTTTTATCCGTTGAGCGACGGCATTTCCATTCACATACCGCCGGATCACTAACTCCAACTTTCGTTACTGCTCGACCCGTCAGTCTCGCAGTTAGGCTGGCTTATGCGTTTATACTCTAAAGCATGGTTTCCGTCCATGCTGAGCCAACCTTTGAACGCCTCCGTTACTCTTTTGGAGGCGACCGCCCCAGTCAAACTGCCCACCTAACAATGTCCCCCAACCTGATTCAAGGCTGCAGGTTAGAATCTCAATACCTTAAGAGCGGTATCCCAAGGATGACTCCGCTAACACTGGCGTGCTAGTTTCCAAGTCTCCCGCCTATCCTGTACATAAAGTACCGAGACCCAATATTAAGTTACAGTAAAGCTCCATGGGGTCTTTCCGTCTTGCCGCGGGTAACCGGCATCTTCACCGGTACTACAATTTCGCCGGGTGGGCAGTTGAGACAGCGTCCAGATCGTTACACCATTCGTGCGGGTCGGAACTTACCCGACAAGGAATTTCGCTACCTTAGGACCGTTATAGTTACGGCCGCCGTTTACTGGGGCTTCGATTCGGGGCTTGCACTCCTCCTCTTAACCTTCCAGCACCGGGCAGGTGTCACCCCCTATACGTCATCTTACGATTTAGCAGAGAGCTGTGTTTTTGATAAACAGTTGCCTGGACCTATTCACTGCGGCTCACTCGCGTGAGCACCCCTTATTCCGAAGTTACGGGGTCAATTTGCCGAGTTCCTTAACAACGCTTCTCCCGATGGCCTTAGAATTCTCTTCCTGACTACCTGTGTCGGTTTGCAGTACGGGCACCCTAATAATATACACTAAGCTTTTCTCGCCACTGTCCAAGAATACTTCACTACTTATTTTCGTTCCCTTACGCCCAGGTCAACCAACGCCTGGGTTATTCCCTTTCAATGTGTCCCTTAGTTTAAATTTAAGGTGGCTACGGAATCTCAACCGTATGTGCATCGACTACGCCTTTCGGCCTCGCCTTAGCTCCCGGCTAACTAGAAGCGGACGAACCTTCCTTCTAAAACCTTAGTCTTTCGGCCATTATGATTCTCACATAATTCTCGCTACTCATTCCGGCATTCTCACTCCTATGCAGTCCACCGCCGCTTTCGCTACGACTTCACCCCGCATACGACGCTCTCCTACCAACATACCAGAGGTATATTCCCAAGCTTCGGTGTACAGTTTAGCCCCGTTAAATTTTCGGCGCAAAATCACTCGACCAGTGAGCTATTACGCACTCTTTGAATGAGTGGCTGCTTCTGAGCCAACATCCTGGTTGTCTGCGCAACTTCACATCCTTTTCCACTTAACTGTACTTTGGGACCTTAGCTGTGGGTCTGGGCTGTTTCCCTTTCCACCACGAAACTTATCTCACGTAGTGTGACTCCCAAATATTCATTATCCGCCATTCTTAGTTTGATAGGGTTCAGTAAGCTTTCGCCCCCTAGCCCATTCAGTGCTTTACCTGCGGTAATGTTATTTGAGGCTAGCCCTAAAGCTATTTCGGAGAGAACCAGCTATCTCCGAGTTCGATTGGAATTTCTCCGCTAGCCACAAGTCATCCCCTACCATTTCAACGGGAGTGGGTTCGGCCCTCCATGGAGTTTTACCTCCACTTCAGCCTGCTCATGGCTAGGTCACTCGGTTTCGGGTCGAATACCACTAACTATTATCGCCCTATTAAGACTCGCTTTCGCTTCGGCTGCAGACCTTAAGTCCTTAACCTCGCTAGTGACATTCACTCGCCGGACCATTCTACAAAAGGTACCATATCACACGTTGATGTGCTCTATGTGCTTGTAGGCACAAGGTTTCAGGTTCTTTTTCACTCCCCGCCAGGGGTTCTTTTCACCTTTCCTTCACAGTACTATACACTATCGGTCATTGGTGAGTATTTAGGCTTGGAGGGTGGTCCCCCCGTATTCCCACCGGGTTTCACGTGTCCGGCGGTACTCTGGATACTGATGGCTGACTCAAGTTTTCGTATACGCGACTCTCACGCTCTATGGTTGAACTTCCCATTTCATTCCACTAACCTTTGTCAATACCGTACTCAGTCCGAACCCCAAAAGTATTACTACTCTTGGTTTGGCCTCTTCCGCGTTCGCTCGCCACTACTAGCGGAATCTCGGTTGATTTCTTTTCCTCTCCCTACTTAGATGTTTCAGTTCAGGAGGTTCCCTACTCAATGCTATTTTATTCACAAGGAGTTGACAGAGTATTGCTCTGCCGGGTTTCCCCATTCGGAAATCCACGGATCATTGCCTGCTTTCGACTTCCCGTGGCTTATCGTAGATCGCTACGTCCTTCATCGGCTACCAATGCCAAGGCATCCCCCTTGCGCCCTTATTAGCTTGACCTTTTCAGAATTATGTGTCCATTTGTTTGTTAATTTCTCAACTCGACTTTATTGTAGTATATTTACCCATTTAACAATTGTTAAAAGTTTTGAATATTTGTTACATTATCTCGTTGTTTCCATTTCACATTACCTGTATTCAGTTTTCAAGGTACATTAACTTAATCTTTGTTAAGTTTTTAATTTGTTAAACCTAAAATTTAACAAATTTGGTGGGCTCAAGAGGACTCGAACCTCCGACCTCACGCTTATCAGGCGTGCGCTCTAACCACCTGAGCTATGAGCCCAAATCGTGGTTCATTCAGAAGTTTACAGTTCCTTTTGAACCGTTGGTGGAGATAAGCGGGATCGAACCGCTGACCCCCTGCTTGCAAAGCAGGTGCTCTCCCAGCTGAGCTATACCCCCATATCTCTGGGCTGAAAACCCTTTTCTTTAGGGCCTTCAAAATTAAACAACGACAAGTCAAACTCGATCTGACCTTTGGATTAGAACTGTTATCTTTCAAACTGTTCGTGTCTCCATAGAAAGGAGGTGATCCAGCCGCACCTTCTGATACGGCTACCTTGTTACGACTTCACCCCAGTCGTCAATCCCACCTTCGGCAGCGTCCTCCTTGCGGTTAGACTACTGACTTCGGGTGTTACCAACTCCCATGGTGTGACGGGCGGTGTGTACAAGACCCGGGAACGTATTCACCGTGGCATGCTGATCCACGATTACTAGCAATTCCAACTTCGTGCAGGCGGGTTGCAGCCTGCAGTCCGAACTGAGACCATTTTTATAGTTTTGCTCCACCTCGCGGTATTGCTTCTCTTTGTTGATGGCCATTGTATTACGTGTGTAGCCCAGCACATAAGGGGCATGATGATTTGACGTCGTCCCCACCTTCCTCCACCTTGTCGGTAG